>Ga0315338_1000074_pt1 | contig 461740 bp, 270 predicted proteins | sample ASW8metaG_FD_204518 | JGI IMG/M metagenome (GOLD analysis project Ga0315338, IMG submission 204518) | Ammonia-oxidizing marine archaeal communities from Monterey Bay, California, United States - ASW #8 | ecosystem: Environmental > Aquatic > Marine > Coastal | place: USA: California | collected...
ACCAGCCGTACCATCAAAGGTAACTGTTCCAGAACGAGCCGTGAAGATATCGGCATTAGTCCAATTACCCGCAACATTGATTGAGTTGTTTTCACCTAGTTTAGTATCTAAAGTACCGCCTGTAATGGTTAAGTTCCCATTCACATCGAGAGCATCTTCCAAAGTAAAAGTAATGCCATTGCCCGCATCATCAAAAGTTAAGTTGTTGAATGCTTCGCCACCGGAAATAATCGTAGGCGTACCCGCAGTAGCATCAAGGGTTGTGGTTCCACCTGTGATAGAAACACTCGCATTAGTGTTAAAGGTAATAGAACCGCCAATGTTCATATTGCTGTTAGTAGCTAAAGTTGCTTGAGCTGCATCAGCTAAAGTTAAATCTCCTTCAAGATCAAGAGCAATGCTATTAGTGGTTAAATCTAAATTACCTAAAGTAACAAGTAAATTCCCATTCACATCCAGAGTACCACCCGCAACAATGATGTCGTCTGCGGTACCGCCACCTGTGTTATTAATCGTAAAGTCATTTAAAGACTGCCCGTCGATATCAAAAGCTTGATCCGCTGTTCCATCTAGAGTAAATGTTCCCCCTGTGATAGTGATAGTAGCTAAGTCGTTCACTAAAACATCACCAGCTGCATTAATGTTGCTGTTAGTAGTAAGAGTTGCATCGGCATCATTAGCTAAAGTGATTGTTCCTTCGACGTCTAATGCAATGCTATTAGTGGTTAAGTCTAAGTTACCTTCAGTAATGGTTAGAGCCCCATTCACATCCAGAGTACCACCCGAAACAATAATGTCATCGGCCGTCCCACCACCCGTGTTGTTAATGGTTAGATTATTGATTGATTGCCCATCCAAATCAAGTGATTGATCGGCCGTACCATCTAAAGTAAGCGTACCCGCAGTAACAGTGATTGTAGCCGAGTCATTCACTAAAATATCTCCAGCAATATTCATGTTGGAGTTTGTGTTTAAGGTTGCTTGAGCAGTATCCGCTAACGTTAAATTACCTTCTAAGTCCAATGCAATACTATTAGTGGTTAAATCTAAGTTACCTAAGGTAACGAGTAAGTTCCCATTCACGTCTAGAGTTCCACCGGCAACAATGATGTCGTCAGCGGTACCACCACCGGTATTATTAATCGTAAGGTTGTTCAGAGCTTGTCCATCTACATCAAACGTTTGGTCTGCTGTACCATCGAGCGTGATAGTGTTTCCAGTAACCGTAAAAGTAGCTAAGTCATTTACTAAGACATTACCTGCAATACTCATAGCACTGTTAGTGGTTACAGTGGCTTGAGCGGCATCGGCTAAAGTTAAATTGCCTTCTAAATCTGTAGCAATGCTGTTGGTGGTTAAATCTAAATTACCTAAAGTAATTAAAATATTTCCATTTACATCTAAGGTACCACCGGCCACAATAATGTCATCCGCCGTAGCACCGCCGGTATTATTAATCGTAAGGTTGTTCAGAGCTTGTCCATCGACATCAAAGTTTTGATCGGCTGTACCATCGAGAGTAAACGTTCCTCCAGTGATTGTAATCGTAGCTAAGTCATTCACAAGAACATCGCTAGCAGCATTGATATTGCTGTTAGAAGTTAGAGTAGCATCTGCATCGTTGGCTAAAGTGATGTTGCCTTCTACATCGAGAGCAATACTATTTGTTGTTAGGTCTAAGTTACCTTCGGTGATGACTAAAGCGCCGTTGATATCTAAAGTGCCACCCGCAACAATAATGTCATCCGCCGTACCACCACCTGTATTATTAATCGTAAGGTTGTTCAGAGCTTGTCCGTCGACATCAAAGTTTTGGTCTGCTGTACCGTCTAACGTAAACGTCCCACCAGTAATGGTGATGGTTGCTAAATCATTCACCAAAACGTCTCCAGCTGCGTTGATGTTACTATTAGTTGTTAGAGTAGCGTCTGCATCGTTGGCTAAAGTGATTGTTCCTTCAGCATCTAAAGCAATACTGTTAGTAGTAAGATCTAAATTACCTTCTGTGATAGTTAAAGCGCCATCCACATCTAAGGTTCCGCCTGCAATAATAATGTCATCCGCCGTACCACCACCTGTGTTGTTAATGGTAAGATTGTTCAACGCTTGTCCGTCGATATCAAACGTTTGATCCGCAGTACCATCTAACTCAATGGTTCCACCCGTAATGGTGATAGTAGCTGAGTCATTAACTAACACATCCCCAGCAATATTCATAGCAGAGTTGGTTGTTAGAGTCGCTTGAGCGGCATCGGCTAAAGTTAAGTTACCTTCTAAGTCTAAAGCAACACTGTTAGTGGTTAAGTCTAAGTTGCCAAGAGTGATTAGAATATTTCCGTTCACATCCAAAGCTCCAGAGATGATGATGTCGTCTGCCGTACCGCCACCCGTGTTATTTAATGTGACACCATTTAAAGCCACACCATTGGTTGTGAATGTTTGATCACTTGTTCCATCAAAAGTAATGGTTCCACCATTGTTAGCAAACGTTCCACCGGTGAAGGTTATGTCTCCGGAAGCATTTAATAGTCCAGAAGGAGCCGTCAAAGTTCCACTAGATAAAGTAACAGTACCATTCGCATCCACGGTTCCTGTAGAACCCGTGAAGATACCCCCGCTAACGGTAAAGCCAGCAGTAAATGTTTGAGTGGCTGTAGAAGCTAAGTAAGAACCCCCAGAAACGGTAACAAGTCCGGTGTAGATAGCAGTGTTAGTATTCGCATCGACAATACCATTAATCACATTGGTAACACCGGCAACCGATTTAGCTGCTCCGTATTGAAACGTATCTTGATTAGCGCCCGCATCCGTAGAGTTGAAAGTAACATTGAAGTAATCAGGATCTCCAAACTCATAAACACCAAAAGTATCCGCAACCCCATCTCCGTCACCTTTGTAGATAACAAGTCCTGTATCGGTATCCATTGTGGTGATTGCAACAACTTCACCGCCACCCGAGCCATTAACTTCTAAAGTACCATTGTTAACAAGAGTAGTAGCAGTAAGAGAATTACCATCAACATCAAAAGTATCATCTGCTTCAATAGTAAGGGTCGTGATGACAACGGTATCTTGAAGCACAACAATTTTAGATGTACCATCAATAGTAACAGCGCCTAAGTTCTGAGAGTTAGCAGTTAAGTTGTTAGAACCAGCCCCATCAAAAGTCCAAGTGCCAGAACCCGCATCGACAGACCCAGCAGCAGCAATGGTGACATCGCCCGCAGTATTAACAGCAGGATCATTGGTGTTAATATCTAAATCACCATCGGTGATAGTGAAGGTGCCGTTGATGTCAAGAGTACCGCCATCCACAATGATGTCGTCACTACCAGCAACTCCCGTGTTATTGATGGTTAAATTATTAAGAGCTTGTCCATCGACATCAAAGTTTTGATCCGTTGTACCATCTAAAGTAAACGTTCCAGCTGTGATGGTAAGAGTAGCTAAATCGTTAACTAAAACATCTCCAGCCGCATTGATGTTGCTGTTAGAAGTCAGAGTAGCGTCTGCATCATTCGCTAAAGTGATTGTTCCTTCAACATCCAAAGCAATACTATTAGTAGTTAAATCCAAATTACCTTCGGTGATGGTTAAAGTTCCATCCACATCTAAAGTCCCCCCAGCAACAATAATGTCATCGGCCGTACCACCACCGGTGTTATTAATAGTAAGGTTGTTTAATGTTTGTCCATCGACATCAAAGTTTTGATCGGCAGAACCATCTAAAGTAAACGTTCCGCCAGTAATTGTGATTGTCGCTAAGTCATTCACAAGAACATCGCTAGCAGCATTGATATTACTGTTAGAAGTTAGAGTAGCGTCCGCATCGTTGGCTAAAGTAATATTACCTTCAACATCAAGAGCAATACTATTTGTTGTTAGGTCTAGATTACCTTCGGTGATGACTAAAGCTCCATTCACATCCAAAGTTCCCCCGGCAACAATGATGTCATCGGCCGTACCGCCCCCCGTGTTATTAAGGGTAAGGTTGTTTAATGCTTGTCCATCGACATCAAACGTTTGGTCTGCAGTCCCATCTAAAGTAAGAGTGCCAGCTGTAACGGTGATAGTAGCGGAGTCATTAACGAGAACGTTACCTGCAATGTTCACGTTGCTATTAGTGGTCAGAGTCGCTTGAGCGGCATCGGCTAAAGTTAAATTACCTTCTAAATCAAGAGAAGTGCTGTTAGTTGTCAGATCCAGATTACCAAGAGTTACAAGTAAGTTTCCATTCACATCGAGAGAACCACCTGCAACAACGATGTCATCTGTGGTTCCACCACCGGTGTTATTAATGGTAAGGTTATTGATAGCTTGCCCGTCGACATCAAACGATTGATCTGCAGTACCATCGAGTGTTAGAGTTCCACCAGTAATCGTAATTGTAGCGGAGTCATTTACCAAAACATTTCCTGCAATCGCCATGTCTGAATTCGTAGTTAAAGTCGCTTGAGCGGCATCGGCTAAAGTTAAATCGCCTTCTAAGTCCATTGTAATACTATTGGTTGCTAGATCTAAGTTACCAAGAGTAATAATTAAATTGCCATTCACATCGAGAGTACCCCCCGCAACGATAATGTCATCCGCTGTACCACCGCCGGTGTTATTAATGGTAAGGTTATTTAACGCTTGCCCGTCGACATCAAATGATTGATCCGCTGTACCATCTAAAGTAAATATTCCTCCGGTAATGGTAATTGTGGCTAAGTCATTAACTAGAACATTGCCTGCAGCATTGATGTTACTATTAGTCGTAAGCGTTGCGTCGACATCGTCTGCTAAAGTTAAACTTCCTTCAACATCAAGAGCAATACTGTTAGTGGTTAGATCAAGGTTACCTTCGGTGATGACTAAAGCCCCATCGACATCTAAAGTTCCACCGGCTACGATGATGTCATCGGCGGTTCCACCACCGGTGTTATTAATAGTAAGGTTGTTTAAGGCTTGTCCGTCAACATCAAAGGCTTGGTCGGCTGTTCCGTCTAAAGTTAAAGTTCCACCAGTAATAGAAATAGTTGCTAAGTCGTTAACTAAAACATTCCCCGCAATCGCCATGTCACTATCGGTGGTTAAAGTCGCTTGAGCTGCGTCAGCTAAAGTTAAATTACCTTCTAAATCTAAAAGAGCATTGTTAGTACCAAGATCTAAATTACCAAGAGTGATGAGTAAGTTACCATTTACATCTAAGGTACCGCCATCCACGATGATGTCGTCTGCGGTACCGCCCCCTGTGTTGTTAATGGTTAAATTATTGAGAGCTTGTCCATCGACATCAAAGTTCTGATCGGCTGTACCGTCGAGTGTGATGGTTCCACCGGTAATTGTAATCGTAGCTAAGTCGTTAACCAAAACATCTCCAGCAATCGCCATATCCGAGTTCGTAGTTAAGGTAGCTTGAGCGGCATCCGCTAAAGTAACATTTCCTTCGATGTCTGCAGTAATACTATTAGTAGTTAAATCTAAATTTCCTAAGGTGATTAAAACGTTTCCATTCACATCAAAAAGCCCACCCGCAATAATAATGTCATCGGCTGTACCGCCACCTGTGTTATTGATGGTTAAATTATTGATGGCTTGTCCATCGACATCAAAGTTTTGATCGGCTGTACCGTCGAGTGTGATGGTTCCAGCAGAAACAGTAATGGTAGCTAAGTCATTAACAAGAACGTCCCCAGCAATATTCATGTTAGAGTTCGTGGTTAAGGTTGCTTGAGCATCATCAGCTAAAGTTAAGTTACCTTCTAAATCAAGAGTAGTGCTGTTGGTGGTTAAGTCTAAGTTACCTAAGGTGATGAGTAGGTTACCGTTAACATCTAAAGCACCACCATCAACGATGATGTCATCTGCTGTACCACCTCCTGTGTTATTAATAGTAAGATTGTTAATCGCTTGTCCATCCACATCAAAATTTTGGTCTGCAGTACCGTCGAGTGTAATGGTTCCAGCAGAAACAGTAATGGTAGCCAAATCATTAACGAGAACATCTCCAGCAATATTCATATTGGAGTTTGTTGTTAAGGTAGCTTGAGCGGCATCGGCTAAAGTTAAGTTGCCTTCTAAATCGAGAGTAGTGCTGTTCGTAGTTAAATCAAGATTACCAAGGGTGATTAAAATGTTGCCGTTAACATCAAGAGCGCCACCATCCACGATGATGTCGTCAGCTGTACCCCCACCTGTATTATTGATAGTTAAATTATTTATTGCTTGCCCATCGACATCAAAGTTTTGATCGGCTGTACCATCAAGTTCAATAGTTCCTCCAGTAACAGTGATTGTAGCCGCATCGTTAACGAGAACATCTCCAGCAATGTTCATGTTGCTGTTAGTTGTTAGAGTAGCTTGAGCTGCATTAGCTAAAGTAACATTTCCTTCAATATCCGCAGCGATGCTATTAGTGGTCAAATCTAAGTTGCCAAGAGTAACAAGTAAATTCCCATTCACATCTAAGAGGCCACCGGCAACAATAATGTCATCGGCAGTACCACCGCCGGTGTTATTGATAGTTAAATTATTTACTGCTTGCCCGTCGACATCAAAGTTTTGATCGGCCGTACCATCTAACTCAATGGTTCCACCCGTGATTGTGATGGTTGCTGCATCGTTAACCAAAACATCTCCAGCAATATTCATGTTGGAGTTAGTGGTTAAAGTTGCTTGAGCAGCATTAGCTAAAGTAACATTTCCTTCAATGTCTGCAGCGATGCTATTAGTGGTTAAATCTAAGTTCCCAAGAGTAATTAAAAGATTACCATTCACATCTAAAGTTCCACCCGCAACAATAATGTCGTCAGCTGTACCACCGCCTGTGTTATTAATGGTAAGGTTATTTAAAGCTTGTCCATCGACATCAAAGTTTTGATCGGCCGTACCATCTAACTCAATGGTTCCACCCGTGATTGTGATGGTTGCTGCATCGTTAACCAAAACATCTCCAGCAATATTCATGTTGGAGTTAGTGGTTAAAGTTGCTTGAGCAGCATTAGCTAAAGTAACATTTCCTTCAATGTCTGCAGCGATGCTATTAGTGGTTAAATCTAAGTTCCCAAGAGTAATTAAAAGATTACCATTCACATCTAAAGTTCCACCCGCAACAATAATGTCGTCAGCTGTACCACCGCCTGTGTTATTAATGGTAAGGTTATTTAAAGCTTGTCCATCGACATCAAAGTTTTGATCGGCCGTACCATCTAACTCAATGGTTCCACCCGTGATTGTGATGGTTGCTGCATCGTTAACCAAAACATCTCCAGCAATATTCATGTTGGAGTTAGTGGTTAAAGTTGCTTGAGCAGCATTAGCTAAAGTAACATTTCCTTCAATGTCTGCAGCGATGCTATTAGTGGTTAAATCTAAGTTCCCAAGAGTAATTAAAAGATTACCATTCACATCTAAAGTTCCACCCGCAACAGTAATGTCATCGGCTGTACCCCCACCAGTGTTGTTGATGGTTAAATTATTAAGAGCTTGCCCATCGACATCAAAGGTTTGGTCTGTTGTACCATCTAAAGTTAATGTTCCTCCTGTAATGGAAATCGTAGCTAAGTCGTTAACCAAAACATCTCCAGCAATCGCTATGTCACTATCAGTCGTTAGAGTAGCTTGAGCTGCATCGGCTAAAGTTAAATTACCTTCAATATCTAAGGCTGCATTGTTTGTTCCTAAATCTAAATTACCAAGAGTAATTAATAAGTTGCCATTCACATCAAGAGTTCCGCCATCAATGATGATGTCATCGGCAGTACCACCACCAGTGTTATTAATGGTAAGGTTGTTTAATGCTTGTCCATCGACATCAAATGTTTGATCTGCGGTACCATCGAGTGTAATGGTGTTACCCGTGACAGAGAAGGTAGCAAGGTCGTTTACTAACACATCCCCAGCAATATTCATATCTGAGTTCGTGGTCAAAGTCGCTTGAGCTGCGTCCGCTAAAGTAAGGTTACCTTCTAAGTCTAAAGCAACACTGTTAGTTGTTAAGTCTAAGTTCCCAAGAGTAATTAATAAGTTTCCATTAACATCGAAAGCACCAGAAATAATAATGTCGTCTGCCGTACCGCCACCCGTGTTATTTAATGTGACATCATTTAAAGCCACACCATTGGTTGTGAAGGTTTGGTCACTTGTTCCATCAAAAGTAATGGTTCCACCATTGTTAGCAAACGTTCCACCAGTGAAAGTAATATCTGCAGAAGCATTAAGTAAACCAGAAGGAGCAGTTAAAGTTCCGCTGGATAAAGTAATAGTACCATTGGCATCCACAGTACCTGTAGAACCAGTGAAGACACCACCACTAATCGTAAAGCCAGCAGTAAAGGTTTGAGTTGCAGTAGAAGCTAGGTAAGAACCGCCACTAACAGTAACAAGGCCTGTGTAAATAGCGGTGTTACCATTGGCCTCGACAATACCATTAATCACATTGGTAACACCGGCAACAGATTTAGCAGCGCCGTATTGGAATGTATCTTGATTAGCACCAGCATCGGTAGAGTTAAAAGTAACATTGAAGTAATCAGGATCACCAAACTCATAAACACCAAAAGTATCCGCGACCCCATCCCCGTCACCTCTGTAGATAACAAGACCTGTATCGGTATCCATTGTGGTGATCGCAACAACTTCACCGGCACCCGAACCATGAACTTCTAAAGTACCGTTATTGACTAGGGTAGTAGCTGTTAAAGAATTACCATCTACATTAAAGGTGTCATCTCCACCAATGGTAAGAGTAGTGATTACGACTGTATCTTGAAGGACAACAATTTTAGCTGTACCATCAATAGTAACAGCGCCTAAGTTCTGAGAGTTAGCAGTTAGATTGTTTGAGCCTGTACCATCAAAGGTCCAAGTACCCGACCCAGCGGTAACAGACCCAGCAGCAGCAATGGTGACATCACCAGCAGTGTTCACAGCAGGATCATTCGCATCAATATCTAAGTCACCATCAGTGATAGTGAAGGTGCCATTAATATCGAGAGTACCGCCATCGACGATGATGTCGTCACTACCAGCAGCTCCCGTATTGTTGATGGTTAAATTATTAAGAGTTTGTCCATCGACATCAAACGTTTGATCTGTTGTACCGTCGAGTGTAAATGTTCCAGCCGTGATAGTAAGAGTAGCAAGATCGTTAACCAAAACATCGAGAGCAGCATTGATGTTACTGTTAGTGGTAAGAGTAGCATCGGCATCATTGGCTAAAGTGATATTACCTTCGACATCGAGAGCAGTGCTATTAGTAGTAAGATCAAGATTACCTTCGGTGATGACTAAAGCTCCGTCCACATCTAACGTACCGCCAGCAACAATGATGTCATCCGCAGTACCACCACCTGTGTTATTAATGGTAAGGTTGTTAACCGCTTGCCCATCGATATCAAATGTTTGATCCGCAGTCCCATCGAGTGTAATTGTTCCAGCAGAAACCGTGATGGTTGCTGAGTCATTAACAAGAACGTTACCAGCAATAGCCATATCCGAATTCGTAGTTAGAGTAGCTTGAGCGGCATCAGCTAAAGTAAGGTTACCTTCAAGATCTACAGTAACACTATTAGTGGTTAAATCAAGATTACCTAAAGTAATAAGAATGTTCCCGTTCACATCAAGAGCACCACCATCGACGATGATATCATCCGCAGTCCCACCGCCCGTATTATTCAAAGTAAGATTATTAAGAGCTTGCCCATCGACATCAAGTGTTTGATCTGCTGTACCATCTAATGTAAGCGTACCAGCAGTAATCGTAATAATTGCTGAGTCATTCACTAAAACATTTCCAGCAATGTTCATGTTGCTGTTAGTCGTAAGAGTTGCTTGAGCAGCATCGGCTAAAGTTAAATCTCCTTCTAAATCAAGAGCAGTGCTGTTTGTTGTAAGATCCAAATTACCTAAAGTGATAACTAAGTTACCATCAACATCTAAGGTACCACCATCCAAGATAATGTCATCGGCTGTACCACCACCGGTGTTATTAATAGTAAGGTTGTTTAAAGCTTGTCCGTCGACATCAAATGTTTGATCCGCTGTACCATCCAGTTCAATGGTTCCACCCGTAACGGTGATGGTAGCCGCGTCGTTAATGAGAACATCTCCAGCAATATTCATATTACTATTAGTAGTTAAAGTTGCTTGGGCCGCATTAGCTAAAGTAACATTTCCTTCGATGTCTGCAGCAATGCTATTGGTTGTTAAATCTAAATTACCAAGAGTGATTAAAAGGTTTCCATTCACATCGAAAGTTCCACCAGCAACAATAATGTCATCCGCGGTGCCACCACCTGTGTTATTAATGGTAAGGTTGTTTAAAGCTTGCCCATCGACATCAAAGTTTTGATCCGCAGTACCATCCAGTTCAATGGTTCCACCCGTAACGGTGATGGTAGCCGCGTCGTTAACTAAGACATCTCCAGCAATATTCATATTACTGTTAGTGGTTAAAGTAGCTTGAGCCGCATTAGCTAAAGTAATATTTCCTTCGATGTCTGCAGCAATGCTATTGGTTGTTAAATCTAAATTACCAAGAGTGATTAAAAGGTTTCCATTCACATCGAAAGTTCCACCAGCAACAATAATGTCATCCGCGGTGCCACCACCTGTGTTATTAATGGTAAGGTTGTTCAACGCTTGCCCATCCACATCAAAGTTTTGGTCGGCCGTACCGTCAAGTGTAAGAGTTCCACCAGTAACAGAAATGGTTGCTAAATCATTAACTAAAACATCACCAGCAATTGCCATGTCACTGTCTGTTGTTAGAGTTGCTTGAGCTGCATCCGCCAAAGTTAAATTACCTTCTAAATCTAAAACAGCATTATTAGTACCAAGATCCAAGTTACCAAGAGTAATGAGTAAATTACCATTAACGTCTAAGGTGCTTCCGTCAACGATGATGTCATCTGCAGTACCGCCACCTGTATTATTAATGGTAAGGTTGTTGATGGCTTGCCCATCCACGTCAAATGATTGATCGGCTGTACCATCGAGTGTGATGGTTCCAGCAGTAATAGTAATTATAGCTGAATCGTTAACCAAAACATCCCCAGCAATTGCCATGTCACTATTTGTGGTAAGAGTCGCTTGAGCGGCATCGGCTAAAGTAACATTCCCTTCAATGTCTGCAGTGATACTATTTGTTGTTAGATCTAGGTTACCTAGAGTGATTAAAATGTTTCCATTCACGTCAAAAAGGCCACCCGCAACAATGATGTCATCTGCAGTACCGCCACCCGTGTTATTGATGGTAAGATTATTGATCGCTTGTCCATCGACATCAAAGTTTTGGTCTGCTGTACCATCGAGTTCAATGGTTCCACCGGTAATTGTGATGGTTGCCGCATCGTTAACGAGAACATCTCCAGCAATATTCATGTTACTGTTCGTGGTCAAAGTTGCTTGAGCCGCATTAGCTAAAGTAACATTTCCTTCGATGTCTGCAGCAATACTATTGGTGGTTAAATCTAAGTTCCCAAGAGTAACAAGTAAATTGCCATTAACATCTAAAAGCCCCCCGGCAACGATAATGTCATCGGCTGTACCACCACCGGTGTTATTAATAGTAAGGTTGTTCAAAGCTTGTCCATCCACATCAAAGGTTTGGTCCGCTGTACCATCAAGTTCAATGGTTCCACCCGTAATTGTGATGGTTGCCGCATCGTTAACAAGAACATCTCCAGAAATATTCATATTGCTGTTAGTGGTTAAAGTTGCTTGAGCTGCATTAGCTAAAGTAATATTCCCTTCAATATCTGCAGTGATACTATTAGTGGTTAAGTCTAAATTCCCTAAGGTGATTAAAAGATTTCCATTAACATCAAAAAGGCCGCCCGCCACAATGATGTCATCTGCTGTACCACCACCTGTGTTATTAATGGTAAGGTTGTTCAACGCTTGCCCATCCACATCAAAGTTTTGGTCTGCAGTCCCATCTAACTCAATGGTTCCACCGTTAATAGTTAATGTAGCTGCGTCATTCACTAAAACATCTCCTGCAATATTCATGTTTTGATCTGTCGTAAGCGTTGCTTGAGCGGCATTAGCCAAAGTTAAATTACCTTCAAGATCAAGAGTGCTGTTATTTGCATCCATGTCTAAATTACCTAAGGTAATTAAAAGGTTACCATCAACATCTAAATTACCACTGGTAATAATGTCGTCTGCTGTACCACCACCGGTGTTATTAATAGTAATGTTATTAAATGTTTCTCCATCAGTCGTAAAAGTTTGATCTGCTGTACCATCTAAAGTAAGTGTTCCTGAATTATGAGTATAGGTAGAGCCGGTTAAATTAATATTTCCAGATACGGTAAAGGATTGTCCTCCAGCTGGAGCAGTGAAAGTTCCGGCGGTTACAGATAAGTTTCCATCTATATCAATATCATTAGAACCACTATTCCATGTGTTGTTTACTGTGACGGTGCCACTTCCAGAAGTTAAAACAATGTTTCCTGTTACGGTGACAACGCCATCAAAACTAATATTGTCATTAGTTGTGGTTATGTCTCCAGCAGTCGATACAGCTCCGGCACCATCTTGAGAAAAGGCGCCATCTAAAGTCATGTCGCCTGCAGCAGCAATAGTCAATGTTCCACCGTTAGTGATTGTTACGGTTCCGGTATTGGTTGTCGTGAAGGTGTTGTTAATGTTAACGGGTCCAGCGTTGATATCAATGCCACCGACAGCGCTTGTGGCAACAGCCCCATTAAATGTTACTGTGTCGTTGGTTCCAGTACCATCCACGGTAAGAACTCCTGCGGTGATGGTTGTTAATGTCAATGTGAGACTTTCATTAGCATTACTATCAAAATCAATGTCCAGAGTACCTGTTCCAATATCAATAGTGCTAGGAACAATAGTTCCTTCAGAATTAATAGTTAAGTTAGGGTTGTTGGTTGCGGTGATAGCAGCTAAGCTAATGGTTGCGTCACCATTTCCATCAATAATGTTGGTTGTCGCATCGGCACCACTTAAAGTGATACCCGTAACACTGGTTGCTACATCTAGAGCCCCAGCAGTAGCGGTAAGATCCACATTAGAAGCTAAGTCTACCGTAGTAGCATTTCGAATCGTTAGTGTAGTAGCAGTGATAATATCGGCATCAATATCAATCGTGTCGTTCGTACCTGTTCCACCGCGAAGAGTAGCAGCGCCTAAAGTTAAAGCCCCGCTGACGAGTAATGTTTCTGTGCCATCATCATCATTGTCGGCATTAAAGGTATGAGTTCCAGTACTTAAATCAGCTCCGGCTAAAGTGATTCCACCTTCTGAGTTTACGGTTAAGTTTGCTGTAGAGGTATCAGTGATGTTAGCCAAAGTAACTAATGCATCTCCATTACCATCAATAATATTTGTTGTACCACCGCCACCACTTAAATTAATTGCGGTAACATTTGTTGTGATGCTTAAGATGCCAGCACTAGCGGTTAAATCAACATTAGCTGCTAGATCAACGATATCTAAATTAGAAATTGTGATTGATGTAGAGGCTGTGGTGTCCACATCAATGTCTAAGGTATCATTAGTTCCGCCACCATCGATTGTTAAGATGCCCATTGTAATGGCATCATCAACTAAGAAGGTAAGTGTTTCATCGCTGTCGCTATCGAAATCAATATCTAAAGTTCCGGTACCGATGTTGATAGTATCTGCTGTGATGTTTCCTTCAGAATTAATCGTAAGGTTAGGGTTGTTGGTTGCTGTGACAGGGTCAATAGTAATAAGTCCATCGCCATCAGCATCTAAGGTTACGGTAGTTGCATCAGCACCGCTTAAAAGAACACCACCGGTTGTTGCACTTAAGGTTAGAGCAGCAGCAGATTGAAGTGTGACACCAGCTGCAAGGTCAACATTGTCATTGGTGTCTGCAGCGCCATCAGCATCTCCATCAAAGTTAAGTGCGCCTACATCGGTTGTGACATCGACGTTAACATCGACGCCGTCGTCAGCATTAACCGTGAGGGCATTAAATGTTGAAGCGGTTGTGGAGAAGTCGACAGCAGCATTATCTTGAGTGGCATTAAGCGTTACCGTACCCGTAATGTTATTACTGTTAGCTGCTGTAATTCCTTCTACGGTGATATTTCCATTAGTAGCATCCCCAATAATTAAATTGGTTGCTGTGATGTTTTGCAGCTCTGCACCGTCTAAATCCCAGTTCAGTAGTGTTGTTCCTATACCCATGGTTCCCCCATCAGAAACAAGAAGTGTGGTTGAAGCAGTTCCGCTGTTTAAGGTTCCTGTTAGGGTAATATTGTTTGAAGTGATTTGAATAGCACCTGAAGTTGTCGATACAGAAGCACCTGCGTCTGTCATGTTGTAATTGCCACCACCACTATCATCGGAGTCTGCATCAACCGTATAAGTTCCTCCAGCTGTGGTGATGTCTGAAGCAGCATTATCAAGTATAACAGCACCTACAGAGTCGAATAAAATATCTCCACCACTTGTTGCAATAGAGTCTGAAATAGTAATAACACGATTGGTTCCATTGACATCAAATGTAAGATCGCCACCTTCAGTTGTGATGCCTCCACCAGCATTAAGAAGAGCAATATCTCCTTCTGTCGTGGTGATGGTTAAAGCGCCAGAGCCCATATCAATATTTTGAATGTTGATGTCATCGTTGGAGGCATCTAATAAAGTGATATTAAGAATGGCGTCGGTTTCTGTTAAGTTAATATCGGTAATTTCCCAGTCACCAGCAACAGCAATACCATCATCAATTTGAATATCATCTGTAGCGCTGAATGTAAAATTGATATCAATATCCATGTCGCGGTCAGCAGCATTAAGATTGATAGTGCTGAACAGGTCTGAAGCTATGTTGAGGAAAATATCACTGTTGTTACCACCAACTTTAGTGGCAGTCAAGGTGCTGTCAGCACTACCATCGCCTGTGATGCCAATATTATTTGCTGCACCTATGTTATTTCCTTCAAGGCTGATATCGCCGTCAGCATCAATTTCATTACCAGCATTATTACCATTGATATTAGTATCTGCTGTTAAGGTTAGGGTTCCGGTGTTTACGAGAATAGCTGGAGCTCCATCGAGCTGAATGTGGCGATCAGCATCAATGGTTGTTGTTCCTGTTCCTGTATGGGTTAGGGCATTAGTAGCATTCAATAAAATATCATTATTACCACCCCCGTTGGTCAATAAGCTGATGGTTCCTGTTCCACTTTGAGAGATCATGCTTCCAAGAACAGTGATATCATCGACTGCTGTCATGCTGAGGGAAGAACCATTACCACCACCCGTAATAACAAAACCAATACCGGAGGCGTTTTGATCAAGGTCATCAGCATCCATGGTGATATTTCCTCCAGCACCAGCAACAATAGAACCTGTAGCATCATTGAAGATAATGTCATCTCCTGTATTACCACTATCTGTAAATGTGATATTTCCTCCAGCACCTGTTGTTATATCTTGATCGAAACCACTGACAAAATTCACATCGTCTCCTGCCCAAGTAATGGTAATGTCTCCGCCACCCGTAGTGATGTCAGCTCGGATTAGAATGTCATCGGCAGAGGCTGCTACGGTTTGTGTGATGATGACATCTCCGGTAGTACCATTAATAAGAAGGTTGGCGTCTATACGTATGTCATCTGCACCTCCACCCCCACCTGCATTAGAGATTAAGGAAATATCAGCGCTATCTGTGGTGATAGTGGAGTTTACTTCAAGTTCTTGATTTCCACCGGCAACTGTTAATGAAACAGCTCCTCCTGTTTGTGCATTACCTGTGGTGTCCAAAGCACCATTGATTAAGATTTGTCCATTACCACTTCCGGGGCCACCAGCATCATTAGCGGTCATGGTGATATCTCCACCTTGGGTTGTGATAGAAGCACTGATGGTGATGTCGTCTCCTGCTCGGAGTGTAATATCAGCTCCATTAGTGGTTAAACTAATGGCAGTACTGACGGTAATATCTCCAGTGGCTTGCAGTATGATATTTCCAGCGATAGCATCTAATTGAGCAGGGCTTACATTCCAAGGTTCTGCTGCAGGAGCATCCGCAAATAAAATAGTTCCTCCATTAGCACCGTCGGTTCCATCAGCACTGACTAGAATCGTGGTAGGGTCAAAAAGAATAGTTCCAAAAGTTCCGTTAGGAGCGGTTACATCTACGGCACCTTGATAGTCCAAGTTACCTTTACCGGAGATTTCGACAAATCCACCATTTCCAGAAACAGCACCTCCACGAGCTTGAACCTCCCCATAGAATTGGGTTAAGTCATCAGCCCAAACAATAACTCTTCCACCACCTCCGGTTTGGATCGCGTTAGCTTCGAGAAGAGCATCTGCTCCAACATAGGTACGCTCGGCTGTGGGGGTATCTCCTTTACCCTGGAATTCGCCACCGACTAAAATGGTTCCTCCTCCATTGGCTCCAGAAGCATTTAAATGAGTTCCTAAAAGACCAACTCGATTACCGAGAATTTGGATCTCGCCACCTGAAGAGATGGAGGAGGAAGTATCGGTTAATGTATTATCTGCTAGGATGGTGTCGCCATTTGGGCTGTATAAAATCACTGTGCCAGAAGGTGCCACTATGCTAGCGCCCTCATTTAGGGTAGTGCCGTCAATTCCGATAAATTGGATTAAGTCGGATCCTGTGATTTGACCTCCAATTTGGATGAGCTGAGCATTCACTGTGAATCCGCCAGTAGCATCAATCGCGGTTCCAGAGGTTTCAAATGTTCCTCCAGCAGAAATAGAATGTCCAAGAGTTTGAAGAGAACCTCCTGCCAAGCTGACATCACCAGACACAGAAAGATTGCTATTTAATGTTAAGTTCTGAGAATATGAAGAAGAAAGAGAGAGTCCAGCTATACTAAAAGGGGAGTCTATAATAGAGTTTGACCCAGAAAGATCAGAAAATGACACAACGTCACCTAATCCAGGTACAAAACCACCGTTCCAATTAAGAGAATCAGACCATAATAGGGAATTAGAGCCGGTCCAGACAGGACCTGCTTGAGAGAAATCCCAACCGGTATTACTTAGAGCGTTTTGACTAAAAAGTGGCGCCAATGGTGGGCCGTGGATATTGACATTCGTTGAATTGAGAATTCGGACGAACTGTAAGTCACTCGTTCCGGTGGCGTCGATTTTCCAAGGGATATCAGAAGAGGAAGACTTTAGGGTAAGGAGCTTCCCGAATCCGCCTTGGGCTGAAAGAACACCAATAATGGTTTGAGTGGAGTCCGCTTCAAAAACAACGGTCTTTCCTGGTGAGATTATAATTAAATCATTAAATGTATTGCTGCCCTGAACAAATGCCTCCTCGGTTCCAACTAAATGGACCGTAGAGATGCCAGGGATAAATTGTCCTAAATTGGTAAAATTCTGAGCGATTTCTATTTGAGCATTTCCAGCATTATAAGTTACCCCTTCACCAATAATTAGAGAACTGCCCGTGGTAATAGAGGAGTCTGCAATCTGTGTATAAGTAGCGTCCGCTCCGGCCTTATTAAGGTAGAGCGAGCTAGTAGAGGTAATGTCCCCTAAGCTGCTGGCTCCAGAGCTAGCAATCGTAATATCTCCAAAAGTAGTGGTTTTGATGAAGCTGCTAGCCAATTGGGTAAATGCTCCAGATCCATCCAAATCAGCATCGGCTAAAAGGCTGAGGTTTCCAGAGTCAACCGTGATGTCTCCAGCAACAATTAGGTTATTGTCAGCCTTTAAGACTGAGTCCCCAACAGCTAGGACCGTATCATTGACTTCTATATTACCAGCTGTTTCTACCGTTACGTGTCCTGCTGAGATGACTGTCTGAAGGCTGATATCTTCAGAGGCCTTTAAGGTAATATCCCCAGCTTGGGTGGTTAGGATAGAGCCAGCAATCTGAAGAATTGAGCCTGATCCGTTAAGGTCAGAATCGGCTATTAATAGAAGGTTGCCATCAGTAGCTGAGATATCTGCAGCAATTGTAAGATCTTTACCCGCTGTCATAGTTACAGTATCTATAGAAGTAATGTCTCCAGCAGCTACTATGTCAGAGGCGGATTCTACAGTTACTTGCCCACTGCTAATTATAGTAGAGAGGTTCACATCTTCAGAAGCTTTGATAGTGATATCGCCAAAAGTAGTGGTTTGAATGGTAGTGGTAGGTAATTGGGTGAAGCTTCCAATACCATTCTGGTCATAATCTGCTGTAAAGGACAAATCCCCAGCCTCTGTGGATATGTTGGATAACACTGAAATATTTGAATTAGCGCTAAAGTTGGTATCGCCAACTGTCGTTAATGCGTCGCTGACAATTATGTTCTCACCAACCTCAATAGTGAATTCATTAGCTGAAGCATTGTAGGTTCCAGACACATCCACCGATTTGGGTGTGGAAACCTTGATTTCAGCTTTGGGCGCTTGGATCTCTCCAGAAAGCTGAATATCTCCGGTTCCAACAATTTCGATAACACCATCTCGGACCACTGCCTGCTCAGCCATGATAAATCCTTCCATGTTGATTGAGTTATCGAAAATCTCATCCATGGATTTGGCATGCATAGAAACTTTTCCGTTTGGCGCTAAAATTTGACCTTTATTAGAAATTTGATCACTGATGGGGTTACCAGCAGCGTCTAAAACTTGAGAGCTAACTTCTTGGTCGACAGCAATTGAAACTAAATTATTATTTGCGATACCGACAGTGACAACTTCACCAGCGGCAAGAGAAGCAGTTCCGAGTGGAACTTCTATGGTTCCATTATTTTCAACAGCACCTCCGATTAAAACAGCAAATCCACCATCACGAGTTTGGATGGTTCCGTCATTAACAATTTGATGTAAAGATTGGTTGAAGACTTCATCGGTGGAACCAAAAATATAACTACCGTTCAAAAAGTTAGCATTATTGATATCTAATGTGGAAGCAATTAATCCACCAACTTCAATATTAGCTGTGGAACCAAAAAGAAAACCATCTGTGTTGATTAGAAGTAAATTTCCGTTGGCTGTTAAATTTCCTAAGATAGTTGATTGGCCACCATCCGTAATTCGGTTTAGTGAAAACGAGTCAACCGAAGGTAAGAAGAAATTGACTGTTTCGTTTTCAGCAATGTTAAACGAAGAGTAGTTGATAATAGAGTTGTCAGAAGCAGTGATGTTGAGGGTATTAGCGTCAGCTTGATCAAAGGAAGCATTTCCAGAAACGACTTCGGATTGTTGGGGAAGAGCGTACAGAGACCCAACGGACAGAAAGATAAAGTAAAAAGAAAAAATAAGGCCCGTTAGAAGCTTATCTCGCGATAAGCCCTTCTGTGTTTTTATGTTTTTGTGGAACATCATTGCTCCTTACCCTATGCAATAAGTGTATCAGCTGTACTATAGCCCTGCAAGCAGTCTGCAGAATTACCCCCATTTATACCTTATTGTAAAGTGAAGAGGGGGGCTTAATAATATCGACTTTTCTGGATGCTAACTTAAGGTAGGGGGCCCAAGGCGCATTGTCATTGCGAGGCAGGAAGAAGCGCCGTGGCAATCTCTGGCAAAGGATTTATTCTATTAAGTGATTGCCACGACCTCTTTGTTACTGCCTCGCAATGACTGTTTTGTTCTTTACCTAACAGTCACTTTTTACGCGCCACCATAATGCCATCCCGAATGGTCAACATTACATGTTCTACGAGGGGGTCCTGCTTAACGGTTTTGTTAAACTCGACAATTGCTTTGTCGGTTTTTTGCTCTGGGTTTAGCACTCGACCGCTCCACAGCACGTTATCTGTGACAATCAATCCACCAGTTCTTAGTTTGGGAAGGCAGGCTTTCCAGTAGTTAGTATAATTCTCTTTGTCTGCGTCAATGAAGACAAAGTCAATTTCATCTTCCAGTGTTTGGATTGTTTCTAGGGCTCGGCCTAATCTCAGATCGATCTTTTTTCCGTGAGGGCTCTTGGCCCAGAACTGTTTGGCAATATTAGTGAACTCTTCATTAAAATCACAGGTGATTAATTTCCCATCCTCAGGAAGCCCTTCAGCAATTTTCAGACCGCTATATCCTGTGAAGGTTCCAATCTCCAAAGCAAGCTTTGCTCCTGAGATTTGGATCAACATTTTGAGCAAGCTTCCTTCGATGGGCCCAGTTAGCATTTGGGGTAGAGTTGTAGACCTGTGGGTCTCTTCAATGATGGCTTTGAATAGATCAGAGTCTTCAGTGCTGTGTGCTAAGCAATACTCTTCTAATTCTTCTTGAACTAATGAGTGCATAATGTTTCCTTTTTCCGGTTGTGCGAATTGAGCAAAGCTTGTCACCCCGGACTTGATCCGGGGTCCACTTCCTTAGTCAAATACTATTGTTTTTAATAATGATCTGGATCCCGGATCAAGTCCGGGATGACAAGAGCCAAAAGCCAATAGCTATTTTTTTCTTGCCTTTTCTATGAGATTCTACTAATCTACATACATATATAGGAACCCAATACGTGAACCCGGTCACCATTTCGAAAATTCCCACACAAGATCCTCAATTATAACGATTCCAATCAAGATAAGAAATCCTAAAATTTTAGTTCTTTTAAATTTATGAATCTAACAAAATTAACCAATCAGAAACTCCAAGTTTTTCTCTAAATTCCCCATGAAAAAAAAGCTATTTCTATTAGACGGACACTCATTTTGCTACCGCGCCTTTTATGCTATTCAGGGCCTATCTACCTCTAAGGGTGAGCCCACGAATGCTATTTATGGCATGATTACCATGCTGCGTAAGATTATTGATGAAGATAAGCCTGATTATATGGGGGTGTGCTTTGATAGGAAAGAACCTACTTTCAGGCATGAGCAGTACGAAGAATATAAAGCTCAGCGAAAACCAATGCCTGATGACCTCATTGACCAGATGGAGCATATCAAGGATCTGATCAAGGCTTACCGAATTCCAATCTTTGAAAAGGCTGGTTTTGAGGCAGATGATCTCTTGGGAACCCTTGCAAATAAAGCAGCTAAGGAGAAATTTGAGGTATTCATTCTTACAGGAGATAAAGACGCGCTTCAACTAGTCACCCCTTCTATTAAGATCTATAACCCCTATAAAAACGGTCTGGTTTATGATGCTGAGAAGGTGGAAGAACGTTATCAGGGTTTAAGTCCAGAGCAGGTAACCAACCTAATGGGACTTATGGGAGATGCCTCAGACAATATCCCTGGGGTACCCAAAGTCGGAGAAAAAACGGCAATTAACCTAATGAAGAACTTTGGTTCTATAGAGGGGGTTTACGAGAATATTGATCAGGTAAAGGGCGAGGCTGTTAAGAAGTCTCTAAAGGAAAACAAGGAATTAGCCCTTATGTCTCGAGAGCTGGCTACTATTGATTGCGATGTTTCTATAAAGGTGAATTTTGAAGATTTGAAGATGGAAGGGCCTGATGATAAAAAGCTGATAGCCTTTTTCAAGCGATTTGAATTTAGTACATTGCTCAATACGATTACTCCTACAGCAGAGACAGAGAAGGAAAAAAGGAATTATCACTTAGTAGATACAGAAGAAAAACTTAAAAAATTGGTTGCTCAGCTTGAAAAGGTCAAAAAACTCTCAGTGGATACCGAAACAACCTCATCAGATCCTCTAATTGCGAGTCTTGTGGGTGTTAGTTTGTCGTTTAAAGGTAAAGAAGCCTATTATATTCCCTGTGCCCACAAGGAGCATAATGGGAAAGGAATAGCTAGAAACAAGGTTTTAGAGTCTCTTCGCCCCACTTTAGAGGGTGAAAAGGTTAAAAAAATGGGACAGAACATAAAATATGACTGGATGGTGTTTAAAAAGCATGGAATTCAGCTCAATGGAGTGGTTTTTGACACCATGTTGGCCTCATACTTGATAAATCCAGCAAAACCGAACCATAATTTGGATGATATCTCACTTCAATACTTAAATGTTCGTAAAATTGCGACAAAAGATGTGATTGGGACGGGGAAAAAGGCCATCACAATGGATAATGTGCCATTAGAACAGATTTCCGAGTATGCTTGTGAAGATGCAGACTGTGTGTACCGTTTAGAAAAAAAGTTAGCCCCGCTAATTGAAGAACACAAAGCAGTGGAATTATTTAATGATGTAGAAATGCCACTAGTAAACGTTTTAGCTCGTGTTGAAGAAAATGGAGTTAAGCTGGATATAGAATTTCTAAAGAAATTGTCTAAAAAGCTCGATAAAGAACTAGACCAGCTTACTAAGGAAATACATGAATTAGCTGGTGAAGAGTTTAACATCAAATCGACTAAACAACTTGCCGAGATTTTATTCACAAAGCTAGAACTTCCAGTCATTAAAAAGACAAAGACAGGTTTTTCAACAGATGTTTCTGTATTAGAAAAACTGGCTGAAGAGCATGAAGTTCCAAGAAAAGTTTTAGATTACAGAGAAAGAGCAAAATTAAATTCCACTTACGTATTAGCCTTACCAGAACTAGTGGACAAAGATGAATTGATTCACACATCCTTTAATCAAACCATAACAGCAACAGGGCGATTAAGTAGTTCTAATCCGAACCTTCAAAATATTCCCATAAAATCTGATTTAGGACGCCAAATACGAAGGGCTTTCATACCACGTTCTAAAAAACACAAGTTAATTTCAGCGGATTATTCTCAAGTTGAGCTCAGGTTGTTAGCCCATTTCTCAAAAGATCCTAATTTGTGTAAGGCCTTTAAAAATGGGGTGGATGTTCATAAGTTTACAGCTTCTTTGTTGTATGACGTCAAAGAAAAAGATGTTACGAAGGAAATGCGTTATTTAGCAAAGACAATTAACTTCAGTATTATTTATGGGAAAACTCCTTTTGGCTTATCTAAAGATTTAGGGATTAGTATTCCTGAGGCGAGTGATTTTATTAAAAGTTATTTTAAACGATATGATCACGTAAAAGATTATTTAGAGTCTCAAAAGGAAATGGCAAAGAAAAAAGGTTACGTAACAACCGTTTTGGGAAGAAGAGCATATTTTCCAGACATCAATAGTTCGAATGGCATGATGCGTCAATTTGCTGAGCGTGCTGCCATTAATGCACCTCTTCAAGGATCCGCAGCTGATTTAATTAAGTTGGCTATGTTACGTATTGACGAAAAACTTACAGAGAAGAAGTTAAAAACATTAATGATTTTACAAGTACATGACGAACTCGTTTTTGACACGCCTGATGATGAAATAGAAGAGGTTTCGGCCTTAATTAAAGAAGAAATGGAGAAAGCCTTGAAGTTAAAGGTGCCTTTAGAAGTAGATATATCTATAGGAAACAGTTGGTATGAAGAAGAATAAAAATAAAAAACGTGTTTTAGTAGGCCTTACAGGTGGTTTTGGTACTGGAAAAACAACCGTAACCGGGATGTTTCGCCAAGAAGGTGCTAGAATTATTAGTAGCGATAAACTTGTGCAACAAGCCTTGAAGCGAGGCACGCAAACATACCAAAAAATTTCTCATCTCTTTGCTAAAGATTCCATATTAAAAAATGGTGGCCACATTGATAAAAAAAAATTAGCAACCATAGTTTTTAGTAACGGAGCCAAACGAAAGAAATTAGAGTCCATTATTCATCCCTTTGTATTTAGAGAAATTAAACGTCTCTCAGAAAAGGGAAGCAAAGTTTTTGTTGTGGAAGTACCGTTGTTGTTTGAAACGAAGTTTGATCAAAAGATGGATTGGACTGTAGTGGTTACAGCAAGTCCGAAAATTCAGTTGGCTCGACTAAAAAAGAAATTGGGTTTAACTCCATCACAAAGCAAAGCAAGAATAAAAGCACAATGGTCTTTAACAAGAAAAAAGAAATTAGCAAATTTTGTTATTAATAATAATGGCAATTTAAGTGAAACAAAGAAACAAGTAAAAAAAATCTGGAAAACAATATCTCATAATTAATGTGAGAGAGGAGAAAATAATGGCTAGAGAAACAAGACCAACAAGAAAACCAAAAGATAGTAGGCCTAGAACGCCACAACGTTCTGCGCCCGCAAACCCTTCGAAAGAAGTGGGTGGGGGAAAAGAAACAGGTGGCATGTTTAATGTTACCAATTTAAAACGAATGAGCACTACAGACTTAACAAAGCTTGCGGAAGAGAAGGGTGTAGAGATGCTTGCTGGTATGAAAAAGCAAGATCTGATTTTTAAAATTCTTCAGTCTAGAACAGGTGAAAATGGTGCTATGTACGGTGAGGGTGTGCTTGAGATTTTGCAAGACGGTTTTGGTTTCTTGCGGTCTCCTAATTATAATTATTTGCCTTGTCCAGACGATATTTACGTTTCACCTTCTCAGATTCGTAAATTTAGTTTAAGAACAGGGGATACTGTTAGTGGGCAGATTCGTCCTCCTAAAGAAGGAGAACGTTATTTTGCGTTACTAAAAGTAGAAAAAGTAAATTTTGAAATTCATGGAACTATTAAAGATAAAATTCCCTTTGATGATTTGACCCCGTTGTATCCAGAGCAACGGTTTCAATTGGAAAGTACGCCAGAAGAAGTTTCTACGCGTATTATGGATTTGTTAACTCCTATGGGACACGGGCAAAGAGGTTTGATTGTTGCTCCTCCTTATAGTGGTAAAACTATTCTTCTTCAAAAACTAGCCAATAGTATTACGCAAAACCATCCTGAAGTTGTTCTGATTGTTTTATTGATTGATGAACGACCTGAGGAAGTAACTGACATGATACGTTCCGTTAAAGGAGAAGTTGTGGCTTCTACTTTTGATGAACCTGCAGAGCGTCATGTTCAAGTTGCCGAGATGGTTTTAGAAAAAGCAAAACGTCTTGTTGAACATAAAAAAGACGTTGTTATTTTGCTAGATAGTATTACGCGTCTTGCGCGAGCTTATAACACCGTAGAACCACATTCCGGAAAAATTCTTTCGGGGGGTGTGGATTCTAATGCGCTTCATAAACCAAAACGATTTTTTGGTGCTGCTCGTAATGTTGAAGAAGGTGGAAGTTTAACAATTATTGCGACAGCGTTGGTAGATACCGGTTCTCGAATGGATGAAGTTATTTTCGAGGAATTTAAAGGTACGGGTAATATGGAAATTCAGTTGGATCGAACTCTATTCCAAAAACGTATTTACCCAGCTATTGACGTTAAGAAATCAAATACTCGAAAAGAGGATATCTTGATGCATCCAGATGAGTTAACCCGAGTTTGGTTACTTAGAAAGGTGCTTAATGAACTGAGCGCTGTTGAAGCCATGGAACTATTAGTAGACCGGGTCGCTAAGACTAAGTCTAATGCAGAGTTCTTGATGTCCCTAAATAAATCCTAACTATTGCATGGAAGATCATCGTTAGATTCAAATTGAGGAGCTTTACTAGGACCACATAAGTTCTGTACCTGGTGTGCCAGGTTTCAACCTGGCATACTTAATACCTCTTGCCTTGGTATGTTCGTTTAATAGGATAACAAGCTTTATGCTATTGTGTGCCAGGTTGAAACCTGGCACACTAGGTACCCAACTAAGGGGGCTATTAGGCGTATGGTGATTTGAATCTAACTATACCTTGCTTTTTATGGCCTGGGAATGCTATAATTCTCAACTTTTGTAAGGAGGAGTTTAAGACAATGAAAGCGGATATACATCCCCAATATGAATTAACAGCAGTTAAATGTGCTTGTGGTAATACATTTGAGACAAGAAGCACGCTCAAAGACTTAAAAACAGACGTCTGTTCAGCATGCCATCCTTTCTTTACTGGAAAGCAGAAGTTAATGGATACTGCTGGACGTATTGATAAGTTCAAAAAGAAATTTGCTGATGCCGAAGTCCTTAGAAATCAGAAAAAGGAAGAAGAAGCATCAAAGAAGGCTAGAGAACAAGAACGTATAGAAGCAGAAAGATTAATTGAAAGAGAAAAGAAAGCAGAAAAACTAGCTGAAAAAGAAAAGTTTATAAAGAGAAGAGAAGCTCAGAAGGCTGAACAAGAAGCAAAAGCCTCTGCTAGTGAACAGACTCAAGAAGCTCCAGAAGCAAGCAAAGAAGAATCTCCTGCTGAAGAGCCTGCTAAGCCAGAAGAACCTAAAGCAGAAGAAAAAGTAGAAGAGAAACCAGAAGTGAAAGAAGAATCTCCTGCTGAAGAAGAAAAAAAAGATAACGCTTAGCTGATTTTGTAGTAACAAATTTAGGGTCAAGGAATAGTAAGGTTTAACTTACTGTTTCTTGGCCCTTTTTATTTAATGAGGAAAATTATTGTGTCAATGAAGGAAAAGCTAGAATCAATTAAATTACGTTCTGAAGAGTTAGAGGTTGAGCTCAGCAAACCTGAAATTACAAAGGACACTGATCGGTTACAGGCGCTTTCTAGAGAATTGGCTCGTCTTCGTCCTATCGTTGAAATTTATACAAAGGTTCAAAGGGCTGAAAAGGAAATTGAGGATTTAAAATCCTTAATTGATGACCCTGAAACAGAAGCGGATATGAAACAGCTTTCTGAGGATGAGCTTAGTGAATTAGGTGAAGAAAAAAAAGAATTAGAATATCAGTTAGAAGAAAAATTATTAGAACAATCTGATCCTGATGCAGATAAAGATACGATTATGGAAGTAAGAGCTGGTACAGGTGGAGAGGAAGCTGCTTTATTTGCAGCAGATCTTTACCGAATGTACTCCAAATATTGTGTTCAAAAAAGTTTTAAGATTAATTTACTCAGTGCTAGTGAAACAGGAAAAGGTGGTTTTAAAGAAGTTATCTTTGAAATTACAGGTGCTGGAGCTTTCCAAGTGTTTAAGTTTGAATCAGGGATTCATCGCGTTCAGCGGGTGCCAGAGACAGAGGCCAGTGGTCGAATTCATACCTCGGCTGTTACGGTGGCTGTGCTTCCAGAGGTTTCAGCTGTGGAGATTAAGATTGATGCCAAAGATTTAAGAATTGATGTTTATCGGTCTTCTGGACCCGGGGGGCAAAGTGTGAATACCACAGATTCGGCGGTCCGAATCACTCATATTCCTTCAGGAGTAGTGGTTAGCTGTCAGGATGAGAAAAGCCAACACAAGAACAAGGATAAAGCTCTAAAGATCCTTAGAGCAAGGGTTTATGAGATTGAGAGAGAGAAGCAACATGAGGAAATGTCCTCACAAAGGAAGTCGATGGTGGGTTCTGGGGATAGATCGGGCAAAATTAGGACGTATAACTTTCCAGATAACCGACTTACAGATCATCGCATAGGATTGACTTTGCATTCACTCGATGCTATTCTAGAGGGCCATTTAGACGACGTTATCCAAGCCCTAGCTAAAGAGGACAGGGCAAAACGACTAAGTGAAGGGCTTTCTGCTAAAGAGGAATAATCATGAAGCCTGAAGCGAAATTGCTATTTGACAAAGGGTATGAGTTTTTACTTCAAGAGGGTTTTTCTCCTCGGGAAGCTAAAATTCAATCGAAACGGTTGCTGTTACATCAGTTAGAATCTTCTAATTTAGAAGAAGTAAATGTAAATGAATCATCCGAAGAACAATTTTTCTCTTTATTGAAAGAAAGAATAAGTGGTAAACCTCTTCAATATATAGAAGGCACTTCTCAGTTTATGGATTTTTCTTTTCAGATTAATCCCCAGGTATTAATTCCAAGACCAGAAACAGAGAATTTGGTAGAAGTTATCCTCGAAGTGTTAAAGGATAAAAAAGAAGAGAAGTTTTCCTTTTTAGAATTAGGTGTTGGTAGTGGTTGTATTTTGCTTTCATTACTAAAGTATTTTTCTAAAAGTAAAGGTGTTGGGGTTGATCGTTCTCTTAAAGCAATTGAAGTAGCTCAAAAAAATATAAATAATTTAGATTTAGAAAAAAGAGCATTATTAAAACAAAGTAATTGGTTTGATTCTTTAGGGCAAAGCACATTTGATGTGCTGGTTTCTAATCCTCCGTATATTGCTAATGAAGACTGGGTGGGGTTAGAAAAAGAAGTGCGCGAAGAACCTAAAGAAGCTTTGCTGGCAGGGCCTTCGGGCTTAGAGTGTTACGAAGAAATAATTTCTAAAGCAAAGAAATTTTTAAACCCAAATGGGTTTGTTTTTTTTGAAGTTGGTTGGGAACAAGCAGATAGAGTTTGCGGTCTTCTTCAACAAGCGGGTTTTGAAAAAATAGAAAAGTTTTTAGATGATTGTGGTATTGAACGCATTGTTAAAGCACAACACATAAAATAATACGGGGTCCTGAGTGGATAAGTTAGTTGTTGATGGTGGAAAACGACTCAAGGGTGAAGTAGTTATATCCGGAGCAAAAAATTCAGCACTTCCTATTTTAGCGGCAAGTTTGTTGACAGAAAAAGAATCGGTCATTGAAAATGTTCCACAGCTAAGGGACATTACCACGATGATTCGTATCTTAAGAAATTTAGGTGCGAAGGTAACTCAAGAGGGTAATGTTGTAACCGTAAAGCCTGGTAAAAATATTAAACATGTAGCACCTTACCGTTATGTAAGTGTGATGCGTGCTTCCGTTTGTTTGTTAGGGCCTTTATTAGGACGTTTAAAACAAGCAGAAGTTTCTATGCCAGGGGGTTGTGTTATAGGTCTTCGACCCATTGATTTGCATTTGAAAGGGTTAGAAGCTTTAGGCGCTAAGATAAGAGTAGAACATGGTTATGTTTATGCTGAGACAAAACAACTTAAAGGTGCTGATGTTTATTTAGGAGGCCCTTTTGGTTCGTCGGTTTTGGCAACAGTTAATGTAATGATGGCAGCTACTTTGGCTAAAGGTACGACACGCATTGAAAATGCTGCTTGTGAACCTGAAATTGTCGACCTAGCTAACTTTTTAAATAGTATGGGTGCTGAAGTTAAAGGTGCTGGTTCTCATTTGATTGAAGTTAAAGGTGTGAGTGAGTTACACGGAACGCATCACCGAGTAATACCTGATAGAATTGAAGCTGGAACTTATATGGTTGCTAGCGCATTAACGCGCGGTGATCTAGATATAAAAGGTTTAATACCTGAACATAATACCGTGTTGATTGATAAGCTTTCAGAAGCAGGCGTATCCGTCAAACGTTCTAGTAAAACAAGCCTTCGTGTTGTTGGTCGGAGGACATTAAAATCTGTGGATGTAACCACATTAGCTTACCCTGGTTTTTCAACGGATCTTCAAGCTCAGATGATGGCTTTGATGACTGTAACACCAGGAATTAATGTGATTACCGAGAAAATTTATCCAGATCGTTTTATGCATGTATCCGAGCTGATTCGAATGGGTTCTAAAATTTTTCTTGAAGGTTCCAGTGCAATTGTCACAGGAGTTAAACGTTTGAGTGGTGCTCCGGTGATGGCTTCAGACTTACGAGCTAGTGCAGCTTTAGTTTTAGCGGGGCTAGTTGCCGAAGGGAAAACAGAAATTCATAGAGTGTATCATTTAGATCGAGGTTACGAGAGAATTGAAGAGAAGTTAAATGCTCTCGGGGCTAAGATTTGGAGAGAAAAAGAATAAAGACGGCTTTTAGCTATTGGCTTTTAGCTTTTAGCAAAAGACGCTTTTAAATATTTTGTGTTTTAGGCCAAAAGCTAAGAGCTAAAAGCCAAAAGCCAAAACAAAGGAGAAAAACACGTGTCAGTAACATTAAGATTACAAAGAAGAGGAACAACTAACCGAGCAAAGTGGCGTTTTGTTGCTGCTCATATTCAGTCAAAAAGAGATGGGCGGTTTTTAGAAACATTAGGTCATTATGATCCAGGTACAGATCCAGCAACTATTGAAGTTAAGCCAGAACGAATTCAATATTGGGTTGATCAAGGAGCTAAAGCAACCGTTAGTGTAAAAAACCTTTTAAGACAAAAAGGTATTACGGTTCCTTTAAGAAAATAAGTTCCGATGGCAGGAAAAGTTTCGGTTAAAAAACAAAAATCACCAACAAAGAAGAGTAGTCCTCTTCTAATGGATGTGGTTACTACTTTTCCGCAAATGTTTGATAGTATCCTGGGAGAATCTATTTTAAAGATTGCTCAGGAGAAGAAAAAAATTAAAGTTCGATGTGTGCAGTTAAGAGATTTTGCACAAGATAAGCATAAGCTTACGGATGATAAACCTTTTGGTGGTGGGCCTGGTATGGTAATGAAGGCCGAACCATTTTTTCACTGTGTGGAAGAATTAAAAAAGGATTCTCCTAATGCGCATGTTGTTTTGCTTACTCCGGCAGGAGAACCTTTTAAGCAAAAAACAGCAAAAAGCTTAACTAAGAAAAAACATCTTATTTTTCTTTGCGGACATTATGAAGGCTTAGATGAACGCGTACGAGAACATTTAGTGGATGAAGAAATCTCTTTAGGAGATTTTGTTTTAACGGGTGGTGAAATTCCAACAATGGTAGTTATTGACGCTGTGACGCGTTTGTTGCCTGGCGTGTTGGGTAACAAAGAATCGATAAAACAGGAATCGTTTCAACAGGGGATACTCGATCATCCTCATTACACCAGACCGAGAGAATTTAGAGGACATGTAGTTCCTGAAGAGTTGATGACGGGAAATCATGCTAAAGTAGAAAAATGGCGTAAAGAGCAAGCTCTAAAGCGAACTCGAAAAAGAAGACCAGATTTGCTCAAGTAAATCAGGCCTTGGCTTTTAGCTATTAGCAGAAAAATTAAAAATAAGTTTTAGGCCAACAGCTAAGAGCCAAAAGCCAAAAGCTGTTTTAAGAAAGAGGAGAGAAAGAAATGAAAGCACAAGAAGCTATTAAACATATTGAAAAACAATACATGAAAAGCGAAATTCCTGATTTTCAAGTTGGAGACTTGGTAAAGGTTTACCAAAAGATTAATGAAGGAAAGAAAACCAGAACGCAGCTTTTTGAAGGTGTTGTTATTCGTCATAGAGGCAATGGTACTCGTGAAACTTTTAGAGTTCTAAAGCAGACTCGTGGAGATATGGTTGAGAAGAATTTCAACCTTCATTCTCAAACAGTAGAAAAAGTTGTTGTAACGAAACCTGCTAAAAAAGTTCGCCAGGCTCGTTTGTATCATTTGTGGAAAAGAAAAGAATTAGCATAAAAACACGGATTGCGTTGTGCGAATTGCGGATTGCGCAAAACAAAAGCTTTAAAAGTATAAAACAAAGCATTGATAGCTTTTTATGTTTTAGTTTTGCGCAATTCGCATGTCGCAATTCGCACTCCGAGACTTGGAGCCTTCATGTACCAATTTGAACAGGCTTTGTGGAAAAAGGACATTCAGTTGGTTGCTGGAACAGATGAGGCTGGACGGGGACCTTTAGCTGGTCCTGTTGTTGCTTCATGTGTGATTCTTCCTGCGCCAGACGAGTATTTGATTAATGGTTTAAACGATTCCAAGTTGCTGAGTGAGAAAAAACGAGAAAATTTATTTCAACTGATTCAAGAGCATGCCCAGGTTGGAATTGGTGTTATATCTGAAAAAACGATTGATAAAATTAACATCTATCAAGCAACACGCTTAGCAATGAAAACGGCCTTTGAAAATCTTCCAGTGCTTCCAAATTATTTATTAATCGACGGGCCTTTGAAATTAGATATACGTTGTCCTTCAAAAAGCATTATTAAGGGGGATCGTAAATCTGCTTCAATAGCAGCAGCAAGTATTATTGCTAAGGTAACTCGAGATCGATTGATGAAACAGTACGATGAGCAATACCCGCAGTACAATTTTAAACAACATAAGGGTTACGCGACAAAGAGACATAAGCATTCCATAGAACAGTTCGGGCCCTGCCCAATACATCGTCGATCTTTTTCGCCGATTAAAGATCTTGTTAGAGTTGGTGGTAAATACAGTTATGAAATTAGGTGAGCAAGGCGAACAAATAGCTGTTGATTATTTAACGAAGAAAAAGTTTAAGATATTAGCTCGAAATTATGAAACCTCTTATGGGGAAATAGATATTATTGCTTCTTGGAAAAAGCAGATTCACTTTATTGAAGTAAAAACTCGGAGAAGCACAAATTTTGGTTCTCCTGAAGAAGCAGTAACAGTACAGAAGCAACAGAAGATTAGAAATGTAGCGCAAGTTTTTTTAGGGGAAGATCGAGCAAAACGGCTTTCAAAATACGAGATTTTCCTGGATGTTATAGCTATAAAAATAAATGAATATGATGAGTTATATAACGTCCAACATTTTGTAGGGGCATTTTAATTAATAACGGAGGTATTATTATGAACTTAAAAGCTTTATTCTTTATGCTTATTTTCTTTGTAAGTTTAACAAGTACTTCTTGTGCTCAACAAGAAGATGAGGGCACGAACCCAACACCGACTAAGAATTTACCCGTATCTTTTGAGAACGAAGATTCTGCTTTTAATCAACAGGATCCTTGGAATGAGTACGATCCAATGGACGATTTAAAGATTATTCAACAACGGTTAAGAAAAATGTTTGAACCTTTGCAAGGTAACCGTTTTAGTGGGCCTTTTGCTGATCAAATAAGTCGAGCTGGTTTTGGTTCTTCTATTCGTGCAGACATTGCTGAAACGGATGAGGGCTTTATTGTGCTATTAGACCTGCCTGGATATAATAAAGAGGATATTGAGCTGCAATTGAAGAATGATGTTCTTTTAGTTGAAGCAGTTAGTAAGACAATGATGGATAAAAATGAAGAAGAAGATGGTATTCGAGTTGTTTCTCGAGAACGTTTTCAAGGAAGTGTTCGACGGGTTATTCGTCTTCCACAACCTGTTAAAGAAGATGGTATTTTGGCAACCTATGAAGCTGGGGTGCTTGAAGTGATGATTCCTAAAGCAGAAGCAGAGAAGTCTGTTAGTATTCAAATTAATTAGTTTAAATTCGTACACAGTACACGGTCTATAGTACATAGTGAAAAAACTTGAGAAAATGTTCTTACTATGTACTGAGTACTATAGACTATGTGCTTTAACCAAGGAGATTTTTTGTGGGACAAGATGTTAAGTTAAAAACAAAAAGAAAAAGAAGTAAAGCACGTTTAAAACGCAAAAAGAAAGCCGCAGAAAAAAAATAACTACCAATTTTTTGGAGTTAGGAGTTAGGTTAGAAACATAACCTCTTTGTTTTTACTTACCTCTTAACTCCTACCTCTTAACTCTTTTTTCAGAGGTCTTCCATGAGTGTTACTAATGTTATTCTTATTTTTATCCTCTCCGTTATTGGTATTGTCTGTATTATTTTGATGGTAAGCTCTTCAAAAAAGATAGCCGAGCTTAAGGGGGAGAAGGAAGAAAAGATTGAAGATTTAGACAAAACTCGTGCGGAGCTATTAGAGACCATTCAAGATCTAAAAGAAAAGCTAGAAAAGTATCAACCTAAGGATGATGGTGAGGTGAAGGGAAAGTGAAAACTCCTCGTTACTTTCGGATAGGTGTTGGAGTTGGTTTTGTTTTTGGTGTTTTGATGTCTTTAGCCTCATTTTCTGAAGTTAATAATGGTGTTTTGAGCGAATCTATTTCACTATTATTAGCGCCTCCCTATTTAACTATTCTTCATTTTAATCTTTCTAATTCTTGGATTGTTGTTGCGTTAATTACCTATTATTCCTTAATAGGTTTTATGTTTACTTGTATTTTTTCTTTTCAGAAGAAACTATGGGTAATTCTTTTATTTCTTTTAATTCTTCTTTTACTGGCCTTTCATTGGAAATCCAATAATCAAATCAATAACTATTCTAGAACTATGAGTTCTGTTTTTGACACTACTATAGAGAACAACTAATGGGTAGTGTTAATAAGAGAGTCTTAATTACAGGTTTAAATAGTCTTATTGGTTGGAATTTATTTAGAAAGGAAGAACCTGGTTTAGAGTTCTTTGGTACTTATAGAAGCCCTCACCCTAAATTAGTAAATCGATCCAATTGTTATCGTATTGATTTAGATGATTCTAATGACATTGAATCTATTTTACAAAAATTAAATCCTAATTATATTATTCATGGCCGGTCTATTTGTGATTTAGATATTTGTGAGCGTTTTCCAGAACTTGCTGAGCGTATTAATGTAGAAGGGACTCGAAAATTAATTGATAAGATAAAGAAGTTAAATCGATTAGAAAAATTTATATTTATTTCCACTGATCATGTGTTTGATGGTAAGGCTGGGAATTACTCGGATAAAGATATTCCTGAACCCAAACATGTTTATGGTCGGACTAAGCGAAGTGCAGAGATTCTTGTAGAGCAGTCCGGTTTGCCTTTTATTGTTATTCGTCCTGGTTTAGTTTTGGGGGACAGCTTGCAGGGTAATAAAGGCCCTAAAGATTTTTTGCTTAATCGCCTGAAGAAGAAAAAAGTAACTACCTTATTTGAGGATGAATGGAGAACTCCTATTCAAGCCTCTGAATTAGTGGATAAGGTATTTATGTTAATGAAGTCTCCTCGTGAAGGTGTTTTTCATCTATCCGGCTCAGAGAGCATAAATCGCTATAATTTGGGCCAAATCTTGGCTAAGAGCAAAGGTTTTGCTGGCCAGCTAATCTGCTCTGAATTGCGAAGAAATGACCTTTGGGCCCACATAAGGCCTGAAAAATTGACCCTCTTACCCTCATCCATATAACTTCTTTTCCACTTTTCTCTAATCATTAAGAAACCCTTATAAAATAAGGGAAAATAGCCACTTATTTGCAGGTGAACACTTTGTATGCAATAATTTTAATACAATTTAAAAAGTTTTATTTAAGTTTCCTGGGGAGGATACAATAATGAATAAATTTTTCTTAGCAGGTGTCAAAAAAAATAAGCCTTTTATCTATCTTTTTCTTTTCTGTTTTATTTTTCAATCTACTAGTTATGCACAAGTTCCTCCCTCACCCATAGACCCTTCTATGGATCCCCAGGCACAGACAGTAAAAGCTGAGGAAGCAGAACAAGAAGCTGAAGCTAAAGAAGAAGAACCTAAACAAGTCTTTGAACAAAAGGAAATGGAAGAAAGTGTTGATTGGATTTCAAAAAGTCCAATTTCTAATGACGAAGAAGAGGCTATAGATCTCCCCAATTTAAAATCGGAACAAGTTGTTCAAGGAATGCTTAGAAGAAAACTCATGAAGAGTTTAAATCAATACAAAGGAATAAAAGTTACTGGTAATATGCATTTGAGTGCTAGGAGAAGTGTTCGTGATCAAGAGTCTGGAAAAAGTATCATAGTTCGAGATACTATCTATGAAGTAAATATTAATGATAAAACTAGATATTTTAATGTTACTTTTTCTATGAATAGACTGGGCGTTAATGATGGAATAAAAAGTATTAAAGAAATGGGAGGTGACCTTTCTGAGAGATATGATTTTAAACCACAGAGAACTCGTATTAATAATGCTTTTGATATTCCTGCAGAAAATTATGAAAAAATTTCAATTGTTGTTGCTGAAAAACCTGAAGTAGAGCTCGAAGCAAATGTTAAACCTATCCTCATAGCTAAAGAAGAGCCCAAGCCGGAGCCCGAACCTGTGGTTGAACGAGTTGTTGAGCCATTAATTATTGGAGAGCCCAAGCCGGAGCCTTTAATAGCACAGCCAGTGCTAGAACCTTTAAAAATTGAAGAACCCAAGCCGCTAATAGTACAACCAGTGTTAGAACCTGTGATTATGGAGGAACCTAAGCCAGTAGAAAAACCTATGGTTACAGAAGAATTAACGATAGCTACACAGCCAAGAATAATGACAGCCCCACCAATTAGAATATCTCCGGAAGAATTAAAACAAAAGACACCTGCTGTGAAGAAAGGAATCATGAGCTATTTTGGGGATAAATTACCCGAAGGAGCAACTATTGAAGTTGTGGATTCTTTAGATGGATTATTTATTGCAACAGTGAAAAATATTCCTGCAGGAAGTTTTACTGTTGAAGGTGCGGAATCGTTTGAGCTCTCTATATATGAAAATAATGATGGTGAAATGAAGGTGCTTAAATCAATAGTTAAAGATGGTAAGGGTAGAGATTTAGTTGAACATCAATTTTATCCTAATGGAGCAATGAAAAGGTTTATAACTAATCATTATTCAGATAGTGGAGCAAAATATACGACAACTCAATTTTATTCAAAAGAAGGGAAAAAAACAGATGCTTTAATGCGTTATATGGATAGATCTGGGAATGCTCGATACGGAGAGGATGTCAAATATGGTATTAATGGAAATGTTTTAAGCCTTAAAGCATTTTCAAGTAGGTTTGATGAAAATGGAAATATGACTTATACCATGGGACAAACTCATATTAATGGTAGGTTAATGAGCCTTTCAGGTGTCGACTATGGTTTTGGGCCTAATAAGATCAAGAGCAGTTTTAGAATAGGATATGATTATAGAAATACAGGAAAGCCTACAACATTTCAAATAAGTAAATTTCATGCACCAGGAGGTGTTGGAATTCATACCTTGGATAAATATGCTGTGACTGCAGATGGAATAAAACATGATTTTAGAAATTATGCTGAGCCACAAAACAGTGATTTTACTTCTGGGACCGAGTTAATGGCAGGAAAAACTACTAATGATTTACAATTAATCATTAATCAAGAAAAATTGGATTCATTCAAGCCAAGAGCAGGTCCTAAATACAACTTAACTCCAGAGAAGCCATTATCCGTATTAAAAGATATTGCTGATGTTGTTGCAGTAGTACCAACCCCGGTAGCTCCAGTAATAGACCCTCTAATTGAGAAGAGAGATGAGATTCAAGAAAGAGTAAATAAATTAGAAAAGGGTGTTAATACGATCCAAGTCAAAGCGGAGATTCAGGTAAAGGATGCAGAGAAAAAATATGGAGATTCTGATGTGGTTATCAGTGAAAACCATTTTAATGCGATGGAATCTTTTAGGAAGAAATTACGTTACGATTTAGGAATTAATTTAGCATTGTTGAACTCTGCAAAATCTAAGTTAGATACAATTAATAATGAGATAGCAGCAAGAGACTCAGCGCCACTGGCATTAGCAAAACCTATCCTTCGCCCTTCAGGAACATCGGCAGAGGGTATGTATAGTGGTTTAACAGATAGACATGCAAACATAGAAGCACGATTAAATGCATTAATTTCCGGAAGAACTATAGTAATGGATTTAGGAGAAAAAGGTGAAGTGGCAGCTGATCTAAGTTATGACAAAGAAACAGGGTTAATGTCAGCGTTAATGGAGTCTTATCGAGAGGCCGGTTTTAAGTTTGGAGTTGAAGGAGGAGCTGATTATTCTCAGCTACCTGGCGTGAACAAAGGGCTTTTCGAAGATTTTAATTATGAAGCAGGTTATGGAGCTTTGTCTGTTAGGGAAGCAAATAGACTGGTGCTAAGATTAATAAGAGCACACGCAGATGACATTATAAAGGATGGAAAAATTGATAGAGACGCTTTTAAGAAAAAGTTAATAGGAGATCTTGCGAATGTAAATCGACCAATAGATGTTCTGCCTCCTGAACCAATGCCAACACTTGTTGATCCAGTAGAAAGCCAGATCGACACAATTAAGGAAAATTTAAATGAGCTGGATGAAAAGATAGTTGAATATGATCAGCAAATAGCAGATTTAGATAAACGTGTTACTGCATTTAAGGATGAAGTTACTCAAGCATTTTCTGATTTTGAGGCGAAGTTGGAAGGAAAGACAGAAATTTCATTAGAACGGTATAGCGCGATTGAAAACTATTTCTTAGAGAAAAGAAATAAGCTAGGAGAATTAGAAACAAAAATAGCAGAAGAAAAAGCTGAATTAATGCAGGAACAAAACATATTGAAAAATGAGAAATATGAGTTGGAGGTAAAAATAGCAACATTAAAGGGAGAACCCATACCCGCTTTATCTGTAGGTCTTATCGAGATGATGGATCCACGGAGCTTTGTGGCCATTATTCCAGATTTTTCTAAAGAAATTGATGTATTACTTTCAGATAAAAATGTGGTGATGAAAATAGGGGAGGAAAAAGTATCTGTTAATCCTACTGAATTAGGAGTGTCTTACGTTCGATTCATTAGTAGGTCAGGATCGGCGCTTCCTGGAGTGGCCAAAGAGGATTATAACGGAGTAGGCTCGGAAGAAATAATGCGCAATCCATACGTGATGGCTCAAATATCATCAGAGGGTGCAGCGTTGTATTTTGCCATGGATAAATGGAACCATTACAGTCCTCGCCAACAGAGGAAAATTATGATGAATATCGTTCAACGCTTGGGGGCTGATATTGTTAATAATGGAACTATTGATGTAGAGCAGTTAGAAAGAAAACTAAGGGGAGCTACTGTTACCCCTGCAGTTTCTGATTATGTTCGAAACCTGGCAAAAGGAGAGGTTGAAGAGCAGATTACAGGTCGAAGTGCAGATCTAAATGTGATAGAGGGTGAAATTAAAAGTCTTCTAGCAGAGAATGGTTTTAAGGTTGATGAAAAAGAGTTAAGTAAAGCAATGCAAGCGGTAAAAGATGAGTTATCTTCAGCATCAGAAAAAAGAATTAATAGTAGACTGCCCAAAGAGGAGATAGTGACATATCCAAGGCCAGTGACAGATTATCTAATGATGGATGTTATGGAGCTGTCCCCAATAAGTCAGGTGATTGATTTGCTTTATAAAGCAAATGTGGATGTGGAGCTAAGAAGAAAAATAAATGACAAACTTTATTCTGGGGAAAGAAAGTTTCAAGAAAAGGTGAGTGAAATTGTTGAAAGATATGCTGAGAAAGCACAAGGCGAATTGAGTGCAGAAGGATTAAAACAAATAGAAGCAAAACTGAAAGAGAAAATAGGGCACCTGGATGAGAAGATAACAGACTATGATAAACAAATAGCCAATTTAGATAAAAAGATAGAAGCCTTCAAGTCAGAGGTAGCGGATAAATTTTCTGAATATCAAAAACGACTAGATGGGAAGGGAACCCTTACATTAGAGATGTATCAGGAGGTTGAGACTTATTTCTTACAGAAAAGAAAAGAATTAGGTCTATTAGAAACAAGAGTAGCCAATGAAAAAGAAAAGCTAAAAAAAGAACAAGATGGCTTAAAACAAGATAAAAGCAAGCTAGAAGCAGAATTAGCAACAGTAAAAGGTGAGCCAATACGGCCTATGTTGATGATGTTAGAACCTATGATAGACCCTCGATCGTTTGTCCTTGTTCTTCCGGACTTCTCAAAAGAGATAGACGTATTGCTTTCAGATAAAACAGTTGTGATGAAAATAGGAGACGAAAAAGCAAAAGTTAATCCTAAGAAATTATCGGAGTCTTATGTTCGTTTTATGCAGGCTTCTGGCTCTAAATTACCAGGTGTGGTTAAAGAAGATTACAAGGGTGTAGGAGAACAAGAAATTATGCGAAATCCCTATGTTATGCCATCCATAGCAGCTGAAGGTGCCGCGCTGTACTACGCTATGGATGAATGGACCCATTATAGTCCTCGCCAACAGAGAAAAATTTTATTTAATATTGTTCAGCGATTAGGTGGTGATATTGTGAGCAATGGAACCATAGATGTCGAGCAGTTGCAAAGAAAACTTAGAGGGGCAGTCATTACTCCTGCCGCTCCGGAATTTATTCGGGAAGGAGCAAAAAAAGAGATTGATAGTGGCATAAACAATGTGGAGGATGAAATTCAAAAACTATTAGACGAGAATAATATAAAGATTGACCAAGATAAGTTGACAGAAACTCTTCAAAGTGTGAGTGATGGCTTATCCTCTTGGTCTCAAGCTGAAATAGATAAGAAACTACCAGTTAGTGAGAGGGTGGAATATCCAAAGACAGGTTATATTCGGATGTATAAACCAAGCATGTCCCCAACAACTTATGTTAGCCAAGTAATACAATTGTTAAGTGCAGAAGAAAGGGCTGATGAAGTTGTTAATGCGCTCTATGAGTTAGGAAGAGCATTTCACATAGAGGTGGGTGAAATTATTGATGAATATTCTAAAAAACCAAAAGAAAAATCAATAGCTCCACCTTCTTTAGCAGAGGTTCTTAAAGCAAAATTGACTGAAACATTAGGTCCTGAACCAGGTGATGAAAAAATGGCTGCTGTAGAAGGATTAGCCAAAAAGTTAGGAGAAATTAACAAAGATATTATATTGAACCCTCTGGATGGAACTCCATTATCTTACGATATAAAGAAATTTAGAATTAGAGGGAAGAATGTTGATTTTGAAATAGAAATTACTTCAGGACCTATGGCAGGGACAACTCAAAACGGTCGAATGAGAACAAACTCAAACGGAGATTATCAGCTGAATAGAGTGAGGACTCAGTTTGAAGGAAGAACCATTGATCAGAGAAACTATTCTTATTATTCTAACGGAAATCTTAGAAGAGTAAACCGCCGTTACGAAGCGCAAGAAGAGGGTGTTGAAGGCCTAAATAAATACTCGGAGAGAACACAATACGATTCTCAGGGCCGAGTGATGAGAAGGTCGTTCCTAAAAAGAGATTCCAATAATAAACTTGTTTTAAAAAGAGCAGAAGTTTTTCGTAATGGTCAGCTTAGATCAAGCGCCAAAACAGAATTTGAAAATGGTAGACGCAAGAGCTACGTTAACAATCGTTATGATGGTAATGGAGATATAAGTCGAGGCTATCATGTGGAATACTACACAAGTGGTAATCGAAGAGGTAGACCTAAGACAGCGACTCAATATCGTCCTAATAGAAGAGATCCTAATAAAACAGATATTCGAGTAGTGAGCTACAATAGTCGGGGAAGAAGATCCGCCACAAGAAGTACTGTGGCGTCACCTATTATGGATGTGTTAACAGATAGAGGTCTATTGCTTTAGGTTTGCCATAGCTGTTTTCGGAGGAATGACATTTTTAGCTAAATTGAATGGATTGAAAACAAATATTTCCTTTTTTATATTTACCACTCGCAGAATTCTCAATGACAAAAGATAACTCATCAATTTTAAGGTCGCCAGCATTCTCTAAGGATATATCGATTTGTTGCCAATTTTTAGTGACTGGAATATGTTCAAAAAGAACATAATCTCCTTCATGTTTTACCTCTAATTTAATAGTCTCGGGATGGTGTTCGTCTCCTTTAATAGTTAAATTAATCGATTGGTATTTCGTTAAATCAAATTCGTTAAAAATAAAGTATAGACCACAGTAACTATAGCGTTGAGATACGTCATAACTCACATTTATTTGTGGAGTGCTTGGGTTAACCTCTATGACCTCATGAGAAGCTTTAGCTCGATTAGGTTCAAAGAAGATACCCATTTCTTGAAAAAGTGTATGGAGTGAAACAGGGTTTTTGTTATTAGTTTTGATTTTAGTTCTATCTTTGTTTAATAATTGGTAAGCTGATTCATGTTGATCAAAATGGAATAATTCTTTAGCTTTTTTGTCCCAATCCTTTCGTTTTAGGTAACTCCAGAAATAATCAGGTATTTGTTTCTTTCCTTCTTGAGCATTCATAAAGTTGCTGATGGATAGAACTTCCATTCCCTTATCTAAAGCCAATAAATTGTTGTTTACGACACCCGTTTGGGGGTGAATGGAATCAGTAAAACCATAATTAGGGTTAAAAGCTTTAGGGTTCAACTTCTCCATTGCTTGAAAGTTAGAAATGCAGTCCTCTGCAGCATAACGTAATGATAAAAAAGTAGAGTAGGGGGTCACAAAAATACCAGGGAACTGATTGTAGGCAATCTCAGGGATACCAGCCATTTCATAGCGGTCTTCTGCGGGAACCTCTCCATTAGAGAATCCCCAAATACCGGACTCAGACAGCCGTTTCCCTCTGTCTTGGTGAATCTGAATTAAGCGTTTAGCATTGATTTCAAAAGCATTAGGGGCTATTTCTGCACCCCCTAAGATTTCATCAGCAAACAAAGCCTCAAAAAGATTGCCGCTCCAAGGAGCTACGACGGTAATTATTTTTTTATCTAGAGTAGTGTAATGTTTAATTAAACGAGATTGTTGCGTCCAACACTCTTTGGGAAGGTTGTTTTTCACAATACTCATTAACGTAACCATCCTTGCTTCGGTATTAAAAATCTTATAGTCAGATGGGGAGTAAACTCCTATTTCATCATCAAAACCATTATTAATACTGTTTTTTGGTTTCTTGGTGGTGTGAGTGCTTTTATTATAGAAAAAATGATAATCTCGTTTTTCTAAAAAATCTTCAATTAACTGAGATAACTCGGTATCTAAAAATGCTTCACTGGTAACCATCAAACATACATCTAAATTCCCATTGTCGATAGAAGAGATAAATCTTCCATTAACCACTTGAGGTATTTCTTCTTTTTTACCTGTAAGATAATACCAGTTATAAAGAAACCCTTCTTTAGTTTCTAGCTTGATGAGAGTTTTCATCATAGCCAGGGCATCACGATAAGATTCTTCTTCTGTTTTATAACCCCTATCGCGTGCAAGCACTTGATAAAGAAACCCAAGCCCAATATTGGTAGGAGAAGTTTTGCTGTAATTAATTTCTTCAGGAATTTGTTTAGGAGTGCCGTCAGAGATAGAAACAATATCTACGGGAAGAGAACTGGCTTCATCAAAAAAGGATTGGAAACCCTTAAACGTTGCTTTTTCAATTTGCTTTAAATAATCCATGAGTCCTCGTTGTTAGATCATAATTATACCCCACAATCGAGTATATTTCTCCTATAGGCTAAACACCTAATTTATTGTAGAATACGCACCCTTAACAGCTTAGAAACGGAGAGGGGGAGCAATGGGGAAACGGAGAAAAAGCTCCAATTCTCCTTGTCGCCAATTCTCCAGTTCTAGCTTTTCGGGTCCGTAGCTCAGCTGGTTAGAGCAGTCGACTCATAATCGATTGGTCGCAGGTTCAAGTCCTGCCGGACCCATAAAATAAAAAAAGGGGACAGTCCCAAGGGACAGTCCCCTTTTTTTATTTTATTAATCTCGACGGCATGACTTGAAGTGAAGAGCCGAGCCAGTTGATGGAGTTACGACCTTATGGGAGTAACGACTTCCATCGAGGCGATGAGTGGCCGACTGTGGCAAAATAGCTAATCAATTGCGTTCAGCAATTTAGTAGCTGCTTATGGTGTCACAGCGCCAAGTCCTGCCGGACCCATAAAATAAAAAAAGGGGACAGTCCCAAGGGACAGTCCCCTTTTTTTATTTTATTAATCTCGACGGCATGACTTGAAGTGAAGAGCCGAGCCAGTTGATGGAGTTACGACCTTATGGGAGTAACGACTTCCATCGAGGCGATGAGTGGCCGACTGTGGCAAAATAGCTAATCAATTGCGTTCAGCAATTTAGTAGCTGCTTATGGTGCCACAGCGCCAAGTCCTGCCGGACCTATAAAATAAAAAAGGGGACAGTCCCAAGGGACAGTCCCCCTTTTTTATTTTATTTATCCTAAACGGCAGGACTTCCCGCCAGAGGCGGATCCGCCTTGGGCGGAGAAGTGAGAATAGCCAAGTCATGCTCTCTTAATTTTACCAACTACTATTGTTTTTAAAATTTAGGGACGGTTCTAGATCTTCTAGAACCGTCCCTGTTACCCATGACTCAGATTCATGATGCGTTTAATGAGTTCGGGATAGGGGATGTTCCCTTTTTTTGCGGACTCAGCAAAGTCTTCCCATTCACATAGGATGGGGTTGGGGTTCGCTTCGAGGAAGACAATATCTCCTTCGGGGGTAAGCCGCATATCGAGGCGAGCATAACCTTTAATACCAAGTAGATGATAAATTTGTTTGCAAGTATCTTGGATTTGATCTAAATTTCCATTTTTTAAATTACGCACAAATTGATTTCGGATTCCCCATTTCTTTCGGTACTTCATATCCCACTTTGCTTTATAGGTAGCAATTTTAGGTTCATCATCAGGTACTTGGGTGAAAATTAATTCTCTAAAGGGGAATATGTCTAAGCGTTTATTTCCTAAGATACTGATGTAGATTTCTCGTCCTTCAATATATTCTTCGGCTATGGCATCTTGATCCATTTTTTCGTGAATAAATTTTATGCGTTCATTAAATTGTTCATCTGTTTCTACAAAAGAGTTTTGAGAAATTCCATAAGAAGCTTCTTCTTGAAGTGGTTTGATTAAAATTGGAAATTTTAATTGTTTAGGGCGCTGAATCTTTTTTTTCTTAGGAAGAACGATGAACTCGGGAACTCGAATATTATGATAACTTAAAATCTTTTTGGAGAGTCCTTTGTTTTTGCATAGAGTCAGCCCTGTAGGGCCACAACCGGTGAAGGGGATATTTTGTAATTTCAGGAAAGACGCAATGTCTCTATCATGATCCGCAATATTATTAAAGCGTTCGACTAAATTAAAAATAACCGTTGGTTGAAACTCTTTAATTTTTTCAGAGATAATTTTAGTGTCATCAAAAACAGCAAGTAACTCGAAGGGGATTTTTAAAAACTTGAGGGCTTTACAGACACTGCGTTCGGTTTCCCAACCGGGATCTTTGAGGTTAAGCGTGTAATCTTGATCCAGGGTAGTTGGGTTTGAGATATCGCATAAAATTAAGACTTTATCATTACTGCTCATTTAGACCTTTTAAATTTACCGGTAAATAAATAATAGGTTACTAAAGTGGTTATATACGAGGATACCTGTATATCTATATCGGCCATATCACGACGGATGTATAGATTTAATTCTTGGGTTCTAGAGACTAAATCACTGATAAGTTGGTCAATGACGTACTTCTTTTCTTTAGCCCAAAAGCTAACAGAAGGGAGTAAGCGAGCTTTAGCTTTCTTCAGATATTGAGAAGCTTTTACATTAGATTTATCTTCTGGATTATCCGTAAATAATATTTTTAAATCTTTGTCATAAAAATCAGGGTAGTCTTCTTCAAAAAGTTTTGTTTTCTTTTTGTAATACGTTTTTAGTTTAACGCCTAATCCATTATGTTCTTGCGGATTAAATATAGGATTGTTCTTGGTGTCTTTTCCGGAGAGAGAAGACATTAAGTCATTAATATAATTTAATTTTTCTAATGCTTTCCATCCTTTATATCGACGTTTCCAGCTATTGCTGGGTGTCAGCCATACAGCAAAGGTTTCAGCGAAATCTTCATCAGGATGACTTTGGGCGTACCAATTATCCAAATGGAGGACAAAAGATTTACTGTACGGACGAGGGCGATAGGTGTCCGGATATTCTTCAGAAGCCGAACCAAACAATTTACGCCATTTCCATTTCTTGTACAAATTGTAAGCATAAGAATAAGCATGACCCGTTTCATGACGAATCAGTCTCATGAATTCTGTTTTAGTTCCTCCTTCGACTTCTTGCATATGATTGTTTTCTAATTTTCTGAGTCGAGGGTGAGCTAAATAAAATGGAATTCCAATGGCAGGAACCCCTACGGGACAAAACCATTCATCAGCCAAAAAACAGGGAGGATGAAAATGTAGACCCTTCTTATCTAATTCTTGATACAGTCGTTCAACTAAAGGTTCAACAGCTGTTCCTTCAATGCTTAAATTAAGGTCTTTAATCTTTTTGTTGAGGAGTAAATCGTCTTTGAGTCGATACCAAGGCTTGTTTTCCATCACGTTATTATATACGAAAAAAAGTCTTTGCCTAACTCTTAACTCTTAACTCATTTACTTAAATGAGGTTACAGCATTTAAATTAGGGTTGATATTGTATTTCTTCTTGTATATGGTAGGCTTAGACCTTATTTTTATGCTAAGGTTAAATATGACTATGACTTATAAAATTGGACTTTTCTTAACAATAATTTTTTCTCTGTTCAGTACCGTTGTGTTTGCGGAGCTTCAACTACCTAAAGAATTAGGTCTTGTGGAAGAATCGTTTCAGGCACAGGATGGAAAGGTTGTTTATTACATTCAAGATGCCCATGATTCTTTAGAAGCTCAGGAAAATATAGCTCAAATGATAGAACACTTAGTAGAAAAAGAAGGTGTTCAAATTGTGTATGAAGAAGGGTATGAAGGAGAAGTTCCTACGGATGAATTTTTTGGATTTATCAAAGATCCAGAAGTGAAACAGAAAACATCCTTTACTCTCTTAGATCAGCTCCGCATTGGTGCTGCTGAATATGCGCATATTAATCGCAAAAAAGACTTTAAACTGATTGGTGCGGATAATATTAAGCTTCATTTAGAAAATATTCGTTGGTATCAAGAAGCGTATAAGACGAAAGACCAAACTGAAAAAGATCTTCAGGAACTTGAAAAAGAAATTAAAATTTTAGCCAATCGATATTTCCCCAATGAACTTAAGAAGTGGATGAAGTGGAAAGAGAAATTAGATTCGGGGAGTCTTGATCTTTTAAATTATTTAAATCGAATCAATAAACTGGGAGTGCCTCAAAATTCTTATCCCAATATCCAAATTCTTTTGAATGCTCAGAAGGCTGAGACTGCTTTAGAGTTACCTGAAATTAACGCGAAAAATCTTTTCGAAGAAATCAATCAGATGGAAGATGCTCTTGCCTCTAGCTACTTATCTTCAGATCGAAATAAACAGATTTTTAGTTACTTTAAAGGTTTAAAATTATTAAGAAAGTTGAATGAAATCCTTCTCTCTTCAGCTGAATTTGAAGTAACTAAGGAGCTGCTACAGAATATTAGCACCGAACAGTTAGCTGATTTTATTGCCAAGAATTCTAAGAAGTCTATTGTCTTATCCAAGCGATGGGAAGCCAATATTAAAAAAGCAATTTATTTCTACGAAACAGCACATGCACGAGATGATTTGATTGAGGAACAACTTGATGATTTTGTGCGTTCTAAAAAGGCAGAGAAAGCCATTCTTGTTTATGGTGGATTTCACAAAAATGCTATCCGAGAGATTTTTAAGGACAAGAATATCTCTTATACCATTATTGCCCCTAAAATCACCTCTATCAGTAAAAAGCACCAAACGACTTACCGTAACCTAATGTCCCAAGGAACCAGCGACGAAATCCCTTTGTTGGTCTCAGAAGCCTAAATAAGAGACTGTTATAGCTATTTTCAAATATAGGCAATCCAAATCAGATTTAGCTCCGTATACTATTAAAACCAAGGAATATAGGAGGAGTTAACTATGAAATTGAATATGAAATTCTTAGTAATAATGATGGCTTTTATGTGTGGTGTGGTATCTACACCTATCGACGAAGCTGAAGCAGCAAATAAGAATATTGTGGAAACAGCTATTGAAGCGGGAAGTTTTGATACTTTAGCTGAAGCTCTTGAAGTTGCGGGTTTAGTAGACGCTCTTCAGGGACCAGGTCCTTTCACCGTATTTGCACCAACCGATGAGGCTTTTGCTAAATTACCAGCAGGTACTTTGGAAAGCTTAATTGCAAATCCAGAAAAATTGAAGGAGATACTTCTGTATCACGTTGTTTCTGGAAAAGTAATGGCTGAGGATGTTGTGAATTTAAAAACAGCTCGAACATTACAGGGGTCACCCTTTGCAATTAACGTATCTTCTAAAGGCGTTAAAGTAAACAATGCTAATGTCTTGAAAACAGACATTATTACATCTAATGGTATTATCCATGTTATTGATACCGTGATTTTACCCTCCAAAGCGTAGTTTAATCGCGCTTAGGTTAAGGGCTGGTTCGATTGTGAGCTAGCCCTTTTTTTATGTCTATCTTGTGTCTGTACTACGACATATATTTATTTTATATCCTAAAAGTTATATAAAAAAATAGAATTGTTAGTGTGTGCCAGGTTTTTAACCAGGCACACTCGGTACATTACTTAGGGGTGCCTGATAAAGTTTTTCAATTTGAATTTAACTTTATGAGTAGAATTCTGACTTTGGTTGACTTATTCAAGCACCAATTTTATACTCTTCTCACTAACGAGGAGTTTTTATGAAAATTATTATTGTTTATGAATCAAATAATGGTCATACCGAACAAATGGCTAATGCTATGGCAGAAGGTGCTGGAACAGTAGTAGGTGCTGACGTCGTAGTTAAACCTGCTCATGAAGTAGTTTCAGATGATTTATCTAGAGCAGATGGAATAGCTTTAGGAAGCCCAACACATATGGGTTCTATGGGTTGGCAAATGAAAAAGTTAATTGATGAAGTATTTTCAGGGCTTTGGATGAAAGACGTTCTTGTTGGAAAGGCAGGAGCCGTTTTTGGAACGGGGGGTTCTGGTGGAACCGGTGGAGCAGAACTTTGCATGTTAGGGATGTTAACTAATTTAGCAGAAAATGGATTAGTTCTAGTGACTCACCCTAAAAACACAGAAGGATTTAAACCGGATGGAATGCATTGGGGGCCCACATGTGCGACAGGAAGAGGCGATCAAGGTCCTAAAGAAGCACATCTCAACGCAGCCAAAGCTCATGGGAAACGATTAGCTGAAGTAAGTGGGTTACTCATTAAAAATTAAAGGATACTTATATGACATTTCTTGTTTTTGTAGTTGCTTCAACACTGTTTGTTGCTTATGCCAACGGTGCTAACGATAACTTTAAAGGTGTTGCTACTTTATTTGGAAGTGGTACAACCGATTATCGAAAAGCATTAACTTGGGCAACAATTGCAACTTTTCTAGGTTCTTTATCTGCTTTTTTTCTGGCCGAAAAATTAGTAAAGACGTTTAGTGGAAAAGGGCTTGTTCCTACAGTTGTGATTGAAGACCCCATCTTCATGGTAGCTGTTATCTTAGGAGCAGGTTTAACGGTGTTTATTGCGACTAAAACGGGTATTCCTATTTCAACCACACATAGTTTAACTGGAGCATTGGTGGGTGCTGGATTGTTTGCTGTTGGTAACGAGCTTCAATTTGCTGTTTTAGGAAAAAAGTTTTTGCTTCCTTTAATGGTTAGCCCTGTTTTGGCTGTAATTATTACAGTAACGATTTATCCCATTTTTAGAAAGATTCGAGAACTTACCGGGGTTAAAAAGAGTACATGTATTTGTGTGGGTGAAAAACAAATACCCGTAGAAGCGGGTATGGTTCAAAACGGTGTTTTAACGGCTTCTCAGTTAAAAGAGTTAGATGTGATTGTGGATGAAGAAGAAGCCTGTAAAGCAAAGTCCATTGAAGTTTATGATGGTCATTTGTTTGGTGTTCATGCCCAACGTATTTTAGATTTTTTTCACTTTTTAAGTGCTGGGGCTGTTTGTTTTGCGCGAGGTTTGAATGACACCCCTAAAATTGTGGCTTTAGCTGTTGCTGCAGGGTTGTTTGGTCTCCATTGGAATATTACCCTAGTGGCTCTAGCTATGATTGTAGGTGGTATTATTAGCGCAAAACGTGTAGCTCATACGATGTCGCTTAAAATTACAAGAATGAATCATGGGCAAGGATTTTCTGCTAATTTAGTTACAGCTTTTTTAGTGATTGTGGCTTCTCGAATGGGTGTTCCTGTTTCAACGACCCATGTTTCTTGTGGTTCTTTATTTGGTCTTGGGGCTGTTACAGGCGGGGCTCGATGGAAAACTATCGGGGGTATTTTTTCTGCGTGGGTTTTAACGCTTCCTATTGCTGCAGTTATTGCAGCTTCTGCTTTTTTTCTCTTAAAAATTCTATTCTAATTTTCGATACTTAGTTTGAAAACGTTCTGTCATCCCCGAAATCTTTTGTCGGGGATCCATCACATTATTTAAAATAATTGTATTTAGCTAAGGAAGTGGATTCCCGACACAAGCATTCGGGAATGACAAATGATTTTTTAGCTGAGGACTGAAAGCTATTAGTGGATTACGCCAACTAGTTTATTGTTTCTAATATGAAATTCTGCAGAGCGGGGAACTTTTTTTCCGTCTTTCCACACACGAACATCCACGCGAAGATAACCATTCGTATTTTGAAGAGCGGAATTAATAGGAATAGAGAAGTCTGTTCCTTGATTTTCTAAAGTAAGTTTATCGCCAACCTTTTTATTCTTTTGGTTGTAGAAATTTACTTCGTATTGAATGTTTTTAGAACCAGATAATTTTTGTCCCAAGTCAGTTATTTGAAGCTGACCATTTGTAACCCCATTACTTTCAACAGGAGAAACTTGATAAAGAAAGTAATCTAAGACTTTTTCTTTACGAACCATTAACGTGTCAATCAAATACTGAGTGTAATCAGAGTTTGAGTTGTTGGTTGCATCAAAAAGAGTTTCTAAATCATCCCGAGACACATGACTAACAATTTTAGCTGCCCAGTAATCATCATCAGGTAAGCTTTGTTGAATGGGTTGAAATTGAAGTGATTCTTTCCACGTTGCAGGATCAAACCCAACGGCTTCAAAAGAACCTCGAGGATCGCCTACATCCAAATCAAAGTTTTCCCAAGGAGCCACAAAAAGACCCAGTTTAACAAATTTCTTTATGGAATCTCCTAAATCAAAATAGTGTTCAAAACCATCCCAGTCGCGACCTTTGCCAATGCCATGAGCCCCTAAAGCTTCACCAAAATCAAGTAAGTAGTGTACGGTGTGGCCACTACCCGAATTTCCAACATAGGTGTCTAAAGAGTTGTCGCTGCGCATTCCCGAATGATCTGTCCATGTGCTAAAAACATGAAGAGCTCTTAATGCGCGAAGCTGTTCATGGGGAATAGTGTCATTACTATCGTTTTTACGGGTACCTTTTTGAGATACAGGACCTAAGATGTCGCCATCAATGAGAAGACTAGCTGTTGCTTGGTAGTCTCCATTGTCATTAGTTTCTGATTCAAACAGAACAGACTCTACATCATTTTCATTAATACTAGAATCAACAGAGAGTTCATTGCGTTTGAAGTAGAAAATATAATCTTCGGGAACATTGTAACCAAAGCCCCAAAATAATCGGTTAACTACTAAATTGATGGTGCTTTGAACTCCAGGAAAGTCAATAGGATCAAATTTAATTAAGTAACGTTTCCCACGTTTATCTTCAACAATAAATCCAGAGGTGTCGCCTATCTCTTTTGTTTTAACAACAGTTATGGGTGTTTGAGGAGGCCCAACGTTAACAGGCCCTTGTAGTAAGCTTTCTCCGTTAAGATTTTGAGAACCTAATCGAGGGGTGTACCAAGTAGATGCAACGGTTTCATCCATCGAATTCACATCTTTACTGCGTGGAGTTCTTCGAACATCAAAATAATTAGTGATGGGGTAACGCGCTGAAGAAGTTACTGCGTACTCAGCATAATCAAAATCAGTTTTATCGGGAACAGCAGAAGCTGTTTTATCATTTAGCTGTTGTATGGGTGCTGCGTCTTTAAACACGTAATGAGTATTACCGCAACCCACAACAATCAATGGAAGAATTATTAATAAAGAAGAAAGAATAATTTTTTTCATACTTATTTCCAATCCGCTCGACTATTTTTTTGAAGAGGTTTACCAACAGTAAATTTAAATTGAAACCCTTCCGAACCCATAGCAAACTGAGCTCGTCCCCATTCTCGGTTTTGAAAGTGGAAATCCACACCAGCACCTGCAGCCCAAATAAAATCATCCCAACCCATCTCGCTAACTTTAGGACCAACAATAAGAGAGTCTATAAAAACATGTCCAGAAAGAATGTGAGACAATGGCCATTGGTATTCTAATGAAGGAACAAGAGATAACTTATCGTTTCTAATTAATTCTCTGTCAGAAACTCCTCGAAATGTTCTGTGTCGTGAAAATTCAGTAAAAGGGATTGGGTCATCGTTATCAAATTCATCAACACCATTAAAAACAATTCGGGGAACAAGAATACGATCATTCTTAATTACAGGAATGAAAGCCGCTAAGTCAGCACCGTAACGAATGAAATCAGATTTGTTGGCGTCGAGTCCAGCAGAGATACCTGTGTAAACTTCACCTCTCCAGCCGGGAGAAATTATTTTCTTTTTGTTACGCGTATCCATCTCAAGAGCTAGCTCATTATAAACTTGAGTTACAGGACCATTCGTAAAACCAGGAACAGTGGAAAGACGGAACACATCTTGAAGATCATCGTCTCCTATACCAAACGGATCAAAACTTCTGCGTTGGTAATAACCCATATAAGTTACTCCCCATCGAGGGTCAGGGAATAGAGAAGAGCTCCATTGCAGTTTTCTTCTTTCTTCACTGAATACCCCATGATCTTTGGGGCCAAAAAATAAATTACGAGGATCATCTAAAGGAGCAGAGCCAAGACCGTAATATTTTCGGTCATCTCTTTTTTCATAAACACCGACTAAAGAAGTTTTCCACTTTGTGCTACCAATGTAGCGACTGTAAGATGTTTTTGCTTTGAGAGACCAATAATTGGAGTCATTAACAGAGAATCGAGTTAATGCTTTAAAGCCACTCTTCTTATAATAAAGTCCACCACCGTAATTAGGGCGTCCACCGGAGGTCCAAGAAAAAGTTGGAAACCAAGCAAGCTCTCTTTTATAGAGATAAAGAATGTCTTCTACCTTTTTAATGAAATCAGGGTCGCTAACTACTTTAGCGCCTTTAGCAGCTCCATAAAGGGTCGCATTGGTGATTTGTTTGGGGATATAGAGCCCAGCACTAAGGGCACTTAATTTAGGGTCATACTTTTTGGCCTCTTCTATTTCAACACCACGGATATTATCCGCATTTTGGGCTAAAAGGAGAGAAGGGCTTGATAAAACAAGAGAAATACTAACTAAAAGGGTCAAAAAATAAGATGTGAATTTGTTTTTTTTGCTCATGGTCACGTATTGTAACATATTTATTTGGTTAAAGTTAAGGAATAAGGTAAAGCACTATTAGTTCTACGTAATTACTATTATCGATCATAATTATTACTATCTTTATCTATTTTAGGCATGGTTTTTGCAATTTTAAATACTACGTAACAAAATAACATATGGATTCGTCTATTTATTACAATTTTGTAATAATACATACAATTATGTTATAAAATTGTATGCCCGGTCTGTTAGACCCGGCACACTAGGTACCTGACTGTGGCATTCCAAGTAAAGGTAATCAATTTGAATCTGACTTCACTTGGGGCTCTGCATTTGGGAAAAATTCTTGAAGGATATTTCATATAGTAGTATCCTGTGAGGCTCAATTGGTGGTGGTGGATCATCCCCCTAAGTTTAGACTCAGGAGTTTTTCATTAGTATTAATCAACAAATGTATTAAATAAATTCTAATTGGAGGTTTAATGTTATGAGTTCAACAAAAGATATTGTCAATATTTTTGGATCAAATGTTTTCAATGATAAATTAATGAAAGAAAGGCTTCCCAAAGAAGTCTATAAGTCATTAAAACGAACAGTAAATACGGGAGCTACTTTATCTGCTGAAGCAGCTGATGTGATTGCTGCATCAATGAGAGACTGGGCTTTAGAAAAAGGCGCATCTCATTACACACATTGGTTTCAACCATTAACAGGTTCTACCGCTGAGAAACATGATTCGTTTATTTCTCCTAATGGTAATGGTAGTGCGATTTTGGAATTTGGTGGAACACAATTAATTCAAGGTGAGCCAGATGCTTCTTCTTTTCCTAGTGGTGGATTAAGAACTACTTTTGAAGCACGTGGTTATACCGCTTGGGATTGTACTTCTCCTGCATTTTTAAAGAAAGATGCTGTTGGCGATGTTACTCTTTGTATTCCAACCGCATTTTGTTCTTATACCGGTGAAGCGTTAGACAAAAAAACACCTCTTCTAAGATCTATGGAAGCTGTTTCTAAACAGGCTATTCGCGTATTGCGTGCTTTAGGAAACAAAGATGCAGAACGTGTTTTCTCTACCGTTGGACCAGAACAAGAATATTTTTTAATTGATAAAAAACATTTTGAACAACGTTTGGATCTTGTGACTTCTGGAAGAACTCTTTTTGGTGCTCCTGCGCCTAAAGGACAAGAAATGGAAGACCAGTATTTTGGTGCTATTCGTGACCGTATTGCTGCTTTCATGAAAGAACTAGATGTTGAGTTGTGGAGAATGGGTGTTGCAGCAAAAACGAAACATAATGAAGTTGCTCCTTCTCAGTTTGAAATGGCAACTGTTTACTCAACAACAAATATTGCAGCAGATCACAACCAATTAGTTATGGAAACAATGAAAAAAGTGGCTTTACGTCATGGTTTGGTTTGTCTGTTACATGAAAAACCATTTGATGGTGTTAATGGTTCTGGTAAACATAATAACTGGTCTTTGGCTACGGATGATGGTCAGAACCTTTTAGAGCCAGGAAAAACACCTCATCAAAATGAACAGTTCTTAGTTTTCTTAAGTGCTGTTATCAACGCTATTGATCTTCATGCAGATAAGCTTAGAGCTTCTGCAGCAAATACCGGAAATGATTTGCGTTTAGGTGCTAATGAAGCGCCTCCAGCAATCATCTCTATTTTTATGGGAACTCAGTTAACCGAGATTTTAAATTGTATTGCTAGCGGAAAGAAATATTCTCATGCCGGTCAAACATTTTTAAATATTGGTGCAGATACACTTCCTGAGTTACCAAGGGATAATACGGATAGAAACAGAACTTCTCCTTTTGCTTTTACAGGAAACAAGTTTGAATTCCGTATGATGCCTTCTTCTGCTTCTGTTTCTGGTGCTAACGTAGTTTTAAATACCATTGCTGCTGAAGCATTGGATAAAATTGCGACTCGCCTAGAAAAAGCAAAAAAGAAAGACATCAATAAAGTTGCTGCACAAATTATTCGTGAAACCATTAAGAAGAATGGCCGTGTGATTTTTAACGGAAATAACTATTCTGATGAATGGGTCAAGATTGCTAAAAAAAGAGGTCTTCCTAATATTAAGAATACACCTGCGGCATTGCCTTATATGAATACACCTGAAGCAGTAAAACTTTTTTCAAAGTACAGCGTACTTTCTAAAGGTGAATTAGCTTCTCGGTATGAAATTTATTTAGAGCAATATTGCAAAACTCTTAATATTGAAGCGTTAGCGGCAGTTGATATGGTTAAACGTCAGTATTTACCAGTAGCATTTAAATTTGCTGGTGAGTTAGCAGATGTTATTACCAAATTAAAATCAGCTTCTACTACAGCTCCTGTTCAAAAAGATTTATTAAAGCAAGTAACAGCTCTCACCAGTTCTATTAGTGAGAAAGTTAGTGCTTTAGAAACAGCCAATAAGAGAGCTCAGAATACGAGTGATTTAGAAGCGGCTTCTAAGTCTTATAGAGACAAAGTAAAGAAGCTAGCAGAGTCATTACGTCAGGATGTGGATACACTAGAAACAATCACACCTGCTCGTTTGTGGCCAGTACCAACATACGCTCAAATGTTATTTCAATCTTAATTGAGTGTTTGTTGTATCTTAAAATTAATGGGGATAGTTTTAAACGACTATCCCCTTTTTTTATGTCAATTTTCCTTCATTTAATGTCGAAAATATATGTAGAAACATATATTTTCGATACTCCTATAATTTGTTCCGCATGATAAATTAGCGGACCCGCCTGTTTTTTGTGGCGGGCGAAAATATAAGTAGCAAAATAGTTTTGACCTTCTTAATTTTTTATACTCAACGTGGATAAAAAAGGAGGAGGCATGACATGTGCTCAAGCAGCTCAATTGCTATATTGGTATTCAAAAAAAGAAGCCGTTTCAAAAGAAGAATATTTGCTTCAAGACCTCTTCGGTGGATCTAGACAAGGCCGTGAGTTTTTAAGTAAATTACAGCTTCGTTTTGAAGCGGGGGATTTAGACCTAAGTTATGGTGAAATTCCTTCAGAATTCATGGAAGCCTTGGCTTCTATACTTCAAAAGGAACCTATGCCCATTGCTTGTTAGTATAGGGATGTAATTTTCAGATTTATTCCATCCTCAATCAATGATAGAATCCCTCTATATTCATTCAGTATTCTATGAAGACTTTCTTAATAAAAAAAGGATTAATGCTATGGAACAAAAAACACCAGAAAAAATAGGATTTGAGATTGATGAAATTTTAGAAATTAAAGGCTTAGTATTTAAAGTTACTTTATTAGACCCTACCAGAAGAAAAATGTGTTTGAAACAAATTTCACGAGAAGAAGCAGGCGTAATAGAATCGACACCAAAAGAAGAGAAAAGTACTAACCGATATACTCCAGACTCCTTGCCTCCCTCAATGGGTGATCGATAAGGGTTCGACAGGTTTCCTGTTTTTCACTATAATACGCCCACACTTTAAGGAGTATCAAATGAAAAAGTTTTTAGTATTAGTTTTAGTATTAGTTGTTTCTGGTTGTGCAGCGCAGCAACAAGTAACAACTCCCATATCAGATGTTCAACCCACTGCAGTTAACATAAAGGATAAAAAAATCGTGAAAGTAAAAATCGAAACAACCTTAGGCGATATCCAAGCAGATTTATTTGCCGAAGAAGCACCAAAGACAGTTGAAAATTTTGTTACATTAGCTAAAAAAGGTTTTTACGATGGGATTATTTTTCATCGTGTTATTCCTAATTTTATGATTCAAACAGGCGACCCTACAGGAACAGGTCGTGGTGGCCCAGGATACTCTTTTGAAGATGAGTTTTCTCCTAAACTTCGTCATGATAAAGCAGGTGTTTTTTCGATGGCTAATTCAGGTCCTAACTCTAACGGAAGTCAGTTTTTTATTACAGAGGCAGCTACTCCGCATTTAGATGATCGTCACTCTGTTTTTGGAAAAGTAACAGAAGGCATGGATATCGTTAATCGTATTGCCAATGCACCACGGGACGGAATGGATCGTCCTGATGATGATATCGTAATGAACAAGGTTACTATTATCGGGTAATAAACTAGGGACGGTTCTGGATTTTCTAGAACCGTCCCTGTTTTAAATTAAACAAGGAGGGTTTAATGAAGAACCTTATTACAGGAATTGTTGCGGGTGTGATTGTATTTGCTTGGGGAATGGCTTCATGGATGGTTTTGCCATTTCATGCTAATTCGATGGATAAGCTGAATGCAGAACCCGTTGTTGTTGCAGCAATTAAACAAGCAGCTCCTGCGTCAGGAATGTTTCATTATCCTTCGATGGATGCTTCTAAAGAGGATATGATGAAGACGCCTCGTATTTTAGTTGCTACTAGTTATACGGAGAAAAGCTTTCCCCTTTGTATGGGAATTGGTCTTTTGATACAAATCTTGGCGGCTCTTGTATTAACTTGTTTGGTTTCTAAAGCAAAGTTAGAGAATGTGGGAGACCGAATGAAGCTAATATTTAAGGCGGTTATTTTTGCCACGATTGTTTGCCATTTACCCAATTGGTTGTATTGGGGTTTTACACCTATGTACACTTTACTTGCTTTTGTTGATCTACTTGTGGCTTGGACTATTGCGGGCTTCTGGATTGCTAAACGCGCATAAACTGAAAAAGGTGACTGTCACTTTACGTGACTGTCACCTTTTTTGATTACCTCTCTATGATCTCTTTCAAACTCAAAACACCTTATATTGAATTATTCAAATTACTCAAAGTAGTTAATTTGTGTGATAGTGGTGGTATGGCTAAACAGCTTATTGCAGACGGGCAAGTTTTGGTAGATGGAGAAGTTGAGACAAGAAAAGCTTGTAAAATAAAAGCGGGTCAGAAGGTGGTGTTTAATAACGAAACCGTCTCTGTGGAGCAGGCGTAGTAATAGTATGAAAACAATACTGTGTTTATTCTTAATCATTTTTATGTTTTTGGGATTTAACCTTAAAGTACAAGCTCGTGAAGGTTCTTATCAATTTGTTCAAGGCGGGAAGGAGATAGTTATGGAAAAGATAGTGAAATCTGAAAAAGAATGGAAAAAACAACTTACTCCCGAACAGTATCATGTGACCCGGCAAAAGGGGACTGAAAGAGCCTTTACAGGACAGTATCATGATTATAAAGGTGAAGGTGTTTACCAGTGTATAGCCTGTGGTTTAGATCTGTTCAGTTCTGAAACAAAATATGATTCGGGTACGGGGTGGCCTAGTTATTGGGACCCTATAGCCAAGAAAAATGTAGAAATAGAAGAAGATAATAGCTTGTTTATGCGGCGCGTAGAAGTTCATTGCTCCCGATGTGACGCACACTTAGGGCATATTTTTGATGATGGCCCCTCACCAACCAATAAGAGATACTGCATTAATTCTGCTTCTTTAAACTTCACGAAAAAATAATTGCACCTTGCACCTCTAGTACATAAATGATACGATTGCTCCCTTTGATTGGGGACATGGATTTTTGATACTCCTTTAGGTGTGTCAAAAATGCGTGTCCCCAAGTTTTTAATAGGAGAAAACATTGATATCCGCTAAAAGTCTTACATTACAATTTGGAGAACGTGCTTTATTTGAGAATGTGAACATTATGTTCACTGAAGGGAACTGTTATGGTCTTATCGGTGCTAATGGTTCTGGAAAGTCTACTTTTTTAAAAATTCTTTCTGGAGATGTGGAATCCAGCGCTGGTGAAGTTTCTATTCAATCAGGTAAGCGTATGTCTGTTCTAAAACAGGATCAGTTTGCTTATGATGAATACACCGTTTTAATGACCGTCGTGATGGGTCACCAAAAATTGTATTCTATTATGAAAGAGAAAGATGCTATTTATGCCAATCCTGATTTTACAGAGAAGGATGGTCTTAGAGCCTCAGAGTTAGAAGAAGACTTTAGTAAGCTAGATGGTTGGAGTTTAGAAGCAGAAGCTGCCAAGCTGTTGAGTGACCTGGGTATCCAAGCCGATCTTCATGAAACATTAATGGGGCAGTTAGAGGCAGGTCAAAAGGTGCGTGTGTTGTTAGCCCAAGCACTTTTTGGAAACCCAGATATTTTATTACTCGACGAGCCTACCAACCAATTAGATATTGAAACTTCTATGTGGTTAGAAGAATTTTTGCTTGGTTTTAAAAACACCGCAATTGTGGTTTCTCATGATCGCCATTTTCTAGATAAAGTGTGTACCCAAATTGCAGATATTGATTACGGTAAAATCCAATTGTATACAGGTAATTATTCTTTTTGGTATGAATCCAGTGAGTTAGCGTTAAGACAGAGATCAGAGAAAAGTAAGAAAACCGAGGATAAGCGTAGAGAACTTAAAGAATTTATTGCGCGTTTCGGAGCTAATGCTTCTAAAGCAAAACAGGCAACGTCTAGAAAAAAGTTATTAGAAAAATTAACTTTAGAAGATTTCAAACCTTCTTCTCGGAAACATCCTCATGTTGTTTTTAATATTGAGAAACAGGTTGGAAATGAAGTGTTAAGTACAAGTCATCTTTCAAAGTCAGTGGATGGTGATGTGCTGTTTGATAATTTAACCTTTAGTGTTCGTCGTGGAGAAAAGATTGTTTTTATTGGAAAAGATGAACGAGCTAAAACAGCTTTGTTTAGAACAATTATGGAGGAGAACAAGCCAGACAGTGGAAATTTTCGTTGGGGAGGAACTGTTAAGAAATCTTATTTTCCTAAAGATAATAATCATTTTTTTCAAGATGACGTAAATATAATTCAGTGGTTAACGCAGTATTCTCCAGACTCCGATGAGAGATTTGTTAGAGGGTTCTTAGGGAAGATGTTGTTTACGGGTGAGGAAAGTTTAAAAAGTGTGAAAGTGCTTTCGGGTGGAGAAAAAGTTAGATGCTTGATTGCAAAAATAATGTTAGAGCAGTCCAACGTTCTTATCTTAGATGAACCAACAAATCACTTAGACTTGGAATCGATTACAGCGCTGAACAACGCTTTGGCAAGTTTTACAGGAACAGTTTTATTTACTTCGCAGGACCATCAATTCATACAAACAATTGCTGATCGTATCATCGAAATCAGCCCGACAGGTTTCATGGATCGTGCAGAGACAACCTTTGATGACTATCTCTTTGACGAACAACTAAAAACCCGCCGAGCAGCTTTATAGGGACGGTTCTAGATTTTCTAGAACCGTCCCTGTGTTTTTTATATTCCTAACACAAAAATTATCGTAATAATTTAACAGGTTTACTGGTATCTTTATCACTTAGGTCAACGACACTAGTGTCATCATTAGTGCTTGAAGAGGGTGTTGTGCTTGTTGTTGTAATTAGGGGAGCAAAAGCTTTCCCTGCAGACAAAACTAAAGTAAATAACACCAAAATAACTAAAAAATTTCTCATAACTACCTCCTATTTGTTTGAAGTATACCTCATTGTACTCCTAATTGTTAATCCCTGGTACATAATAACTAAACTACATTAATTCCTAGAATGAGTGATTATTTTACTTCTCTAACCTTAACCTATATAGATGCTTACGTAAAACCTTCTAACCTACGCTGGCATCCTACTGAAAATATGCTATATTTCTTTCTTATTTCTGTCACTATCAGTGACCTTGTGAGGAGTTCTATAGTACTGTGACGTTTAAATTAAAATCAAGATCAAGGTGGCATTTACCCTATAAAAGGATTGCCGCTTTTCTCTCTATATTTTTTACCTTATTTACCCTCTCTCAATCAGCACTACCCGTCTATGCGGCTAGACCATTATCTGTTTTTGAAGGAAGTAGTTTAGGTAAGCTGATATCTCCTACAGTTGATTTAAGATTATTTCAAAATGACCATATAGAACTTTCAAGAGAAGTCTTATTAGATGAGGCTTTTCTTCGAAAAACTATAAATGCTTTAGATTTAGAAATTTCTTCCCCAATCAAAAATATTCATCAAGAATTAATAAAAGGTGGGCCAGGAAAATTTATCTATAAAATAACTTTGGTTCCCACTAATGGAAAACGAGTTTCTTTCACTCTGCTGTTAATTAATCAAAGATTTTTCTCTAATTATATAAAAGCAATAGAGCTAGATTCAGAGCCTTATCTTTTTCCTCAACTCGGAGCAGTTAACGAAATAGAAGAAATCAAAAGAAAAACTCCTTATTACTGGGTTTCAATGGAGTGGATTGACGGGATGTCTGGTGGAGATCCAAACGCTCCTTTAGATCAAGTGGTTAGAACTTATTTTAAATTATACGAAATGGGTTTTGTTCTTTGGGATGCAAAATTGGATCAGGTTTTGCTTCCTAATCCAGAGATTGCGGGTGCTGTTGGAAAAATGGTGGACCTGGATTTTCTTTTAGAAGTTACTGAGGAGGCTCGTCATGATCGATTAGCTCATTTGATGTTTCGTCTTGTACAAGTATTTAATTTTAAACTGCAAACTCCTAAATTAGATGCTTCAGAGTTAGAAAGAATAAGAACCTTTAAACAGTCCATTATTCAAACTCTTGCTCAAATTGCTGTTAACGAGGGCGGTATTCCTAAACAGGTTGTTACCCGAGCTGTCTACGAGCTAAAAGAGATTGAAATAAAGAGAAGAGAGTGGCAAGCAGGTTGGACGTGGTTACCCGAAAAAGAGCTTATAGAGGATTTTCTGTTTAGCCAAAATGCTACTAATCCAGATAGAACAGCAGCAAATAGTTTAGGGCGCAATGTTAAAGTGTCGGGTGAGATTTTGCAGTTGAGAAAGTTTCTTTTGTTGAAGAAATTTTCTTCTGAAGTGATGAAGATGAGTCCTGTTGGATATAACCCTCTAGTTAATTTAGTGCTTCAATTAAGAAATGAAGATAAAGAAGCCTTTGAGAAATTAGATGTTCTTACCCTAGGGCCAGGTGCGATTTTTGCAACTGAAGAATTACTTGTTATGACAGGAATTCAAAATGTGGTTTCAGTAGGTTTGTTTCGTAAAAGTCTGTTTCTGGGTAGGCTGCCTTATCCTGAAGAAAAACTCTCAAGAGAAGCAAGAAAAAGATTGTGGGAGAGTAACCGTTTTAAATTTTATGAACAGTCTTATTTAGAATATCTTAGGAGTGTTCCAAATAATTCTTTTGACCTAGTTTATACGCGTGGAGGTTTGGAAATAGACGCGATTCCAGATAAATTTGGTAAGAGTTGGCTTGAGAAATTACATTATCTTTTTGATGTATATGAAGAACTTTATCGTGTTTTAAGACCGGGTGGAGCAGTAGTAAATTTTCCTTATGGAGGTTCAGAAGAAGGCCCTCTTTCAACTGTAGTACAAGCTTTTTTCAGAAATATTAGATTTCAACTTCATCATGATGAATTAAGAGAACAACCCTATCCCTTTGCTTTAACAAAAAAATCAAATTTTATTGGTCCCATATATTTAGGAATGCCAACTTTCCAATTCCCAGGTTCTGACAAACAAGCAAAAGCAAGTAGCTTGGGAGCTGAGATCAATATCTCTGTTTTAGAGGATCTTAAAGAACCTGTGAATGTATTTATGGATGGACGAGAAATAAATAAATTATCTTTGAGTCAAAAAGAAGAGCTAGTTAAATTAGCAGGAAGCAATCCGAAGAAGTTACAGATTGTTATAGCGAATGCTTCTAGTTATGACAAACCTCCAGAACTCGATTTCCCTAATATTATCTTCACCCCAAAAAGTGAAGTAGAAGCTTCCCGCAGTGTGCGAAGAGCAGAACATAATCTTCATATGTCTTTAGGGGTAGATCCAGCAAAAGAGTTTACTTTGATTGGGAATAATAAGTTTAGATACCCAGATGAAGAAGCAGGTTTTCTTGGCGTGGCGTTACTTTACACTCAAGCACAAAACCCATTAGCTTTCTCTATTAAATATGGCCTTAAAAAAATAAATGGCTTTTTCTCATCCGTAAGCCAAGCCCTCCTAGGCCTAGTCCAAGCTCATGAAGCAACCCTAACCATCGGTTATTCTGCATAGGAAAATTTAAAGCTTGTCATTCCGGACTTGATCCGGAATCCATTTCTTTAGTTAAATACAATTAATTCGGATAATGAGCTGGCCGATAAAAAACATTTCATCCACGAAATAAAATCGGCATTGGCCATCCGGGCGGGCAGATCCCGGATCAGGTCCGGGATGACAGAGGTTAAAAATTTATTGATAGCGATCTAGGGTGCGGTATTGGATGGCTTCGGAGATGTGGGATGAATCGATTAACTCTGTGTTTTCTAGGTCGGCTATGGTGCGGGCTAGTTTTATTATTTTGGTGTAGGCACGGGCACTCATGCCTAGTTGGGTTAGGGCATCTTTGAGGAGCTCTTCTGCCTCAGGGGTTAAGGGGCAGAATTTGCGGATTAGTTTGTCAGGGATTTGAGAGTTGCAATGGAATGAGTTGTTGCCGAAACGATTGGATTGAATTTGCCTCACTCTTTGTATTCGCTCTTGAATGTCTTCTGAAGACTCACTCTCTTCTTTATTTGAGAGTTGTGTGTATGGGACCATGGGAACATCGATGTGAATGTCTATCCGATCCATAATAGGTCCTGAAATTTTTCCGCGATATTGATTAATTTGATTAATGGTGCAGTAACATTCTTTTATTTCAGAGCCCAAATTTCCACAAGGGCAAGGGTTCATGGCGCAAATCAGCATGAAGTTAGAAGGATAGCTGACTTGTTGTTTTGCTCTCGAGATGGTTACTTTTTTATCTTCTAAGGGGCTTCTCAGCGATTCAATCACATCTCGCCTGAACTCAGGAAACTCATCTAGAAACAGCACACCGTGATGCGCTAAACTAACCTCACCCGGTTTAGGATAAGATCCACCACCAATAAGCCCTGCTTGAGATATGCTTGAATGTGGCGAACGAAACGGTCTGCTTAAAGAAGAACATAAATTATATTCATTAATTCCTTTTTGATTGTGGCTTTTAATTTTAATGGTTTGAATGACCTCGTCTAATTCTAATTTAGGAAAGATGCTTGAGATCCGTTTGGCGAGCATAGATTTTCCAGAACCTGGAGGGCCAATCATGAGTACGTGGTGAAAACCACTGACAGCAATTTCTAAAGCACGTTTCACTAAGTGTTGTCCTTTAACTTCTCGAAAGTTAAACTCCGTTTCTGTATTGCTGCTGATTAATAACTCTATATTTGCTTCAGCTTTTTTTAATTCTATTTTTCCATTTAAGAATTCGACTACTTCTTTTAAATCTCTGGCCCAGAGAACAGGGGTCTTTGTTTCTATGGAGGCTTCTTGAGCACTCTCTTTGGGAAGAATAAGTGTTTTATTTAGATGCGATAGAGCATGAGCTATGGATAAACAGCCAGGAATATTTCTTAAACTTCCATCTAATGCTAACTCCCCTAGAAAAATATAGTTTTCTAGTTTTTCGGGGGATATGTGTCCCGTTGAAGCTAATATCCCTAAAGCAATAGGAAGGTCAAATGAAGGCCCCTCTTTTTTAATATCTGCTGGAGCCAAGTTTACGGTGATATGTTTTGATCCAGTGAGGAAATCATTGTTTTTGATAGCGGCTCGAACACGATCTTTAGATTCTTTAACAGCGGTGTCCGGAAGGCCTACAATATTGAAATTAGGAAGTTGCCCGTGGCTAACATCCACCTCAATATCGATTTCGCAAGCTTCGATACCAATACAGGTTGCAGAATGTACTTTAGATAACATTAATTTTCCCCCTCTTATTTTCGAATTGCGAATTGTGGAATGCGAATTGCGCAAAACAAAAGCAATTCATTTATGTTTTTATATTTTTAATTAATTTTGTGAGCATTCGACTAAGGTGATCTAATTTTTCAAGAAGTATTGCTTGCTCGTCATCACTTATATAGTTAAGGTTATTTCCAATAATTGTTTGAGTTTCTAATTCAGCACAACTTCCTAGAGATATACGTAAAAATTGAATATACTCTTTTGAATGGAACCTTCTGAATCCTTCGGCAATATTAGAGGGTATAGATACAGAACATCTTCTCATTTGCTGTGTAAGAGAGTAGATCTCAGTTTTAGGGAATTTTTGAGTAGTCCTGTAAATTCTAGTAACTAGATCTATTCCTTTACTCCAGACCCTTAAGTCTTTGTATGATTTTAGGTTATGATTCATGTGATTTCCTTAGTTTTGCGCAATTCGTATTCCGCAATTCGTTTCCCGAGTTCTTCCTAATCCTTGCTTGATTTGCTGTTTAGGCTGTACTATAATCCTTGGCAAAGCATTAAGATTCTTAAATAAAGAAATGCAGCATATTAATATTTTACATATTATAATTTAATAATCAACAATAACCTTCCTCTTGGGTTTATTCTTATATGATCTTGGACCTACCACCATTTAGTGAACATAGGGCTTATGTTGCTGTTATTTCAGCTTGGTTATTAGCCCAGATATGCAAGGTAGTACAAGGGGTTATCCTGCATCGAAAATTTGATTTTCGTTGGTTTTTAGATACGGGTGGGATGCCTAGCTCTCATACAGCTGCTGTGAGTAGTTTAACTACGGTAGTGGGGCTTTATTACGGTTTTGGTACTATTCCTTTTGGAATTACATTGGTCTTTTCGCTGATTATTATGTTTGATGCCGCTGGTGTACGCCGAAATGTAGGCAAGCAGGCGACTATATTGAATAAAATTGTGGATCAGCTGTCTAAAGGACAACAGGTTGAAGAGCAGAGGCTCAAGGAATTGTTAGGGCATACACCCTTTCAAGTATTTGTAGGAGCTTTTTTAGGAATTGTGGTTTCGCTGCTTATTTGTTTTGCTTAATCATTAGCTCGGACTGCGAATTGCGGAACGCGAATTGCGCAGGACAAAAGCTTAAAAATATAAATTAATATTTTAGTTATTTTAGTTTTGCGCAATTCGCGTTCCGCAATTCGCAATTCGAAAATTAGGTGGAGAAAATAAATGAAAATTTTAAAGGGTAATCGAGTTCTTTTCTTTTTATTAGTTCTTTTCTTTTTTAGTTCTAATGTATTTGCACAAACTCAGTCTTGGGATTCTTATTATTCAGATGATAATAATTTTTCTAGTTCAGATTCGTCATCTTCAACAAGTTCGTCAACAACGTCTAGTACTCCTGCTTCCACTTATGTAAATACCTATACTTATTCGGATTCTAAAGCGAGCACAACTCCGGCTTCTACAATAACTCCAACTTCTACGAAAACTCAGACAAGTTCTTACACAACACCTTCAACTCAGACAACATCTTCTTATGGAACAAGCACAACTTCAACACAAGCACCTGCGCCAACGATTTCTTATGAGATACAAGGGTTGATTACGAAGGGTCAGTTAGTGGAAGCTCAGACAAAACTTCAAGCATTGCTTAAGGATACCTACACGACTTCGAAGAGAAATGAAATTGAAGAAAAAATCAGTGAGCTAAATATGCAGTTGTTATTTTCAGATAAAAAGTTTGATGGTGTTTTAATTTATACAGTAAAGTCGGGCGACAATTTGTATAACATTGCTAAAAAACATAAAACATCCGTAAATCTCATTCAAAAAATGAATGATATGGAAAAAGCCATGATTTATCCGGATCAAAAACTACGTGTGATTAACGGAGCTATTAAAATTGATGTTGATAAGTCAGAAAACAAAATGAGAATTTATTTAGGCGAAACATTTTTTAAGGTTTACCCTGTAGCTACAGGGGCTTCGGGGTCTATTACACCAGAAGGCACATTTACAGTTGTAAACAAATTGGAAAACCCTACGTGGTATAAGACAGGAGCTGTCATTGAACCCGGTAGCCCTGATAATCTTTTGGGAACGCGTTGGTTAGGTTTTTCTAAAAAAGGATATGGAATTCATGGCACGGTGGACCCAGAGTCTATTGGTAAACACGTGACTTCGGGTTGTGTGCGCATGGTGAACCAAGATGTTGAAGAGTTATTTGATATTGTACCTAGAGGCACACAAGTAAGAGTTATTGCTTAGCCGTTTAAGGAAGATCACTGTTTGATTCTCCTCCCGAGGCGGAACCGTCCTATGGCGGGAAATTGAGGATTCATATCAGGACGATAAAAGTTATGTGCCGAGTGTGCGGGGTCTGGAAGACCTGGCACACATTGTTCCACACACTTAAAACTAAGGAGCTCCATGAATAAGAAACAGGTTACTTCTGATAAATCATTATATGATGCTTGCCTTCCGTTTGAGAGACCTATTGTTGAATTAGAGAAGACAATAGAAGAATTAAAATCTCATTCTAAAGAAGGAATTGATTTGTCTGGAGAAATAAAAAGTGTAGAGAAGAAATTAATCAAATCAATTAAAGACGTTTATGATAATTTAAGTCCATGGCAACGGGTTCAAGTAGCTAGACATCCGTTAAGACCTTACACTTTAGATTATATTGAGGCTTTTGTAGAAGATTTTATTGAGATTCATGGAGATCGTCGTTTTAGTGATGATAAAGCAATTATTACTGGTTTTGGAAAAATTGATGGCCATAAAGTTTGTATTATAGGTCACCAAAAAGGAAGAGATACCAAAGAAAGTTTAGAACGCATGTTTGGTTCTGCGCATCCTGAAGGATATCGAAAAGCAATGCGTGCAATGAACACGGCGAGTAAATTTGGTCTTCCTATTGTTACTTTAGTAGATACACCAGGAGCTTATCCAGGTATTGGTGCTGAAGAAAGAGGGCAGGCAGAAGCAATTGCAGCTAATATTCGGGATATGTCAGACCTTAAGGTTCCGGTGATTGTGATTGTGATTGGAGAAGGTGGCTCCGGTGGTGCTTTAGGCATTGGTGTCGGAAACCGAGTTTTTGTCATGGAAAATGCTTATTACTCTGTGATTTCACCAGAAGGTTGTGCCGCTATTTTATGGAAAGATAATGCTAGAGCGCCTGATGCTGCAGATGCGTTGAAGCTCACCTCTTATGATTTACTTTCTTTGGGTTTAATTGATGGCATTATTAAAGAACCTTTAGGTGGGGCACATAGAGATTTTCAGGCAACCTGCGAATCAGTTAAAGAAACCATTGTAGATTCTTTGATTGAGCTAAAAAAAGTACCTGAGAAGCAAATTTTAGATCAACGATACGAGAAATTTCGCTCTATGGGTGAATTTGAAGAAAAAGGATTGAAGAACTAGTCAAGGACGAGAAACAAAAAGAAGTAAGAATTAAGTACCTCTGTAGTCAAGTTTGGTGTTGGGTTAGACGATACTCTCCCTAATGAAAATGTGACAATATAGAAGGAGGTCTTATGTCGCCTGTGATTCAGACAGAGCAGTTCCAAAAAGTACCTATCGAAAATAAGAATGTCATCGTATTTCCTCAAGGCATTATGGGATTAGAGGGTTTACATGAGTTTGTTCTTATCGATCGTTCTAACAAAGGTTATTTCCTTTGGCTTCAGTCCGTTGAAAAATCGGATATCTGTTTCTTAACCATTGATCCTAAGCGTGTGATTGATTTTTTTGATCCTAAGCTTTCTAGAGAAGATCTAGATATGTTAAAGGCTAAATCAATCAATGAGCTTATCTTTTTATCTATTGTTAATGTGGATGATGATAATGAGAGCATTTCAGTTAATTTGAAAAGCCCAATAGCTGTTAATGGTAATGAGCAATTAGGTTCTCAGATCGTGTTAAATGATGATAAATACCTAATACAGTATGCGCTCAAAGGAAAGATTAAGAGTAAGAAAAACTCAAAATCAATTGATTCATCTGTTGTTAAGACCCTAAACTAATAGGGTTTAATCTAATTTCAAGGATGGAATACTATGCTAGTTCTTTCTCGTAAAACAAACGAAAGTATTGTGATTAGCAAGAATATCGAAGTTAAGGTAGTTGAAGTTCGGGGGGACTATGTTAAGTTGGGTATTACTGCCCCTAGAGAAATCAGTGTCCATCGTAAGGAAATCTATGAGGCTATTTGCAAAGAGAATTCGGACTCTATAGTTAAAAAACAGATTGATGAGAATGAGCTAGAAGAAAAGCTTAAAGAAGATCAGGATGAAGATACAGACGAAGATAAAGAGAAACCTTCTAAGTAATTCCTTCCAAAGATAATTTTTTTCGTAAATAATTCCCCACCAATAGGGGTGTGTCTGTAAATACCTACTACAGGTAGTGTTACCCTCATTTTTACCTAAAAAAGCGTTTGACACCTATCTTTAATTTTAATACTCTATACCTACTTTACAATATGTAAATTACATTATGCATTTTATACTTTCACATCTCAATAAAGTTTTTCTGGTCTTTGTCATAGGATTTTTCATAAGCATTGGGTCCCTTTGGGCTCAAATAGAAAGAGAATCTAAGGTCTCTGTAGAAGCAGGGATTCAGGATATTAATGAATCCATCGAGCAGGAATCAGACAAGAAGGTGATCGAAGCCAATGAGGCTTACGCCAGAGGCGATTTCGTTGAAGCTCGTGAGTTGTTTAAAGAGGCGATTTACTTATCTAACCTTCAAATAGAAGAAGCGAGGGTTATTGATGAAAGGGTGCTCTCCTATAAGGATGAGTTATCGAAGCAAGATAAAAAATTTTGGATTGAACGCTTTATTGGCCAAGGAGACAGATTAAGAGATTTAGGCTTTTATGATAGAGCGGCTGAAGAATATGAAAAAGTATTCTTGATAGATGCAAATAACGGAAAAGCATCTAAACGAATTGATAAGCTCAGAAATAGATTTATTAAAGAGAAAAAAGAAGAGCTCCAGTTAGAAGACGAACTGATACAGAAAGAAATTGATCGTCGGGTAGATATTTATATGGCCCGAGTTGAAGAGTTGATAGAGCAAGATAAAAAAGAAACAGCAGAAAGATTATTACGTAGGATTTTGGTTTTGTCGCCAAAAAATAGAAAAGCTAAAAAGATTTTAGCTCAGTTGTCAAAGAAGTAATTGCACGCACCTATAACAGGATGTGGAGGGGTAATGCCCAAACCAGAAAAACTTTACAAAATTGGTGAGATTATCGAAGCCACCAAACTATCCAGACAAACTATCCATAATTACACTGTAGCCGGACTAATTTCAGAAGCAAAAAGAACCCCTTCAGGGCATCGTCTGTACAGTGAAGAAGTATTTGACCATTTAGAAAAAATAAAAGTGTTACAAGAGAAGAACTATACGTTACTTCAAATAAAGAAATTGTTTGAAGCAGGAATCAGTTAAGTAACAAAAAGTGTATTTCAAGGAGAGAGTAGTTTAAGCAAGATAACCCACGGAGGCGTTCATGAAAGAAGAAGAACTGAAACTATGGCAGCGCTATAAAAGAACAAAGTCGCTTGCAATGAGAGAAGAGATTATTAAGAAATATCTCTATCTAGTAAAGTATGTTGCCGGTAGAGTTGCTATAGCTTTACCCCCAAATATTGAATTTGGTGATTTAGTTAGTTACGGAATTTTAGGTTTGTTCGATGCAATTGAAAAGTATGATGTGACCCAAGGAAATAAATTTGAAACTTATGGCGTATCCAGAATTCGTGGAGCTATTATGGATGAGTTGAGAAAATTAGATTGGGCACCACGTTTACTTAGAAAGAAAGCTCGAGAAATTGATAGAAAGTGTAAAGAGTTAGAAGAGACATTAGGTCGTCAACCAAGCGATGAAGAATTATCTAAAGAACTAAATATCAGTGTTGCTGATTTAAATGGAATCTACAGTGATTTAAATTCAACAACATTTTTATCTTTAGATGAAGTTTGGCAGAACGATGATGGCAATAAGCCTATTAGTCGTTTACAGACGATTGAAGACTCGTTGGTAACTCATCAATTCAAATATGTATATCAAAACGAAGTAAAAGAATTATTAGCCAAAGCAATTAAAGAGCTTCCTGAGAAGGAACGTTTGGTTGTGGTTCTTTACTACTATGAGAATTTGACCTTAAGAGAAATTGGAGAAGTTCTTGAAGTGTCTGAGTCTCGCGTGTGCCAAATTCACACAAAGGTAGTAACTCGTTTAAGAAGTTACCTGAAGAAAACAGGAGAAGTTCCTATTCATGTTTAAGCTATTTTTTTAAGATTTTTTCTAGTCTCCGTGGACTAGTTTTTTAAGTTAAAGATTATTCGGTCTAAGTAATTCTTCGTGCTTAGACCGATAAATCTTAAAAAATCCATATCTAAAGTTTCTCCATTCCTAGTCGATATTTTCTATACCCCCACTTAATAGATAAGATAAACCCTTATCCTTTTAATCCTAATTTTGACAAGCTCTTAGTTGTGAGTCATGCTTATATAGAGAGTCAAGTTGTCTTTAAAAATGATTTTTTGAAAGAAGTGCTTATTATGTTAGAACAAGATAAACCTAAACCTAATTCATCTAGAAATGTTTCAGAAGCTTTGTACTTATTAGAAGCCGTTTATCGTTTTAAAAGAGACATGGAGCAAGTTCCTGGGCCTAATGAAGGCCGCATTCAAGAGCTTAAAGAGAGTATTAAGAATAAGACGTTAGTGACAGAAGATATGGTTGATGAAGTTGCTGGTAAGATGTCGCAAATTTTCTACAAAGAATAATTATATATCCCCAATCAAAAATAAAGTTATGTCATTCCAGCGAAAGTAGGAATCTAGAATAATGTGCTGGATCCCGCCTGCCTGCCGGTAGGTAGGGGTTAGGTCCGAGATGACAATGCTTTAGTTATTCCATTTTTTCTAATAGTTTTATTTGTGGAGTTTGAGGCGCTGGGGAAAGTGTTTTTGGTTTATCAAGCTTAAGTTGGATTGTTTGGTTTAATTGTTTAATTAACTTTTCTTGCTGTACTTTTTTTGCAGGTACAGCAGTTACTTTTTTTAGAATATTTTTTTCTGAAGAAAGTTCGCAGACTTTAATCCATTTTTTAACAAAATCCATTTTCATAAAGCGATTCCAAATAGTTCCTCTTAAGAAGTTTTCAATCATCAAAAGAGTAATGCCTTGATCAATGCCTAAGTGTTCATCAGCCCACCAAGAAACCTCAAGATTAAAACTATCTTTAAATCCATATTTTGTATATAGAGTCTCTTTGTGTTGATCATAAAAGTTTTGAAGTGTTTTAATTGTCATTTCAGGAGCGAAAGGCATAGAGCCTGCTGCTGCATGAACAGCAATGGTTCCATCATGAAGACCTCTTCCGGGAACAGAACCATAAGCTTTGTAACCTCTGGGCCCTAAGCATGCGCTAAGACCCCAGTTTACTTCTGAGTAAGAGGGGAAAGCATCTTTGTTATTAAGACAATATTGTTGGTTGATCAAAGTTGCTTTTACAGAATTTTCAAAATAATTAATATCTTGATCCCACAAATTTCTAAAATCAATATAAGCATGAGAAAACTGGTAAGTAAACATGCTGCCGCTGTGTGCGAATACAATTTGTTTTTCTTGGTAACTATCCTCTAATCGTTCCCAGCCATTCCAAACAGATTTTTTGACAGGATGAGTTTTGCTTCCGAGTGCTAATGCTTGAAGAATTAAGTGCTCGCTATACATATCCCAGTAGTAGGGAAGAAAACCTGTTTCTGGTTTCCAACCATGACAAATTAAATCTGAGTTATTAGTCATCCAATCCCAGTCGACGCGGTCATAGAGTTCGCCAGCAATTTGTTGAATTTCGGTGCCTTTAAATACGTCACCGGCATATAGGGCTCCGGCAATCAGTAAGGCTGTATCAATGGAGGAAGCTTCTGAAGACCAAACCCGTTTTCCTGATCGGGTGCTAATCATATGATAGAAAAAACCATTTTCATGTTCTGCTTTATCTCTGAGAAACAGCATCATCTTGAGTAAAACAGTGTAGGATTCATCGTAACTAGCCCAACCGTTTTCTTTAGCTAAGGCCCAAGCTATAAGTCCAAATCCTGTGCTAGCAATAGAAGCTGGAGAGCTAACGCGAGAAGAGTCTTTAACTAAACCAGTTTTTTTATTGGTGAAATCAATAAAGTATTTAAAGGTGTCTTGTTGGACCTGACTTAGAAAAGTTTTTTCTTTGGGAGTTGGTTTATAAGCGTGAACGGTTTGGGGGAGTAAAAAGGTAATGAGGATAGTAAGAACTAAGAAGGATTTGTTTAATCTCATTTATTTTCTCTAGTATTACCCCAGAGCCTAGTTAGAACAGGGTATTCACCGAAAATCTTGATAGGATCTAAGATTTAAAAAATACTCGCCGCACCGTAACGGTGCGGCTGCGTTTTTTTCAACCTTATCTTCTGTCAATCTTTACGACTCTGTACTCATGTTCTAATTAGGGTCTGGGGTATCAGTGGTCTTAAAACGGGATAGCTCTTTTTGAATTTTTGTTTTTAATTCTTTAGAGTTTGTTTCGTTTTCAACAATATTTTTCATTGTTGCAACAGACTGATCTAAAACTTCAACCATTTGGTTAAAGGATTGTGCTGTATCTTTGGCTTCATCCAATTTTCTAAGTCGAGCTCGGACTTGAAGATTTCCTTCGGATACTTCCCGAAAGGACTCTTGTAACCGAAATAGAGGCCCCGCAATTTTATGTGTTAGAAAGATGGACCCCCATGCAATAAAGAAAACTAAGAAAAGAAATTTAACTATGAGTCGGTTATGTGTGGAAACTAAAATTTCATGCCAAATTTGTTTTTGGTGTTCTGTTAAGAGCTCTACTTCACGAAATAGGCTTAAATTACCAATGTTTGGGTTTGTGCTAGGGTAGCGGGCTTCTTCGTATTCTCGAACCCGAGCAGCATTGAGAAGAGCGTCCTGAATTTTAGGAGAAGAAAATTCTTGTAGAACAGATCCCCAAATACCAAAGTACATACTGACGACTGCCGCTCCGGTAACTATAAGTAAGGTAACGCTTGTATAGATAATATAGTGGGTCTGTAATCGTGGCTTAATAAAGAAATGCTTTCTTTTGTATTTTCTGGGCTTGCTCGTTTTATCCATGGAATGATTATAAGACGTGACTAAAGCTGTGTCAATCCAGACGTAGAGCTCACTGGAGATAGTTAGAGTCAAATTGAAATTTTGTTTGGCAATCCTCAGTTAGGTACCAGGTGTGCCGGGTTGAAAACCGGGCATACTAATACGTAAGCCCTTTTCAATCATTCGTTTATATTCAAGTAACAAACACTTGAATATTCCATTTAATTAAAAACTGTTGATATTCTGAAAAACATTAGAGACAATGACAGGATTGAAACACCTTATTTTATTGTTATAGAGGATAAAGACATGAAAAAACACCTTATTGCTTTTGCTTTAGTTAGTTTTGTTATTATTGGAGCCCCATTATTGAAGGCCCAAGAAATAAATGCCCCAATGGTTGATCCTGTTGAAGTGAGTCCAATATTAGAGCCACCAAGAATGGTTTCTGTTCAAGATATCAGCGACCAGAAGTACTTTGGACAATTATTAAAACTTTTTAATGAAGCGACTACATCTATTGAAGTTGCTGAGTCTAATTTAACCTTGAATTTAGATTCCCGAACACGGGTAGGCCAATTAGTGAAATCTCTATGGGCAGCTAACTCTAGAGGAGTAAAGGTTCGTATTTGGTTTAAAGCATCTTCGTTTTTAAATCAATCTTCTAATGATGTTTTTAATCAATTAAAGAATGAAGGTGTCGAAATTAATAAAGTTTCGCCTGGCGTTGCTTTTAATGACCAATTAATTGTTGTCGATGGAAAGTATGTGGTTGAAAGTAGTTTGAGCTGGAGTGAAAAATCACTCCAACAACAAGTAGGCTCTGCAACATTAATCCAATCTGAAGAATTAGCAGAAACAAAACAAGATCGATTAGCTGATATTCTTGTGCAAAAAGATTTAATTGAGAGTAAAGACGCTTTTATTGAGATTTCAGAAATTCTTTTTACTAATAAAAGTCTTTTCCCTTCTATCGTTAAAAAGAATGATGAAGATGCTTGGCGTATATACTTTTATCTACTCAATACCAGCTATACGACTAAAGAAGAAATTCTTTCTGTGAATGCTAAGGATTTGTTTTCTGTATTACCTTTTGATTCGGATAAAAAAGATAAGAAGGTGTTAAAGGATTTAAAGAAGACACTGAAGCGTCTTGAAGATGAGTATAAGTTATTAACTTTCAGTTATAATAAAAAATCAGAGCGGTTTCAGGTGATTTTTACTCTTAGTTTTAGTAATGATAAGCGTGTTGGTGGTGGAGTTCTTGTCCCATTAGCATTTTTTGAGCAAGAGTATTTTAAGACTTGGAGCCTTCAAACTCAGTTTGCTTATTTTGTTAGTCTAATTGAAGAAAAAGCAAGTTCCAATAAACCTTATTGGAAAAGTTCTTTCTTGAAATTAAATGAAAAATTTCATGTTGACCAAGAAGCACTTAGACAGAGTTTGGTTGATTTAAAAAGAGAGAATATGATTGATTATATTTTTTCGGAAGTAAACCAGACATCTGTTTCTGGTTTTTCTAACCCCATATTAGTAGCATACCGAAATAACATTTTGCTTTCTCAGGTTGAGAAAGAGCAGCTTTTAAATGAACTGAAAAAAGAATTTACTATTTTAACGGATGACGAGTGGAATAAGGCTAGAGGCTATGCGGTTTTGTTTGATGATCCATATGATATAAAATTGATTTCTGATTTTGCCAATCTGGTAAAACAATTTTCATCGACTAAATTAGATTCTGTGGTTTTTCGTATTGCACAGTTGCCTGCAGAACATTCGTTAAGAACGCCCAATTATGTGAAGGAAATCTTGTCTAAGAAATAGAGGCAGGATAACTACTAAAACTACTGATGAAACGATTATCTTTATTTTTGACAATTACGTTACTATCTCTTTCCCTATACTCTCCCTCTGGTTTTTCACAAGATGCTCCTCCTAAAATAGAATGGTCTGAATGGGGCCCTGGTGTCTTTGAACGAGCTAAGAATGAGAATAAGCCTATTCTGCTTAATTTAGGGGCTTCCTGGTGTCATTGGTGCCATGTTATGGACCAAGAGACATACACAGACTCTGGAATTATTTGGATGGTTAATCAAATGTTTATTCCGGTGCGAGTAGATTCTGATCGACGTCCTGATATCAATGAAAAATATAACATGGGTGGGTGGCCATCAACCGTATTTTTGACGGATGAAGGAAATGTGTTGGTCGGCGCTACTTTTTTAACTGCAGACGAAATGAGATACTCGCTACAAAAAATAATTGATCTTAATAAAGACAAAGGTGAAGAAGTTGATAAAGAATCAAATCAAAAGTTTGTGGAGTTTGAAGCGGTATTAAAAGAAGAAATTGCTTTTTCTAAAGATGAAGATTTTGCTCCTAGTTTTATGGATAAAATTTTAGCGTCCATATTATTATCTGCCGATGCGGAGTTTGGTGGTATGGGTGAGTCAGAAAAGACAGCCATTCCTGAAGTAACGGAATTTTTATTTTTGATGAAGGAAATTAGCGCTGATGAAAAAATTACTAAAATTTTGAATAAGTATTTAGATGGTCTGAGTAATTTATATGATTCTGAAGGTGGTGGTTTTTTTCGTTATGCGGCTAATCGAGATTGGTCCGATATCCATTATGAAAAACTATTGAGTAATAATTCTTTTTTACTACGCGACTTTATTTGGGGTATCTCTATATTGAAGCGTGCTCAAGATTTTTCACTTGTTCAGAAAACATTGAAATATCTTGAGAAAGATTTGTTTGATCCGGCTTCAAATTCTTTTTTTGGGAGTCAAGATTCCGACCTGCTTATTTATACGGATGGTATTGATGAGAGTGAGCAAGCTGTTCGAATTCCTGGAAAGGTTTATTACAGCTATTCTACCCAAAGACGTTTAGAACTAGGGGCTCCTGATGTTGATGAGCACATCTATACAGATGCTTCAGCACAAGCTGTTTTTTCATTGTTAGAAGTTGCGAAGAAATTGGGAGACGCAGATTCTGGAGTAACTGCGCTTAAAGCATTAGATTTTCTTATTCAGTCTTCTTTTGTTGTGGGTGAGGGAATGCATCATATGTTTCCTAAAAGAGAAAAATCTCTTTTGATGCTAAAAGATCAGGTTTGGATGTTAAAGGCATTAGTTTCTGCTTATGAATATACAGGCTCTAAAAAGTATTGGCAGAAAATGTTAAAGTTAGTAAAAGCGACAGAAAAGAGTTTGGGAAATAAAGATGGTCTGTTTCGTGACATTGCTCCTGTGGAGGGTTCTGTGGGTTATCTAAGAAAAAGAGAAGTGCCTATGACAGAAAATTCGTTGATGGCTCGAATATATTTAAAATTATATCGAGAAACAGGTGATGCTAAATATAAACAGCAAGCCCGGGATATTTTAAACTTTTTTGCGCCACGTTATCAGGAGTATTCGATATTTGCCTCTGCTTATGGGAGTGCTTTAATAGATTGGTTTTATCCTGCTATAGAAGTAAAGCTTGTTGGAAGTTCTAAAGATAGTTCGTATGCAGAATTGAAGAAATCCGTTTGGAAAATACCTTCTAACCGATTAGACGTAGTGGATATTAGTGATACTAGAAATCCAGCAGCTCTAAAAGAATTGGGCTTAGAATCTTTAGTGGGTGGAAAACCAAAAGTAGTTTTCTGTGTAGAAGAGCGTTGTCTAAGACCTGAAGCTTCCCCAGAAAAATTAACTCTTCTTTTTGAGTTAGCGCAAAAAATTGTTCGCAGTAAACTGGTTAGCTAAATCTGTCGATATATTAGGTCTGACACTAAGATGTGTGCCAGGTCTTCTAGATCTGGCACACCTGGTACCTGACTAAGGGGTGCTAAATAAATTTATTCAGTTTGAATCAAACTTTATCAACCTTTTGGAGTCGGGTATGTGCGGTATTGTTGGTTATGTTGGAAAACAAAAAACAGTCCCTGTATTGATTCATGGGTTAGAAGCTTTAGAATATAGAGGTTATGATTCTAGCGGCATAACCTGTTTAGACCAAGGTGCTTCATCTCTATTTCTAGTTAAAGAAGCGGGGAAGCTAGAAAACCTTAAAGAAAAGTTAAGTGATAATCTCGGATTTCAAGGTGCTGGAATTGGTCATACTCGCTGGGCCACTCACGGAGTTCCTAATCAAGTTAATGCTCATCCCCATCAAGATACTCAAAGCGAATTAGCTATTGTCCACAATGGAATTATTGAGAACTATGTCCAACTTAAAGAAGAGCTAGAAAAAGAAGGATGTGTTTTTAAATCAGATACGGATACAGAAATAGCAGCGCAGCTATGGGGTTTTGAGAACCAGCAATGTAATGATACAGAAGAAGCTTTCAAGAAAGCTATTCGCCAAATGAGAGGCCGTTTTGCTTTTGTTGGACTCAGTCAAAGTGATCCCGAAAAACTTTTTGTGTTTCGCCGCTCAAATCCTATTGTCATTGGCGTGGGTGAAGGTGAGAATTTTGTTGCCAGTGATGTTACCCCTCTTTTAAAACACACAAAAAAAATTATTTATTTAGAAGATGATGAAGTTGCCGTTCTTACTCCGAATGAAGTTCGTATTATTGATTTAAATACGGGAGAGATAATTAAAAGAGATCCCGTTGAAATTGAATGGTCCGCAGAACAAGCTCAAAAAGGTGGTTATACGCACTTTATGCTTAAAGAAATGTTTGAGCAGCCTGAAGTGATTCAAGAAACTTTAAATAAACGAATTATAGAGGATGAAATTTGTTTTGATTCCATTACAGAAGAGATACAAAAGAGGCTAAAAGATTTAACTCGAATTTATATTGTTAGTTGTGGAACGGCTTATCATGCCGGTTTAGCCGCTAAATACATGCTAGAAGAGCAAGCTAGAATACCAGTAGAAGTAAATGTCTCTAGTGAATTTCGTTATTCGGATCCCATCTTAGAAAAAAATGATTTGGTTATATTAATTTCTCAGTCCGGTGAAACAGCAGATACTTTAGCAGCAATGCAAGAAGCAAAAGAGCGAGGCGCCTTTACTTTAGGGGTGGTGAACGTTGTGGGGAGTACTATTGCCAGAGAAGCGGATGCTGTCATTTATACTCATGCAGGTCCTGAAATTGGTGTTGCTTCAACAAAAGCATATATTGCTCAGTTAACAACGTTAGCTTTATTCTCTCTTTATTTAGGGACATTAAGAAAAACTCTTGAAGAAAATAAACTAAAAAAATTAATGGACGAGATCTACAAGCTTCCTAAAGCCGTAAAAAAGATATTAGATAAACAAACAGAAAGTATTAAAGCTTGTGCCAAGGCTCTTTATAAAAAGCCGGATTTCATTTATTTAGGAAGACGTTATGATTTCCCAACAGCACTTGAAGGTTCATTGAAGTTTAAAGAGATTACTTATACGCATGCGCATGGTTATGCTGCGGGCGAGATGAAACATGGTCCGATTGCGCTTGTGGATGATAATCTTCCTATTGTTTGTATTGCTCCGGATTCTAAAACCTATGAAAAAATGCTCAGTAATATAGAAGAGGTAAAAGCAAGAAGCGGCATTATTGTTTCTGTTGTGACAGAAGGGGATGTTGAGATTAAGAAACGCTCTCAGTTCTCTTTTGAGGTGCCCAAAACCCCAGAGCTTTTTTCCCCAATTTTGACCGTAATTCCCCTCCAATTATTAGCCTACCATGTGGCCGTACTTAATGGTAGAGACGTGGATAAGCCTAGAAATCTAGCAAAATCCGTTACTGTAGAATAAAGAAAAGGGGACTGTCCCTTGGGACTGTCCCCTTTTCTTTATTCCCTTTTAGCTGTTACACTTACATATAAGTGAAGCTTTCTATCCTGGGGGAGTTTATGAATAGAAAAGAGGGCGTAATTCCACATATCTGGTGTTTGTCTCAAGATCCTAACATTGTTTGGCTTGCGCGTCATATGGGGCAAGTTTCAGGCTCTTCTGTTGAAATAGGAGAACATATCGATGGTGTTCTTTCTAGAACAAAGCATTTCCCAGACATTATGTTATTAGATGCTGAAGGCATGGTAGAACCAAACCTTTTTAGAGAGTTTATTGGGTCTGTCAAAAAGCGACATCCAAACACAGTTCTCTTGTGCTTAACTTCGGAACCCGAACAGTTAGAGTCATTAAATAAGTTGGGTGTCCACAAAACATTCTTAAGACCTTATTTGATAGAGAATATGTACAGTAATTTATTCTGTTATTTAAATCAAATAAAAGGAGATGCTATTAAGAAAAATCAAGTTATTGATTTTCCAGGGGCGTTACAGGCAAAGATTTTAATTGTGGATGATGAAATTGAGGTGTGTGAGTTTTTGAAAGATGTTTTTGAAGATGCAGCACATGCTAATTTTCAGGTGGCATTTTCTCAAGACTCTGAAAAGGCGTTAAAACAGGTTTATGAATTTGAACCTGAAATTATGATTGTTGATTTAAAGTTACCCCGCATGTCGGGTATGGAGCTTATTGAGCGTTTAAAGAAAGAACCCGTTGATTCGCTAAAGGATTTTCTGATTTTTACGGGAGCCGATTCGCCAGATGAATTAGAGTGGTTAGAAGCCAGTGGTTACCCTTACCTAATAAAACCCTGCAATATGGAACAACTCTTGTCCGCTGTTAGTGGTATTTGCCATCGTTGGAACCTAATTAAAAAAGCAGCATAAAGGACGAATTACGCAAAACAGCTCTTTGTCTGTGCGAATTGCGGAATGCGGAAAAGCCTGTCATTCCGGACTTGATCCGGAATCCATTTCCTTACTTAAATACAATTGTTTTTAATAATGTGATGGATTCCCGACTAAAACATTCGGGAATGACAAAAGCCCTTGGTTTGCGGAGTTCGGAGTTCGGAGTCCGCAATTCGAGTTCTTAATGTATAGCTGGTCTTGTAACAAGGAAGATATGGCATTCCGTGGAATCTAGATTTTTAAACTTATGAGGAATACTGGCATCAAAATAACAAGATTCATTGGCGTGAACTCTTCTGATTTTACCCCCATAGTTTATTTCTAACATCCCCATTTGAACATAAATACAAACCATCGAATTATCTTTAAATTTCCATCGTTTTAATTCTTTGTACGGTTTGATGGTCATCAGCCCTAAGAAAAAATCTCGGTTACTGGTTCCTGGTGGGCTTAAGGATTGAATAGAGAAGCCATGCTGGGAGTAGTCAATAAAACCACGTTGTCCATAACTACAGATAAAAAAGTTTCCGGAGTAACTGCCTATAGCTCTTTGGGCTAGTTCTGGAAAAGAAATTTTAAAGGCATCTGCAATTTTAATTAGTTTATCTGAGGAAGGGTCTTGGATTCGGCCAGCAATGATATTAAATAAATGTTTGTCGGAGATACCTGTTTTTTTGGAAAGCCAAGTAACATTAATTTCTTGATCTTGTCCTTTCCTGTCGTCAATAAGCTCTTTAATGGCTTCACCCCAGAGTGCTGCTTTCTTTCTGGGGAAGTCTTTATATTGCTCTGAAAAGTCATTTTTTATTTCATCATACATTTGATTTACTCCTTTGCCTGAAGCCGTGGCTCTATCCGTCTATTGCCTCACAACGCACCTTTTTCTCTTATTCAAAAGTTTGGTTATTTTCCCAATCAAAATAGTTTTTCTCTCTTAGTATAAAAGATAACCTATTTTTAAGAGTTTTTCAAAAGAACGAATATTCTCTTAATAGGAAGTTTTTGCCTTTTCATTGACAGCACCTATTATTGATGGCAGTCTCAAAATAGGGAGCAAAAAGGTGCGTTTAGGCTAGGCATAAGGGTTTTTCAGCTGTTTTGAGGAGGAAAGGATAGAATTTAGACTTTTATCCTAAGTTCTTTCTGTGAAATAAGATGTAATAATTTTGTGAAAGTTGAGAGCTATTATGTCGATAATAATAATCGGTTATTTTTTAAAACTTGGCTTCTGCATAGAAAAAGGATTTTTTGTGCGAACAATAAAAAGTTTTACATTAGTCTTACTTTTAGGAACTGTTTTTCTACCCATTTTGTGGGCCAGTAATTCCATAGGGCAAGAGCAAACAGAAGTTCAATTTTCTATTCCCTCACATTTAGGCGAGATTCAAGAAACATATCAAGCTTCGCAAAATTCTCCAATGGTAGTTCACATCCAAGACGCTCACTGTGTGTATGACGCACAAAAATCAACGGCGCAGATTATTGAACATTTAGTCGGACAAGAAAATTTTAAGCTCATTTTAATGGAAGGCGCTTTTGGTGTTATTGATACTTCTATATTGAAAGCCTTACCCGAAACGTATCGGCAGCAAGGAATCGAACGACTGTTAAAAAGGGCGCGTATCAATGGTGTGGATTATTTTTCTGCTACCTCTAAAAACGCTTCAGATGTTTTTATTTCGGGAATAGAAGAGAAGGAATCCTATTTTGCTAATTACCAAGCCTTTTTAGATTTAGTGGAAACTAAGGGCAAGTTTAAAGAAGAGTTAAAGTGGATTAAGACAAAAATTAATAATATTAAGCATAAGATTTATTCGAAGCCCTTACGAGAATTTGAAAAGATTAGTCAGCGTTTTAAAAATGATTCCATAGAACTTTTAGATTACCTTGAAAGACTGATTCAACTGAGTAAAGGCCAGCTTGATTTATCTCAGTATGGTCAAATCAGGCGGATACTCAGTTTACAGCAGGGTGAGGATTTAACAGATAAACAAATTGCCAAGCGCATTCAGCAGTTGGATGGCAATCAATTATTTGTTGAATTAAACCAGTTAGAGGCTGATATAAAAAACATCTATTTTACCAACGAAAAGCAGCGTTTGGTGGATAGCTATGCTAATTATATTCGGTTATTTGAAAAGGGTGTTCATCTCAGTTTAATTCCAGCTGAAGTACAGGCTTTTCGAGAAGGAGCGAAACAGATTTCGATTGAAGATATTCGAACAATCATTGTTGAGTATTTTGGAATTAAAAGTTGGCCCAGTGAAGGAGAATGGAATTCTGTGATTGATAAAATAGAACAGTTTTATCGAGAAGTAGAAAATCGAGATGAGATGATGTTTAATAATTTATCAGACATGATCAATCAACATAAGTCAGAGAAAACCATTGTTATTACTGGGGGGTATCACAGTCGGGGAATGAAAGAGCATTACCGGAAACACAATATATCTTATAGTACGGTTTCTCCCAAAATTGCTGAATTAGACACAAAACTTACCGATCAACTATATCTTAACAATTTAATTTCTCAGGCTACTTGGAAATACACATTAGCGTTGTTAGATCATTATGATGCTGCGTTGGCCGAGTCAACTAAGGCCTCAGAAGTAAGAGCAGATTTAAGGACTGTTTTTGAGGGTGTTTCGATTGGGCCTGAGATGTGGGCGCAAATGACAGAGGAATTTAGGGTCTCATTATCAAGGGTAGTTGGTTCAACAGAAGCTGGTTCTTATCAAGACGCAATAGCGTATTGGAGCGGTGTTCGAGACAATGTTGGGGCATCCTCTTTGGGAGAAGGGAAAGTTCTTTTTAGAGACACTGCAGTTAAGGAGAACTTATTGTTTGCTTTTGAAAAACAAAAATCGCTCGTAAGTGCCGCTGAAGCAGTTTTAAAAACGATTAAAAGATATATTGATTTTGAGGTGGGAGTTGTTGGTGTTCAGAATGGAAAAAGAAGTTATGTGTTGGCGGAAATGGGCTATCCTGACACAGCTAAGGCGATGTTTTTCCGTTATGTGGAGGGCGATACCCGAAAACTTCATTTAAGACATGGCCGTGCTATATTTGACGCACCTGTTACAGGATCGTTAGAGGATGAGAGTAGAGAACTTGTGGATCGAATGGAAATTGAGCAGTTATTTTCAATTCCATTTCCTCTGGATGATACACGTAATGGTTTAATGCAAATTGCTTTTAAAAAGGGTTCTGAGGTTCCAGAAGAATACCGAAAAGTTTTGTCTGATATTAAATACATTTTATCTCTAGGATTTAAAAAAGTATCAAGAGAAGTAAAAGATGTTGAGCGTGAAAAAGAGTTAGATGAAACAAGGCAGAGATTGCAAGCTTTAGAAGAGCGGTTACCTCGTCTAGAGCAATTACGCATGGTGGGTGAAATGAGTGCTGGTGTTGCTCATGAAGTGAATAATGCGTTGACTATTATTAGGGGAAATGCTGAATTAGCATTGGATGATTTAGTTGCTGACAAGCGGATTAAAGCAATGACGCAGTTGGATAATATTTTACGAGGTTCTGAAAGAGCCACTATGTTGGCTAAGGCGATGCTTACGCTTTCAAAGCCAGTACACATCAAAGATTCCAATGTAAGTCTTCAATCAATTATTAATGAAACCGTAGGTATTGTTGAACATCAATTAATGAAAAAAAACATCAGGATTAAAATAGATTTTGCACCAGGAGTAGGTGTCGTTGAGGCAAATTCATCACAAATGATTCAAGTATTTCTAAACCTATTTATTAATGCTTCTCATGCGATGTCCTCGGGCGGTGTGTTAGAAGTTAAGGCCTATCCTTTGGGTGAGGAGTATATACAGATTGTTGTTTCTGACAATGGGAAAGGGATGAGTAGAGAAACCGTAAAACACATTTTTGATCCTTTCTATACAACTAAAAAAACAGGGACGGGTTTGGGGTTAGCCGTCACAAAATCAATTCTGGATGCCCATAATGCTGAGGTTCAAGTTTCTAGCACGCAGGGAGTGGGAACTCAATTTACACTTACATTTCCAGTTCAAAGAAGTGCGAATGATGATAATTTAACAATAGGATTTAGAATAGAGAAAATTGTTTTTAAGAGACCTCTTATTGTTGAAGATTCTCCGCTTATTCAAATAATGTTAACTAAAAAAGCGGCTGAGCAAATGGACATAGAACAAACAGCTGTGACAGTTGTCGCCTCAGGGGATGAAGCCTTAAGAGTGATTCAAGCAAGACCAAATGCATTTGATATCATCCTTATGGATTTACGAATGCCAGGTTTAAGCGGGGTGCAAACAGCAGAAAAACTGCGTGAATTATATTTTAATATTCCCATTGTTATTATTACTGGAGAAGGAGAGAATTTTGAAGGGAGTAGGGAATTGTTGAAGAAGGGAGTCATAAATGCGGCAATGCCGAAACCAATACAACCTGGGGTATTTAAAAAAGTTTTAAGGGATTTATCTTTTGATGTTACGCAAGGTATGAGTTTAGGCAGTGAAGCAGCGTATGAAGAATTGGTTTCTGATTCTGACGAAGCTACCCGAAACTTATTTGGAGTTACCATTATCGAAGAACAGCACTTTACTCAACCAGCTGTTGCTATTGGCATTGCTGATTATTTAAGGGGACACCCCAATGCTATTATTTGGGTTCCGTGGCGAAATACATATCTTTCTGAAGCTCAACGAGATGAGGTGAGAGGTTTAGTTCAGTCTATTGTTGGACAGGATAATAATCCTGAACGTTTTCAGTGGATTGATTTAACTAAAACAAATAACCAACAAGAAGCGATTGAAAAAATGTTAACGGGTTCGACGATGTCTAGGCTTTGGAATTTAGCCCGCCAATTAAATCCCGAACTAAAAAAAGTATCCGACCTGTTACCTCATTTAAGTGTTCTGTCTTCTCAAGAAACACAGCAGTGGTTCAAAGCCCATCAACACATAAAAGTCATTTCTTATCCAGCAGCTGATTTACCAGAAGTAGGTACGGCCGAAAGAGAAGTGGCTGAGCTGAAAATGGGTGTAATGGCGGCAAGACTGGCTGCTTTTAAGGGAGATTGGCAGTTGCTCAATCAGCGATATTCTCAGGTATTTAAGAAGGAATCAGGTGTTTTTAGCTATCATTCCGCATTTTTAGAAGGGTTAAAAGCATTAGTTAACTCATTCTTAGCTAGGAAATCAAGCCTAAGTTCTGCATAATTTGGACTGTGTCAGATTTTGGATTACTCTCCACAACGTATGCCAGGTCTTCCAGACCCGGCACACCGGGTACCTAACTAAGGGGTTCCAAATCACGTTTTTCGGTTTAAATTTAACTACATTTAAAAAAAATTAAATTTGGCTAAAATAAATGCTTGACACAATTTCGAGCTTCTCTTATAATTCTCGCCCCTTCACAAAAGGGAGACTTTACTCTGTTTTGTCTTATCTAAAGAGATAACACAAAGTGAAGTAGTTTTTGTTCTTTGAAAGTTTGGAGTGCTACATATTATGAAGCAAGGGTCTTTGAAGAGTTTATTTCGGAGAGTTTGATCCTGGCTCAGAACGAACGCTGGCGGCGTGGATTAGGCATGCAAGTCGAACGGGATACTTCGGTATCTAGTGGCGAAAGGGTGAGTAACACTTGAGTAATCTACCCTTAGGACTGGGATAACTTCGCGAAAGCAAAGCTAATACCAGATGTGACACTATTCTCCTCGGAGAGTAATGTAAAAGGATGGCCTCTATTTATAAGCTATCGCCTTTGGATGAGCTCGTGGGATATTAGTTTGTTGGTAGGGTAACGGCCTACCAAGGCGATGATGTCTAGCTGGCCTGAGAGGGTGGTCAGCCACACTGGGACTGAGACACTGCCCAGACATCTACGGATGGCTGCAGTCGAGAATCTTTCGCAATGGGGGAAACCCTGACGAAGCGACGCCGCGTGAGCGATGAAGGTTTTCGGATCGTAAAGCTCTGTCACGAGGGAAGAAAAGGATTATAGTGAACAATTATAGTCTCTGACGGTACCTCGAGAGGAAGCCACGGCTAACTCCGTGCCAGCAGCCGCGGTAATACGGGGGTGGCAAGCGTTGTTCGGATTTATTGGGCGTAAAGGGTCTGTAGGCGGTTTAATAAGTTGGATGTGAAAGCCCATGGCTCAACCATGGAATTGCGTTCAAAACTATTAGACTAGAGTTTAGGAGAGGAAGATGGAATTCTTGGTGTAAGGGTGAAATCTGCAGATATCAAGAAGAACACCAATTGCGAAGGCAATCTTCTGGTCTAAAACTGACGCTGAGAGACGAAAGCTAGGGTAGCGAACGGGATTAGATACCCCGGTAGTCCTAGCCGTAAACGATGAACACTAGGTGTTGGTTCCTTTATTGGAATTAGTGCCGCAGCTAACGCATTAAGTGTTCCGCCTGGGGAGTACGATCGCAAGATTGAAACTCAAAGGAATTGACGGGGACCCGCACAAATGGTGGAGCATGTGGTTTAATACGTCGATACGCGTGGAACCTTACCCAGGCTTGACATGCACTGGACAATCCTGTGAAAGCAGGACTTCCTTCGGGACTGGTGCACAGGTGTTGCATGGCTGTCGTCAGCTCGTGTCGTGAGATGTTGGGTTAAGTCCCGCAACGAGCGCAACCCCTATCTTTAGTTGCTAGTCTTCGGACGCACCCTAAAGAGACTGCCGGCGATAAGTTGGAGGAAGGTGGGGATGACGTCAAGTCAGTATGGCCCTTACGCCTGGGGCTACACACGTGCTACAATGGCCGGTACAAAGGGTTGCCAACCCGCGAGGGGGAGCTAATCCCAAAAAGCCGGTCTCAGTTCGGATTGTAGGCTGAAATTCGCCTGCATGAAGCTGGAATCATTAGTAACCTCGTATCATCTACGGCGAGGTGAATACGTTCCCGGGTCTTGTACACACCGCCCGTCAAGTGATCCGAGTTGGTTGCACCCGAAGTAGGTCGCCTAACCGCAAGGAGGGCATCTGCGAAGGTGTGATTAGTGAGGAGCACTAAGTCGTAACAAGGTAGCCCTACCGGAAGGTGGGGCTGGATCACCTCCTTTCTAAGGAGTAAAACTAGACCTTACTCTTTTCATTAAGCATCACATTATCCTAACCGGAATAGTGGATGTGAATTGAGTATTGCAATACGGTGTAGGAATCTTACTCAGAGATTTGATCCTTCTTCATAAAGCACTCCATTTTTTTTCAAATGAAATTTCTAAACGTTAATTAGAGTTTAGAAATAATAAAATACATTTTATCTCCTACCAGGGCCCGTAGCTCAGTTGGTTAGAGCACAGTGCTGATAACGCTGGGGTCAGTGGTTCGAATCCACTCGGGCCCACCAGTCTAGCGTGGTTTTTTTAAGGTTTATGGGGACGTAGCTCAGCTGGGAGAGCATCTGATTTGCATTCAGAAGGTCAGGGGTTCGAACCCCCTCGTCTCCACCAATAGTGTGGAACGAGTTTTTGACTAAATAGTTTAAAATCTAAAAGAAAGAGATACGTCTTTTTCTTTTAGATTTTTTTATATTTAAGAGAGCTTATAGCTTTCTTAATGTTCTTTGACAATTAGATTAATTCCTAATAAGTAAGGGTAATAATATCATTGAGTAAGTTCGAGTGTTTTGTCAAGCTACTAAGAGCAATTGGTGGATGACTTGGTACCCAAAGGCGATGAAGGACGTGGTAAGCTGCGATAAGCTTCGGGGAGCCGCAAACAGGCTTTGATCCGGGGATTTCCGAATGGGGCAACCCTATTCCTGTAAACGGGAATAACCCATTGCTGAATAAATAGGCAATGTGGAGCGAGACGGGGAGAATTGAAACATCTTAGTACCCCCAGGAAGAGAAAGAAATCGATTTCCTAAGTAGCGGCGAGCGAAAGGGGAACAGCCCAAACCAAAAGCGTGTCAAGCCTTGGAGCGTTGCGTTTTTGGGGTCGTGGGATAGAAACGTCTGAGTTCCAATGACTCGGAGGGAAGAAGTCCTTTTTTTTCATAACAGAAGAACCTGGAAAGGTTCGCCAAAGAAGGTGATAGTCCTGTATGTGAAATGGAGAAAAGCTTCCTTGTTTTTATTCCCAAGTACTACCTGATAAGGGAAAACAGGTAGGAATTCGGGAGAAACACCTCCTAAGGCTAAATACTAATGGGTGACCGATAGTGTACCAGTACCGTGAGGGAAAGTTGAAAAGTCCCCCTGCAAGGGGAGTGAAATAGTACCTGAAACCAATTGCTTACAAGCGGTCGGAGGACTATGCCAGATTTCGGTCTGGAATGTCTGACGGCGTGCCTTTTGCATAATGATCCGGGGAGTTGATGGATGTGGCAAGGTTAAGTGCGTGAACACGTACGGAGCCGTAGGGAAACCGAGTGCGAAATGTGCGAATTAGTCCCATTTATTAGACCCGAAGCTGAGTGAGCTAACCATGGCCAGGATGAAACGTGGGTAATACCACGCGGAGGTCCGAACAGGTGTCTGTTGAAAAAGGCTCTGATGAGCTGTGGTTAGGGGTGAAAGGCCTATCAAACTCAGCAATAGCTGGTTCTCCTCGAAATAGCTTTAGGGCTAGCCTTGCGTAGTAGCAGATGGAGGTAGAGAACTAGTTGGCCTAGGGGTCCTACCAGACTACCGAATCCAAGTAAACTCCGAATGCTATCTGTGTAATCGCAGGAGTCAGTCTGTGGGGGATAAGCTCCGCAGGCGAGAGGGAAAGATCCCAGATTATTAGCTAAGGTCCCTAAATCCAAACTAAGTGGTAAAGGATGTGGAAATACGTAGACAACCAGGATGTTGGCTTAGAGGCAGCCATCATTTAAAGAGTGCGTAACAGCTCACTGGTCGAGCGTTTCTGCGCCGAAGATGATCGGGGCTAAGTTTGGTACCGAAGCTATAAATTTAATTGTAAGTTCGCTTACATTTATCTGGTAGAGGAGCATTCCTGTCTGCACTGAAGCTGTACGGTAACGAGCAGTGGAGCGGCAGGAAGAGATTATCCCGGAATGAGTAGCGATAAAACAAGTGAAAAACTTGTTCGCCGAAAACCTAAGGTTTCCCGGGGAAGGTTAATCCGCCCGGGGTTAGTCGATCCTAAGCCGAGGCCGGTGAGGCGTAGGCGATGGACAGCAGGTCAATATTCCTGCACCACTTATTGTGAGTCTGATGTTACTGTGTGCCGAGGAGGCTAGGTGATCGTACGATTGGATGTGTACGTATAAGCCCGTAGCCCCTTTGGGGTGAAAAGTTATGTCGAGTCCGACCTTCGGGGAGGGCGAAGTCATTGACGCCACACTTGCGAGAAAAGCACAGTATCTATTGCAGTAAGTGATCGTACCGTAAACCGACACAGGTAGGTGGGAAGAAAATTCTAAGGCGCTCGAGCGAATTCTCGTTAAGGAACTAGGCAAAATAGCCCCGTAACTTCGGAAGAAGGGGTGCTTAAGTAGGGTGCAAGCCCGAACAAGCCGCAGTGAATGGGGCCAAGCGACTGTTTAACAAAAACACAGGTCTCTGCTAAGACGTAAGTCGATGTATAGGGACTGACATGTGCCCGGTGCTGGAAGGTCAAGCGGAGAGGTCAGGACTTCGGTCCGAAGCTTTGAAGTTAAGCCCCAGTAAACGGCGGCCGTAACTATAACGGTCCTAAGGTAGCGAAATTCCTTGTCGGGTAAGTTCCGACCTGCACGAATCATGTAACGACTTGGCCGCTGTCTCGACGAGAAGCTCGGTGAAATTGTAGCCGCGGTGAAGATGCCGCGTACCCGCAACTAGACGGAAAGACCCCGTGCACCTTTACTGTACTCTGGTATTGGATTTTGGTTTGGTTTATGTAGCATAGGCGGGAGACTTTGAAGCTTGGGCGCTAGCCTAGGTGGAGTCGTCAGTGAAATACCGCTTTTATTAAACTAGAATTCTAACCTTGAACCTGTGAAACCAGGCAAGGAACAGTGCCAGACGGGCAGTTTGACTGGGGCGGTCGCCTCCCAAATTGTAACGGAGGCGTTCAAAGGTTGGCTCAGTGCGGTTGGCAATCGCACGTTGAGGGTATACCCAGATAGCCAGCTTGACTGCGAGACCTACAAGTCGAGCAGGTGCGAAAGCAGGAGTAAGTGATCCGGCGGTAGCAAGTGTAAGCGCCGTCGCTCATCGGACAAAAGGTACGCCGGGGATAACAGGCTTATAACTCCCAAGAGTTCATATCGACGGAGTTGTTTGGCACCTCGATGTCGGCTCATCACATCCTGGGGCTGGAGAAGGTCCCAAGGGTTCGGCTGTTCGCCGATTAAAGTGGTACGTGAGCTGGGTTCAGAACGTCGTGAGACAGTTCGGTCCCTATCTGTTGTGGGCGTAGGATTTTTGAGGGGATATCTTCCTAGTACGAGAGGACCGGAAGGTACGAACCTCTTGTGTACCAGTTATTCCGCCAGGAGTATCGCTGGGTATCTAAGTTCGGAATGGATAAGCGCTGAAAGCATCTAAGCGCCAAGCCGTCCTCAAGATTAGAAATCCTGTACCGTTATGGTACCTGAAGACCACCGGTAGACTACCGGGTTGATAGGCGGGAAGTGTAAGCACTGTGAAGTGTTCAGCTGACCCGTACTAATTGGTCGTGAAGCTTGTCATTTTTAACTCAAGCTTCTTAATGTACTAATACGCAAACTTATTTTGGAATTGATCTGATTGTCATACTAAATTAGCTAAGATTTTCGGGGACATGGATTTTTGATACTTCTTTAGATGTGTCAAAAATGCGTGTCCCCAAACCATCTTCCGGTGATTATAGGAGAAGGGAAACACCCGTTCCCATTCCGAATACGGCAGTTAAGCCTTCTTCCGCCGATGGTACTGATTCCTTTGGAATTGGGAGAGTAGGAAGTTGCCGGATTTATTTTTACGCAAGATACGCCGCTGGTTCACCAGCGGCTTTTTTGTTTATTATCTGCAAGCAGATTGTGGACATGGATTTTTGATACTCCTTTAGGTGTGTCAAAAATGCGTGTCCCCAAATTAATTGGAGTACAAGTTATGAGCCCCAAACACGAATCATTCAAAACAGTAGATGGAACAAACTATAAAATTACAGCTGCTAATTTTTTAGGCAATATTGCTAATGATTTTGGTTATTCGTTTACAGCCACACACAAAGATGTCGAGTTAGAATATGTGATTCGTCTTCCTCGCGAGATTGCTTCTAAAAAATGGAACATGACTAAACGTGAACAAAACGAAAAAGCTCTAGAAGAGCTAGGCTTTGCTCTTGTAAAAAAACAACTCAATATGGGTAATGAAGAAGATGGAAAACATATTGTTATTACCACCAAACTTGCTAAAAAAACCGTTAAAGAAACCCTAAAATCTTTAAGGTGACTGTCACTTTAGTGACTGTCACCGCAAATCTAACCGCAAATCACCTATTATGACCGCAGCCATCCTTGTCATCGGCAACGAAATTCTTTCAGCAAAAATCACAGACTTAAACTCTAACTATTTAATCAAAGAACTCCGCACCTTAGGCGTTACTGTGGGCGGTGTGTTCATCTTACCGGATGATGAAAAATCAATCGCTTCATTGCTCAAAAGAATCCATCCTTTATTTGACACGATCTTTACAACTGGGGGCATTGGTCCAACCCATGATGATGTGACTATTGCTGGAATTGCGCGTGGATTCAAAAGCTGTTTAAAGCGTAATGAGGAATACGAAAAACTCATTGAGAAATTCTTTGAAACAGAAGTAAAAGAATCGGTTTTAAAAATGGCGGAGTTGCCAGAAGAAACAGAACTTATCAAAGCGGATGAAACCATTATCCCTGTGATTAAAATCAGGAACTGTTTTGTTTTGCCAGGCTATCCTCCTTTATTTGAAAAACAGTTTCAAGCTATACGGGACCAATTTAAATCAGAACCCTTTCAAACAAAAACTGTTTACCTGACTATCGGAGAAGAAGAGATCTCTTCTATCTTAGAACAGGCCGATCATCTGTATTCAGAGGTACAAGTAGGATCTTATCCCGATTACAGACACAAGAATTATAAGAATAAAGTGGTTATAGACTCTAAGAACGAAGAACTAAACCAAAAGGTGCTCGATTTCCTTTTAGAACGTATCCCCAAGCAATTTATCTTCAAAGTAGAATAAATTTATATCTGTATCTCATTCCGTATAAACAACATATAAATTCTTGTAGAAGCACCATTTGACATAAGGGAGTCTACCTTGTACACTTCCAGCTTACATTTTTAAATCCATTTATAAGGGGTATTATGCTCAATGATTTTTAAGCGTTTTCTGCGTGGTTTTGCTTCGCTAACACTATTCTTCTTTACTATTAATACATTCGCGTTTGGATCAGTCCCTTTACCCGAATTTGTTTCCTTAACCAAACAATCTCTAGTAAACAAGCAAATTCAAAATCACTTGATTCATGGTATTAGTCTACCTAAAGAACTAGGTGTTATTAATGAAAGAAGTAAACCCGCCTTTCCTTTAAGTCAGGAACACCCTTTAATTATTCACCTTCAAGATGCTCATGCGAATTATGTAGGCCAAAAAAACTCCTCTGAAATCATCAACCATTTAGTAGAGAAATACGGAATTAATCTAATTTTTGTCGAAGCCGCTCATAAAAGCTTAGACGCTAATCTCCTAAACTTCACAGACGACAAAGTCTTAAACAAAAAAATTCTCGATAGATTAGCCCAAATGGGAGAAGCCACCCAATCCGATTTGTTTTTATCTAAGTTTGGTCAAGACAAAGTAAAGTTTGTCGGCATCGAAAACCCCAACCTCTACCGCAAAGAAATCGAAGCCCTAAAAGAAGTTCTTAGTAAAGAAAAGGAAGTAAAAAAATGGATTAAGAAACAAAGAAGATCTCTGGATAGTTATTTAACAAATACATTGGGGAAATGGATTTCTGATACTTCTTTAGATGTGTCAGAAATGCGTGTCCCCAATAGCAACTCATCCAAAGCCCTTCTATCCATCCTTCGCCTAGAACTAAACCGTGACGCCAAAGACTTCAATTTAATGAAATCCATAAAACAGTTAGACCAGTACAGCCAAAAACACCTCAACAGAAACCTTCGTGATTCCCTAGAACAAAAAACTTTTCCCAACCTACTCAGAATCCTAAGATTAATGGACGAACAAACAGAAGTGAATATTGAAAAAGCCAAAGAAGAATGGGAAGCTATTAAATTAAACAAATCGGGGAAATGGATTTCTGATACTCCTTCAGGTGTGTCAGAAATGCGTGTCCCCAATTTGCCAACCCAAATCGAAAACATCCTGTTCAACCGTGGAGAAGGCAATCTCCGATTTTTGCTTGAGAAGCTTTACGGAACCTTGTCATTGCGAGGCAGTGACCCCGCAAGCCGTGGCAATCTCAAGAATTTTGATTTTAAAGACCACCCTAACTTTTCTCAATACGCCCAAACCCTAATCTTACAAAAAGAACTCGAATCCAAAGGCCTCTTTACAGAACTAGACCAATGGACCACTCTTCTTATTAATAAGCTTTCTATTAATGAAGAATCCCGAAAAGCCGCCAACCAAGTAAAAGAATTCAAACTCCTCGCTAAACTCTTCCAACTCCAACTAACCCGAGAAGATTGGATTGATTTGAACAATTCTGTCATTGCGAAGCAGACAACAAACGAGCTGCGGCAATCACAACCTTCTGTCATTGCGAGACAAGCAACAAATGAGTCGTGGCAATCACTTAATAAAGTTCATTCTTCAGCAATCAATTTCTACCAACTAGCCGAATCCCGCGAAGCCGCATTCACCCAAAAAATCCAAACCACCCTAAACACCGAACGCGCCACCCGCGCCCTCGTTATCACCGGTGGTTTTCATGCATCTGCCTTAAAAGAATATTACACAAAAAACAATTGGTCTTACATTATCGCATCTCCCCATATTGAAGGAGACTCTCACAAAAATTACATTCGATCTATGCTAGGCACCTCATCTGCCATGAAAGCCCACTTAGCAGCTGTTGACGCTGGCTCTCTAGGTTTTTCTATTCAAAGAAGCAATCTTACTCAATCATTGCTTCCAAAAGAAAAAGCAGAAGGTTCTAGTTTGGGGTATCAAATAAAGAAAGATTTATTTGAAGATGACCCTACACGTGATCCTGAAGATGATCTTAAAATTAATACTGATGGACAAGGAACTCGAAGTGGTGAACAAATTCGAAAAGCGGAATTAATAAATGAATTAACAAGAATTTTGAGCTCTGTTGAAGGAAGTATTGCTTTTGAGCAATTGTTTGGGCAGCTTGTTCAAAATACAGGATTTACCGACCTTAAAGAAGTAACTGTTAGGGGATATATTTCCAAAGACCCTATGTTAAATTCATTAGCGCGTTCTGCTATTGTGACCCAAGTTCAACAAAGAAGTAAGAAAAGAATAGATAAGCGTAGGAAAAAAATAAAAGAAGTTTTATTAGAAAATCAGGCTAGTTTTGAAGGGTTAACATCAGTAAAGGCGATAGTTGAAGAAATATTTCAAATTTTAAGACAAGATTCTGAATATCAAAATGTAAAAAAAGCAGTTATTCAATCTGGTTATGATAAGGATATCCAGATAAAGTATTTAGTATTAACAATTATTTTAGGAAAAAGTAAAAAAAGAGCAAAATTTGGAACGAGCATACATTTTAGTGGGCCATACTATGCGAAATTTAGAGGAGTTCTTTTAAGAATAATTGAAGAAGTTATTGAGGGAGTGCCTGAGCCTCTTTCTCCAAGAGAAATTCATGAAAGACTAACCCAAGAAAGAGCATTTAGCGATTTAACTATTGAAGAAATTAATAATTTTATTACTCAACATTGGTTTTTAAAAAATCATAAAAATATTCTCCAGATTCAATTAGAACCCCTAGAATCCGGAGGCGTGCTCGAAAGGGACACCCTGGATGTTGACACTAAAGGAAGTAGCTTGGGTGAGGCAGCTGTAACTACTCAAAGTCCCGTGAAGATTAGTGTTGATGGCGATGGAAGGCGTAAAATTGTGGTTATCAATGATGCGGAGTATCAGGGGAAAGATGCTAGAGAATTAGTTGCTGCTTTAAGGGCTGTTCCTGAATTACGTGGAAAAGTGGAGAGAGTAAGAACACTATCTGATAATACCTTTCGTTTTGAAATAAAAAGGGGTGGTTTAGATGTGTTTTACCATGCTCGATTTGATGATATGCAGAATTTAAAGCTTATATTAGAAATACTTATCAACAATGATTTAGAAGCAGCTGCTCAGATGGGTAGAGCCAAGGTTTGGATGGATGGAGAATCCTTGCATATTTCTGTGAGAGGGAAACATATTAAAGTTACTACAACTCAACAATTAGTCAATCGGTTAAAAATGGTTTTGAGGCCATATATTGGTTCTAATGTCCATTTGAATGTTAAAAAAGTAAGTGGAAAGAAAGAGTTTTCGCTATCATCAGATCATAATTCTCAAGAGAGAACTGTTATTTCGTTTGATGATGCTGAATTGCTACAAGAGAAATTAAATGGTTTCATAAAAAAACACACATCTTTGTTGGCTGAGGTGCACACTATAGCTGGACAGCTAGAAAAACTTCAGAGTTTAACCAGAAGTGTTACTGCAGCAGTTAAAAAATTAGATCTAGTTACCACAATAAGAAGTAAAGTTTTGTTTCGTATACCAGAAGATATTTTGATTGAGATTGTCCGAGAAAGAGGTTTACCAGGAGGCCCGGCTCAAATTTCGGAAGAATTACTGAGTGGGTTAATACATTATGAAGCCCAAATCCATGGCCTTATTCGAGCGTTACAATTTATTATGGCTGAGGTTATTTCTTCTAAGTTAAGTGTATTAGAAATTGTAATCAAATTCCACCTTGAAAGGGATCCATTTGTTTATCCTTGGGAGGAAGGTTCTCTAAAAGAAAAATTAGATAAAGTCAAAACACCCATTAGTGAATTTGCTTCGAATGATGTAACAGCCTTTTTTGAAGCTATTGAAAGAGGGAGAACATCGATAATGCCTTCAGGTAGTGAATCTCTTGATTTCGAAACTTTCAAAGAAAGTTTTTATGAACCCGTAAAAGTACTATTTCAAGAACTACAAGAAGAATTACAGCCTATTTTTGATGAAATGGATCAAACACTAGCAGTGTTACGCCAATTGGTCTCTGCCAAACCAACGAAAGCTTCTAGTTTAGGACAAGTAGAATCCGGGGGCGTTACTAAAAGGGACACTCTAGAAGCTTCTAGTTTGGGAGTTGATAATGGTATGAAGCCGGGACGGCTTCATAAACTCAAGCGGTGGGTGGGTGAAGTTGTGAGTGACGCTCGAGAATATAAAAGTTTTGGAGAAATATCAGGTGAATTTCGCGGATTGATAGCAGCTACACAATCGAGGAGCTCTGTGAAGAGCGATGGTAAGTTTAAAACAAGCAACCCTGTTGAATATTGGGAGAAGATAGTTAAGCTTTTGTTACAGAGTCCTGTAAGTACAGACTCTTTGTCTCTACAACAACGTAAAATTTTTGAGAGTATTACGCGGCGATCGTCAACCGAATCTAATATATCAGATATCCTTGAAAAGGTAAGGTCAGAACAAGGTTTAACTCCTCAGTCTTTCTTATCTTCCTTAGAAAAAATCTACCAGAGCATTTATGGTCTTGTCGAGCAGAACAAACTCGCCTCTTCTGACAGTACTGCTAAAGCTTCTAGTTTGGGGTCTGAAGAATCGGATGGCATGCTCGAAAGGGACACCCTGGGTGGTGTTGATGCGAGTTCTTTAGGGTTTAAGATAACAGAGAAGGATTCGTTAACGATTCCTTTTGAGGCTTGGAAGTTTCATCCGAATGCAGAGCGGTCGCGGGTGGTTCAGATTATTGGGATTAGTCAAATAGGAAAGAACAAGTTCCAGTTATTAGGGCGTGGACGAGATTCAAAAATATTGCGGACAATAAAAATTGATGCAAAAAGACGTGGGTTTGCCTATGAAAACTTTGAGGATTTGTACGAAAGTTCAGAAATAGCAATGACTGCGAATCCATTACAACGGACGACAAATAGTGAAGACCAGTCATGGGAAGCTGAAGTTCAGATAGATGGTAGCGTTCAGATCCGATCACTTTCTAGTGAAGAGAAACCTGTTTTTATTGGCCAGGATATTCGTGGGATTTTGTTTGATGAGCATACGAACCAAATAATTACCGTTACAGGCGATTCAATGATCCAATTATGGGATATTGAAAGAGAATTATTCGTTGATCGGTTAGTTATTGAGAAATTAGACGATTTTAAAATGAAACATTTAGATCTATTCCGTACAAGAAGAGGATATAAAATATTTAGTATGGTGGATGATGAATATGAGGTGGATGGATTAAAATTACCTTCGCTTAGAGCATTACTCCGTAAACGGGCCCCTGATGGTAGATATCGCTATTGGGAAATGGAGTGGGTGTTAGATAAAGATAATAGAGAAATGATTATGATGAGAGCTGGTCGTCCGAAACCAAGGTTTAGTCGTGACGTTTTCAGTAAAGCAGATGTTTATTGGCCTCCTTTTTCCACAAAACTATCAGATCGACGCACTATTGATGTTAATTATGAATTAAATGGTGAAACAAAAAGCACAAAAATTTTTCATGATACAGATATTCTCAGTTTATATTTTCTAGATTTTGATATTTTGGCGGCTTTAGACAAAAGAGGGAACATTGTTTTTTGGCGCATTGCTATGGAAGCTCAAGAATTAGACTTAGATGCAGCGCTGACAAAAGATGCAGAAGGAGACCGCAAGCTGCTTGCTTTAGACTCTTATAGACTTCGTTTATCCAATGAAGATCAACAGAAACTCTATGAAAAAATTCGTGAAATCTTTTTTTCTTATGATGGCCATTTATTTTCTCATCATAAAGAATTATTAGTAGGTTTGTTTATTCGTTTGGATGCCAAACTTCTCAATCGATCACTGGGTGAGATTCAAAAATCATTTATAGAACAATCTGAATTAGGAGAAGAACCATCAGAGTTAGACGCTAAAGAAATCAAAGCTTACTATGACTTTCTGGGTATGCTCAGAAAGATCAAGCATAAACATGTGACACAGAATATAAGAGAACTCGCACAAGGTCTTCGTTATACATTAGAGGATATTTTCCCTACAGTTTCTTTATCTGAAGCACCTTTAAAAATTAGATTGGCTAGAAGGCGCCAAGTAACTATCCCTAATACATACGGTTCCCGCCGTCGTCCCACAGACCAAGATGCCCGTGGTGCTAGTTTAGGGCAGGTAGAAAGATTAATAGGGGTTACGAAAATTGAGCCAGCTAAAACATTATTGCTAGAAAACTCATTTGTTGTCGAAATTTTTCAGAATGGAGGGACAGATGCTGTTGCTAAATTAATTACTTTAGCTTTAGGTGTTTCAAGTCAGGAGGAAACTTTAGGAGGTCAATACCAATCTTTCCGAAAAAGTGCTTTAGAATTAATTTCTGCTGAAAATGGGGCTGTTTTTCATAATATTTTAAAGTATAGTGCTGGACCTTCTGTTAATTTGGCAGATATTCACTCTATTAATGTGATGTTTAGTTTCCCGAGTACGGTAGAAAGATACATGAAACGGATGCAGTTTGCGGATGTCGAGATGTTCTTTATGGTTGAGTTAGCTAATGGAGAGAAGATTCTATTTAAATATAAGACTAATTTAAAAATAAAAACAGACCCTCAAGCTATAGATTTAGATACACAGTATATAAAAGAGAGTTCTCTTAATGCTGATAGAGATATAGTCAATGGAACTGCTTGGCGATTTGTTTCTAAGCCTTTTCAGCTGGAGGATGGAGGAATTGTTCGTTATGGCATTTTGGATGCCACAAGTATTCCTCAAGTTAACCGTGTTTTACTCAAGGGGTATCCCTACGGACAGTATCGACAAGTTAAGGAGTTGTTAGATGTAAGTAGAGCTCGCCAGAAGCTGCTTCGTCGAATCTTGTGGGACCCTATTTCAAGTGAGATTGAATCTAACCAAAAAATCCTAGATTTTGCTACCGGAGAAGGCAGAAGTTTGCAATCGGCACCAGAACAATTATTAGGTCAAGTTGTTGCCTTAGATTTTATGAGTTCAGCGCTTCAGAAAGTGAGTGCCTTTTTTCCAAAAGTTGAAACACTTCAAGCAGATTGGCACGCGATTCCAAGAGATGATGAAAGTTTTTTGAGAGTAGTCGGTCTTAACGCCATTAGTTATGTTCCTGAAGAAGAGCTCTCAGATGTTGTAGAAGAATTAGATCGTTTATTAGAACCAGATCGCTTTGGCCTCAAGCAAATGGTCTTTGCTATAGACATCGCCCCCGAGAAAACACGATTTTACTCCAATAAAGATGTGAGCGAAGCTGCTTCTGGAACTCTTGAGGAACAACTTCAAGAAAAAAGGGATTTTGTTGAGACTTGGAAAAGAACGGTTGCTCGTAAATTTGAAGAGCAAGGTTATGTGGTCTCCTTTGAATTAGTTAAAGAGACATTTGAAGGTCCAGCAGAACAATCTCATAATTTACAGCCTGATGAACAGGGTAGATCTTATAATTTTATTAAGGTAGGTATGGGATTTGGTAGTAAGGAATATGATCCTAATTTAGCTCCAGGAATAGTCCGAGAAGAAATAGAAATGCTTGTTATTAAAGCGGTAAAAAGTGTGAATGCATCCAGTTTAGGGTCTGTTCTTGCTAAGTTGAGTCAGAGTTTAGCAGCATTAGAAGGCAACCGTGTTTTAAGAACTCTTCGGTTTTTACTTTTAGCTAAATTAGTTTTGTTTTTTTGTGGGTGTTCTTCGCTTGTGGTGAATTATGCTAAGGCGGGGAGAGCTGGAGGGCTTAGTGCTGAAAACAAAGCTAAAAGAACCGAGCTTTTATCCAAGCTAGTTTTTTCTGCAACAGATACTTCAAAATATAAAATGTCCATTGACGAAAAATTATTAAAAATATTTAAAACTGATACTCCTGTTAAAGCAACGTTTCCTTCAGTTACTTCTGGAAAAGTTCGCACTGTAAATGTCCGGTTAAAGAATTTAAATGCAGGTCCCCGAATTGTTACGATTACTCTTTTTGGAGAAGATGGTGAGGCAATAATTCGACAGCATGTAGAACTTGCGAGTGAAATTACGTTGAAATCAGTAACTATTAAAGCCTTGAGTCAAATTGTGACAGGTATTTCGGTGTCTTCATCCGGAGATGTTGAATTTAATTCAATCGCTTTAATTGGTGAGGATGTTTCTGTTTCTGATCCAGTAGTTCTTGAAGCAAAACCAACACCCAGAAGAGTATTAACACCAAAACCGCCGATTAAAATAAAACAAAAAAAGCAGAATGATCCAAAAGTAGAAAAGCCTGTTAAGAAAAGAGTCAAGAAACCTTCTCCTCTAATTAAATCAGTTGGAGAAGATCAAACTTATGTGGCTTTTAGTGTCCAGGATATAGAAGCACATTTTTTGAATTCATTTTTAGAAGAAGCTCATGAAGATGTCGTTCAAAAAGCATATAAAGACTTTGGTCTTAGCGCATCACGAATAGCAAAAATACCCAGCTATAAGAAAGATTTCGATGAATTGCGGCAGTTTGTGACAAAAAAATACCCTAATTTGTTAGGTTACTTATTTGAAGATGATTATGATTCCAGAGAAAAAGGGGTGAAACCTTCTCTTGAAGAAAAAATAAAGAAAGCTAACGAGTTATTAGAAGAGCGGAGGTTAGAGGGGGATACTGCTACCTGGTTGATAGAAATGTTATGGACGCTAAAGTATAAAAATGCATTTAAAAGAGCAATAAGAGAAATGGATGAAATTTTTTCTACACAAATGAAGATAGTAAAAGAAAATATTAAAAGAAAAGAAAGTAGACCAGACCCATTAGCTCCTCCAGCAGTTAAAAAGAAACCACCCGTTGTCAAAGTAGAACCTAAACCAGAAGATAATCCTGTAGTGGAAGAGCCTGTTAGGAAGAAACGAGTTAGAAAGAGAAGTCCTCTAATAAAGCCTTTAAAGGAAGGTCAAACATACCTTGCTTTTAGCGTTAATGATATTGAAGCGCATTTTGTGAATGATTTCCTAGAAGATGCTTATCAAGATGCTTTAATCAATTTATCTAAACAGCTTGGAGTTCCCCTAAGTCAATTAAGCAATAGAAAAGGGCCGCATTACGACAAAGTAAAAAAGCTCAATTACTTTTTTAGACGGTATTTCCCTAACCTAATAGGCTACTTATTAGAAGATGCTTATGACTCTAGACGAAAGGGGAAGAAACCAACCTTAGAGCAAAAGATAAAAAGCATTCAGGATCTTCTAGTAGAAAAGACGAAAGGGGAACACTCTTTCGAAGCCAAAGCGCTTCAAGAACAAATGAAAAAGAAAGAATACCAAGAAGCCTTAGAACGAGCCATTAAAGTAGCTGATTTAATTTATAAGCGTTTACTAAAAGCGATTAAAGAAGCAAAAGGTTCTAGTTTAGGCAGTTTTAGCCAGCATAAAAGACAGTTGTTTGCTGATACCGATTTAAGGCCTTTATTTAGTCGAGCTGTGTCTGAAGGTTGGCTTAAATCTATGCTAGCACTTAGTGATTCTGAGCGACGTTTGGTTATGGAATTAGCTGAGAAGCCAGGAGGGGAAGTTCTTGTTCCGTCTGAAAATACTTGGAAAAATTTAACTGAGTTGATAGAAAGTTTTCTTTTCAGCGCAAGACCGGATATAGCCCGCTTGATTAGAGAACAACCCACGCGCGCTTTAAAGGTAATAAAATTAATTGGATTAACAGAGTCTAAAGGACTGCTTCAGTATTTATCTAATGAACCCGTTAAGTTTCCCGAACCCTCTGTTGGTGTTCAGCCCAGTGAAATGGAATTGGCTCAGGGACTAATGCCCGGAGATGCCAGAGCTAATTTACTGGGACAAATGTTAAAAGTGACGGATCAACGATTGAAGTCCATAGGAGAAAAGGCAATATGGATTCTTGCTGGAAACTTTGCTGACATTCAAATTCCAGATGCTTCTGCCTCAAGCTTAGGCCGAGTTACTGTAACGGATATATTAAAGAAACCTATTTTTTATTCAAGAGGAGGGGCGTCAGTTACTGTTATTGATGATGTTCAAGAGCATATAGATCCAACTCATTCGGATGCTACTATTGTTCCGCTGGGAATAGATCTTGAAGAATTAACAAGAATTTTAAGGGGAATGCAAGACCTTCTGGAACCAGGGGAAGTTCCTGAGGCAACTTATGTTCTGGACGACAAGGATCCTAAATTGAAGATTTATGGGTTTCTGTTAGAAGATGGTTCTAGAGTTGATTTTGTGATTTTTCTTTCTACTTATTTGGATAGTTTTAATATGACTAGGATTGTTAGAAAAAAAGAGCTAACAAGAGATCCTGCAACAAGTCAGACAATGTCCTTAATGCTCCGAGCTAGAGAAGTCTTTTCTGCTTCTAGTTTAGGACGCGGTGGATTGATGCTTCCTTTATTGATGACAGCGGTTTTAGGTATTTGTACTGCTTGTAGCTCCCTTTTAATTAATGGTAGGCCCAGAGATAGGGTTGTTGCTTCGTTTTCAGAGCCAGTGGGAGATATTCCTGGGGATGGTCCACAGTTTGTGACCAATATGAACTTTACTCGCGGTTCTGTGGAAGTGAACAGGGGGATTCGTTATGTCCGAAATGCAATTCGAAGGACACATATTTTTTACCCCTCAGCTGTCTCTCCAGCAGCTATGTACACGGAAGGAAATCGTACTTATTGGCCGCTTTTTTCTAAAAAAGAAGATAAGCCTAATTATGTCGGTGGAATTTTAGAGAAGCCAATAAATTTAGAAGACTATCGTTACGTAAATGTCCGATTAAGAATTCTTAATGACGTTTCTAATTGGGGTGGTTTAGAACCCACTGTTGATTTTGAATTGAAGTCTGGAAATGAAGTATTGTTAAAGTCACCAGGGATTAAGGTTGGCAAAAGAGTGATTAGATTAAGATTGACTAATGATTGGCAAGTTGCGCAAATTCCAACACAACCAGGAGATCTGGGACAAGTTGCTGATTATTTTGCTCTTTCTAATCATTTTAGCGTGCCTGTAGAACTTCACGGTTTGCGTCTTTCCAATACTCCTATTGAGGGAGCAGAGCAAAATAGTTGGTCAGCGCACTCTTTGGGACAAAAAAAATCAAAAAAACCAAAACCTAATTTACCTCCAGCAGTGAAAGGTAGACCAAAACCTAAATTGCCTCCAGGTACACCACAACAACCTTCTTGGAAAAAGAACAAAGCCTCAGCTTCAAGTTTAGGGGCTATTAATGATGATGAGATAAAGGTCTTAAAAAAGACTGAGTTTACTGCTGAGAACGTAGCTAGTTTAATCAAAGATATTTTTCAAGGACTATCTGGCACTAAAGCCATGAAGCTATTTAAAAAGCTTCCAGAAGAAGGTGATTTAAACCCTATTTTATCGGATGTGTTGGCAGGTTATTCTGTAAAAGAGATTAGTGAAGCTTATGAGATTTCAGAGGGACTATTAAAGAAAAAATTAATAGAAATACAGCAACTGTTAGTTGCTAAAAAGAAGAAAGCTAAAAAAGGGCAGAAGAAACCGAAAGACAAGAAGGTTGGTGGATCTCTAATCCACAACATGTATGAGGCGCATCTCATTCCGCTTTATAAAATAGCAATCATTTTAGCCCCTTACTTTGGCAATGAAGCGGCAATTGAAAAACTTTTTACTTACTTAAGTCCTAACCAACAAAAAATAATTAGTTTAATTTTTGGTCGTGACCTGAATGATCCCAATGTGATTGCGGAAACTCAAAAACGTTTTCGTCTAAGGCCAGTAGCACTATTAACTTCTTTAGAAGATGCTTACCAACAATTGGTAAGAGCAATTAAAGAAGAAGAGTTTACGAAGGCCTCTAGTTTAGGGGATGAAGAAGCAAAAAAAGAAGAGGAATCTGAAGCTGGTCAGCTTAGTGCAGATCGGGAGGCTTCCATTAATAGGAGTGTTAAACCTTCTTTAATTTCGGCCGTAGGGTTATTGGCTAGTTTGTCCGTTATGATTTGGGCTATGTTCCAGCATACCAACGAACCTCACTTTATTGGTGTTGTGGCAGCAATTTTTGTTACGCTCAGTCTTGGTGGTTTAATTTATTCATTTGTGAAACCCGAAACAAAACAGAATTTAAAGCAACCGAAGTATGCTATTCTTTTAACCTTGTTTGGTTCTGCATTGATGCGCTTTGTGCCTATGGGGCGTTACCCGTGGATGGATGAAGTTATTCATACGATTCATGGAATTCGATTTTTAGACACCGGGAAGTGGGCAGATATCACCTCGGAACTTCCTTATACTTGGGGATTGTTTTCTGCGTTTGCGGCATTAGCAGCGCAACCGTTTATGAGCCCTATATATGGAGCTCGACTGTTTTCACTTTCTATGTCCGTAGCGACAATTTACTTTGTATACAAATTTGCTCAAGGTTTTTTCCGTGTGTTCGGTTCTGGATCCGAAGACATTCCAGAAAATAAAAACCTGACCACATGGGCCCCTATAGTTGCTGCAATTTTATTTGCTACTAGCAACTCCGCTGTTTACACCGGAATTATGGCGATGCACGACACCATGGGAAGTTTCTTTTTAGGATTGTCATTGTGGTTAACTCAGGATGGGTTAGTTAAGGCAAAGGATAAGGGGTATAACGTGACCTTATTTTTTAGCCAGGTTACGTTAATGTTAGCCACGTTAAGTAAGTTTGGTTTGATGGTGTATGGTTTAGGGATTCCTATCTATGCTTTAATTTATATGAGTGCTCTTAAAGATCAGAAGATGTCGGTGGATACGGTTAAATCGTGGATCAAGAGTTATGTGTTGCCATTAGGCGTTATCTCAGCAGCAACCTATGGTTATTTTCACGAAGAAATAATTTCAGGCATTAAAAACACACGTTATTCCATCACGCGTATTGCCCAATGGGTTGTGTTTCCGTTTAAAACAATTCTTTGGGATCACGTCATTGTTGTTGTTTGGCCTTATCTTACCTTAGGGTTTATTGGGCTTTTTCATAAGTCTGCCGAAAAAATACAAAAACACCTAAACAGAACTTTGTTTGTCGTTGGATTAAGTCTTCTTTATTATCATTTCGCACAAGGGCATGTCCAGGGACTAGTTAAACATTACACACCCATGTTTATCTTTATAGCCCCCGTAATGGCTTTAGGAGTTTATCAGTTATATGACTGGATGTTTAGATTAGAACACCGGCTTAAAGATAAAGTGCGTGGTGGAGAACAAATAAAAAGGCTTAAAGTCCCTACCGCTGTCTTAACCGTTATCTTAGCAGGTTTAATGGGTATGTATCTACGTGTGGCTTTTACGCCAAAGATGTCTTGGTGGATTTCTCAGGGAGTAGTAGCCCGATGGAAATCTGTGGATGCAATAAGGGCGTTCTATCAAAGAAATCCAAGCATTGTAGTTTCTGGTCGAGAATACACCTCTCCTTATTTAGCAAGAGTCCCTATTTTAGACGACGAAGGTCAACCTCAAATTATTAAATATCGAGTCGATGAAGTAACCGTTCCTGCTGAAGTATTAAAAGGAGATGTTATCGAAATTTACCCTGAAGATATGGATATTGGTACACAAGGATCAGGGCATGTGAATTTGAGACCTGTTTTAGAAAGAGAAGGTTATGTGCTCCTCACTCCAGATTTAGCCCAGCAATTATTTGGAGATTCAGATCTTGGGTTTAGAGAAGATGAGTACCCTCAAATTTGGGTTTCTAGAACTTTGGTAGAAGGAAATAGTTTAGGAGAAGCAACACGTCTTTTTCAGAAAGCGGACTTTGCTATTCCGGCTGGAGAAAAGATTGTGGATGACTCAAGATTAAGTGCCCCTTTCCCTTACAGAATAGCTCTAAGTATTGGAGGAACCAAGATTGCTGCTGCGGGAGTTCGGGTGGACGGAGTTATTTTTGGAGAAGTTGAAATTCCTTGGCGTAAACAATTTGGAGAGAATTCTTCTGAGGAAGATTTATTAGGAGTTATCGAACAGGCCGTTGAAGTAGTTCGATTGAAAGAAGAGAATCGTGTTCCTTCAAGTATCGGTGTTGCTTTTGCAGGCTCGGGAAATTATGAGGAAGGCGTAGTCACAAACCCCAACCTTCCAGGTATTGGAGAGCATTATCCCTTGAAGAAAAAATTACAAAACCTATTAAGGTTACCCATAGAGATTCTACATGATGGCGCTGCAGCTGTGTTGGGAGAAGTGGGTAGCGAGGGGACTTTGGCGGGTCAAAGCGATGCTGTCGCACTTATTGTGGCGAGCGGCATTGGTGCTGGAATTCTGAAAGACGGAAAAGTTTACTCCCGAAAGGGAAGTATTGGAGAAGTTGGAAGTCAGTTATGGTATCACACGACTGATGACGGAACAGTGTACTATGAATATGATGGAAATGCAGATTATGAACATCATTTAAGAAAAAAAATGGCTCATAAACAAAGGAAAGAGTCTTCTTTAGGAGAACGACTTTCTGGACTTAATCTTAGTGCAAGATTTATTGGTGAAATGAGTCAAGAAATTAACGATGCAGAAAAATTTAATAATCTTTTTGGAGAGAGTTCTGAACAACTTCTTGAAGATTTAGGTTCTGAAGAACCCGAGGTGAGATTTGCTGCTGAGAAAAAAGTACTGTCTTTAATTACGGAAAAAGCTAAAGATGAGGCAAATGTTTTTGTTCGTAATTTTTTACAGCAAATTGGATATGAGTTAGGCCTTGCCTTCGGCGCCTTTTTAGCAGCTCATCATGAGGAAGCATTTACACACCATACTGTTTTAGTCGGGGGTGTTGCTGAAAATTTAGGTTTAGGAGTAACTAATGATTTCGGTGAGGACCTATGGTTATCTGCTATTCGCTACGGAGTGACTACAACATTATTAGATGAAGGTGTTCCTCCTACGGATGCTAGTGAGATTTCTGAAGGAATTGTGCGCTCCGAGATGAATTATTCCCGAGAATTCTTAGCATTTATTCCCGAAACACCAACAAGCTTTGAGGAATACTTAAAGAAGCAATGGGCATCTTTGTCCGATGCTGAGGTAGGAAAGATTCAAAAAAAGACGGTCGGTGGTTTTGAAGTTTCCTACAATCCTCAGGCAAAATTGACGCGTGCACCTCCAGAATTACAACCCGTTCGTCCTTTAAAGAAGGACGATTTTAACTTTGAGGACATAAAAGATAAGTTAAGTATTTTTGCCACAGTTCAACTGTTTGGAAAAAACTATTATTTGTTTCCTGATGGCAACCCCAGTACAGAGTTTCATTCGCTCCTAGTCTCTGAAGAAGTAAGACAAAATGTGTTAACGTATCAAGATTTAAGAGTTGCTCTTACTATGGTTGAGAAAAACCCCAATCTTCGTATTATGCAAAATACGGATAACTTTACTGTTAATCATTTACACATGCATGTCCATGTATTACCTGAAGGACTTCCTTTTGAAAAAGCAGCTAAAAGAAGAATTGATGCCGAAGAAGGGGTTCGGTTTTTTGTTCGAGATAAGTGGCCTATAGCGAATCTGTCTATTACAGGTAGAGATGCTAGTTCTGTAGCTGCAGAGGCTTTAGCTCTAATTAGTAGATTGCAAAAAGAAAACATCCCTCATTGGACTGTTGTTTCCAAAAACACCGCAACTGTTTTTATTGGGAATCAAAAAAAGCAGCCTTTACGTGGTGTGGAAGATCTTTTGGGTCAACATCATAATATTCATGCATCTGAAGCTGCAGGGCTTATTCAAATACAGGCGGCTAAAGTAGAAAATAAAGCAGAAACTGTTATTAATGATTTTATTGCATTAAATAATTACCAAAGTACTACAGAACAAGAGCTTCAACAAGCCCTAGCCTTAAAAAGTATGAAGTGGAAAAAGTTTTATCAATTATTGCAACGAATTGATATTAAACCCATTACTCCCGGAGAATATAGGTATAACCGATTAATGAACTTCATAATGTTTGGTTTAGGCGTTATTTTAGCTTCCATGATTGGCTATGTTGGTTGGGTCACAGAGGGAATTACTTATGGGGTCGGCGGAGCGGCTGTAGGGTTTGGGATCGGATTTTTTGTTGTGAGAGAAATGATACCCTTTTATGAGGACGATCAGGAATTCAAAAACAGAGTTACACCGAAAACTCTTTCTAATTTAACAGCAGGTGCTAGAACACAATTAAACTCTCCGAAAAATTCTATTACCTATGCTTTGCCTAGCCAAGCAGAACCAGACATTCTTTATTTGGGATATGCTACGGGTAAAGTTGTTTCTTATAATATCAAAACAAAAAAGTTGATTGAGTTAGACCGTGGCTTAGGATCTCCTGTGGAGTCTATTGTAGAAAGCAAAGAACCTCACACAATTCTTATTGTGAACCGAATGCCTCAACAAGCTAAAAAACCGGGCGATAATAATTACCTTTTACGATTGATTAGTTTTTCTGAAGAGGAAGAGAGTGATCCTAGGGTCCAATTGTATAGAGCGTTAAGATTTGGTATGAGAGGTAATACCGGAGCCCCCTGGAAGTCCGCTTTGCCTGAATTTTCTTCACCTATAGAAGTTCTAGGAGGTGTTTATTCTTTTGGTGAATTTAGAGAAGAAAGACTTTTTCTGCATAGCCCAACATATGATACCCCTAAAGAAGCATTAATTCGTAATGGAGGAACCCCTGGCGGGAATCAAAAAGCAACGGCTCAGAGCTTAGGTTTAACGAGTGGATTAACAGAAAATGATGATAGGGATGATCCTCTGCTTCGTCAAAAGCTAGGGTTGCAGCAAGGGAAGTTGGAGTTTGCTAGTCAAGAAAGATTAGAAACTACTCTTGGTTTGTTTTCATCAGTTACAAATATCGAAAATATCCAGATGCTTATAGGGGCTATTCATCTTATTTTTAGACTTAATCCAAAACTAGCTACAGAAGAGAACAAGAGATCGTTTGCATTAGCAGTACAACAGTATTCTGATAGAACAGGGCTGTCTCAAAAAACTTTCTCCAACCAGTTAGCAGATACAAATAAATTAATTCGCCGGAAACACTCTTTTTCATTTGTATTAATGTCTGTGTTATTAGCTATTGTGGGTTATCTGATTTATGGAGCGCATTCTGGATCTGTTACAGAACAACTGTTGATTCTTGGAATGGGTGTCTCTATAACTCTTGCATTGTTCAGTGCCGGTATACAATTTAGTTGGTTTGATCAGATATTTAAACAATCTAATAGAAATGCCCGCAATATTGATTCATTTATGAAATTACAACAAGCTCAGATAAAAATACTAGCCACAGATTATATGACTGTAGAAAATTATCAGCATCGAATTAGCTTGTTGCTTAATGAAGGTCAGACAGAGTTAGCCGAAAAAGAAATTAAGTTTTTAATTACTGCTTTGGAGGCATTTGATTTTAATAATAAAGATCATAGAACGTTATTAATTTTATTATTTGCTCAAAATTACACTCTTGTTATTAATGGTGAAAGCAAAATTCTAACTTTAACTGAGGAGCAACAATTACGCATATTGAATCGCATTGTTGAACAATACAGTGAAGGCCGTATGGGTAATGCTCAGTTAGAGTCATTACAGAACTTTCTAGAGAATGTTCAAAATAAAACTCCTTACGAAAGAGTAAGAGAAGCTGCAAAAACAATTCAAGAAGGCCGAAATGGAAAAATTATTCTTAGAGATTTTTCAGCTCCTCCAGAAGCTCCTGAAGATGATGGCCGTTCTCCTCAAGGAAGAGCAAGAGAAATAACTGCCGAAAGTTTAGGTTCAAAGGGAAGAACATTAATTTCTCCTGTAATACTTTTGGCTCTGGTAGCTTGTAGCGTTGCTAAGAATAACAAAAAACCTGTGGTGAAACCGGAAAAGAATAAGCTTAAAAGAGAAACAGGGGTTGTTGAACCAGAAAAAAACCAACCTAAAAGAAAATTATCAGATGAAATGAAAAAATTGGTTGATGCGTTAATAGGTCTGCTTCCAGAAGAGCCTAAAAAAGAGCTGCCCGATTGGGTGAAGGTTCCTAGGCGTATTAATGAATTAAAACAAAAAATAAAAAGTGGGGAGCTTAAAGATCCTAAGCTAGATGCGCCTTTAGCAAGAGCCCTTATGGAGTTAAATAATTTAGCATCTATTTTTGATGACGAAACTGAGACTTTTATTCGATTAGAATTAGAGAAAGAAATATCTGGAAGGTTAAAGGCTGGGGGTCGACCGATTGCACCTATTTTGTTTATTGCTGTAATAAAATTTTTGAAAAAAAGAATGTTAGGTCTAAATAAACATGGCGTGATAGATGAAAATATTTATGGTTTGCATATAGACCACATGATTCCTTTGTTAGCTTATATACTGGCTAGTAGCGATCAAGAAAAAAGGGAATTGTCACTAATTCTCATGAATTTTTCTTCTAGCGAAAAGGAACAGAGAGCTATTTGGATCAAAATTGTTGATTTTTTATTAAAATCAGATATTGATTTTAATAAGACAGGGCTCTCAAACTTTTATTGGTTTGGTGATGTAGAATCTCATGTGATGTCTCAGGCAACCGAAGCATTAAGCGGAAAAGTAAGGTTAAGAGCTTTTGAAATGTTATTTGGTCATGAGAGGTTAGCTGTGTTTGAAACTATAGAAAAAGTTATTTTACATGATCCCGATGAGGCTGTTCGACTCGAAGCTTTTGATTTATTAATAAATCAGAAGAATAATGCTTTTTATCTAAGTAGTTTTGAGGATTTAGAGCTTGGGAGAAAAAGGTTGAAGTTTCTTTCTACAGTTAAGCTAGAATCTGCTTTTCCTGAAATTACCCATAATATGGTAACAGCATATAATTTATGGCAGCTTATCCCCAATTCTACCGTTGGAAAAAAGGCAAAAAAATACTACCTTCTTATCCTCGATAGATGGTTTGAGAAGTCCCTGTCAAAGCTAAAGCACCCAAAAAAAACACTAGAAGAGTTGTTTAGGATAGCGTTGCACACACGGGATGTTTTTGAAAAACACGGTCTTAGGATTCCCTCAGAAGTGTGGTATGAGTGGTTAAAACATTATAAAGTTGGAGCTAAATTTAAATGGCCTGACGCCTGGTTTAGAGAAAGATTAAAATCGGAGCTAAAAAAGAAAAATTTTGAAAGAGTACCTTTTCAACCCAAATCAGAACAACCTCAAAAAAAGGGTTGGAGAGTTTTAACTCCGCCAAAAGTTTTAAAGAGTCGCTACGATATAGATGCTAGAAAACGAATGAAAAGCTATGCTGACGAAAGAAAGCGCCGTGCGAAAGCAGGAAGTTTAGGAGATGCTCAGGATTCAAAATTTAGTTTAGGTGAAGAAGAAAAGCATGATTTTTTCTCTTCAGATAAGTTCTTTTATGGAATGGTTGCAGGCTTAATTATATTGTCATTATTTGGCATAGGGTATTTTGGTTATAAATTCTTTAACCATGTTCCTTATTATCCCACACCTCCAGGAACAACAAACCCAAGAGACCCAGCTTTAGGGAAGTCATTAGGGGAAGAAAAAGTAAATGTTAATGATCAAAATATAAGTGTCTCTCAAATAGCAGCAGTGCTTAAGGAATTGAATGGGTTTGAAGGAGATGGAAAAAATGCAGCTGATGCAATAGATGCGATTCGAAAAGAAAAGGGAAGAGTTGGTAGCTATAAAGAGATACAAGCTATAGAAGGTCTTGAGGGTATAGAAAAATCTGTTCTACAAAAAGTATTTAAATTAGGGGGAACAATTTTAAAAATAAAGAAAAAGTCTTTAAATGAAAGATTTTCTCTTCAGAACCTAAGCCCGTTAAACTTAGGAATAGCAGCAGCCTTTCTTTTGATATTTGGAGTCTTTATGTTTGGTAGAAGCACCCCCCCTGTTGATACTAAGCCTACACCAACACGCCCAACCCCTAGAAGAACACAACCAACGTCTACACCAACACCAACACCTAGTCCTACGCCTACAAATAGTCCCTGGGTTGAAGGTGTTTTAAATATGTTCCAATCTCATCTCGATAGAATTAAACAGAAACGAAACGAAGTTTTAGCCCCTATTAATTCAGGGAGCGTTACTTTAATAGGTGCTTGGCACGCTGGAGAAGGTGTTTTTCAAAGTGATTTAGAAGAGCATTTAAATACGGCTTTTGAAGCAGCTCCGTTATCCACTGACTATAGAAGTGGAAGAAGAGTTTATTATTTAGAAGAAGGTATTTTTTCTATGCGAGGAACGATGGGGCGGACTGTGTCGAATGATGAAGTTTGGCAATTAATGAGAACAGGGGCTGTATCCACACGGTATTTAGAGGTAGTTCAACAATATCAATCGGGCTTAGATGCTATGGCTCAAGGAACAGGAACTCAGGAACAGGCGTTAGCTGTTATTGGGGGCCATCAGTTTAGTCTTTTTGGTTTAGATTTAAATAATTGGCTTCAAGAAAGAAGAATTCATCGTCAAATTGAGATGGTGACAAGAGAAACTAATGATGCCTTTCATCTTGCTAATATGATGGTGGATAGTGCTAAAAATCAGTTAAGTATTGGAGAGTATGACCTTTTCTTGGTTAACGCAAGAATAGCTGAGGTTAGTTTGCTGATCAGTTCTATGTTCAGAGACTTAGATTTAACAGCTCGAATCCGAGCAATTCATCAACTAGACCCAGAAGCACATATTATCAGTGTTTTTGGTGGTGCTCATAATTCCGATGTGATTACTCGAGGAATTCAACAGAGTGAAGCAATTGATTTTGATAGACCTTTATTTGTTAGTTATCGATCAAATCAAGAAGAATTATTGCGTTTAGGCGTGCGTGGTGTTTCTGACGAGTTTATTTTAGAAAGATTTTTTCAAACAACATATATGGCTCGTCTGGTGGATTCTCTTACGAGCTCATTATCCACCCCGATCACCAGTGACCAACAATTTGCTGTTGAAAGATTGATAAGAGAAAGTTTGATCCAACAATTTGCCAGTTACGAAAGATATTTTAGAAGTTGGAGCCAAACGAGAAGGGCCCCTAATGTGGTAATTTCAACAGAAGCATTTAATGAAATTATAGGACAAAGTTTAGGTGGAGTTGCCGTAGCTAAAATAAAAATAGCAGATTTTAGAGAAAAGCTCATTGCTGATATGACCAAGCCTCGTTATTTCTACGATGATCAGTTTGATGGTGTTCGGGATATGGTCGATTTAGTACACTGGTTTGATGCGACAAGTAGTTTTAGTGCTTATAAAGTGGATGAAGTTTATGCGGCTTTGGCTGAAATGATTCAGCCACTTAATGATGGTGAAATAGATTTTTTTGATATAGAACAAGATGAAGATCCTCAAGGATTAATGAAGTATTTTGTCGATGTTAGAGACGAGTTTAGAACTGAAATTGAGTCAAAGCTTCAAGAGCTTAACTTATCACATGAACAACTTGGAGAGGCTCTGAGGGCATTAGGTGAAGAAGAGTTGTTTTTGGAATTTCACTTTGAAAAAGCAGAGGATAAAGAACCCAAAGTAGTATCTGTTCGATTAACAGAAGAAATGATTGAATACTACTTGGAACAGTTGAATTTTTCAGGGTTAATTATCCCTTTACTTGAGTCCAGTGTTTCAAATAAAGAAAATAGAGTTAAATATGGAATGGAGCTTAGAAGAAAAGGGGTTCAACCAAAAGATTTAGAAATTTGGAAAGCTCTTCTCAGAGGTATGGAAACTCGTAATTCTTTTGCCCCTAAAAAAATTGATGAGCTTCGTAAGTTTTTATCGTTACCGTCTAATAGAAAGCTTGGTAAGGATCCATTGAGTTTTATATTTCCAAGATTAAGTGCGTCAATTGAAAGTGCAAGAGAAGGTCTTCTGGCTACTGCTTCAAGTCCTGATGATGAAGATCCTAGAGAATCACGTGGGTCTGGACAAATGAGTGAAGGCTACTTACCGATTAAGCATGAAAGATATGCTACTAAACTGGATATTCTTCGCAGCATTTATGATGATTTATTGTATGGTAGTTTAGTCCTAGATCAAAGAGGGATAGAATTCCTCAGTTTAGAATCTTTGGGGGGAATCCAAGAAGGGTTAAGGGAGTTATATCTTGCTTCTGGTACTGATATTAATGCTATTTTGCCTCATGATTCTGAAAAGGGTTTTCTATTAGTTACTCCTGGACTCGAGTGGGCTGTTGAGGGAGAAACGATAACACCCACACCTTTAATACTTTCTGCTTTAGATATTGCAAGAAACCCAAATACTTCTATATTGGAATTAGGGCATGGCCGTGGTGAGAGCACTATCCGATTGGCCTATATTATTAATCAGCTGTATCCAGATAATTCAGTAACATTTGTTGGTATTGAGTATGATCCAGAAATGTTTGCTACAAGTCAAAAAGCACTTCAAGTTGCTGTCAAACAAGGCATTATTCCAGAGGGACAAATCACATTTAAGCAGGGAGACTTTAACAATTCCAAATTTAGTGCGGATTACGAAGCTTCGGATATTGCTTACTATTATGCTTATGGAACTAAAGACACAAGAAAGCTGACCCGCACTTTAGACAAACAATTAATAAAACCAGGTTCTCGCATTCTTGCTCTGGGTAGGAACGTAGATTTAGAATCTTATTTTGATGTACTAGAAAACCCCTTTTCAGTAGCCAAACAGTTAGGTTTCCCAATTTTTGTCCGCACTTATGAACGAAGTGTTTCAGCACAAAGTTTAGGAAACCCTATAGATGCTAATGCTAGTAGTTTAGGAAGGGCAGAGGAAATGAGAGCATTACTTCAAATTGATGGTCTTGAAGAAGCTGATTTTCTTTCACATGAATCTTCCGAAGAGTTTTACGCAGGAGTTAGAGGAGCTTTAATTCGTGAAAATGATGAATCTATTAATCTTTTAGTTTTAGGTCATTTTATCTCTATCTTAGACACGTTGGATGCAGAAAATGCTTTAGCTGCATTAGAGATTATTAACCTAATACTTCAAATGAGTCCTAATTTAGCATCGGATGAAATTAAAGATGTTTTAACTAACTATGCAGAATATACAAATATCAAATCAAAATATCAAAATCCTTATACAGCTTCTTCAATTATAGGTTCATTAACCTCTTTTGTTTTAGCCGTTATTTTTATTGCTTTGTCTAAACCAATAGCAGCCTTAATTTTTACTGTGAGTACTTTTATAACTTTGATGGGAGCATTTGTTGCTCTTCTTTCTCATAAAACTCCTGAAATCACCCTAAAAATAATGGATAGGATTGAAGAAATGCTAGAAGAACATTATAGTCCTCTATCTAACTCAGAACGATTAACTGCAGAAGCCCCTTCTCCAGAAACCACTGAAGCAGAAAGTTTGGGTCAGAAACAAACTCCTGTTGTAGTCGATTTTGAACCGACACAAGCAGAGTTTGAAGGTTTTGTTCAGCAATTAAATGGGGAAGTTTCGCAGCAAGAAGTTGTTGGCTTTTTAACTCAAGCAAAAGCGCAGGGCCGGGATGTTCGTGGAATTGTTCCTGTTTCTGTTGATGTGATGAAAGAAGTATTTATGCCGGGGGATGTTTCTTTATTGGGTTCTATGCTGGATGTGATTTTGGGTGTAGGTGTAGCACAGGCTCAGACAGTAATCACTCCAAGTGTTGTTAGCTTTTCAACAGACCAGATAAATCAATATTTAATAGAGAACTTAATAGCGAGCGCATTACCAAAAGCTCCTGTAGTTGTTTTAGTGACAGAATCTATGTTGCAAAAAGATGATGGAAAGTTAGAAGCTTTAGTACAGTATCTACGTCCTGAAGACAGTATTATTGTTGCTGATGATCCTGAAACCGAACTCGATGTTCGCCCAATTGTTAGAAGAGAAGCGCGTGGTAAAAACATCCGTGTTAAAAGTTTGCAATCCAAAAATCCATACAAGAGTGAACTAAAAATTATTTTCCGTGGGTTTAGTAACCGATTTTCTTTGGAAGCATTAGATGATACCGTAATACTACCATCCAATAGTAATGACTTACTCCGATTTAAATTAGATAAAAAAGAGTTAGCCAAAAATAACGTATCCCCTCAACTCTTAATGAGTGTGCTAACCAGCTTAGCTAGCCTTAGCAACAACCCCGAAGCCCAACGCCGCGTCTTTGAAGAAATAGGCCTAAAGCAGCAGGGTTCTTTCTGGCTCGTTTCCGGTGGAATCATCCCCTTTATCCTCAATATGCAGCAAGAGTTAGCCGCCGCTCAATCCCTATCACAAGCCGCGTAAGGCAGTATATAGTACACAGTATATAGTTAAGTACATCTGTCATCCCGGACTTGATCCGGGATCCATCTCCTTATTAAAAACAATTGTATTGGGGTAATGAACTGGATCCCGGATCAAGTCCGGGATGACAAACATTACCTTAAATATGCTATAATCTTTGGCTATGAATAGAGAGAAAAAGCAACTTATTAGAGATCGTTGGGACGTGATGGAAGGGCTTATTGAGGGGAAATCTGTCTTGGATTTAGGCTGTGTGGACCATGAGGCCGAGAATGAGGTCAATAAAGAATGGTTACACCGTAAGGTAAGGGGTTCTGCTGGCGATGTATTAGGAATTGATTACCAAGAGGCAGATGTGCAGCAACTGAAGGACAAGGGATATAACGTCCAAGTAGGCAATGTTGAGAGTTTAGATTTAAACCGTACTTTTGATGTGATTACGGCTGGGAATATTATTGAGCATGTTTCCAATCCTGGATTGTTCTTAGATAGTGTTCGTCGTCATATGGATGACAATAGTTTGTTTCTATTAACCACTGACAATTGTTTTGGGCTTCGTTCTTTGAAAGCCGTTACGTTTAAAGATGGTATTAACCCCAATGATGAGCATGTGGCTACCTATGAAGAAGAAGTTCTAACACAATTATTTGAACGCCATGGTTTTGATGTGGTGAATTTTTATTATTACAATGGCCCTTATCCTAATCCTTGGAAAGAAAAGTTAATTAATTTTCTTTGTAAGATCCGAAAAAGCTTTGCTTGGCAAATGTTAGTTATCGCAAAAAGGAAACAGTGACTGTCACTTTAGTGACTGTCACTGTTTATTGTTAAGTTCAAAAAATGGTGACAGTCACGTAAAGTGACAGTCACCACTTATCATTATGAAAACCCACATAGTTATTCTTAATTATAATGGCGAGAAGTTATTACCACGATGTTTACCTTCTATTATAGAAGCTGCTGAAAAAGCGCAGAATCCAACTCAAATCACCATTTTAGATAATGTTAGCCAAGATAAAAGCAGAGAAGCTGTAAAACCTTTTGAAGATAAGGTCCATTGGGTGGATGCTCCTGAAAATAAGGTTTTATGTTCGTATAATAATTTTCTTTCTTCAATAGATGATGACATTGTTCTCTTAATGAACAATGATATTCAGGTAGAACCTGATTTTGTCGATCCATTAGTAAACCCTTTCCATAAGGACTCCGATCTCTTTATGACGGTGTCTAAATCGCTTTCCTCAGATGGAAAACGCTTTGAGGGAGGGCGGACTCGTTTTCGTTTAAAGTATGGAATTTTCTGGGCTAGTTCTCGTTTTCCAGGCCACGAACCATTGATTGACCAGCAAGGTTTCACGATGGCGGCAGGGTATGGAGCGGTCGATCGAAAGAAGTTTTTAGCTTTAGGTGGGTATGATGAACTTTATTTACCAGGAAGATTAGAAGACTCCGATATTTGTTTTAGAGCTTGGAGAAAAGGTTGGAAGTGCTTGTATGAGCCACAGTCCGTGGTTTATCACTCCGGAGCCGAAAGTTTTAATGAAAAGTTTGGTGAAAAGGGAACGTTGATTATTAATCACCGAAACTCTTTTCTTTTTTTATGGAAAAACTTAAAGGACCCTTGGATGTTGGTTCAGCACATCTTCTTTTTACCGTTTAGATTATTGTTTGCTTTAATTCGAGGTCAAATGGATTTTGTTCAAGGCTTTTTTAAAGCACTCCCATTAATGGGAAAAGCTTTGGGGCGAAGAGAAAAAAATATTAAAAAAGTAAGAACCGATAAAGAAATTTTTGAGATGGTATAAAAAAAGTGACAGTCACCAGAGGTGACAGTCACTTTTTTATCTTATTATGTGACAGTCACTAAAGTGACTGTCACATAATAAGTTTTGGCCAAAAGCCAAAACCCAAAAGCCAAAACCTGTAACAAAGGAACCGTTATGGAAAAACTACCAGTTAGTGTTATTTTAGCGACAAGAAATGAAGAGAAGAATATAGAAGCTTGTCTTCAAAGTGTTTCTTGGGCTGAAGAAGTGATTGTTGTGGATGGAAGCTCCGAGGATAAGACTGCTGAATTAGCCAAACAATTTACTGAGAAAGTGATTGTTGTGCCTGCTTCTACTTGTGAAGAGCAGCGGTTAGTGGGTTTAAAAGAAGTGACCCAGCCTTGGTTTTTCTTGATTGATGCTGACGAGCGAGTTAGTGAAGATTTAAAGCTTCAGATCAAACAAGTATTAACGAGTGCCCCTCATTCAGCCTACTATTTTCTAAGAAGAAACTATTTAAAGGATAAACCTATTCACTTTGGTCATCCAGACTATCAGCTTCGTCTTTTTAATAAACAAGAGTTATTAGAGTTGCCGGAAAAGATTCATCGTTTTCCCAAAGTAAAGGGAAGTACAGGTAACTTAGAAGGGGAGTTGATTCACTATTTCTTTGAATCTGTTTCGGACTACATAGAAAAAATTAATTTTTATACAGAAAAAGAGGCGCGTTATTGTTTGCAGAAACCAAATTTTAAACCGTCTTTACTTCGGATGTTGTTAAAGCCTCCAGCAAGATTCTTTCAGAACTATTTTTTAAAGAAAGCATTTTTGGATGGGTATTGGGGCTTGGTGTTTTCTTTTGGGGCTGCGTATTATGAGATGTTGGTTAATTTAAGAGTGCTTATGTCTGAAAACTCCATGCACCACGAGGGGTGCACGGCAGGAAGTCACGAGAAAAAATTAGATAATAAAAATTAAACAGGGAGGTTGGGAGTGAATATTCCGTTTGAGATTGTGGATTTCTTTTATCAGTTAAGTTTGGTTGTTTGGTTGGGTGGAATTATTATTTTAAGTTTTATTGTGGCGCCAACGGTTTTTGGTAGTTTACCTAGACCACAAGCTGGCCCCTTACAAGCTAAAATTTTCAGACGCTTTCACCTTTGGCAGTTTGTTTTTATGTTAGTTTTATTGGCATCTTCTATGACACGGTATCATTTTTGGGAAAATCCAGAAAATCCAGACACCCTAGTTGTTGTTCGGCAGATCATGATTTTTCTTATGGTTATTTTGGGTGTTTTTCAACTTAATGTGATCTCTAAACGCATGCGTGTCTTAAGAGAAGAAATAACTTCCTGGGAGGGTGACGGTAAGGATGATCCTAAGCGCCAAGCCTTTGGGCGTTGGCACAAAATATCAGTAAGGATTGTGTTAGTCGTATTAATCTTAGGTTTAGCTGTTCTGTTTTTATCATAAAACGGGGTTTAGCTCTTGGCTTTTAGCTTTTAGCAAAAAGTTTGTCATCCCGCACTTGATGCGGGATCCATCTCATTATTAAAAACAATTGTATTTAGCTAAGGAAGTGGATCCCGGATCAAGTCCGGGATGACAGAGAGCCAAAAGCTAATAGCCAAAGGCCATTCATGTCTAAAAACAATTCTCTAAAAAGAGAGTTTCGCTTAGTTGATGCTGTTGCTGCAATTGTCGGAGCTGTGATTGGAGCAGGAATTTTTAGAGTTCCTGCAACTATTGCTGCTATTTTACCCGACACTAAACTTATTCTTCTAGCCTGGTTGGTGGGTGGTGTTTTATGCTTTTGTGGAGCGTTAACTTTTGCTGAGTTATCCTCCAGACACCCTAAGACGGGTGGAGAATACGTTTATCTTAGAGAGGCTTATGGAAAGCCTTTTTCATTTATCTATGGATGGACTCTTTTTTTAGTTATTCGTGCTGGTTCTTTGGCAGGTATTGCTTATATCTTTGGAGAGTATTTGATTTATTTTTTACCCAACCTTTCTTTAGATGTTCGCCTTTGTGGTATTGGATGTGTTGCTATTTTATCCCTAATAAATTTTTTAGGGGTGAAGTATGGCCGAAATATTCAGCGACTATTTTCACTGCTTAAAGTTTTGTTACTCGTAGGGATTATCATTATTGGTTTTGTGTTAGGAGGTTCTGCGTCAGATCCTACCCTAATTAGTTCTGTAGTGATTAAAAACCCGATGAACGCATTTGGAATGGCTTTGATTTTTATTCTTTGGACTTATGGGGGATGGAATGAAGCCGTGTATATTGGTGGGGAAGTTAAGAAGCCAGAAAAAAATTTACCCAAAGCAATTCTGTTGGGGATTAGCTCTTTAACGGTTCTTTACATATTAGTGAATTGGGCTTTTTTGCACGTGCTGACTCCCGCAGAAATCAGTGAAACACCGGTAGTCGCATCTGAGATGATGCGTCGCATCGTAGGATCTAATGGAGGGCTTATTATTGCTGCCATTATTTTGCTTACAACTTTTGGTTCTATGAATACCGCTGTTTTAAGTGATGCTCGTATTGGTTATGCCGTTGGTCGCGATCATCCCTTAATTTCTTTTTTAGGGAAACTGCATACTCGCTTTAGAACTCCGGGGTATGCTTTGTTGGTTAATGCGGTTTGGGTTTCAGTGTTAATTATTTCAGGGTCTTTCGAAAGTTTGATTACCTATACAGCAACAGCCTTTTGGTTTTTTATGGCCATGACAGGTATTTGTTTATTTGTGTTTAGAAAAAGAGAAAAGTCCAATGAGGCACCTTTTAAATCATGGGCTTACCCATTACCAACAATGTTATTTATTGGGATGTGTTTGTATTTATTAGTGAATACACTATTGAATAGTCCCTTACAATCTTTAATAGGCCTAGGGATAGCCCTTTTAGGGGTGCCTGTATATTTATTATCCAAATTGAAATAGCTTGTCATCCCGGACTTGATCCGGGATCCAGCTCATTATTAAAAACAATAGTATTTGGCTAAGGAAGTGGATCCCGGATCAAGTCCGGGATGACGGCATTTCCAAAAGCCAAAAGCCAAGAGCCGCCTTATGATAAAAACAATTGTATTTGATTTAGGAAATGTGCTGATTAATTTTGATCCTAGGGTATTTCTCCGTCGATTTAAGAAGGAGACAGGGATCTCTTATAGTCGTGTTGTGTATTACTTTTTATATGAAAAGGGGGACAAGGAATACATTGAGGGAAAAATAACTTCGGAGGAATTTTTTAATAAATTATCCAAAGATTTAGAATTTGATATTCCTTTAGAAGTATTTAAAGATATCTGGAATAACATTTTTGAGATTAACCCTGTGGTAGAGGAGTTAATTATTGATCTTAAAAAAGAATACCCTGTATTATTGCTTTCCAATATTAATGATTGGCATATTGAGCATATTCAGGGAAAATACCCTATAATGAAACAGTTTGACCAATTGTTTCTGTCTCATGAATTGAAGTGTCAGAAACCAGATCCTAAGATATACCAACATGTTTTGGACCAAGTTGCATCAAAGCCCGAAGAGATTTTTTTTACGGATGATTTAAAGCAAAATATTAAAGCAGCCCAAGAATTAGGGATTTGTGCTAGACAATTTACTTCTGCTGAAAACTTAATTAATGAACTCAAAAAACTGGGAGTAATTTCGTGAAAAATAAACTGTTAATCTTGCTAGTTATTTTTAGTTGTTTGTCTCTGTCCACCCATGGATATTCCGCTTCAGCAGCCAAAAACCCCTTTAGAACTTCTATATTATTACCTATTGGAATGAACCAACAGCCCATCATGAAAATAGCCATAGCTCAGAATGTTGATCAAATTAATTTAAAGTTTAATACCATATTTACTTTGGTGGATATCGAAACAGGGAAGCTGTTGGCTAACCGGTTGACATTTAAGGATGTTTCACTTAAAGGGTCTGAAAAAGGAATTCATATTAACGATAAGATCTTTAATGCTCGAAATGTAAGGTTGATGTCGCAGGATAAACTGGTTCAAGTCAGAGAACGTGTTTACCGATCAAACTTGATAATAATAAAAGATGAAAAAAACAAGCTGACATTAATTAATGAAATTCCCATAGAAGATTATTTAAAGGGAGTGCTTCCTATGGAAGTAAGTCCTCGTTGGAACATGGAAGCGCTTAAGGCACAAGCAGTAGCAGCAAGAACCTTTGCTTTATTCCAAGCATTAAATGCTAATCCAGAGTCGCCCTTCTTCTTAAAAAGAGATGTTTCAAGTCAGGTGTATGCAGGAAAAACTGTAGAGAACTTTCGCACCTCAGAAGCAGTTAATTTAACTCGAGGTCAAATCTTGACGTATCGAGGAGCCGTGTTTCCTGCTTATTTTCACTCGGCGTGTGGCGGAAAAACGACCAGTGCGGATTCTGTTTGGGGTGTCTGGAAGCATCCTTCTTTAGGGGGAGTCCAGTGTGGTTTTTGTCGGGGAACCAAGCATTATACTTGGAAAAAAGAAATGTCGTTTCAGGATATGAAATTAAAGTTAGCCAAAGAAAAAATAAAAATAGGGGCTATTCAAAAAGTTCAGATTTTAGACCGTGATCGATCAGGGCGTGTTGAGAGTGTAAACGTTGTCCACTCAACGGGTGTTAAGAAAATAAAAGGTTCCACATTCCGCAGAATTATGGGATATGACATTTTTAGAAGCACGTTAGTTGAATTAAAGTCTGCTTCAGGGAGTCTTTTAAAAATAGTAGGAAATGGTTGGGGGCATGGTGTTGGCATGTGTCAGTGGGGAACCAAAGTAATGGCTGACAAAGTATTTCGCTATGAGCAAATCCTTCGATTTTATTATCCTAGTTCTCAAGTAACTCAGGCTTATTCCTCCCCCAAAGGAAGTCGTATTTCAGGAACGATTTCTAACTGGTGGACCTCTCTAAAAGGTTTAATCTCCTAAAACAGCTTTTGCTTGGGTATAGGGACGGTTCTAGAAAATCTAGAACCGTCCCTGTTTTTTTTGGTAACTGAGCTCGTAGTTTTTTATTTAAGAGGGTAGGTTTTTTAGAGTGTTTTGTCATTGCGAGACAGTAAACCTTGAGTCGTGGCAATCACTTGATAAAAAACATTACTCTACCTGAGATTGCCACGGCGCCTATGTTTGCCTCGCAATGACAATATCGCTCAAGGATAATAGCTTCAAAACCCCTGTTTTTCCAGGAATAACAGGCATCTTCAGAAAGTCCTACCTAATTAGATTTCATAAACTGTTGATATTAAACAACTTACACTCCTTGTAATTCCTAATTTATATGTTATTCTTACTGTCTATTCCCTATAAAGAAGGTATAACATTAATGAGTTTAAGAAGGTTTATTAAATGTATTAATAGAATAATTTGCACTGTTCTATTGGTGTGCTTTTCCTTAAATACAGTTGTTTATGGTAGTGTTCCAATATCAGCGAACCCGTCTGTTTTTTCCTCTCTTTTCCAAAGCAAATCACTTTTTCATATAGAATTACCTAACTCTTTAGGTGTTGTCGAGGAGCAGAAGCAGTTAACCCCAGTAATTTCTTCCGATCATCCCTTTCTGATTCACATTCAAGATGCCCATGCGAATCCGACAGCACAAAGAAATATTCAGCAAACCATCAATTACTTAGTTAAAGAATATGACATAAATACGGTTTTTATCGAGGGTGCGCAAGGAGTCTTAAATAAGCAGAATATTGAATTTATTCCTGATGCACATTCCAATCAACAGTTTGTTCAGCAATTAGTAGAGTTAGGGGAAGCGACCGGAGCCGAAATGGCACTGTTGAACCCAGAGCACAAAAACAAAGTTCAGTTTGTTGGTATTGAAAATATCCAATCGTACCAAAAAAACTTTTTATTATTCCAAAAGGTGATGAGTCAGTGGGAAGAATCTAATCAGTGGATTGAGCAACAAAGAAAAACCTTAGATCAATCTGCAACAAAAATACTGGATAAAACAGCATTAAAGATTTTAAGGCATTCTTTAAAAGCTGATCATCAAAACATCAATCAAGTATTAAGTGACCTAGATAAAGCAACTCAAGAAAAGTTAGCCCGAAATCTCCACAGCCCTCTAGAACAATTTAGCTTTCCTAATTTAGTCCGTCTTTACATGTTAAAAGAAGAAGCCGGACAAATTGATGTTGAAAAAGCAAAGCAAGAATGGAGCAAATTGGGGAAATGGATTTTTGATACTCCTTCAGGTGTGTCAAAAATGCGTGTCCCCAATGTAGTTGAACAAATCCTTTTCGGAAATTCTCAACAAACTTTACGGCCCTTACTAGAACAGCTTATTAGCCAGGATGTTAACTTCCAAGATTATCCTCATTTGGCACAGTTAGCCCGCAACAAAATTTTCCAACAGGAGATCCAATCCAAAGATCTCTTCAAAGAAATAGAGCATCTAACCCAATTAATCTTAAATAAATCAGCAGTTCGTGATGATCAAAAACAATTAATCGCTGAAGCGAAACAGTTTCGTTTGATCTCCAAACTTATCACCCTACAGTTGACCCGAGAAGAGTGGTCTGTCATTGCGAGCGAAGCGTGGCAATCTCAGGCTTTCAAACTCAGAACGCCCTCCAAAAAAACGTTGGCGGGCAGGCAGAACTTAGAACTCAGAACTGCTATATCCTTCTACAAAACAGCTATCGACCGTGACGAAGTATTCATACAAAACATCAAACAGTATATCGAGCAACACAAACAAACCAAAGCCATCGTCATCACCGGTGGTTTCCACACCGAAGGATTAAAGCAGCGCTTCAACCGAGACAGCACCTCCTACGCCGTTATTCGCCCTCATTTAGGCTCAGAAATTAACACTAACTTTTATCGAGAAATAATGACCCGAGACACTCAAACCTCTCACCTAATGAAAGCCCTTTTAGCCGGTGGCGAAGATACCGTTACCCAACTCATGACCCCTAAATTTTACAAACCCCGAAGGGTGTTTGTAAATAACCGCCTACAAGAGTTTGAACGTAGTCATTTCGGAGTCCGCAGTCCGCAGTCCGCACCCCGAGCTTTTGCCTCCAGCCTAGGCTTGGCTAATAAGTGGGTGGTTAGTGATAATTTAACCATTCAGTTTGATCCTAAGGAATTGGTGGATAGTTTTTCTTATGATGAGTTGCGTGGTCTTTTTCGAGACGGAATAGATGCGATGCTTTCTTATCCTAAAAAAGTTCGTCCTGGGACAAGCCCTCAGAACGAAGCTCAGAAAGTTAATTTCGAATCAGAGCCCGGAGCTATTATTCATCTGACGGAAGGAAAAAATGTTTTGCCCATAGGAGACTTACAAGGGCATTACCACAACTTTATAGAAATCTTGATGCATCCTAAAGTGATGTCAGGGCTTCAGGATGGAACACTTCATCTTTTGTTCTTAGGAGATTTAATTCACCCTTCTGGATCTTTAATGACTCAAGATGATGGACAGCTACAATCCTTAGCGACACTAATTTTATTTATGCAGATAAAGAAAGAGTTCCCTAGAAATGTTCATACAATTTTAGGTAACCATGAATTAGCCCATATTAAGGGGTCTCATTATTCTTCAACAAAAAAAGATGTGGATAACAAACCCCATGTGCAAGATAGAGAATTTGAAAAATTTTTAGAAAGTAGATTTAATTTTAAACCGGCTAAACAAATCTTTGCAGATATGGATGAATTTTTTAGAGCATGGCCCTTAATGGCACGCATAAAAGTTGGCGGGGAGTATTTAATGGCGCTTCATGCTAGGCCTCCCATGAGTGTCGAGTTTGCTGAGAAAGTAAGTGATGTGGCAAGGATTTTAACAAGCTCTGAAGGGCAACTTTCAGAAGTAGATCTTGAGTTACTTGACTTTGAAAATTTAGATCAGTTAGCTAACATTTTACTTTTTGGTGGGTATGATTTTAAAATAAATCCTTATTTTGCGACGTTGCTGAATAATCGAGAGTTTAATTTAAAAAAGCTTCATGTTTTTCTAAGCATAATGGGATTAGCTGGAATTCTTACAGGGCACACGGTTCCTATTCCCCAATATGCAAAGACGAGAGGTTTTAAACTTTTTGGGACTAAAGATGGCGCGTATAAATTAAGAATGGGCCATTTAGATAACAATTTGCTTTTAGATGCGTCAACACCGTTGAATGGACCACAAAAGCATATTGCCTCCTTAATGATTGGAATGGAACAAAAACTTCCGAGAAAATTTGATAATGGCCCCATTGACTGGCCACAGATTAACGATTCTATGGGTAGTCCAGCCATCCAGCTAATTGGCTTAGACGCGGCGAGAACACTTCAATTGAGAAGACAAGTAGGAAAGATTTTTGGTCAGTCTAGAAAAGGAAAAGTGAAAGTTACCAAGGAACTTAAACAGTTATTAATTTTATTAAGAGGTTCTTTAAATCGTAAAGATTTAGCCCGCCATCCTTTAATGGCCCATTCAGAAAAAGAGATTAGAAGATATGAAACTACCGCTAAAACAGTTTCCTCTAACTATATCAAACAACTTCGAGATGTTATTGGTTTTGGTTTAGTCTGGAAAAAAGGAGATTGGATCTTAGAACCAAATAGTATTAATGCCGCTAGTCTGGGAAAGGACAAGAGACGGAGAAATGGAGAGACGGAGAAATGGAGCAAAAACAAAACATTTGTCATTGCGAGCGAAGCGCGGCAATCTCTCAATTTTTCCGCCTCCAGTCTAGGGCACCATTCCGTTATTCCTATCACAGATAAATTTTCTCTTTATTTAGATCCTAAAGAGTTGGTTGGGGAATACACGGACTTTAAAAAGCTAAAGGGATTATTTGAGCAAAGTGCTAAGGAAATGAAATATGCATCCGAACCGAATAGTGTTTTACATCGTCCGTTGGCTGCTAATAGCGAACCAGGTGCTTTACTCAACATTAATGAAGGAGATTTAATTTTGACGGTGGGGGACCTCCAAGGACATTATCATCGGTTGGTGGCTTTGTTACTAGAACCTCGAGTATTGGCTGGGCTGAAACAAGGAACACTACAGTTAGCTTTTTTAGGGGATTTAATTCATCCTGCGGGGCCATTGATGCTTGAAGAAGATTCGCAGTTACAATCATTAGCTGTTCTTATTTTATTTGCTCAGTTGAAGGAAGCGTTTCCTAATCAAGTGCATACTATTTTAGGAAATCATGAAATGACGCACATTCAGGATAGTGAAATGAATGCGATGAAAAGGGATGACACTGGAAGACCTCATTTTCAAAATGACGAATTCGAAGAATATTTAGATGAAACATATGAAGCTCAAAGTAAAGATAGTATTTTGTTACTGATGAATCGGTTTTTTCGTTCCTGGCCTTTGATGATAAAAGTAAAGTTACAAGAGCAAGAAATTATGTTGTTACATGCACGGCCACCGGTTGATTTGTATTGGTGGGAGGTGGATAAAAAAATATTTTCAGACACGATCGAAAAATTAATAAACATGGTTGCAGGAGAATTAGGGTATGCCTATAAGGACAATCCTGATTTAAAGCAGATCGTTTCTTCTCGGAAATACAAAGGAGAAGTTTTAGAAGCTTTTCTTAACCACTTTGGGTTAGCTGGTTTAATTTCGGGACATACTCCAGTTGGAGAAAAATATGCGAAACAATTTAAGTTTAGACTTCTTCAAACGTTTGGAGCTCGATTTGGATTGTTTGAGAACAATCTTATCCTAGACGCATCTCACCATAATGATTTTGGTTATTCTCTCCTAACTATGAAAAAACCCATTTCAGAAAAAGATGCAGTATTCGAATGGGAAGAAGCGGAAGATGATATAGGTCAACCTGCCTTTAAGATCATTGAACTGAATCGAGTAGAAGGGCTTAACCTTCTTTGGGGTAAAGCTTTTGGAGTGGCAAAAAATGATAATTTAGTAACAACCCCTGAACTTCGAGAAGCCATAAAATTAATTCGGGGAAGAAATACAATGCTCACACTATCTCAACTTATGGGAGGGGCATATTCTGTAGATCAAATTATTGAGTTTGAAAACAGAGCATTATATATTCCCACCGACTATTTAGTTCACCTAAGAAACATTATTGGGATTGGACCCCAAGAAATTGGTGGCCAATGGTACTTTGAAGTAAGCCCCCCAAAGCAAGCTGACGGCTCTATTTCTGCTGCGAGTTTGGGAGAAGATAGAAGCGGAGAAAAGGAGAATTGGAGAGCAGACACACTTCGAAACAGATTGGGGACATGGATTTCTGATACTGTTGCCTTAGAAACTGTGTCAGAAATGCGTGTCCCCCAACACAAGTCTCAGAACAGAGGAGCTATTTCGGCTAGTAGTTTGGGAAAAGAAAACGAATCTTTGTTTAAAATGGGTAGTCTTCCCAAAGATGATAAAAACTATATAGTTTGGTTAAGAGAGAGAATTAAACCTAGAGGAGTAAGTGCAAAAACTCAAGAAAAGATGGTTAAGAGGTTAGTATTGGCCAAAAGAGAAGTTGTTGAAGAATGGGTAGAAGAAGGTTGGATAAAGGTAGAAGCTGGGGAAGCGCTATTAGCTAGAGTGCTACTTGCGAACCCAAAGGAAATAGAACAAGCTATTGAGGGATGGGTAAAATTTTACAAAGAGGAAGATGTGAAAGGAAAAAATATAGAGTTAGCTGTAGGACTATTAATTAGTCCAAAGAGATATGAATTAGCGAAAGAAATTTTGGGAGAGAGCAAGGAGTCATTAATAAAGAAGATAAAAAGAACATATGGAAATAAAAAATTATTTCTTATAAAAGATGTTTTAAAACATGAAAATCAGTATGGAAGGAGAATTTTTAATACTGCCCAAGCTACTTCAATAGCCATCTCACGCGATGCGAAGGCCGCCGAAGAAGCCGCGTTAAGAGTGATTAATTTAAAGGAGGGAGGTGAGAGAATTTTTAATGCTGCCCAAGCAACTAAGATAGCCATCTCACGCGATGCGAAGGCCGCCGAAGAAGCCGCGTTAAGAGTGATTAATTTAAAGGAGGGAGATGAGAGAATTTTTAATGCATCTCAAGCCACTTCAATAGCCAGATCACGCGATGCGAAGGCCGCTGAAGAAGCCGCGTTAAGAGTGATAGGTTTAAAGGAGGGAGATGAGAGAATTTTTAATGCATCTCAAGCCACAGGGATAGCCATCTCACGCGATGCAAAGGCCGCCGAAGAAGCCGCGTTAAGAGTGATAGGTTTAAAGGAGGGAGGTGAGAGAATTTTTAATGCATCTCAAGCCACAGGGATAGCCATCTCACGCGATGCAAAGGCCGCCGAAGAAGCCGCGTTAAGAGTGATAGGTTTAAAGGAGGGAGGTGAGAGAATTTTTAATGCATCTCAAGCCACAGGGATAGCCATCTCACGCGATGCGAAGGCCGCCGAAGAAGCCGCGTTAAGAGTGATAGGTTTAAAGGAGGGAGATGAGAGAATTTTTAATGCATCTCAAGCCACACAGATAGCCAGATCACGCGATGCGAAGGCCGCCGAAGAAGCCGCATTAAGAGTGATAGGTTTAAAGGAGGGAGGTGAGAAAATTTTTAATGCATCTCAAGCCACACAGATAGCCACATCACGCGATGCGAAGGCCGCCGAAGAAGCCGCGTTAAGAGTGATAGGTTTAAAGGAGGGAGATGAGAGAATTTTTAATGCTGCCCAAGCCACAGGGATAGCCATCTCACGCGATGCGAAGGCCGCCGAAGAAGCCGCGTTAAGAGTGATAGGTTTAAAGGAGGGAGATGAGAGAATTTTTAATGCATCTCAAGCCACACAGATAGCCACATCACGCGATGCGAAGGCCGCTGAAGAAGCCGCGTTAAGAGTGATAGGTTTAAAGGAGGGAGATGAGAGAATTTTTAATGCATCTCAAGCCACTAAGATAGCCACATCACGCGATGCGAAGGCCGCTGAGAAAATCGCATTAGATATATTAAGATTAGTAGATAAGAATGGTGAAAAAATATTTTTGGTGACTCAGGCCATATTGATTGCTAGTTCTAATAATCCAAAAAAATTATTGAGAGCAGCTCAAAAAGAAATTAAAGAAGGAAGAAGTTCATGGTCCGTGATTATGAGAGAAGTTGATATAGATGAGGTGCTGAAAAAGGAAATAGCTAGCGAGAAGTTAAGCGAACGCTTTAAAGAGGCATTAGAAGTTAGAAAGTTAGTTGAACAGGGAGATCAAGATGACAACTCAGCAGCGCAAGCCTCGAGTATGGGGAGAGACAGAGATAGAGACAGAAATGGAGAGGAGAGAGGAGAGAGGAGAGAAAGAACTGTCATTGCGAGGCAGAAGATTAAAGAGCCGTGGCAATCTCAGGACAGAGGAGCTGTTTTAGCTTCCAGTTTAGGGGAAGAAAGTTTTGAGTTACCTCCTTCTCATGGTCTTGTCGTAACAGATCAACTGAATCTCATTTTTAACTCTAAGGATTTGGTGGCCTCACTAAACATAAAGCAGTTGATCAAGCTATTTGAAAAGGCAACGGCATCCATGGCCTATGAGAAAGCGAAAAAAGTTACTCGTTGGAAAGATTCGAGAGGAAAACCAGGGGCGCTACTTAATATCCGAAAGGGAAGTAATGTTCTTACAGTAGGAGATCTTCAGGGAAGATATGAAAATCTTATTTCCTTGTTGTTAGATCAAGGCGTGCTTTCTGGATTAAAAGACGGAAGTCTTCACTTAGTTTTTGTGGGAGATCTTATTCATCCTCAGTCTTTTGCCATACTCAATGAAGATGCGCAAGAACAATCATTAGCCACGTTAATTTTATTTATGCAACTCAGAATTGCTTTCCCTGAACAAGTTCATACCGTTTTAGGCAACCATGAAGCTTCTCATTTAAAATTTAACGGAAGAAAGTTAAAGGCATTTAAAAAAGACAACAAAGAAGATGTTCATGATCAGGCTGTAGAGTTTGAAGATTATTTGCGTGGTTTAAGCAAAACTAAAAAAACAGCTGAACACTTAGTTGATGTATTAAGAAAATTTTTAACTACTTGGCCGCTCATGGTACGGTTTAAAGCATGGGGTGAACACTTATTGGTGCTTCATGCGCGTCCCCCTATGGAAGGGCTGTTCTATAGTTATCCTACAACGTTAAATCAGTTAACAAATTTGCTGCACCCTTACTTTTTTGTGCCGGGACATTTTTTAGAGTTTTTGGGAGAAGAGAGCCCTTTACTTGGAATGCTTATCTCTCGCGATTATAACCTTAAACGGTTGAGAAAGTTTTTAAGTGCTGTTGGCGTAGCCGGTATTATTTCAGGGCATTCACCTACACTGAGAGCGTTTGCAAAAAAATATAAATTCCAATCCCTTCGAAAAGAGCGTTTTGGAAAGGTAGGAAATAATCTCATTCTAGATGCTTCTGTTTTCTCCAATTTTGGTTATGCCATGATTGGGATGAACCAAGAGTTACCGCGCGATAAACAAGGAAATATTAAGTGGCATCAAGTGAAGGATGCCTACGGTAATTTGGCCATGAGAAAGGTTGTGGGAGGAAAGGCTAAATATTTCGGGTTTTTAATTGGTAAAAATTTAAGTGTTACAGAAGCTGGTTTCGTTGTTAATGGACTCCCTTTAAGAATGGTATTGAAGTTCTCCCGTGGCCTTTATAGCAAAGCTGCTTTAGCCCGACATCCTGCAATACATTTTTCTGCAGCCCAAATAGCCCGTTTCGAAACCAAAGCCAAAAAAGTTCCCGTCGAATATTTGCGCCAATTGCGTGACGCTATCGGTTACGGTTTAGTAGAAGTTAACCGCGAATGGATCTTCGAACCCAATAGTGAATCACTGCAAGCTTCAAGTCTGGGAAAAGATAGAGACGGACCTACCTACAGGCAGGGAACGGGAGAGTCCGCAATCCGCACCCCGCAATCCGCACAACGAGCTCCCGCTTCCAGTTTGGGAGAAGAAAGCTCTGAGTTACTCGATTCTTATGGTCTTACGGTTAGTGATGATTTTAATTTAATTTTTAATCCAGAGGATTTAGTTTCTTCTCTAGATTTAAAACAATTAAAATCACTATTCCGTAAAGCAACAAAATCCATGGCTTACAAGAGAACTAAAAAAGTTACTCGACCGAAAGATTCTAAAGGAAAACCAGGGGCATTACTAAATATCCAAAAGGGAAGTAATGTTGTTACTGTTGGTGATATCCAGGGAAGATATGATAATTTTGTCGCCCTTTTATTAGAACCAGGAATATTGTCAGGATTAAAAGATGGTAGCCTTCATCTAGCTTTTGTTGGAGATTTGATTCATCCTCAAAGTGCCCAAATATTAGAGGAAGGTGCTCAAGAAGAATCCTTCGCCGTTTTAATGTTATTTATGCAACTTAGAGTTGCTTTTCCAGAGCAGGTGCATTCCGTGTTGGGAAATCATGAGGCCGCACAGCTTAGTTTTTTAGATTGGTCTTTTACAGTTACAAAGAAAGACACTAAAAAGAAGGTTCATGATCAAGGACAAGAGTTTGAAGATTATGTGGAGACTTTAGCAGATGATAGAAGAGGTAAAGAAATTTTAGTCGATTTATTACAAGAATTTTTAGAGTCATGGCCATTGATGATTCGTTTTAAAGCAGGAGATGAGTCCTTGATGGTGTTTCATGCACGTCCGCCAGTAGATGTAAAAAAGTTAGAGCGATTGAGAGATAAGCCAGCAATGCAAGGGCCTAGATTTGATACCCCAACAAGTTTAAATCAATTAGCTAATCTTTTATATTTTCACCCAAATTTTCAGGGAGCTGTGTTGGGTAATGAAAGTCCTTTGCGTAGTCTGATTTTATCTCGTGTCTATGATATGGGTTTACTCAATGAATTTTTAAATGCAGTAGGTATTGCCGGTGTTATTTCAGGACATACGATTCCGAGTTCATATTGGGCAAAAGTACTCAAATTTCAATCTTTTCGTAGAGCTAGTTTCGGAAAACTAGGCAACAACCTTATTATTGATGCTTCTATATTGAGTGATTTTGGTTATGCCATGATAGGTATGAATCAAGAGTTACCTAAGGATAAACAAGGGGATATTGATTGGAATCGAGTTATGGATGGATATGGCAACTTAGCGTTAAGAAATGCTACTCTTGCGGATAGGGCTAAATACTTTGGATTACTTATAGGTAAAAGTGGGGGTGATACAGAACAAGGTTATGTTACGTCTGATGATTCTCTTCCGAGCGTATTACAATTTATCCGAGGAAGCTATAGTCGGATGAGTTTGTCACGACATCCCGCAATGCATTTTTCTCCTTCTCAAATAGCCCGTTTCGAAACCAAAGCCAAAAAAGTTCCCGTCGAATATTTGCGCCAATTGCGTGACGCTATCGGTTACGGTTTAGTAGAAGTTAACCGCGAATGGATCTTCGAACCCAATAGTGAATCACTGCAAGCTTCGAGCCTGGGGGAAGATAGAAACGGACCTGTCTACCCTGCCTACCGGCAGGCAGGCGGCAAGGTAGGGAGTTCAAAGAAATGGACCGTGCCTACCCTGCCTACCGGCAGGCAGGCGGCAAGGCAGGGAATGGGAGAGATCGCAGTCCGCACCCCGCAATCCGCACAACGAGCTTTTAGTTTAGGCTCTTCATCGGTTATCCCTATCACCGATAGGTTTTCTATTCATTTGGATCCTCAAGCGTTAGTGGATAGATATAAGGACTTTAAAAACTTAGAAGTACTGTTTGAGCAGAGTATGCAAGCAATGCGTTATTCAACAGATGCTGGAAGTGCGTTACATCGCCCTTTAGTTCCGGAAACCAATCAACCAGGAGCTCTGCTGAATATTAATCAGGGGGAATTATTGTTACCTGTTGGAGATTTGCAGGGACATTACCATCGTTTAGTGGCTCTGCTGTTAGAACCGCGAGTTTTAACAGGCTTACGCAATGGAACATTACACTTGGCTTTTCTTGGGGATCTGATTCATCCTTCAGGGAAGTTAATGTATCAGGACGATGCTCAAATGCAGTCCTTTGCGACATTAATTTTGTTTTCACAGTTGAAGGTAGCTTTTCCTAACCAAGTGCATACTGTTTTGGGCAATCATGAGTTATCCCATATTACTGAAAGTGAATTACAATTATATAAGAATCACGCTGGAGGTAAGCCTCAGTATCAAAATTTTAAATTTCACATGTATTTAAGTGAAATCTATTCAGGAAAGGATGTTTCTACGGGAGAGTTGTTAGATGATTATTTTAGGTTTTGGCCCTTAATGATCAATGTTGCTGTGGGTCCACAAAGAATTATGCTACTGCATGCACGTCCTCCTGTGGATTTAGATTGGTTTAAGAAGTTAGGTGAATTACTGTTTAATACAGCAGAACACTTTGTAGGTCTTGTCTCCGGAAAAAAAGAAGAATCTTCATATAAATTTAAAAACAATTCCGAGTTATTTGAGATTCAATTATCCCGAAAATATAATAGAGATGTTTTAAATGCGTTTTTAGAAGCGAGAGGACTTGTCGGGATTATTTCAGGGCATACACCTCTTAAAGAGGATACGGAAGAAACTTACGGGATTGAATTTCCTTTTGGTCTAGGAAATCGCTTTGGTGCATTTCATAATAATCTGATTTTAGATGCCTCACAACGCTCTGATTTTGGTTATGCCTTGTTGAACATGAAAAGAGGGTTAACGGATGAAAATGGTGATATTGTTTGGGATATGTTAGTCGATGATAATCAGGAGATGGCCTTTAAACAAGTGTATGTTGAGCGGTTTAAAAAATTAAAGACTCTATTAGGCGCCTCTTACGGAAAGTCAGTAGAAGGAAGTTTAACTAGCAGCAATGAGTTGAGGAAGGCCTTAGTTCTGGTTCGAGGTTCATTAACCCGAAAAACAATCTCTAAACTTATAAAAGCTCCATACTCCCAATCACAAATTTATCAATTCGAAAAAACGGCATTATCCATTCCAATCGACTACTTAGTCCAACTCAGAAATGTTATCGGCGTTGGCCTCCGTGAAATTGATGGCCAGTGGTATTTTGAAATCAAAGAGGATTCCACTAACGCTGCAAGTTTAGGGACTGTCCCTTCGGGACTGTCCCTAAATGGTACAAATCAACAATCTTTGGAGCGTAGCAATCTCGCAATCCGCACCCCGCAATCCGCACAACGAGTTCTTGCTTCCAGTCTCGGACTTAACATTAATGCGGCGAGTAAAGAAGATTTAATTCAATTTTTTGGTGTGGCATACGAAGAAACAAGAATAAAAGCTTCACCAGAAGATGTGAATAGAGTGGCGGATCGGGTGATATCTGCACGCCCCATTAACTCTTTAGACGATTTAGCTCTATTACAGGGGGTTATGCCATTAATATCCTGGTTGGCCTATTATGCATCAACGGGCAATCTTACTTTTGGAAATTTGGGGATTGTCCCCAAAAGGGGACTGTCCCCAAATACTGCAGAGGGGTCTAAAGCACATACAGATCGTGCTCCTCCAGAAGGCGGCACTGCTGCTAAAATTGATTCTTCAACGTTACATAGCCTATTCCGTTCTTCTTCTGCTCATCCTGACTCAGAATTGCCCATGCGAATTTTTCTGGAGACTGCTGGGTTGTCTATTCCTAGTTCCACGTCTAGCAAAATTTCTTTAACATCAAAATATAGTTTGCTGCCTGTTTCCGTTTCTCAAGCAAAAAGGAAGCTGTTTGCTGAAGTTTTTATTCCTACACTTTCAGAGTCTGATAAATCAATACTATTTTCTAAACCAATCTTTCTTCTAATGAAGGGGAATCAAGCTGTTGGTTTGTTTATCTATGGGGTTCCCTACTCTAAGACAGTAAGAGAGCAAATCCTCCCTCATATTAATGGAGAATATGATTCTGCGCTGAATACATTCAAAAGTTTTCTTTTAGGGATTCGATTAACAAGAAAACCTCTTTCGGATGAGGAACAAGTCCTGCACAGAATGGTGGAGTATTCTCAACGCATGCTTGGAAATCCAATTCCGCAGATTCCCGTTTTTGTGTCTCCTCCTAGTGAATGGAGAAACACAGAAATTCGGTTTATTAATAAAGGAGAAGGTTTTGCAAGAACCACCCTAGGATTAACTACGCCATTAAAAAAATCAACGGTTGTTTTTCCCAAAGTTTACCCCATCGTCAGTGGGACAGGACAGGTTCATTTACAGTCTGTTGAAAGATTGTTCACAGCCAAAAAACCAGTGGTTAAGACAGGGGGTAAAGTGCTTATTGTGGGTTCGGGTGCCGGTCCTGATGCTCTGATTGCTGCGTTGAATGGAGCCGAGGTTTATGTTGTTGAGATTAACCCTTTAGCTGCTGCAAATACGAGACTGAATGCTCGTCTGTACGGTGTGAGTGAACGAGTTCATGTTATAGAGTCTGATATTTTTGATGACTCGAATACGGAAGTAGAAGAAATTCTTAACATGGAGAATTTAACGATTATTTGGCATATGCCTACAGAATTTAATGAAGAATCCAAGAGAGAACTTGAGTTTGCAACGGAGGGAGCTACTAATCAAGCATTTGATGTCAGAGATATTTTTAAACGATTAGTGAATGATTTGGTTCCCAGAGTTCGAATGGATGCTCGTTTTGTTTTAACCATTTATCGAAGCCCAGAAAATTTCATGACGTTGATTAAAGGAGGGTTAGGGGTTGATCAAATAATAACAAATCATTATAACTCTTACGATACTTACCAAAACACACGAGGTGTAAGAGAATTACAAGAGACAATGTGGCCTTTTTCTACGGTTGTATTTTCAAAGAAAGAAAAAAAACGATTAGAGAAAGAACGGGTGAAAGATTTTATTCAATTTTGGGATGAGGCAGCTGAAGCAATTCATTTTGTCAAAATTGATCGAACCATTATTCCTTTAAGTAATGAAAGGATAAAGGCTTTAATAGAAAGAAGTCAGCGATATTTTAGAGAACATAAAGATGGTTTCCTCCTTTCTCCTTCTGAAGAGATAGGTCTAACAAAAGCCGAAACAGTTTTGTTGCGTGTGTTTTTGATGCGTTTGGTTTGGCTTCAGGAACAGGCAAGAGAATTGCTGGCAGATGGTTTTGATCATTGGAAAGAGGTTTATCAAGATGGAGGATTAATTCATCAGGTTGGTGTTAACTCTTGGATATTTGAAAGCTTATTTGGTTACCCTAAAATAGAAGTTACGGGGTTGGTCCTTAATGATTTTAGAACATTACCCCAGAATAGGGCCCATCGTTTATTACGTCTCAGAGAATTTCATGAAAAACTCAAAAACCCAGGAGACACACTCACCATTCACGGGTATTCTCCAAAATTTAGTATTGAGCATGAAAGTTATGAAGGAGCTTTGTTTTGGTACGAATTTCTTGCCGACTTAGAAACAGTTGGCTTCACGATATTAAACAAGTCCACCTACAGAGAAACACAGAAAGATGAAAGAACTAGAGTAGTAGAAGATAGCTACAAACAACAAGCCTTCCAAATTATCGCTATGCGCACTGACGCTGCAAGTTTAGGGACTGTCCCTTCGGGACTGTCCCCAAATGGTACAAACCAACAATCTTTGGAGCGTAGCAATCTCGCAATCCGAACCCCGAAATCCGCACAACGAGCTTTTGCTTCCAGTCTCGGAGAAGATAGAAACGGACCTGCCTACCAGCAGGCAGGGAGTTCAAAGAAATGGACCGTGCCTACCGGCAGGCAGGGAACGGGAGAGTCCGAAATCCGCACCCCGCAATTCGCACAACGAGCTTTTGCTTCCAGTCTGGGCGCCCTTCCTATTATGGAAGATATTTTCTCATCCGTATCCCCCATGAGAATATTTTTGGAGTCTGTGGGATTTGAATTACCTACCGATAGAAGTTTGATTTCAGGGAGTGGGATAGAAACCTTGGATATCAAATTATCTCAAGATCCTAAATTTCGAAAAGTATTTGAAGAAGTGTTTTTTCCTTTAGAGAGCAGTGATCAATTTGCGTTAGCTTTTCAGAATGGAAAACCTATTGCGTTAGTACTGAAAAGTGCTAGAAAAAATATGAAGTTGATTAAAGATAATATTCCAGCTATGCCATCACAAAGTTTTCAACAGTTTGTCAAAGGTAATAATCGCCGACCGTGGTATTTAGCGATTAATTTATCCGAATCGAATAAGAGAAATTATGCTAGATTTGCCGATCAGCTAGTGACACATTTAAATGCGGAGAATGGATTTTTGTTTGATATGTATCAAGTACAGAGTCGATATTTATTGCCTATTTCTTGGAGGTCTCCAATAAAGAAAGTTTTCCTAGAAGATGGAGATAAGAATGTTTTTGGACTTAACACGGAGTTTCCAGAATCATTTTTATATCGATTTGCAAGCGTATATGGCTTTAGAACCACAACAGGCGCTACCCACAACCCTAGCGTCGAAGATGTGATTAAACCCGGTGATGAAGTTTTAGTTATCGGTGGTGGAATAGGTGTTGATCCAATTATAGCAGCGCTTAAAGGAGCTAAGGTGACTGTTGTTGAAGTTAATCCTGTTGCGGCTAAAAATATAGAGCTGAATGCAAAACTACATGGAGTTAGTGATCAAATAGAAGTGATTACCGATGATATTTTTAATGCCGAGAATGAAAAGATAAGTGCCTTATTAGAAAAAGATAATTTAATTGTTGTTTGGCATATGCCGACATCATCATTCGGAACTCCTTCGGACAAAGTTCAGGGATTAACACAAAGATCACTTTCGGTGAGAGGTTTATCGCAACAATTTTTTGAACAGTTTGTTTCGCGCGCCAAAAATGGAACGCAATTTTTACTTTCCTTATACTTGACTCCAGAAAATATGATACGTGTGTTTAGGGCAAACCTTAGGATTGATTCTATTCACCATAGCATGACAAGCCTTAATGGTACGTTTCCTTACGCCTCATTGTTGATGCAAAAGGAAGAATCTCGCATTGGAGACTCTGATTTTGATCGGATGCTAGATTTGTGGAGTTTGTTTTTATCCTCAGAAAACATTGTAGCAGCCCTTATGATTTTAGTTCAACGAGAACTGCCGGAAATAATTTTCAGAAAAATAATAGTAATGAAAATGTTGTTCGATGCTGGAATCCCTAAGCAATTACTTTTGAATACAGGAGAAAAGGTCGTGACATTAGCGGAGTTGTTAATTCTGCGTCATTGGGCCCTTCGTTTTTATGAGATGAGTAATAGTAGAAGAGATTTTAGTTTTTTTGGATTTGAGCCGTTAAGAGCTGCTCATAATGACGATGAAACGCGTGGCTTCATGACAGCTCAGATCACCGAAGATAGTGATCTTTATTTCCCAGAAGTTCAGACGTTTTCTGATGGGGAAGAACAATTTCAAAGAATTACCATCCCTGATTTTTTAAGTCTCCCTAAAAATTTTGAAGAAAGAACCCAATTCTTTAATACAGTTTTTAGTCGATTACATCGTCCCAACGCTCTATTTATTTTAAACGGTTATTTTGAAAACTACTCTATCGAGCCCTTTGGTTTCATTCGTGAAGACGGTTCTGTGATGACTTCATGGCAAGAGTTTACAGAAGAGCTAAAGCAAGTAGACTTTTATATTCTGACTGCAGATCGCATGCACGGCATGGATGGAAATCTCTCCAGACAAGCCTTCCGCATTGTAGCCCTAAAAGAAACAGCGCAAGCTTCGAGTATGGGAGAACGGTCATCAGCCCTCAGTCGTCAGTTCTCAGCTAAAACTAAAAAAGGATTGGGGAAATGGATTTTTGATATTCCTTCAGGTGTGTCAAAAATGCGTGTTCCCACACAACCCTTTTCTGCTTCCAGCCTCGGCGCTATTAATCCTGTCATTTTTGTTCCGAATCAAACATTTCGTTTATTAAAGCCATTATTTGAGCCATTAAGTGTTTTTGGAGAACGGTTTTTAGATAAACATTGGATAAGCCGTAGTTTTGTTCGTGCGGTTACTGAGTTTACGAAGGAGGAAGAGGGTGAAGTGTTTATGAGGGCTTTGGAACAGACTTTAGGAAGAGAAGTTTCTCGAGAAGAAATTAAAGGAGTGACAGCGGGTTTTTACTCACCAATAGTAGGAAATTCACTTGATGCGAATTATTTTAAGCAAATGCTGATGAACAATACTGTTTCAGCGGTATTTCAAGTAACCCTGCAACGGTTTGATGAAGAAGATCAGATAGTCGATTTTTTCTATGATATTAATTTATCTAACTTATTAGCAGAGGTTCAGCCCAAAATCAGTGATGATGACTTAGCAAACCCCTTGTACCATCAAGATTCGGGTATTATTTTGGGGCAACATTATTCTTTTATTTCAGCGCCTGTTGTTTTTGAAAATGGTTCTGTAGCCCGCTTTGGAATAGATTTGAAATCAAGAACAGTTAGACTGGTGAACATCAAAGGCTACAATCAAAACGGATATGATGCTATCGATCTGACAAATCAATTTGTTGACCGGGCTAAAGCTTTATTTTGGACCCCATTTTGGCAGAAACTATTTAGTGAATTGCCGGAAGAGGGTGACGTTTTAAACCTTGGTATTGGACGGGGGCGTGGATTGGTTTGGTCTGGTGGAAGTAATGAATCTACAAATAAACTACCCGCAGAATGGATTAACCGTATGGTTGGTTTTGATTTTATTCTTTCACCCGCTTTAGCCGAACGTTACCCCAACTTAAGATTGGTGAAAGGAGATTGGACAAAACTGCAATTTGAGCCAGAAGCCTTTTCATTGGCGTTTGGACTAAATACTATAACAGCTATGGGGTTAGAAGATATTGACCCAGTGCTTAAAGGTTTAGATGCTTCTATTCGTCCCAACAGTGAAGGGATAAAACGAATGGTGTTTGTTTCGGATGAACCCCCTAGACCCGTTAAGTTTTTTGGAGGAGCAGAAGATGGTGGCCATGGTTGGAATTCAGTAAATTTTCTTGATGTTTGGAAAGAAATTATTACCGAAAAATTTGAAGCTTTAGGTTACACCGTTAATTTCCGTTTTGAAATGACAAGCTTTACAGGCCCCAAAACAGATTTTCAAAAACGCTGGAATGAACAATCCCAGCTAGATTCTAATTTTTATCGTTATACCTTAAACGAAGAAACTCGTTATGACCTCAACGACCCCAATTTATCCCCCGGAGAAACCAAAGAAGAATACGAAGTCCTCATCATCGAAGCCACAAAAGTAGAAGCCTCTAGCCTGGGGAAAGATAGAAACGGAGACAGGGAGAAATGGACCGTGCCTACCCTGCCTACCGGCAGGCAGGCGGCAAGGCAGGGAACGGGAGAGTCCGCAATCCGCACCCCGCAATCCGCACAACGAGCTTTTGCTTCCAGTCTGGGTTTTAATATTAATGCTGCTACAAAAGAAAAGTTATCGGAGTTTTTTGATGCTGCCTACCGTGAATTAGGGAACCCAACTTTAGAAGTAACAACGGACTTTTTAGCTGAAAAGGTTTTGTCTGCTAGACCATTAACTTCTTTAAATGATTTGGCGCGATTACAGGGATTTAGAATAGCTGGCCAATTAATGTCTTGGTTATATCTTAAAACGGAACAAGGGGATCTTGTTTTTGATTCAGTGCAGGAAGAAGAGCCTCTAGCTTTAGCTGAAACAGTTGTGTCCGCTTTTAATACGGATAATCCCCGTGGTTTTAAAATTAAAGACAAAAAGGGGGCAAATTACTATTTAAAAGCAGAAGTTATTCCAGGTAAGGTCTATCAAATAGACGGGATGGAAATTAAATATTTAGAGGCAAGTAATCATGACTCTTTTATGATCCGACTTTTTAATTCAGGAGGGAGTCAAGTAGGAAGATATTTTGCGAATGTTTATCGAGGAGATGAGGATGTGCGCGTTATTAATGGTTTTTCCTCTATATTAGATTCTCGTATTCGCGCAACAGGAATTACATCGGAGGTTTTCTCTAGGTTAGGGCAGTTCCTCCCCGAAGGAACAGTTATCTTGGGCAAACCTTCAAATACAGCGTCTCTCGTTGTTTTAGCAAAAGCGCTTCCCGAACCCTATAGTAATTTCCCGCAACTTAAAGAAGTGTTAATGCAATATGAAGAAATGGTTACGCTTCCACCTTCTAGGAAGAAGGAAATGAGTTCAGCGTTTATTATGCTGGCAGCAGACCAAGCAATAACTCCAATGATTGTCCAAGCATTGAACTCTGGGTTTAGATTTGACCAAAAGGTGGTTCATCAAACTCCTTTAGCTAAAATAAATTCAAAAGCAGGTCTGACGAACCATGAAGTATTAGTCCGAGGAGGAGATGATTTAGAGTTAATTAGCTGGGATCCTAGAGGTAGTGGTGAACGAACAATGCAAATGATACGTAGCATGATGACAGATGCCTCTAGCCTGGGAAAAGATAGAAACGGAGAAGACCGTGCCTATCGGCATGTAGGGAGAAAAGAGAAGAGAGAGTCCGCAATCCGCACCCCGCAATCCGCACAACGAGCTTTTGCTTCCAGCCTGGGAAAAGATAGAAACGGAGAAGACCGTGCCTATCGGCATGTAGGGAGAAAAGAGAAGAGAGAGTCCGCAATCCGCACCCCGCAATCCGCACAACGAGCTTTTGCTTCCAGCCTGGGAAAAGATAGAAACGGAGAGAGGGAGAAATGGACCGTGCCTACCGGCAGGCAGGGAACGGGAGAGTCCGCAATCCGCACCCCGCAATCCGCACAACGAGCTTTTGCTTCCAGCCTGGGAAAAGATAGAAACGGAGAAGACCGTGCCTATCGGCATGTAGGGAGAAAAGAGAAGAGAGAAATCGGAGTCCCGAGTCCGGAGTCCGGAGTTCAAGCCTCCAGTCTGGGAACAAAAAGCAAAAATCATTTGTTTAAGAGCGTGATTACTAAAGAAAGTCAAAATTATATTGCTTGGCTGAGGGAGAGGATTAAACCCAAAGGAGTAAGTGCAGAAACTCAGGAAAGAATAGTTAATCGATTAGTTCGAGCTAAGAGAGAAGTCGTTGAAGAATGGGTAGAAGAAGGATGGGTAAAGGTAGAAGTGGGAGAAGCTCTATTAGGTAGAGTCTCTCTAACAAATCCAAAGGAAATAGCAGAAGCTATTGAAGGATGGTTTGGGTTTTATCAGAATGAAGGACTAAAAGAAAAAGACATAGAGTTAGCCGTGGGATTATTAATCGGTCCAAGGAGATACAAGCTAGCAGAAGAGATAATGGGGGAAAATAAGGGTGTTTTAATAAGAAAGATAAAACAAGTTTATGGAAAGAAGAAGTTGCTTTTTATAAAAACATTATTAGAAAGAGAAGATGAGGATGGGAATAGAATCTTTAATGTCGCTCAAGCCACTCAGATAGCGGTCTCACGCGATGCGAAGGCTGCAGAAGAAGCTGCTGTTAAAGTTGTGAAGTTAGAAGTGGATGGAGAAAGAATCTTTAATGCCGCTCAAGCTACTAGGATAGCCAGGTCAAAAGATGCGAAGGCCGCAGAAGAAGCTGCTGTTAAAGTTGTGAAGTTAGAAGTGGATGGAGAAAGAATCTTTAATGCCTCTCAAGCCACTAGGATAGCCATCTCACGCGATGCGAAGGCCGCAGAAGAAGCTGCTGTTAAAGTTGTGAAGTTAGAAGTGGATGGAGAAAGAATCTTTAATGCCGCTCAAGCCACTAGGGTAGCCACGTCAAAAGATGCGAAGGCCGCAGAAGAAGCTGCTGTTAAAGTTGTGAAGTTAGAAGTGGATGGAGAAAGAATCTTTGATGCCGCTCAAGCCACTAGGGTAGCCACGTCAAAAGATGCGAAGGCCGCAGAAGAAGCTGCTGTTAAAGTTGTGAAGTTAGAAGTGGATGGAGAAAGAATCTTTAATGCCGCTCAAGCCACTCAGATAGCGGTCTCACGCGATGCGAAGGCCGCGGAAGAAGCTGCTGTTAAAGTTGTGAAGTTAGAAGTGGATGGAGAAAGAATCTTTAATGCCGCTCAAGCCACTCAGATAGCGGTCTCACGCGATGCGAAGGCCGCAGAAGAAGCTGCTGTTAAAGTTGTGAAGTTAGAAGTGGATGGAGAAAGAATCTTTAATGCCTCTCAAGCCACTAGGATAGCCATCTCACGCGATGCGAAGGCCGCAGAAGAAGCCGCCGTTAAAGTTGTGAAGTTAGAAGTGGATGGAGAAAGAATCTTTGATGCCGCTCAAGCCACTAGGGTAGCCACGTCAAAAGATGCAAAGGCCGCAGAAGAAGCTGCTGTTAAAGTTGTGAAGTTAGAAGTGGATGGAGAAAGAATCTTTAATGCCGCTCAAGCCACTAGGATAGCCATCTCACGCGATACGAAGGCCTCAGAAGAAGCTGCTGTTAAAGTTGTGAAGTTAGAAGTGGATGGAGAAAGAATCTTTGATGCCTCTCAAGCCACTCAGATAGCCACGTCAAAAGATGCGAAGGCTGCAGAAGAAGCTGCTGTTAAAGTTGTGAAGTTAGAAGTGGATGGAGAAAGAATCTTTAATGCCTCTCAAGCCACTAGGATAGCCACGTCAAAAGATGCAAAGGCCGCAGAAGAAGCTGCTGTTAAAGTTGTGAAGTTAGAAGTGGATGGAGAAAGAATCTTTAATGCCGCTCAAGCCACTCAGATAGCGGTCTCACGCGATGCGAAGGCCGCAGAAGAAGCTGCTGTTAAAGTTGTGAAGTTAGAAGTGGATGGAGAAAGAATCTTTAATGCCTCTCAAGCCACTCAGATAGCGGTCTCACGCGATGCGAAGGCTGCAGAAGAAGCTGCTGTTAAAGTTGTGAAGTTAGAAGTGGATGGAGAAAGAATCTTTGATGCCTCTCAAGCCACTAGGATAGCCATCTCACGCGATGCGAAGGCCGCAGAAGAAGCTGCTGTTAAAGTTGTGAAGTTAGAAGTGGATGGAGAAAGAATCTTTAATGCCTCTCAAGCCACTCAGATAGCGGTCTCACGCGATGCGAAGGCCTCAGAAGAAGCTGCTGTTAAAGTTGTGAAGTTAGAAGTGGATGGAGAAAGAATCTTTAATGCCTCTCAAGCCACTCAGATAGCGGTCTCACGCGATGCGAAGGCCTCAGAAGAAGCTGCTGTTAAAGTTGTGAAGTTAGAAGTGGATGGAGAAAGAATCTTTAATGCCTCTCAAGCCACTAGGATAGCCATCTCACGCGATGCGAAGGCTGCAGAAGAAGCTGCTGTTAAAGTTGTGAAGTTAGAAGTGGATGGAGAAAGAATCTTTGATGCCGCTCAAGCCACTCAGATAGCCATCTCACGCGATGCGAAGGCCGCAGAAGAAGCTGCTGTTAAAGTTGTGAAGTTAGAAGTGGATGGAGAAAGAATCTTTAATGCCTCTCAAGCCACTAGGATAGCCATCTCACGCGATGCGAAGGCCTCAGAAGAAGCTGCCCTTAAAATTGTGAAGTTAGAAGTGGATGGAGAAAGAATCTTTAATGCCTCTCAAGCCACTAGGATAGCCATCTCACGCGATGCGAAGGCCGCAGAAGAAGCTGCTGTTAAAGTTGTGAAGTTAGAAGTGGATGGAGAAAGAATCTTTAATGCCTCTCAAGCCACTCAGATAGCCACGTCAAAAGATGCGAAGGCCGCAGAAGAAGCTGCCCTTAAAATTGTGAAGTTAGAAGTGGATGGAGAAAGAATCTTTAATGCCGCTCAAGCCACTCAGATAGCCATCTCACGCGATGCGAAGGCCGCAGAAGAATCTGCTGTTAAAGTTGTGAAGTTAGAAGTGGATGGGAATAGAATCTTTAATGCCGCTCAAGCCACTAGGATAGCCAGGTCGAAAGATGGGAAATCTGCCGAGAAAATGGCAATAAAGATATTAAAAATGGAAGATAAAAATAGACAAAAAATATTTTCAATATCTCAAGCTGTACGGATAGCTACATCTAGTAAGCCAGAAGGATTATTAAAGGCATCTTTAAAAGAGATAAAATCAGGTAGAAGTGCCTCGCCCATAATTATGAGAGCAGTTGATCCTGATGAAATACTAGATGAATCGGCTGTAGCTGAAATAGTTGCTGTAACAGCAGTCTCTGATGGAGAGATAAGTGTTAAGTTACAACAAGCCTTAGAATTAAAAGGAAGATATGAATGGGATGGAACGGATGAAGGCCAGAATGATGAAGATGGTATTCAAGCCTCAAGCCTGGGAAGTGATAGAAACGGAGGGACGGAGAATTGGGGAATGGGAGAAAGAACTTTTATTCAGGCAAAGATATTAGGAGTGCAGGTGACCCGTCTCGTGTTTGATAGAGCTGCAATTGAATTATGGCCTGAGTTGGGTAGGTTCGTGAGAATGGGTGGAAAAAGTTTGGGGGATGAAGCGCTGGTTGAGATTCCGGAAGCTGTTTATGAATTATTGGATGAAACATGGGGGGCAATGAATAATTCTGATCCAAAACATTACGAAACTTTACTTAAAGAATTAGAAGAGAAATATGGATTTAAAGTAGTTCAAAGAGTTGGAGAATATCCTTTTGTGGAGCAATTGGATGAATTTCTCGTTGAAATGGTTTCTTTTTTAGAGTGGGTTCAAACGAGAATCCAGTCAGGTTCTAGCATAGCAGAAATTAAAAGAGCTGATTGGGCTCCAGCATTGCAGATGGGGTTGGGAAGATTTTATGATGACCTAGAAAGAAAATTTAACAAACCCGAATCATTTCAAGCTTATGTTGATTTAGCTAGGAAACTATATGTTGAAGATAGAGCTTCTTTGACGTTCGATTTTTTTGATGCTTCGAAAGGTGACGTGCTAGGTGTTTCAAGAGTCGAAGAAATAACAACAATACTTCATCAGTCTGTTTTAACTTTTAGAGGAATTTTTGGCGAGGCTTTTCAGGATTTACTGAGAGATGATCGTGTTAATCCAGGGTTGACGTTTTTTGTTTCACAGCTTAGGAGTGATGATTTGTTGGAACACGTAGCTTCGTTTAGAGATGCTATTACAGAGCTTCGTCATCAAATGATTAGGCTTTCTTATCCCAATGAGTTGATTGATCACACCTCTTACGAAACCATTGATCATTTAGTAGGTAATTTTTATCAACATGTTACGCGTAAAAAGGGAAGGTGGGGAGTTGTTCTTCTGTCGCAAACTTTGCTAGATGGAAATGATTATGTCGTTGTCTCTTTAGATAATGGTCCAGGAATCAAAAATATTCAAGGGGCTGTTGAGGGTAGCTCTTTTAGTCGTTCAGGTAACAATCATGAGGGCGTGAAACGAATGACTGAAGCAAGTAGAGACTTTATTATTCGATCTAAAGGAAAGAAGTTGCGACTTCAATATGGAGAGCCTCTTTCTGATGAAGTGGATCCAAAAAGTAACGGTGTAGCAGGAACCCAAATGATTATAATTAACCCAAGTTCAGAACAGGACCTTTGGACTCAGGAATTTCGCGGTTCTAGTTTAGGAGATGAGTTGCAGCGTGAGTTTGGTGTTGAGCTTTCTATGAATGAGAAACAGCCTTTATCTACAGTGGTAACGAAAGTATTTTTAGACCAGTCTGAAAAACAGCAGAGAGTTTTAATTGATAGCTTGAACCAGGGAGATGAAATTGTACTAGCTGTAGCAGATGACGTGAAACGTGCTGAGATGGAAGAATTAGAAGAACAGTTAACGTTACTCGCACGGGATAAGAATATAACGGTGGTTACGAAACGACTAAAACAATTAAATAACTATCTGAAACACAAAACAGGTTTTGGTTTAGAACAAGTGGGGTCAGAGGCCATCTTAGATTTAGAGGATAGTATTTTCTCCCAGTTTTTATTAGAGGTAGGTGTGTTAGATAACCAAGATCTCCACCAAATCTATTCCATCATTTCTAGCCTTGCTACTATTAATGTTGCTGACCGCACAAAAGCATATCGCTGGCTAGGCCTAACCCCACAAGGTGACCGCTGGCTGATCGGCCTAAACGTTGTTGCCACCCTAAGAGCCCTTGAAGCCAAAATAAACAACCAACAACGCCTAGATGTTGCTGCGTAAAAAAGTTTGTCATCCTCGAGCGTAAGCGAAGGCCAATAAAAAACATGTCATCCATGACATGAAATTGGCATTGGCCATCCAGGCGGGCAGATCTAGGTTTTTATTAAAAACAAATATATGTCATTCCTGCGAAAGCAGGAATCTAGAATAATGTGATGGATCCCGGATCAGGTCCGGGATGACAGCAGTGGAACACTTATGGGGTCAGTTCTAAATCGTTCCATTTGCCTGAGATTGCCACGACCTTATTTATAGCTTGTCTCGCAATGACAGGCTTCTAACTATATAATGAAGGAACTATGAGTCAAAACATATTGGATTATGATTATCAGCTTCCGGAAGAATTGATTGCTTCTCGTCCATTGGAGGATCGTACTTCCTCTCGTCTATTGATTTTGGATAGAAATGATGGTTCTGTTGAACATTCCCAATTTAAAAACCTGATTGATTATCTTTCTCCGGGAGATGCTTTATTTTTAAATAACACCAAAGTGATTCCTGCGCGCATTAAAGCTCGACGTCAGACGGGAAAAGAAATTGAAGTGTTATTGATTCGAGAATTAGAGTTGGGTCAATGGCAAGCGTTAGTGAGTAGCTCAGGTAAAGTGAAAGAGGGAGAAGAGTTATTTGTTGATTCTTCGGGGATAAAGTTATTTGTTCATGAGCCAACGGATATGCCTGGAATTCGACGTGTGGAATTTACACCTGCTGAAAAATTTTGGGAAGAGATTGAAACAATAGGACAAATTCCGTTACCTCCTTATATTGAACGTGATTCTGAAACGCATGACGAAGAAACATATCAAACCGTTTTTGCTAAAGAGCGTGGTGCTGTAGCAGCTCCTACAGCAGGACTTCATTTTAATGAAGCGTTATTACAGCAGATAAAAGAAAAAGGAATTTCTGTTGGGACCATTACTCTGCATGTGGGTTATGGAACATTCCAACCCTTAAAAGAAGAGCACTTCCAGCGTCAGGCGCTTCATGAAGAATATTTTTCTATCTCTAAAGAGACAGCTTCTTTATTTAATAAAACCAAACAAGAGGGTAAGAAGGTTTTTGTCTGTGGAACGACAACATTAAGAGCTTTAGAGTCTTCTGTTAATCAGGATGGAAAACTAAAGGCTCAACATGGGCTGACTTCTATCTTTATATTTCCTCCGTATGACATTAAAACGGCGGATGCGTTAATCACTAATTTTCATCTTCCTCAAACATCTCTATTATGTCTCGTCAGCGCATTTTCCAGTAGAGAACACCTGCTAAATGCCTACCAAAGCGCCATCCAAGAAAAATATCGCTTCTATAGTTATGGTGATGCAATGCTTCTTAAGTAGTTTGAACCTCAGTCATTGCGAGCGAAGTGTGGCAATCTCATAAATAAGAGCCCTAAGCAGTCAGGTTATTTGAACCGATTGACTGGTATTAGATTGCCACGGGACATCGAGTCCCTCGCAATGATAGGTTTCTTGTTTTGCGCAATTCGCACAACGCATTCCGAGCCCCTATTTGCACTAGGGGCTATAGTAGGATAGACTTCTTTTAGGAATATTAAAAACATTTAGTAACCTCATTACAAAAAAGGTGCCTAATATGGATAACTCCTCTGGTTATAACGTGATAGCGTATGCTAAGAAAAAACTAAAAGAGCCTTCCTTGATTAAAGAATATGGGTTTAATCTGATTTGGGTGAATAATTCTTCAGAATTTGTGAAGAAGATGGAAGAGCATAAACCGGTTATTGCTTTTGTTGAGGAAAATTTGTGGGAGCCATCCGAAGCACATTTAGTTCAGAATGTTTTACGCTCCAAAGACGTTTCTTATTCCGTGTTGTTTAAATCAACAAATAAAATTTTCTCCTTTATTTCAGATGAAAAGAATTTACCGTTTATAGATCTTTGTCCTTCACAAATGACCCCTGAAAATTTTAGTTATTATTTAAAGAAAGCTTATGATGTTTTGCATTTAAACACCAAGCTTCAACGTAAAGAGGAAAGAGAAGATTCCGAAATTAAGAAAAATATTAGTGGATTAGAAAAGAGAGTTTTTGATTTCTTTACTCTTTCACAGTTAGGGAAATCTTTATTATCCATGCAAGACATGAATGAAATTTGCCATGTGTTTTTATCTTCTGTTTATGAAGTAAGTGATGTTGAGAATTGCTCTATTTTAGTGTTGGAGGATTCTAAAGAGGAGTTTGTTTTGAATAAATCGATCGGCTTGGATGAGACAAAGACGAAAGGGCTTAAATTTGTTCGAGAAGAAGGATTGTTTTGGCAAGTGTTAAATAGTGGAGAACCTTTTCATATTAAAGATTCTACAGGGCAACAGCGTTTTGCAAATATTCTTGAGAAATGGAATTTAGATCAGCTGGAGTCAGAGATGTGGTTTCCGTTAATCGTTAAGGGTGTGCTTGTTGGAGTATTAACATTAGGAAAGAAAAATAAGGGTGATGATTATTCTGCTGCCGAAATAGCCTTTTTATCTCAGATTTCTTCTCAAGCTGCTGTGGCTATTGATAGCGCTCTCCTAGATCGACAAAAAGAAAAGGCAAAGCATACGTTGACCCGAAAAATGAATAACCTCACCGCACTTTATGACGTGAGCCAAGCCCTCAATTTTACTCAGGACCTCCAGAAAACATTGATGTTGATTTTAGATAAATCGAAGGAAGCTGTGAACGCTCAGAAGGCCAGCTTGATGCTCATAAACAAAGAGACGCAAGAATTAGAAGTTAAAGTGGTTAAAGGAATAGACCCTTTAGTTGAAGCTAAGATCAACCAGGGTGAAATGAAAACCACTAAGATTAAGATGGGAGAAGGAGTTGCCGGAAAAGTGGCCAAGACGAAGAAGCCTATGCTGATTAATGAAGTTGGTAAGGATAAAACATTTAAAGCATCGAAAGATTCCAATGTGGATTCTATTATCTGTATGCCTTTAATTGCGAATGATGAATGTGTTGGCGTAATGAATATTACGAATAAACTCAGTGGAGAAAAGTTTCAGGAAGAGGATGTGGATTTTTTAACGACTCTTTGTGGACAAGCTGCTGTGACGATTTACAATGCCCAGCTGTATCATTTAGCCATTACTGATGGATTGACGCAACTTCATATTCATCGTTATTTTGATCAGCGGCTTCATGATGAGTTTGTCCGAGCCCGTCGTAAGGGACATGAAGTGTCTGTGATTATGTCGGACATTGATCACTTTAAGAAATTTAATGATACGTATGGTCATCAAGTAGGAGATGTTGTTTTAATTCACTCAGCTAAAATTTTTCAGAATAGTGTCAGAGAGATGGATATCACGGCTCGTTATGGTGGAGAAGAGTACGTGGTGATTTTACCTGAGACCGGTTTAGAAGAAGCAACCAAAGTTGCTGAGCGAATCCGAAAAAATATAGAAGAATATGAGTTCCCTGGACCTGAAGAAGCCCCAAAACTTAAAGTGACTGTGAGTTTAGGTGTAGCTACCTTTCCATCGCATGCAGAAAGCGAATCTGATTTAGTCAAGATGGCTGACTCTGCTATGTATTACTCCAAAGAGCATGGCCGCAATAAAGTGAGCACCGCCTCACAACAAGGCCTAGTCGAAGCCCCGCAGTAAAAGAGCGTTGTGCGAAAAGCGTAATGCGGATTGCGCAAGACAAAAGCTTGTCATTCCCGAATGTTTTTGTCATTGCGAGGCAGCAATAAAGAAGCCGTGGCAAGCACTTAATAAAAAACCTTATTCCTTTGTCTGAGATTGCCACGCCTCAAAGTTGAATGGCTCGCAATGACAGCTTTCTTTGTTTTTGTTTTGCGCAATTCGCATTCCGCAATTCGCAGCCCGTGTTACAATGAAATACATGCCTAGCCCAATTTCATACAAAATATTAAAGAATGACCCTAAGTCTAACGCCCGTTTAGGAAAGCTCACTACACCGCGGGGAGTCATTGATACGCCTTGTTTTATGCCTGTGGGTACCCAGGCGACGGTAAAGACTTTGTCTCCAAGAGATCTTGATGAAGCGGGGGCTCAGATTATCCTATCCAATGCTTACCATCTATATATACGCCCTGGAATGGAAATTATTAAAGCTATGGGTGGGCTGCATAAGTTTATGAACTGGGATAAACCTATTTTGACAGACAGCGGTGGTTATCAAGTTTTCTCGTTAGCAAAGCTCAGAAAAATCACCGATGAAGGGGCTCGTTTTAATGCGCACTTTGATGGAAAAGAACATTTCTTAACTCCGGAATCAGTGGTGAAGATTCAGGAAGATTTAGGAAGCGACATCGCCATGGTGTTTGATGAGTGCCCACCGTACACAGAGGACAAGGAAGTCATTCGAAATGCGGTCGAACGGACATTGCTTTGGGCGGCTCGAGCCAAGAAGGCACGCAAGAAAAGAAAACAAGCGCTGTTTGGAATTATTCAGGGAGGCAGTGATTTGGCTTTACGTAAAGAATCGTTAGAGCGAACCATGGAAATTGGTTTTGATGGTTATGCTATAGGCGGTGTCAGTGTAGGAGAACCGAGGGAGCAGATTTGGAGCACCATGGCTGCTGTGGGGCCTATTATGCCCAAGTCGATGGCTCGTTACGTGATGGGAATTGGAACCCCCTTAGATTTTTTACATGCTGTGGAGTCCGGCATAGACCTATTTGACTGTGTAAATCCAACCCGATATGGACGCAATGGGTCGGCTTTTACCAGTAAAGGCTTTATTGTTGTCCGAAACGCTATTTACAATAAATCAAAGAAACCTCTGGATCCTAATTGTGACTGTTATACCTGTGCTAACTTTACCCGAGGCTACTTAAGGCACCTTTTTAATGCCAATGAGATTTTAGGCCCCCGTTTGGTGTCCTTCCATAATGTGTATTTCTTTATTAGTCTAATGAAGCAGATCCGTCAGGCCATCCGAAAAGGTGATTTTCTTTCCTTTAAGAAAAGGTTCGAAATGGGGTATAATGAAGAATTACGCTAGGAATGATTGTTATTCCGGACTTGATCCGGAATCCACTTCATTATTAAAAACGATTGTATTTGGCTAAAGAAATGGATCCCGGATCAAGTCCGGGATGACAGTTGTTTTCAAGTTTTAGTTTTATTTTGACGTTAAATTAATGATTACCGTGTTTTTAGCTAAAAGCCAAGAGCCAAAAGCTAAAAGCCAATTTAGAAAGGATAGATACAATGAATTTTACAGACTTTATGGTTTTAGGTTTAGCAGGATCTGGAGGACAAGCAGGCGAAGGTCAAGGAAATCCCATTGTGGCATTTTTACCCTTGATTTTAATGTTTGTGATTTTTTACTTCCTATTAATACGTCCTCAACAAAAGAAACAAAAAGCACATCAAGTGATGCTTAAAGAATTGAAAAAAGGGGATAAAGTTGTTTCTAGTGGCGGACTTATTGGAAAAGTGGTGGGTGTTACGGATAAAAAAGTTGTTTTAAAGTGTGGTGAAGATGAAATAAAACTAGAATTTGAAAAGTCAGCAATTAATCAATTATTGAAAGACGAATAATTTCGAATTGCGCTGTGCGAATTTCGAATTGCGCAAGACAAAATCTTGAAAGTCGTGAAAGAAGTTGTGGGTGATTTTTATGTTTTTGTTTTGCGCAATTCGCATGTCGCATGTCGCACAACAAGGAGTTAGGTGTACATGAATAAATACTATAAATGGAAAGTGCTTTTGATTATTGCCATTGTGGCATTTGGTATTTGGAAAATTGTTCCTCCAGAAGAAAAGATAACTTTAGGTTTAGATCTTCAAGGTGGTATGCACGTTGTCATGAAAGTGGATTTAGAACAAGTCCCTGAAACTGGCAGAGAAGATGCTACTGACCGAGCTGTTGAAGTTATCCGCAATCGTATTGACGAATTTGGAGTTAAGGAACCTTCTATTTCCAAACAAGGTGTAGACCAAATAATAATTCAGTTGCCTGGTGTTACAGATCGAAAGCGGGCACTTGAGATTATTGGTAAAACGGCCCATTTAGAATTTAAACGTGTTGCCCATCAACAAGAACTGTTAGACCAAGCGTTACAAGGCAATGTCCCGGAAGGTTATTTTTTAAAAGAATTAGTCGAAGGGGATGGTCTGGGGTCCGAAAAAATTCTTCTTGAGAAAGATACTTTCTTAAATGGAGATACTTTGGTGAATGCGGGTGTTTCATTTGACCAAGGAAGTTTTGGTCAACCCATAGTGACCTTAGAATTTAACGAAGATGGAGCAAAAGCCTTTGATGAAGCAACAGCTAAGGCCTCCAGTGATTTCCGGTTAGACGGTATCCCAAGACGAATTGCTATTTTATTGGATGGTACTTTGCGATCAGCACCTCAGGTACGGGAACGTATCCCTAGTGGAAAAGCAATTATCCAAGGAAACTTTGATTATGATACAGCAAGTGATCTGGCGTTAGTGTTACGTGCCGGTGCGCTTCCAGCTCCGGTTTATGTGGAAGAAGAACGAACCGTAGGTCCAACGTTAGGTAAGGACTCTATTGAAAGTGGGATTAAGGCAAGTCTTATTGGTTTGTTTTTGGTTCTTCTTGCAATGTTGGTTTACTACCGTATTAATGGTTTAGTCGCAAACGTAGCGCTCGTATTAAACCTTCTATTATTAATTGCAGGCCTTTCTTTATTTAATGCTTCGCTGACACTGCCTGGTATTGCGGGTATTATTTTGGCGATAGGTATGGCTGTGGATGCCAACGTACTTATCTATGAGCGTATGCGAGAGGAACTTGATTTAGGGAAGTCGGCCCGAGCAGTGATTTCGGCGGGTTATAACAAAGCTCTTTCAACAATTTTGGATTCGAATATCACAACGTTGATTACCGCATTACTTCTGTTTCGATTTGGAACAGGACCTATTCGTGGTTTTGCTATAACATTAAGTTTGGGTATTATCGTCAGTATGTTTACAGCGCTTTTCGTGACGCGTCTTATTTTTGACACCTTAAATCGTAAAAAAGAAATTAAGATGAGCATGCTTAAAATCGTAGGTGTTCCTAAATTTGATTATTTCAAATTAAAACATATTGCTTATGGTGTTTCGGCTGTCTTGATTGTGGGTGGTTTGTTGTTTTTCTACAACAGAGGCGCTGATAATTTTGGTGTTGATTTTCAAGGGGGAACATTAGTCCAGGTAAAATTTAATCAAGCAATGGATACTGGGCAAATTCGAGATGCTTTAACTGCGGGTGGTGTTGAAGGTTCTCAGATTCAAGATTTTGGGGATCCCGGAATGAATGAAATTATTATTCGAACTCCGGATATTGATACCGATGGGATTGAAGAAGTGCTAATTAATATGGTCGGTAAAACGGATTTTTCAATAGAACGTGTGGAGACCGTAGGGCCAGCGGTAGGGGCTGATTTACGCAGCAAGGCGCTCTGGGCCAGCATCTGGGCTCTGTTAGCAATGGGTGTTTATGTCTCATTCCGATTCCGATTTAACTTTGCGGTTTGTGCTGCGATTGCATTGTTGCATGATGCGGCATTTACGGTAGGGTTGTATTCCATTTCGGGAAGAGAAATGAATTTAACCTTTATTGCTGCGATCTTAACGATTATTGGTTATTCGTTGAATGATACGATTGTGATTTTTGATCGAATTCGTGAAAACATGAAACTATTAAGAAAGATGAGCTTTTCTGCTTTAGTAAATTTAAGTTTAAATCAGACGCTTGCTAGAACGGTTATTACCTCAGGCTTAACATTACTTGCTGTTCTTGCCCTTTACTTTTTTGGTGGGGAAGTAATTAATGATTTTGCTTTTGCTATACTTGTGGGTGTTGTTGTGGGTACTTATTCCTCACTATTTATTGCAGCACCACTTGCCGCCGATTTTCATGGCAAAAAACGATAGATGAGAGTGTAATGGGGAAATGGATTTTTGATGCTCCTTTAGGTGTGTCAAAAATGCGTGTCCCCATTAGAGAAATTAAATGCTTACCGAATGGAAACTAAAAGAATCTGATTCTGCCGAAGAATTATCTCGCCTACTTGGTGTTACCTCCTTAACAGCTCGATTATTGTGTCATCGTGGTATGGAAACCGTCGAAGCTGCTAAACAATTTCTCTCAGGAACATTAGAAGACCTTCAAGATCCTTATTTACTCAAAGATATGGAAAAAGCTGTTCAACGTTTGATTCAAGCCATAGATCAATCCGAACTGATTATTGTTCATGGAGACTATGATGTGGATGGTATTACGGCCAGCGCTATTGTGGGCCGTACGCTTAATTATTTAGGCGCAAACTGGAAAGCATTTGTACCTCACCGCGTAAAAAATGGGTATGGCTTTACAAGTCATGGTGTTGAGTTTGCTAAAAAAGAAGGCGCAAAAATCATTGTTACTTTAGATTGTGGTACGGTTTCTTTTGATGAAGTCAAAGAAGCTCAGGCAGCTGGAATTGATTGTTTGATTTTTGATCACCACCAAGTCAAAGATGGCGTGATTCCTGAAGCGCATAGTTTAGTTAATCCTCACCAAGAAGATTGTACAGCGCCTTTCGGAGATTATTGCGCCACCGGGTTAGCTTACAAAATTGCCGAAGCGTTAATCGGAGATAAAGCAAAACAGTTTTTAGATTTTGCTGCATTAGGAACGGTTGGCGATATGGTTCCTCTAGTAGGAGATAATCGATTATTTGTAAAGTACGGTTTAAAAGCAATGTCTCAAACACCCAATCTTCCATTTAAAACATTAGCGGAGTCAGCAAAGCTAAGAACACGCCGGTTTAATGTAGGACATCTAGGTTTTATTTTTGGTCCCAGAATTAATGCTTCGGGAAGAATGGAATCCGGAGAGCCTTCGTTGAATTTATTGCTTTCAGATAATGTAGAAGAAAGCCAAGAGCTGGCTGCTGGAATAGAAAAACAAAACAAAGAACGAAAACGTATTGAACAATTAACGACTCGTCAGGCCATCAAAAAAGTAGAGATGGAAGTAAATTTTAATAAAGACCGCGTCATCGTCGTTTGGGATGAGTCTTGGCACCCCGGTGTTATTGGAATTGTGGCTGCACGTCTTGTGGAGCGCTTCCACAGACCTTCCTTAGTGATTAGCGTTGTTGATGGAAAAGGGAAAGGTTCCGGTCGATCTATCTCAAAAGTTAATTTATACGAGCTGTTAAAACAAGCCAGTAATCCGTTAGAACAATTTGGTGGTCACGCACAAGCTGTGGGACTAAGCATTGAACAAGGAAACTTAGAAGAGTTTAGACGATTGATTAACGAAGTGGGTCAAGAGTGGGTGTTAACCGAAAATTTATCCAAAACATTTAATGTGGATGCAGAGATTTCTTTTAAAGATTTAGATCTAGAGCAGATGAAAGAAATAGCCCAGCTAGAACCGTTTGGTCTAAAAAACCCAAAGCCCGTTTTTTTAACAAAGAATGTGGAATTAAAAAGAGTCCCAACCGCCTACTATAATAAATACGAAACACGCTTTATGGTAAATCATAATGGCGTAAGCATGGAAGCTGTGGGGAAGAATAGTACGAATCCCGAGTTTGGTGAAATAACTCAGGGCGTTTTCGATATCATCTATTCACCCGCATTAAAAATTTGGGAAGGCCGAGAAGTCTACGAACTAACATTAAAAGACATAAAAAAAGCGTAAAAAAATGAAAAAAAACGGGGACTGTCCCTTGCGGACTGTCCCCTTTTTTTACACTTTTTTACGCTGTAGCTTTTGAAGCTTTTTTGATTCTTCCTGCTTGAATACAACTAGTACAAACTTTGGCTCTTTTTACAGTGCCATTAGGAAGCATAATTTTAATTCTTTGAAGATTAGGAAGAAAGCGACGACGAGTAATACCGGTAGTTTTCTTACCAATACCACCTGTTTTCTTTGCTAAACCACGTCTAGCAATACTTTTTCCAACCATTGGTTTTACACCACAAATTTCACAAATTTTCATTCGAATTCACCCCTTCAATAAAGACGGGTATTATAGAGGTTTCATCCGTAAAATCAAGCCCAAAAGTTTATAGGGAAGATCAGGGTTAGATTCAAACTGAGGTATTGTATTAGGATGATAATGTTATGTACCGGGTGTGCCGGGTCTAGAAGACCTGGCACAATATCTGTGTTAAAATACCCTAATTACTTAACAATCTGTTGGATAGGACTCCTATGAAAACACTTATAAATTGGGTTATTTTTCTTCATAAAAAAGGGTTTTTCCCTAGAGGGCATACACGGCTTATTGCTTGGTTAGCCCAATTTTCTAGCAGTGCTCAAGAAACATCGGTTGAATTACCTATTATAGGGGACTTTTCTGTCGATTTATCGGATCGAGGTCAAATTGGGTATTATTTATCTAAGGGACTTCCTTCTGAACAAGCGGATATTCTTATTTTAAGTAAATTGGTTAAGGGTTTTGAGACCATTTTTGATGTGGGTGCCCATATTGGGTATTATTCTCGACTTTCAATAGCTTTTTCAAACTGTGTCAGTGTTCATGCCTTTGAGCCTTCAGAAGCAACGTTTAAGGGGCTTGAAAAGAACCTTAAGGGCTTTGATCAAGCCGTATTAAATAACAAAGCAGTTACAGCATCTTCAATGAAAGAACAGGCTTTTTTTGTTAATCCGAGCTCAGACTTATCTTCATTGGTTAAGCCCAGTGGTAAAAGAATAAAAGTGGATACAGTCTCTTTAGATGATTATTGCAAAAATAAGCTCATAGAGCGTGTGGATTTCATTAAATGTGATGTTGAAGGAGTCGAAGAGGAAGTCCTGCAAGGAGCCACAGGGCTATTAAATTCGGTTATGCCGCCCATTTGGCTTTTAGAGAATACTTCTTTAGCAGCTCAGTTAAAAGAAAGATCAGAAGAAATGCTCGTTGAGGTTTTTAAGCGCCAAAGTTCCCAGTCCATAAGCGTTTTCATAGCTTGTGTGAAGGATGAAACAGTAGGTATTGAGGATTATGAGCCCATTAATAGCCTAGGGAAGAGTGCTAAATGTAACATTTGGATAGTCCCCGAGTGCCGAAAAGACATTTTTTTGCAAGCGGTCTCAGAACTCAATAAAGAGCCTGATTCTCTCAAAAAAATCAATAGTATTTAAAATTTCCTTGTTAGAATAGGACTTAACAAGTGCTAGTTTTTTGATTTAAAGATGCGTATTCAGTTTGTCGATAATACATGCAAGGGTTTTTCTGAAAAAGTTATTGCTTAGAATTACCTTTTATGGCAGAATGTTTTCCGTTTGGCGATGAAAGCCTTGCCTTCTTATAAAACCATAGCTAGTAAATGGTTATAAATTTTAAGTTTTAAAGAGTTTATTACTTTATATTAATTACAATCCAGCGAGGTTAACAATGAATAGTAAATGGCTTTCAATTTCAGCAGTTGTTTTTTCTTTTCTTTTTGTTTTTTCAATAAGTATTCCCCAACAAGCTTTTGCTTTAGCTGTCCCAGCTGCTCCATCTTTCACAGCGGCAGCGCCAGCTGTTGGAACCGTTACCGCTGTTACAGGAACTCATAATATTATTTTCAATCCTGCTACACGTCAGTTTAGTAATGCTGTTGTTGGCTCTAAAATACCTGCAGGAGCCATTCTTTTTACATTTGGCTCTATATCCTTTGGAGGTAAAACTACTAAGCAGGGATATTCTAATGCTTCTGGAGAACCTTTAGCGACAACCCTGTCTATGGGTATGAGGTCGGCATTTTTGGCATTTGCTTTGAATGGCTATCAATCATTTTCACCTCCCGGAACAAAAGCAAAAAGTGGAAGTGGATCTAATTCAGAAACAGAGATTATCGATTCAACAAACAAAGATACTGAAGTAAACGTAGTTAGCGGTCCGTAATTTTAGTTTTTAATTTAAATGGAAAGTTCGTACATAAGGAGATGACTGTATGAAGAAATTTTTAAGTGTATTGTTAAGTTTGACGTTTCTTTTCTCGGCAGGAAATTTGTTTGCTGATGAAAAAACAAGTACACAAGTGAAAGATGCTTTAGAAAAAGAATCCGACTCAGCGTACAAAGGAGACGGTTTTGGTGTTGGTCCTAACAAGCTATGGCGTATTAGTCCTGCTTATAAACAATCCGTTGTTTATGACTCTAATATTAATCGTGAGCCTGGTGAAGGCAGTGACCAAGATATAATCTTTCAATTTTCTCCTTCTGTCGAAATTAGTCGTATTGGTGACAAATTTGGTGTTGAAGCCGAATATGAGATGACTTATGAGGCTTTTGTTCGTGATACCGACCAGAATGCTTTTAATCATAACGTTAATTTGAAGACTTGGTATGACAGTGAACGTTTAGATGTTAAGATTGGTGAACGTTTTGGTACAGGAAAAACGTTTGCATCTTCTGAAGTTGCTGATAGAACTCGTGTTATTTTCAATGATGTTAACTCAGAAGTAATCTATAAGTTAACAGAGAAGGTTAGTGTTTCTGCTCTTTATAGAAATTACTATTTTGAATATTTGGATTCTATCGTAGCGCTTAATAGTTACGTTCAACATGAATTTGGTGGACGTGTTTATTATCACGTAACAGATAAAACAGATGTGTATGTTCAAGGATCTGCCATTGTTACAGATTATTACCGAACCAGTCTTTTTAATTCGGATGGTTATGGTATTTACGCTGGTGCTACAGGAAGATTTACAAGTCGATTAGTCCTTGATGTTAAAGCGGGTTTCGAAGGTAGAAATTATGAACGTAACGATATCAACTCTTATGATAATTTTGTAGGAGAAGGTGGTTTTCGTTATACATTAACACCTAAAACAGATCTTATTTTATTAGCAAAAAGAGGTATTGAAGAATCGGTATTTAGAGCTGTTGGTTACTATGAATATGACAAGATTTCTTTAGGCGGTGTAACAAAGTTTACAGAAAGAATTTCTTTTAACTATAACGCAGGATGGCAGTACAATAGATACCCTTCAGAAACGTTAGAAGGATTGCCACAGTCTGATTTAAGAAAAAGAAAAGATGCTCTTCTTACGGTTGACACAGGTCTTAATTGGCAGCCATGGAGAAATGTTAACGTTGGTGTGAAATATACGTTTGGTGATAGAGATTCAAACCTTAACTCGTTTGACTATACATTTCATCGAACCGAAGCAAACGCTTCAGTAAAATTTTAGTAAAGGATAGGTGTAATAAACGCGTGACTTTTAAGCCTAGATTTTTTGTTGTACTATTTTTAACTTTGAGTATCGTTTGCAGCAACACACAAGGTTTTGCTGCATTCGAGAAAGAAGCTTCCTTCCAATTACAAAGAGGTGACCGAGTAGAGGTTACGGTTTACCGTGAAGATGATCTCACAGGCACCTATGAAATAGATCCCTCAGGTGTTTTAACTTTTCCACTTATTGGTGAACTTCAAGTCAGCGGATTACGCATTGACGAGCTTATTGAACTGCTTACCACTAAACTTCGTAAATATCTTATTAGTCCCCAAGTCAGAGTTTCCAGAGCAGAAGGAACGATTAAGTCTATTTCTGTGCTAGGCAGAGTTATGGAACCAGGGGCCTTTGATTTTTCGCCTGGGTTAACCTTAATGAGGCTTATATCCCAAGCAGGTGGCTTTGGTCTTTCGGCTAACAAACGAAAAGTTAGATTGGTTCGAATGATTAACGGTAAAAAAGAATCTAGTATAATTAATACGCAAAAAATTATTAAAGGCGATGCCCAAGATCCTGCTTTAAAGCCCGGTGATATGGTTTTTGTTGCCGAAGCGATCTTTTAGGAAAAAATCAATGAACGAAAATTTAAATTATAATACTCAAGATTATCAGGTTGGTGATAAGGATGTCGGTGCTGATTGGCATGCAAGTCTCCAAAGTGTTTTTAGACGGCGTTGGTTTATTTTAACAGCAGTCACAGCTGTATTTTGTTTGTCTGTTTTAATCCTTTCCCGATTTCCTGATGTTTATACAGCGAGTACGAGTGTTTTAGTGGATCGTGTTGATGAAGATGCTAATAACTATAAAGAAATTCTTTTACCTATGAGTGAGCAGGGTGCAAGTTATTATGAAACAAAAGTTGCTTTGCTTAAAAGTTATCCTATTTTAGAAAAAACAGCTGCTGAACTGAATCTTGTGGAACACTACAAGGAACAGGGTTATAAAGTGATTAATAATCAAGGGGCTGTAGGAGTTCTGTCTAGGAAAATTAGTGCTCATGTAATGGGACGCACACAAATTATCAAGGTTTCTGTAGAAGATCAAAACCCTGAAATGGCTGCTAAAATTTCAGATGCTGTTTCAAATATATTTGTGAGAGAACAGTGGAGAGAACGTTTTTTTGTATCAGATCAATTGTTGCAGTGGTTTCCAGATGAGGCAGAGACATTACAACAAAATAGCACTATTGAGCAGTTACAGAAGTTAGACACCAATAAAATGGATGTTAATGAATTATCTGCTTATCTTCCTAGTGTTATGAAAGACTCTGTCCTTAACACGATGAAACAGGACCGAATGAAAATTGATGCTGAGTTAGAAGAGCTTTCTAAGCGCTACACCCAAGAACATCCTAAGATGAAAGAATTAAATGCACGAGCGGGGTACTTAGAGCAAGAATTTGATATCCAAGTTCAAAAAATTGTTAAAGGACTAAAGGCTGGTCTTTCAGGGCAATTTAGTGTTAATAATATCAAGGTTATTGAAAATGCTATTGCTCCAACAGATCCTACGAGCCCTAAACGTTTTTTAATTGTGGTAACAGCTACCTTCTTATCTCTTATCTTATGTATTTGGATTTCTATTTTTATGGAGTATTTAAACCGTAGCATTCGAACAGAAGATGATATTAAAAGTTTGGGTATTTCATTTTTTGGGTACTTGCCTCTTTTAAAGGATTTAGCAAAATCCGAGGAGAGAAGCAAGATTACGGATTTACTTCATTCAGATATTCGATTAAATGATGATTTAACAGCAGTTCGCGTTAATCTTTTATTTTCGACACCTGCAGATTTGGGTAAGTTAATTATGTGTACGAGTTCTATCCCTGGAGAAGGAAAGACAACTGTGGCAGCAATGTTGGCTTCTTCGCTTGCAGATTCTGGATTAAAAGTATTGTTGGTAGATGCAGATATGAGAAAATCTACCGTACATCAGGTTTTTAAGTTAGATGGATATCAAAATGGTTTAAGTTCTTGTTTGACAGGTGCAGCACAAGCAAAAGACGTTATTCAGGTAATGGACTCTAATCCATTGCTTCACGTGATGCCTTCTGGAAAAAGACCAACAAACCCAGTTATTTTATTGGGCTCTAAAACAATGGATAATTTGATTGCTGAGCTTTCTGAAGATTATGACAAAATTATTTTTGATATGCCTCCAGTGCTTCATATTCCAGATGCTATGTTTTTAGCAGAAAAAATGCATGTAGCTCTTATTGTTTTTCAAGAAGGAAAGATTCACTCAAAAATTGGAAAACAGATTGTTGCAAAAGTAGGAAATAGAAAAAATATTCTTGTCGGTTCTGTTATTAACCAAGCAGAATTAGAAAAACACGGTTATCAAGCATATCAGTACTACCACAAATATCACAAATATTACTCAAGCAGTGCTTCCTAGAGACTAGTCACCATCCATTAGGTACCAGGTACCTTTTGGTTAAACTAGCAAAAGGTACCTGGTACCCCTTGGGTCTTTCTATGGTCAACCAATCCAATACGCTCACACATAAAGTTAATTTTTGGGACATCATATTAGGTTTTATTGTTGTCTCTACCCTTATTTGTGCTCATTTATCTAGTGGAGAATATCCTCATATATCTAACCATATTACGCGATTTTTAATTGTATTAGGCGTTCTCGTTCAGATTCCACTTGTGTTCACTAAACCTAATTATATGGGGTATTTCACTAGAAGTATTCGTATCCCTTTTTTATTTTTAATTAGTTTTTTTGTTATTGTACTTTTTCAATATTTATTTGGTCTTAAGGTCTTGAATATTGGTATTGGGAGTATTAACCCTTTAGCAACACAATCTAACTTTTATCAGCTAATCCTCTACGCAGCTTTTTTTATTTTTTGCCTTCAACAGTATAGTTTTCGTAAGGAATGGGTGGAGAGATATGTGTTTATTTTAATCTCAATTTTGTTTTTATTAACGCTGTGGGGGTTAGCAGAAAAATTTTTAGGTACTCGACTTTGGGGGTATAAGTCATTAGGTCAAAATAGTTTTGGTTCGTTTTTGAATCCAAATCATTATGGGGGATGTGTTGCCCTTTTATTACCTCTTTTGTTTTTTTACTTACTTGAGCAATATAAGTCTAATCATGAAAGTCTCTTTAAGAAAATTTTCTATTTTTTTGATTCAGGCGTTTGTTTTATTTTCTTTTTGGTTGTTTTAGTGATTGCAGGGTGTTTTCTTTCTGATGCTCGGTTAGCTACGGGGGTAATATTAGTTTCTGTTTTTTTCCAGTGGATTGTTTCTAGAAAAAATATTCCGTTAAAATATTTTATTGTTTTTTCTTCAGTAATTACTCTTGGGACTATTTTGATTTTTGGTTACTTTGGATTTGAGACGATATTGAGGACATTTAATCTTTCTGCTTTTATTGCGGCAGGAGCAGAAAGAGCTCAGGTATTTATAGAGTCCCTAAAGATTTTGCTCTACTTTCCGGTATTTGGTTCTGGGTTAGGGACGTATCAATATATTTCACCCTTTGTTATCAGTGTATTAAGTGATACCCATATTTGGCATCATGTGCATAACGATTTTATTCAGCTTTTGGTAGAAACAGGGGTTCTTGGTTTTACCCTTTTCTTTGCAGCGATAGGTATGTTGGTCTATTTGAATGGTCCTGGGAAAAAATCTTCAGAGAGGGGTAAAAGCCAGATGTTAAAGGTTCAGGCTGTATTTGCCCTGGTCAACATTTCTATCCTTGAATTAGCTGATTTTTCCTTAAAAATACCTTCTGTAGCCCTTCTTTTTACTGTCCAGTTGGCATTCCTAGTTACTTCTGAAAAACCTGTTATTTCAGCTCAAAATAGGGGATTTATCGCTAAATCAGCTATTGCAGCGATTTGGTTGATTGTGGCCTTGTTTTTGGTACAATGGACAGTTCAGGACTACCGTTTATACCAATCCTTAAGGGGTGGTATAAATGAAATTTGGCAGTTTGAACAGGCTGTTCAGGGTCAACCCAAAGAAGGTAAGCACTGGTATCAGTTAGGTGAAAAGTACCTAGAACAAGATAATGCAGAAAAGGCTTTTGAAGCATTTCAGGAAGCTGTTTCTTTAAATCCTACGGTGGGTAGGTATTGGTTTGCTTTAGGTAAGACACAATATCAATTAGGAGATATTTACCAGGCTCGAGAAGCGCTTGAAAGCGCACATTCCTGGGCTCCTCATAAATCAGGTTATTTGTTGTTTTTGACAGCAATTTATTTATATGAGAGTGAAAATGCTGTCTCTGAGTTTAAAAGAAAAGAAAAAATACAGCGAATAGAAGAACTTTCTAAGGAAATTAGAAAGTTAGCTAAGACCCCTGATGAGAACGAATTAAAGTATTGGATGGGCGAATATTTTGCTCAGAAGTTTAAGGAAAGGTTGTCATCCCAGACTTGATCTGGGATCCAGGTCCTTATTAAAAATAATTGTGTTTAACTAAGGAAGTGGATTCCGGATCAAGTCCGGAATGACAGAATATTCAAGTTAAAGGAATTAAAATGAAAAAAACGAATAATCTAAGAATTGCGGTGATTGGTGGTGGTTACTGGGGAAAGAACCTTGTTCGTAACTTTTCTGAATTAGGCGTGCTTCATGCTGTTTGTGATTCTAATACAGAGACTGTTCAGAGGTTAAAAGAGTTATATCCAGAGGCTGAGTTTCATAATTCTCCAGAAGCTATTTTTTCCGATCCCAACATTGAAGCTGTTGCCATTGCGACCCCAGCAGAATCTCATGGGGCAATGGTTAAAAAAGCCTTAGAAAGTGGAAAAGATGTTTTTGTTGAAAAACCACTTTGTCTTTCAGAAAAGGAAGCAGAGCAGCTTGTTGCTATGAACCCTGAGAGAATTTTAATGGTAGGTCATTTACTTTGGTATCATCCTGCTATTGTAAAACTCAAGCAATTGATTGATGGTGGGGACTTAGGTCGTATCCAGTACATCTATTCGAATAGGCTTAATTTAGGAAAAATTAGAAGAGAAGAAAATATTCTTTGGTCTTTTGCACCTCATGATATTTCAGTGATTTTAGGGCTTGTTGGAGAAATGCCTACAAATGTGCAAACTCAAGGTGGAAATTATTTACACCAACAAATTGCGGATGCCACAGTAAGTCTTTTGTCTTTTCCTAGCGGAGTAAAAGCACACATTTTTGTTTCTTGGTTACACCCATTTAAAGAACAAAAACTAATTGTCGTTGGGGATAAGAAGATGGCCGTGTTTAATGATATGGAATCAAAGGAAAAATTGGTTTTGTACCCACACTCGATTGATTGGAAAAACCAAATGCCTGTGGCTAATAAAGCAGAAGGGCTTCCTGTAGAGTTATCTTCTGAAGAGCCTCTTCGAGCAGAATGTTCACACTTTATTGAGTCCATTCAAACCCGGCAGTTACCGAGAACAGATGGAGCAGAAGGTCTGCGTGTTTTAAAAGTGCTTCAACAATGTCAGTCTTCCATGGAGCAAAATCAAAAGGTTGCTTCAGACCCTAAATCTTATTTTGCGCATGAATCTGCTTTTATTGATGACGATGTAACCATAGGGGACGACACCACTATTTGGCACACATCCCATATTCTTAAAGGATCTAATGTCGGAAGTCAGTGTCGCATAGGTCAGAATGTAGTCATTGGTCCTAATGTTTCTGTAGGGGACGGGGTTAAGATTCAAAATAACGTATCTGTTTATGAAGGTGTGGAGTTAGAAGATTCTGTATTTTGTGGACCTTCAATGGTATTTACAAATGTATCTACACCCCGCAGCCATGTTCCTAGGAATCATGAATTTTTAAAGACTTTAGTAAAACGAGGCGCTACATTAGGGGCAAACTGTACGATAGTGTGTGGTCACACGATAGGGCGTTATTCTTTTGTGGGTGCAGGAGCAGTTGTTACCAAAGATGTTCCTGATCATGCGCTTGTTGTTGGTAATCCGGCAAAGGTTGTGGGTTGGGTTTGTGAATGTGGTTTGAAATTAAAAGGTAAAGATGCGGAACAGTTTTTATGTGAGTGTGGTGAGATATATAAAAAGGATGAAAGTGGGAATTTGTTGTCATTGGACAATCCTGTGGAAATAAAATCATGATAAAAGTTCCGTTACTCGATTTAAAAGACCAGAACACGGCTTTAGAAGAAGAAATTTTAGAAGCAATAAAAAAAGTTGTGCAAAGCCAACAATTTATTTTAGGCAAAGCTGTTCAGGAGTTTGAAGAGAAGGTTGCTGAATATTGTGGTTCTGGAACAGCTATTGGTGTTTCCTCAGGAACAGATGCTCTTTTAGTTTCTTTACTGGGATTAGATATTGGTCCAGGGGACGAGGTTGTTACAACACCATACTCCTTTTTTGCTACAGCAGGCAGCATTGCTAGAACAGGTGCAAAACCTGTTTTCGTGGATATTGATCCACTTACGTTTAATATTAATCCCTCATTGATTCAATCCCGTATTAATTCCAACACAAAAGCAATAATGCCAGTACATTTATATGGTCAATGTGCTGACATGGATCCTATTCTGGACTTAGCTAAGGATAAGGGGTTAGCTGTGATTGAAGATGCAGCGCAATCCTTTGGGGCATCCTATAAAAATAAACAGTCTGGAAGTTTAGGAACTACCGGTTGTTTTTCTTTTTTCCCTAGCAAGAATTTAGGGGGCATGGGAGACGGTGGTCTAATACTGGTTCAAGATGAGACATTAGCTCAAAAAATTAAATCGCTTCGCGTTCATGGGGCTAACCCTAAATATTATCATCCTCTTTTGGGGGGTAATTTTCGTTTAGATGCTCTTCAAGCAGCTATATTAAATGTGAAACTACCTTATGTGAATAAATGGATTTCTAGTCGTCGCCAAAATGCTCAAAATTATCAAGCGTTGTTCTCCGAGAATAATTTAGATCAGTACGATGTTATTTTGCCTTCAGAAGTCATAGAAGGACATACCTATAACCAGTTTATGATTCGAGTCCCAAAGCGGGATGAGTTACGTGAGTATTTAAAAGCGCAAGGTATTATCACCGAAGTTTATTATCCCCACCCGCTTCATCTACAAGAATGTTTTAGTTCTTTAGGTTATGAGGCAGGAGATTTTCCAGAAACAGAGAAAGCTTGTAAAGAAAACTTAGCTCTGCCCATCTATCCAGAAATGTCAGAAGATCAGCAACAGATTGTTGTTAATACGATTAAGGAGTTTTACGTTTAATGAAAATAGTTACCATTGTTGGGGCTCGACCCCAGTTTATTAAATGTGCCTTTGTTTCTCAAGAGCTTCGTAAAGTTGCTACTGAAGTATTAGTGCATACCGGGCAGCATTATGATGATGCAATGAGTACCATTTTCTTTCAAGAACTTGGTATTGCTAAGCCAGACTATAACCTTGATGTTGGTTCTGGTTCTCATGGAGCCCAAACAGGAATAATGTTAGAGAAAATAGAAGAAGTATTGTTGAAGGAAACACCTGATGCTGTTCTTGTTTACGGAGACACCAACACCACGCTTGCTGGAGCCTTAGCTGCTGTGAAGTTACATATTCCTCTGGTTCATGCCGAAGCTGGGGTAAGAAGTTTTAACCGAAAAATGCCAGAGGAAATCAATCGAGTTTTAACAGATCAAGTTTCTAATTTATTGTTTTGTCCTACCCAAACAGCCATCGATAATTTGAATAGAGAAGGAGTTGTGGAAGGTATTCATCTTGTAGGGTGCATGATGTTAGGTTCTGCTAATTATTATGGGCAAATTGCAGAAGAGAAATCAACTATTCTAGATTCTTTAAAATTGAGTCCTAAAAATTATGCCTTAGCGACTATTCATCGATCAGAAAACACAGATGAGCCCTCTCGATTTAAATCTATTCTTTTAGCTTTGGACCAAATTGCGACCAAGGAGTTTCCTGTTGTTCTTCCGCTTCATCCGAGAAGTCAAAAATGCCTTAAAGCATTAGCGCTTAATTTTAAACATCTTCAAATTATAGAACCCGTTTCTTATTTGGATATGTTGAAATTAGAACAAAACTCAAAATTAATTTTAACGGATTCAGGTGGGGTTCAAAAAGAAGCTTTTTGCTTTCAAGTACCTTGTGTCACTGTGCGTGATGAGACTGAGTGGATGGAAACAGTGGAGTCTGGTTGGAATGTTATTTCTGGAACTTGTGGTGAAGATATTGTGCGTAACGCACAAGAGATGATTCAAAAAGCAGAAGGTCTAAAAACTACTCAAGGGATAGAGCAGATAGATGTTGCTAAAACAATAGCAAATATTCTTGCACAACATTCTGTCCAAGTACTTTCATGAGATTATCCATAAAACCAAGCCTTTTTATTACTAATTTTATTTGGACTACATTAGCTAGCGTTAGTGCTCTTTTAGCTAATATTTTTATTTTACGGTTTTTGATAGTTGGATTGGGAGCGGAGCAATTTGGTGCGTACGCATTGGCACACCGTTTAATTGCTAATGCACTTCCTTTAGCTACTTGGGCAATGGGGATTGCTCTTCCAAGATATGTGGCTATGGCGGATGGAGAAGTTCAGCAACAACGCTATTTGATGAGTGGTTTTTTAATTACAATGATTGCCACTTTAATCATTGTAGTTTTTAGCGCTTTCTTTAGTGGTCCTATGACTCTTTTTCTTTTTCGTAATATTAATTACGAGCCTTTGTTTTTAGCAACTTGTTTTCTTTTTGTATTCTTTTCGTTATATACAGTTATTAACGCGTTTTATTTTGGCTCGGGCAAAGTTAGAATAGCAAATTTTTGGCAGTTTGCGATTACTGTTTTAGGTATGTTGGTGATTGCTAAGGTATTTGCCCCATTAGGTAAAGCCAGTAACATTATTTATATGTTTGGAATACTTTACCTGGTAGCATCGATTCCTTTATTTGTATACCTTATCAGGAGCATGTTGCAAGACGGTGTTTTTAGAAAAATCAAACAGTCTATAACAGACTTATTGGTTTATGGATTTCCCCGGATTTTGGATGGTTTTTTAGCGACAGGCCTTGCGACTATTTGTTTGCTTTTATCTTCCCGCCTTGTTTCTCTTGAAGCAGCAGGTTATTTTGCCATTGGTTTATGCTTTTTTAGGATTGTTGAAATGGGGACAGGTGCTTTTGGACAGTTAGTATTGCCTAAAACAAGTCAGCTGCTTTCAGAGGGTAGTGGAGATATTTTAAAAGAGCGAATTCAAGATGTTGTTTCAATGGGATTTCAGGTGGGGTTATTTTTTATGCTTCACTTATGGCTTTGGTCTGATTTATTAATACACCTTTGGTTGGGTGAGGCTATGCTAGTAGCGATACCAATCACTAAAATATTAGTTTTATCGACAGGGCCTTATTTGATCTTTGTTTTGTTAAGACCTATTTTGGACGGAATTCAGAAAAAGCCAATTAATACATGGAATCTATTAATTTCTTTTAGCTTTACCCTATTAATTTCTTTGATTACGGTAAAATATTGGGAAGCAAGAGGGCTTGCTTTAGCGACCACATTAGGTTTCACACTACTAGCGGTATTGAGTGCTGGACGTCTTGTTAAAATTTATGGTTTTAAAGTAAACCTATTTCAAACAATAAGTGTAATAGGTGTGAATTTAGTTTTTATTACTTCTGCTTATGGGTTAAAAATTTTAATAGAGCAGAGTTTTTCAGAAATCTTTTCATTTGGTTTAGCGTTGCTAGTAGAGGGAGTGTTTGTCTTCCTCTATTACATGTTGTTAAAAAAATTACAAATAAATTGGATCTTTGAATTAGAGAAAAGATTATTTGCTTCAGATAAAAATACGGTTAAGGAAATATAATGAATAATGATTTTGTTGTTTTGTTAATGGGAGCGGCTACTTTGATTATTTCAAGTATCGTTATGCACCAAACAAATGGAATTTTTAATATTAAAAAGTTAAGCCTTCCAGGGGTTTGGTTTTTTGCTTATCTTTTGCTTATTTTTATTCCTTCATTTTTCGTTTTCTTTTCAAAAGATGACCCGTATCGTTTTAATTATATTTATACTATGGCGAGTGCCCTGTTTACAGTTCCTTTGGGAGTGTTGTTAGCAAATTGCATTTTAAAATTTCAACCTAAAGAAATTGGTTTTTTTCATGCTAGACCAGTAGAAGATAATCCTAAAAGTATGCTTAGAATTACAAATTTTAGTTTATTTTTATTTGTGGCCTTAGTATTAATTGTTTTGTGGTATTCCGAACAGACAACGCCAGTTCCTTTGATCTATATGTTTACTAACCCGGATAACTCGGACCAGCTAACAATGTTACGTGAGTATTCTTTTAAATTGTTGGATTCTCCGATACGCTATTTGTATCATTTAACGCGAGACTTTTTGCTTCCTTTTTTGATGCTATTGGCTGCAGGTAATTATTATTTGTCACGATCTAAATTGTGGTTGTTTCTTTTGATTTTTACTTCAATTTTTGGCCTAGCCTTCGCTGGGGCTAATATTGCCAAAGGTCCTATATTTTCAATTATTATTTTGCTGTTTTTGAACATTGCTATTTTAAAGGGAGGGAAGATAGGTTGGAAATTGTTTATTTTTGGCGGGCTTTTATGTATTTCATTTCCCCTCCTTGTGATTACATTTAGCCAGGAAGTTCTATCTTGGGATGGTTTTTTAATAGCTATCCAGAAGGTCTATGAAAGAATTTTTGTGGCACCTGCTTCTATTGTTTATTACTTCTTTGAAATTGTACCAGAACGATTTCCTTTTCAAATGGGTCGATGTATGGGGGTTGTGGGTAAACTTCTTGGTTTAGGACCCACAGATTTAGCCGGCTATACCGCTTGGTACATCACAGGTATGGATTATGCGACAACCAGTGTGTCAGGAGCTTTTGTGACACAACTTTTTGGTGATTTTGGGTTTCCTGGAGTCATCTCTGGAGGTCTTTTAGTAGGTGTTGCCATGCAATGTATTCATGTGACTTTAATGAGGGGACGTAAAACTATTATTTCTATAACTACTTATGTGTTATTTATATTCTTTTTTGCGACACTTACTTATTTGCAAATTGTCGGGGCCTTAATTTTATCAGGAGCCCCTTTGCTTTGGATTTTATATAAAACAAAAATATTAGGATAAAAAGAATGTTTGTCATCCTCGAGCAAAGCGAAGGATCTAATGAATAAGCTCCTTTAAGATAAACAACTTAGATCCTTCGCTTACGCTCGAGGATGACAGAAAGTTAACGGCTAGAAAAATATGAAAACAAAAGAAACTACGAACCTTGATGAAATCTTCAAGGATAAAGTAAAAATGCTTGAAGGATTAGCGCAATCTCTTGAAGTTAAGAGTTTGCCCCAAATAATTATGTTTGGAGACAAACATGGTCAGTCTAGGGAATTAGAAAGAATTTTGCTTGTTGCTAAAGAAGCTATAACTTCAGAGCAGCCCATTACTATTATTGGTCATGGAGATTATTTTGATCGAGGAGATCAAAATCAAAGAAATTGGGAGATTCTTCAAGAGTTAATAGATATTGATAAACAGTTTTCTCATATAGAGGTTGTCCTTTTAATGGGTAATCATGATGTGTGGTGTGTTCAAGCAATGCTTTTTAAAAACAAGAGTGCTAAAGAGAACTGGTTTCTGCAAGGAGGAAAAAAAGTTTTTGATGAATTAGGCAGAAAAAAAACAAAAGAATTAGCCTTTTGGATTACGCAAAATTTAGATTTGTGTTATCAGGATGCTTGGGGGTTTTTGCATGTCCATGCAGGAATTCCTATGGACGATTTAGGCAATCCAACAATTTCAAGAGAACAACTGGATGAAATGCATGAGGATATTCAAAGAGCTAGAGATAAACCGGAGTTATTAGAGAAAGCCCTAGAACAATCCAGTGAAATTTTTTGGGTTCGAGAACATGAATGGTTAAATCATATAGATAACCGTGTTCAACTGGATGAAGAAAATAAACAAAAATCTATTAGAATTGTGTCTGATAGCTTAAAAAGACAATACCCTGGTATGCCTGAAGATGTGTTGGCTGCCCAAACAGAGAAGTTGTGGAAAAAAATTCTACAGGAAAATTTAGAAGTATTTAAGCAACAAGGAGTTAAATTTAATATTCAAGAAAATGAATTGCAAATAGATGTTTTAGATCTCTTTTTAGCTCAACTGGGAGCTGTTGGAGTTATTGTTGGCCATAGCCATCGTAAGAAGCTATACCATATTGATGGTCGAATTTTTATTATTGATGTGGATCAAGGAGATCCTGGTCATCTTATTTTTAATTCTCAACAAGGAATTGTCTTTGATAGTTTAATTAGAAAAAGTCAGGAATGTGTGATTGGTGTGGATTCTTTTGCGCAGGCAGTAGAGCAAGAGATAGATAGAATTAGGCAGATAATCTAAGAGTGGAGAGCGTATGCTTTCTAGGGTAAATAATGATAAATATAAAAAGTGAAACAATTCAACAGCAAGAAAGCGTCATTAAAACAAAAGAAACTTTTTTTGTTATTTCTGGTATTGCTGACATTGATATAGCTTCAAATCAGTCTATGAAAAACACATTAAAACATCTTTCAAGTTTTGGGTATTGTATTCATGTGTTTGCAGCATTTCCTAAAAATTATCCTATCTTGCAGAATCCAGAAGAAGTTTTTAATTCTAATGTTATTTTTCATCGGTCTCCCAATTTTTTAATTCCTGTTTTTAATTTTGCTAAGAAGGTAAAAGACTTTTTTGGAAGAGCGGATAAGAAAAAAGATCAAGCCCCTAAAAAATTAGACCCTAATAATAAGACTTCTTACTATGATGAATACAACTTTTTTGGCCGAATGTTTTTTGCGTTCTTCCTTTTTATTTATGTGCCTATAGAACTGATTCGTGTTTTGTTTTATTTTGGGAGACTAAAACCAAAACTTTTTTATGGAATTAATGACCAAGGTTCAGCCGTGTGTAGTATTCTTGGTAAATTTCTAAAAATCCCTGTAATTCATCGTTGGCATGGTGTTTCTCACACTGAAGAGGATGTTGCTAAGATGAAAACAAGTTTTAAACATAAATTATTATTGTTGGATGGGTCATTCGCAAGAATGATGCACAATGATGCTCTTGTTGTAACCAATGATGGAACTCGTGGGGATGAAATTTTTCCTCTTATGGGAATTGACCCCAAAAAGATTTACTATTGGCGAAATGGTTTTGATGTGGACGAACTTTACTTAGAAAATGATTGGAATGCTGAAGAGTTTAAAAAGTCTCTGGGAATTGAAGGAAAAAAAATTGCTTTGACGGCTTCCCGATTAGTTTTATGGAAGCGGGTAGACAGAGCTCTTGAATCGTTGCATCGTTTAATTACCCAATATGAGATTAAAGATATGGTGTTGCTTATTGTTGGAAATGGACGGGAAGAGATAAGGTTGAAACAAATAGCAAAGGATTTAAATATCGAGGAGCACGTGAAGTTTTTGGGTTCTGTGCCTCATTGTGATATGGCAAAGTATTATTCTATTGCCGACATGTTTCTTTCTTTTTACGAAATTTCTAATTTGGGTAATCCGTTAATAGAGGCTATGTATTTTGGCTTGCCTATAGTTACATTAAGAGATTCTGGTTCTATACAGTTAGTTGAAGATGGAGCCAATGGATTTATGTTAGAAGCAGAGACCTTAGATCAAGAAGCTCCAAAGAAGATGCAATTGTTGCTCTCTGATGAAACATTAAGAGAGAAGATGGGTAACCGATCAAAGCAAATATTTGATGAGAAGATGCTTTCATGGAAAGATAGAATGGCCAAGGAAGACGATCTAATACAAAAGTTAATTTTGAAATACCAATGAGGTTGATATGCTAACAGAAGAAAAAATACTTTTTGTTTCTTTGATTATGCCGTGTAGAAACGAAGAAAAATATATTCAAAGCTGTTTGGACTCTATCTTGGCAGGTGATTATCCGTCTGACAGACTGGAAATTATTGTTGTCGATGGTATGAGTGAGGATAACACTAGGCAAATTGTTTTGGAGTACTGTCAGAAATTTTCAAATCTTCGTTTATTGGATAACCCAAAGAAAAATGTTATGGCCGCGATGAATAGAGGGATTGAAGCTTCCAGTGGAGACGTGATATTCAAAATGGATGCGCACTCTATTTTTGAAGAAAATTATGTATCTTCTTGTGTCAAAGTGCTTGTGGAGTCTGGGGCAGATAATGTGGGAGGAAAGTTTGTTATTAAACCCGGTGCAAATACGGCTATCGCCGAGGGTATTGCTTACGTTATGGGACATTCACTTGGGATTGGCCGCTACTATGAGTGGATGCATTCTCTCGAGGAACCTACAGAGGTTGAAACAGTTTCTTTTGGTTGTTTTAGGAAAGACATGTTAGCGAAGCGTAATTTAGGTTTTAATGAAGAATTGTCCCGTGGAGGAGATTCGGAGTTTAATAAACGACTTAGAGCTCAGGGTGGAAATGTTTTGTTATTCCCTCATATTGTTTTTGATTATTTTGCTCGCCCTTCTTTATCTTCGTTATGGAAGCATCAGTTTAGTTGTGGTTATTGGGTTGTGTATTGGACTCGGTTTAAAGGAGAATTAACATTACGTTCCTGTGTGCCAATGTTATTTTTGGTGGGTTTGTTTGCTTCATTAGTAGTTGCTTTGGTTTTCCCTCAATTACTTTATTTTTCTTTAATCATACCCGTTTCTTATTTGGCTGTGATTGGATTTTATTCTTTAAAATTAGCCATTAAAGAGAAAAAGTTCAGGTTACTTTTCTTAATGCCGCTTGTTTTTGGCACATTGCATATATCCAGAGGCTTAGGTTCTTTGTATGGAGGATGGAGAAGATTATGGTCGAAGAAGTAAAACCAAAAGTAGCAATTTTAATGTCTGTTTACCATAAAGAGAGACCCGAGTTTCTTAAAGAAGCTATGGAAAGTATTTTCAAACAAACTTATCCTCATGTGGATTTCCATCTATTTAAAGATGGGCCTTTAGGAGATGATCTAAATCAGGTGCTCGATTCTTTTTCGAAGGAGCATTCTAATTTAATTCTTCACGAACATCCGGAAAATAGATGTTTGGCTGTTTGTTTAAACGATTTAATATCTAAAATTAAGTTAGATTATTCGCTTTTTGCTCGTATGGATTCGGATGATGTTTCTTATCCAGATCGATTAGAGAAGCAAGTGGCTTTTATGCAACAAAATCCCGATGTGGATGTGTGCGGTGGTTATATTGTGGATATGGATGAAAGAGGTAAGGAATTAAAACAAGTGAAGTATCCATTGATCCATGAGCAAATCAAAAGTTTTTTTATAAAAAGAAATCCAATTGCCCATGTAACAGTAATGTACCGAAATACTTTTTTTGATAAAGCTGGGCTTTATCCCCCTATTCGTTTAGAAGATGGTCTTTATTGGATGAAAGGTTTTATGTCTGGGTGTCGATTTCAGAATATCCCAGAAAATTTGGTAGCTGTTCGAATGACGGATGACTTTCTTCAGAGACGCTCTGGATTTAAACGAGTCTGGGGTGAGTTTAAAGTTAGGTTAACTATTAACAAAAATCTTAAGTTTGGAGTTGAGGCTTTTATGTTTGCTTTGGCGACTTTTTGTGTGCAATTATTACCTATTTCTATCAAACAGGTGCTATATAATAAACTAAGATAGTAGGAGTCATTAGGTGTCAGAAGAGAAGAAACTATACGGTATTTTGAAGCGAATCCTGGATTTTTTGATTTCGGGGCTATCTGTGTTAGTATTGAGTCCAATTTTGCTTATTATAGCCATTTTAATTAAGGTGGGTTCCCCAGGGCCTGTATTTTATCGAGGGGTTCGGGTTGGAAGAAATAGCCAGTTATTTGATATGTTGAAATTTAGAACTATGGTTGTGGATGCTGAAAAAAAAGGGGCTTCTTCGACAGCAGATGATGACCCTCGGCTAACAGGCATTGGAAAGTTCTTAAGAAAGTTTAAGCTAGATGAATTACCCCAGTTATTAAATGTTGTTTTAGGACAGATGAGTTTAGTGGGTCCTAGACCTCAAGTAGAGTGGGCAACAAAATTATATAAGGATGAAGAAAAGCTTCTTTTGAGTGTTCCTCCTGGGATGACCGATGTTGCTTCAATTACTTTTAGAAATGAAGGGGAAATTTTAGCTGGGAGTACTAATCCGGATCAGGATTATTTAGAAAAGATTGCGCCAGAGAAGATTCGGTTGGGCCTTAATTATGTTCGTCAACGTTCTTTAGTGACTGATTTTAAAATTATTATGGCAACCGTATTTGCGTTATTAGGATTTTCAAGGGGTACCAGGTACCTTTTGTTGAATTTTCAAAAGGTACCTGGTACCTATTAGGGAGAAAAAACATGAAAACGTTTAAAACAGATACAGAAGTTCAGGTTGGAAGAAACTTAGAACAGATTTTTCTAAATTCAACGGACACTGTTCAAGAAAAATTAGAGAACTTTCCAAAGTACGTACGCCGTCAGCATTTAAAACGCTTTTTAGCTATGTATGAAGTGTTTAAACGTGTTTTGCCTGTTAAAGGATCCGTTGTGGAGTGTGGCGTGTTTCGTGGGTTTGGCACCATGTCTTGGGCTAAATTAAGTGCCATTTTAGAACCTGAAAATTTAACCCGTAGAATTTATGGGTTTGATACCTTTGAAGGCTTTCCTAATGTGCATGATAAAGATGGGAATGAGCGTCACGACACACAAGAAGGGGAATTAAGTTCTGATTCTTATGAAGAGTTACAACAATTGATTGGAGAGTATGATCAAGATCGCTTTTTAGGCCACATTGATAAAGTGAAATTAATTAAGGGAGATATTGTTAAAACTATCCCAGAGTTTATCGAAAAAAACCCTCATTTAATTGTGAGTTTACTTTTCTTGGATTGTGATTTATTTGAACCGACCAAAGCAGCTTTGGAATATTTTGTGCCTCGTATGCCAAAAGGAGCTTTGATTGTTTTTGATGAGTTGGATAACCCTATTTGGCCAGGAGAAACATTGGCTGTTTTAGAAACATTAGGATTAAATAAATTAAAACTACAACGATTGGATTGGGATCCATATATTTCATTTGCGGAGATTGAATAGTGTCAGAAAATATTTTATTAGCACAAAAAATACGTCAAACGGTTTTGGAGATGACGCATCGAGCGGGAAGTTCTCATGTGGGGACATCTCTTTCTATGGCTGATTTATTGGCGGCTCTTTATGGTGGGGTTTTAAATGTACGACCCGAGGAACCCGAATGGGAAGAGCGAGATCGTTTTATTTTAAGTAAAGGCCATGGGTGTGCTGGGCTTTATGCTATTTTGGCAGAAAAAGGGTTTTTCCCCAAAGACTGGCTTGAAGACTTTTATCAAAATGGTGCTCGATTAGCAGGGCATGTCACAAACCATGGAGTGCCTGGTATTGAGCTTTCTACCGGTTCTTTAGGGCATGGTCTAAGCGTTGCTTGTGGTATGGCTTTAGCGGCTAAGAGAAATCATGAAAATTATCGAGTGTTTGTGATGATGAGTGATGGAGAATGTGATGAAGGGTCTATTTGGGAAGCAGCCATGTTTGCTGGTTTTCATAAGTTAGATAATTTAGTTGTTATTGTGGATTACAATAAAATTCAGAGTCTGGGTGCTGTTAAAGATGTTTTAAATTTAGAACCTTTTCAATCTAAGTGGGATGCTTTTGGTTGGAACGCAAAAGAAATAGATGGTCATGATATGGAAAAGGTGGAAAGCACTTTTGCACAAATTCCATTTCAACAAGATAAGCCATCATGCATTATTGCTCACACCGTTAAAGGTAAAGGTGTTTCGTTTATGGAAAATGAATTGTTGTGGCATTATCGATCTCCTGACAAAGAAGAGTACAAAGCAGCAATGCAGGAACTAGGGGGAGTTCAATAATGAAAACAACATTTTTCCATGCTCTTTTAGAAGAGGCAGAAAAAGACGAGCGTATTTTTCTGGTAGTCGGAGATATTGGTTTTGGTGCTATTGAACCTTTCCGAGAACGCTTTCCAGATCGCTTTCTCAACGTGGGTGTGGCCGAACAAAATATGATTGGTATTGCTACAGGTCTTGCGTTAAGCGGCAAAATTGTTTTTGTTTATTCGATTAGTAATTTTCCGACGCTTCGTTGTTTGGAACAAATTCGAAATGATGCTTGTTATCACAAAGCGAATGTGAAAGTGGTTGCTGTGGGGGGCGGTTTTTCTTATGGTGCTTTAGGACCATCTCATCATGTGACCGAAGATATTTCTATTCTTAGATCTTTACCCAATATGACTGTTGTGGCGCCAGGAGATCCGTTAGAAGCCGAGGGGGCTACCAAAGCACTGATACAACAAGAAGGTGCTTGTTATTTAAGATTACCCCGAGCAGAAGAACCTCAGGTTCATCCCGATGGGTTTCAGTTTGAATTAGGAAAAGCAGCGCAGGTTCAGGATGGAGAAGATTTAACTTTGATCTCAACAGGGGCTGTATTAGCTTTAGCAGCAGAAGTAACCCAAGCATTAAAAGAAAGTGGTGTGAAAGCACGCTTATTGAGCATGCCTACAGTAAAACCCATTGATGAAGAGGCAATTCTTAAAGCAGCATCAGATACGCCAGCCATCGTTACATTGGAAGAGCATAGTATTATTGGCGGGTTAGGCAGTGCTGTCAGTGAAATCTTGGCAGAATCTTCTGGGAAAAAAGTAGCGTTTCAACGCTTAGGTTTACCTTCTGAGTTTTCTTCTAAAGTGGGAGACCAGGATTATTTAAAAGAACATTATGGACTCTCAAAAGATAAAATTTTGGAGTCAATAAAAGGTTTATTGAAATTAGTTTAAAAAAGTTTTGCGCAATTCGCATTCCGCAATTCGCAATTCGAGATAAAGGGTTATTATGACAACAACAGTTAAAACAAATTCTGATTGGAAAGTGAAGTTTATTGATTATCCTTCTCAGTTCCGGAATATGGAAAAAGAAATTATGGATAAGATTCATTCTTTGTTATCTAAGGGTGATTTAATGATGCGTCAGGATTTAACGGATTTTGAAACAAATTTTGCTGAGTTTGTCGGCACAAAATATGCTGTTGGAGTTAGTAACTGTACGGATGGGCTTCATCTTTCGTTACGAGCAGCAGGAATTAAAGAAGGGGATGATGTTTTAACTGTTTCTCATACTTTTGTGGCAACAGCAGGTGCTATTCATCATGCCGGAGCAAATCCTGTTTTTGTGGATATTGATGAAGATCATAATATGAACGCAAACTTACTCGAAAAAGCATTAACACCTAAAACAAAAGCTATTGTGCCAGTTCATTTAAATGGCCGTATCTGTCCAATGGACAAAATTTTAGATTTTGCAGAAAAAAAAGGACTTATTGTTATAGAAGATTCTGCTCAAGGGTTAGGCGCCTCGTTTAATGGAAAAAGAGGTGGTTCTATGGGATTAGCTGGTTGTTTTAGTTTTTATCCGGCAAAGCTTTTAGGCGCTTTTGGAGATGCTGGTGCGGTAACGACCAATAGTGAAGCAATAGCTAAGAAAGTAAAGTCTCTTCGAGATCATGGTAGAAACAAGTTAGGCGGAGTGGATGGATGGTCTTTTAATTGCCGTATGGATAACCTTCAGGCGGCAGTATTAAACCTTCGCTTAAAGAAATTACCAGACTATTTGCAAAGAAGACGTGAGCTAGCTTCTTTATATAGTGAGTATTTAGCAGATATTAAAGAGTTGAAACTACCTCCAGCACCTGAAGAGGGTGGCATTCATCATGATGTATTTCAGAATTATGAAATTGAAGCCAAAGACAAAGATAATTTAGTGGCATTTTTAAAAGCCAGTGGGATCGAGATTTTAATTCCTTGGGGAGGGAAGGGTGTTCATCAATTAGATAATTTAGATTTACCTAAATTTGATTTACCCAGAACAGACCAGCTTTTTGAAGGAGCATTAATGCTTCCTTTGCAAACGGAGCTGACAGATACCCAAATAAAATATGTGAGTGAGAAAGTACATGAGTTCTACGGTTACTAAAAACCAAGAAAAAACACAACCCGACTATACAACTATTACAGAGCATCCCGGAAATAAGGCTTCGCATGAGCAGCTTTCAATGCTTTATACCCGTTACCATTTTGCGTCACATTTATGTCGTGATAAAGATGTGTTAGAAGTCGCTTGTGGATCCGGTGTTGGTTTAGGTTATTTAGCTCAATCAGCAAAGAGAGTGGTTGGGGTTGATATTGATGAACAGAATTTAGAAGTTGCGAAACATCAATACACGCATCATAAAAATGTTGAATTAAAGCAGATGGATGCGCATAAACTGGATTGTGAAGATAACAGCTTTGATGCTATTTTGCTTTTTGAAGCTATTTATTATTTAGAAAACCCAGAACAATTTATCGCCGAGTGTCGCCGAGTTTTAAGAGATGATGGAGTGTTGCTGATTAATAGTGTGAATCCGGAGTGGCGTGATTATAATCCTAGCCCTTTTAGTTTTCGTTATTTTTCTGCTAAAGAACTTTCTGATTTACTCGAGAAATATAAATTTCAAGTTCAGATCCATGGAGCGTTTCCAGTGTTAAGGACCTCAGTAAGTGGACGGGTTGTATCGGTACTTAAAAGAACAGCTCGGAGCTTAGGTGTTATTCCTAAGACCATGAAGGGTAAAGCTTGGTTAAAGCGTTTGTTTTTTGGGAAGTTAGAAGCTATACCTAATGAAGTAAATGATTCTCTTATAGAGGAGTATCACGCACCTGTACCTATTTGTAATATCTCTTCTGTTGAAGAGTATAAAGTACTCTATGCTTTAGGGCATAATGAAGGAACCTGTTAATGAGTCACATAGCTAGAAATGTAACTATATTTTTAATTGATGGCGTTTGTGTGAACGTGGCGCTATTTCTTGCTTTTATTATTCGTTTTAATCAAAGTCTTGGATTTATGGAAGTTTGGGATTTGTATACGCCTATGATTCTTCCTGTAACTTTAATTCGTTTACCTCTTTTTTGTTTCTTTGGACTTTATCCATGGTCTTTTCGTTATGCCAGTCGTAATGATGCTATTCGTGTCTTTTTAGCAGTAACCTCTGGAACTTTGGTCTTAATTGCTTTTGTTGCTTTTTTCTTTTTTCATGAATTCAGCACTACAATAGGACGCTCTGTTTTGCTGATTGATTATTTAGTGTGTTTAATTGGGGCTATGGTGTTTCGATTTGCTTTTAGAGATTTTGTCAAAATTGTTGAAAGCTTTAAAGAGCGTAGAAATATTAATGAGTTTAAGAAGGTGTTGATTGTCGGAGCTGATTATTTAGGAGAACTTTTGGCTCGGGATTTTTTAAGAAGACCTGATTTAAGATGCAAGCCTGTTGGTTTCGTGGATAACAATCCTGGAAAAAAGGGCGTTGGGATTCATGGAATCAAAGTATATGGAAGCATTTCACAACTATGTGAAATTATCCGAAAGAGAAGAGCTGATGAAGTTGTTATTGCTTTAAGTGAAGCTGATGGTGAGCAAATAAAACAAATTACGACCATTTGTCGTGACTTGGATGTGGCTTGTCGTATTGTCCCTCAGCTTTCTTCTTTGTTTACACCAAAACTATTACCCCTTAACTTAAGAGAAGTAGATGCAACGGACATTTTGGGGCGAGATATTGTGCAAGTGGATCAAGAAAAGATGAAATCTTTTTTTGAAGATAAGAGTGTTTTAATTACAGGGGCTGGTGGTTCTATCGGTTCTGAAATTGTAAAACTCCTTGTTCAAATAAATGTAAAAGAACTTATTTTAGTGGATAATTGTGAGAATAATCTTTATGAAATTCAAACCGAACTAGCAGGAACACCTTCGGGTACTAAGGTGAGAGGTTACTTATGCGATGTGACGCATAAACGAGAATTAGAAGCTATTTTTGAACAACATAAACCGGATGTTGTTTATCATGGGGCAGCCTATAAGCATGTTCCTCTTCTAGAAGAGTATTTCTCTCAGGGAATTCGTAATAATGTTTTAGGGACTAAGACGGTTGCTGATTTGTCTTTAAAATATAACGTGCAATCTTTTATTCTTATTTCTTCAGATAAAGCAATTAGACCTAAAAGTTTAATGGGAGCAACCAAAAGAATTGCAGAACTTTATATCCAAAGCTTAGTCGGTGGAAATACACGCTTTATTGCAGTGCGTTTTGGGAACGTGCTAAAAAGTAAGGGGAGTGTGGTTCCTTTATTTAAGAAGCAATTAGAGACGGGAAGAGAATTAACGATTACCCATCCTGATATGACCCGCTATTTTATGGATATTTCCGAGTCTGTTTGTTTGATTGTTCAAGCAACTCTTTTAGGCTCTAGTTCAGAGATCTTTGTTTTGGATATGGGAAAGCCTATTAAAATTGTGGATTTAGCTTACGGATTGGCTCAATTAATGGGGATTCCTTCAAATGAAGTAAGAATCAAATATATTGGTCTTCGTCCTGGAGAGAAGTTAGAAGAAGAAATTGAATCGGATTGTGAGCAAGCAATTCCAACAACACATAAGAAAATTAAAATTTGGGAGTCTTTGAATAAACCTTTAGCTCATGTGACTCAAGAAATTGAAGAATTGTTGTTGTTGATCCAAGAGAATATTTCTCGAAAAGAAGCTATCTCAAAAATTCAAAAAATTGTTCCTGAGTATCAAGCTTGGTTTTCAGAGAATGATTCTGCTGCCGATCTCAAAATAAAAAATGATGCAATACTGAGAACTTAAATGCTGTTTAATTCATTAGAGTTTGTTCTATTTTTTATCACTGTTTTTACTGCATATATTTTCCTTCAACATAAAAGCCAAAATAGAATGTTGCTTTTGGCTAGTTATTTCTTCTATGGATGCTGGGATTGGCGTTTTTTAGCGCTTATCTGGGTATCTACAGCCATTGATTATTTTTTAGGGCTTAAACTTGGGCAAACTGAAAATAAGAGAAGTCGTAAGGCGTTAGTTGTTACCAGTCTTTGTGTTAATTTAGGTATTTTAGGTTTATTTAAATATTTTAATTTCTTTGCGGATAGTTTTCAGATATTTGCACAATCATTTGGTTGGGATATTGATTCTGTTACGCTCAGAATAGTGTTGCCTGTCGGAATTTCTTTTTATACCTTCCAGTCTCTGGGTTATGTCATTGATGTTTATCGTAAAGATATAGAACCTTCCAGAAATCTTGAAAACTTTGCTCTTTATATTGCTTTTTTTCCACAGCTAGTTGCGGGCCCTATTGAAAGAGCTTCTCGTTTATTACCTCAAATTAGTTCTCCAAGAATTTTAAATAAAAATATGATGCAACAAGGGGTTGTTTTAATCCTTTGGGGTTTATTTAAAAAAGTAATTATTGCTGATAATATGGCAGCTATTGTGAATGTTATTTTTGCTACGGAGGGCCCGATTAATGGTGCTCAGGCACTGATTGGCGTGTATGCATTTGCTTTTCAGATTTATGGAGATTTTTCTGGATATAGTGATATTGCTCGAGGACTGGCTAAGATGCTGGGAATTAATATTATGCGCAATTTTAATCTTCCGTATTTTGCGAAGAATGTGCAGGACTTTTGGGGACGATGGCATATTAGTTTATCAACTTGGTTAAGAGATTATCTTTATATTCCTTTAGGGGGTAATCGAAACGGAAATTTTAAAACGTGTGTTAACTTGATGCTGACCATGTTATTAGGAGGTTTATGGCATGGAGCTGCTTGGACATTTGTTTTGTGGGGAGCATTTCATGGAGCAGTTTTGTGTGTTTATCGCCTAATTAAAGAACCTTTAAGTTATTGGATTAATCCTAAATCTACTTTTGGAATAACCTTGTGGACTTGGATTCGTGTTATTTTTATGTTTCACTTAGTGTGTTTTGGATGGCTTATTTTTAGGGCAGAGTCTATGGCTCAGGTTAACAGCTTTATTCTTGGGATGTTAACGTATTGGGATTGGGACTGGGATACAGTACGTTATTTAAATCAATTTTGTTTTTATGTAGCACCTCTTTTATTAGTTCAGTTGATACAGTATGTAAAAAAAGATATGAATTATTTATATTATGCTCCTCAGTTAGTTCGTGTTCCTGTAGGAGCTTTTTTAACAGGCATTGTGATGGTTAGTCTTTTAGTAGGACTGCCCAATGCCACGGCGTTCATTTATTTCCAGTTCTAAGCAACTATTTTTTGGATGGAAATGTTTGTCATCCCGGACTTGATCCGGGATCTACTTCCATAAGCAAATACAATTTTTTTTAATAATGAACTGGATCCCGGATCAAGTCCGGGATGACAGAAATTTTGGATTTTAAATTATGACGACACTAATAGACAAAAAAACTAAATTAAAAAAAATATTGTGGATAGGCTTGGTTTTGCTCTTAGCTTTTTTAACGGCAGAGGTTGCTTTAAGGCATTTTTGGACACCTCCTATAACTACGCGTGATCGATCTTTGGTTCGCCACCATTCTCTTTTTGGTTGGGAGAAAGCCCCCTTCGCCAAAGCTCGCCATAAGAATAGGTATTATGAGGTTTTTGAAAAATACAACTCTAGAGGACTTCGAGGTCCTGAATATTCTTATGAAAAACCCATAAATAAAAAACGCATCCTAATTTTAGGGGACTCTCATGCAGAGGGTCGAACCGTAAAGTTTGATGATTTATTTTCAGAAGTGTTTCAAAGAGAGTTTAATAATAAAAGTACTCAACAAATTGAAGTTATTAATGCGGGAACTGGCTCCTATAGTACAGATCAACAGCTTCTTTTTTTTGAAAATGAAGGGGTTAAATATAAACCGGATATAACTATTTCAACTTTTACCTTTGATGATGTCTGGTGTAATACGTTAAAGGCGTATTCTTATTGGGACAAACCTCGTTTTAAATTAAATGAAGGGGCGCTTGAATTGTTAGGAGTTCCTGTCGCTAAATCAGAAGCGCCGAATTACAGTAAATTCCGTTTATTTATTTGGAAGAATTTTTATGTGGGTAAATTTGTTTATAAAAAAATAACCAAATCAAGTTTCTATAATCTTTTGAGTCGGTTGGGGTTAGCGCCTTTTAGTTTTCAGTATCGAGTTTATCAGAAAAAAGAAACGCCTTTAATCAAATATGCTTGGCTTCTTACCGAAGCAATTTTATTAGAGCTTAAACAAAAAGTGGAGTCATCAGGAAGTAAGTTGATTATTTATCATATCCCAGATATGGCATTTGTTTATCCAGAGCAGTGGGAGAAAAGAAAAAACAAATTTAATTTTTCAAATAAGGAATGGGATCTTTCTTTGGATAGTCAAAAATTAGAGGCTATTTGTAAAAAACATGGAATTGATTTTATAAATCCCATAGATGTTTTTAGACAGTCATCAGCCAATCAGCAACTCTATTCTTTTGACGACGAACATTGGCTTCCAGAAGGACATGAATTAGCAGGAGAAGTTTTGGTGGATTACTTTATTAATAATAAGTTGGGGCAATAATATGTGCGGAATTGTTGGAGCTTTTTTAAAAGAAGAAACAAAAAACTTTCCTATTAAGGAAATGGCTGATGCGATTAGACATCGGGGTCCTGATGATGAGGGTTATGCTCTATTAAACCCTCAGGATGGTTGTATAGAGCACCGGCGCGGTAAAGATACGCATGCTAGTTTGGAGCTGGCTTCTATTGAACAGTCGTGGAATGATGGAACAAGACTGGTTCTGGGGCATCGAAGGCTTTCAATTTTAGATTTGTCTGCTGCTGGCCATCAGCCTATGGTGGACTCAACTGGTGAAATAACTATTAGTTATAATGGTGAAATTTTTAATTACTTGGAATTACGGCGAGAATTGGAATCTGCAGGAGTTCAGTTTCGTTCGGGTACTGACACAGAAGTAATTATTGAAGCCTATAAGATGTGGGGAGAAGAGTGCCAGCATAAGTTTAATGGAATGTGGGGATTCGCTCTTTGGGATAACCGAAAAAAAATCCTTTTTTGTTCAAGAGATCGTTATGGTATCAAACCTTTTTATTATGCACAGAGTGGTAAGGATTTTTTCTTTGCTTCTGAAATAAAACCCTTATTGTTGTTACCTAAAGTCCCAAAGAAATGTTCAGAAGAAGCTGTTTTTGACTTTTTGGTTCTTTCACTACCAACACGGGAACCTCAAACATTTTTTGAAGGCATTAATTCGCTGGAGCCGGGACATTCTTTGGTGGTTAACATGGAAGGTAATGTTCATGTTCAACGTTGGTATAACTTTCCCTCAAGTTTAGACAAAAATTCTTACGATAAAGCAACCATTGAAGAGTTCCGTGAGAGACTCCAGGATTCCATACGACTTCGTCTGTTGAGTGATGTGCCTGTCGGAAGTTGTTTGAGTGGGGGGCTTGATTCTTCGAGCATTGTTTCGATGGCTGTAGAGGGAAACAAGAGTCGTTTTAAAACATTTACAGCTTGTTATGAGGATGAACGATTTGATGAACGTAAATTTATGCAACAGGTTGTGGATCGAACGGGAGTGGAAACGAATTATATTTTTCCTCAAGCAGATGGTTTTTGGAAAGAGTGGCCAGAACTAATTTCAGCTCAAGAAGAACCTTTTGGTTCCACCAGCCTTTTTGCGCATTGGTGTGTCATGCGTGAGGCCGCAAGTCAAAATGTGCATGTTTTACTCAATGGGCAGGGTGGAGATGAGCTTCTAGGAGGATATCCTCGTTATTTTTCTAATCGAGCTATAGGAGAGTTGCGAAAAGGGAATCTTGCGGCTCTACCAAGTTTATTTCAAGACCGAAGAATTTTAGCTTACTTTCTATTTCGTCTTTCCCCTTCATTTTTACATAAGTCGATGACGGGGTTTGTTGGAAAATCAATGCCTTATTTAAAGCCTAATTTTCTGAAGAAACATTTGGATCGACATACCGAATACTTAGGTGAGCGTATTTCAAGTCAGGGAAGTTTAACGGAGTCGTTGCGAAGTGATTTTCTGAAATTTATTTTACCTTCATTATTGAGGTATGAAGATAAAAACTCAATGCATTACTCGGTTGAAGTGAGACTTCCTTTTATGGATTACCGTTTGGTGGAGTGGGTGTTTGGTTTAGAGGAAAGTGCCAAGGTTGAGAAAGGGATCAATAAACGTATTTTACGAGATAGTATGAAAGGGATTCTTCCTGAGGCGGTGAGAATGCGCACAGATAAAATGGGATGGGCTACTCCTGAACAGCAGTGGATGTCCGATGGAAGAGCAGTTTATGAACAGTTTTTTGATAATTTTTCTGGGTCAGAAATAAGCCGTTGGGTTGACACTAAAAAACTAAAAAATATGATGAGTCAAAATCAACATTGTAATAACTTGCTTTGGCGCATTATTAACTTAGAGATGTGGTTACGTGTTTTCTTTCAATCGGAGTCCGTAGACAGGGCTCAAAAAAATGACAAATTTTTGTCATTTAAGCATTGACCAGGTAACTAGAGGAGTGTAATATACGCCGATGTTCTACTTCATAAAACGCCTATTATGGTGGCTTCCAAACAAGATTATTATTAAAGTTGTACGCCCTTATCTTCAAAATATTGATTTTGGCCAGCAACTATTAGCGCTTAAGTCTACGTCTCAGTATGTAACCGATAATTTAGATGGTGTGGCTTCTTTCAAAGATATTCTTAAAATAAGAGACTTTGCGATCAGAGAGGCAGATTCTAAGGGGCTTCACTGTGAGTTTGGTGTTTGGAGAGGGTCGGGAATTAACTTTTTTGCTGATCGAACAGAAGCTGTTATTCATGGCTTTGACTCTTTTGAAGGGTTACCGGAAACTTTTGGTGTTGATTACCCAAAAGGACGGTTTTCTCTAGGGGGGAAGTTGCCCAAAGTTCGTAAGAATGTAAAACTTCACGTAGGCTGGTTTGATAAAACGCTTCCTAAGTTTAAAGAAGAATATTCAGATACGGTGTCTTTTATTCATATTGACTGTGATTTGTACGTTTCAACAAAAGTTATCTTGGACTCCTTGTCAGACAGAATAATTCCTGGAACAGTAATTCTTTTTGACGAATATTTTAATTATGCTACGTGGCAAAAACATGAGTATAAAGCTTTCCAAGAATTCGTTGCAGAAAAAAACTTAAATTACGAATACATTGGTTATACCCGAGATGCTACACAAGTGTGTGTAAAAATAAAATAGTACTTCCACTTCTTTTTTTCCCTTGTATTACCCACAAGTTTGTTAAATATTGATTTCTAAGGAGTTTTTACGTTTATGGAACTGGGTTTTGAGACTATTGGTAATGCCACATTAATTTGTCACGATAAAAAGCCTATTCTTGTTACTGATCCTTGGGTCAAAGGTTATGCCTACTTTGGTAGTTGGGCGCCTTCTCATCAAATTCCTGAACAACAGATGAATGCTATTCTCGCTTCAGAGTATGTGTGGATATCTCATGGTCACCCAGATCATCTTAGTATGTCATCCCTAAAATTACTTAAAGATAAAAAAATTCTTTTACCCGATCATGTTGGTTCTCGAATTCATGATTATTTAAAGGAAACGGGTTACAATGTTTTTAAGTTAAAAGATAGAGAATGGACCCAGCTATCAGAAAACGTTCGGGTTCTATCTATTGCAGACTATTTTCAAGATGCTGTTATATTGATTGATGTTGGTGGCAAACTCATTGTTAATACCAATGATGCTGGAGAAACGGGTTGGGGCCCTTTTGTAAGAAAACAAATAAAAAAATATGATACCTCCTTTCTGTTGCAATTGACCGGTTTTGGAGATACGGATCTTATTAATTATTTTGACGAGGGTAGTGGCGAGAGAATCATGCCTGTAGCAGCAAAAAGAGTTCCTTTTGGTAAAAATATAGCTCTTGTTGCTGAAGGTTACGGAGTGAAGTATCTTTTACCTTTTAGTTCTATGCATCAATATCATCGAGAAGATTCTATTTGGGCAAATCAATGTGTTACAAAACTGACTGATTATGCTGTTGGATTTGAGTCTGATTCCGTTAAGATTTTACCAGCTTATATTCAATGGGATTGTATTAAAGATACATATGAAACGACAAATCCTCCTGAAAACATAAGCCCTGTTGTAGCTCCTGAGGAATTTGGGGACTCTTGGACAGAGCCTTTAGAGGATGGGGATTTTGATAGAATAAAAGAATATTTTAAGGCTATTTTTCATTTGGATAAAGTATTAGGATTTATTAATTTTAAGGTTGCTGGAAAAACTCATCGTATCGAATTTAATTCTAAAAAATTTGATCGAGGGATTACTTTTGAAACACCGCGAGGGTCGTTGATGAAAGCAGTAAAGCATCAAATATTTGATGACTTACTGGTAGGTAATTTCATGAAATGTACGTTACATGGTCCTTGGCACACAAACACGGTTTATCCTCATTTTACTCCTTATGTAACAAAATATGCTGACAATGGTAATGCTAGATCAGAGCAAGAAATAGCTTCTTATTTTAAAGAATATCGTCGCCGTGCTTTTTTTGATTATATTCGCCATAAAATTGAAGAAGGTTCGACGGACTTCCTTAGACCTATATTTCCTAGAGATTCGGGGATTTATCATATTGGAAGAACTCTCTATCATAAATACAAGCGATTAACACGTTAGCTCTAACACAAAGATGCAGTACTAAACTATGAGTAAAAAAATCTTCTTTATTGGTGGCTTAGCAGATATTGACATTGCTACCAACCAGTCCTTAAAAAACACCATTAAATACCTTTCTGAATTTGGGCACGATATTCATTTTTTTGGAGCCTTTCCTAAAAACTATCCTATTCTTCAGGATCCAACCGCTGTTTTTGGAGAAAAAGTAGTTTTCCATCGATCTCCTAATTTTTTGACTTCCATTTTTAATTTTGGAAAGTCTTTTAAAGATTTTTTTGGAATGCCTAGAAGTCAATCTAAGCCTAAAGAAGAAACTGTATTAAAGCCTACTCAGAAAACAAGCTATTATGATGAATATAATTTTTTAGGTTGGCTCTCTTATGCATTATTCTTTTATCTGTATGTTCCTTTAGAAGTAATCCGGGTTTTATTTTATTCTCTTCGATATAAACCAGAACTTTTTTATGGTATTCATGCTCCAGGAAGCGTGGTTGCAACTATTGTAGGGAAGTTACTGAATAAACCTATTATTCATCGATGGCATGGAGCTTCTTATACAGAGGAAGATGTTTTGAGGATTAAAAAAAGTTTAAAAGAAAAGCTTTTGATGTTGGATGGAAGTTTTGCTCAAACTTGGCCTAATGATGCAATGGTGGTAACCAATGATGGAACTCAGGGTGAAAAAATTTATAGTCTTATGGGTGTTAACCCTAAAAAAATTCACTTTTGGATGAATGGAATGGATTTAGATGACATGAAGCTACCTTCTGATTGGAATCCTGAAGAGTTTAAAAATTCTTTAGACCTTCAAGGAAAGAAAATTATGGTTATGGCTTCTCGTTTAGTCTTGTGGAAAAGAGTGGATAGGGGAATTAACGCGCTTCATCGTTTAGTTGTTCAACATAAAATGGATGATGTTGTATTATTGGTTGTGGGAAAAGGTCAGGAACTTGAAAAACTGAAACAAATTGCTGAAAAACTAAATGTTACCGACCATGTAAGGTTTGTGGGAGCAGTTCACCATAGTGAAGTTATAAAATATCTTTCAATAGCCGATGTGTTCTTATCTCTTTATGATGTTTCTAATTTAGGAAACCCAATTCTAGAGGCAATGCATTGTGGTTTGCCCATTGCTTCTATTGATGACGGAAGTACGGCTGAATTACTTAAGGATGGCTATAATTCTTTTTTAGTTCCTCATGAAGGTTTGGATGAAGAGTTTGCTTTAAAAGTAAAAACTCTCTTAACGGATGAATCTATAAACAAACAGTTTCGAGAAAATATTAAAAAAACGTATTCCGAAAAAATGATTTCCTGGAAAGATAGGATGTGGATTGAGCACGAAATGATTGAAGGACTCATTTCAAAGGAAAAAGAGAACGTAGTTTGCAGTCAGTAAAAACACCCTCAAAGTCAGGATGAAAAACCACTTTCGAATGTAGCCTTATTTCTAAAGGTTTATGACAGACCCCCCTAGAGAAGTAAAATCCCTAAATGCCTATCAGGTATAAACTTAAGTATTTCATAAGGGTAAATTAGTAGAGAAAGGACAAATTTCTTTTCTATCCTTTATCCTTGCAGTATACTGTATGGTCTCTATGAGAGGGGATTGCTCTCGGGATGAGGTTATTATGGGAAATAAAAAGTCAGAAATTAAAAAAACTAGTTTTTCTTATTATGCTCCTTTTTCGTCCAAGGTTACAGTTGCGGGAAGTTTTAATGACTGGAATCCTGAAACTTGGGAATTAACCAAGAATGGTAAAGGAAATTGGGCAGGCAAATTTGAGATAGAACCTGGTCGTTATGAATATCGTTTTGTCGTTGATGGTAATTGGGAAAATGATCAAAATAATAATGAGATAGTCCCTAATTCTTTGGGTACTTTTAATAATGTGTTAGTGGTTCGATAGACATTTCCTTCCTGTAAACAAGATTACCCAATATATTAATTATTTAGATTTAAAGGTTACTAGAATGAAGATTGTATTTTTTGCTGCAGAGATGAGTCCTTTTGCGAAAGTGGGCGGACTTGCTGATATTTTAGGGGAATTGCCCCAACAGATGGCTGACTTAGGTCATCAGGTCTATGTGATTATGCCACGCTATCATTGTGTGGATGGTCGAAAATTTGCGATGAAAAAATTAGGCGAATTCATTGACGTGGATTTAGGGCAAGAGAAGGAAAGAGCTTCTGTTAAAAGTTATACGGTATCAGAGCGTTTAACTGTTTATTTTATTGACCACCCTTTCTTTTTTGAGCGTGATGGGGTTTACGGAACTAGTCATGGGGACTATGAAGATAATGATAAGCGTTTTATCTTTTTTTCAAAAGCTTCATTAGAATTATTAAAACTTCTGGGAATAAAACCAGATATTGTTCATTGTCATGATTGGCAGACAGGTTTAATCCCTGCCTATATTAAATTGCTTTATAAGGACAAATCTTTTTTTAGTAAGACCAAGTCTTTTTTTACGATCCATAATTTAGCCTATCAAGGGAATTTTCCGCCAGACACCTTATCTTTAACTGGTTTCAGTTGGGATGAATTTACGATGCATCGGATGGAGTTTTTTGGGAAGCTTAGTTTTCTTAAAACAGGTTTAATTTATTCGGATATTATTACTACAGTAAGCCCAACATATGCTCAAGAAATTCAAACACATGAGTTTGGTTGTGGTTTAGAAGGTGTCCTAACAGATCGAAACGCTGATCTTTATGGTGTATTGAATGGGGTAGATCCTATGCATTGGGATCCTGAAAATGATAAAGAAATTCCAAATAACTATACGTTGGATGATTTATCAGGAAAAGCTGAGAACAAAAAAGCCCTTCAAGAACAGGCTCATTTAACAGTAGATCCGGATATTCCTTTATTTGGTATTGTGACACGTTTGGTAGATCAAAAAGGAATTGATTTAATTTTAGAGTCCTTAGAAGGTTTTGCTGAGAGAAATGTTCAATTTGTTTTATTAGGAAAGGGCATGAACAAGTATCACAATGCCTTAACCAAGCTTTCAACAAAATATGCTGGGAAGTTTAAGTTTTATTTAAAATTTGATGAAAAGTTAGCAAAGCATATTTATTCAGGCAGTGATGTGTTTTTAGTTCCATCGGTGTTTGAACCTTGTGGCTTAGGTCAAATTATTGCGCTCCGCTATGGAACGCCTTCGATTGTGCGTAACGTCGGGGGTTTAAGTGATACGATTAATGATTTCAATCCAAAAACAAAAAAAGGAAATGGTTTTGTTTTTGAAGAGAATAGTTCGGATGCATTTTTAGATAAAATAGATTCAGTTCTGAAGGTTTATTCGAATAAGTCCCAATGGGGTAATCTAATTAAGAATGCAATGAAAAGTGATTATTCGATTAAAAATTCAGCTAAAAATTATATTAAACTTTACAAAGAAGCAAAAAGAAAAAGTACCATTAATTAAAAAAGTGACTGTCATTGAAGTGACTGTTGCTTTTTTATTGCGAGGCAGATACAAACGAGCCGTGGCAATCACTTAATAGAGAATAAAATTGCTTGTCTGAGATTCCCACGCCTCTTTTCATTGGCTCGCAATGACAAAGTTTAAGAACCACCTATTTTTCAAAGGAGAAAAAACATGTCTGAGGATTTTCTAAAAATTGGAAGTTACACCTTTAAATCACGATTAATTATTGGAACGGGAAAGTATCGAACCAATGAAGAAATGGTTCAAGCTATGGATGCTTCTGGTGCGGATATGATTACGGTAGCGATTGGCCGAGTAGATTTAGACTCTAAGAATGAAAAGACAATCTTGGATTTTATTGACCGAGATAAATTTACAATTTTACCGAACACAGCAGGTGCTTATACCGCAGAAGATGCTATTCGAATTTCTCGTTTAGCTCAAGCTGCTGGAATTGGTAATTTAGTTAAGTTAGAAGTAATTGGGGACAAGAAAACATTGTTACCAGATACAGAAGGTTTGCTTGAAGCAACAAAAGTATTAGTTAAAGAAGGTTTCACCGTAATGCCTTATACCAACGATGATTTAATTGTGGCTAAAAGACTAGAAGATGCGGGTGCTGCTTGTGTGATGCCTCTTGCGTCTCCTATTGGTTCCGGTCGTGGTATTCAGAGTCCATTAAATATTAAATTTATTCAAGAAGCGGTGAGTTGCCCTGTGATTGTGGACGCGGGTGTGGGAACGGCTTCAGATGCTGCTGTAGCAATGGAGTTAGGTGTAGATGGTATTTTAATGAATACAGCAATTGCATTAGCTGATGATGCTCCGTTGATGGCTTCAGCAATGAAAGATGCTGTGAACGCTGGCAGAAAAGCCTTTTTCGCGGGTAGGATTCCAATGAAAGAATATGCCTCAGCATCAAGTCCTCAAGAAGGATTAAGAATATAAAACCAAAGAAAAACGCACACAGACTATAGTACACAGTACATAGGAAAAGCAAATACGTAGCATTAGGTGCCTGCCACCTTTTGAAAATTTTTACCATGTACCGTGTACTATGTACGTATTCTTTTGGTTTTTAAATAGGAGAAGTCATGTATAAAATTTGTGTATTACCCGGTGACGGGATTGGAAAAGAAGTAACTCGTGAAGCAAAAAAAGTGATTCAAGCATTAGCTGAGAAAAATCACATTGTGTTTGAAATGGATGAGGATATTGTGGGTGGTACTTCGATTGATGCTCATGGGGTTCCTATTACAGATGAAGTTTTAGCAAAGGCTAAAGAAGCCGATGCTGTTTTATTAGGGGCTGTTGGTGGGCCTCAGTGGGAAGGTTTAGATTATGCTGTACGTCCCGAAAGAGCTTTGTTAAAGCTTAGAGAAGAGTTAGGTTTATTTGCTAATTTAAGACCTGTGAAAATGTTCTCAAGTTTGATTCATGCCAGCACATTAAAGCCAGAAGTTGTGGATGGGATTGATTTGATGGTGGTCCGAGAACTTATTGGTGGAATTTATTTTGGACAACCTAAAGGAATTGAAAAATTAGAGAATGGTCACGAAAAAGGTGTGAATACCGAAGTGTATACAACGCCTGAGGTGGAACGTATTGCTCAAAAAGCTTTTGAGTTAGCGAGAAAGAGAAATAAAAAAGTATTATCTGTGGATAAAGCAAATGTTCTAGAATCTTCAGAGTTATGGAGAAACACAGTTATTAATGTTTCTTCTCAATTTAAAGATGTGGCATTGGAGCATATGTATGTGGACAATTGTGCTATGCAGTTAATTCGGAATCCAAAACAATTTGACGTGATTGTAACCACAAATTTATTTGGAGATATTTTAAGTGATGAAGCTGCTATGTTAACGGGCTCTATTGGGATGTTGCCTTCAGCAAGTTTGGGTGAAGATCATGCGATGTATGAACCTGTTCATGGAAGTGCTCCAGATATTGAGGGAGAAGATAAAGCAAATCCTATTGCGACGATATTATCGGTGGCTATGATGTTTCGTTATACTTTAAACTTAACAGAATTAGCAGATTCTATTGAGAATGCTGTAGAAAAAGTTTTAGATCAAGGTTTTCGTACTCCGGATATTATGTCGGATGGATGCCAGTTATTAAAATGCTCTGAAATGGGCGATAAAATACTAGAAAACTTATAAAAAGGAAAAACACCTTTTTATGGAGTTAAAGAGTTAAGTGTCTAGGAAAGTGTATGGAGGGAGTTACATATCGGGTGAAAAATGGGGCAGGAGTTAAAGGGAAAGCTTTTTTTAACTCCAACTTCTTGCTGTTTTACGAAAATAACTCTATCTTTATACCAAGCCTGATACATAACTCTTTCTTGACACTAAACTAGATATATAACTCAAGCAAAGGAAGTGGTTATGTCAAAAAAACATAATGTTGCTATTGTTGGTGCTACAGGTGCTGTCGGTCAAAAGATGATTGAGGTGCTAGAGCAAAGACATTTTCCTGTTGAACGCGTTAAGTTGTTGGCTTCTAAGCGATCTGCAGGGAAAAAGTTAATTTTTGGAGGTGAGGAAGTAGCTGTTGAAGAGCTAACTGCTGAATCGTTCAAGGATGTGGATATTGCTTTGTTTAGTGCCGGTGCTAATTGTAGTGCTGAGTTTGCTCCTATTGCCGCAGAGAGTGGCGCTGTAGTGATTGATAATACGAGTTATTTTAGAATGGACCCTAAGGTTCCGTTAGTGGTTCCTGAAGTGAATCCAGAAGAGATTAAAAAGCATAACGGTATTATTGCAAATCCTAACTGTTCTACGATAGGGATGTTAGTTGCTTTAAACCCAATCCACAAAGCAGCTAAGATTAAGCGTTTGGTTGTTTCTACGTATCAGTCTGTTTCTGGAGCGGGCACTAAGGCCGTTCAAGAATTAGAAACGCAGGTAAAAGATTGGGTGGAAGGAAAAGAGCCTGTTGTTGAAAGTTTTCAATATCCGATAGCCTTTAATTGCATTCCTCATATTGATTCATTTACCGAAAATGGTTATACCAAAGAAGAAATGAAAATGGTTAATGAAACTAAAAAGATTCTAGGAGATGATTCTATTCAGGTGACGGCTACTTGTGTTCGTGTCCCTGTTTTTTATGCGCACTCAGAGAGCATAACGATTGAAACAGAGAAGAAGTTATCCTCTAGTGAAGTGAAAGAGCTTCTTAAGAATGCGCCAGGAGTTAGTCTTTTGGATGATCCTGAAAATAATAAATATCCAATGCCTTATGATTTATCTGGCCGGGATGAAACGTTTGTTGGCCGTATTCGAGAAGATATTTCTCATCCATCAGCAATCAGTCTTTGGTTAGTATCCGACAATCTTCGTAAAGGAGCAGCGTTAAACGCTGTGCAAATCGCAGAAAAACTATAAAAAAAGTGACTGTTAGGTCACTTTTTGAGTTAGGAGTTAAGAGTTAGGAGTTAGGTAGGGAAATAAGTTAAGCTTTTACTTAATTCATAACTCATAACTCTTTTTTAAATTATGCAAACACTCAAACTTACTATTCAATATGATGGCACTCAATTTTTGGGTTTCCAACGCCAAAAGTCAGGGCGAACCGTGCAGGGCGAAATTGAAAAAGCCTTCCAACGTTTTTTGAATAAAAAAATAAACTTGATTGGCTCTAGCCGAACAGATAGTGGTGTGCACGCTTTAGCTCAAGTGGCACATGTAAAAATTTCAAAGAATGGAATGACATTGACGCGAATTCAAAAAGCGTTGAATGCACATCTGTCTAAAGATTGTGTTATTTCTAAAATTCAAAAAGTAACGGATGATTTTCATGCACGCTATCAAGCAAAAGGAAAGATATACGAATATCGTTTGTGGAACTCTCCTCTCAGAACACCTATTTTGGATAGGCATGTTTATCATCATCATAGAAAGCTAGACTTAGGCCAAATTAAGAAAGCGGCCCGTTTTTTTGTCGGAAAACATGATTTTAAGTCCTTTCAGTCCAGTGGTGGGAATAAGGAGATGAGCACGGTCCGGACGCTGAAAAGGCTATCTATTAAGCAAGAGGGCAGCCTAATTCGCTTCATTTTTGAGGGAGACGGCTTTCTTTATAATATGGTCCGAAATATCATAGGGACCCTTATTTGGGTAGGGGAAGGAAAGATTTCTCCTAAAGAAATACCGGCTATTTTGAGGCTGAAAGACCGAAAAAAAGCGGGTCCTAATGCCTCGGCAAAGGGCCTTTTCCTAGTAAAGGTAAAATACTAAAAAAATGGCTTCCCATAGTTGCTGGGGGTATGATATACTCCTTCCCCTTTAGGTAGTCCCTAAAGCCATACCCGCATTTGGGGGTATGAGAAAATATAATTATTTTAGAGGAAGAAATTAAGATGGCAGAAACTAAAAAAGCAGTTGAAAAAACAGTAAAAAAACCCAGATTAGCTAAGACCCGCGGAAAACAACCAGAAGGAAAATGGTTTCTTATGGATGCTAAAGGTAAAATTTTAGGTCGTTTGGCTGTTCAAGTAGCACGTCTGTTGACGGGTAAAGATAAGAAGACTTTCCTGCCTCATTGGGAATCAGGTGATTCTGTGGTTGTGATTAATGCAAAAGAGATTACTGTCTCTGGAACAAAACGAACTAAAAAAATGTATAAACATTACACGGGTTATCAAGGTGGTCTTAAAGAATATAATTTTGAAAAGCTAATGGAGAAGGATCCAACAGCTATTATAAAAAAAGCAGTTAAAGGGATGTTGCCTAAAAATCGTTTAGGTTCTCGTATGTTGAATAGACTTTTTGTTTATTCAGATGATAAACATAAGCAACAAGCCCAAAAACCTGAAATTTTAGAAACGAAGTAAGGAGTTTATTTAATATGTCTGACGCAGAAACACCTGAAGTAAATGAAGAAGTAAAAGCCGAAGCTAAGGAAGAAGTAAAAGCTGAAGTTAAGGAAGAAGTAAAAGCGGAAGTAAAAGCAGAGGTTAAGGAAGAAGTAAAAGCGGTAAAGAAACCTGCTAAAAAGAAGTCTGATGTTCCTACTTTTTATGGCACAGGAAGACGTAAGTCTGCTGTGGCTCGTGTTTGGTTAGTTGAAGGCTCGGCTGGTTTTGAAGTAAATAACCGTCCTTTAGAAGAAAATTCATTTACTGAAATTCAGACCATGTTAATGAAACAACCTTTAGAAGAAACAAAAGCATTAAGTAATTTTAAAGTAAAAGCTCGTGTTCACGGTGGTGGTAAAGGTGGGCAAGCGGGTGCACTTCAATTAGGAATTGCAAGAGCCCTTGTTAAATGGAATGAAGAATTAAAACCAACCTTAAGAAAAGGTGGGTTCTTAACAAGAGACCCTCGTGAAAAAGAACGTAAGAAATTTGGTCAAAAAGGTGCTCGTCGTAAGTTCCAATTCGTAAAACGTTAATCCCCCTTTTTACTACAAAGAAATGGCTTCTATCATGCTCAATCAAGTAAAGTTTCTAATTGTTCTTTTTTGTTTGGCAACATTTGCTAGTGGCTGTGCAGAATTCCTAGAAGATTATTCTTATGGTTCTGGTGGTTTGGGTGGTTTTAATTCGTCATCCGGTAGCGGAACTTCTTCTGGCCCTGTTGGCGGTTATGGCGGCTACTAATGAAAGCCTTCTTTTTAAACTTCAAAATTAATTTCAACTCTTATTCCCTTAACAACTGATAATACCAATGAAAAAAATCGTTGGATTTCTTCTTATTCTTATCCTAGTTCTTCTTGTTTTATTTTTCTTAGTACTTCCTTTAGTTGTTTCCCAATCGAATGTTCAATCCTTTCTTATTTCTCAAATAAAAGAAAGGGTAAGTGATGATTTTGAAGTTGAAGCAGTTGGTTTTGGCTTTTTTCCATCTGCATTTCTTCAAGCAGAAGGTTTTTCTCTTCCTCTTTCAGAAGATTCCTCAAATGATTCTGTAGTAAAAGTTGGACGTGCAAAACTTTTTCTTAAATTATACCCCCTTCTTTTTAAGCGTCTTGAAGTCAAACATGTGCAAGTAAAAGATGTTTCTGTTTATTATGAATTAACCCAAGAAAAAGATAAAAAACTCCAATGGATTCGTTTGTCAGAGGTTGAAGGGAGTTTAAAAAACTTAAATTTCGAAACTCCTTCCCGATTTAAATTAAAAGGGAAGTTTTTGAATTTTGATACTCCCTTTGAAATAAAAGGAGATGTTTTATTATCATTAAGCGAGTCTAAGTTAAACCTACTTGATTTAAATGTCCGCTATGAAATGGGAGATGTTTTATGGAAATCGTTAAAAGAGGCTGGGTGGGTTGAATCCGAATATAATTTAGATGCAATGAGATTGGCTCCTCAAGGTTCTTTTATCTTTGATGGAGAAACCAGAGATGTGAGCGGAGAAGCTTCTTTGGATATTTATCCAGGATTCTCATCTCAAAATAAAAAATCAGACGGAGTTGAAATTTCTGAATCGATAACAGTTTCTACTCAATTTGTTTGGTCTCAGCAAAATAAGGAATTCAGTTTTTCTGATAGCGTGATTCAAGGTCCAGGGCTTTCTGGCGGAGGAAAGGGAACTCTTCAGTGGAAAGAGACACCTGAAATTGATACGACAATTAGATTAAGAAGTATTAACTTTGATTTACTTTTACCTTATTTACCAGCAAAGTTATTAGAAAAAATAAAACATGAGGAGATCTGGGTTGCTTCAGGTGAAAGTAAAGTTAGCTTCATCCTTAAAGGGCCGTTGGATAATCTCTTAATTAATATAGATGCAAATCTTTCAGACACTCAGATGCAGGTATATCAAATATGGAAAAAACCAAAAGATTATTCTTTTTCCATTAACCTTCAGTCTTATATCTCAAAGTCATCACTAAAGGATACAGAGCTCAATCTTCGATTTGGGGATTTAACTGTTAAAGGGGTTAGTAATGACTATAATTTTAAACAAAAAACGGGAAGTTTTAATCTTACCTCGAACAAATGTTCTCTTAGCAGTCTTAATGGTTTGCTTTTGCCTAACCGTGAGTTGGAGTTAGGTGGAGAAGTAAAAGTAGTGCTAAATTTAAAAGGGGATTTAACGGAGTCTAATAAATTAACTTATAATTCTCACTCTACTTTAGAGAATGTTTCAATTAAGCATGGAAAAGATTTGTTGGTTAAAAATTTTTCAGGTACCTTTGATATTGATTCCAATAATATAGCGTTACAGGAATTAAAACTACAATTGAAAGATTCTGAAATTAATGTGAATGGTAAGATGATAGATTTTTCTGCACCTAACTTTGAATTAGATGTTCAGTCCCCCAAAGTAGTTTTAGATGATTTTGAAGCTCTGAGTAAAGCGTTCAAAAAGCTTTCTTCAGATCTTCTTGTTGCTCCTAAACCTAGTAGCCCTATTAAAGTAGTGAAACATTCACTGTTTCAAGAGTCTATTGCTTATGCTCAACCTGTCTCTGCATCTCCAACGCCGTCTCTTATTGCAGCAGCTAAAACAAATATAATGCCTGTGATTATGGAAACTTTGAAAAAGGCCCAAGGAGATATTAAATTAACTGTAGATAAAATCTGGTATCGAGATCGACAGTTTAGAGAGCTAAATGGATTGTGGAATTTTGCAGTAGGGGATGTGGATATCAGAGAGTTAAATATAAAAGTGGGCCCAGGTATGGTAACGGTTAGTGGTTTAGCAGGATTAAATTCAGCAACTCCTCGTTATTCTTTAAATGTTCAATCAACGCAAGTCCCTATAGACCGATTTTTAAAAGAAAAAATTGTGACGGGCTTATTAGAGGCATCCTTTTTTATCCAAGGAGAATTAGGTTCTCGAGAGCAAATTGAAAAGACTATGATTGGGCAAGGCACATTTAATTTAAGTAATGGTGAAATATATGCCATGAGTTTTATGGATGTTTTGATGAAAGCTCCTAATGCGCTTAATGATTTAACAGAAAAATTAATTAAAAAGAAAAAATTAACAGATCCTACTTTTTTAGGAGATTTTAATTTTACTGTGTTTGATAGTATTTCAGGGCAGTGCCAAATAGCCGATCGATTATGTCAATTTTCTATACTTAATGTGAGCTCTGATAAACTTAATGTGGAGTTGAGAGGGATTGTTGATTTTGATGAAAACGTTGATTTTCAGGGGTACGCTCAAATTAATGAAGGTTTCTTGAGTCTTTTAGGTTCTCAGGTAGGAGATACAGCAACTATCAAAGTTCCTATTACAGTTAAGGGCCCTCTAAGTAAACCCAAAGTTTCATATTCTAAATCTGCTGTAGGAAAGACTCTTTTGAAACGAGCTCTAGGAAATATTATAGGTAAAAAAGAGGATGGTTCCTCTAAATCTGCTGAGGAAATAGCTAACTCGTTATTGAGTTCATTGCTAGGCTAAAGAAGTAATCTTTATTTCTTTTTCTTCTTAACAACTTTCTTTTTAGAAACCTTCTTCACAACAGCCTTTTTCTTAACAACCTTTTTCTTCTTCATAACTTTCTTTTTAGAAGTTTTCTTCTTAACAACCTTTTTCTTCTTAACAACTACTCTTTTGATTTCAGGCTTTTCTTTCTTTTCACGATTGCTAATTGTTGTGGGAACTTTTTTGGATTCGAATTTTTCGATTAATTCCCGAGCAGCTTCTTCTTGAGCTTCTTTTTTTGTTCTCCCAGAACCTTTTCCTTTGCCAACTTTTTTTAGGCTGACAATACAAATAAAATTTCCTTTTTTAAACTCAGAATGATAATGGGGAAGCATTTTTAAATGTTTCTGAGATAATTCTTGAAGCGTTGTTTTAGGGCTAACACCAATGGTGTGAAGTCGTTTAGGACTAAAGTAGTAATTGAATTGTTTTTTAATAAACCGTTGAGCAACGGGAAGTCCTCGGTCAAAATAAATAGCAGCTAATATAGCTTCGAAAGTATCTGCCATAATTTTAGCGCGATCTGGATCAGGGTGAGATTTTTCACTTCGTCCCACAAGCATAAATGTTTTGAGTTTTAATTTTTTAGAAATTAAAGCCAAGATTTTTCCAGAGACAAGAATGGATTTTAGTTTCGAAAGCATTCCTTCATCACCATCTTTATATTTTTCATAGAGAATTTCACTGATGGTGAAATTTAAAATGGCATCCCCAAAGAATTCCATGCGTTCAAAACAGAGTAGATTATGAAGCCGCATTTCATTTCTATAAGAAGGATGGGTTAGAGCTGCTAGGGCATAACGGTGGTTTTTGAATTTAACCCCTAGATTCTTTTCTAGGTTTTTCCAGTCGACGTGCTTTTTGAGACTACGAATCATTTGAGCCCTTTCAATTAGGGTGGAATTACTTAAGAAGAAGGGGCAATATACCATGGGATTAGGAAACATACAATAGGTACCAGGTACCTTTTGTTTCTTGCTTAAAAGGTACCTGGTACCCCTTGGTCGTCCTTGGAGCAATAGGATTGATTTCTGGAGGTATTTACTCTATAATTATCCTCTTAATTTGGCCTGTTAATCCTTATCACGTAAGGTACTTAAAGGAATTAACGTATCGAATGAATTATTGATACCCTTAATTAACATTCTTGCCAGAAGCTAGTCCAAAATTTCCTGGATAGGTTTCTGGTTTTTTTGTCTAAGAACAGCTTTTGGCTCTTAGCTTTTAGCTATTAGCCTAAAGCAAAGAATGTTTTTTACCAAGGATGCCAAAAGCCAAGAGCCAAAAGTTTACTTAGGAGAAATTATTATGATTCGCGTATCTGTTGTGGGAGCTACAGGATATACAGGGATAGAGTTAGTAAATATACTTATTCGTCATCCCAAAGTTCAGATTACTTCGTTAACAACACGAAGCAAAGAACCTAAAGATATCCAGGAAGTTATCCCTACGTTACCTAAACATCATGATTTAGTTTTAGAGACGTTTAACCTGAAAAAGGTTGTGACACAGTCGGATATTATCTTTTTAGCATTACCCCATACTCAAGCAATGGATTTGGCTCATGACTTATATAAAAAAGGTAAGACGGTTATTGATCTCTCAGCGGACTTTCGAATTAAGAATACGCAGCTATATGAGATTTGGTATGGAAAGAAACATACGAAGAAAGCATTATTAGGAGATGCTGTGTATGGGTTACCAGAGGTTTATCGTCAGAAAATCAAAAAAGCTAACTTAATTGCTAATCCAGGTTGTTATCCAACAAGTATTCTTCTGGCATTAAAACCTGTTTTAGAAAAAGGTTTGGTGGATTTGGAGCATATTGTTGTGGATTCTAAATCTGGAGTGAGTGGCGCTGGTAAAAAACTATCTGAAGGAACACATTTTGGTGAAGTGAATGGAAATTTTAAGGCGTACAAAGTAAATCAGCATCAACATATGCCTGAGGTGGAGTCCTTGTTAAAGCAATTTTCGGGAGAGAAGGTTAGTATGACATTTGTCCCCCATTTATTGCCCATTGAGCGGGGTATCTTATCAACGATTTATTTAAAGAAAAATAAAGGTGTCACTGTAACGAAGATTCAGAAGGCTTTCCAAACAGCCTATGAAAAAGAACCTTTTGTGCGAGTCAAACCATTAGGAACTTTTCCTTCAATCAAAGATGTGGCTCACACGAATTATTGTGATATCGGTATTTGGGCATCAAATCGTTCTAAAGAAGTTATTTTGATTAGTGCTATTGATAATTTAGTTAAAGGCGCTAGTGGACAAGCAATTCAAAATATGAATATCCGAGTGGGTTTTCCTGAAGATCTAGGGTTGATATAAGAGGGTTCTTGTTATGGGTTTATTTTCATATATAAAATTAGGAAGCATTACATCTCCTAAAGGGTTTATTGCTTTTGGTGACAATGTAGGTATTAAAAAGCGTAAATTAGATGCTTCCCTCATTTACTCTAAAGAACCTTGTGTGGCTGCTGCCATGTTTACTCAGAACAAGGCAAAAGCTTGGCCCGTTTTATATTGCTTAAAGGCAATTAAAAATAAAGTTCACAAAGCCATTTTATGTAACAGTGGAAATGCTAATTGTTTTAATGGAGACATTGGAGAAAAAACAGTAAAAGACTCTGTTAAGGAACTTTCAAAACAACTAAATGTTTCTAGTAAAGAAATTTTGGTTTGTTCCACAGGAGTTATTGGCCGTGCTTTTCCTTTGAAGATTTTTTTAAAAGGGATTTCTAAATTAGTTAAGGGATTGTCTCGGAAAGGTTCGCATTCTGCTGCTGAAGGAATATTAACAACGGACAAGTTAACTAAAGAGTTAGCTATAGAGATGACGCTTTCAGGAAAAAAAGTACGTGTCGGAGCCATTGCTAAGGGCGCTGGTATGGTTCACCCAAACATGGCAACCATGTTGTGTTTTATTACAACGGATTTAAATATACAAAAGACCTTATTGCAGGCGGCGTTAAAAGAAGCTGTGAGTAAGACGTTTAATCGAATTGCTATTGATAATGATATGAGCACCAATGATACTGTAATTGCTTTAGCTAATGGCTTAGCAGGAAATAAAAAGATCACAAGCAAAAACAGTAGTTATGAAAAACTAGTTTTAGCATTATCTGATTTATGTAAGCAAATAGCTTTTAAATTAGTTGATGATGGAGAAGGCGTAACTCACGTTTGTGATATTCATGTTGAGAAAGCAAGTAGTGAGAAAAAAGCAGAAGCTTTTGCTCGCCAGGTTGGAAACTCTATGTTAGTAAAAACAATGCTTACAGGAGCAGATCCTAATTGGGGACGTGTTATTGGCGCCTTAGGAGCTGTAGGCCAAGCCATTAAATGGGAAAAGTTGGAAATCTATTTTGACAAACATCGAATTTTTAAACAAGGTCACGGCGAAAATAAAAATTTAGCAAAAGTAAAAAAGATATTAAAAAAGAAACATTATTCATTACGCATTGTGTTGAATGAAGGGCGTCAAAGTGCTTCATTTTTAACTTCTGATTTAACCAGTAAGTACGTGCGAATAAATTCAGCGTATACGACATAGTAAAAACACGAAGTGCGTTGTGCGAATTTCGAATTGCGAAAGACAAAAGCTTTAAAAGTATAAAACAAGACATTAAAATTTTTTATGTTTTTAGTTTTGCGCAATTCGCATTCCGCAATTCGCACAACGAAGAATGACCATGATGGGAGTAATTGAATGGAAACATTAGTAGAAAAAGCGAGCATTTTAATTGAAGCATTGCCTTACATTAAAAAATTTCGAGGGAAAGAAATTTTAATTAAGTACGGTGGTGCAGCAATGGATAATCCAGAGATTCGTCGCAATGTAATTGAAGATTTAGTGTTTATGAATTACGTTGGGATTAAACCTATTTTGATTCATGGCGGAGGGCCTGCGATTACTCAGAAGCTTAAAGAAAAGGGCATTCAAACTAAATTTATCGATGGACTTCGGGTAACAGATAAAGAGACTATTGGTGTTGTGGATAGCACGTTAGCAGATTTAAATAAAAGTATTGTGCATGATATAAACCAGCTGGGTGCTCGTGCTATTGGTTTGAGTGGTCATGACAATGAAATTTTAAATGTTGTGAAGCATGAAGCTAGCGGCGATGTGGGTTTTGTGGGGGATGTTGCTTCGGTAAATATTATGCCTGTAAAAGAATTAACGGAGTTTAATATTATTCCTGCGATTTATCCTTTAGGTATTGATGAAAAAGGGGAGACTTACAATGTGAATGCTGATGAAGCAGCGGCTAAAATTGCCGTAGCAATGGGTGTTCAAAAAATATTAATCTTAACGAATGTTAAGGGGATTATGCGAGATGCTAATAAAGAGGACTCTTTGATTTCATCCCTTCACATGAATGAGGTTGAGACGTTGATAGAAAATAAGGTTATTACTTCTGGGATGATTCCAAAGGTAAAATCGGCTATTACAGCGCTTCAGGGTGGTGTAAAGAAAGCTCATATTATTGATGGTCGAATTAAGCATTCGTTGCTTTTAGAAGTTTTTACTGACAAAGGTATTGGAACAGAAATAGAAATTTAAAAACAGCTTTTAGCTATTGGCTTTTAGCTTTTAGCAAAGAGCATATTTGCTTTTTGTTTTAGGCCAAGAGCCAAGAGCCAAGAGCCAAGAGCTAAATTATGAAAACAAAAGATGTTCAAAAATTATATAAAGATTATGTCTTAGAAACTTACACTCAAGCTCCTTTGTGTTTGGTTAAAGGAAAAGGTTCTTGGGTTTGGGATTTGCAAGGAAAGAAATATTTAGATTTTTTCCCTGGGTGGGCTGTTAGTGGTTTAGGACATTGTCACCCTAGTGTTTTGTATGCCATTAAAGACCAATGTCGAAAAATTATTCACATATCGAATAACTATTTGAATTTGACCCAAGCAAAACTAGCTCAAAAAATAATAGAGAATAGTTTTCCAGGAAAAGTTTTCTTTTGTAATAGTGGCGCTGAATCGGTTGAAGCGGCCCTTAAATTTGCTAAGAAGTATGGAGCAGCTTCAAAGAAGACGGAAATTATTTCGTTTAAGAAATCATTTCATGGTCGAACCTTTGGTGCGTTAACAGCAACAGGACAAGATCAGCTTCAAGAAGGTTTTAAACCTTTGGTTTCTGGATTCAAGTATGCCGAATATAATGATTTTAGTTCAGTTAAAAAGTTAGTTAGTCGGAAGACAGCAGCAATTATATTAGAGCCCATTCAAGGAGAGGGTGGAATTCACGTAGCGAGTGGGGATTTTATTAAACAGCTACGAAAACTGTGTAATGATGAAAAAATCCTTCTTATTTTTGATGAAGTGCAAACGGGTATGGGGCGAACGGGTAAGTTGTTCGCTTATCAGCATTACAATGTAAAGCCGGATTTAATGACTTTAGCGAAGTCTTTGGGTAATGGTGTCCCTATTGGCGCTTTAGTGGTTTCGAATAAGATTAAGAATGTACTAACTCCAGGAACTCATGGTTCTACTTATGGTGGAAATCCGCTTGTGGCTAAAGTGGCAGCAACTGTTTTTGATGTGATTAAAAAAGAAAAGCTATTGAAGCAAACCCAGGATATGGGCGATTACCTAAAATTAAATTTAGAGAAATTACAACGACGGTATTCGATTATCAGTGAGATTCGAGGTCGAGGCTTGATGTTAGGTATGGAATTATCTATTCCTGGTAAACCCATAGTTGAGGACTGCGTTAAGCAGGGATTGTTAATTAATTGCACTCAAGAAAATGTGTTGCGTATTATGCCTGCAATGATTGTTACTAAAAAGCAAATTGATACGGCAATAAATATTTTAGATTACAGTTTAAGTAAGTTGTGTCATGCATTTTGATGAAGCTCGTGAAGCGAATAGCGGAATGCGAATTGCGCAGAAAAAAAGATTTGAAAGCATAAAACAAAACAATTGGTTGTTTGTAGTTTTGCGCAATTCGCATTCCGCGATTCGCACAACGTAGACATTGGAGAAGTTATGAAGCATTTATTAGGGATTAACAAATTAAGTAAAAAAGATATTCTGGATATTATCAAGTTGGCTAAGCTGATTAAACAATATCCTAAACGATACGCAAAAAAGTTAGAAGGGAAGGCCTTAGGTCTTGTTTTTGAAAAACCTTCTACGCGTACTCGAGTATCTTTTCAGGTAGCTATGACACAGATGGGTGGAGAAGCTCAGTATTTAGGACCTAATGACATAAAACTAGGTTCTCGAGAAGCTCTCCGAGATGAAGCGCGAGTTCTTTCTCGTTATTGGGATGCAGTGGCTTTACGCACATTTTCACATAAAACCATTGAAGGTTTTTCTGATTATTCTTCTTCGCCAGTGATTAATGCCCTTAGTGATGTGTCTCATCCTTGCCAGGTGTTAGCGGATTATTTGACGATTCAGGAGCATGTTGCTTCTAAAGAACCTATTGTTGCCTACTTGGGAGATGGAAATAATGTGTTAACCTCTCTTCTGTTTTTGTTTGCTAAAATAGGAGGCCATTTTCACTATTGTTGTCCTGATAAGTTTAAGCCAAGCAAAAGTATTATGAAGGAAATATTAGCGGTTGCTAAGACCTCAGGTGCTTTGATTCAGGAAAAGTCTTCACCGGCATCTTGTATTAAGTATGCAGATGTTGTTTATACCGATGTGTGGGTTAGTATGGGAGAAGAAAAAATTAAAAAGACAAAAATGAAAGCCTTCAATGGTTTTCAGGTTAATGATAAGTTGCTGACAAAAGCACAGAAGAAAGTATATGTCATGCATTGTCTTCCAGCACATCGAGGAGAAGAAATTACGGACTCTGTTATTGAAAGTAAACGTTCTATTGTTTTTGATCAAGCAGAGAATCGCCTCCATGCTCAAAAAGCAATTTTGTTATGGTTGTTAAAAGACAGCTTTTAGTAGAAAAATTTTCTAGGCCAAAAGCCAAAAGCCAAAAGCTAAAAGCCGATTTTTAAGAAAGGGAAAAAATATGGATAAAGTAATATTAGCTTATTCTGGAGGGTTAGATACTTCCTGCGCCGTGAAATGGCTTAAAGATAAATATAATGTAGAAGTTATTTGTTTTTCCGCCTTTATTGGAGAAGTGCCTGATAAAGAAGCTTTGAAGAAAAAAGCAAAAGCTGCGGGTGCTTCAAAAGTTTATATCGAAGATTTAAAGAAAGAATTTGCGAATGACTTTATTTTGCCAGCGCTTCAAGCACATGCGCGTTATGAAGGAAAATATTTATTAGCAACTTCATTGGGACGGCCCTTAATATCTAAACGTCTTGTGGAGATTGCACATAAGGAAAAAGCAAAGTATGTTGCGCATGGGTGTACCGGAAAAGGAAATGATCAGGTGCGTCTTGAGGTGGGTATTCGCAGTTTGGATGCTTCGTTAAAAATCATTGCGCCTCTTCGAGAATGGGAATTTAAAACTCGAGAAGAAGAAATTGATTATGCTAAGAAAAATAATATTCAAATTGATGTCACCAAGAAGAGTATTTACTCTATTGATAAAAACATTTGGGGTATCGCGATTGAAGCGGGTGTTTTAGAAGACCCTTGGGTAGAAGCTCCAGAGGATGCTTATGTGATGACACAACCGTTATCTAAAGTACCTAAGAAGCCTATTTATGTGACCATTGATTTTAATAAAGGTGTTCCTGTAGCACTTAATGGAAAGAAGATGACCTTTGTTTCTATGATTGAAAAGTTAAACACTATTGCTGGTAAGTATGGTGTTGGACGACTCGATTTAATTGAGAATCGGGTTGTTGGTATTAAGAGTCGTGAGATTTATGAGTCTCCAGCAGGTACGGTTTTAATGGCAGCACATGAAGAGTTAGAAACTTTGATTTTTGATCGAGCATATCTTCATTATAAGCGTTTAGTTTCAGAGCGTTATTCGGAACTTGTTTATGATGGTTTTTGGTTTACGCCACTAAAAGAAGCTTTTGATGCCTTTGTGGGTCAGCATCAACAAAAAGTGACTGGAACAGTAAAACTAAAGTTAGATCAAGGTAATGTATTTATTGCCGGACGTAAGTCAAAGAATGCACTGTATTCCGAAGAGTTAGCAACCTATTCTGAGGGAGATAAGTTTGATCATTCTTCAGCGGAAGGGTTTATTAAATTATGGGGACTTTCTTATGAAAAAAATGTGGGGCGGAAGATTTAAATCAGGTTTAGCTAAAGAAGCTAAAGAGTATTCTTATTCTTTAGCCACAGACTTTGCTTTATTTGACGCAGATATTTTTGTGAATCAAGCTTGGGTTAAAGCGTTAGCCGAAGCGAAGGTTATCCGTGTGTCCGAAAAGCAAAAGTTGCTTCAAGGATTAGAACGCATTTCTAAGAAATATCAAAAGTATATGACCTCAGATAAATATCTAGTAGAGTTTAGCCAACTTTGCGAACAACATGAAGATGTTCACTCTTTAATTCAGGATGAGTTAGAGAAGAACTCGGGGGCTGTAGCTAAGAAGCTACGAACAGGCCGGAGCCGCAATGATCAAGTGACGACAGCATTACGTCTTTGTTTGTTAGCAGAAATACCTGAGTTAATAACGGACATCGCTGTATTTCAAAAAGTTTTAGTTCGATTTGCGGATCAGAACAAGTTAAAAATGGTTCCTGGTTATACCCATCTTCAACGAGCACAGGTAATCTCTGTAGCTCAGATCTTTCTTGCTTATGTTGAGATGTTAGAGCGAGACAAAGAACGATTTAGTGATGCGTTAAAACGAGTGGATGCTCTTCCGTTAGGAAGCGGAGCTTTAGGTGGAGCAACGTATGCAATTTCACGAGATTATTTAAAGAAGCAGTTGGGTTTTTCTAAAATTTTAAATAACAGTATTGATGCGACTGCTGATCGAGACTATGTCATTGAGCTATTGGCTTGTGTCAGTAATTTGTTTATGCATTTATCGCGACTTTCTGAAGACATGATTTTATGGAACTCTTCAGAGTTTGGTTTTCTGACTTTGGATGATGCTTATGCCACAGGTTCTAGTTTGATGCCACAAAAGAAGAATCCGGATTTGTTTGAGTTAGCTCGGGGACGAAGTGGACGTGCTTATGGAGCCTTGATTGCAGCACTTGTAAATCAAAAGGGCCTTCCTCTTTGTTATAACCGTGATCTTCAAGAAGATAAGGAAGCCTTGTTCCCAGCATTAGATCTTTGTGTTTCAACATTAGAAGTGTTAGCTGGAACAGTGAAGACTGCTACGATTAATACCCAAGCTTGCGCGGAGAGTGCTGAGGATAGCTTTTTGTATGCGACTGATTTATTGGATTATTTGGTGTCTAAAGGACTATCCTTTATGGATGCTCATGAAACTTCTGGGAAAATTGTGAACCATGCTTTATCTCAAGGTTTTGAATTAGATCAAATGCCATTAACTGAGTATAAGAAGTTATGTCCAAAAGTAGATAAATCTGTTTATAAGCTTTTTGATCCTGAAGTATCTGTGGCTAAAAAGAAAACCGCAGGGAGTACTTCTATTGCTAGTATTAAAAAACAAATTGCTCGTTGGAAAAAGTTATTATAAAACATGAATTGCGAATTGCGGAATGCGAATTGCGCAGAACAAAAGATTTGAAAACATAAAACAAAACAATTGATTGTTTATAGCTTTGCGCAATTCGCATTCCGCGATTCGCATAACGGGGACGTGAAAAAACATGAAACAATTTTATTACAAAGGGAATGATCTTTATTGTGAACAAGTCCCTGTATCGGATATTGCACAAAAAGTAGGGACTCCTTTTTATCTTTATAGCCATGATGCATTAACCAGTCATTACATGCAGCTGGCTAAAGCATATAAAGCGATAAATCCATTGATTTGCTATTCCACTAAAGCAAACTCTAATTTAGCGGTGTTAAAGTCTTTGGTTAAAAAAGGTGCTGGCCTAGATATCGTTTCGGGTGGAGAATTGTTTCGTGCTTTAAAAGTAGGTGCTAATCCTAAAAAAATTGTTTTTGCGGGTGTTGGAAAAACAAGATCAGAAATTAAAGAAGCTATTCAAAAAGGAATTTTACTCTTTAATGTAGAGTCTGTTGGAGAAGTGGAGTTAATTAATGATGTTGCTAAATCAATTAAGAAAAAAGCAAATGTCTCTTTAAGAGTTAATCCAGATGTGGATGCTTCAACGCATGACTATATCACCACAGGTAAGAAGGAAAGCAAGTTTGGCATTGATTTAGATAGTGCGAGAAAGGTGTTTGCTCATGTTACTGATTATAAACATGTGAACCTTTCTGGAATTCATGTACACATTGGTTCTCAGATAACAACAGTGGCACCCTTTGTGAAAGCGTTTAAAAAAGTAATGCGTTTCATCGACTTTTTAGAAAAGAAGGGAACAAAAATAAAGTTTTTAAATTTAGGGGGTGGGTTAGGGATTGTTTATGACAAAGAAAAACCTCAAACACCTAAAGAGTTTGCTCGGAAAATTGTTCCTATTGTGAAACGTAAAGGATTAAAGATTATTTTTGAACCCGGTCGTTTTATTGCTGGAAATGCGGGAATCTTCGTCACAGAAGTCATCTACTCAAAAAAGACTCCAGCAAAGAATTTTTTAATTGTGGATGGAGCAATGAATGATTTAATTCGTCCTAGCTTGTATGATGCTTATCATGAAGTTCGTGCTGTAAAGCGTAATGGTGCATTAAAACAAGTAACAGCAGATATTGTAGGGCCTATTTGTGAGAGTGGTGACTTCTTTGCGAAAGCTCGAAAGTTGCCTGATTTTCAGATCAAAGACCAGATGGCTGTGATGAGCGCAGGGGCCTATGGCTTTACCATGGCCAGTAATTATAATTCTAGACCTCGGGTGGCTGAAGTAATGGTTTCGGGTAAGAAATTTGAAGTTATTCGAAAACGTGAAACCAGAGAAGATTTGATTCGTGGAGAACGAATCCCAAAGTTTATATAAAGCACGAATTGCGAATCGCGGAATGTGAATTGCGCAGAATAAAAGCTTAAAAAAAGACATTGGTAGTTTTTATATTTTAGTTTTGCGCAATTCGCATTCCGCAATTCGCGCAACGATACAAAGGACGTTATGGATACAATTACATTTTATAAAATGCAAGCATCTGGAAATGATTTTGTGGTTGTGGATCATAGGGAGAATTTTATCCCTGATGTATTCCAATTCACACAGAAGGTGTGTGTCCGTCAATTTGGTATTGGTGCGGATGGTGTTCTGTTGGTTGAAAACTCAAAGACATCTGATTTTAAAATGAGAATTATTAATGCTGATGGATCTGAAGCAGAGATGTGTGGCAATGGATCTCGGTGTATTGCATTGTTTGCTCATGAGATGTTGAAGTTTCCAGAACAAATGACTATAGAAACATTAGCCGGAGAGATTTCAGCTCATATTACAGATAAGGGAATTAAAGTAAAACTGACCGAACCTAAGGATTTTAAGGATGCATTTACTCTTAAGTTAGATGGGCGAGAGGTGGAGCTATACCATTTAGATACGGGTGTTCCTCATATTATTCATTATCCAGAAAGCTTATCCGATCTTCCTATTAATGAAGTGGGCGGAGCTATTCGTTTTCACTCGGAGTTTGAGCCTAAGGGTGTTAATGTAAACTTTGTTGAAGTAACAGGGCCTCATGATATTTCTGTGCGTACTTATGAAAGAGGTGTTGAGGCAGAGACATTTGCTTGTGGAACAGGTTCTACAGCATCTGCTTTGATTTCAGCATTAACTAAAAGTGTTAAGAGCCCTGTGAATGTTTTCACCACAGGTGGAGAAGTTCTAAAGATTTATTTTGATAAGAAAGATAATCAGCTTTCAAATGTTTATTTAGAGGGTAAAGCTTATTTTTCTTTTCGAGGCGAATTAATTACGTAAAACTAAACTCGAATTGCGAATTGCGCAAAACAAAAGCTTAAAAATAAGACATTGATAGTTTTTATGTTTTAGTCATTCGCAATTCGCATTCCGCAATTCGCACAACGAGACAAAGGAGCAATATATGTTTGAAGGTTCAATGGTTGCTATCGTAACCCCATCTAAAAATGGAAAAATTGATTATCCCAGATTAAAAAAATTAATCGACTTCCACATTGAAGAAGGAACAGATGTTATTGTGCCTTGTGGAACGACCGGTGAAGCAGCCACAATGAGTCTTAAGGAACACAGTGACGTGCTCAGTTTTACTGTAGACCATGTTGGAGGAAGAGTTCCTGTAATTTGTGGAGCTGGTTCTAATAATACAGAAGAAGCCCTTTTATTAGTAAAACATGCTAAGAAGATTAAGGCTGATGGAGTCTTGGTTGTAACCCCTTACTATAATAAGCCATCTCAAGAAGGTCTGTACCGTCATTTTGAGTTTTTAGCCAAAAAGGTGAATATTCCTTTTGTTCTTTATAACGTTCCAAGTAGAACTGGGATATCCATTACTCCGGACACGGTTGTTCGTTTGTCTAAAATCTCTAATATTGTTGGTATTAAAGAAGCGAGTGGAAGTTTGGATCAAGCGGCAGAAATTATTGCACGCACAAACCTAGATGTGATTTCCGGAGAGGATGGACTAACATTTCCATTAATGGCTATTGGCGCTAAAGGAGCTATTTCAGTTGTTGCTAATGTTGCTCCTAAGCTTAATGCTCAAATGATTCGTCATTGTCTTGAAGGAGATTATGAAGCGGGTCGTAAAATTCATTATCAATTATTAGAACTGATCAATACATTGTTCATTGAAACAAATCCTATCCCAACAAAAACAGCTTTAGGAATGATGGGAATGCTTAATGAAGAATTTCGTTTACCTCTTTGCTCAATGAGTAAAGAGAAGAAAGCAACACTTAAAAAAGTTTTAAATAAATATGGCTTAATAAAGCACGGAAAGCGGACTGCGAATAGCGGATTGCGCAAGACAAAAGCATAAAGTTTTTCGCAATTCGCATTCCGCAATTCGCAGTCCAGTAGCATAGATTATTGAAAGGAATATAAATTATGGCAAAGAATTCAAAAGTAAAATTAATTGTGTTTGGTGCTTGTGGCCGAATGGGAACTCGAATTATTACCTTGGCTAATGAAAGTAAAGTTTTTGATGTTATGGGAGCTTTGGAAACTAAAAACCATCCTAATTTAGGAAATCCAATTGAAGAGACTATTTCGGGGTGGAAAGGAAGAAAATTATTTATTTCTAGTGAGTTAGAAGAGGTTATTGGAGACTGTCAGGTGATGATTGATTTTACTCACCCGGATAGTACCATCAAACATTTGAGAGCTGCAGTGAAAGCTAAAAAGGCTCTTGTGATCGGAACGACTGGTTTTTCAAAACCTCAGCTAGCAGAGATTAAACGGGCTAGTAAGAAGATTCCTATTGTCCAGGCACCCAATATGAGTATTGGGGTCAATGTGGTGTTTCAGATAGCTGAATTGCTAGGAAGCCAGCTGGATAATTGCTATGATGTCGAAATTGTAGAAACTCACCATAAATTCAAAAAAGACGCCCCTTCTGGGACAGCTTTAGAGCTGGCAGACCGTGTTTCTAAGGGTAGAAAGGTCCAGTTAGACCAGGTTGCCCTATATGGACGAAAAGGCTTTACTGGGGAGCGAAAAAAAGGTAGTATCGGTATTCATGCTCTACGTGGGGGCGATGTTGTTGGGGAGCATAGAGTTAGGTTCATTACACACGGTGAAAGTATCGAGGTTTTTCACCATGCTGCTAACCGTGATTCCTTTGCCTCAGGTGCTTTAAGAGCAGCACAGTTTTTAGCTAAAAAACGGACTGGATTTTTTACAATGAAAGACGTTTTAGGCCTTAAATAACTATTTAAGTTTGTTTAACTCTGTTAAAAATAGGTGGGCATGACAATTAACCCCTATTTCACCAAATCCGTTTCAAATGAAAACAGCGTAGGACATAAGAAGTCTCTCTTCTTATGTTTGTTGTTTTCATTTTTTATTTTTGTACAGGCTATAGGTCTGTCTCCAGCTTTCTCTCAAGAAGCTCCTCAAAAAGATAATCCAGATTTATTCAAATTCAGAAACGCCTTTTATATGCCACATTCGGTGCGTCTTCAATACAACACTTATGATTGTTTGAGTTTTATTTTAACGAAACAAGAAGAGAACGATTGGAATTCTTTTTTCTCTGTAATTACAGGTTATGACCAAAGTGTTTTAGAAACGCGTATTTTGAAAGATGTTCAAACCATTGATGAAGCACGTGAGATGTTTGAAGAAAACTCAAATAGAATTAATTTTGAAGGTGCTTCTATTGTTATGGTTGATCTTCAACGTAAAGATAATAAATTTTATAAGTTGTATTGGGTCGGCCACCGTGCTTATCCAACATTAAAAGCTGCGCAACAAGCAATTTCAAAAGTAAAAAAAGAAGTTGAAGACTCTGGTGTTAGTTTTGATGATGCGATTCAGGCAGCAGAAGAATATTCTCAGTCCTTTACGGGTGCTGAAAGAGTAGCGGCTAAAGAAACATTAACGGGTGGTCAGAAACCTAATTTTCAAAAAGAAGAAGATTACTTTTTCAATGCCTACGATAGACTTAACTTACAAGGTTTCTGGGGTAAATATCCTGATGACGAATGGTTTGTTTACCAATCCATTGGAGAAACTTCTTACCGCCAAACCAATTTAGATGAGCGGGGAGTAAAGATTGCGACAGGTTTCGTGTTTAATCGTCTTGTTTTTCGCGGTATAAAGTTTTTTGGCTCTAGCATTGATCCTTACGTTGAAGCAGACTTCCGTTTTGAAAGTAATGAAAGAGATTTTAATAACACCATCGATTTTGGTGCTGGATTGGAATATCGGCCTTTTAGAAATATGAAACAATTGGATGAATCACCGCTAACAGAATGGGTTAAAAGTTTTCGTATCTTCTTTGAGTATCTCAAAAGAGAACCCGTCAAAGATGTTATTGCTTTCTCTCGGGACCATGACATAAAAGTGGGTGTTGATTACTTTAAAGAGTGGGGTATTGATCTTCCAAAAGAAGGTGCAGAAGATGGGTTGTTCTGGGGAGAGTGGTTTGGGGATTATCACTTTAAGAAAACAGACTTTTCTAGTGGGGACGACTTTGACTCTTTCGTAGCAAATTCCAATGTAAAAATCGGTGTGAAATGGCCACGTATCCCTTTACCTAAAAATCCTATTAATGATGAATTAGTGTTTATGCCTTATATGCTTTTTGAGCATGTAAACACCGATGGAACTAGTTTCTTTTTTCAAAATAGATATTTTGTTGGTGCAGGTGTTCGTTTGATGCCTTTTAGAAGTTATCGTTTTATGGATTCTCAGTGGGTTTTTAGAACGAAATTATTTTTTGAATATGAAGGAGTTGGAGCAACGCAATATGGTAAAGATGGTCCTCCAAGTTCTGTTCCGGATCGTGATTATCGATTTGGAATTAACGTGTCACTAAACCGATTCTAGGCTTATGTTAAATTTATTAAGATCTAAAAAATTAAACTTTGCTGTTACAGGGCTTTTTCTGGTTGCCTTTCTGTTTGCGGATGCAAAGCCTGCTCATGCGACGGTTATTAACTCAAGTTTTGAGCTGGGTGCAGGGACTACGGCTAATAATTGGACAGCGTTTACGGCAGGTGCAGCAGCAGCTTCTGCACGCAGAGTGAATGCAGCCGGTGTTGGAGGTGTGGGTCTTCCTATTGCAACAGTTGGTGCGTTTGGAATGGAAATGAATGCTTTTGGTGCGACTACCTCAGGAGCATTTCAAAATGTTTTGGGTGTTACTGAAGGGGATAGTGTTAGTCTTACCGTGGATGCTCGAACACCTAATTTGACCAATGGTGCTGGGGATGGTTTTGGTCGAGCGCGCATCGAGTTTTTTAATTCGCTAGGAGCTCAAATTTCAGCGTTTAATTCACCTAATATTACTTTTGCTAACACAGACGGTTTGGGTGGTTTTGCTACTTTTAACGTGGGTGCTTCTGCTCCTGCTGGAACATCTTTTGCTCGTATTACGTTAACTACGGTTTTGGCTCCTGGTAATTTGGGTGCTGGGGACCTTGTTTTTGATAATATTCGGTTAGCGCTTGTTAAATCGAATGGTGCAGGTGTTGCTCAGTTGTTTCCAATTTCGATTGGTGGGTTTCAAAATAATATTGAAGCTTGGCCAGGAAAATTAATCACTGTTAATTTTGGTGTTCAAAATACAACAGCCGCTGCTATCCCTGCTGTGGAACTTAATTTAACGGTTCCAAGTGGACTTGCCCTGGTTCGTAATAGTCTTCTGGTAGATAATAATATTGCTATCCCTGAACAGCAGAATATTAATAATACTATTTCTTTTAGAGGTGCGTTCGCTCCTGGAGAGCAAAGAGTGGTTACAGCACAAATTTTAGTCACTTCAGGTGTAACTATTGGAGAAGTGTATGATTTAGTTGTTTCTGCGCGTAATCCTCTTTCAGGATTAGCTATTAGTGGTGTTACCCGTATTCCTGTTCGAATTATTCCAGATACTCTTTTTGATGCAGGAACACTACTCGGAAAAGTATTTAACGATAAAAATGAAAATGGAATGCAAGATGTTGGTGAGGATGGTATTCCCAATGTTCGTCTAGCAACCGAAGATGGATTAGTAATCTATACAGATAAACACGGTAAGTATAGTATTCCTGGTTTAACTCCTAATCGTCATTTAATTAAAATTGACGGTAACTCTCTTCCTAAAGGAACAAAATTTATAACCGAAGAAACATTTCTATTTAAAACTACCCCGGGTATGCTCAGTAAAGTAAGTTTTGCTGTTAAGCTCCCACCAGGGCAGGTGCCAGATCAATATAAAGAAGACTTAGATGTTTATGTTTCTCAATACTTTGATCAAATAGAACCTACATTAACTGTTTCTGTTCAGCCTAGTGACTTAGAATTAGGGCAGGGTGTGTTGCTTCAAAACCCTGTTTTTCATTTCGATACGAATTATGGAGAGTTCATTTCAGATTGGCGTGTTGAAGTTTACAATGAATTCGGAGAAGCTATTTGGACGGGATATGGAGAAGGTTTCCCTCCTAGTGAGGTTCCTTGGTCTGGAATTGGAGATAATGAACAAATTCTTGCTCCTGGGGACTATGCGTTTCGTTTAATTGTTTCAGATACTAATAACCATGAAGACTGGACTGCTTTAAGCCCCTTTCGAGTGGTGGATAAATTAAAGGGTAAAGGCCAGCGTTTTGATCAGCCTTTTTCTAATGTGGGTTTCTTAAATATTCAAGAAGATGGAAAACAAAGTATTCCTTTAGATAAATATGGTGCTCCTGTACAAGTCCGTGGTCAAATTGGTGATGAGCGGGAGTTGATGATTAATGATCGGAAAGTTAACGCGAATGCTGATGGTAGTTTTAAAGAGATAGTTTATCTCCCTTATGGAAAGAGTAATGTTCAAGTAGCTAGTACCAATGTTGAAGGCGGAACAGTTCATTACTCCAAAGACTTAGAAGTAAAAGATCGCTACTTTTTTATGGTGGGTATTGCTGAAGGCGAATTGGGATATCAACAAATTGATGGTAGTGCTGAAACGCTCGGTGAAGCAGATGAGTTCCAAGACTCATTTTATCAAGATGGTCGAGTTGCTTTTTATCTCAAAGGTAAAATCAAGGGAAGAGTTATGATTACAGCTCATATGGACTCCCAAGATAGTGAGCCTGATGAAAATCTTTCTCGTTTATTTACTAATTTAGATCCCGATTCTTATTACCCTGTTTATGGTGATAATTCCGTTATCGATTACTCCGCACAAGATTCTCAAGAACGCTTTTATCTCTTAATCGAAGCAGATCGTTCTTATTTGAAGTATGGTAGTTTTAAAACTGAGTTTAATGATACCGAATTAGTTCAATATAACCGAACCTTGTCGGGTGCTAAGGTTCATTTCGAAACGTTAACCACGACAAAATATGGTGACCCTAAAGCAGGTTTCGTTTTAATGAATGCTATTTCAAGACAAGCAAGTGACCATAATGAATTTGTTGGAACGGGTGGATCTGTTTATTACCTGCGTCATCGACAAGTAATAGAAGGTAGTGAAAAACTAAAAATTCAAGTTCGCGATAAAGTTCAAAATATTACTATTTCTGAAGATGAACTGGTTGAAGGAGAGGACTATGAAATTGATTACCAATCAGGAAGAATTTTACTAAATAGTCCTTTAACTTCTGTTACTTTTTCAAACTCTATTATTTCCAATCAAATTTTAAATGGAAACCGCTTGTTTTTAATCGCTGATTATGAATACGAGACGTTATCCATTTTTGATTTTAGCTCTAGAGGAATTCGGGGTTGGGGCCATGTTAGTGATAATTTAAAAATTGGGGGTACTTGGGTTCGCCAAACAGCTCAGTCAACAGCTGATGATTATATTGTACGAGGATTAGATGCGACGTTACGTATTGGAGAAAATACGAAGATTACTGCTGAAATTGCAGAGTCTAATAATTTTGAAGGTGGAGCAGGCGTTTCTTTTGATGGTGGTTTAAGTTTTACGGATACTCAAACAGGAACATTTAGAACAAGAAGTGAAGCCTATTCGGTTAAAGGGCAAACCCGCATTGGTAAGAGAACTGAAGTTTCGGGTTATATTCAAAAGTTGACTCCCGGTTATGCAGTGGACAATTTAAACAGCCAACAGGGAACTCGAAAATATGGCATTAATGTTCGCTACCGCATCACAGATCATCTTCATGGACAGTTTAAGCATGAAAAACTAGAGGTTCTTGCCCCTCGAACCAGCAATTTTCAACAGGTTATTTTTGACCCTGAAAGAAGGTCTACAACGAGCTTGCAATTGAAATACGCTCGTGGTGCTTGGGAAGCAATTGCTGAGTATCGTAAACAAGATATTGATGTTGAGCATGTCTTAAGACCTATTGAAGACATCCTGGATAATGAAAGATTTGAAAATGCAATTGCCTTAAAGGTGGGTTACCAAGCATTGGATTGGTTAAAGCCTTATGTCCGTGGCCAAATAGCATTGGGTGGAGAAGATGCTAATAGCCAGGTTGGTTTTGGTGCTGAAGTAAAGTTACCCGATAATAAAACAATTGCTTATATAGAAGAAACATTTGGAAATATTGGAGACTCTACATTAATTGGTGTTGAACGAGAAATTGATGATAAAACACGGGTTCATACTAACTTTTCTGTTGTTGAGAAGCATGGTGTTGGTAAGAGCTTTTTAACAAATATGGGGTCCTCTCACATACTTGATGATCGTAGTCGTATTTATAATGAACGTCGTTATGCCAATAATACGTTTACAGGTTTAAATCAACAGGATGTTTTAGGTTACGATATTAATATTGCTAAACGTTGGAATTTAGCGGCTTCTTATGAGCGCAGTGTTATTGATGAGCTTTCCGTTCCAGATAAACGTAATGCTGTTTCTGTAACTATTGCTTATAACGATAATAAGAGATTAAAAACAGCAACAAAAACGGAGTTAGTGAAGCAGTTGGGCGTACAAGATCGTACCCAGATGACATTGCAGCACAACACCGAGTTTAAGATTAATCAAGATCTTACATTTAAAGCTCGCTTAAATACTTCTAGAACTCGAAATAAAACAATTCAACAAACAGAAGCTAACTTTACCGAATTTAATACAGGAATTGCTTATCGTCCTATTAAATTTGATCGTCTTAACTTTTTAGCACGTTACACTTATTTGACAGATAACAACCCGGATATCACGTTCCAAGCGGGTGTTCCTTTTACTCAGACCTCCCATACGATTGGGATTGAAGGTGCTTACGATATGAATCGTTACTTTCAATTGGTGCAAAAATTTGCTTTAAGAAACGCTAAGTTCTCACTTAATTCAGGACAAGATTCCGCTGTGGATTCTGTTTTATGGGCTTCACGAATTAATTTCCATGTGACTCGTAAATGGGATATTGCTGCAGAGTACCGAGTTAACTTTCAAGAAAATGCAGCTGATGATCAAAAGACAGGATTCTTGTTTGAAGTTGATCGAAAGCTTTATGATTATGTTCGCTTAGGTGTTGGTTATGACTTTACCAATTTTAATGAGGGAATTAACCCCGATAGTGGTTATGAATTCCATGGATTTTTTGTTCGTTTAACAGGAGAATTTTAAGTAAAGGAAAAACTATGAAGAGCTCAATTTATTTAATAATAGCCTTTCTTCTTTTTGGATCTATTTCTTTTTCAGCATGTCAAAAAGTGAAACATGCCGTATTGCCAGTTTATGATGAAGTGCTTGTTTTTGATCATGCCATTGATTTTACCTACTTAAGAGTTTTGGATTCTATTCTCGATGAGCCAGATTGGACACTTCATGAAACCAATCAAAAAGAAGGCTTTTTAGTTGCGGTTAATGAACGATTTCCAGATGCCTTTGCCCCTATTGATCAGCGGATGGTTAGTTTTCAATTAACACAGGTTTCTCGAGGACAAACAACTGTTCAGGTTACTCCATCGACTCAAACAGTGGTGGGTGTCAAAGATCTTCTTCAGGCTATTCAAATCCACGTAAATAGTTAATAAAGACGGTTTTAGGGATGGTTCTTCTTGTAGTAAGAACTGTCCCTATTTTTATTCCAAATCCCCCCAATTTCCCTTATAATAATATATTTAATTTATGCCTATTATTGTTTCTAGAAGGGGTAAGCGAGTATGTCAAAGGGATCTATCGTCCTTAAAGGGGTTCGAACTCACAATCTTAAGAATGTGGATATTACGATACCTCACAATGAATTAGTGGTTATTACAGGGGTTAGTGGCTCAGGAAAGTCTTCGTTAGCTTTTGATACCCTCTACGCTGAAGGTCAGAGACGTTATGTTGAGTCTCTTTCCTCTTATGCCCGCCAATTCTTAGAACGTATGGAAAAACCAGATATTGAATTTATTTCTGGGATTTTACCTGCTATTGCCATTGAAGCGAAAAACCCCGTTTCTAATGCCCGCTCTACTGTTGGAACTCAGACAGAAATTAATGATTACCTCAGAGTTTTCTTTTCTAGAATTGGAAAGACATTTTGCTCCAAATGTAAGCGCCAAGTTCAAATTGAAGAACCTGATGTTGTTGCCCAAAAATTAATCAAACAAAATTCTAATCATTGGTCCTTAATCTTATTTGATGTGCAAGTTACAGAAGATTTTAGGAAGTATACGGATGATTTTCTTCAAGAACTATCAAAAGAAGGTTTTTTAAGAGTTTTAGTGAATAATGAAATTAAATCTCTAGATAAACAAATTTTTGATGATGAAAATATAGATAAAATTAGTATCGTAGTAGACCGAATACAATTAAGCAAAGAGAAACAAGCGCGCTTAATTGAATCTTTAGAGTTGGGATATCGTTATGGTAAAAATAAGATCTCAGTAAAAGTTTCACCAGAACCTTCTGAAAAATTTCCAACAGATCAGAAGAGTTTCTCTGATTGGAAAACACATCTTTTCTCCCGAAATTTCCATTGTGCTGATTGTCAAATGGAGTACACCAAACCAACCCCTCATATGTTTTCATTTAATTCGCCGCTAGGTGCTTGTGATAAATGCCAGGGTTTCGGACGCATTATTGATATTGATTGGAACTTGGTGGTGCCAGATGAATCCAAGTCTTTAGGTGATGGTGCTATTGAACCTTGGACAAAACCAAGTGCTAGTTGGGAGTTTGGACAGTTAAAGAAATATTGTTCTAAGAAAAAAATCCCATGGGATAAACCTTTTAAAGAATTAAGCAAAGCAATTCGAGACAGGATTCTATATAAAGATGATTTTGATGAAAACTTTTCTAGTGTCCAAGGGTTTTTTAAATATCTAGAAAAGAAAACCTATAAGATGCATATCCGTATTTTTCTTAGTAAATATAGGGGTTATTTTCTGTGTCCTGATTGTAAGGGCTGTCGTTTAAAGCCCAATGCATTAAGTGTGAAGATAACCGATAAAAACATTCATGATCTTTGTGACTTAACCTTAGGCGGGCTTAAAGACTTTTTAGAAAAACTGAAGTTAACTCAGACAGAAATGGAACTAACAGAACCTATACTTGAAGAGTTGAAAAAAAGAAGTAAATTTTTAAATGACGTTGGATTAAAATATTTGACCTTAAATCGTCTGTCCCGAACTTTGTCTGGAGGAGAATCTCAACGTATTAACTTAGCCACATCTTTAGGCTCTAGTTTAGTGGATACTTTGTATGTCTTGGATGAACCCAGTATTGGGCTTCACGAAAGAGATAACCAGTTGCTAATTAATTTATTAAAAGAGCTTCGAGAATTGGGAAATACGGTTGTTGTTGTGGAACACGATTCCTCTATGATTGAGATGGCAGATCAGGTGATTGATATTGGCCCTTTTGCTGGGGCTCGTGGAGGAGAAGTTATTTTTAATGGAGATATCAAACAACTATTAAAAAGTAAAAATTCTCTAACAGCAAAATACTTACGGGGTGAAGAAAAAATAGAAAGAACAAATCAAATTACAAATGGATCTGTCAAAAGTGCTAAAAAGGATGAAACTGCTAATAAAATTGTCATTCATGGTGCTAAAGAACATAATTTAAAAGGGGTTACTGTTGAGTTTCCTCTACATCAATTTTGTGTTGTTACGGGAGTTTCGGGTTCTGGTAAAAGCACATTACTATACGACGTTTTATATAACAACTATTTACGTTATCGAGGACGTCCTGTCTCTGATATTGGCCAGTGTGATCGTATTGAAGGTTTTGATGATGTTTCGGATATTATTTTGATTGATCAATCTCCTATTGGAAGAACTCCAAGATCAAATCCTATTACTTACTTAAAAGCATTTGATCATATTCGTCAGCTATTTTCTAAAACAACGGATGCTCAACGGCGAGCTTTGGGCCCAGGTGCTTTTTCATTTAATGTTACAGGAGGGCGTTGTGAGGCATGTCAGGGTGATGGGAAAATAAAAGTTGAGATGCATTTTATGGCTGATGTTTTTATTGAATGTGAAAAATGTAAAGGCACACGTTATCAGCCTCATATTTTAGAGATTCGTTACAGAGGTAAAAATATTCATCAGGTATTGAGTATGACAGTTGAAGAGGCATTAGATTTTTTTAGAGATCATGAAAAATTGATATCCAAATTAAAAATTTTACAAAATGTGGGTTTGGGTTACTTGTGTTTGGGGCAATCGGCTAACACCCTTTCGGCTGGAGAAGCACAGAGGTTAAAATTAGCATTGGAGATGTCTGATTTCAATAAAACCAATATGTTGTATGTTTTTGATGAACCCACGACAGGCCTTCATTATCATGATATTAAATATTTGATAAAGGCATTTGATGAATTGATTACTGGAGAAAACTCTTTGTTGATTATTGAACACAATTTAGAAGTGATTCGTTGTGCAGATCATGTTACTGATTTAGGTCCTGATGGGGGAGACGGTGGAGGCGAGCTACTGTACTCAGGTAGTTTAAAGGGTTTATTGAAGGAACCTAGATCTTATACGGGACAGTGTTTGAAGAAAAAATTTAAACTGAAGTAATCCCCGTAGAATGCGTCTTATTTAGGAAAGGAAACAAGGGAACTGCAAGCCGGAGTTAAGTTGAAACCTGTGTCCTGTTACCTTGTTTGGTTATGTGAAGTTGACAGTAAATTAGAACTATGATAGCCTTTGTGCTAATAAAATCTTTATAAAATATGTTAATTTCTTGGTACGGCAGATTTAGATTTCATAAAGGTTTATGTTATAGTTAATTATGGAGAACTGCTGTGAACTATTTATTTAATTTTTTAGCTCAATTTCGATATCTTATGGTTTTAGCTATTTTGGGTATTTTTTGCTTATCTTCCCCTCTGTATGCAGGGCAATATGAGGATATTATCGAAGATGCCCGAGGTAAAAAGAAGCCTGCAACTGAAGAGAAAAAAGAAGAACAGCCTGTTCAGGTACAGTATAGCGTAGGAGATACTTCTTCTTTCTTTTCTGACTCCAATAGCCCTGTTTCTACCAGTAAATCGTCAGAATGGGATGAATGGGACGAATATTACGAAGAATGGTAATATAATCAAAATTAAATATATAGAATTAATGGTATTTAGACGTTAATATTAAATCAATACGGTATCAATCCGTGTCCTCTATTTACCTCGTAATAGAGATAGATTAGTTAGTTTAATAGCGAGATTGAGTTGTCATAAGGAGATTTTTATATGAACATGAAGATGAGAAGAGCGCAAATGTACTGGATGGATCATAAAGTTAAAATTATGATCATCACGGGTATTATTATATTGTTGGGTGCTGCAGTTTATGGAATGTATAAGTTAGAGAGTTTTTATCGAAATATCACTTTAGCGTCAATGCCTCTTCAGCTGTTATTAGGTATGGTTCATGCTGCCGTTTTCGTATTCATGTATCAAGTTGTTCTTCGGGGAGGTTTTACTAAGACAGATAAAAAAGATGTGAAAGGGAAAGAAGTTAACGTTCGTTTTTCCGATGTAGTTGGTATTGATGAAGCTAAAGAAGAAGCTTGGGAAGTTGTGGAGCTTATTAAAGATCATGCTCGCTTAAAGAAAATTGGTGGAAAAATTTTACGTGGAATTTTAATGTTAGGTCCTCCCGGATGTGGTAAGACCTATTTGGCTAAAGCTATGGCTACAGAAGCAGGTCTTCCATTTTTGTCTATGGCTGCCAGTGAATTTAACGAAGTATTCGTAGGTGTGGGTTCTTCTCGTGTGAGACAACTATTTAAAAAAGCTAGAACCTTAGCTTATGGTTTTGGTGGTTGTATTATTTTTATCGATGAGTTGGATGCTATGGGTCGTAAACGTACCTTTAATCAATTTGGTGGACAAGAATCAAATAATACTCAAAATCAGTTGCTTGTAGAAATGGACGGTTTGGGTTCTAAAGCAGAGAATGTTATTGTGATTGGTGCAACCAATGCTCCAGAAGATACAATGGATGAAGCTTTATTGCGTCCTGGTCGATTTGACCGAAAAGTTTATATCAGTAAACCTAGTTTGGCGGGTCGAGAAAAATTATTTACCTATTACTTAGGAAAAGTAAAACATGATGGTTCTATCGATGTTTCTCGCCTAGCACGTAAAGCAGTAGGAAAGAGTCCTGCTGATATTGAAATGTTGGTGAAAGAATCAGCTTTAATTGCGACTCGAAATAATAAAGAGAGTGTTTCACTAAGCGATATTTCAGAAGCTATTGAACGTATTGAATTAGGTGTTAAGCAAAAAATTAATATGAATGATCATGAAAAAGAAATGACGGCTTATCATGAAACAGGTCATTTGATCGCAACCTATTTACTTCATCCTACAGATGATGTATTTAAGGCCTCAATTATCCCTAGAAAATCATCTTTAGGTGTTGTTCATCACACACCTAGAGAAGAGCATTTTAGCCAAGACAAACATACGTTGGTAGCTAATATTAAAGTTGCATTAGCAGGTTATGTGGCAGAAAAGCTAAAATATAATACTACGACCACTGGAGTTTCTAGCGATTTTAGACAAGCAACGGCTATTGCTCATACGATGGTTTGGAAACTAGGAATGGCAGACTCTGATACACTTCATGGAGACTATACCTCTATTCCTGAGACGCAGCTTTCTAATGAGATAAAGACGAAGTTGAATGATGCGTCTGAGGTAATTATTCAACGTTGTTTAAAAGAAGTAGAAGAGTTATTAAAGGAAGAAAATGATCTCTTCGAACGATTTGCTCGTGAATTATTAACACGCCAAGAATTGGATTATGATGAAATCGAAGCCATATTTAATGAATATGGAAAGGTGAATCCAAGAATTGTTGGTATAAATTTTAAAAAGAAAAAGAATAAGGAAGAGGGTTCTGAAGGCGAGAATCCTGTAACCAGTTAATAGTCATTCCTTTCAGAGTAAAATGATTAAGCCGCTTCTCTCAAAATAGAGTGAAGCGGCTTTTTTTAACCCTAAAGCTTAGTAAATTCACCATAGCCCAACTAAGCTTTAGGGTTTTTCATAAGGCGTATCAATGAAAAAAATCTTATTTCCCCTAAGTTTGGTTCTGATTCTATTCTCATTTGCATTCGTGCAGTTTGGTTGTGGAGAGCCTACATTTCCTAAAGATAAAATTATTCAATCCATCAAAGAAGTTTGTCTGAAAGACCACGGTATTAAAGATGTGGAAGTTCAGGTTCAAGGAAAAACAATTGGTGTTTTTCTTCCACTTCAACAATTGTTTCATAGTGATTTTGAGCATGTGCTTGCTACAGGCAAGGTAACCAATTTAGAAAGTTTACTGCAGTTTTCTCCAGAAGCATTAGAAAAAGTAGATGATGTTTTGTTTTCTACTTCCCGTGTGGTTTTAAGCACCGATATGGACATTGATTTCTATCAGTTAAAAGCAGTAGATACCGAATCAACGGGTATTGAGTTTGTTCTCATTGGTTATGTGGATGATATTAAGAGGGTTCGTTTTTGGGATATTCCCAGAAGTGAATACCAAAAGCGTGTTTTGCATGACTTAAAGATTAACCGAGCTGTTTTATGGCATCGCCCAGTTCAACGATTATTCCAAGATATGAATCAATTGCCAGTTGTGGAGTTATTGGACCAATACTTTATTTCCGGAACAAATCTAAATATGATTTCCCCTTTCTTCTATTCTTATTTATTAGAAACTCAGTTTAAAGATAGTGAAGGTCTCAATATCGTAGATATTCGTTCTACAGGATTTAAGCAAAATCAGGCTCTGGTTTATGTGAAAGTGAATGAGAAGTTTAAAGTAAAGCAGGAATATGAAGATCATAAATTCTTGATCCCCTCTGATTATGACGCCGAGTTTTTATTTATTTTAATTCAACAGGGCAATCAATATAGAATCTCCCGAGTGATTCCGTTTGATTATTTAGATAAAGATAATAAACCCCAAAAAATTCAATTTCCTAAAGAACTTCAGCTATATCAAAATATTGAAAACTGGGAAACCAACTATGAGCTAGAAGAAATAAAATTTACAGAGTTTTTGTCTCGCCAAATTACTTTTAGAGTTGGTGGTTTAGTTTTTAATGATGAGCGTATTGAAAATACGTTAGGTAAAGTAAAGCCAGAACTTACTTTTGTGGATGCGGCAATAGGAAAAGAAACCAAAGAAGAAACTTCTCAAGAAGCAGTAGAGCCAGAGAAGGGTTATTTCCTATTAAAGTCTGTTTTGACTCCACAAAATCTAATACCAACATTGGAAGATTCTATACCTACTTTAGAGCCTATAGAAGAGGACAAAGGGTACTATTTACAGCAAGTATTGCAGTTAATCACCAAAGTATTGCGGTTTTATTCATTTCAGGGTTATTCAGGAATTCAAGTTGAAATGCCTTATTCGGATAAACAAATATTTTTGGATCTTAACCAGCTAGAAGAGATTCGAAAACAGAAATTTGATCCAACCCAATTTTTTTCTAAGTAGTACGCCTTCATAGATAATCGTTCTAGTGTTTGTCATCCCGGACTCCGATCCGGGATCCACTTCCTTAATCAAATACTATTGTTTTTAATAAAGAAATGGATCCCGGATCAAGTCCGGGATGACAGGATATTTAGGTATAAGTAGGTTTGAGGCTGCAAAATTTCATTAGCAGTCACAGCTCAGGAGTGCTAGAATACGCGCCTTCAATTTGGAGTATTGGGAGAAGGTATCTATGTTAACAGAGCGTCAAAAATGCATTTTAGCTGTTGTTGTTCGGGAATACACACGAACAATTATGCCTATTAGTTCTCAGGGAATTAGCCGTTTGTGTGGGTTGAATGTTTCTTCAGCCACAGTACGTAATGAGCTTAGTTTGCTGGAAGAGCTTGGTTTTGTGACTCATCCTCATACCTCAGCAGGCCGTATTCCAACGGATATGGGTTATCGCTATTATGTGGATCATTTGCTGGAGAAAGTGAGTGTTTCTCGAGAGTTAGCTTATCAAGTGGTAGATTCTTTTGGAGATCGTTCTCAAAGCCTGGATGAGTTGATGAGAAAGACATCGAAGTTGCTTTCTAGCTTGACGAATCAAGCGAGCTTAGTGATTTATCCAAAGTTAGAGTTGCAAAGATTAAAAAGTATTAATTTAATTCCTTTGGACGTCTCTCGTATGGTGGTTGTTTGGGTTTCTGCAAACGGAATGGTTTGGCATAATACGATTGATTTAGAAACGCCGCTAGAGATAGAGAAAATACAGTCTTTAGTGAATTATATTAACAAGGAATTAGTGGGTGTTTTCTTTCACGAGCTGGAAGCTCAGTTAGTGGAAAAAATACAAGTACGAAAAGATTCCGTACGACGTTTACATGATTTAGCACTTAGAGTGGTTAAAGAGAGTTTATTAGTTTCACAGGAACTAAGATTATTTTTAGAAGGGTCTAACAACGTACTCAATAGCCCTGAGTTTGAGGATAGAAGTAAAACAAGACAATTACTTAATTTATTTGAATCCAAGATTTCTATATTAGATGTATTTGATCAAAGTATTAATAACACGGGTTTAAATATTCATATTGGTCAAGAAAACCCACTTTCTGATATTACGGATTGTTCTTTGGTAACCTCTTCGTACCGATTAAAAGATGATACGGTTGGTTTTTTAGGGGTGTTGGGCCCTAAACGTATGGAGTATGAGCGTGTTATTCCTATTGTGGAATACATGTCTGATGAGATGGAAGATTTAATTCAAAAATTTTTTTGATGGAGGTATTTTGATGAACGAAGAAGAAAAGAAAGATTCAGCTGAAGAAGTTGAAGAACAAAAAAAAGAAGAACAAGGGAAAGAAAAAGAGTCTGCAAAAACTGAGCGGACTATTCCTGAAGAAGAGTATCAGGGTTTAGTAAAAAAAGTGGAAGAGTTCGAACAGTTGAAAGATAAAATGTTGAGAACTGCTGCAGAGTACGAAAATGTTAAAAAGCGTTTTGAAAACGAGAAGTCAGAATTCTTAAAATTTGCTAATCAACGTTTGATTCAAGAATTTTTACCCGTTTTGGATCATTTAGATCGAGCACTCGGTCATGCTAAAACACATGGAGACTCTAAAGAATCTATTTTAGAGGGTATCGAGATTATTAAAAAACACTTGTGTGACTTATTAAAGAATCATGGGCTAGAACGACTTGAAGTTATTGGTAAGGAATTTGACCCTCATTTTCATGAAGCATTATCCGTAAACTCAGAGACAGATAAAAAGGAAGATACCATTCTAGAAGAAATCGAAGGTGGTTATATGTTCCAAGGAAAATTATTAAGACCTGCTAAGGTTATTGTGGCGAAACCGGTGGTTTAACCCAAGAAATAAAGTTAGATTCAAATCGAATTAGTTTATTTGGCACTCCATAGTTGGGTACCTATTGTGCCTGGTCTAACAGACCTGGCACACATTTTGAAAGGAAGCATATGACAATGGCACAAAAAAGAGATTACTACGAAGTACTTGGGGTAGCTAAAGGCTCCTCAAAAGACGAAATTAAAAAGGCTTATCGAAAAATTGCGATGAAGTATCATCCAGATCGTAATCCTGGAAACAAAGAGGCTGAAGATAAATTTAAAGAAGCGGCGGAATCCTATGCTGTATTGAATGATGAGCAGAAAAGAGCTCAGTATGATCAATTTGGACATGGTATGGGCGGCCAGGGTTTTAGTGGTTTTGAAGGTTATCAGGACTCTTTCCGTGATTTTGGAGATATCTTTGGGGATTTATTTGAAGACTTCTTCGGAGGCAGCGGTGGACGTGGTGGACGTGGACGTGGCGCTGGGCGTGGATCTGATTTACAGTACAGTTTAGAAATAGATCTTAATGATGTGTTAAAGGGCAAGAAAGTTGCTTTAAAAGTTCCTCGCTTAGAAAACTGTGATGATTGTCAGGGTTCGGGTGCTAAAGCGGGAACGAAGCCTGAAACATGTCCTGATTGTCGAGGCGTGGGACAGGTTCGCATGACTCAAGGCTTCTTTAGTATTGCGCGTGCTTGTGGACGTTGTGGTGGAGCTGGTGAGATAATAACGGATCCTTGTAAAACATGTCGAGGGCAGGGGCGTGTAGAAAAAACCCGAAAGATTGAAGTTAAAATTCCACCAGGAATGGATGATGGAAGCCGTCTTAAGATTAATGGAGAAGGTGAAGCGGGTACACGTGGCGGTCCTAGAGGAAGTTTGTATTTACTCATTCATGTGGCTCAGCATAAAGTGTTTAATCGTCATCAAGATCATATAAGTTGTGATATAGATATACCCTTTACGATTGCTTGTTTGGGTGGTTCTGTAGAAGTTCCTTCATTAGAAGAACGGGTAAAATTAAAAATACCCTCAGGAACTCAGGATGGAAAAGTATTCCGATTAAAAGGAAAAGGGCTTCCTAGTCTTCATGGGGGTGGTCGAGGAGACGAAATGGTGAGAGTCTCCATTGAAGTACCAAAGAAACTATCCGAAGAAGAAAAGAAATTAATGCATCAATTTGCTCAAGTAAGAAAAGAAAACGTTGAGAACTCAAAAAGTTTTCTGGGCAAAATAAAGGATAAACTAAAATAATGCCAACCTACGAATATGAATGTACTCAATGCACACACGAGTTCGAGCAATTCCAGAGTATTACTGCTGATCCTCTTAAAGAATGCCCCAAGTGTGAAGGGGAAGTAAAACGATTGATTAGTTTGGGCGGTGGTGTTTTGTTTAAAGGTTCTGGTTTTTATCAAACCGATTATCGTTCTAGCGATTACAACACTCAGAAGAAAGCGGACCAGAGTAGTGGTTCTTCTTGTTCTTCGTCAAAATCTTGTGAGAAATAGTCATTGAAAAGAGCAATTACTCACTACACTCCTCTCCTAGTATATGTGCTGTTTGTTGTTCTTCTACCTTATTTTTCATTTAAGCATTCTGCACCCACTTTTCATGGTGCAGACAAGTTAGTCCACATGTTTCTATATCTGCCTATGCCTATACTCCTGTTTCGTCACTTTAAGACTTCCCATATCCAATTACTCAATCAACATTGGTTTTGGATAACTATTATTTGTTGTATCACTTTTGCGGCAATTGATGAAATCCATCAACAATTTGTCCCTAGTCGATTCAGTGACTTTTTAGATTGGGTTGCTGATATGACAGGAATATTGATGGGGACAGGAATCTATTTATTGTTTTCGAAACTAAGAAAAAAGAGCACGTAGTTTACAGGGGAGCCGTTATGTCTGATAAAAACATATTTGAAACCGATATCCGTATTCGATACGCTGAAACAGATCAAATGGGCGTTACTTATTACGGAAGTTATCTTGTTTGGTATGAAGTGGCTCGAACCGAGTATTTCCGCTCATGTGGTTTGGATTATACTCAAATGGAAGCTAATGGGCAGTTTCTAGCAGTTGTAAATTCTCATTGTAACTATTTAGCTCCAACACGTTACGATGATTTAATTACAGTTAAAACATGGGTTTCATCCTTAGGAAAAACTTCCATGGAGTTTGCATATGAAGTTGTTTTGAAGGATACAGAAACAAAAGTTGCTGATGGCTCTACAGCACATGTTTTTGTGGATAAGTCCATGAAACCTATCCGAATTCCAGAAGAAATCCATCAAGCATTTTCTAAGTAAAAAATACTTATTTTTTTCCTAAGAAAACGTTGACCCGCCCCTAGACACTTGTTATACTACGAACCTCTTGTCAATCCTTGTGGCACAAGGATCTGTACGATGCGGTGGATAAGTCGATCAAACTAGTTCTTAAATTGAATGAGGTTTTCCATTGAAAATTACCATACTTGGTGACGGCGGTTGGGGTACAGCTTTAGCTCTTACATTAGACCAACAAGGAAAAAAAGTTTGTCTTTGGAGTGCTTTCCCAGAATACGCAGAAGAACTTAAAACAAAACGAGAGAATGTAAAATTCTTACCCGGTTTCTCTCTTCCTGAATCTATTGAAATCTCCTCTAGCCTAGAAGAAGCTATCCAATACGGAGAAATTATTATTTCTGCAGTTCCAACGCAGTTCTTAAGAAACGTTCTCTATAAATGTAATGAATCTTGGTTTTACGAAAAAACAATAGTTAGTGTATCTAAGGGAATTGAAAATAAATCCCATCTGCGTCCTTCAGAAATTATCCTATCTCATTTTCCAAAAGCAAAACTTGTTGTTCTTTCAGGCCCCTCTCATGCAGAAGAAGTAGTGAAGGGTGTCCCAACATGTTTAGTTGCTGCTAGTGCTAATGAAACCTTAGCTCAGTTTATTCAATCAAATCTGTCTGATGACCATGTCCGAATTTACACCTCTACCGATGTTGCTGGTACCGAATTAGGAGGTGCGTTTAAAAATGTTATTGCTCTTGGTGTTGGAATTCTTAATGGACTGGAATTAGGGGATAATGCAAAAGCAGCTCTAATGACACGCGGTATGATTGAGATGGCTCGGCTAGGTATTAGCATGGGAGCTGAAGCACGAACATTTTTTGGACTCTCCGGAATCGGAGATTTAATCACCACTTGTTTTTCTCCTTACGGAAGAAATTTAAGAGTGGGAACATTGATTGGACAAGGAAAAAAATTGGAAGAAATCATTAAGTCTATGGACATGGTTGCCGAAGGAGTTGCTACAACGGAAGCTGCTATGGACTTAAGTAAGAAGCACAAGGTGGAGTTGCCCATTACTCAAGAAATTCACGCTGTGCTGTTTGAGGGTAAATCACCTAAGGATGCAGTAGCATCATTAATGAACCGAAAGATTCGTCCTGAGTTCATCGTGACGCAACCTGCACGATAATTTTAACAACGGGGAATTAATCCCTATATTAACCAAAGCAATAAGGAGAAATCGAATGAATAAACAAGAACTCGCACAAGAGGTTGCTAAAAAAACTGGTATTTCAAAAGCAAAAGCATTAGAAACAATTAATGTTTGTTTCGAAGGTATCAAAGGATCTCTTAAAAAAGGAAATAGAGTTCAATTGGTTGGTTTCGGTAGTTTCTTAGTACGTAAAAGAAAAGCTCGCACAGGTCGTAACCCTAAGACTGGCGAAAGTATTAAAATTGCTGCAAAGAAAGTTCCTGCATTTTCTGCTGGTTCTGATTTAAAGAAAGCAGTAAACAAGAAATAATTATTCCAATAGGTTTGTACTGGTAGAAACTAAACTTTCAGTTTAGTTTCTGCTGGTTCATCCCTGTTTTTCCTCTCTTGATTCAGAATATTCCTTCGTAACACAATTTTCTTTTTACATTTTTATCGGGCCGTAGCGCAGTTTGGTAGCGCGCACCCTTGGGGTGGGTGAGGTCGTGGGTTCAAATCCCGCCGGCCCGACCAATAAATGGGGTCAGTCGTTGAATGTTGAATGAGCGTAACTAGTTTTTGTTTTTAATTTTTCATTTTCAACATTCAACGACTGACCCCATTGACAGCCTTGAGTTGCAGTCATCGATGGTGTAGGATATGATGGGTGGTAACAAAGGAGATTTTCATGGACGATAAGAGGTTGGAGTGGGGGTTATTTTTTTGTCGGGTTTCGGTTTTTGTGGTGATGGCGGTTTGGGCTCTCGATAAGTTTGTTCGGCCGGAGCATGCGGCGGCGGTGTTTAAGATGTTTTATTTTTCACCAGATTTTGGGGCGAATGTTTCTTATGTGATTGGGGCGCTTCAGATGGTTGTTATTATGGGTTTTCTTCTGGGTGTGATGAAGAAGGCTACGTATGGGTTGGTTCTTGTGTTGCATTTCATTTCTACGGTTTCTTCTTATAAACAGTATTTAACACCTTACCAGGATATTCATATTCTATTCTTCGCAGCATGGCCTATGTTGGCAGCATGCTTGATTCTTTATCTTCTCAGAGATAAGGATACTCTTTTTACCTTAAAATAGGTGCCGTTACGTAAATCAGGGAATTCCTTATAAATGAGATTCCCTGATTTACCTTCCCAAAATAGTGTATTTCCCTAAGATTCTACTATATATAGAGATGCCTTTATTAGCTGGCTGGAAAGCTGGTAAATATAGGGAAATATGCTATATTTCTACCTTATATATATAAGGAGAAATAACCGTACGTGAAGCAATCATCTAAGCTAAAATTTCATCTTCATCAAAGACTGATCGCTATTTTTGTGTTCAGTTTCTTCACCCTTTTTAATATCTTTCAGTACGCAACCCCTGTATATGCAGCCAGAGCAGAGTCTTTTTTTCAGCAGCAACTACGTACTGAGAAACCTATCCAATTGCCTATTCCTAATCAAGAATTGGTTGATGCTGCTAGTTTGGGAGATGAAGGGGTGGTTTTTAAAGAAGCACAGGAAAAAGGTTTTCTGGTGGCTTTGACAAAGAAACAAAGAACAATTGTATTAAAACGGTTAGAAGGAAAAACTTATAAAAAAATAGCTGAAGAATTAGATGCTTTCCAAGCTTCTGTGACATTTTCCATCTATGCTAGTTATCAAAAGCTTAGCAATTTGTTAGATTCGAAGATGACATACGAATATGTTTTTCAGAAGGCAGAGAGGCTAGGTTTGTTTGGAATTTTAACAGAAAAGCAAATCCAAGCTGTTGAACTATTGTTACAAGGAAAATCAAAGGCGGAAGTGGCAAGGAAGTTAAAAATAAGTCAGGATGCAGTAGGTAGAAGGTTAGTTATGGCTTACTTTAAATTAAGACCTTTGATGGAGATTAATAGTAAAAATAGTGATGATGTAATAGCTAAAACAGAAAAAGGTGTGTTTAAGCAGGCAAAAGAAAGAGGTTTGCTAGAGGTTCTGACAGAAAAACAAAAAACGATTGTATTAAAACGGTTAGAAGGAAAAACTCATGGAAAAATAGCTGAAGAATTAGATGCTTTCGAAGCTTCTGTGACATTTTCCATCTATGCTAGTTATAGAAGGCTTAGCAATTTGTTAGATTCGAAGATGACATACGAATATGTTTTTCAGAAGGCAGAGAGATTAGGTCTTTTTGGAATTTTAACAGAAAAGCAAATGCAAACTGCTAAAGTTATGTTGCAGGGAAAATCAAGGGCGGAAGTGGCAAGGAAGTTAAAAATAAGTCAGGATGCAGTAGGTCGAAGGCTAGAGATGGCTTACTTTAAATTAAGGCCCTTTATTGAGGAAAGTGAAGCAGAGGATAGAAACCCAGAAGCAGAACAACCTGTTATTGAAGTAAAACCTAAGAAAAGCATATATCAGATTGCGTTTGAGATTTGGGGTAAACAGATAGAAGTGATTAGGACTTTTTCAGAGTTATGGAGTTTTATGTCTGCGCTAGAGTTTGGAAAATCCAGAGTTCAATTACCCATTCCAGTAGGAACCGGTGGCTTGCTCAAAAGGGATACCCTTGAGGCTCAGAGTTTAGGAAAGAAAGGGAAGTGGGTTAGCAGATTAAATGGTTTATTGGATTCTCTTGAAGATGGAGAAAGAGAAAGGTTTATTGCGAATTTGCCAGATGATCGATGGAAGGTTGTAGTCCAGCGAACATTAGAAGGGGTAAAACAAAAAGATATCAGTGTTGAAGTAGCTGTTAATCCTTCAACGGTGTCTTCAATGCTTGCTGAAGCTGTGTCTGCTATAGAACGAGCCAAATCAGGAAATTTTATACAAGCTAAGAGTTTAGGTGAGGCCTATGAGGTTGATGGGCATACTTATACGCTATTGACGGATGAAGAGTATGCGGGCGTCAAAGAACTGTTGGGGCCATTGCCGGCTTGGCAGGATCGGAAGTTGGAAATCGTGCGAGATGAAACTGGGAAGCTTTTTGTGGTGAAGAATTATTGGGGTTCTCTTGGACCAGGATTAAGTAAGAGTGAGAAGAATTTACCGGACAGAGAAGTGTTGGCTTATTTGATTGGGCAAGGACGGGTGAATTTAGTTGAAGTTCGTCGAATTAATTCTGGGCAATACCTTTCAGCGCTTACTTCTAATTACAACTTAAGCGATCTTGTGTTTCAAGATTCGAGGAAAGCGCGTAGTGCTCAGCTAGTATTTCAGGTGCTGATTCGTAAAACAGATCCTCATTTATTTAATCAGCATGAGATTGAGGGTGTTCCTGTTCTTTTTGATAACGATTTATCGTTTAGAGATTTTGGAGGGAGTATTATATTTAGAATGTTTGCAGGGCTATTTATTAGTGAGTTTAAAAACACCCACCTCCTTCGAGATTTACCACCAGAAGCAAGAGAATATTACGCTCAGAAATTAGAACCCTACCTTTCTTTAGAGGGTTATGATAGGGAACAGATTCAAGCTTCCATTCGAGAATTTCAATCGCTTGATTTTCAAGCTTTAGTTGAAGAAGCCGGTGTTAAACCATACAAACGAAAAAAGTTGGTTAGAGACTTAAAACAAGCTGCCTCTAAACTAGAAATAGATGTTGCTGAAATCCTGTCCGAGTTAACAGGCTCTCCAATGCCTGAAGAAAGAGCGGCGGAATATAAAGCATCTGATGAACGTTCCAAACGCTTTTTTAATAATCCTATGAGTAGAGGAGGTTTTGGTTCTTCTTTAGGAAGAAGAGTTAGTGATGTGGAAAAAGGTGGTGTGCTCAAAAGGGACACCCTGGGTGCTAAGAGTTTAGGGGCTATGATTCATACACCTCTTCCTGAACTATTTGATCCATCTGACGCTTTCAGGCGGGAGTTACTTGGAGAAAAAGAAGAGGATCCTAAGGTTACTCGTGAAGCAGGAGGCTATGCTAATGCGGGAGAAAGTAGGATTCTTGTTGCAAAGAGAGCTGCTCAAAGCGCTCCGAGTGATTTGGAGGCTCAGTTGAGATGGTTTAGATTAGTAAAACAGGCTGGGAATATTTCGACGGCGCGTTACGTGTACGCAACACGCATTAGACCACGTTTGAATGAACTTCCAGAGGAGCAGGTTCAAGAAGTATTAGAGAATCTTTATGATTATGATTTGGAGACTATCTTGGGTAAATGGGATTATCTAATTCGTTGGGTGCCAAGAAACTTGAACTTCAACCCCTTTGCTATGAATGATGATCAATTAAACGAACCCCTTTCAATTGAGGGTGTGGGCCCAAGTGCAATTGAACTACTTAGAATAGCAATGGGGAGTTTAAATGAAGTTGATGATATAGAGTCATTAGGGTTTTCAAAACTAATTGTGCCTGCATTAAAAGAATTGAATGTAAATCGATTAGAACAGCTATCTAAGATTTCCATTGAAACAGTTTTGAATCAAAGAAACATTGGCATTACTGTTGTTGATGAAATTAACTTAAGACTTTGGCCTAGAGGAATTCGTATTGGACAAGATTTGGGGCCAACTTTATTAAACTCTCTCGCTGATTTGAAAGGAGCGTTCAAACTATCCAAACGAGTATTAGCAAGGTTAGAGAAAATAGGAATCACTACCCTAGAAGAAGTTGCTCAAATGACAGAACGCCAGATTAGAGAAGAGATTGGGGAAGACTTGTGGATGCGAGTGGCTTGGAGGGTTGTATGGTTTCTTAAACTTAAGGGTCTGAAATTTCGAGAAGAAGGAACCAGTGGCGTGCTCAAAAGGGATACCCTAGAGGGGCAGAGTTTAGGTCAAGCTGGAGCAATGAAGGAAGATTTGGCTGAAAGTGTTCGTAAGTTAGAAGCTATTTATTGGGATGAGGTAAAGGTTGATGTTGAGCGAGAGCTTGCTGTCAGTCAGGATCTTATCTTTAGTAAGCATATGATTCAAACGGGAGACCAGAGTGAACCAGCAGTACATATGCATTTAAGGGTTGCTCGTATCCGAGACGGGGAAGATATGGTGTTTTTTGATATTGGGCTATTACTCCGAGTGCGAATTAAAGATGGGGAGCTAGTATTGGGAGAGGTTTTGGCTGAAAAAACTATTGATAGTAAGACAAAGATTAGAGGATTTGTTTCTCTAGAAGACTCGATGGGTGAGGTGTCGATTCCTGTTCGTGTTATTGAAAAAATTAAGGAATTAGCAAGACCGACTTTACAAGAAAATATCGTTGTAATACAAGAAGCAATTGATAAGGGGACAGTTAAAGGTTCTGCTCTCGATTATGCTCTTGCTAAAGGAGTTTCTCCGGAAGTTAAAGGAATGTATGAAATTTTAGATGTAGAAGGTCCAAAAATTAGGAGTTATGGGTATGATTGGAAGCTTGAGAGTGCGCTAGTAAAAGACGTGACAGACAGTTTCGATGGGAATAGTTTAGGAACATATCAGATGGACAAGGTAACTTTGGCACGTTATCAGAAGGTGGCAAGTTACATGGGTAAATATTTCATGGATAAAGGGATTCTTTCTAGAGATGATGCGGATGACTTACGTGAAGCGCTATATTTACATTTAGTTAAAAGATTAAAACCTTCAGATCCTTATCCAAGTCAAAAATATTTAGAAACAATTGCATACAATTTTGGATTAACGTACGTTAAAAATAGAATAAAATTTCGTAAACGCTTTCAGCAAATGGACGAAAGTATTGATTATTCTGCAGCTGCTGAAAGACTCAACTATATACAGTTACGAGCGGACCGATTTAGTCATCGACTAGCTGTTCTCATTGAACAGTCGGGTTGGGATAGGAAAAGCCTAGCTGAGTTTTTAGGTGTTGTGCCCAGAACAATTTCCATGTGGATTTCGGGAAATGTTTTTCCAGCACCTTATTATTTTCCAAAATTAGCCATGGCACTAGATGTATCAGTAAGTGAACTTATTTCGGGGAAATTTCTTGATGAAGTTTTATCTTTACCCACACCGGAGATGGAAAGCGTTGAGTCCCGTCAGATTTTTGCTGCAAAAATAATGCTGCTTCGCTACTCTGCAGGATACTCACAGCTTGAATTAGCAAAACAATTGTCTAGTGAAATCGGCGGCAGTATTTCTAGGGGGACTGTAAGTAAATGGGAAAGAGAAGGTGTTGTGCCCAGAGCTAGTAGAGGTTTTTTGCTGGAACTTGCCAGTATTTTTAATGTGAGTGTCAGTGAGCTTTTAACAGGAATGACACGAGATGAAATTCTTGCACTGCCTGCTCATCATCTTAATCTAAAAAAAGAACGAAGAAACCTAGCGTTGAAGCTAAAGTTTCTTCGTTATGAACAGAAACTATCACGAAAAAGCCTGGCTCGAGAGGGAGATATTTCCCCCCAAATTATCAGGGAAATTGAAAATGCGAAAAGAATAGCTTCTATAACGATCTTAGTTAGACTTGCTGATGTCCTATCTGTGTCTTTAGAACTTTTACAGGGCCAAGATTCATTAGTGAAAGCGAAGAGTTTGGGTGGTGAAATAGATGTATCTGTTTTAGACAACCTTGAACCTGTGAATATTTTTATGGATGGTCGAGAGATGAACGCATTCTCACTAGGCCAGAAAGAAGAAATTGTTAAATTAGCAGGAATGAATCCAAAGAATTTACAAATTATTGTGGCAAATTCTTTAGGGTATGAAAAGCTATCGGAACTAGATTTACCCAATATTATATTTACGCCTCACAGTGAAGTTGAAGCAGCGCGTAGTTATCGACGGGCAAGGCATAATCTTCATATTTCCGTAGGTATTGATCCCTCAAAAGACTTCACTTTAATAGGAAACAATAAGTTCAGATACCCCAATGAAGAAACCGGCTTTCTAGCCGTAGCCTTACTGTACACCCAAGCCAAAAACCCACTAGCATTCTCACTAAAATACGGCCTAAAACGAATCAACGGCTTTTTCTCCTCCGTAGCCCAATCCCTATTAACCCTAGTCCAAGCCCACGAATCAAACCTAGTCATCGCCCACGCCGCGTAGTGGGGTCAGTCGTTGAATGTTGAATAAGTATTTAATGTTTCATTTTCAACATTCAACGACTGACCCCAAATTTTTTTCATTTTTATCCGTCTAAAGTATGGTACCCTTGCGTAGACGGTTATAGAGGCTTTTTAAGGGTAAAAAGCTATAAAAAGGAGAATATCATGAATAAGGTAAACATTTTAGTTTTGGTTTTAATGGTTTGTTTTTTAGGAGTTTCTTCAGAAGCTTTAGCTGGTAGAGATCTTGAAAATAGAGGTCCTGGTGGGGATAGTCAGCGAGGGCTTGAAGGGGTGGATCGGTCTGGGTTTTCGCGCCTACCGTTTCATCATGATGAGTATAGTGATATTGACCCCGATGAGTTTGACGATTATGACGGGACGGATGGAAACGCGTTTGGTACTGGACTAGGTAGTGTTTTGTTTCCTCCAATGCCCGAAGGTGGTGACTCTGGGGGTGCAACAGGCGGTGATGTTGATAAAGATGATGATGAATCTGATAATCCAAGAGGAGCTGCTAATGCAGGCAATTCTCCTGAAAATCCAAACGGTAATAACCAAGGTGGTGGTGCAACAGGCGATGATGTTGATAAAGATGATGATGAATCTGATAATCCAAGAGGAGCTGCTAATGCAGGCAATCCTCCTGCAAATCCAAATGGTAATAACCAAGGTGGCGGTGGAAATGCTGGTGGTGGAGATACTTCAGGTGGTACAGCACCTGATATTGATGACCTTTTTGATACGGGTGATGATTTTGCTAGCTCCACGGATCCAGATACAGGAACAACAACCACATCTCATGGTGGAACAATCACAACCAGTGATGGTGATGGTAATGTTACCTCATCAACAGATAGCGGTGCGGATAGTGGGGATTCTGCTAGTTCAACCGATTCGGATACGGGGATGACAACAACTTCGGATGGTGAAACAGTCACAACGACAGATGCTGACGGAAATGTTGTTTCTGAAACACCTAGCGCGTCATCAACCAGTGGACAGGCTTCAGCAACTTGGACGAATGCTGATGGGTCTACAGGTAGTTGGTCTCCATCGTCTTAGAATGAAAAAAGGAGAGGTTTTATTATGAAGCTGATTAACTTTTTATCCATTTTGATTTTTATGTTTGTGGCGTTACCTTTAGGGTTTTCAGATACCGTAGAGGTTACGCCCGCAAAAGGGAGGGTGACGGGATTAGAGTCACTAGGGTTTCATTACACGAATGGAACAGAAACAATTACTCGAAACGATGACGGGGACGTTATCAAAACAGAAAGTAAAAGTAATTTTGTTAAGAAAAACAGTGATGGTTCAAAAGAAACCAGAACAAGTACTACAGAATATAATGGAGAACTGTTTGTTGATGGTGCCCCTGTAAAGGAGACAACAACAACAACTAAAATCGGAAAAAACGGAAAACCAACATCTTCTGAAACAAAAGAATACCCCTATATGAAAGATGATAAAGGTGTTAGTTGGAGAATGAAAGAAGATAAAGTAACTAAAACAGATTATGAAAATGGAAAACCTAAAAACCAAACAGTAACCGATGGATGGGGCCACAAGTTAGAGGATACAAAATATGACAAAAATGGAGTGAGGGAAGAAAACACCACTTACGCAGGTGACAAGGTAACCTCAACAACAGAATATGATACCAAGGGTGAGCCCAACCGAACGGACTGGATGGGTAAAGATGGTAAGACAGTAATCCAAACCAAAGATTTTGGTAAAGATGGTGCATACACAATGTCTCGGTATAATGAGGATGATGGAAGTATACATGTAGAAACAAAATTTGATAAAGATGGCAAGGCTACAGAATCGACACAACACTTCCGTAATGGGGGTAAAGTCAAAACGTCATTTAAAGATGGGCATATGTATAAATCTGTAGATTATGATAAGAACGGAAAAGCCACTGGAGTTCGTTATCATGATAATGAAGATATTGCCCGTGAGACAGGAGATAGTACGGGGATTTTTCGTGAAACAGGGGATAGCACCGGAATTTTTAATGTTGCTGATGATTTCTTTGGCGATAACCTGGATGTTCGTGATATGCAGGCTGATGTGAGTACCCAAGTCCAGGAACACCATTATTAATATCATAGAGACGTGTTTAAACATTTGGTTATAATTGAAAGAGAGAACATTATGAAAATAATTAATGGGTTGCTTATTTTTATGTGTCTGTCTTTACCTTTAGCGTTTTCTGATACAGTAGAGGTTAAGCCTGAAAAAGCGGGGACGGTAGGAGGATTAGAGTCATTAGGGTTTCAGCATACGGGTGGATCTGACAAGATTACTCGAAATGATGATGGTGAGATTACTAAAACAGAAAGTACGAGTATTTTTGTTAAGGAAAATGCAGATGGGTCTAAAGAAAATAGGACAAGCACGACAGAATATGATGGCGAGGTGATGGTGAGTGGAGATCCTGTTAAGGCAACAGAAACAACAACTAAAATAGGTAAAAATGGGAAGCCCACTTCTTCAGTAAGAAAAGATTATAATTATTCTAAAGATCACAAAGGGGTTAGTTGGAGATCAGGGGCTAAGAAAACGACTAAAACAACCTTTGGAAAAAATGGAAAACGTAAGAGTGCGGAAGTTAGAGATTGGCGGAAGGAAAAGGTGGAAGATATTAAGTACGACAAAAGAGGAGTTAAAGAGGAAAGCACTGCTTATGGTTGGACAGGTAACATTAAATCGAAAACCGAATATGATGCTAAGGGAAAACCCAACCGAACCGATTGGATGGATAAATCTGGAAAAAGAGTTGTTCAGACAAAAGATTATGGAAAAAAGGGGCATACGATGACGCGGTATAGAGAAGATGGAAGTGTTCTGACCGAGACCAAATTTGATAAAAATGGCAATGCAACAGAAGGCAAGCTTCACCTAAGAGATGGTAGATCAGTAAAAACTACTTTTAAAAATGGGCGCCCCTTTAAATCAACGGACTATGACAAAAATGGTAATCCCATAGGCGTTCAATATCACGATAAACCAGATGACATTGCTCGTGAAACAGGAGATAGTACCGGTATTTTTTCTGAGACAGGGGATAGTACGGGTATTTTTAATGTAGTAGATGATTTTTTTGGTGATGACCTTGATGCCCGAAGTATGCAGGCCGATATTGGAACTCAACCCCATCAGGAACACTATTAAAATTTAATTTTTGAAAGTTGGTGGTTTATGAAACCGATTAACATTATTTTAATTTTGGTTTTTATGTTTGTGTCTTTACCTTTAGGGTATTCAGAAACGGTTACGACCCAACCTATTGATTATCGGGTAACCGGTTTAGAAGAGCAGGGGTTTTATTTTAGTAATGGAACTGAAACCACGACCAAAGATGATAATGGTTCTGTTACTAAAACAGAAAAAACGACAAACTTTGTTAAGAAAAACTCGGATGGAACTAAAGAAACAAAAACATATGTCACAGAATATGACGGAGATCCATTTAATGATGGAAGTCATGTCGGAGAGACTCAAACTACATCAAAGTATGGAAAGAATGGAAATAAAAGTTCTGAGGAAACAAAAGAATATGGTTATGAGAAGGATGATCAGGGACAGAGTTGGAGAACCGATGCTAAATCAACCACAACGACAACTTATGGGGACGACGGAAAACCAGATAATACCGAAGTAAAGGATGGGTGGGGAAATAAGCAAGAAGAAGTTAAGTATGATAAAAATGGCGTTAAAGAAGAAAGTACGACGTTTTCTTCTAATGGAAAACCAGAAACCCATACGGATTATGACGCTAAGGGAGAAGAAACGACAAAAGACTATTATGGACCAGATGGTGAGAGTATTGTAAAAACTAAAGATACGAATGCAGATGGCTCATATTCAATGACAGAGTACAAGGATGATATGAGTGTTCAGGTAGAAACCAAGTTTGATAAAGACGGTGAAGCTACAGAATCGACACTGCATTTAAGTGATGGTGGCAAGGTCAAAACTTCATTTGAAGATGGAAAGCCAGTAAAGGCTGTTGATTATGATGAGAATGGAAAGGCAATAGGTGTTCGGTACTTTGGTGGTCCTATAAAAGATATTAGTGACCCCAGTGAAGATGGATACGAAGATGCTGATGTTGGAGATTTTGATGCAGAAGATGTTGATGCTGACGATGCTGAGGTAGATGAAGACCCTTTTGATGAAGAAGAAGATCCCTTTGACGATGATTTAGATGTGCGTGATATGCAAGCTGATGTTGGCACTCAACCTCAAGATCATCACTACTAGATTTATAATTTATATTTTTTAATTGAATTACCCACCCATGGTAAAATAGTCCCATTCATTACTATTTTTATTTTCACAAAAAAAGGAGTCCTTCATGTCACAGATTACGGCAGAACAAAAAGATATTAGTTTAGAACAGGCGCGAGCTATGGTTACAGCGGCTGCGGAAAAATCAAAAGAGATTAATACTAAGATGGATATTGCAATTGTGGATGCAGGGGCTAATTTAAAGGCATTTGCGCGTATGGACGGAGCTTGGTTGGGTTCGATTGACATTGCGATTAAAAAAGCAAAGACCGCTCGGTTTTTTGATATGAACACCGGTGAGATCGGAAATCTTTCTCAACCTGGAGGCCCTCTTTTTGGAATTGAGCATTCGAATGAAGGTTTAATTTCTTTTCCCGGTGGGATTCCTATTACTAATGCAGAAGGAATTGTTGTTGGAGCTATTGGTGTTTCTGGAAGCTCTGTTGAGAATGATCACGCAGTAGCCGAAGCAGGATTAAAAGCGATTAGTTAAATGCGAACTGTTTATCCTGGACGTTCTGAAGAAGAACTTCATGTAGCGCTCAATTATAATATTGTTTATGAGGATGATGATTTGTTTGTCATTGACAAACCTTCCCCCTTACCGGTGCATCCTGTTGGCCGTTTTGTTTCCAAAAATTTACTCTCATTATTAAAAAAACAATTTCCTCAGTATGAAGAGACCTTGCGTATTGTAAATCGAATAGATTCTGAGACGAGTGGTTTGGTGCTTGTGGCTAAATCGGTTGAAACAGCTCGTTTTTTAAGTTTGCAATTCGAAAAACGAACCGTGGAGAAAGAATATTTAGGAATTGTTTTTGGTCAGCTAGATAAAAAAGAAGATTTGATTGATGTTCCATTGGGAGCAAAGGAAGACGGGCAATATAATGTTTTTGTTCCAGACGAAAATGGGAAACAAGCACAGACATATTATAAAGTGATAGAAGAGTTTTCGGAGTATTCGCTGCTTCAATTAAAACCCATCACAGGAAGGACGCATCAAATCAGAGCTCATCTCGCAGCTTTAGGACATCCTTTGGTTGGCGATAAGGTGTATATTGATTTAGACATTTTTGATGCGTATGTTAATTTTGGTTGGAAGCCTGAGATGATTGATGTGGTTCATTTACCACGTTTAGCTCTTCATGCCTCAAAAATTAAAATTAAGCTACCAGGCAATAATCAACCCAGAGAATTCACTTGTCCTTTACCCGAAATACTTAAGAATTTCAATAAACCTTGAGTATCGGCTATACTTATCTTTACCGAAAGAGAGGGTACTATGAGTAAGATTTTATTGATTGATGATGAAGCTGAGATTTGTGATTTTCTTCAAGATTTTTTTCAAAATAAGAATTATGACACCGAAATTGCTTTAAGTGGAGAAGATGCGTTAAAAAAGATTGATAAGTATCAGCCTGATGTTTGTCTGTTAGATATTAAGATGCCGGGGATGAGCGGCATAGAACTCTTAAAAATCATGAGAGAGAAATACGCCGCTATTAAAATTGTGATGTTGTCTGCAGTGGATAATAAAGACATGATCGAGGAAGCATTAAAATTAGGTGCAGCCAACTATTTGGTAAAACCATTGGATCTGGAAGCTTTGGATAATATGTTTTAACTATTAATTCTCTTTACTCATCATCTTATCTAAAGAACCAAAACCCCCGCCCTTAATAACTAAAACAAAAGCAATGGCCGCTGCAATAATATGATATTCAAATCCTTCACCCTGTTGATTTCCAAACCAATTCATAAAAAACCCATGTTGCGCATGAAACATGGCTGCTGCAACCACCATAGTGACACCAATCCCTAAAGCAGCTATTCGGGTCAGACAACCCACAATTAAACCAATAGCGCCTAAGAATTCTGCTGCAACCACAAGAATAGCAAGATACAGGGGAATCCCTAAATCATCTGTGAAAAAGTTTAATGTGGCTTCTATTCCATTACCCCCATACCAACCGACTGCTTTTTGAGCTCCGTGTGGAAACATAACAACACCCAGTGAAAGTCTTAGAATCAGACTTGCAAAATCATTATCTGTCTTTATAATCCCTTTTAACATAATTGCCTCCTTATTTTGTCTTAATTACTATTTTCGTGTTATTTAGGTTAAACCTTGAGTGTATTTAGTTTGTCATCCTCGAGCGAAGCGAAGGATCTAAGTTTTTGTAGTAAAAGAGATTATTAATTAGATCCTTCGCTGTGCTCAGGATGACAGACGTTTTACACCAAAAGCCAAAAGCTGACAAAGGACTTAAACAATGAAAAATATTGAAATCGAATTAAAGTATCGCATTACGAATCCTAGCCAAATACGCTCTAAGATTCGAAAACTGAAAGTTAAGAAGCTGCGTAGTGGAAGTGAGACGAATGAGTTTTATGACCGAGGCCAGGAGCTGTTTAAGAAGAAGATGATTATTCGGCTAAGGAGAAGTGGTAAGGAAGCTTGGTTAACCCTTAAGGGTGCTGCTATTACCCAAAGACCTGTGAAGAGGTTGGAAGTTGAAACCTCTGTTGATTTCGAGAGTACGGCTCTTATTTTAAAAACCTTGGGTCTCAAACAGGTTTTCCGGTACGTAAAGAAAAGAGAAGAATATAAGCTGGGAACAGCAATTATTACTTTGGATCAGGTTCCAAAATTGGGCTGGTTTGTCGAAATTGAGGCAAATCCCCATAAAATAAAGCTTATAGCCGAAAAGTTAGGTTTAACAGAAAACCAGATTGAGGATAAGTCTTATTTAAAAATGCTGTGTAGTTCAAAAAAGAGAAAGCATATTAATTAACTTATCTATTTGAAAATAATAGAGTTACGTATAGGTGATAAATCTGTAATAACCTTGTATTAGGAGGTGGAATTTTTTAATTCCTTTCTGGGGCCTTCTGATGTATGATATGTGACTTTTGTTGAGGGATTTAATCCCTAGAGTTAAGTATTACCGGATTATCCAGGCATTCGCCTGAGACATATTATTTATGAAAAAGGAGCTATACCTAATATGAGCAAAATTAAACTTGCTGTTCTTGGTGTTGGAAATTGTGCTAGTTCTTTAATACAAGGTCTTTATTATTACAAAACCAAAACCGAAAGTGACGCGATTGGTTTATTGCATTGGGATATTCAAGGTTACAAACCTTTTGATATCGAAGTAGTTGCTGCATTTGATGTTGATAAAAGAAAAGTTGGAAAAGAAGTCAATGAGGCTATTTTTGAAAAGCCCAATTGTACAACGGTATTTTGTGAGGATCTCCCAAAAAGCGGTGTGCAGGTTTCTATGGGAAAACTTTGTGATGGCTTTTCAGAACATATGGAACATTACGAGGATAAATACACCTTTACCCCATCTGACGCACCTGAGCCATCTAAAGAAGATGTTGTTAAGATTATTAAAGATGCGGGAACAGAAATTTTAATTAATTATCTACCTGTAGGTTCTCAAAAAGCGACTGAGTTTTATGCTGAGTGTGCTTTAGAAGCAGGTGTTGCTTTTATTAATTGTATCCCCGTTTTTATTGCGAGTGATCCTGATTGGGCAGAACGTTTTAAGGCTAAAAACCTTCCCATCATTGGAGATGATATCAAAGCCCAGTTTGGTGCGACATTAACCCATCGTTTGCTTGCCGACTTTTTTAATAAAAGAGGCGTTAAGCTGGAAAGAACATATCAGATCAACACCGGTGGAAATACAGATTTCTTAAATATGTTGAACCGGGATCGTTTAAGTTCTAAAAAAATTTCTAAAACAGAAGCTGTTCAGTCTGTTAGTGGAAAGAGATTAGATAAAGAAAATATTCATATTGGACCAAGTGACTATGTTCCTTGGCAGAAAGACAACAAGGTTTGTTTTTTAAGAATGGAAGGTAAACTTTTTGGAGATGTTCCAATGGACATCGAGCTTCGACTTTCTGTTGAAGACTCCCCAAACTCTGCTGGAGTAGCCATTGATTCCATTCGTTGCTGTAAATTAGCTTTAGATCGAGGAGAGGGCGGTATTCTTTATGGGCCTTCTGCTTATTTCAAAAAACATCCACCAAAGCAATTTACGGATGATCAAGCTTATCAGATGACATTGGACTTTATCAGTCAAGAAGCTCCAAAACCTGAAACCGTAGCTTAATTTATTAGGGATGATTTTTAAGCAGTGCTTAGAATCATCCCTATTTTTTTGTCCAATCCCAATTGTTAAGAGGTGATTATGAAATCATTAACACAACATTTATGGATTAATACTAAAAAAAGAAGAGAATATATTAATATCACGGACAAAGTAGAAGCTTTGGTAGAAAAAAGTGGTGTCCAAGAGGGGCTTTGCTTGGTAAATGCGATGCATATTACAGCGAGTGTTTATATTAATGATGACGAACGTGGTTTAATTAAAGATTTTGATGAGTTTTTAGAAAATATTGCTCCCTATGATATTGAGAAATACCGACATCATCAAACAGGTGAAGATAACGGTGATGCGCATCTTAAACGACAATTGTTTGGCAGGGAAGTTGTTGTTGCTATTACAAAGGGTGAGCTGGATTTTGGTCCCTGGGAACAAATTTTCTACGCCGAGTTTGATGGTCAGAGAAAAAAACGAGTTTTAGTTAAAATTATTGGGGAGTAAAAGAAGTACCTGTCAGGCAGGATCAAGTCCTAGGTGACAGGCTTTTATTGTTTTTTAGTTTTGCGCAATTCGAATTCCGCAATTCGCTTCACGATTTATCGTATGCTTTTTTAATCCACTCATCCAATACAGCGTTTGGATTTAAAATAATGTTTTTATCTAGATTGAATTTCTTTTTTGTTGTTTTTTGGCTAATTAACCCGAGTCCATAAGCATAGTTTGCCAATAGTTTTTGTAAAAAAGAAACAGTATTCGCCCCTTCATCAATTATCTTTTCTTGAATGGCTTCAATTGCCGAATTATCAAATTTAATTGAGATATTATTTATGTCGTTAAATTGCTTTTCAAATTTTTTGATCTCTTCAGAAATTTCTTTCTTTTGCTCTTTTCGTTCTTCACTTAAAAGTTTATCCATCTCTTCATTACCCTGAGTGACTAATTCGGGTGTTAGTGTGAATTCTTTTAAATGGGTTGAGGGAAGTTCGTATTTTAAATTTCGGAATACTTTTTCAAATACGGTGAATAAACCCCGAGCCCCGGTTTTTTCTTTAGCAGCAAGCTTGGCAATTTCCCAAAGAGCATTATCTGTAGGTGTCATTTTAATGTCATAAGCGTCGAATCCAGCTACGTACTGTTTTAAAATAGATTCTTCAGAACTTGTCAGGATGGTGAAGAGATCCTCTTCGTTTAAGCTGTTGCAGATGACTCGAACTGGAAGGCGGCCAATGAATTCAGGCTCAAATCCAAAGTCTAAAAAGTCTTTTGTTTCAGCATGCTGAAACACTTGATCTGAATGTTTGTTTTTTTCTTCCTGAGAAGCGAAACCAATTTGAGTTTGTTTTAAGCGTTTTTGAATAATTTCTTCTAAATCAGCAAAAGCACCACTCACAATAAATAAAATATGTTTGGTGTTAATGGCTGGGTTTGTGGATTTTCCTTTTTTCTGGAACTCCATCATGCCTTGGATTTGTGACTGAATATCCATAGGGTTTCTGAGAGAGACTTCTGTTTCTTCCATGATTTTAAGTAACCCTCGTTGAACACCGCTGCCACTTACATCTCTTCCCATTGTTTTAGTGGGAGTAGCAATCTTATCTACTTCATCCAGATAAATCATGCCGTATTGAGCGAGTTCAATATCTCCATCTGCTTTTTGAACCAAATCGCGCACTAAATCCTCAACGTCGCCTCCCATATAACCTGTTTCACTAAATTTAGTAGCATCCGCTTTTGTGAAGGGAACACCAATAAGGTCTGCTAAATGTCGAATCAAATAGGTTTTTCCCACACCGGTAGGCCCTAACATGATGACATTTTGTTTCATGTAATTATTAGAGGAGTTTTCTTTGATGCTAGCACGAATATGATTGTAATGATCACATACAGCAGTGGATAAAACTTTTTTAGCATCTTCTTGTTTGATGACAAAACGATCTAAATATTTTTTAACTTCTTTTGGTTTTAAATTAAATTCGAGAATTTTTTTTCTTTTATTAACAGTTTCTTCTTCTGTTTCTTCTCGAGCTTTTTCAGTCTCAGTATTTGGTTTCATTTCCGTCTGAGACATCATTTTTTTTAGATTATCCATCAAATCTTTTTGCATTTTTTCGGGATCAAATTTTTCAGCCATAGCTTCCACTCCTTTGTTATTCAGTTCAATTGTACCGTAACACGGCTAAAAAGAGCATAACTTAGTTTAAACTGTTTCAAAATGACACATATCATTCTTTAATTACCTTTATATTATAGATATAAGTGTCGATATAATTACTTAGACTTTATAACTTATATTTAACCAACAGTGACAGACGTATGAAAACAAAGATTATTATTCCTATAGGTATTATTTTAGTGGGTGCTTTATTACTTTTAGTTGTATTTCCTATGTTTCAAGCCCCCAAGGAAGAACCTATGCTTTCTTCTAATCGAATCCAGGAAGCCGTGGATTATGTGAATAGAGAGCTGATTGATAGTTATGGGCTAATTGAAACATTTCCATATAGAGCGGAAACCATACCTTATCGAGAAGGATATATTACAGAATCTCTTTCAGAGACGATTAGTCTTTGGGTCTGGATATTGGTAATTATAGATGATAGAGAAGCTTTTGATGAGCAGTTAGAGGTAGCTAAAAGACACTTTTTATTACCCAATGATTCGTTGTCTTGGCGAATTATTATTAAGGATGAGGGTGCTTTAGAGCCTGGCCCTTATGGTGCCACGATTGATGATTTGAGAATGGCGCGAGCTTTGGTTGAGGCCTATGAAAAATGGGGTGATAAGAAGTATAAGGAATTTGCTCTTCTGTTTGCTAATGCTATGAAGCGGGATGCCGTTTACCAAGATTATCTTCTTCACCAACCTTTGTTGGAGGGTGATGAATACGGAATCGCAGAGATGGACTTATCCTATTTGGATCTTGAAACCATGTCTTTGTTGGCTAAAATAGACCCCGATTGGCAAAAGATTTATCAGAAATGTCTGGGAGTGCTTCTTAAAGGGACAAGGCCCAGTGGCTTTTTTTATGACAAGTATGAAGTGAAAAGTGATAAATATTACGACTTTGAGAAGAATCTGATTAACCAGATAATCTGCGCTATTCACCTGGCAGAACGGGGTTTTTCAACGACGAAATTTATGCAGCTTCTTAAAAATAAGTGGGAAAAAGATGGTAGAATTTATGGTGGGTACGACTTGGATACCACAGAGCCTGTGGTTGAATACGAAAGTGTTGTTTGTTATGCATTAATTGATCGGTTAGCAAAACTCGTTGGGGATGATGAGTTTTCTCAAGTCATGGAAAATCGAATTCTTGAATTATCCGCCTCAAATAAAGGAACTCTTTGGGAAGGTTCTTTTCTTGAGATTGGAGGTCATTCGTTTGATCACTTGCAAGCATTATTATCTTTTCTATTAAGAACCAAACAAAAAGGAAATTCATGATTCCTTATAATGTAAAGAAAATTAAATATGTAATTTCAGGGGCTCTATTATTTGCTTTGTCGGTTACGGTATTTGTTCTTTTTTCTAATAAAGTTTCTAATGATGATTACATCTATTTATTTATTTTGAATGCAGTATTAATTCTTTCTGTTTGGTCTGGATTAACAGTTGGTCTAATTTACGCACTTGTAGGCGTTTTGATTTATGGAGCCTATTATTTCTTTCAAACATTTGTTTTAGAGATTCGTTTTGGGTTTTCAGCTAAAGATGGTATTTGGATGATATTAATTCCGGCCAGTGCATTAGCTGGAGGTTATTTAGGAGATGGTGTTGTTTTTATAGATAAGCTGTTCAAAAAATACTTAAGACAAATAGAGTCCTTACTTCAAACGGGACAAATGGGAATGGTTGGTAATGAGATTACGTTTCAACAAGATTTAAAGGTGGAGGTGTCTCGTTCTAAAAGATCATTAGCAAATTTTTCTTTAGTGTTATTACAAGTGGGAAATATTGATAGTTTGCAACGACTAATGGGAATTGATGCAGCTGATGAAGCATCTAAAAAACTTTCAGAAGCTATTTGTCGAAGCACTCGGGATATTGATAAAAAAGCAAAATTAGGGGTTACTCTTTATGCGCTTATTTTGCCGGATACCGGAGCGAGTGAAACAGATGTTGTTCTCGATCGTATTCGTAAAAATTTAATTAAAGTTAAGATGGCTTACCGTGGCAGACAGTTAAAAGCGGATATTGATTTAATTTCTGGTATCGCGATTTATCCAGAGCATGCCAAAGATGCGGATATTTTACTGCAAACATCTATGAAAGATTTAGAGACTGTTGGCAAAAAGAATAAGAATTTCAAAATAGATACTGAAGAACTAAAAAAAAGTGTTAGTGAACTGAAAGCGGGAAGTAAGTTAGGAATAGAAAAATAAAGATAAGGGGAAATGTTGTGAAGAAAGGTTTTGTTTTTTGCCTAGTGCTTATAGTTTCTCTTATTTTTTTTTCATCTCAAAAAAATGCCTGCGCTGAAAATGTAAAACCAAGAATACTTGTCCTCTATCATACCGAAGAAATTAAACCCAGTGATAAAAATGTTCTACAGCTGCCCGACGAAGTCATTATGTTGGTTAATATTCTGGGGCATTTTGAAGCCAGTGTTGCTCGTTTTTCTATAGATCAATATGTGCCAGGTGTTATAAAACTTTATGACGTTGTTCTTTATCTAGGGAAAAAACAAGGTTCTAAAATACCTCAATCGTTTCTTAATGATATTTCGAAATACGAAGATACGACTGTTGTTTGGTTGCGTTGGAATATAGATCAGTTTTTGGCTAACCATCAAGAAGAGTACGGATTTAAAATCAAACCTATGTCTGGTGGTTTTTACAACTTAATTTATAACAAACAAATTTATAGCCGAGAAGATCAAGAACAGGTAAATATTGTTGAGGTAGAGAACAGAGAAATTGTTCGCACTAACGCACTTTTATTATCTGAAGCCGGATATGCGGCATTTAGTGTACATTCTAAAAATCTTTGGTATTTTCCAGATGCTATTTTTTATGGGATTTCTAACACTGTTTTTTGTGACATGCTTCATGAAGTGTTCGAAATTCCTCATGAAATAGACCCTCGCTTTTTTGTGCGCATTGAAGACATTCATCCTATGAGAAGCGCTTCTAAATTAAGAAATCATTGTAAAGAATTAAATAAAAAAGAAGTGCCATTTATTCTTTCAGTGATTCCTCAATATGTAAAACCGGGAACTAGTGCCCCTATTTTTTTGAAGGACAAACCCCACTTAGTGCGTGCTTTAAAAGATTGCGCTGGTACCGGGGGAAGTATTGTAATGCATGGATATACGCATCAATGGAAAAACGAATCGGGGGAAGGGTACGAGTTTTGGGATGTGCCCAATGACCGCCCTATTGATGAGTACACGGAGCAGACAATTCATGAAAAAATGCAAAAGGGTATTAAAGCTTTGACTGATTTAGGTTTATATCCTATAGCTTGGGAAACACCTCACTATGCTGCGGATGAAAGAACTTACTCTATTATTTCTCAATACTTTTCAACGGTGGTGGAACAAAGACAGGTTTCAAATAGAACTTACACTATGTCGCAAACAACACCATACATTGTTCGGGATATTTATGGGTGTACGGTTGTGCCTGAGAATCTTGGGTTTTTAAGTTTTGATTTAGGGGAAACTCCGGAGCGTAAAATTGAAAATGCAATTCCTTTTAAAAAAGCTGTTCGAGATCCTGTGGTTGGTTTCTTTTTTCATCCTTACTATGACACCAAGTATATGATGCAGATTGTCGAAGGGCTGATGCAACTAGGATTTGCACCTTTAGATTTAAGAGATATTCCTAGTTTAGTTATGGGTGAGACCACTAATATTTTTTCTGGTTTGTCTCGTTATCAAATTTTTAGGCCTACAGTAAAAATGGCTACTTTAAACGGTGATGCGCGTATGCTGAAGATTAAAATGAAGGATGATTGGTTGAATACCTTTATGGTGGATAATCATTACAGTAAGTTTCAAGAAAAATGGAGGAAAGTGGAACAAGGCCCAGCTTTAGTTCAGGTGCCTGATCGGCAAGAGGGGATTTATGTTGTACGAACGGCTGAGGAAAAACCGGGGTGGTTTCAACGTTTTAAAGCAATGATATTTTCAATGGTATTAGGAAAAACGTCTAATCGAGTAGAAACAATACAACGATGGGTTGTTTGGGTATTTTTCTTATTAACATTGGTATTTGTTGTTGTTATTTTCCGCATTTTAATGACTCGAACATCTTTTCATGATAGCCACTTTAGAAGTGAAAAGGACAAACAAGCAGATAAGGATAAAAAGAGAAAATAATGTTTCAACACACTTTTGTCGATCTTTTATTCTTATTTTGTCTCGTCAACGTGTGGCTAATTTTAATTTACCACTCAGTTTTGATTGTGATGGCCTACCGGTTTTTTATGGTGGGTAGAAAAAGATTAGAAGAGAATTTAGCTAATTTTAAAAATCCTCCTTTTGTTACCTTAATGATCCCTGCTCATAATGAAGAAGCTGTTATCGAGTCCACGTTAGATTCAATGCTTGAACTAGACTACCCAACCGATAGATTAGAGATTGTGGTTGTTAATGATGAATCTACGGATGGGACTAAAGAAATATTAGATCGTTATGCTGCAGAATATGCTCGTATTAAGCCTTATCATGTACCTAAAGGTAAAGGACGGAAAGGAAAGTCTTTTGCGCTTAACAACGTTATGAAAAGTTCTAAAGGGGATGTTTTATGTGTGTATGACGCTGATAATAACCCTGAACCGACAACGCTTCGTTATTTGATAGCAGAACTTATATCGGATAAAAAAATTGCCTGTGTAGCTGGAAAGGTGCGAACTCAAAATCGGAAGAAGAATTTGTTAACTAAGTTTATTAATTTAGAGTTTATTTCTCATCAATGGATGGTTCAGGCGGGGCGCTGGTATAAAAATAAAATTGCGATGATACCAGGAACTAATTTTGTCATTTGGAAAAAGGTTTTAGCAGAAGCAGGGGGTTGGGATGAAGGAGCTCTTACTGAGGATACGGAGTTAACTTTAAGATTATTAGATTTAGGCTATTATGTGGCATTTAATCCTTTTGCGATCACTTGGGAGCAAGAACCCGAGTCGTGGAAGGTTTGGTTAAAGCAACGAATGCGGTGGCTAAGGGGAAACCAATACATTATTAAGAAATACTTGAACCCTAAAGAATTTAAATGGAAAAATATGAGGCATTTATTCTATATGTCAGCTGTTTATGGAGTTTTATTATTTACAATTTTAGCTTCCGATTTAGTGTTTATTTTAGGTATAATGAACATAACTCATATTTCGATATCGGGACCTTTGCTGGTGACGTGGTTTATGGCTTTAGTTCTGTTTGTGGTTTCGATTGCGGTTACCATGAGTTTTGAAGAGACAACAGAGAATACCTTTAAAAATATTGGATTAGCTATATTGATGTATTTTACTTATTGTCAGGCTTGGATTTTTCTAAATATCCAAAGTTTTTTTTATAAAGAGAAGAGCAAAAAAGATGAACCCTTTTGGGATAAAACTCCCAGAGTAAAACTGAGGTAAGTGTGAGAAGAGTTTTTTTTCTAAGTATTTTTTTCTTGATATTCATGGCTGTGTTAAATCCATTAGCTGATGCGCGAAGAAAACCTGAAGAAGCCATCAAAGGATTAGATCTTTCTAAAGCGTTGCAAGAAACAACAGCTGATTTACCTAGAACCATTGATATCAATATTATTGAAAACAAAGATTATGTTGGGACCGGACTGTTTAACCAACAAACCTCTTGGTTTCTCATTCCTCGGAATGTGGAGATTACAGAGGATGCCGCTTTAACTTACTCCATCAGTCACTCCAATATTCTTTCTCCAACATCAACTGTCACCATTCTTGTTAATGAACAACCAATTAAAAGCATGAATCTTCTTCCAGAGTCTTCAGAAAAGGGAGAGCATTCTTTAATTATTCCGAGATCATTATTAAAATCAGGGTATAACGCTATTCAGTTTCGTTTTTATACGATTCAAAATATTACACGTCCTTGTCATGATTTAGAGAATCCGGCTAACTGGGTTGTTGTTCATAAAGACACCAATTTAAAATTAACTTATATAACTAAGTCGATTGATAATTTAGAATTGTTTCCAGACCCTTATTTAAAAGTAGAGAAGTTTGAAAACAGAAAAACCCCGCTAACGATTGCCTTACCTGAAAACCCAACTAGAGAAGAGAAGAGAACCGCTGCTATTATGATTCAGTATTTTGGTTTTGCGGAACCTTTTCTTTATGATCGTTTACGTGTGGTTACAGGAAAAGTTCCTAAAAAGTTGCTAGAAGAGACTAGTATTCTTGCGATAGGGACATTAGACAGAAACCCTTTTAGAAATGATGTTAATACTAAGGTGCCCGCTGATGTGTTAGGAAAAATGGATGAGAAAAAGGGCTTAGTGTTTATGATGAAATCCCCTGGAAAAGAAAAACATGTGATTACTATTATCACAGGGTCTAATCAGAAAACCCTTGAGAAAACAGCAGAAGTGATGACTTATTCTAGTTTAGTTGAAAAGATGAGAGGCTCTTATGCTGTCATTGATACATCCGAAGAGCTGCCAGAGGTAAAAACTGTTGCTGACATTGCTAATCCTGAGTTTAAGGATTTGGGTTATGTGACGACAAAAATTGCTGGAACTTTTGAAAGCTCTGTAGAGTTCTTTTATGATTTACCGCCACACTGGGAGTTGTTACCTGGGACTTCAGTGTTTATTGATGCTAGTTATTCACCCTTATTAGATCCAGATCAGTCAATTATGACCGTGCTCATTAATGATAAACCGATTCAAACATTTAAATTAGCCGGGGGTGGAGGAAGAACCCGTTGGAAATTTCAAATCCCTGAAGAAGTTTTAGAGGCAAAAGATTTTATGGTAACCGTTCGTGTTTATTTAGACGTGGGTCAGAATGATTGTGAAAGTCGTTATTATGATCGTGCTTGGATTATTATTCATGATAATTCTTATTTTAACGTGCCTCATTATTTAACAGAAGAGCGTGGGTTTGAGAATTTCCCAGCTTCATTTTATGGAGAGAAAGGTTTGGAACCGTTAAAGGTTGTTATCCCAGATTCTCCTTCTCAAGCAGAGTTTGATGCAGCGTTTAATAGTATTTATATGTTGTCTTCGTTAATGCCTTATAACGAAGAACCTAAGTTTGATGTCTTAAGTGCTTCTGAAGTTACGGAGGAAATGAAAGAGACATTTAATTTTATTCTCATTGGAAGTTTGGCTAGAAATCCTCTAATGAAAGATATTAATTCTAGCTTACCTCTTCCATTGAACCCAGAAACAGAACAACCTAGTGGAACGCGTCTAGAGATTCTGCCTCAGTTTTTGCAGAATGTGGCTGTTGTTGAATTAGCAAAAACTCCTTGGAGTAAAAAGAAACGTAGCGCTATGTTTATTGGAGCTAAGACAGATGAGTTAGTAGAGTTAGCAGCACTTAATTTATTGGACCAAACAATAGCTCCGCAATGGGATGGAAATGTTGTTTTAATTAACGAAAATAACCAGTGGTATTCTTATGGTTCCGGGGCTTATAGTAAAAAATCAAAGAAAAAAAGAAAAGGCAACGCTTCAATCTTTCTTTGGGTTAGCATTTTAATTGTACTTGGTGTATCATTAGGCATTTTGTTATATCGAAAGCAAAAATATGGCTTTCGTGATCCTTTTAAGGAGCCTTAATAGACTTGTATGAAGGCCACTTCATAAAGTTGTTTTGAATCTTACAAGGTTATACAAAAATACAACTTTTAATGTGTGCCAGGTCTGCTAGACCCCGCACACTAGGCACCTCAACTATGAGGTTCCAAATAAAGTTGCTCAATTTGAATTTAACTTTATCATGTGAGATATACGCTGATGCACCACGTATTTCCTAAATTCGTTTTTCTGCTTGCTGCTTTTAGTCTAGCTTTTAATAGTACTGGAAGTAGTCCTCAGTTTTTTCAACAGGCGTCGTCTAACTACGAAAAACAGTCCTTTTTTTCACTTCCTCAAGCTTTTGCCCAGGATTTAATTGAAGATGAGTGGGATACCAGTATTTTAGGGAAGGATTCCAAAAAAATTCTAGCAGAGGCCAGATCCTTTTTGTATTTACGTACTTTACCTCAGGCCAAAGACAAATATGAAGTTTTATTAAGACGTCATCCAGATAATCCTTATATTTTGTATGAGCTTGCAGAAGTTTATACGCGAATAGGTGATTTTTATAAGGGGAAGAAAACTTATGAAAAGGCTGCTTACCTAAGACCTTTTGATTTGAAGTACCGTTTGGGTTGGGTTCGAGCTTTGGAAAATTCAGGCCATAGAGATATGGCTATTGAAGAGTTGAAAAAAATGCTCGATGAAGATCCCGAGTTTAGTGATGCTAGAAAAGAGTTAGCGGAGTACCTCAGTTGGTCTCAGCAGTGGGGAGATTCGGTTGAAGTATTTGATCAAGTTTTAGCTGAGAATCCTGACGATGTGGAAGCTCTTTTAAAGAAAGCCCAGGTTACTATGTGGTCTGGCAATATTAAAGAAGCTATTGTTCTTTTTGAAGCTGTTGTTGTTAAAGACCCAACGAATACGGAAGCGTTAAAGGAGTTAGCTATTGTTTACTCTGATATGCAGGCGTGGAGTAAATCAACTATTGCCTATGAAAAATTACTTGCTGCAAACCCAGACGACCCTAAAATCCTAGAAGATTTGGGGAATGCTTACTTTTTTGATCAAAAGTATCAATCAGCCGAAAAAGTTTATGACCAGCTGTTAGAATCCAATCCCGAAGCTTCACGGCGTGTAAGTTCTAAATTTTCTCAAATCAACATTGCTTTAGCCCCGACATTAGCGCATTCTTTTTTATTTTATATGGAAAGAAATCGCCAAGGTCCTGAACGGGCTATTCCTGATCGTATTCGAGCTGCGTCTGTTTACAATACGATAGAATATGCGCATCCTATTTCAGCTATGTTTAAAATATTTGCCAGTATTGCTTCGCGTCATGATGATACGCATAAAACCACTTCTGCTACTTATGGATTAGGTCTTCAAACAAGAATTAATGAAAAATGGGTTCATCGCGTTAATTTGACATGGGAACCTAAGAACTTAAAAAGTAATCCGCGTTGGGGTTTGCGGAATGTGCTGACCTGGAACCCTAGGGATCGTTGGCAGATAAGTATGATTCATCAGTACACTACTTTTTGGGATCCCAATAAGAGTCGTAATCGTGCTAACTCATTAGGAATGTCTTTTAGTCGATATTTTTTAAAAGAATATGATTTACTTATGACTTATCGTTTTAATTACGATATTATTAATGATCCTAGTGATTTCTTTGTGAGTATTGAAAATACTGACGGGAATTTAACATTAATTACTAATGGTTTTAGTATGGAGAAGTATTGGACTTTAGGAAGCAAGTTTACATTAACTACAGGATCTTCTTATGATGTTACCGATGAAGGGCGTAATACATTATCCTTTTATGGAAGTATTGGTGTTCAAATCATTGATGGTATTTATTTAAATGGTGGTACTTCTTGGAGTAGAGATAACCGAGATATTGAAACGAATAGTGCCTCTAGTTATATAAGTTATCGATTTTAGAAAGAGAAAAATTATGGCTAAAAAGAAAAAAGTTTTGTTGTGTTGGGGGACGCGTCCAGAATCATTAAAAATGGCATCTCTCGCAAAAGAATTAAAGAAGCACCCTCGCCTTAAGCCTATAGTTGTTTTAACAGGACAACATATAGAAATGACCAACCAGGTTATGAACTTATTTGGTCTTAAAGAAGATTACAATCTTAAGGTCATGACTCCCAATCAAAGTTTATCTTCATTAAGTGAAAAGATCCTGAAACGCATGAGTGCTAGTTTTGAGAAGATCAAACCAGATTGTGTTTTAGTTCAGGGAGATACCACGACAGCATTTTTAGTGGGTTTATGTGCTTTTTATTACAAAATTCCTGTGGGGCACGTTGAAGCAGGGTTAAGGACGGATGATAAATACTCCCCTTTTCCAGAAGAGATTAATCGTCGTTTATTAACGCAAGTAGCTGATTTTCATTTTGCACCAACGTCTACGGCATTTAATCGCTTGATTAAAGAAGGCGTGGATAAAAAAAGTATAATTAAAACAGGGAATACCGGAATTGATTCTTTGTTGCTGATGAAAGATATTTTAAAAAAAAGAAAAACACCTCCTTTTAAATTAGATTTAAATAAACGGAATATTCTGGTAACAGCTCACCGTCGTGAAAGTTTTGGTGGGCCGCTGAAGAATTTATGTGAAGGAATTGTAAAGATCGCTAAAAAAATACCCAATACGGAAATTTATTATCCAGTACACTTAAATCCCAATGTGCAGAAAGTAGCTAAAAAAATCCTTAAGGGATATAAGAATATTCATTTGATTGAGCCTATCCCTTATGATCAGCTAGTTTATTTGATGGATAAATCTGAAGTCATCTTAACGGATTCCGGGGGAATTCAAGAAGAAGCACCATCATTTAAAAAGCCTATTTTAGTATTGAGAAATGTGACTGAAAGACCCGAAGGTGTTAAGGCTGGATTTAGTAAGGTTATTGGCCAAGATCCCGAACGGATATTTTCTGAAACTCAACGTTACCTAAATAATACCTCTAATACCCAAAAAAGACTTAAAAATAAGCCTAATCCTTACGGAGATGGTAAAGCTGCCCAGAGAATCATCCGATTCTTAGATAAACAACTATAGTAATGAAGTTTGTCATCCCGGATCAAGTCCGGGATGACAGAGGCCCAAAATGATTCTGGAGTATTATGAATAAAAAAGTTTTAATTGTAGGGAATAATGCGTTTGTTAAACAAATTCATGACATATTAATTCCTTTAGATATTGATATATCGTGGGCCAATACAACCTCAGAGGTTAAGGAGTCTATCTCTAAGATAGATATTGATTTTATAATCATTGATGCTGATGGGTATCAAGATAATGGTTTTGATACTGATCAGGATGTATTGCAACTCATTGTTAATTCCAAGAAAAGATTCCTTTTTGTTTCTTCAAAGGCAACTAAAGAAAATATTCAGAGTGCTGCCAAATTAGGATGTTCGGATTATATTTTACGTTCTTCGAACCGTCGTGAGTTTATTGCTCATTTTAATTCCATTATCCATGATAAAACTAGAATTACTTGTATTGGTGGTGGGACAGGTTTATTCACTCTTCTTTTAGGATTAAAGAAAATTTCTAATGTGATGTTAAGTTCTATCGTTACTATGAGTGATGATGGGGGGTCTTCCGGGAAGTTAAGAGATGCTATGGGGATATTGCCTCCGGGTGATATTCGGAGAAGTCTAGTAGCACTTTCAAATGCTCCAGAAGTGATGAACGAAATTATGCAGTATCGTTTTAATAAGGCTTCAGGGTTAGAAGAACATAGTTTTGGAAATCTCTTTTTAGCGGCACTTAATGATATTACCGGCTCCATGGCGGATGCAGTAAAAATGTTAGGAGATATATTAAATGTTCAGGGAGTTGTTCTCCCCGTAACAAGTCAAATTACAAAGTTATCTGCTGAGTTTGAAGATGAAACTATTATTCGTGGTGAAAGTAATATCGATTTAGTTAATGGTCGAGATGAGAGTTTGCATATTAAAAAACTATGGCACGAACCTGAAGCCGAATGCGGTTTGGATGTTTATGCGTCTTTAGTGAACTCAGATATTATTACTATTGGGCCTGGGGATTTATTTACGAGTATTGTTGCAAACCTTACGATTAAGGGTTTGAGCGAGGCGATTGTTACCTCAAGAGCAAAGAAAGTTTATGTTTGTAATTTAATGACCAAGCCAGGGGAAACTTGGGATTATTCTGCCGTGGATCATATTCGAGAAATTGTTCAATACCTAGGTAAGGATTGTTTGGATACAGTAATTATATCCAACTCAGCATTAACAGAGCAATCGACAAAAGAATATGTTAAGAAAAACCAGAAACCTGTAGCTTTTGGTGATTTAGAGGAAATTCATAAAATTACCAAAGCAGAAATTGTCCTAGCCGATATTGGTAACCAAACAGACTTAGTTCGCCACGATAGCCAAAAACTCAAAACCCAAATCGAAAAACTGCTCTAAAAGACAGTTCTTTGTCTGGAGTTAAGAGAGTTAAGTATGTGGCTTGGATATGGGGAAGGAGTTATGTTCCAGAAACAGCAAGAAGTAGGAGTTAAGAAAAAGCCTTACCTTTAACTCCAGCCCCATTTTTTACCAGATAAGTAACTCCTACCCCATGCTCGAACTCTATAAGTAACTCCCCCCAGACACTTCACTAGATAAATAACTCCTTTCTTTTTCCCTTTCAGTTTTTACCCTAAAAGTCCGATATATTATAAGCAGGACTACTTTAATTTAGGGGAGTGTTATGGTTAAGAAGCAGGAATTATATTCTGATTTGTTGAATATCTCTAAAGGCTCATCTCTTTATAAGCACGCCAAAAAGATTTTGAGTTATCTCTCTGAAGAAAATAAAAAGATATCTCCACTTTTGATCTTAACGCATGATTATCCAGATCCAGATGCTTTAGCGAGCGCCTATGCGTTACAGTACATCTCTGAAAACTTTTTTGATATTCAAAGCAAGATTGTTTATGACGGAATTATTGGTCGAATGGAAAACAGAGAGATGGTCCGGATTTTGAAATTACCTGTCCGGAAATTAAGAAAGACAGATTTAAAGAAATACTCTCATGTTGCTTTAGTGGATACACAACCCGACTTTCAGAATAATCCATTTCCTAAAAATAAACGAGCTAGAATTGTTTTAGATCAACATCCTTCAGTTGTTAAACCAAATTCAGATTTATCTATTATTGATACAGAGTGTGGAGCAACTTCTGTTGTATTAACAGCAGCTTTGCTTATGTTGGGAGTAGAGATTCCTGTGCGATTAGCAACAGCTCTAGCTTATGGAATCACTTCAGACACATTGAATTTATATCGAGTTAAACAATCAGATGTTTTTAATGTGTATTCATCTTTATTAGCTTACTGTGATTTAAGAGCGCTAGCCAGAATACAAAACCCTGATCGTTCACGTAATTTCTTTATGACATTAAGAAAAGGAATTGAAACAGCAACAAAGTACAGAAGTTTGCTGGTTTCAAATTTAGGGGAAGTAGAGAATCCTGATTTAGTTTCTCAAGTTGCAGATTTTCTTTTAAATTATAAAACAGCTAAATGGACTTTTTGTACAGGGCGTTACCAGGGTAAGCTCCATATGTCTTTAAGAACAAATATTGCCAATGCTCAGGCAGGTGAAGTGTTAAGAGATATCTGTGAAAACAGAGGAGAAGCTGGGGGCCACAGTAGTATTGCTGGAGGAAGCTTTGTGGTAGGGAAAAGCAAAGATGAAAATTTTTGGTTGGAGTGTGAAAAACAATTAACACATAAATTGATGAAAAGAGTTCGGATTCCATTAAAGACAGTAGCTTATTATCCATTTAAATAAGCTGTCATCCCGGACTTGATCCGGGATCTGGAGCATTATTAAAAACAATAGTATTTGACCAAGGAAGGGGATCCCGGATCAAGTCCGGGATGACAGACTTTCTGGTTTCTAGTGACAAAGGACAATTATGAATATTATTTCAATTATAAAAGACATTGGTGTTTCAGGAATTTTTGATATTTTGCTAATCACATTATTGGCATATAGTATTTTGGTTTGGTTTAAAAAAACTAAAGCAGCCTTTGTGCTTACGGGTATTTTAATTATTGCCGTAATTTATTTGATCTCTCGAGAGTTTAACCTTTATTTGACTTCCACTATTTTCGAAGCTTTTTTTGCTGTTTTCTTAATTTCTATTGTTGTTATTTTTCAAGAAGAGTTGCGTTATATTTTTGAACGACTTGCTCTTTGGAGTTTAAACAGAAGAATAACAAGGAGAAGAACAACACAGGTTACTCGGTTAGAGACAGAAACTTTAGTGAGGACTCTATTTGATTTAGCAAAAGAAAAAGTTGGAGCATTAATAGTTCTTCGAGGAAAAGATTTAATTATTCGTCAGCTTCAAGGTGGTGTTCCTCTCAATGGACTGTTAAGTGAGGATATTCTGAAAAGTATTTTTGATCCAAACTCTTTAGGTCATGATGGAGCTGTTGTGATTGAAAAAGATCAGATTGTTAGTTTGGGTTGTTATTTACCTCTATCAAAAGATATGAAAAAAGTAGGTCATGCAGGAACACGGCATGCAGCAGCTCTTGGGCTATCAGAGGTAAGTGACGCATGTTGTCTTGTGGTTTCTGAGGAGAAAGGCACTATTTCCATTGTTCAAAAAGGGGAAATGACCGTTGTGGAGGATCCGGATGCTTTAACCCGAAAATTAGAGCAGTTTTATAAAAAGATTTACCCTAAAAAGGAGCGGAAATCCTTAGCGAAGTTCTTTAAACGGAACTCAAGAGAAAAGGTAATTGCTTTAGTGTTGTCGGTAGCTTTATGGTTTGTTTTAGTTGATGGATCAAAATTAATTTATAAAACTTACCAAATTCCGGTAGAATATACAGCATTTCCGGGTGGCTATGAGCTTCAAGCTCTATCCCCTAAAGAGGTGGAGGTGAGCTTTTCAGGGCCTCGTAGGGCGTTTTACTTTTTACGTAAAAACAGAATAAAATTATTTTTGAAGTCCGTTGATTTGAACGCAACAGAGCAGACAATAGTCATATCCAATGCGGATGTTGTGTTTCCTTCAAAAAATGTATCTTTACAAGATGTAGAACCAAGAAGAGTAAGTATTGAAATACAAAAAGGGAACAGGGATCAGGAAGCAGAAAACAGAGAAAAATAAATAGCTCCATTATTTTGCATTTTTAATTTTAAATTTTTAGGTATCTCGTTATGACTAATAAACCATCCATAATGCCGCTCATCCGAAAGTTTTTTGAGGATGATATCTTGTCTGCAGTGCATACCTTAGAGACGCTGTCAGAAGAAGAAGCTGTAGAGGTGATTCAAAGTTTGCCTCCTAATTTAACGGCCCGTGCACTGGCGCATATGCAGGTGCGTGTAGTAGCTGATTTATTAGAACAAATTTCTCCAGAATTATTTGCTCAGATTTTAGATGAGATGGATCCTCAGCGTAGTGCTGCTATCTTTTTGGATTTTCCTCAAGAAGTAAGAGATCGTTTTCTGGACGTATTGCCTGAAAAATTAAAAGAACAAATTAGAGAATATTTAACGTACCCAGAAGATAGTGCTGGTCGAATTATGACCACAGACTTTCTTTCTTTTTATCAAGAAATGAGAGTTCGTGATGTGATCCGAAAAATACGATTATTAGCACAAAGAAAATCACCCTCTTCATATGCGTACGTGGTTGATGAAGAAAATCGTTTAGTGGGTATTATGAATATGAGAGATTTGATGCTTGCTTCAGGGGACGATAAGTTGGGGAATATTATTAATAAAGATTTTTTCTCAGTAAATTCATTTATGGATAGAGAACAAGTTGCTGAAGAACTCTCTAAGAGAAGATACTTTGCAGCACCTGTAATTGATAGTCAAAACCATTTAATTGGTGTTGTTAAAGCGGAACAGTTGATTGAAGATGTCCAAGAAGAAGCTACCGAGGATATTCAGAAGATGTTTGGTGCTGGTGGAGACGAAAGAGCCTTTTCGACTATTGGGTTTTCATTAAAGAAAAGATTGCCTTGGTTAAATGTTAATTTAGCTACGGCGTTTTTAGCAGCTTCTGTTGTTGCTGTTTTTGAAGGGTTGATTGCTAAAATAACCATCTTAGCGGTTTTCTTACCAGTAGTAGCCGGTCAAGGTGGAAATGCCGGAGCGCAGTCTTTGGCCGTTGTGATGCGTGGACTCGTGATGCGAGAAATTCCGCAGAATCGTGTTTGGCCGTTGGTGTTAAAAGAAGTATGGATTGGAACGATTAATGGATTTATTATTGGATTAATCACAGCAGGTGTTGCTTGGATATGGAGCGGGAACCCTTTTCTAGGTGTTGTGATTGGACTAGCAATGATTGTTAATTTAGCTATCGCTGGTTTTGCTGGAGCAGCGATTCCACTGTTTATGAAAGCTGCTGGACTGGATCCAGCTCAATGTTCTAATATTATTTTGACAACCATTACCGACGTGATGGGTTTTTTCTCCTTCCTAGGTTTTGCTGTTATATTTCAAAATTTCCTTCTTTAAAAAATAGAGAAAACGTATGGGGTCCTTAGTACACAGTATATAGTAAAAACGTTTTTTTACTGTGTACCATGTACTATAGACTGTGTACGTATTTGTTTAAATATGTTATTGTTGCTATGAAAGGAGTATTACTATGAATGCTGAGAACCAAGAAATAATTTTAACTGCTGAAATGACCCCAAACCCAAACACCATCAAGTTTAACGTCAATAAAACGATCTTAGAGAAGGGTGTTGCGGATTTCCCTGAAAAGGATAAAGCACAAGGTTCGTTGCTACCTCAAAAGCTCTTTGATTTTGATTTTGTTAAGGGTGTGATGATTGGTCCTAATTTTATTACAGTGACTAAATCAGAAGCAACCGAATGGAATGAAGTGATTGCTGAAATAGCGGATGTGATTAAACCTATTTTGAATTCGTCGGATCCTATTATTGCAGAGGATGTTATATCGGACTCCGAATCGTCTTCAGATGAAGGTGAAATTGAACAGAAAATAAAAGCTATTTTGGATAAAGAGATTCGTCCAGCTGTAGCTATGGATGGTGGAGATATTACTTTTCATGGGTATGATAATGGAATTGTAACGCTTACGTTAAGAGGCGCCTGTAGCTCATGTCCTAGTTCTGTGATGACATTGAAGATGGGTGTTGAGAGAAGACTTAAAGAAGTTATCCCCGAAATTAAAGAAGTAGTCCAGGTAAACGAATAAAACAAGTTCTGAGTTCTAAGTTCTGAGTTCTAAGTTATTAAAGTCAAAAAGAATATTTTCGACAAAGGAAACCCAGAACCCAGAACTCAGAACTCAGAACTCAGAAAAAAGGTGAAGAAGGAGTTTTTGTTATGAATTTTGCTTCTGCGATTGTAAAAGGTGATGATGCTAAGAAGATGTCTGTGGATCTTTGTGATCAAATTCATAAAGATTTAGACAAACAAAGTATTGATTTAGCCATTTTGTTTGTTACAGGTGAGTTAGAGGCTTCTGCTCAGTTGATTCATGAGGAACTTCAAAAAAATTTGAATCCTCATATTCTTTTAGGTTGTTCTGCTGGGAGTGTGATCAGTCATGATGAAGAAATAGAAACAGAAGCGGCTATCTCTTTATTTTGTGCTTCAATGCCTGATGTAAAGAAAATTCCTTTTAGTTTGAGTAACGCGGACCTTGAAAGATTGACCAGTCCTAGTGAATGCCAAGCATTTTTTAATGTGACCCCTGAAGAAAATCCTATATTTTTAGTTTTAGGAGAGCCCTTTTCATTTGATATCAACCAGTTCATTAAAGTAATTGAAAACGTTTATCCTAATACGCCTATGGTTGGTGGAATGGCTAGTGCTGGAAGTGAGCCTGACCAAAATGTTATGTTTTCTTCAGAACAAGTTTCTACACAGGGGGCTGTTGGAGTTGTGTTAACAGGTAATGTTCATATAAGCACTTTGGTGTCTCAAGGCTGTCGTCCTTTTGGTGAGCCTGCCATTGTGACAGAAGCAGAAGAAAATATTATTCACACCTTAGCTGGAAAGTCAGCGCTCCAATTCCTGGAAGAGAATTATCGAAAAGCCTCCGCAAGAGATCAGGTCTTAGCTCGCCAAGCATTATTTGTGGGTGCCGTGGTGGATGAATTAAAACAAATTCCAGAACATGGAGATTTTGTTATTCGTAGTGTTGTGGGACTAGATCAAAACTCTGGAGCAATTGCACTTTCAGATCGGGCAAAGGTAGGGGATACTGTTCAATTCCATGTTAGAGATTCTTCCTCTGCACATGAAGACCTAGAACTGATCTGTTCTAATGAGAAAACTTATTCTTCTTCAATTGACTTATCAGATCCTAAAGGAGCCTTGATTTTTAGTTGTAATGGACGAGGTTTTAGAATGTTTAATGAGAAGAATCATGATGTCAGTATGTTACGTCAAAAATTAGGGAAGTTTCCTGCTGCTGGATTCTTTTGTGCTGGAGAATTAGGTCCTATCGGAAATAAAAATTTTATTCATAGTTTCACGGCTAGCATTGCTCTTTTTTACGAAAAGAAGCAATAACCTCTTTTATGTCCAATAAAAAAATCATTCTCAAAGATATTAGTTTATATGCTTTTGGCACTTATTTAACGCATCTAATCGATTTTGTTATATCAGTATTGATGAAGCGTTTCTTGGGTCCTATGTTGAGTGGTGTGTGGACGAGTCTTCAAGTTATCTTAATCTATGCAAAATATGCGAATTTAGGTACCGTAGAAGCAAGTCTTAAAGAAATCCCATATCATATTGGTAAAAATGATCTTAAGAGGGCAGAGGAGATAAAGAACACTGTTTTTTGGTATGTTCTATTTAATGCTCTTCTTGTTTCGTCCGTAATTTTAATAGCTGCTTTATGTTTAAAGTCTTTTGTTTCTCCAGCAGTTTTTTGGGGACTAATCACAATCTCTTGTCTTAATGTTATCCAACGTGTTTATTTTTTCCAGGTTGTTTTACTTCGCGCATTTAAAAAATTTTATTTAGCCAGTAAGGTTATGATTTTTTCTAGTGTCATTGGTATTGGGCCTATGTTGTTTTTGACATGGCATTACAAAATCTACGGTTTTTATGCGGCAACTATTTTTATTTTTGCCATGAATAGTCTTTATGTTTTTTGGAAATCAAAACAGAGATTTGCTTTTACATTTTCTTGGAGCAAAATCAAGCCACTAATTATTGTTGGTTTCCCAATTATGGTATTGATGGGGTTAGACATTGTTTTTCGATCCATTGATCGTATTATTATTCCTCGTTTCTTAGATTTTGAACAGATGGGATATTACTCTTTAGCTGTGATGGCAATGAACTACTTAACTAGTTTCCCCAATATGTTAAATGTGGTTTTGTTTCCTCATTTCCAAGAGAAGTTTTCCCAGAGAGATAACGCTAAGGATTTACGTAATTATGTTTATCAAAGCACGCTTTCACTCGCTTATTTATTACCTGTTTTATTGGCGGCTGTTTGGTTCTTTTCAGAAACCATAGTGGAGTTAGTGTTGCCGGACTTTCGTCCAGGAATTTTCCCGCTTAAAATTTTAATGGCAGGTGTATTTTTTGTTTCTCTGAACTATCCTTTTTTAACATTACTGATTACCATCAAAAAACATTTTGTGATGATTCCTGTCGTTTTAGGGTTGATGATTTTTGCTTCGGTATTTTGCATTTGGTCGTTGCAGCTAGGATATGGGATTCCTGGGGTAGCCATTATTATGTCGATTCACTATTTCATCTATTTTATGATTTTATTTCGTCACGGAACCAGAGACATTATGCAACGTAAAGACTCATTTAGATTGTTTGCCCGCATTTTAGGAATTTTCTGTTATTTTATTTCGCTGTTATTAGCTATCGAAATATTGATGCCGATGCCAACCAATTCCGTAATCATCAAAAACCTCCTCCAATTTGGAATTTTCACCCTTTGTTTTTCGCCTTGTTTGATCCTTTTCAATAAAGAAACCCAACTGCTAAAGCATCTGTTGGGACTTTTCAAAGATAAAATTACCAATAAATAGAGAGAGTTGCCCCACCTCGGGGTATGTTTTTGCTGCCCTAACACGGGAAGCAAAAGCATACCCGCTCGGGGGGACCCCATTCTACAAGCGGATAACTCCATGAAGAGTGGCGTTGAAGGGAAACGTGGGGGGTGAGTGAGTGGGAGTATGGGAGGGGAGCCGCTTGTCCTAGGTCGACAGAGCGCGTCTCAGCAAGGGCAGCTTTTGCCCTTAGCCTCGCTACCGGAATAAAGATGTGGCCAATGAATTGCCCACTTTTACTTATTTTGGGTATAAGGAAATGATTTCATAAGTGCACCTGGCGTCGGATTAAGATAAGCTACGGTCTACAGCGTCATGCTGCATCGGCAATGCACTTTGGCATTGCCTGCTTCGCCTTCCTTGTATACCTTGCACCTCTTACTCCTTTGGCCCACGGAGGACTTATGAAACCACTTCCAGGAACTTTAATATTACTCATGAATAAACCCTAAGATAAGGACAACTGAATCTTAGGAGTCAGTAGTCCGGTGGTCCTGTTTTGCGGACCATCCTTGCTGGCAATCATCTTTTTCGATATTAGAGATGATTGCCATTCTCTCTTATCCCCCTCACCCAACGACCGTTTCCCTTCAACGCCACTTAACATGGGTTAACTATTTGTAGAATGGGGTCCCCCCGAGTGGGTATGCCTTTGCTGACCGTGTTAGGGCAGTAAAGGTATATCCCGAGGTGGGGCAACCCACCCCTTGACCCTCTTCCTCTTCATGTTATAATCCTCATCTTTGTTATTCGATTTAACCCATTCCGTTACAACCTATTGGAAGAAGAAAAAATGCTAAACGACTATTTCTGGGTATTCGCGTTTATGCTGATTGGTGTGTTTTTTGCGCTGATGGCAACGATTGTCCCTTATTTTGTTTCCCCTAAAAGTACTGGAAAATATAGAAGTGTTACCTATGAAAGTGGTATGCCTACTATTGGGCCTTCTTGGATTCAATTCAACGTTCTTTATTATTTTTATGCCCTAGTTTTTCTCGTATTTGATGTAGAGGCTGTTTTCTTGTTCCCAGTAGCATTAGCTTATAAAAACATTGATGGGTTTCTTGTTCTTTTTGAAGTGGTTATTTTTGTTCTCATTTTATCGTTAGCGTTGATTTATGCTATTCGTAAAGGAGTTTTTAAGTGGCGTTAGAAAAAGATTCATCTAAGTCGGGCATTCCTGGATTTAGTTTCTTTAAGTTAGACAAGTTATTTAATTTAGCGCGAGCCAATTCTTTGTGGCCGTTAACTTTTGGTTTGCATTGTTGTGCTATTGAGATGATGGCAGCGAGTGCTTCTCGTTATGATTTAGATCGTTTTGGAGCGGGTGTTTTTCGTGCTTCTCCAAGACAAGCGGATCTAATGATTATTGCAGGAACTGTTTCCAGGAAAATGGCGCCACGGATTAAAATATTGTATGACCAAATGCCTGCACCTAAGTATGTGATTGCTATGGGTGGTTGTGCTATGTGGGGCGGCCCTTTCCAATATGAAGGTCAATACGCGATTCTTGAAGGTGTGGATCGTATTATTCCCGTTGATGTTCACATCCCTGGTTGTCCACCACGTCCCGAAGCTTTAATCGAAGGAATTCTTCTTTTAGAACGAAAAATTAAAGCCGGTGTTGCCGGAAAAGGGGATGTTGTTTTTGCTGTTCCTGAATCAGGGACTCCAGCACCAACACCTCCGGGAGCAGAGAAACCTGCAGGCCCTAGACCCGATCAAAATATTCAAACCATTTCAGATTCAGAAAAACCCAATGATACTCCGGAGAATAAATCATGAATAGTGAAGATGTAAAATCCGGATTAGGTTCTATTGTTCCTCCAGAACATTGTGTGATGAGTGAATATGTTAAAACAGGTTTTCATTTAGAAGTAAATACAACGTTTGATAAAATCCAAGCGATAGCACAGCACTTTTTGTCTAAAGAATTTTTCTTAGAGAATGTTGCCGGAGCAGACTTGGGTGAAAACTTCCAAGTCACTTATCAGTTTAATCATTTTGAAACTACCTTAAGGGTTTTGATTCGAATTCAATCGTCTTGGAATCAAAACAGCGTTCCTTCTATCTCACAAATTTATAAAGTTGCTAATTGGTACGAACGTGAAATGTTTGATATGTATGGTATTCAAATAGAAAACCATCCTAATCTTAAACGTTTGTTGTTGCCGGAGTATTGTGATTTCCATCCATTAAGAAAAGGATTTAAATTTGAAGGTGATTCTGTTGAAGATGTGAATCGAAGCTGGGAATTAGAGAAAAAAGCATATACGGATATGTCTCAAAAAGAGTTGAGTGGGAACTTACAAGAGTATTTCGTCAACATGGGACCACAACATCCCAGTACTCATGGTGTGCTTCGTTTGTTACTCCGTATGGATGGAGAAATTATAAAAGATTTAGAACCTGTTGTGGGTTATGCCCATCGAGCAGATGAAAAAACAGCAGAAAATGGAAATTACCTTCAATGGACACCTTATCCTAGTCGCGTTGATTATTTAGCAGGTATGATTTATAACTGGGGTTATGTGGGTACCGTCGAACGTGCTTTAGGAATTACCAATACAGAACGCGGAGAATACATTCGTATTATTGTTTCCGAACTACAACGCTTAGCCAGTCATTTAATGTGGTATGGCGCTTTCCTTATGGATTTGGGTAGTTTCACACCGTTCCTTTATTGCTTTCAAGATCGAGAAGAAATTTTAAATATGTTTGAAATGGCAGATGGTAGTCGGTTGACGTATAACTACTTTCGTTTTGGAGGATTAGAAAGAGATCTTTCTCCCGAGTTTTTAGATCGTGCTCGTAAGTTCTTACCAATGCTTCGATCCCATCTGAAGGATTATGAAAAATTGGTCGAGAAAAATATTATTTTTCAGAAGCGAACAAAAGATGTGGGTGTGATCACAAAAGAGCAGGCTATTTCTTACGGTGTAACCGGACCTCCTCTAAGAGCATCAGGCGTTAACTATGATGTTCGTAAAGCAGAACCTTATGGAATTTTTAACGAGTTTAATTGGGATGTTCCTACAGCAACAGATGGCGATGCTTATGCGCGTTTCCAGGTTCGCGTTCAAGAGATGTGGCAGAGTATTCGTATTTTAGAACAAGCATTAGCTAAAATTCCTGAAGGTCCTCATAATAATCCAGAGGCCCCAAAACGATTTAAGCCCGAGCAGAGTGAAACTTATTTTTGTGTGGAATCTCCCAGAGGGCAAATGGGAATTTATCTGATTAATGATGGAACAGATAAACCCGCTCGAGTCAAAATGAGAACACCTTGTTATTCTAATTTAAATGTTATGGAAGAGATTTGCCGAGATAACTTTTTAGCAGATGTTGTTTGTATTATGGGTAGTTTAGATATTGTTGTACCCGATGTTGATCGATAAAAGTGTTTTGTCATCCTCGAATGCTTTAGTCGGGGATCCATCACATTATAAAAAACAATATTTTTTGATTTAAGGAAGTGGATTCCCGACAGATGCATTCGGGAATGACAGAGAAGGAAATATATAGTGAATGAAATGTTTGTAGAAGGAATAAATATTGTTGTTATCGCCGTTGTGGTCTTTGGTTTTATTTCAGTCAATGCCTTAGTGTTGGTATATGCTGAAAGAAAGATTAGTGCCTTTATCCAAAGACGATTAGGCCCTATGCATGTAGGCCCTTTTGGTTTATTACAAACCATAGCCGATGCGATTAAGCTTTTAGGAAAAGAACAGATTATTCCTCAAAATGCGAATAAGTTTTTATTTTGTTTGGCGCCATTGCTTGCTTTTTTTCCAGCATTGTTGTTATTCATGGTAATGCCCTTTGCCCCTAATTTAATTATTAGGGATTTAAATATTGGTCTTTTGTATTTGTTTTCTTTTGCCAGTATAGAAGTCATTGCTATTTTTATGGCGGGGTGGTCTTCAAACAATAAGTATTCTTTGTTAGGAGCGATGAGATCTGTAGCACAGGTTATTTCTTATGAAGTTCCTTTATTGCTTTCAGCGTTGTCTTTAATCTTAATGATTGGTTCTATGAAGATGACGGACATCGTAGCTTATCAAGAAAGCGTTTGGCTGATTTTTCTTCAACCAGTAGCATTTATTATTTTTATGATTTCAGGATTAGCAGAAACAAATAGAGCTCCTTTTGATTTACCTGAAGCAGAGTCTGAGTTGGTTGCTGGCTTTTTAACCGAATATTCTGGAATGCGTTATGCATTGTTCTTTTTAGCGGAGTACACCAACGTATTCTTATTGTCTTGTATCGGAACAACCCTTTTCTTAGGTGGGTGGTATGGCCCGTTTGCTGATGGCCTTCATTGGTTCTTAATTAAAGTTTATGCCCTAGTTTTTGTGATTATTTGGATTCGTTGGACATTTCCACGATTAAGACCCGATCAATTAATGAATTTTTGTTGGAAGATTTTAACGCCGATTGCGATTATTAACTTATTAATAACAGCGACATTAATAAAACTGTAAATAATCGTTTTTTATCATGATTATTTACACGAATTGCGGAGTGCGGAGTGCGGAGTGCGAATTGCGCAAAGCAAAGGCCAAGAAAATAAAAAAAGACCTTTATAATTTTTTGTACTTCTGTTTTGCGCAATCCGCAATTCGCATAACGCAATTCAGAGATAAGGAAAAAGGAAGTAATAGATGTTGAATACAGTAAAAGAAATTTTTGTTGGAGCTTGGAGTATTCTTGTGGGGATGGGTGTGACTTTTAAGTACATATTCAAACGACCTGTTACATTACAGTATCCTTATCAACCAGCTCATCCATCTAATGTACATAAGGGAAGAATTCGATTTGTTGTTTTCCCTGAAACAAACACACATGATTGTATTGCTTGTTTAAAGTGTAAAAACATCTGCCCTTCAAATTGCTTTTTAGAAATCACAGGTGAGAAACCACCTGAAGGCGGAAAGAAAAGAGCAACCAAGTTTATTAATAACTTTTCAACTTGTTCTTTATGTAGTCTTTGTATTGAAGCGTGTCCAACAAAGACCTTAGAACATTCTCCAGAATTTAATTTAGCTAGTGAGGATAAGAAAATGTTTATTTATGATTTTCTTAAAGAAGTAGACGAAAGGAATGAGCAAACCAGTGGAACAGCTAGTCGGTAATATTGTATTTATCATTTTTATTGCTATTACCCTGATAGGGGCTGTAATGGCTGTAGGACTTAAAAGCATTTTTCATAATGCGCTTAGTCTTGCTTTGGCATTATTTGGAACAGCAGGAATTTTTATTTTCTTGCGTAGTGAATTTGTGGCTTTAATTCAGGTTCTGATTTATGCCGGGGCTATTTCTATTGCCATTATTTTTGCCATTATGTTGTCACCTGCGCTTTCGATTAAATTACAAAAAAGAAAATTGACTAAGTTTTTAGGAGCGTCATCGATTAGTGCTCTTATTTTTGTTTCCTTTGTTTGGATTTTTAATAAAACCCCATGGAACGTTTCAAATAATCCCGATGTAGGGGATTATTCGCTTGTTCATTTAGGGGAAACATTGATTACTAAATACGCTTTCGCTTTCGAGCTTATTTCTATAGTGCTTTTGGTTTCTGTTTTAGGAGCCTTGGTTATTGCTAGTGAAAAAGAAAAAGCTCCAACTCAAGAATAAAGAAAGAAATTATGTATAACGATTTAAATGTTTATTTAATATTATCTGCAGCGTTGTTTTCGATAGGAATATTTGGTGTGCTTATGCGCCGTTCCTTAATAGGTGTTCTGATTGCTACAGAGCTTATCTTGAATGCTGCCAATATTAATTTTTTAGCCTTTTCCCGCTTTATGGATGTGGATAAAGCTTTAGGTTCTATCTATTCCATTTTTGTGATTGGTTTAGCTGCTGGGGAAGTGGCTGTTGGATTAAGTATTATTTTGACGATTTATCGAAAGTTTAAAACAATTAATATTGAAAAAATGAATCAGTTAAAGGGATAGAGAAGAGTTTCTGAAAATTAGTCATTGCGAGGCAGATTATCAGAGCCGTGGCAATCTCAGACAAAAGGATTTTTTATTTTCTATCAAGTGATTGCCACGGCGTTTGTTTCTGCCTCGCAATGACATCTATGGGTTAAAAAATTATGAGTCATTTAGGATTATTAAATATTTCTGTATTCGCAAATTTTGCTGCATTTTTAGTGATTACATTTATTTGCGGTGGTGAGAAGAGAAAAGGATGGGCTCCTTTAATGGCTATGAGTTTGTCTGGCTTAGGTGCTTTAACCTCTCTCATATTACTGTTCTTACGCTTTTCAAGTGAAGAGGCTTTAGTTTGGTCTATGACTTGGTTGCAGTGGGAAAACGGTTCTTTAGCTATGGGGTATTATTTAGATAAATTATCTCTATTAATGTTAACTGCTGTTTGTGTGATTAGTTTTATGGTTCAAACTTATTCTGCTTGGTATATGAAAAAGGATCCAGGGATTCGTCGCTATTTTGGAACGATTACTTTTTTTAGTTGGGCTATGATCTTTTTTGTGGTTTCTGTAGATTTATTTGGTGGTTATATTTTTTGGGAATTACTCGGACTGGCTTCTTATTTGTTGATTGGTTTTTGGCATGAGAAACCAGAACCGCGCCGTGCTGCTATTAAAGCTTTTATCATGACTCGTTTTGGTGATTTGGGATTATTGGCAGGACTTATTCTGTTGTTAGTTAAAACAGGGTCTTCAGGTATTGAATTTTTAAACACACAAGCCGTTGGATTTTTAACACCGGGTGAGTTAACGGCGATTGTGATTTTGTTGTTTATCGGAGTGATGGGTAAGTCCGCTCAGTTTCCACTTCATTCTTGGTTACCGGATGCTATGGAAGGGCCAACTCCAGTGAGTGCTTTAATTCACTCCGCGACCATGGTCGCTGCAGGTGTATATCTTTTAGTTCGTTTATTTCCTCTAGTTTCAGCTTCTGCTTCAGCAATGCAATTTATTTTGTGGATTGGTTTATTCACCTCCTTGATTACAGCAATTATGGCTTTAACGGAAAGAGATATGAAACGCATCCTGGCTTATTCTACTATCAGTCAATTAGGATTTATGGTCATGATTATTGGTGCCGGTTCTTGGTATGGTGGAATGTTCCATTTGCTAACGCATGCTTTCTTTAAATCTATGTTGTTTTTGTTAGCGGGTTATTTTATTGCTGTGAGTCATCACTCAAATGATATTTTTGAAATGGCCAAGGTGCCACAAGCACACAAATCAAAGTTAATGGTTGCCCTTCTTTGGATTGGTGCTTTAGCGTTATCTGGTTTATTCCCCTTTTCAGGGTTTATGAGTAAAGAAAGTATTTTTGGGGCATTGAGTGAATCTCATCAATATGTTGTTTATGCGCTAGCTTTAGTGATTAGCTTTTTAACTGCTTACTACACAACGCGTATGGCTTTTATTATTTCACGAAAAGGAGGCGAAGCACAGGGAGAAGCTCCGGTGAAAGATTCTTGGTTGTTTAAAGCGCCTGTGGCCTTTTTAGGTTTAGTTACTGTTGTTGGGTGTTGGGTGTTCTTACCAGCACTGTCTTCATTTTTTCATTTGCATAGTGAGTGGCATCTGGAGCAGTGGATTAACTTTTTTGTTACCACAGCCGTTGTGTTATCGGCTATTGGTGTTTCTTATCTTTATTTTGGTCGTGGAGGAACGAATGAGAATGGTTGGGTTTCTTATGTGCCAGGATTACAGAAATTAATTACAGAAAAATTTTACGTAGATCACTTTTGGCGTTGGGTGATGGACAATATTGTTTACCGTATCGCTAAAGCTAGTTTTTGGACAGATGACAAAATTATTAACCCTATAGTCAATAATGTAGGGTTATCAATTATTCGATTTGGAAAGCAAGCAGCATCGTTACAGATGGGGCAAGTTCAGCAATATATTGCTACTGCCTTGTTGGTAGTTGTCGTTGTTGCGTTTTATCTTATTTTTTCCGCCTAACAAACTGGCGGACCCGCCTCTTTTCGTGGCGGGAAATATGGATCCCGGATCAAGTCCGGAATGAAAAAATCTTTAAGCTGAAAAAGGAAATAAATGAATTTACCGATATTATCCATTATTTTATTGTCGCCTATTGTGGCCATGATTATCATTCTGTTTCTTAAAGAGGAACAGCATCGTTTAATTAAGACCGTCGCTTTAATAGGAAGTATTATCCCTTTAATATGTTCTTTCTATTTGGTGTTAGCTTATGATTATACGAATGCCGAATTTCGTTGGATAGAGCAGTGGTTTGAACTTCCTGATTGGGGAATTCAATTTTTATTAGGGGTGGATGGATTAAGCATTCCCTTAGTTTTATTAACCTCAGCGATTATCTTCTCAGGAGTCCTTGTTTCTCAGCGACTAACCGTTCGGGTTAAAGAATTTTTCGCCTTACTTCTGTTCCTCGTTGCAGGGGCTTACGGAGTGCTGCTGGTACTAGACCTATTTTTCTTCTTTTTGTTTTATGAAGTAGCTGTGATTCCTATGTTTTTATTAGTGAATATTTGGGGAACTGGAAACAAGACTTATGCAGCTAATAAATTGACACTTTATCTATTGGCAGGATCGGGACTTGTTTTATTTGGTTTCTTCTTACTTTATTTTATGTCTGGAGTTAATTCTTTTAACTTGTTAGAAATTATACAATCCGGGCAGTTTACACCTGAGATGCAAAAGTGGTTCTTTATTTTATTTTTGATTGGTTTTGGAACTCTTTCAGCAACATGGCCATTTCATACTTGGTCTCCCGATGGTTATGCGTCAGCACCGACTTCAGCTAGTATGTTGCATGCAGCGGTATTAAAAACATTAGGGGCTTACGGAATTTTTCGTGTAGCTATTACCTTGTTTCCAGAAGGAGCAAAGTTTTGGCAGATTCTGATGTTATCTTTTGGTGTGATTAATATTTTATATGCCGCCTTTTGTGTGATTTCTCAAAAAGATTTAAAGTATATTGTTGGTTATTCATGTGTGTCTCATATGGGAATTGTGATGTTAGGTATTGGAACCCTAACCCATTCAGGGTTTAATGGTGCTATGTTCCAAATGTTCTCCCATGGGATTATGACGGCTTTATTATTTGCGAGTGTTGGTTTTATTTATGACGCAAAGAAGACACGTAACATTGAGAATTTGGGGGGCTTGTTTAAAGAGATGCCCAAGATTTCCATGTTCTTTATTTTAGCGGGGCTAACAGCTTTAGGACTTCCAGGACTGAGTGGGTTCGTGGCAGAATTCTTGGTTGTGTACTCCGCTTTTTCTGTTTCTAATGTGTTTGGGACATTGGCTATTTTTGGATTGGTGTTATCTGCTATTTATATGCTTCGAATTTTTAAGGCAGCTATTTGGGGTGAAAACACCCAAGCCAGTAGCGGCGGAGAAGTTGCTGTGGATTTAAATTGGAAAACAGCCATTCCTCATTACTTTTTATTTGCGTTTTTATTAGTGCTGGGAATATTCCCAATGATATTAATACAGTTTATTTCACAGACTAGTTTAAATTTACTTAAGGGATTTTAGTATGTGGTTTTATTCTATTGAACTATTTTTAGTTATCTCAGCGTTGTTCTTTTTCTTTTGGAGTTTAAAGAAAGAACCGGATACCCCAACATTAGAAAGTTTGGCCCCTTTTTGGGGTTTAGTTATTCTTTTAGCAGGAGTTATGTCTTTAGACTTCAGAGGCTCGTTTTTTGCGAATACTTACGTCTTAGACCCATTTTCTCAGTGGATGAAGGTCATTATAGGTCTTGGTTACTTTGTAACCTGTTTTATCTCTAAAGGAATAAAAGATATTGATGACCGATATAAGGCAGAATATTTTCTGTTTTTAACCACAGCTACTTTAGGTATGGTGGTTATGGTGAGTGCAAAAGATTTAATCACGTTGTATACAGCCTTAGAACTTTCATCTTACTCTTTATACTTACTTGTTCCGATGAGAAAGAGAGAAAATCTTAGTAGCGAAGCAGGAATCAAATATTTGCTTGTGGGTGTCGCCGCTTCAGGAATCATGATTTATGGGTTTAGTCTTCTGTTTGGATTGACACAGACAACTTATTTAAGTGAAATTGCGGCTAAAATTCCTGATATCCAAATGCTTCCTGTGTTCTGGTTAGCTTTCTTTTTATCTTTATCTGGGTTCTTATTTAAATTATCTCTGTTTCCATTTCATGCATGGGCACCGGATGTTTACGAAGAAGGTAATACGCAAGTTATCGGTTTTATTTCTACTGTTTCCAAGGTGGCTGGGTTAGCGGTATTTATTCGCTTAATGTTATTGGTTGGTAATGGGACGGAGGCTATTCAAAACGTTTGGGTGATTATTGCCATTTTAACCATGACGATAGGAAACCTTGCGGCATTAGTTCAAGTGGATTTAAAACGACTTTTAGGTTATTCCAGTATTGCTCAGGCGGGTTATTTATTAGTGGGTGTTTTATGTTTAACCCAAAAAGGTGTGAGCGCAGCTATTTTTTATATTGGTGTTTATGTCGTCATGAATTTAACCGCCTTTTTTATTATTACGCAGTTATCCAAAGATAGCCGGAATGTTTCAACGGCCGATGTTAAAGGGTTGTATAAGAGAAACCCATTGCTAGCTCTAACATTAATGGTTAGTTTCTTTTCTTTAGCAGGAATTCCACCATTAGCAGGTTTCACAGGGAAGTGGTTTATTTTTTCTGCAGCGATAAACGAAGGTTATAGTCTTTTAGCTATAATCGCAATTGCTAATAGTATTGCTTCATTGTATTACTATTTGATGATTGTCAAAAATGCTTACTCGGATGAAGAAGCTCCAAGTTTAGAGCCAATTACGTTAAAACCGAGTTACAAATTCTTATGTTATTCTTCTATGGTTTTTCTAGCTGTCTGTGGGTTTTTCCCTGGTTGGCTCATGTCTTTCGCAAAACAAAGCATTGCCTTGTTTTTTGCTTTCTAGAACGATGTCATTGCGAGGCAGTTAACAACTGAGCCGTGGCAATCACTCAATAAAGAAACAAAAAACCTATATCCCTTCTTATTTTCTCTATATAATGAATAACAAATCTGCAATAACAGTCTTATATAGATAAGAGCTGTATTGAGGAGATCTTTCTATGAAAAAGAACATTCTTTTGATCTTAATTTTATGCTTTATTGTTTCTTCCTGCTGGAAATCAGGGGATGAGGATATTGTGTTTGATGTGGACGAGAAAGCCTTGATTACAGAAGTAGAAGTAGTCAGTGAAGAATCTACATTAGAACCAGTAACAGAAATTATTGAAGATAAAAAAGCAGAAACTTCTGAAGTTAAAGAAGAAATAGAAACTCAAGCAGTAGAGGTGATCAATGAAGCAGAACCGGAGGAAGTTCCTGAAGGACAAATTAAATTAATTGCAAAGAAAGTATCTGCTCAAAGCACGCCAACACAAACAACGCAAACAACAGCAGATCAGCCCATTACTAGTTCTGTATCGCCACCACCGATAGTCCCTGGATATCAGAGGCCAGCTCCTGTGAATCAAGAACCTTATGAAGCTCCTGGTGCTATGGAATCGGTAGGAGATTTTTTCTGGCATCTAGCACATCCATTCAGTAAGCGCTCTGAATATGATAAAAGACAAAAGAAAAACAGCTCTTAGCTTTTGGCTATTAGCAAAATTTTTTCGCGATTCGCAGTCCGCGATTCGCAATTCGAGACAAAGGACCCATCATGTTTCTAACCTTAACCATTACTTGCGTTGTTCTTACCTTGCTTCAATCGTGGTTTATTTTAAATTTCTTTTTAGTGACGGAGAAGAATCTTAAAGTTCAGCATGCCCCATTTACCCCTAAGATTTCAGTGATTGTTCCTTGCCGTGGAGTGGATCCTAATTTTAAAAAAAGTATTCATGCTATTTTGAATCAAGATTACCCTGATTATGAGGCGATTTTTGGCATTGCTTCAGAGGAGGATCCTGCTTATGCTTGTCTGAATCAACTGATTCAAGAACATCCTCAAGTCCCCTCTCAAATTATCATTGCAGGTCAGCCTACAGTGAATACAGGGAAGTTAAATAATTTAGTTCATGCTACAGAGCATTTGCGTCCAGAGTCGGAAGTGTTGGTGTTTATGGACTCGGATACTTCACCTCACAAAAAATGGATTCAAGATTTAATTGCTCCACTGCAATATAAAACCGTAGGAATCACAACAGGTATTCCTGTTTATGTTCCGCGCCAAAGAACATTTTGGTCTTTAGTTAAATCAACTTGGATGTCAGGTTTGGGTGCTTTTGTAACCGTAAAAAGATTTAGAGGGTGTTATGGAGGAGCCATGGCGGTTTTTAGAAAGCATTTTGATGAATATAACGTCCAAAACACGTGGAAAACGGCCCTTACAGACGATTTAACCTTAAGTATGGCCTTGAAGCCTACTGGACTTCATAATTACTTTGTTCCGCAATGTATGGTCCCTATTTTTGAAGGCACGGATTTTATTAATTTTTTTAAGTGGGCTAACCGACAATCATTACTCTCTCGAGTTTATTTTCCATTTCAATGGACGTTTGTTTCGCTCATGTTTATTATTCGAATATTATTTATGGTCGTGAGTCCTGTTGTTTTTTTTATGGCCTTGTCAGCAGGTAGCTTGAGTTTACTTCATTGGATTTTTATTTGCCCTATTTATATGGCGGTCATTAACACATTGATTTTGAAGAAGGCGATTGATGATGGGATGAAAGAAGAAGTCCCAGAAATTAAAGAAATTACGCGTTGGTATCCTGTTCTTGCATTAGTAACACAGGTGCTTGCTATTGGAAATTTTATCCTGCCTATATTCTCAAAAAATATGACTTGGAGGGGAGTGAAATATCGTTTTACTTCTAGGACAACTGTTGAAGTTGTGAAGCATCAATAAACTCTAAATCTTAAATACCTTCCCATAAACCGTGTTTACTCTTTTTAGCTGCTTTCTCATAGCGTTTAAATCGTAAGCTAAATTTACAGGGGTATTTTTTTGAAGAGTAAGCATATCCTCTCCAAATGAGTTCTTCATTAAGCATGTTCTCAGTAGGCAGTGTCACGTAAACCAACCATCTTCCCATCTCGTCCCTACGTTGTCTGTCGTACGCAATTTTTACGGTTTTTCCGAGAACCTCTGTATCTAGATAATTTAAGGCTTTTCTACGAATGTTCGTTTTCCGTGTGGGCTCTATCCCTAATAGGCGAATAGAGGAGCCTGTCTCTGTTTTTAGAATATGAATAGCAACCACTTCTTTAATAGTAACTTCAGAGGGTAGATCTCTGGGTTTAGCCAATCCAAATGAAGGGTAGCTTAGTAGGAAGATAAAAAAAGCAAATAAAGGAAATTTAAATAAGTGCCTCATAACCCACATATTGTATCACACCATTACTCGGACCCCATCGTATAGAAGTACTGAAAAAAAGATGAAAAAAATAGAAGAAAGTTGTTGTAAACCGAACATATGTTCGGTATACTTTTAACTGTTATGGCAAAGACTGGAATCACACAAAAACACATTTTAGATTATGTTCAAGAACATCGTGCTGAAGAGGGATATGCCCCTTCTGTGAGAGATATTGCTCAGCACTTAAACTTGGCTCCTAGCACAGTTCATGAACATTTAGCACATCTAAAGAAGAAGGGTTTTTTAATCCATGAAGCAGGAAAGTCTAGATCGCTTCGTTTTCCTGAACAAGCGGAGGTAGTACAAATTCCTTTAATTGGTGAGATTGCAGCAGGGCAACCTATATTGGCTGTAGAGGATGTTAAAGAAAGAATGCCTTTACCCAAAGAGTTTGCTCAGCCAGGTAACTATATTATTCGGGTTAAAGGAGACAGTATGATCGAGAAGGGAATTCACGATGGAGATTATGCTGTTATGCATGAGCAACAAGGAGCCCAGGACGGAGATATTGTAGCCGCCTTAATAGATGAAGAAGTTACATTGAAACAATTTTATAAACGAAAAAACCATATAGTACTGAGACCAGCTAATTCTAAGTATGAAGATATCAAGGTCAAGGATGTCCGGATATTGGGAAAACTAATTAGCCTGTTCAGAAAATACTAAAAAACAACGGATTGCGAATTGCGGAATGTGAATTGCGCAATACAAAAGCGCTAAAAGCATAATACAAGACATTGATAGTTTTTATGTTTTGCGCAATTCGCACAACACAATTCGCAATTCGTACAATAAAGGAGAAAGCATGATTACAGAAATTGCAGAAAAAATTGAAGTTGGAGCTATTTTTAGAAGAGGACTAACCCGACCTGTTTGGTTTATTTGGAATCATCACAAATATCCTGTTAAAGCAGTGAGTTACCAGTGGAGTGAGAAAAAAGGAGAAACTCTTTTTTATTACTTTCAAGTAGTAGCTGATTGTGGTGTTTTTGAGATTAGTTTAAATTCCGAAACATTAAGTTGGTTCTTAGAAAAAGCTCATGATGAGTATGCAGCTAGTTATGGTGTCTAAGGCTACGGTTCTTGGTGAATTGTCATCCCCGAATGTTTTAGTCGGGGATCCATTTCATTGTAAAAAACAAATAGATGTCATTCCTCTAAAAGCAGGAATTTAGAACAAAGAAATGGATCCCGGATCAAGTCCGGAATGACAAGTTTTTTTCACGCAATTCGCATTCCGCAATTCGCACAACGAGCATTATTATGTTAGTTCGAAAGTCCACCCCTTATGATTACGAAAGTCCCCAGCCCCCATCAGAACGCATTATTTTTCATGTAGATATGGATGCGTTCTTCGCTTCAGTAGAACAAAGTGCAAACCCCTTTTACCGAGGAAAACCTGTTTTAGTTGGAGGACACTCTTTAACCCGTGGAGTTGTTTGCGCTGCTAGTTATGAGGCGCGTCCATATGGAATTCATGCGGGTATGAGTTTAAAACAGGCGAAACAGCTTTGTCCCCATTCTATTATTGTCCCCGTCAACAGTGCTAAATACAGTCAAACCTCCAAAGCTATTTTTAAGAAGCTGGAACAATACACCCCACAAGTGGAAGTCTTTTCTATTGATGAAGCTTTCATGGACATCACTCAGACCTTAAAATTTTTCTATAAAACTCCAGAACAGCTAGCTCACTATTTAAAACAATGGGTTCATAATGAGTTTGGTATTACGATGTCTGTGGGGATAGCTCCTAATAAGTTAATGGCAAAATTATTAAGTGATGTGTGTAAGCCTGATGGGTTAAAAAGAATTTACTCTCATCAGATAGCTCAATTTTTAGAGTGCTTACCTGTAGAGACTTTATGTGGTATTGGCTCTCGTCTTAAAGAGCATTTAAATAAAATAGGAATCTATACCTGTGGCCAATTAGGAAAATTCTCAGAAGATCGATTATTAAGAGAGTTTGGTGTTATTGGCTCGGTATTAAAGAATATGGGTAGAGGAGTGGATCACTCACCTGTAAGGGTTGTGGGTTCTGAAGATGAAGCCAAGTCGGTAGGACATTCCTATACCTTAATGGAAGATTGTTATGAGTTTCGAGAGTTTAAGAAGTATCTCCTTTGGTTATCAGAGCGTGTTGCCAGAAGATTGCGGAGAGATGATTACCAGGGAAATACAGTTCATTTAAGAATTCGATTTTCAGATAAGAGGAGTTTTGGCCGTCAGCATCAATGCCATTACAGTATGGATGAAGGGCCTGATATTTACCATGAAGCATTAACACTATTTAATCAAATCAATAAAAACAATCAGGCAATAAAAAGAGGTATTCGATTGATTGGTGTTACGGTTGGGGATTTATGTCACGCAGAGCAAGGATGGCTATTAGCAGAAATAAAAAAATCTTCTAAGCTGACTAAGGCCTTAGATGAAATAAATAACAAGTTTGGAGAGTTTACAGCCAAATGGGCTATGTTGGACTTCGGTAAAGATAGAAAAGCCAATAGTTCTTCAATGAACTTATTTGGCTCAGGAAGGTAATGCTAGAAACGGAGAATTGGTGAATGTTGTCATCCCCAATAAAAGATTTTGGGGATGAAAGATGTTTTTGAGCTTATGTCATTGCGAGACAATTACAAAGAAGTCGTGGCAATCTCAAGCAAAGGACTTTTTATTCTACTCCCTTCGTCTGAGATTGCCACCTGCCTGCCGGCAGGCGCCTCAAAGTTCAATGGCTCGCAATGACATAAGCTCAAAACAACTGTCATCCCGGACTTGATCCGGGATCCACTTCCTTAATCAAATACTATTAGGTGTCTAAATACTTTCGATGATCATGTCTATAGAAGCTACTTCTAAAGTATGGCTGAAAAGAAAAAGGACCTCTCCCAAATTTTTTATCATAGCGATATTCCCAAAATTCTTGTTCCCTCGCGTATTCAAATTCATATTTAAATTCAGGAGTTATTCCTTTAAGGGTTGCTGGTAGAAATACTTCAAAAATAGTTTGAGAATTTGGGAATAGAGAAGTTAAGCTTGTTCTCAGCTCTTCTTTAATCGCACCCTCTTCAGAGAAGGTTGTGATTAAGCTAAGGTTAAAGACAATATAAGGGCTATTATTACTGACAATGCCCCTAAGAGATTGTTCTCCAGTACTGCTTTCAAGCATTTCCCACTCTGAAACAGTTACCTGACTACCTTTAGGGAAGCGTTCTTCTAGAGTTGTACAACCACAAATTACAGTAATTGATAGTAAAAAAGATAATATTAGTTTCATTAGAGCCGGTTCCTTTTTTTTGCTTATTAAAATGATAACGTATAAAAAAGAAAATTAAAAAGAAAAAATAAAATCAAATTAAAGAAGAATTTTTTTGAGAAAACAGATTTTAGAAAATATTTTTCAAAAATCAAAATATGGTCAAAAAAGTTTTTTTCGTTTTTTTTCGTTTTATACTTGTAATTTGCTAAAAGTAAGTGGTAAAATTGTTTTTACAAGATCACGTAGAGAAGCAATCCTCTGCAAAACGTTTTTTGAAATATGTAATCAGTTGTAAAGTTTTAATAAAAAAAATCCGTTAATACAATACGGATTATCAAATGGTTCTTTGAAAGTTTTTTAATCGTGATGAACAGAAAGTGATCATCACGAAAAAATAATTTACCTGCCGGTAGGCAGGAAACAGTTCCCTACAAATAGATGAAATTCAGACGATGAAATGCACACTCATTTGTGGGATAACAGCCGCTTAATATTTTAACTGTCCTTGGGGCGGCTAACCCAATGGTGGGTAGAACGTTAGATGTATTTACCGAGGAGATTTGCTAAATAACAAACCTCAAATATGAGGGAAGGAGCTATCATGGCTGCTAAGAAAAAAGCAAGAAAGAAAGCAACAAAGAAAAAAGCTACTAAGAAGAAGGCTAAGAGAAAAGTAGCTAAGAAGAAACCAGCTAAGAAGAAAAAGGCTGCTAAGAGAAAGCCTGCTAAGAAGAAAAAGGCTAAAAAGAAAGCAAAGAAAAAAGCTAAAAAGAAGGCTAAGAAAAAAGTAGCTAAGAAGAAAACAAAGAAAAAAGCTGCTAAAAAGAAAGCTAAAAGAAAACCAGCTAAGAAGAAAAAAGCTGCAAAGAAAAAAAGAAGATAGTCTAGCCTTTTAGGTTAGATTTGCTTGATTAAGTGCATGTTTTGCCAGTCAGAGGTATATTTTTACTAACCTAACCTCATGATGAGGAAAGGAGCTATAAAATGGCTGCAAAGAAAAAAGCAAGAAAGAAAGCAACAAAGAAAAAAGCTACTAAGAAGAAGGCAAAGAGAAAAGTAGCTAAGAAGAAACCAGCTAAGAAGAAAAAAGCTGCTAAGAGAAAGCCAGCTAAGAAGAAAAAAGCTAAAAAGAAAGCAAAGAAAAAAGCAAAGAAAAAAGCTGCTAAGAAAAAGCCAGCTAAGAAGAAAAAAGCTAAGAAGAAAGCAAAGAAAAAAGCAACAAAGAAAAAAGCTGCAAAAAAGAAAAAAAGAAAATAACCAATATCTCTTTTATTGGCTAATCATGCGCTTAATTAGGCTAACCCTTATGGGGTTAGCCTTTTTAATTTATACCCCGATCTCCAAAAGAGGTCTTGATTTTATTCCTTTAGATAGTTATCATTTAAATAATTAATTAACCATTTGTATTTAATATTTTTATTTTTACTGATGAGGTTATTCTCCTATGGCTAAGAAAAAAGCTGCTAAGAAAAAGAAGGTAGTTATCCGGAAAAAATCTAAGAAGAAGGTTGTCAAGAAAAAGACTGTAACAAAGAAGAAATCTAAGAAAAAAGTTGCCAAAAAAGGCTCTAAGAAAAAGGTGTCAACCAAGAAAAAAGCAGCTAAGAAGAAAAAGCCTAAAAAGAAAAAAGTTACCCCAAAGCGGAAGCCAAAAGCCAAGAAACAAAAGCCTAAGTCTAAGAAAGAAGAAGTGAAAAAGCCTAGAAAACCCGCTTCTTTTGATTTAAATCTCAGTGATGAGTTATTTGAAGAAAAGGTTTCCGAAAGGGATATTAATAAAAAGAAGGGTCGAGATGCCTTTGCTGAAGATGATTTATCTAAAGAAAATGATGGGAATAACATCAGTTTAGACGATTTAGAGAAAGAGGAGAAGGGGGCCGAGAATGATGAAGGAAATCATTGGGACACTTCTTACTCAGGGCGTTTTGAAGATGACGAAGAAGAACCTTGTTAGTACCTATCCTCTTTTCCTATAGTTTTATTTAGGAATCCACACCCCTGTTGTATGAGAAATGAAATTCATGCAAAAATTAACTCATGAACAAATCTTAAAACTGAGAGAATCAAATAAGGAATTAGATCGATTACCTGTTTGTCTTCTTTTAGATAATATTCGAAGTTCTTATAATGTAGGAAGTATGTTTAGGGTTGCTGATGGGGCTCGATTAGAACGTATTTTGCTTACAGGAATCACTTCTTCCCCTGATAATATAAAAGTAAAGAAGACAGCTTTGGGTGCAGAAGAAACTGTTCCTTGGGAGTATCATGTAGAGGCTGTTTCAGCTGTTGAAAAACTATCTCGACAAGGGTATCAAATTATTGCGTTAGAACACACGCAGAACTCTCAAGTTCACTGTGAATTTAATTATTCTTTTCCGCTTTGTTTGGTTTTGGGGAATGAAGTAAATGGTGTTGATCCTAAACTTATTGCCCATGCTGATGATTCGATAGAAATTCCTATGTTAGGTGAGAAGAACTCATTAAATGTATCTACAGCAGGTTCTATTGCTATTTATGAGATATTAAGACAGTACACCCAAAAGGCTAAGTAGCTTTTTGGGGGAAATAAGAAGTAGTAAATAAGAAATTCGAAAAAGGACAAGTTATGAATGATTGGAATAAGATAAGAGAACAGGATTTTCCGAATGCAAAGAATTGTATCTATTTAGATCATGCTGCAGGCGGAGTTATTTCTCGCCCTAGTCATGAAGCGGCAACTCAATACTGGAATGAGTCTCTGGAAAAAGGAGATTTCTATTGGGAGAATTGGTTAAGTCGAAAAGAAGAAGCAAGGAGCCAGATTGCGGCTTTTATTAATGCAGATCCAGAAGAGGTTTCTTTTGTTCATAGTACTTCTGAAGGAATGAATATTATTGCGGACCTTTTGGGGGATGATGGGGATGCGATGATGAGTGATATGGAGTTTCCTGCTTCTACAGTACCTTGGCTTCATCAGAAAGGTTCTGTACAGTTTTTATCTGCAGAACAGAATAAAACACTCCCAGAAAATTTTAACCAATCGATTACTTCCTCCACTAAGACTATCGTTTCAAGCTATGTCCAATATGCTACTGGATTTAAGCAGGATTTAAATTCTTTATCCCAAATAGCAAAAGAAAAAGAAATAAACTTTGTGGTTAATTGTTCTCAAGCTTTGGGAGCTTTTCCTGTGGATGTTAAAGCAATGGGAATCGATTGCTTGGCAGGAAATAGTTATAAATGGATGATGGCAGGTTATGGTGGTGGAGTTCTTTATATCCGAAAAGATATCTTGAAAAAGAGAAAACCCCATTTTGCTGGATGGAGAAGTGTGACGAATCCAGATGAATATCAAAATAAAAATGCAGAACTTTCTTTAACAGGATCTCAATTTGAATATGGAGGTCCTTCATTTCCTAATTTTTTTGCTTTGGCTGCTGCTTGCAAGTATTTTTCTTCCTTGGGTAAAGAAGATATTAAAAATCGAATCCTATTTTTAACTAATTATTTGATTCAGCAAGCTCAAAAAAACAACATTTCTATTCTTTCTCCTTTAGAACCACAGCACCGTTCTGGAATTATAATTTTAGCTGTTCCAGAACCTCAGAAAGCATGTCTAAAGTTGTATCAGAAAGGCATATTTGTTACTCCAAGAGGAGGCGGAATTCGAGTCGCTCCCCACATCTATAACAACGAGGAAGATATTAACAAACTAATTAGTGGAATAAAGAAGTAGTTTTGGACCATCTGTCATTGCGAGGCATGTGACAATAGAGCCGTGGCAATCTCAGATTTTAGCAAAGTTGTCATCCCGGACTTGATCCGGGATCCACTTCTTTATCTTAGATTCCTGCTTTCGCCTGCCGGCAGGCAGGCAGGCAGGCAGGCAGGCAGGCAGGAATGACATATATTTGTTTTTAACTAACAGTCATTGCGAGACAGTAGAGAAACGAATCGTTGCAATCTCAGATAAGGTTAAGTACGGGATGACATAAGCCAAAAACTGAGATTGCCACGCCTCATGTAGAGGCTCGCAATGACAATGTTAAAAGCCAAGAGCCGTATTTGTGCTACCATTAAACTATGAATACTCATGAAGAAATACAGGTTGATATCCTATTTGTGGGTGCAGGTCCTGCTTCTTTGGCCGGTGCTTATCACCTCTCTAATTTAATTCAAAAATCATCTAAAAACATCTCTATTGCCATCATCGAAAAGTCTCAAAATTTGGGCGACCATATTTTATCGGGGGCAGTGATGGACCCTATTGCCATTAAAGAATTGATTCCTAATTATTTGGAAGAAGGAGCGCCTGTTGATGCATTAGTGAATCAATGTAAAACACTTTTTCTAACAAAAAATAATCAATTTTCTTTTCCTTGGACCCCGGCACTTTTAGGAAATAAAGGTTACTACTTAACATCGTTGAGTAAATTAGTGCAGTGGTTAGGAAAGAAAGTTCAAGATGCCGGAGTGGATGTTTTTTTTGAAACACCTGGCAGTGAGCTTTTGTATGATGGAGATAAAGTGATTGGTGTTCGAACGCAATCGAGAGGTCTTTCCAAGAATGGTGAAAAGAAATCCACTTACCAACCACCCATTGATATTAAAGCCAAGGTGACTATTTTAGGCGAAGGCGCATCTGGTTCTTTAACAGAATCTTTGATTAAAAATCTTAATTTAAGAGAGGGGAAACAACCGGCTGTTTTTTCTACAGGAGTAAAAGAAGTATGGGAGGTCCCTGCTGAAAATCATAGACAGGGATTGGTTCTTCACACGTTAGGCCATCCTTTAGATAAGCAAACTTTTGGCGGGGGTTGGGTTTATCATTTTAAAAACAATCAAGTTTCTATAGGACTTGTTACGGGGCTTAATTATTCCAAATCAGATTTAGATTTACATCAAGAGTTTCAAGAGTTTAAACGTCATCCGATGATTCAAAAAATAATATCCGGAGGTAAGCCGGTTTCCTATGGAGCAAAAACGATTAGTGAAGGTGGCTATTATTCTATGCCTAAACTTTTTGGTTCAGGATTTTTATTAATAGGTGAAAGTGGAGGGTTTTTAAATGCTGGTCGTTTAAAAGGAATTCACTGCGCTATAAAATCGGGTATGTTAGCAGCAGAAACATTATTAGAGGCCATTGAGAAAGAAGATTATTCGGAGGAATTACTTCAACAGTTTCAGAAACGCTTTGAAAATAGTTGGCTAAAAAAAGAATTGTGGAAGGTCAGAAATTTTCATCAAGCATTCAGTCAAGGTTTGTGGCGAGGATTATTTCATTTTATGACTCAACTGTTGAGTGGAGGAAGAGGCCTTGTAGACCCTTTGCCATCGAAAGAGGATTACGTTTCATTAAAGAAGATTTCCGAGGGTTTCGAAAAAACTTCTAATAATAAGACACAGGATTTATTTCTTTCGGGTGTCTATCATGAAGAAAACCAACCCTCTCATATTCAAATAACAAACCCGGAAGTTTGCGGGTCTAGGTGTCTAGAAGAGTATGGAAACCCTTGTCTCTCTTTTTGTCCTGCAAATGTATTTGAATGGTTAGAGAAGGAAAGTAAAATTCAACTGAACCCTTCTAACTGCATCCACTGTAAAACCTGCGTTATTAAGGACCCTTATCAAATTATCCAGTGGAAAACCCCAGAAGGTGGTGGAGGCCCTCGATACAAGGAAATGTAATGTGTAATGGGGCCAGTCCCCACTGGGGACAGGCCCCTAAGAGCTCTCCTTGTTGATTTTCGCCTTTGTTTAGAGTATATTACACTGTTTATCTTATGCAATTTGGAGGAGTTATGAGAACCGTCAACATTGGACTTTTAGGTTTAGGACAAATTGGATCCGAAGTTTATCGCCTGATTTCACGCAAAAAATCCCTATTTCAAGAGAAGTATGGTGTGCGTTTTGAAATAAAGAAGATTTTGGTTAAAAGTAAGGCGAAAAAGCGCTTTAATCGATTGGATTCAAAGAAGTTAACCACTAAAGCGAAGGATGTTTTGGAAGACCCTTCTATAGATTTGGTTATTGAGCTTATTGGTGGAATTAATCCAGCTAAGAAATTAGTGCTTCAGGCATTGGCTAATGGTAAGGATGTGATTACGGCAAACAAAGCTTTACTTGCTGAAGAAGGGGAAGAAATCTATAACACGGCTCGTAAGTTTGGTCGTCAGCTTTTCTTTGAAGCCAGTGTGGGTGGTGGAATTCCTGTTATTAAGTCTCTAAGAGACGGATTAAGTGCGAATAAAGTAGATTCTATTTTAGGAATCATTAATGGAACGAGCAATTATATTTTGACGCAGATGAGTCAAAATGGAGTTGATTTTAACTCTGCTCTTAAAGAAGCTCAGGAAAAAGGTTTCGCTGAATTAGATCCAACCTTTGATATTGAAGGTGTTGATGCTGCTCATAAGATAGCTATTTTGGCACGCTTAAGTTATAACCGAAAAGTGCCTTTTAAAAGTGTGTATTGTGAAGGTATTCAACATATTACGAAACAAGACATTGATTTTGCGGAACGCTTTGGTTATTGCATCAAATTGTTGGCGATAGCTAAACAAGTTAAAGATGGTATTGAAGCGCGTGTTCAACCAACGTTATTACCCAAGGATCATATGCTTTCAAAAGTAGATGGTTCGTTTAACGCTATTTTGTTTAAAGGTGATGAAGTAGGGGATGTGTTGCTTTATGGACAGGGCGCAGGTCCACAGCCTACGGCCAGTGCAGTAATGGCCGATGTGATTGATTGGGCAAAAGGCATTGAAAGCTTTATTCCAAAAGTAGGTGTTAATCATTTAAACGTAAAAAATATTTCATCTATTTTATCGCGATATTATTTAAGGTTTTCAGTGATTGATAAACCGGGAGTCTTGTCGTTTATTTCCGGTATTTTAGGAAAGCATAATGTTAGTATTTCAGATGTGATTCAAAAAGAACAAAAGAGTGGGACAATGGTTCCTCTCATCTTATTAACTTATAACGTGAATGAACAAAATATTCGCCAAGCCATTAAAAAGATTGATTCTAATCGCTCGATGATTCGAGCTAAGACTAGAATTATTCGTATTGAAGGATAGTGTAGAACGATTGTCATCCTCGAATGTTTCTGTCGGGGATCCACTTCCTTAATCAAAAAAATGAATACATGTCATTCCTGCGAAAGCAGGAATCTAGAATTAAAGAAATGGATTCCCGACAAAAGATTTCGGGAATGACAGACTAACTAAGGATAAACAGTGACTAAAAAAATTGGAATTATTGAACGCTACGCACAGTTTTTACCGGTAACAAAAGATACTCCAATCGTATCTTTAAATGAAGGAAATACGCCTCTGATTATATCTGAAGCGTTACCCAAAGAGCTTAATTTAGACTTAAAAGTTTATTATAAATTTGAAGGTCTTAATCCAACGGGTTCGTTTAAAGATAGAGGAATGACTATGGCTGTCTCAAAAGCCATTGAAGAAGGCTATAAAGCCATTATGTGTGCCTCTACTGGAAACACATCAGCTTCTGCTGCAGCGTATGCATCGCGGTCAGGATTGAAATGTTTTGTGCTTATTCCAGAAGGGAATATTGCTAAAGGAAAGTTGTTGCAAGCATATCGTTACGGAGCAAAAGTAATTCAAATTAAAGGCAACTTTGATGATGCTCTTAATTTAGTTAAAGAAATTACTTCGAAATATCCTATAAAGTTAGTGAACTCTTTAAATCCTTTTCGGATTCAAGGACAAAAAACAGGGGCTTTTGAAATTTGTGATGAATTAGGAGATGCTCCTGATTACCATTTAATTCCTGTTGGTAACGCAGGAAATATTACAGCGTATTGGATGGGCTACAAAGAATATAAAGATCATGGAAACTCTAAATCATTACCCGTTATGTGTGGGTTTCAAGCAGCAGGATCAGCCCCTATTGTTGAAGGGCATCCCATTGAGAATCCAGAAACAATTGCTACAGCAATTCGTATTGGAAATCCAGCGAGTTGGAAATCCGCGGAAGTAGCTCGTGACGAATCAGGTGGTTTAATTGAGGCTGTTACTGATGAAGAGATAAAATGGGCTTATCGATTTATTGCAGAACGCGATGGTGTTTTTGCAGAGCCAGCTTCAGCCGCTTCTGTTGCTGGGTTGATAAAGTTAGCTAAGAGAAATTATTTTAAACCAGGAAGTACCGTTGTTTGTACATTAACAGGTTCCGGTTTAAAAGATCCTGATATAGCTTTAAGTTTTAATGATGAAGTGACAACTGTTGAATCTAAAATTGAAGATGTTTTAAACGTAATAAATATATAAATTAGCTTTTTTGAGAGGATGTAAAAATATGAAATACATTGTTCTTGTTCCTGATGGTGTTAGTGATGAACCTTGCGAATTGTTAGAAGGGAAAACCCCTTTAGAAGCGAGCAATACACCTAACCTTAATTGGTTTTGTGAACAAGGTCGTATGGGAAGTGCTAATACGATTCCGGATGGATTGTCTCCAGGTTCGGATGTGGGCCATTTATCTATTTTAGGATACAACCCTAAAAAATATTATACGGGTCGAGCACCTCTTGAAGCTGCCAACATGGGAATTAAGTTAAAAGAAAATGAAGTGGCTTTCCGAATGAATTTAGTGACTGATTCCGATGGAAAGATGGGGGACTATAGCGCAGGTCATATCAGCACCAAAGAAGCTCATCAGTTAGTTGATTTTTTAAAACAACGATTAGATTCCGATAAAGTGACTTTGCATCCTGGAATTCAATATCGTCATATTGCGGTTATTCGCGATGAAAAAGGTTTAGAGGGTTTGTCAGCACAATGTGTTCCTCCTCATGACATACAAGACCAATCCATTGAAGATCATTTACCCAAAGGAAGTGGTGCTGATTTCCTTAAAAAATTAATGGATGAAGCTAGCGTTGTATTGCCTAGTCATGAAGTTAACCAAGTACGTTTAGATTTAAATGAGAATCCTGCCAATATGATTTGGCTTTGGGGTCAAGGTTTGATGCCACAGATAGATACCTTCCAACAACAGTTTGGTATTCGAGGTTCTGTGATCTCTGCAGTGGATTTGGTTTGTGGTATTGGCCGATTAGCGGATTTAGATATTTTAGAAGTTCCCGGAATGACAGGTTATGTGGATACCAATTACGAAGGGAAGGCTGAGATTGGCTTGAAGAGTTTAGAACAGAATGATTTTATTTATATTCATGTTGAAGCCACGGATGAAACAGCTCATCAAGGGGATCCTAAATTAAAAGTAACGGCCATTGAAGATTTCGATAAAAAAATTGTTGGCCCTGTTCGTCAATATTTAGGTGCGAATCCGGACACACGAGTATTAATTATGCCAGATCATTCTACTTCTTGTAATACCCGAAGTCACATACCCGGAAGTGTTCCTTTTGTGATAGCAGGTAAAGATATCACTCATCAAGGCCCAAATGAATTTACCGAAGCAGCAGCAAAAGAATCTGAAGTTAATGTTAAAGAAGCCTATAAGTTAATGGGAGAAATGATTAGTACGTAAAACGTATTTGATAATTTGTCATCCCGCACTTGATGCGGGATCCACTTCATTAGCTAAATACAATTGTTTTTAATAAGGATATGGATCCCGGATCAGGTCCGGGATGACAGGAGTTTTTTTCGGAGTTGTTTATGATAGTTGTTCAAAAATACGGTGGAACATCGGTTGCTGATATCGAACGCGTTAAGAATGTAGCTAAGCGTGTTGTGAAGACCAAAAGAGCAGGCAATAAAGTTGTCGTAGTTGTTTCTGCATTTTCAGGGAAAACTAACGAATTGATTGAGTTAGCTCATCAAATGGTTAAGGTTCCTTCCCAAAGAGAAATGGATATGTTGCTCGCTACTGGAGAACAAATGTCTGTGTCGCTCTTAGCAATGGCCATTCATGCGTTGGGTGAAGATGCTGTGTCTATGACAGGATACCAAGTGGGAATCACGACAAACGAATCTCATGGTCAGGCTAAGATTGTGGATGTTAATACAGACACACTACGTAAGCAGTTAAACCGTTCTAAAATTGTGATTGTGGCGGGTTTTCAGGGGAAAACATCAAACCATGAAATCACAACATTAGGAAGAGGTGGTTCTGACTTAACGGCGGTTGCCTTAGCTAAAGTGCTGAAGTGCTCTTGTGAAATTTATACGGATGTGGATGGAGTTTATACAGCAGATCCTCGTATTGTGAAGGATGCCCGAAAGCTCGATTTAATTAGCTATGAAGAAATGTTAGAGATGGCTTCTTTAGGGGCTAAGGTGATGCAATCCCGTTCCGTTGAAGTTGGTAAAAAATATAATGTACCCATTGTTGTTCGCAATAGTATGAATAACAATTCTGGAACGTTGATCACAAAGGAGAATAAAAAAATGGAGGAAGTTTTAGTTAGTGGCGTTACGATCAATGAAAATGAAGTTAAAGTAACTATATTACAGGTTCCAGATAAACCGGGTATTGCAGCAAAGGTTTTTGAACGTTTGGCCAAAGATGATGTGAATGTGGATATGATTATTCAAAATAAATCGACCACAAACTTTACGGATATTTCATTTACCGTATTTAAATCAGAATTAAGAAGAACTCGAGCTGTCATTGATAAAGCCGCTAAATTAGTAAAAGCCAGTGGTGTTGAAATTGACACCAATATTTCTAAGGTTAGTTTGGTGGGTGTGGGAATGAAATCACATTCCGGTATTGCAGCTAAAATGTTTAGCACCTTAGCAAAGAACAAAATTAATATTGAAATGATTTCTACCTCTGAAATTAAAGTTTCTTGTGTGGTTTCAGGAACAAAAGGAAAAGCCGCAGTCCGTGCTATCCACAAAGCATTTGGATTAAGTAAGAAAAAATAAAAAGTCGCGAATTGCGAATTGCGGAATGCGAATTGCGCAAGACAAAGACTAAAAATATGTGTTTGGTTTTGCGCAATCCGCAATTCGTTCATACAAAGGGCTGTTTTGCGCAATCCGGTAACAAAGGACATTATGAAAATAACAATATACGATACAACGTTAAGAGATGGTTCCCAAGGTGAGGGGATGAGTTTGTCTTTAGACGATAAATTAAAGATAGCTCAAAAGCTAGATCAATTCGGAGTGGACTACATTGAAGGGGGTTGGCCCGGATCTAACCCAAAGGATATGAGTTTCTTTAAAGAGGTGAAGAAACTAAAGCTCAAAAAAGCAAAAGTAGCCGCCTTTGGATCTACCCGAAGACCCAATATCAAAGCGAAGGATGATAATAATTTAGCCAAGTTAATCGAAACAAAGGTAAAGGTATGCACTATATTTGGTAAGAGCTGGGATTTTCATGTTAAAGAAGTGTTTAAAACCACTTTGAAAGAAAACTTAAATATGATTTACGATTCTGTTTCTTACTTAAAGTCAAAAAAGATGGAAGTTGTTTATGATGCGGAACATTTCTTTGATGGTTATAAAGAAAATCCAGAATATGCCATAAAAACCCTTCAAGAAGCAGAAAGAGGCGGAGCTAGTTATTTGGTTTTATGTGATACCAACGGTGGGAGTTTACCTACAGAGATAACCCAAATAATTTCTGAATTAAAAGATCACGTAAAAACTCCTTTAGGCATTCACTGTCATAATGATTGTAATTTAGCGGTGGCTAATTCGTTAGCTGCTGTGGATGGTGGCGCTCTTCAGATTCAGGGAACTATTAATGGATACGGAGAACGTTGTGGTAATGCCAATTTAACCAGTATTATCCCAATTCTCTGTTTAAAGCAGAACGTGAAAGTCGTTTCTGAGAAGAAGTTAAAAGAGTTAACCGAGATGAGTCGTTACGTGGCAGAAGTTTGTAATATGCCTATGGAACGCAATCAGCCGTTTGTTGGAAAATCAGCATTTGCGCATAAGGGCGGAGTTCATGTCAATGCCATGGTGAAGAATGCAAAAACCTACGAGCATATTCCTCCCAAATCGATTGGAAATAATACACGCTTTCTTGTTTCGGAGCTTTCAGGAAGATCCAATGTTTTAATCAAGTCTCAGGAATTAGCTTTGGGTTTAGATAAAGAGTCTCCTGAAACCAAGAAGATATTAGAGAAGGTTTATGAGTTAGAAAATCAAGGTTACCAGTTTGAAGCAGCAGAAGCTTCCTTTGAATTGTTAATGCGTCGCATGACAGGAAAAGCAAAGAAGTTCTTTGAACTTTTAGAGTTTAATGTGCATGATGAAAAAAATGAAAAGGGAAAAGTAACTAGTGAAGCAACCATCAAACTTAAAGTGAAGGGTAAGGTTGAGCACACAGCTGCTTCTGGAGAAGGTCCCGTCAACGCCTTAGATAAAGCATTGCGCAAAGCATTAGTCAATTTCTATCCTGTGATTAACGAGATACACCTGAGTGACTTTAAAGTACGTGTCATCGATGAGAAGGCAGGCACCGATGCTAAGGTCCGCGTATTCATCACCTTCCAAGACGAAAAAGGAAGCTGGACCACCGTAGGCGTTTCCGAAAACATCATCGAAGCCAGCTGGCAAGCCCTAGTAGAAGCAATAGAGTATAAACTCTTGAAGGGAGCAAAAGTTTAAGACTCCCTGTCATCGCATCTCAATCTCGGGACAGTTTTGAACCGCTGTCATTGCGAGGCAGCAATAAAGGAGCCGTGGCAATCTCAAACAAGTTTTGAACCATTGTTATTGCGAGGCAAATTTCAGCGCCGTGGAAATCTCAAACAAGTTTTGGATCATTGTCATTGCGAGGCAAATTTCAGCGCCGTGGCAATCTCGGACAAAGAATATGAACAAAACAGGCTATGTATACCTCTTAACCAACAAAAGCAATACAACAATTTATACTGGTGTTACTAATAATTTAAAGAAACGCATATTTCAACATAAGAATAAACTAGTTGATGGTTTTTCTAAGAAATACAATTTAGATAAACTAGTGTATTTTGAATGTGCTAATGATTTTTTTGCTGCATTAGAAAGAGAAAAACAAATAAAAGCAGGTACGAGGAAGAAAAAATTAACTTTAATTAAAAATTTTAATCCTGAGTTTAAAGACTTATATTCTGAGTTATGAGATTGCCACGGCGCTGATAATTTGCCTCGCAATGACAAGCACCTTGCCATTATAGGCCAATCTTAGAAACGTTTTGAATACTTGTCATTGCGAGGCAGGCAATCAGCGCCGTGGCAATCTTAAATAAGTTTTGGGACACTGTCATTGCGAGGCAGGCAATCAGCGCCGTGGCAATCTTAAATAAGTTTTGGGACACTGTCATTGCGAGGCAGGCAATCAGCGCCGTGGCAATCTTAAATAAGTTTTGGGACACTGTCATTGCGAGGCAGGCAATCAGCGTCGTGGCAATCTCAGACTTTAACAAGTAGATGACTTAATATGAAAATCGACCTACCAAAAACATACAACCCTAAAGAACTTGAGACTAAGTGGTACGAAAAATGGGAGAAGTCTGGGTATTTCAAGCCCAAAGAGGATTCGGATAAAGATCCTTTTGTTATCGTTATTCCTCCACCCAATGTAACGGGTATTCTTCATATGGGGCATGCCCTCAATAATACCATTCAAGATATTTTGGTGCGTTGGCATCGTATGAAGCAGGAACCAACATTATGGGTTCCTGGAATTGATCATGCGGGTATTGCTACCCAGAACGTAGTTGAGAAAAAGTTAGCTAAAGAAGGAAAAACTCGCCATGATTTTTCGCGGGAAGATTTCTTAAAGCAAGTTTGGGAGTGGAAAGAACATCATGGTTCTACTATCTTTAAACAGCTCCGTTTCCTAGGAGCTTCTTGTGATTGGTCTCGCGAACGTTTTACGATGGATGAAGGGTTAACTAAAGCAGTTCGGGAGTGTTTTGTCAGTCTCTACGAAAAAGACCTGATTTATCAAGGTTACCGAATTATTAATTGGTGTCCTCGCTGTCACACAGCTCTCTCAGATGAAGAATCTCCTCATAAAGATGTTGAAGGAGGTCTTTATTACTTCAAGTACCCCGTAAAAGATAGTGATGAATTTGTCACCATTGCCACCACACGTCCAGAAACTATGTTGGGTGATACGGCAGTTGCAGTAAACCCTAATGATGAACGTAATCAACATCTGATTGGTAAGAAACTAATTCTGCCATTATTAGAACGAGAAATTGATATTGTTGCTGATGATTTTGTGGATAAAGAATTTGGTTCCGGGTGTGTAAAAGTAACTCCTGCCCATGATCCCAATGATTTTGATATGGGAAAACGTCATGACTTAGAATTTATTAACATCATGAATGAAGATGGTTCTATTAATGAAAATGGTGGCCCTTATAAAGGGATGTCTCGTTTTGATGCGAGAAAAAAAGTATTAGAAGATTTAACCCAAAAAGGTCTTTTTATTAAAAAAGACACCCATATGCATGCGGTAGGCCATTGTTACCGTTGCGATACTGTGATTGAACCTTTTTATTCTAAACAGTGGTTTGTGAAAATGAAACCAATGGCAGAGAAGGCAACTCAAGTGGTTCGTGAAGGTCGTGTTCAATTTGTTCCAGACCGTTGGACAAAGGTTTATCTGAATTGGATGGACGGTATTCGCGATTGGTGTATTTCACGTCAAATATGGTGGGGACATCGAATCCCTGTTTGGTATTGTGATGATTGTGAAGCAATTAGTGTTTCTAGAGAAGACGTAACCCAATGTCAAAAATGTAATAGCAAAAATGTTCGACAAGACGAGGATGTTTTAGATACTTGGTTTTCATCCTGGTTGTGGCCCTTCTCAACATTAGGTTGGCCAGAGAAGACCCCAGATCTAAAGACATTTTATCCCACCACAGATTTGGTCACCGCCTCTGAGATTATTTTCTTTTGGGTAGCCCGAATGGTGATGGCGGGTTGTGAGTTTATGGGTAAAGAACCTTTCTCAACCGTAAATATTCATGGAACCATTCGTGCAGGGGACGGACAAAAGATGTCTAAGTCTCTAGGAAACACCATTGATCCTTTAGAGATTATTGATGAAGTGGGTGCGGATGCGTTGCGCTTTAGTTTGATGATGATTACGGGTAGTGGACAAGATGCCTTTCTAACTAAAGATAAATTCGAGATAGGGCGTAATTTTGCGAACAAAATCTGGAATGCCTGCCGATTCTTATTTATGAACCTCAGTGTAGAAAGTTTCGATGATTTCGAGTTAACAGAAGAGGAAGTTGAAAAGTTATCGCTTACAGACCAGTGGATTCTGTCCGATCTAAACAAAGCCATAATTAAAACGAATGAGGCCTTACAAGTATATCGCTTTAATGATGCAGCCAATGAGCTATACCATTTTTTCTGGCATTCTTTTTGTGATTGGTATATCGAGATGGTGAAACCCAAGTTAGCAGAGGATGGCCCCAAAGGTAGAGAACTCACAGAAAAAGTATTGTTACACGTCATTGAAAAAAGTCTTCGCCTGTTACATCCGTTGATGCCATTTCAAACTGAGGAAATCTGGCAGAAAATAAAACCACTATCAAAAAAAGAATTAGGAGACTCCATTTCGTTAGCCGATTGGCCGGAGCCTAATCGAGATTTAATTTTTGATGAGGCGATAACTAAAGTAGAATTGCTGCAAGAGACAACAGCTATTTTAAGAAACTTTAGAGCAGAGAATGGCATTGCTCCTAAAAAACAAATTCATATTAATATTGAGTTAGAATCTGATGGGCATACGATTCGAGAGATTGATGAAGAAATTAAACTATTAACGAATACTGCAGCCATTAGTTTTGAGTCTGTTCAAGATCAAAAAAAGAAGTGGCTTAAAGTAGGTGTTGTGAAAGAAGCTGTTTTTTATATTGATGCTCAACAAGATATCGATTTAAAAAAGCTCATGAAACACATTGATGATAATTTAAAGCAATTAGAAAGCTATACCCAGTCTTTAGAGAAGAAGCTTAAGAATGATAGCTTCAAAAACAAAGCCCCCAAAGAAGTCTACGAAAAAGAAGTAGAAAAACACGAAGAATCCCTCAAAAAATTAAAACACTTCCAAGAAGAAAAATCCCATTTAGAACAACTGGTGTAAAACGTAATCCCTAAAAAACCAGAATGTCTGTCATTCCCGAATGTTCCTGTCGGGAATCCACTTCCTTGTTCAAATCTATTGTTTTTAATAATGTGATGGATTCCCGACACAAGCATTCGGGAATGACAATTTGTTTACCCAAAAGGTGCCAGTCACCATTTTCAACTACCGTAAGTGTTTAGGTGGCTGTCACTTTAGTGACTGTCACCGCTAATCCTTGTTCAAATCTATTGTTTTTAATAATGTGATGGATTCCCGACACAAGCATTCGGGAATGACAGCGGTTTTTAGTTAAACACAGTCATTTCTACCTTATTTATAGGCTAAAAATTGCATAAGTAGTAAACATATATTAAAATTGTTTAAAAAGATAATAGGCAGCTATGCCTACACTTAACTGGATAAACCATATGTACCTATATAGAAAAATAATAGCTCTGACAGTTGTTGTATGTTTTACGATAACCACTGTGGCGTGGTCTGCCCCGTCGTTGCCTCAGGTTCTTTCTTCTATTAATGAAAAGCAGAACTCCATTGTTTCCGGAATCCAAATCCCTGAAGAATTAGGGAGTGTAAAACAAAGCTTCCAAGGGAGTGGTAAAGAATTAGTAATCCAAATTCAGAATGCCCATGCTAATTACGAAGCCCAAACCAACATCAAAAGAATTCTGAAATTTCTAGCTAAGAATCATAAAGTTTCCTTTGTGGGTCTTGAAGGTGCCACAGAACCTTTAAATCTAGAGTCCTATGATTTCTTTCCCTATCCAGACATTAATTTAAAAATAGCCGACTATTTAGCTCAGAAGGGCGAGTTCACTGGAGCGGAGTTATTAGCTTTAGAAGTTTATGAGGGTCTAGAAAACATTGATTTGTCTTTCGTAGGTGTAGAGGAAGAAGAGATCTATAAAAAAGATCTCTACCTGTTTAAGAAAGGTCTTAAAGCTCAACCCGAAGTAAATGCATTTTTCAATCAATACCATAAAGACTTAAATGTAGTGAAGTCGCGTGAGTATCATCCAGAATTATTAAAATTTGACCGTAATGTGCAAAGCTTCCATCAAAAACACACGCCACTATTAACGTATTTAGCCACTTTAGAGAGAAAAGCAAAGGATGTCTTGGATATAGAAATAACCCATCCTCTAAATCAACGAAAGTTTCCCTACCTTTGCCGTATGCTCCGTGTCCGTAACACTGAAAAAGAAATGGAGTGGCAAAGCATAGTTCAGGATATGAAGCAATTAACACAAGTGATTAATCAGAGAGTCACCAATGTCACCCAGAAACGTATTTTAACCAAAGGCTTTCAAATTTTTATTGGAGAAGACACACGTGCTTTCTCTGAGAACCAATCCTTTATTACCCAATTGTTTCGTGAAACATCCCTTTCACCCCGTCAGTTTTTTGAGCTGGTTTACAGCGCTAGTTTAGAATTTAGTTTTAATTTAGACCCCTATCAAAACTTACGTATTTTCTCTGAAAACCTTATTCTTCAAAGTGAAGTTACTGGTCCTGAGTTTTTCACCGAAATAGAACAACTCACAAATCGCATCTACGACTCCCTAGCCAAAACAAAAGAAGAAAGAGAAGTCCTAGCTCTTTCCAGAGACGTCCACTTCACCGAAAAACTCCTAAAACTAGAAGCCCTAACCCATCACTACAATAAAATCCATTCCACCCCCTCCCAGTTCACCCCGGAAGAATTAGTTTCTAGACTCTCCGTCATTGCGAGACAGTCAACAAAGGAGTCGCGGCAATCTCAGATGTCTGTCATTGCGAGCCAGGAGACAGGTGAGGCGTGGCAATCTCAAGACTTAGACGCTCTTTTCACCAACGCCCTATCGTTCTACGAACTAGCAGAAAAGAGGAATGCAGCATTAGTCTCCAACACTCTCTCCAAAATGCGCACCGCCAAACACAAACGAGGCGCCATGGTTGCCGGTGGTTTCCATACCGAAGGCCTTTCCCGAATCCTAAAAGAACAAAATGTTTCTCACCTCATCATTACCCCCAGAATCAGCACCGAGTTTAACCGTGACCGATACCATCAAGCCATGACCGATTCTTGGGAAACTTTATTTGATGAATCAACCGTTGAAGATATCCTAACTGCCGTTGAATCCATTAACACCATTCAACGTTTGGGAGGTAATACAGCAACACACACCAAACAATTGTTAGATGCTGTAACCCAATTCATCGAGCTCGTCATCCAACGAGAAGCCGAAAACCCAGACCTAAGAACCCCAGAAGCACTGGTTGCTAGAATCAACCAACATATCAATGCCAAAAACAACCACTTAAAACAAGCAGGACTCCAAGTAACTCTTTCAGAAGACTATGACGAAATCAAAGACCAGTTCGCCATCAATTTTACTGTAGCCTTGCTCAATAAATCCTACACCCTCCCCGTAGGCATGGGTATGGTCGTAACCCCAACCCTCCGTGTATTAAAAGAAAGTGTAAGAGAAGTTTATGCTGTTTCTGCGCAATCATTAGGTGATGAGGAGGAAATGCGAGATATTGAAAGAATCTCAGCAGCTGATGATGAGGATTTATATTTATTGTTAAAAGATCTTAGAGGAAAAATGAGAGAACGTAAATGGAGTGAAGTGGAAGCAATAATTAGAGAGAATGGGTGGTTAAATTTATATGCTCCTCCTGCAAACATAAAGCAAACAGTAGAACTCTACCTCAACGCACTTGTGAGAGAAATTAATGATACAGAGGAGGGAAGAGAATTGTTAGAACGTCTACTTCTTTTAATTGCAGATGTTTGGTGGGGGCGCGCTATGTTGTTGAGAGGGGGGGAGAGAAAAGTTCGCGATAATGCATATAAAATACGTAGAGAAGTTCTAGAGATCCCATGGGTAAAAGAATGGGTGGATGCGTATGTGGAGCAAATGAAAGAAGAAGCAAAGCCCCATATAGAAAGGCTCTTAGTAGAAAATGGCTTGGATGCAACTAATCCCGAGAGATATTTTAGGGTAAGTCGATATTCATTATCTGTAGGTATCAATATTCTTAGAGTTCAAATTTCAAATTTGAGTGCTTTAGCAGGTATAACAAGTAATGTAACAATTATTCAAATAGAAAACATCTCGCAAGTGGAAGATCTAACCCCTTTAGCAGGGTTTGCAAATTTAAACATACTTACTTTAAAAAGGGCTAGCAATATAGATGTAACTCCTTTGGGGAATCTTAGTGATCTAAGAGTGTTAAGGTTATCAGAAAGTACGATTGAAAATGAGAGCGCTTTAGGCTTCCTTATTAAATTAAGAGAACTTAGATTGGATAATACTAATATTAATGATACGAGCGCCTTAGAAAATCTTGTCAATTTAAGAAATCTCTATTTGTTTGATACTCCTAATCTTGATATTCAATCCGTTAATCGCTTAAGAAAAAAACTTCCTAACTTACATATTTATGGAAAACCTAAAATGGATTCCAATGATTTATTAACTGGAGCTATTGTTACTAATATGGCAGGTAATAGCTTTTCTACTGTTGCTCTTCCGAGTAATTATTCTAGTATAACAACATTAAACCAAGCTCAAAGAACTATTACTATTCTGTCTTCAATTAGATTTAGCTCAAATTCAACATTATTACAACAACAAATAGGAAAAATAGATATAGAATCCAATCCTGAAGGAGGGCAAACCGCTATGGTAGGAAGTATTACCATTTCATGGAATCCAAATTCGAATACTGTAACGGTCTCAGGGGATCAGGTTGTCGGCATTAGTAATGATAGTCAACGGTTGCTTTTCAGTGTTAACGATGAGTTTCGAGAGTTTAATCCTGATACTAATGAGTTGGATGTAGTTGAAGGGCAGTCGTTGGGTTTTCAGGGGGTAGGACAGGGTGCTGCGGACAGAAGAGAAACGAGAGTTTCAGGTGTTGATCATGAAAACTTTTTATTAGTAGCTCGTAATGTAATGGATCTGACTAGGGAACGAAAATGGGATGAAGTAGAAAGAGTTCTCAAGGAAAAGGGGCTTCTAGATATGGATGTCCCCCCAGCAGAAATAAGGCTTTCTGTAGAAGGATATGTGCTTCAGCTTCAAAGAGAGGTAAGCGGCAGTGAAAAGGGAGAGAAATTATTAGAAAGATTGATATTGTTTTTAGAGGATGTGCATTGGAGTGAAGAGGAGAAAGTTAATCTTATTCAAATGGAAAAAGACGCATGGAATGAATATATAGAGCGAGTAACTGAAAAAGCGATGCCCCATCTGGAACAATTAGCAAAAGACAATCAAATAGAACTTGAAGAGATTTTAGGAGGATTTTCTGTTCGGCCTGGTGATGAACCTGTGGAGATAACATTTATAGATGGTGGGTGGAACTTGAGTAATATCAGTGCGTTATCTGGAATTGAAAATCTAAAAGTCATTATCTTATCTGATGATTCCTCAGTGGTGGATATAACCCCTGTTTCGTCTCTTACAAAATTGAAAGAGATTTTTCTTGATGGAACTAATATAGAAGATATAGAGCCTTTATCAAATTTAACTTCACTAGAATATCTTGATATTAGTGGCACTAAAGTAAAAGATCTAAGGCCTTTATTTGGTTTAGTTAACTTAAAACAAATTTATATTAGCGATATGCCGGAGTTAGATCTTGGTTCAGTAGAAGAATTTAAACGCAGACTTCCTGACGTAAAAGTTGTTGCAGCATCGTTAGGGTTTCAACCAGGAAGGGAAGATGTTCAATCAGTGGTTGAGGATTCGCTGGGAGCGTCGGGTACTGGTTCGTTGGAAAGAGGAACGGAAGCAATTCCCGATGATCTGGATCAGCTTCGGTTATTGATTGATCAACGGCTTCGATTAGGTAGGACTCGTTCTGCAGCAGATGCTTTGCATAATAAGCGACTCCTTGAAAAATTTTTAAATACGGCGGACAAAGAAGGGAAAGCATCACACCCCTATTATGATTATTTTAGTAAGCTTCTAATAGAAACTAACTTAATGATAAGTAAAGAAGTGTTTGATTGGGGAGAAGAAGGTGTTGATTTGAAGTTAGTTAGAAAGAATACGGCTGCTTTTCCAGCTGATCTGTTAGTGATGAGTCGTGATGGGCGTAAAGCTGTAATAACAACAGAGGAAGAAAATCAGTTGTTAACTTTATTTAACATGAATAATTTAAGGATTAGGAGGGTGCGTTTATTAGATGATGGTGGAACAGTAGCAGCCTTGAGTGGAAATGGAAGATTTGCTTTGGTCCCTAGGTATGATAAAGAAAAAAATATTTTCTGGGATTTAAGTGAAGATAAAGTAATGTTTGATAAAGTAACCGCCTCACAATTTTCAGGGCTATATCCAGTTGGGGCCTTAACACATGATGGAAAAAATGCTTTGCTGATCGAGAGAAGTGGAGGTTTTGGGGATGAGCCTCACTATAACTATCAATATGTTTCAATAAGTCAAAATGGGGTAGAAGTTGTCAGAGAGTTAAGAGACCAGCAAAATAAACCTCTTAGTTATGCCCATATTTTAAAGGCTTACTTTTATGGCCCTAATGAAGAGTTTCTTTTTGTTAGTGCATACGATACAGTAAAAAATCAAGGCGTTGTTTATGTTTGGGAAAAAGATTCTGGAAATCTTATCAAAGAATTTAGATCTCAAGAAATTCCATTTTATGATGCTCATTTAAGTTCTGATGGAAAATACTTGGTAACAAGTGCAGAAATAACTGCCCCAGATTTATTTCCTGATTTTAATCTTTTTGGAAATGAAGAAGAAGATGTTTTTAACACGGCTGTGCTTTGGGACTGGTCAAGCGAAACTATGATTCATAGATTTCAGCATGAATCAGAAGGAGAAACTTTTGAAATAGAAAATGTTATCTTTACCCCGGATAGCCAATATGTCTTAGCTGTATCCCAAAGTTCTGCAGATGAGGATCATACTTTCTTAGGAGTTTGGTCTTTAGAAGGGGTGTTGGTAAATCAATTTAATTTAGGATCCATAAGATTTAACAATAATAACCCAATATATACTAGTCCAACAGGACATCATTTTATTCTTTTTGATGGTTTTTCAGGCGGATATAAAGTGTTTGAGTTGGCACCGAAGAGTGCTTATAAACATTTGGTTAGGACGGTAGAAGATAAAAAAATTTCAATACCAGATTTTCCTGAAGGTTTTTTATCTGTGGAAGAACTCGAAAAGGACCCTGCGAATTATATAATTAAAATTGCAAAGACATTTAAATTAATAAAAAATTTAACTCTTAAAAATAGAGTTCACCCTATTCTTAAATTAATTGGAGAAATAACACTTACTCTTACTGAAGATGAAGTTTCTCTCACCGTGTCAGACTTTTTTGTTGACTATAATATTGGAGCTGAAGATGTTTATTGGAATGATGAAGAACCAACAGTGCTTCAAGGCTTCAGTGAAGATGGGAAAAGATTATTGTTTTTAGTTGAAGATAAATACTATATCTTTGATTCAGAGTCGGAAGAAATTTCAGAATACAAAGTGCCACAAAGAGAAGATTTTCCAGTAGGGTTTGAAAAAATAGACTCTGAAGAGGAAAATTCTGGTCAAAGAATAAAGTCAATAATAAGCCAATTGTCTGTATTAAAGTTTTTTCTAGAAGGAACAAGTAAAGAAGCAAAACTTCTTAAGAGACAATTGCCTTCAATTAATATTGAAAGATCGGATAAAGGGCAGGTTACCTATGTTGGAAAATCTGTTCTGAGCTATAAAACAGAAGAAGAATATTCCTTCAAAGGCGCTACTGTTCAAGGAATCAGCCCTGATGGCAATAGACTTTTGTTTTTAATTGATCGCGAGTATCTATATATTGATATTAATAATCTTCAAGAAGGTTTAGTGCAAGCGCAATCTTTAGGAGGGGCTCATGGGGATAGACGTTTTGCTGAAGATGCCCGTAAGCTTGCATCAAAAGAAAGTGAAGGGCACGATAGTGATTACAGTTTAATTTCTTCTTTTTCATCCGCACTTAAAAACGATATTATTCTTCCTCCTTCAAATCGAAAATTAACTAATTTGGAAGCTGCTTATATAGCTCGTGTTTTGTTCGAACAAGTTTGGCCAAAAATGGAATCTGGAGAATATGATGGGGAACGCCATTACAATGTTATTCAGTGGCTAAAGCTAGTTAATGAGACTAGAAAGAACTGGTATAACGATGATTTAGAAGAAGGAGAAATGATCGCCCTTAGTTCTGTAGATAGTGAATTAGTTGTGGGGTTTGATTCTTTTAGCCCGTTAGGGAAGAGAATTCAATTGAAGCATCCAGGAAGACGACATCTTGGCAAAGTTTTAGAACTAGAAGAGCGAAAAGAAAGTAGCATTGGGTATAATCCTTTTATAAATTTTAATGCAACCTTTAGTCCAGACGAACGTTATGTCCATTCTCCAAGTTTGGGAATTCAAGTTGGAGATCAAGGAGAACTATTTCGAATTACAACCAAGGGTCTTCAAAAAATTCAATTTCCAGTAGGTGCTCGAAAGATTTCCAACTTTTTTCAAGATGGAAGAACTGTGAATTTAAATGTTCGTGGTCATAGGGCTCACTTTAAGATTGAAGAAAACGCTTTAAAGAGATATCAGTTTCCAGACTTAATGGATGTTTCCTCTTATGTTGTTTTGCCTAATGGAGCATATGCCATTCTTGTTAAAAAGAATTATTCTGAATTTACATTAGTAAAATTAAGTAAAGATAGCATAGAGGAAGTTTTATTACCCGATGGTGTAAAAGACATACCTTCTTTTAATGCTGATGGAAACCTTGTAATTTTAGTATTTGAAGATAGCCCTTCTGTTCTTTTTGATGTACGTAATAGAAAGGTGATTGCAGAACTTCCAAAAAAATATTTATCATTTAGCAGTATAGGAAATTATCTTATTGATTCAGAAAGGAATGAGTGGGGAGATTTGAAGTCAGAGACACTTTATGAAATAAGAGACGGAAAAGTACAAGAACTCGAACTTCCCGAAGGGTTTAAAGATGAAGATAGAGGTTTAATTATTGATCAATATAGTCCTAAAGGGACATATGTTAGTTTTCGTCATCCTAGAAGACCTTTAAAAGCAGAGAATGGACGATTAGTAGAATTAGATTTGCCAGAGGGTGTGGAAATAGAAACAGCATATAGTTTTAGTAAAGATGAGACGGAAGTTGTTGCTCGTTCTAATGTAGGAGGTTGGGTTACTTTACGGTTAGAAGATGGAAATTGGGGGATTCTTAATGAGGAAGAGACATCTTTGCCAGGAGATTGGATTGAGAAATCAGAAGATAGCCCAGATGGAAGTCGTTTCCTAGTTCTGAGGGGTGAGGGCGAAAACAAACGCATCCAAGTCATGTACCGAAAACTGAAGCCTGAGTTTGATAAAGCGCCTTACAGAAATCTCCCCATTTTACCCAGCAGAGCTCCTCCTTCTGTTGTGCTACCACAAACCGAAACAGTCAGTGAAGCGCCAACCATTGAGCTTCCTGAAGGATACTCCAACATAACCACCCGCACACAAACGCAAAATGCCATCACCATTTTATCTACGATTAACTTTAGTGAGAATTCAGCGCAATTACAGCAGCAGGTGGGAGCAATTGATATTACTTCCAACATGCAGGGGGGGCAAACCGCTACGGTGGGAAACACTACCATTTCATGGAATCCAAATTCGGATACTGTAACCGTTTCTGGGGACCGGGTTGTGGGTATTCGTGATGATAGTCAACGGTTGCTTTTCAGTGTTAATGATGAGTTTCGAGAATTTAATCCAGATACTAAAGAGTTGGATGTAGTCGAAGGGCAGAGTTTGGGCCGTCAAATGGATGAGTGGACTAAACTCGAGATGCTAAAAGCTGGGGTAATGGAAAGACGGAATGATGAAAATGTTCAGAATTACTTAACGCTATTTATGCGGATTCACCTTAAAGATGGGGAAGTTTCTGATCAAAAAATGGAGGAACTGAAAGAGTTAGATGTTTTACGTGAAGCTTTTGTTTACTCTCAACAAATGATTAATGGTTATGAGGAGCTTAATGTAGCTCAGCAAATAAAAGATGGGTTTCAGTTAGCTGTTGCTAATCGACTTATTATAGTGGATGAAGATTATTCTGATAGCGTTAAAGTGCCTAAGGTTAAGTTAATTCAATTTAGTTCTATCAGGCCTAATGTTGTTTATGCTGTTGATAGCATAAACAGGCTACACTTTTGGGATTTAAATGAAGGTCTTTTATTTACAAATAGTATTCCCACAGTACTTCATGAACAGATAGCTCTTTTAGAATACGAAGAAGGCTTAGTAGCTATTTTTCATCGTGATGTAGAACCAGCAAAGATTTATGTTTGGACAGCTAATAAAGTGATAAAAGACGCATCTGATGTGAGTCTAGTAAAAGACTATGATGTATTAGGTTTAGTTGAGCCAGATTTTGATGGTGAGATGCTTTTAGTTCAAGATTTATTTGACCAGAATAGGAAGAGTAATTCGCTAGTTGTTAGTTTATTAAATTATGGTAATTACCGCACTATGCAGCATGAACGTGAAGAAAATCCTTTTGATAGTTTCATGGAAATCTTTGTAGCTTTATTGCATGAACGTTCTGGTCAAGAAGATCAAGAACTAGAAGCTGAGGGTGGAGAAGAAGCTAGTGCTGAGAGTTTAGGAAAAGCCGAAGAGGTTTATGGACTGATGCCTGAGGGGTATTGGGAGGATGAGCGGTATCGAAGTATGTTTTTGGAGAAGAGGTTACCTGATGAAAGAATTCTTGAGGAACTCAGAAAAAGAAAAGTGGATATTACTCCTGAAGTGAGGGATGTGATTACGACCTTGGTTTCTAAAGTTAAGTTTTATGATCGTAATGAAGGCGAAGAGGTGTTTCCGTTTCATTTAGATATTTTGGCCGCATTAATGTATCACAATCCTTTTGAGGACAGATTGCGTATTTATGATGTGTTAGAAGCAAAGGGAGTTGCTTTGGAGGATGTTCAGCAGATTGCATTAACAGGTATTACTGAAGCCAAGATGATTGATGTTGGTCGCGGTAAAGGTTCTCAGAGAGATGTGGATCGAATTCTTATTAAACACTTGGGTGGGACAATTGATTTTATTGCTGCCTCGGATAAGGCCGTTGAGACTGAAGACGGTTCGGGGGTTTTTGAAGTAGATCCTTTAGAGCGCTCCCATAGTTTTGTGGAGTATAAATCAATCAAAGAATTTAGAGCAGCTCCAACGGTTGAAGATTTTGCTGATAAGGTTCCAGTCCCATACACTTTTGTTCATATCGAAGATTCTAATCCTCCTATTCGGATTATTTTTAAAGAGTATGTTAAAGGAATCGATATTCAAGATTGGGCAAAAATATTAGGAGAAGCACCTTTTAAATTAGAGGATAAACAAAAGATTGTTACTGAGATATTTTATGGAATAGGTCGTATGTTTGGGGAGTTTTATCGTCGTATGGGTGGTTGGCCCAATGATATGCATTTTGGAAATATAGTCGTTTATTTCAATAATAAAGAAGGTGCAAGAGGTGTTAATTTAAGAATGCCTGATTATTCTGGGTATAGTACAAAGGTTGGGTTGATGGCTTTGGATTTTAGCTCACTGCTTTTAATGGAAGTTCCAGAAGCTATTGAAGATCTTAAATTAACTTCTTTTTATTTAAATTATGTCTTAAAAGGAATTGAAACGACGTTTCCTACCCAAGAAGAATTTGTGGATTTTGTTTCTTTTGTGATTAAAGGAATTCGTTCTCCGAAAAAAAGAGGAGAGGTTCAGGGAATTCTAAAAAGATATAAAGAAGTTAGACAGAACGTGAAGATTGAAGAGTCTTGGGAGAAAAAAGCTATTGTTGTTCAAGCAAGATCCCTTGGAGCTGCCGACGAACTCAACCGACCCGATGATCAGTATCTTCCGGATGAAAACGATTCTAAGACAATGGGAGAACTTCATGACAAGTTAGCTCGTAATTTGCGTGTAGGGGATGAAGGAAGAGGGCCTCCTTTGGGTTTTCGGGACCAGTATCTATCTAATTTATTCCAATCTTTGCCATTCCCAGAAAATTTGTTAGTTATAAATGCTCTTGGGCATAAGGAAAATCAAGATATTAATGTGAGTAATCTTTCAGGAGAAGCGCTCACGCGACTTATTCGAGCCGTGCTTCCAGAAAATTCTTTCTTTTTTAAAAATATAATTACACCTCTAAAACTTCCAGTTCAGCAATCTCCTGAAGCAGCTGAGAAACCCTCTTTATTTAGAGCTAGATTGTTACCCCTCATGATTTATGTTGTGGGAGCTATTTTTTTAATAGGTGTTCCATTATTGATTTATTCAGCATATCAAAGAGAAATAGCTTATCAAGAAACCGTTGCTATTCAGAAAAAAATCATTCAATTAAAAAATGAAAAATTAAGCTCTCAACGAGAATCGCTTAATAGTAAGGATCAAATTATTAATGGAATAAGGGCAACTATAGAAGCTTATGGGGCTCGTTTAAGGCGTGATTTAAGAAATTATTCAAGTCTAAGTCAAATGGTGATGAGTGATCTTAAGTTAAGTTTTGATTCGAACGGCGAAATAATATTTCTGAAACATAAATTAGAAATGGATGATTTTTCGGAGTATAGGCGCGAAGTGGATGTGGAAACAACTCAAGATACAATTACAGTTATAACATCTAATAAAGGGCGCACACTAAATGGTAGGGTTGTTGATTATACGGAAAATACAAGAAAGCTTCCATTATCGAGTATCACTCAAGACAGGTTGACAATCCCTACGGGTAATACTCGGTTACATCTTTCTAATCAAGGAGTTGTAGAGAGAATAGAAGCTTTTGATTCTGATGATAGGACTAAAAGTGACACCTTCTTGAATCCTGAGGGGAATATTAAATTTAGATTTACTTACAAGTATCGTTCTTACGGCAGCCTGAGTGTTTCTATGCATAGTAAAGAAGGAGTTTATCTTTACAGCTATAGTCGCCCAATTCCTCAAGGAGTAGGAGGAAGATCCTTAGGTGATAAACGCAATTTAAGTGATTTTATTACCCCAGCTTTGATACCTGTGATAGCAGTCTCTCCAATAATAATTCTATTAGCAGTACTTGCCTATTTTACATTTCCAACAGACTCCTTTACGTCATGGCTGGAGACAATGAGAGGCTCGAATGAAATGTTCTATTTCTTTTTATTTCCAATGTTTGAGAATGTAAGAGGAACAGGAGATAAACTTGATGATATTAGAAGGTTGGCAGATGCCTCACCAGAAGATCTAGATCTACAACTAAGATTAATTAGAGAGTTAAGTAGAGTTGGGAGAGATGATCTTAAGCCGGAAATAAAAAGACTTTACGAAGCTCGAATAAAACCTCGAATATATGAACTTCCAATTAAGGTTATGTTGATGTTGAAAAGCATTGTACCAAAAATTGATGATCAGGATTTATATATAGAAGTTAAATACGATATGGTTTCAAATGAAGATGATTTGAGTGAGCAGTTGGCCTATTTGCAATTTGCATCTGATTATATTTCAACAGAAGAAGAGGACCATTTGAAAAGGAATCCTAAGAGGTACATGCGTGAAGTTTTTGAAAGGGTTTATCAAAGAGTGTCTGAGCTTTCTAAAAAAGACATAGAAAAATTAATAGATATCTTACCCGAGGATATGTCACAAAGAAAAGAAGATTTACGAACAATTCTTAAAAAAGGTAGAAAGGATTTTGGTCTTGTGTTTAAAGATCAGGTCAAGAGTGTAGAGTTTCTTTTTTCCGTAGGAGGTATAGGAGGTGAAGATCTTAGTAAGGCGCAATATTTGAGTAGGTTATTGACCTATGTGATGCCCCCTGGTATTCTTGCCTTACTTTTCTTTAAAATTCTAACTACCCGTCCTATTATTACAACATGGTTAGAAGGAAAATCTAAAAGATTCGAAAGGAATTTCAAACAAGTTTATTTCATTTCTTTGATGCTTTTCTTTTATGCGTTTTTTTGGGCCTTTTTGGCATCGTCTGGTTTAATCCCAGACATTCCTTCAGACTCTAAGAGGCCGAATCAATTAAAAATTATAAAGGGAGAATCAGATGATCCTTCTAAAAAAACAAGTGAAGTTAAAGGTCAGTCCTTAGGTGAAGATATGGAGCCCTCTGATTTTGTAGAGGTTGATTCTCGTGGCTTTTTTGAAAGTTTATTTCCTCAAATAAGTAGGAGAGATATTGCTTTTATATATTCTGTTCTTTTGGTAGCTTCATTCGCTAATGTTTTACTTAATTATGAAAGCACACGTCTTCCTTTACAGTCAAACGAGGTTTTCATCAGAGAACTAAAAAAAAGAGATAGAGAGGAGAAGGTTAAAGAAATCCTCGAGAGAAGATTTTTAAGTGAGGATGAAGCTAAAGAAATGCTCGAGAGAGGATTCTTAAGTGAGGATGAAGTAAAAGCAAAGTCCTTAGGCGATAAACGCAATTTAAGTGATTTTATTACCCCAGCTTTGATACCTGTGATAGCAGTCTCTCCAATAATAATTCTATTAGCAGTACTTGCCTATTTTACATTTCCAACAGACTCCTTTACGTCATGGCTGGAGACAATGAGAGGCTCGAATGAAATGTTCTATTTCTTTTTATTTCCAATGTTTGAGAATGTAAGAGGAGCAAGAGGTGATAGAGATGAGAGAAAGTTAGAAAGACTGGCCAGTGCAGATGACCAGAATGTTTTATTGGCAGTGAATAATGTTGTGGAGAAAATTCGTCTTAGGAAATGGGATGAAGCTGAAGAAATAATTCGAGAAAATGGTTGGCTTAATATGCTTTACCCTCCTGGAGAAGTGGTCAGTACAGTAGACTGGTATGTTAAATCTCTAGAGCAAGAGGTTGTTAATAATATTTCAGAAGAAGCGCTAGAACGCTTAATAAAGCTTGTTAGAGATGTAGAGTGGTACGAAGATTTTCAGGGAGAAATCAAACAAATTCGCTCAAGGATATTAGAGATGGAGTGGGTAAGTGTGTGGATTGATGATTATATTAAAACAGCAACAGATGAGGCTGTGACTCATTTTCAACAGCTTTCTGAGGATAATGGCATTTCTGTTTTTGAGTTTCTTGAATATACACATAGGATAGACCGTGAAACATTAGAGGTTTCAATCGATTTAACAGACAGCCCAGTTAGTAATTTGAATAGTTTAAGAAATATTGCTGATTTACGTTCTCTTAATATCACAGGAACTCAGGTAGAAGATCTGAGTGTTGTAAGTGAAATTACAAGTTTAAGAAAACTTCTCTTGCTTGATGTTCCAGCTGTTGACCTAAGACCTTTAGGAACACTTTTAAACCTAAGAAGTATTAATTTGGGAGCTGTGGAAACGGAAAGTAATATTAGTGATATAAGTGTTCTGAATAATTTAACTAATTTAATAACCCTCGAATTAGCAGAACTTCCAATAGAGGATTTAAGCAGCGTATCAAATACTCTTCTCAGATTAAAAGAACTTGTTTTGTACAGTCCAAAGGAGGCTTATTTTAAACAATTAAATAATTTAACAGGTTTAAGAAAACTTACTTTATCTTATTCTGATATAAGTGATGAACAAATAGAATTATTACAGGCTCAATTACCAAATCTTACTGTCACTGCTGAATCTTTAGGAAAAAGTCTAACACCAGAAAATATTGGGTTGTCTGCATTAGGACTTGCCTCCTTGGGAGGGGTGGTAATGTCTCAGGTGATTTATACGCCGTTTTTTATTTTCTTGGGGCAGTTCTCGGTAGTTTTATTTGCTTTGAGTTTGTTTGGGTTGTTGCATAACTTATCGCCACCAGCTTGGAAGGAACGATTAAAGCAACCTTCCACGATTTTGGGTGGGAGTTTGTTAGCGCATTTTGGTATTCGAGTGCTTTCGTTGTTTCGTTATCCTTGGATGGATGAAGCCACTTATGCAATGAACGGAATTAGAGGCGTTCTCTATGGCGAGTGGAAACAAATTGATTCAGGCCTGGTTTATCTTTGGGATGTGGCCTCAGGGTTAGCAGCTTATGGGATTCATCCTCTTGCGGGCCCGCGTATTTTAGCAGCTGCTTTTAGTGTGGGAACCATCTACTTAGTTTATCAATTCATTAAAAATTTATTACCGCGTATCTTACCTATAGAAGCCATTCAAGAATCTTCCAAGAAACTTTATGAGTGGCTTCCGTTAATCGGATCCTTCTTGTTTGGTATTGCAGGCTCAGTGATCCATACGGGTAGCTTTGCTGTGCATGATGCTGCGGGGGCGTTTTTCCTCATGCTGGGGGCTGTTTTTCAGGTAAAAGCATTTAGTTCTGATGGCGTTAAGTTTAGAACTTTGTTGTTATCCAATGTAATTGTTGTGTTTGGTATGCTGGTGAATTACGGGTTGTTTATTTTTGGGCCCTTTATGGCGTTAATGGGAGCTTTTCTTTATTGGATTACTTTGGATGAATCGGTATCGTTTAAGGTTGGTGCAAGAGAAGTGCAGTTGCCCACTTGGAATGTGGTGAAACAAGCGGTGTTAAAACATATGCTTCCCCTATTCCTTATCTTCGCAGGGTCTTACTCAATTTTTCAAACAGAGATTCAAACAGGTATCGAATTTAACCAATGGGTAAGAGAAATGATTTGGCAATACATTGCTTTTCCAATCCCCGTTTTGATTGGTGCCATTGTTTTAGCTATTGGGGCTTATATTTTTACAGCGGCAGTTTCAGTTAAAAAAGCAGTGCAGAACAAAGGTTTTGCTTGGCTGCTGTTTATTGGCTCGAATTCGTTTCTTATTTACCATTTGGTGGATGGTCAGTTATTAAGTATGGCCAAACATTACACATCTACATTAGCATTGATGAGCCCGCTGATTGCCGCCGGGTTTTTCCATCTATATGAATGGTGGAAGGCCAGAAAGAAAACAACTACCAAACGGGCTATGGTTTTGGTTGGGCTTATGGTTGTCATGCATCAGCTGGCTATGGCTACTGCGCCTGTGATGGAGCGTTGGCGATGGAAAGGAGACGCTGGTGTGAAAGCCAGTGCCCGCACCACGGAGGAAGACTCATTGGAAGGTGCTGTAAAACCAAAGCATCCCCTATTTCCTTTGGCTTATGTGTTGTCTCGATTAAATACCCCACTCGCTGAGTTAATACAGGGAGGTTATGGTCGACCCGATGCCCCTGAAGCATCTTTGGAAGCTGTAAGAAATCTTAATCTACAAAACGGAGAACGCCTAGCCTCTCGTGGAGACACAATCTACTATCTTACAGAACAATACTTGAAAGATGATGTTGGTTTCTCACTCATTACTTTAGACATGAACCCCACTGGAACCGATGAACAGGCCCAAAAATTCAGAGACTTCATCTCAGATGAATCCATCACCACTGTTGTTGTCCACGAAGAATACGTCGAAAAAGGCTGGGTCGAAGAACTCCAAGCCCGCGGCTTCGAAATCGTCGAACAAAACCCCTTTGCTATTGTTATGGTTAACCCTGAGAGAAGAGCAGCTGTTGCTGCTAGATCTTTGGGAGTAGAAACTGATATTGAATTTCATCCTCTTGATAGATTTGGAATATTTAATAGTAGGCTATTTAGTAGACTGTTTAATAGGATTCTTGCGGATAGAGAGAAGAATTATAATTTACTTGAAGAGTGGAAAAAAATTGCTCCTTATACTCCTTTTTATGGTGAGTTTCAGGGTGCACGTTTAGTGGGTACAACTGATTCTATTCGTAAACCTCCCCCCGAGCCAAGTACTTCAGAAAATGAAGAAATATTGAAAAGAGCTTTTCAGTTATTGTGGATAGACAATCCAAGACTTTTAAATTTAATCGGGGTGACAATTGTCAAGATTTCTCAAAAAGATCCTGAACTTTTCACTGAAGATCGGTTGAGAGAGTTAACTAAATTAAAAAAAGCACTTGAAACTAGAAAGCCTAGTTTTGATCGGGTTTTATGGCAAGAAACAGAATATTTTGATGATTTGCAATTTAGGCTTCATTTATTCCTCTTCAGTGTTTTGATGGCGGCATCTTGGGAATCATTTCTTGGGGCAGTTTCTCACCATCTTTTGGCTTGGTTCTTTTTCCCCTTACATTTTATCAGATCTTTGATTGATTTTATGGTAGACGACAGAATTAGATCTTTTTCTTTTTGGATTCCAAAATTTCCAAATTACTTGCTGGATTTTGAAGTTATAAAAATGCTACCAATATCCACAATGGTTTTCTGGTTTATAGTTATTCTTCCAGGTTTATTTTATCTCACGAGAACTCTTTTAAGCAGTTGGGGTAGGGATGTCAAAGCCATTAGATTTGTGCAGGATGATATTTTAGATATTTTTGATTATGTAATTCTTAATAAGAGTTTTAAGAATCTAAATTTACAGAATAGAGAAAAAATAGCCTTGAGCAAATTCTATCTAAGTAAGGCAGAACCATATTTAAAAAGAAGACTTCCTGGTAAAGGTGTTGATATTGAGGGTGTTCTTGGTGTAAATAAAAGATTATCTCAAGAATTTAGTAGTTCTTTCTCTGATGAATCCATTACTACTGTAGTGTTAGAAGGAGCTTACATTGGAGAAGATTATGTTGAAGCACTCCAAGTCAAAGGTTTTGAAATTTTTGAACAAACCCCCTCTTTTATTATCATGGTTAACTCCGAACGAAGGGAAAGCATTATGGCCAGAGCTTTAGGGGGTGTTGAAGAGCAGTTGGAGTATTTAGCCAGACGTCCCGAAGGGGTATTAGATGCAAATAAGGTTCCGGATATTATGTCACGCATTGCAGGTGGGGATTTAGAGCTTAAGGGCGAGATGGTGGATGTGATAAAGATGGTTAAGGGGAAGGAAGTTGTTGTTGGCTCTATCGATCGAGCGATTGCGGATGCATATGGGTTGTTTCACCGGGTTTCTGTGGCTTTTATTATTACTCCTGAGGGTGAGTTATTAATGAATCGAAGAGCACATCATAAATCGCACCCCTATAAATATTCTGCATATTCAGAGACGGTTATATCTGGAGAAAGTTATGAAGAAGCAGTGCGTAGAGGATTGGTTGAAGAACTGAACTTACCAAAAGATTGGAGGCTTCAAGGTTCTTTAAGTCCTTCGGGAGGTGAAGGTGGGTTTCAACTCCCTTCAGACTCTAAGGTGAAATTGCGTTTTTCGACATATGTTTATGTTCCTTCAGAAGAAGAGATGGAGAGAATTGATGAAGGGAAGAAACTGTTAGACCGGAAGAAAAATGAACTAACCCGTCAAGAATACGAAGATTGGCTAAAACAAAGATATTCTGAAGGGGATAGCATTGGAGAGCTTTGGAGTATTCAAAGAACGACACTGGATGATTTGATTTCAATAGCAGGCGGAAGAGAAGTTCAACTTCAAGATGAATTTAGGGATGGCCCCTTCATAACAAAAGCTCAACTGGCAGAAGGCCTTAAAGTGTTTTTAAACAGCCCTGATTTAGTCAGTCAATTAAGAGAAACCGTTAATGCCCAATCCTTAGGTTTGAAAGATAAAGATCCTGAAGAAATAATGGATATTGTGTTGAAGGCTACGGTAGATACTATTTTAATGGGACGGCTCAAAGAAGTTCGCGTGGAAGATAGTCGTAGTTTGTTAAGTAAAATAGATTATGCACAGGTTAAATTAGAAAAAGCTGTCGATAAAGCGCTATTGATTCGGGTGTTGCATCAGTTCATACAAGCAGTTGTTCAGGGTGAAGGGCGAGAAGAGGCTGCTGTCAATGCTCGAAATGAATTTCATTATATAAAATCACTTTTGCCTGAAGATCAAGGAGATAAGGTGCTTCAAAAGTTAGATGAAGCAATCAACCTTCAGATGGGCCAACCTCTGGATGAAAACTCTGGTTTAGCGACTGAAGAAGAAGTGGATTATGAAACCGTGTTGAAAGAGCAACGGTTTTTGCTTGTTGGAGATGAGAGTGTGCCTCTAGATATGCTAGAGCAAGGGGAGTTTGAAGGACGATTAGAATGGAATTACGGGCGCTCTCAGATTGGAGTAAAAGTCTCTGAATTAGATCCGAATATTTTAAGGCTTTCATCCTATAATTTTGAAGGGAAGCCACTGGTAGGGATTGGACGTCATGTCAAAAGAGAATTTAAAATTACCGAAAATTTAAATTATTTACAAATTAAAGAAGGGCAGTCCCTTCGCATTGGAAGAGCAGGAGAATTACAACTTCTCGTTTTTGGTGAAAAAGTTTATGCCCTAAATCGACATGTTGATGCTCGATATTCTTTATTTCCCGAATCAAGACCTTTATCTGAATTTGAGTTTGTTCCTACAGCAGAAATATATGTTGAAGCTGGAAATGCTCATTTTACCGTTTTTCCAAGACGTTTCACCCCAACTTACGTTGAAATAAAATCTTTAATTAAAGATGTAGAGCCCAAGCTAGTTAAAAGGCCCAAACTACCCGTAGCTGCTCCAGTAGAAGTAAGAGTAACCCCTAGGATCATGGCGGATGCAGTCCCTGATCTTACTGAACCAGAATCTGAACCAGAACCACTTGCCATTCGTGTTGAAGAACGCCCAACAGTTGCCGAACCCACTGTTTCTAGACCAGTAATAGAAGGGGAGCAAGAGGTTAAGACAGAAGCGATTGTTTCACAGACAAATATTGATGAGTTTAATTTAGAACTGCAGTTACTTTGGGCTATGAAGACATATCAGTTACACCTTCATAGATCCAGAAGTAAACCCGGTGCTTTACGATTTGATGATTTTCTTGTGAACGGAAGACGATTACAAACATTTACATTTAGAAATGGACACATCTCTTATTTAGGCGCGAATGGAAGGGTGTATATTAACAAGGGAGAAGTGTTGAGAGTGGGGGCTTACGAAACAGAAGGTCTCTCGATGCTGATTGGGTCTTACACCGAAGAAGGCCAGTTTAAACCCAGAAGAGCTTTTTTATTTAAAAGACTACCTGGAGCAACACAACTTCAAGTAGTTCTAAACCCTGTTGCCTTGCTTACAAGCTTTGACGAATCCCAGTTTACCGAAAAACGCCGCCTAGAAGTAGCGGCCCACCTAGTAACCGCAGTCCACACCACACCCAACGTCTCCACAACCACCCTCATCACCAAGATAAGACAACCCGTTACCGGCCAGAGTTTGGGTTATGCTGGTTTTGGTCAAGATGCGTCTCAGATTGAAAGATTAAAACGAAGTCTAGAATTAGACCCTGAGAGCAAAGAACTTAAAGCACGTTTGGGTTATGCTTATTTAAGAATAGGAAATTTAAAGATGTATCTAGAAACTTTAAGGGGTAATGAAAGTGCTGTTACCTTAAATCAATGGATTGATGCTCATCAAGTTTTAAGTACTATTGAATGGCCTGAAACCGAACAGAATCCAGTGATGAAAACTATTAAGTGGGTGGTGTCCCAGGAAGGTGTTGAAGCAAGAATTCAGGAAATGGATGATTATGTAAGCAGCGTAGAGAGAATCGTTGCAGATATTCTTATTGATAATGGTATGACTGAGAAAGCGAAATGGCCCGAAAAATACGTCACTATAAATTATTATACTCAGGAAGTAAGTGTTAATTTTTTAGAACTTCCCATAGAAAATATTGAAGGTTTAGTGGGATTAACTAATTTAGTTGAACTTGATTTAACTGGGGCAATGGTTGTGGATATTTCTGTTTTAAAGAATCTAAAATCTTTAAAATCTTTAACATATTTATATCCACGTGAACAGATTAAAGTAGACTTAAGACCATTAAGTAATCTTACCCAGCTAAAAGAACTTACGATTGATGTTTCTGCTCTTGATGATGTTAGTTTTTTTAATAAATTTGTTGATTTAGAAATACTTAATTTGGAGGAGCTATCACAAAATGTAAAAGGCATTGATGCTTTAAATAAATTAACGAAATTAAAAAATCTGGGTTTGTATGGGTCTGGTATAAAAGATTTACACATGATTAGGGGATTGACTAATTTAAGGAGTTTGACTTTGATGGATTCAAGTATTGAAGATTTTTCAATAATTGGCACAATGTTAGAATTGGAAGTATTACACTTGCATAATGAAGAGGTTGAAGATCTTGCGTTTTTAAAGAATTTAACTAAGTTGAAAGTATTGTCTTTGGATACTGCTCCTGTGGGAGATATTTCAGTTTTGAGTCATTTGAGACAATTAACCGATTTAGATTTGCGACTTACTGCTGTAGAGGATTTTAGAGTTTTAGCAGAGTTACCTAAACTAAAAAGAGTTAATTTATCTCAGACAGAGATAGCTTCTTTAGAAGCTATAGAAGGGCTGAGAGAATTAATAGATTTGAGTTTATTTGGAGCAAGACATATAAGCCAAGAAGAAATCAGGAGGCTTTTTCAAGACCCTAAAAAACCAGGAGGAATTCGCCATGAAGAGTGGCTTAACCTTAAAGTAGAGTCTCCTAGTTTTGGAACGGCTAGTTGGGAAGGAACCCCAACTAATGGAAGAGTTGTTTTTAAAAAGAAGGATTTTTTTGGGAGTAGTTTAGGGAGTAAAAAAGAGTTCACAGAGATGAGAACTCGTATCATTGCCGGAGCTGCAGATCAGTTTTCGGGACGTATTTTATCGTTACAAGTAGCTTTGGCTATCTATAACCAAATTATGACTTCTTGGTATCCAGAGGCGTTTGCGGCTGAAGGAGTGCCGATTAGTTCTCAGGTGATTAGTTTTAATCAAGTATTGCCACAGCATTTAATTCCGGAGTTTAAAAGTATTAATGCGGAGGTAGATGGGTTTTCTATTACGATAAAGACAGATGAGCATTTTAGTTCTGTTGTGGATCCGTTAGAGCTGGCTATGAATACTAAGTCTGTATTGGTTTTACTTTCTAACCAACCTCTAGAAAGAGCAGAAGCTTTAGAAGAGCAGATTAGTTTGATTCGAGATGAAAACAACCAACCAATTGGCGACAGAATCATTGTTATTCCAATTCAGGCAGGCCGTGAGATCGAAAGCATTCAGTCGTTTCTTAGTGGAAAACACTACGGAAAACTACGCAAACTAGCCCAACAGCTCAGCGAAGTGCCAGGCACCTTATCCCAAAACATGATTCAGTCTCGCACAACGGTATTTGCCTCCGATTCTGTATTGGATGAAGTTACCTCTGACTACATCCAACGCCTAGAAGTAGTCCCCGAATACGAATTAGAAACCATGGGCATCAGTCAAGAAGATTTCAACGAATACGCCGCCACTCATGCTCATCTCTTAGCTCTAACCGAGGGGAATTTAAATCACCCCTTATTAAAACCCGTCCGAAGCAACCTTGAGTACCATCCAGAATCCGACCGATTCCTATTCAATCGCACGACCCTAAGAGCTCGCATTCTAGCCCTTCAAGCCGCCATCCAAGCCTACGAAGCCACCCTTGCCTCTGCGTAAGAAAATTGGTATAGTGAAGGATTAGTTAGGGCAATTTAACGTAAAGATAGAGGGTTTCATTAAAGGTACCAGGTACTTTTCTACCTTAAAAAAGTACCTGGTACCTTTTGAGAGAGGGTTTCATCCATGAAAGAACGATTAGCTAAGGTTTTAGCCCATGCTGGGATTGCCAGCCGGAGGGCGGCTGAACGAATGATAGAGGAAGGGCGTGTGTCTGTTAATGGGGAGATGATTTTGAATATTCCTACCTTAGTGGATGCGTCTAAGGATAAGATTGAAGTGGATGGAAGAAAGTTGAAGTTTGAAGACGAGTGTTATGTTGCTTTCCATAAACCACGTGGTGTGGAGTGTACGTTAAAGCCTTCTAAGAAAACAAAAACAATTCCAGATTACTTGCCAGAAAAATTAGGAAGAATTTATCCTGTAGGCCGACTCGATAAAGAATCAACAGGGCTTCTATTAATGACGAATAACGGGGAGTTAGCTAATTTACTGATCCACCCACGTTATAAAGTGAAGAAAATTTATCAAGTAGATGTGAAAGGTCCTTTTAACCCTAGAGATCTTCAGCGTCTTCAAAAGGGCATTCAGCTAGAAGAAGGTAAGACCTTACCTTGTCATGTAGAATTACAACACTCCGACCCTAAATCATCCAGCCTTCGTTTCGAACTTCAAGAAGGAAAGAAACGGCAGATTAGAAGAATGTTAACTGCCACAGGTTATGACGTGCGTCGACTCAAACGAGTTAAAGTAGGCCCAATATCATTGGGACGCCTAAAAACTGGAGAATGGCGTTTCTTAAGACCCGATGAAATTAAAGAATTAAAATCATTTGTGAAACAAAAATAACAGGTTTGTCATTCCGGACTTGATCCGGAATCCACTTCATTAATTAAAAATAGATATATGTCATTCCTGCGAAAGCAGGAATCTAGAATAAGGAAATGGATCCCGGATCAAGTCCGGGATGACAGAAAGTCAAAGATGAAAAAATCTCAGTTAAAAATTACTACAGCATTAAAAAAGAAATTATCTGATGCGTTAGCTGAAGACTTGGGTAAGGGTGATATTACAACTCAGTTGGTGATTCCGCAGAAAAGTAAGGTAGAAGCCTTAATAGTAGCCAAGGAAACTTGTGTGCTTGCTGGTGGCGTGTTAATTCCCGAAATTTTTAAATTACTAAGTTCTAAGGTTAAAGTACAGTTGCTGAAGAAAGATGGTTTGTTGGTTAAAAAGGGGCAGTTTGTTGCTAAGATCAAAGGTCCTTCACAAGAGATACTAACAGGTGAACGTCTTTCTTTAAATTTCTTAGCACACCTTTCAGGGATAGCCACGTTAACACAATCTTTTGTTAAAGAAATTAAACCCGCTAAAGCAGAAATATTAGCTACCCGAAAAACCACTCCATTAATGCGAGATTTTGAGAAGTATGCTGTTCAGTGTGGTGGGGGAAACTCTCATCGTTTCGGATTATTTGATCAGTACTTGCTTAAAGATAATCATAAAATCATTCTAATGAATATGAGCGATAAAGAAGCAATAGTTGCTTATACGAATATTATGGAAAAAAGAAAAAAGAACATTCCTTTCGAAATAGAAATTGATTCCATCAAAGAACTGGTTTGGGCCTTAGCCTTTAGGCCAGACATCATTCTATTGGATAATTTCCCACCTAAAGAATTAATCAAGACGGTGTATCTCAATAAAGAACTATGTAAAGGCCTCAAAATTAAAAAACCCTTACTCGAAGCCTCAGGTGGTGTGACGTTAAAAACCGTAAAACAAATCGCCAAAACCGGAGTAGACCGAATTTCGGTAGGAGCCTTAACTCATTCGGCTAGAAGTATTGATTTTGGCCTTGAAATTGAATAGTTTTCAAGAGGTACCAGGTACCTTTTTGAAAATTGACAAAAGGTACCTGGTACCCAATGGAAACAAAGGATGATTTATGACTGACTTTAAATTAACATCACCCTATAAACCCGCAGGGGATCAGCCTCAGGCGATTGAGCAACTGATGAGAGGGTTGAAAGAAGATAAGAAAGAGCAGGTTTTGCTTGGGGTGACAGGGTCGGGTAAGACGTTTACGATGGCCAATATCATTCAGCAGCATAAAAAGCCTACGCTTGTGATATCTCATAACAAAACCTTGGCGGCTCAGCTATACTCTGAGTTAAAAGAATTCTTTCCTGACAATGCTGTTGAATACTTTGTTTCCTACTACGATTATTACCAACCTGAAGCTTACATTCCTTACACCGACACTTATATTGAAAAAGATGCCTCAATTAATGATGACTTGGATCGACTGCGTTTATCTGCTACTAGTTCTTTATTGTCTCGGGAGGATGTGATTATTGTTTCTTCTGTTTCGTGTATTTATGGTTTGGGTTCTCCTGAGGATTGGGCGGGGTTAATTGTTCAGGTAGAAAAGGGTCAAGAAATTGATCGAGATGTCTTGTTAAAAGAATTTGTCGGTATTCAGTACATGCGGAGTGATGTAGATTTTAAACGTGGAACATTTCGGGTTCGAGGAGATATTATTGATTTATTTCCTTCTTATGGTGAGAATGCGGTTCGCATGGAGATGTTTGGAGATGTGATAGAACGCATTTTTTTATTAGAGAAAAAAACACATGAACCCATTCAAGAGTTAGAACGATTAGCCGTGTATCCTGCAAAACATTTTGTGACAACCAATGAACGAATTAAAGAAGCTATGGTGGATATCGAAGATGAATTAGCTCACCGCATTAAAGAGTTAAAAATGGCTGGCAAAACACTGGAAGCAAAACGGATTGAATCCAAAACTCGTTATGACATAGAAATGTTACAAGAGGTGGGGTATTGTAGTGGTATTGAAAATTATTCCCGACATTTATCACGAAGAGAACCCGGTTCCAAACCGTACACGTTGATCGATTATTTTCCCAAAGACTTTCTTCTGATTATTGATGAATCCCATGTGACAGTTCCACAGGTGCGAGGCATGTATAACGGAGATCAAGCTCGTAAGAAAACTCTTGTGGAACATGGTTTTCGACTCCCTTCAGCTTTAGACAACAGACCGCTTAATTTTGACGAATTTGAACGTAGCATTGGTCAAATAGTCTATGTTTCGGCAACGCCAGGCCCTTATGAGAAAGAGCGAGCTGATGCAACAGCAGAACAAATTATTCGTCCTACAGGTTTGATGGATCCTGAGATTGAAATACGTCCAACAGAAGGACAGATTGACGATTTAATTGGTGAAATTAAGAAGAGAGCAGAAGTTCATGAACGTACGTTGATTACAACACTCACCAAACGCATGTCGGAAGATTTAACTACGTACTTAAAAGAGATGGGAGTGAATGTGCGTTACCTCCACTCCGAGATTGACGCGATTGAACGTGTTGAAATTTTAAAAGATTTACGTCTTCGAAAATTTGATTGTTTAGTTGGAATTAATTTACTTCGAGAAGGTTTGGATTTGCCGGAGGTTTCTTTGGTAGCAATTCTCGATGCGGATAAAGAAGGGTTTTTACGCAGTGGAGTTTCTTTAATTCAAACTTCAGGTCGTGCGGCTCGGAATGTGAATGGAAAAGTGATTATGTATGCCGATCGAATCACCGACTCCATGAAAATGGCCATTGATGAAACCAGCAGACGTCGAAAAATTCAGGATCAGTTCAATAAAGATAATAACATCACCCCAAAATCAATTGTTAAGGCGGTTCATGCCGGTATTGAGTCAGCCCGAAAAGCAGAAGATATTGTCTCGGACGTAGTAGGAGAGACAAAAGAAGAGCATGAAATAAAATCCTACGTTGCTTATCTAGAGCAACGCATGGAGCGTGCCGCCAAGGCCCTAGACTTTGACAAGGCTGCTAAATTCAGAGATGAAATCCGGAAAATTGAAGAAGAGTACAATATTGTAATTCTCCCCAAAACAAAACCCAAACTATTCTCAACCCTAAAACCCAAACCTAAAACCCGTCGCGTCTACCACCCCAAGCCAAAAAAGAAATAGCTTTTAGCTCTTGGCTTTTAGCCTAAAAAGTCCTTTGCTTGAGATTGCCACGACTTCTTTGTAATTGTCTCGCAATGACATAGGCTCAAAAACATTTTTAAAGCCCCAAAAAAGCCTGTCATCCTCGAATGTTTTAGTCGGGGATCCATTTCTCAAATCAAAACAATGGTTTTTAATAATAAAGCGTTTTTAGCAAATTGTTATTGCGAAGCAAGTAACAAAGGAGCTGTGGCAATCTCAGGAAAATGAGTGTTTTTAAGTATTTAACCCATTACTATTAAACAACTTAGGGGATTTGATGTGGGGGGGATATCTGTTATCCTTCTAATAAGGTGTATTTTGCCTATAGGAGAGTGAAAGAGTGGAGATAATAAGGAGTTTTAGGAGAGTTATTCAGGCTGTCTCTTACACAGTATTAGTCTGTTTTGTGACAACTACGGTGGCGTGGTCTGTGCCTGAAGGGCTAATGACGACGGCTTCCTATAGTAAGGGTGTTTCTAATGAAGGGACTGGGTTAGAGCTTTCTGTTCCAGAATCTTTTGGGCTTGTGACAGAGTCTTTTAAAGGAGATAGTGATTTAACCATCATTCAGATTCAGGATGCCCATTCTAATTATGAGGCACAACAGAATATTCGAAATATTTTGGAATACCTTGTACAAGAGGAGAAGTTTTCGTTTATTGGTTTAGAAGGTTCTTCTGTTCCTCTTTTTCCTGAGAGTTTTCATTTCTTTCCCTATCCTGATATTAATTTAAAAATAGCAGACACCTTAGCTCAGAAAGGCGAGTTCTCTGGAGCAGAGTTGTATGCCTTACAAATTCATGAGGGATTAAGAACAGGGAAGGTTCTCTTTGAAGGAATTGAAGATCAGGAAATTTATAACAAAGATTATGAATTGCTGAAGAAAGGCTTAGCTTCTTTACCTGAAGTAGCTTATTTCTTTGAAGAGTTAAATAAAAATTATAATTTAGAGAAGTCTCACACTTATAACCCCAAGCTATTTAAATGGGATCAAGAAGTAAACGCCTATAGACAGAAACATTCTAGCTTACTGACCTTTATATCCATACTTCAAAAACAGACAAATCGAAATTTAAATAGTGATATCTCTCATCCGCTGAATCAAAGAGATTATCCCTACCTGTGTCGTATGCTTCGGGTTAAAGAAGCAGAGGAACAATTGGATTTTGAGATACTTAAAAAAGAAACCAAGAACCTCATTGAGATTATTCAGAACAAAGTAAGCTCTAAAGATGAGCGAGCCAAGCTAATAAACCCACTATCCCATCTAACCCAGTATAAAAAAGAAACTCTTAACATAGACGATGCTTTCTTCGAGTCTTTATATGATGCAAGCCTAAAACACAATTTCGATTTAACCCAATACACTCAGCTCCGTTTATTCTCCCAACATCTGTTGCTCCAGAACGAAGTAAATGCTATAGACCTGTTCAAAGAAATAGACACCCTAATCCAGAAAAACTACGAGTCCCTACTGGAGTCCGAAGAAGAGAGAGTTCTCTTCAGTCGTATAACCGACAGTCACCTAACCCATAAACTCCTCAACTACGAAGCCCTCCTAGGTGACTGGAAACAAATAGAATCTGATTCTTCCCGTTTTTCCCCTCCTGTCATTGCGAGACAAGGAACAGAGGAGTCGTGGCAATCACAACCACATGTCATTGCGAGACAGGTGGCAAAGGAGTCGTGGCAATCACTTAATAATCTTTTCAAAACCGCCCTCCAATTCTACCAACTCGCTGAACAACGAAACCAAGCCCTCCTTCAAAACACATTATCCAAAATGAAGAAAGGAAAACACGAACAAGGAGTTTTAATTGCCGGCGGTTTCCACAGCCAAGGTTTAAAACAATTACTCCGAGAAAAGAATATCTCTTACGCTATCGTCCAACCCAAAATTCAAAAGGAGCTCGATAACAAAAAATACCAGGCCTCAGTTTTAAACAATTGGAAAACCATTTTTGACCGATCCAAAGCAAAGAGTCGTTTGTTTACCATAGCACCAGAGTATTTTAAGGATATTCCAAAAGAGGAAGTAAAACGACATATTGAAGAGCAATTAGACGCCGTGATTAACTCTCTAGAACAAGTATTACAACGAGAAATCGAACTCAACCCCGATCTGATTAACAACCCAGAACAACTCGTTCAAAAAATAGAAGGTTATTTAGAATCACACCCTCACTTCCGTTGGGCAAAACTAAACGTGTCTTACACTCCAGCCTACGGAGAAGAACCCAACCAGTTTGGAATCCTCTTTAACATTGGCCTAACCAATCGATCCTTTAATGTCCCCATACAACGCCACATGCTTATTGCCCCCAAGTTAAGCGTACAAAAAAATCAAATTAAAGTAGTAGGACGATCCTTAGGAACAGCAACGATTGAGAGAGATGAGGATGGGTTGGATTTGGCGGGGTTTGTGACGTATATGGATTTGTTGAGGACGGAGACGGGGGAGATTTCTGAAGAGTGGGATGCGCGTAGTGTGATGACGGATCCGGAAGAGGCTCAGAGAAGGATACGACAATATTATGCGGATCAGGTTTCGTTCACTGGGTTAGGAAGGGCCGGGGATCAGTTAGTTGCTTCTGGGGGTAAACGTTTAGATACATTGATTGAGAGACAATCTACAGAAACTCCGTTTCAGGCGATTACAGAACTGATTTCAAATGCCCTAGATGCTAGCTCGAAAGAGAAGAGGCCTATTGGCCGTTTTGGTGTAGGGGCTTTTCAGGTTTTGTCTTATGTCCTGGATCCTAAAAATGAAGCTTTAGATCAGGGAGACCAAGTTATTGTAAATACACAGCCAGAAGACAGCACGGAGCAAGCCCACAAAATTATTTTTTTTAAGGGAACGGACGGAGCGATTCGTTTTCGAATTGAAGAGTCAAAGCGTTTGTCCAACGGGTCCACGGTTGAAGTTCTTTGGAAGAAACCAAGGTCTTCAGAGTTTGTTGCTGCCATGGAAGAGTATGTTTATTCTAAATTTTCTCTTTCAATGAGAATGCCTATTCACTTTAATGATCGATTGGTGAATCGATTGGATGGTTATGCTTATTTGAATGGTGATCAAATTCAATATGCGAGCCCCAACAAGCGGGTGAATGTTTCTCTTTCATCGAATGGAATTAAAGTGGATGATTTTGGCGAAGGGATGTCTTTAGAGAAAATTACTTCGCAGTATTTAATTCCCCGAGAGGGAAGAGGTATTGAGAAACAAATTCCAACAGATGAGGCCGTTGCAGAAGAAATTGCTTTTTTCTACAAAGCTCCCTCTGGAGAAATTCATGAGAAGACAAAAATGCGTGTTCACCTTCAGGTTTCAGGTGTTTTAATTCAATCCTTTGAGGTTGAGGGAATTGGTTTGCCTGAGGAAATGGTATTACAGTTACCCTCCCTTTCCCGTTTGAACTTAGCCAGAAACCAAGTGGAGATTGATGAAGTCGTTGAAAGAGCTATAAAAATCTTTAGCCAAAAGTTAGTTGAGAAGACGCCACTACATCAATATGCTTTAATTAATGGGTTTTTAACATTAGTCAGACACTTGGACGAAAAAAATAGAAAAGTATCGACGACACGTTCTTTGGTGGATGTTGCTAGAGAGATTATTCAGCCATGGGTGAAACAGCAACAAAAAGAGGTTTTGATTTTACCCAATGAGGAAGGATTTTATGAGTTAGCTGTTCCTCGACCCGCAAAACATTTGGATAGTAGTCTTGTGGCTGGCTTACATCCTTCTCAAATTCCTGGAGTGACCCGATTAATCAACGGAGAAGAGTTTGAGCCAGGGACATTTAAAGCAGCATTTACTCTTCCCTTTAAGCCAGGTTCCCGTAAAAGTTACATTGCGTTGGGAGAGTATTTGCTTATCAATCAAGACATATACGATAAACACCGGGATTGGCCAGTGTTGCTTAATTTGCGACTTAATTTTCATATTAGTTATGGAAAGAAAAAGGCTTCTAAGGGAAAGTTTATTTCCCTAGAAGAGCGAAAAAGAAAAGCTCAGGACGAAGAGAAAGCTTTAGAAACATCAAAGAAAAAAAATAAAGTTGATTTTAGTATTCGAGATATCAAAGATGATTTTGAGTTTACTAAGAGAGCGGATGTGAAAACATTAAGATTTTTACAGGACTATATGCAAGAAAATTTTAGTAATAAACCTGAAGTTTTATTGTTTTTTATTAGTTTACAAGCTTGGTTAAATATGTTCCCTCCAGTGTTGCGTGATAAGATAAATTTAATTTCTATATTACGAACTTTTACACTAGAAAAAATGTCACACTGGAATAGGCCTCATACAACACTTCTAGAAAATGCTGTAAGTTTTCTTACCCGCTCTGAAAATGAATTTTTTTTTAATGTTTATGTAATCAATCTATTAAATGCAGATCCAGAGATAACCCATTGGGATGATCCTGAGTTAGAGCAATTAAGTTTTTTGTTTTTAACTTTTATGCTCTTACCTAGTTTTCAGTATGTGGATGTTGATTTTATTAGGAAGTTTTATCAAAAATTTAAAGTACTTCGGCAAGAAGGAAGAGTTTTTGATATTAATGATGTGAAGCAATGGCATAATTTTTTTGAAGGAGTATCTAGGGCAGAGCCTCACTTAGAAAGCAAAAAAAGCTTAATGCTATTTATGGAGCGTTGGCTTCGACTGTATAGCTACGATGTAGATTCTCCAGATCGATTTTTGCGCTTATTAAATCAACGAGCGCCTTACCCTAAAGCAACAGAAGGGACAGAAAGAGATTCAAAGAGAGGTGTTGATCAAGAAATAGACTATACGAAAGTTGTTGTTTCTAAACAAGGGTCTTTGGTTAGTACCGGAGTAGATCAAATGATAGTGGCTTTACCTAATGGAACAGTTGCTTATGTAACAAAACAAGGAAAAATTGGAGTGGTTGATCCTTATACCCAACAAGTGATTTTGGAGAAAAGGATTAGTAGTCTTAATTTAGATCACCTCTTTGTTTCTAAAGAAGGAAATTTATTAGGTGTTTTTGAAGTCAGTCCGAAACTTTATGGGGGTAGAAAAGTAGGTTTAGTTTATGAGTTAGATAAAGAATCGTTAAAGATTCTTTATCTGAACAATCCTGCTTTAATTGAGGGATATGATAGACATGACAAAATGGTGTTGCTCAGCAATAACCGTTTTGCTGTGTTTAACCAGAAAGAGATTCATGTTCTAGAGCGTGATACAGGAAATTTGCTTTCCGTTATACCGTTAGAGGGGACAGGTTTAGAAAAAGAAAATTTAGATGAGCTTAATCTTTTCCCCTATAAAGATGGGAAATTTGTTTTGATGAATCATGAAGGTTTTGTTTATGTGTTTGATAGCGTGCAAGCAAAACTTTTAAAAAAATTCAAACTACCTGGTGTTACGCATACTATTGAATTTTTCTTATTACCCGAGGGTAATGTTTTAGTGCCTGACTGGAACAGTAAAGAGATTGTTTCTATCAATATAGAAGCTGAAATTTATGTTCCAGTTAAGCGTTCATATGGTGAAAACTTTCCTTATGATTTTATTTTGCTGGCTAACGGAGATATTCTAGCGCGTAATGCGGAGCCTAAAGCATCTGGGGATTTCCAATTCACAACCTTATATCGGTTTGCCCAAATAAAAACAAAGCGTGTCGAAGATTATAATGAGGTGAGAGAAATTAAACATCATGACTTAGATTTAGAAGGAAGAGTTTTAGATGTAGCCCTTTTTTACGACGGCAGTTTTGTTTATCTAGATGACAAAACGGGTGTTTTAACCTTATTTGATGGACCGCTCAATGAACAGACAGCACTTTCTCAATACTCGGCTTCAGCCGTTATGGCATTAAACGGAAAGGGTATTGCTTTTTTGCAAGGAAATACACTTATGATTGCAGACTCAATAGACAAATTAAGAGAGGGCCGGTTTCACAAACAAATTCAGATAGAACCACTTTCCAGCCCAACACTGATGCAGCTTTCAGAAACAGAGCTAATTATTTATAGTGATGGAGAATTCAAAATCTTAATTGTGGATATTGTTCACGGCAATATTGTTACTCATAGAGAATTTGGACGTGATTTTAGACCCATAAAAATAATAGCAAATAAAGGTGTTATGGCAGCGATAACTAATGACTTAAGAAATATACACATACTTAAAGTAATTCATCCCGAAGGCTCTGAACCTACTTTGGTTACAGACGATAAAATAGATTTAAGTTCTTTTGGGCTTATTGTGGATATCGATTTTTTCCCCGATGGCAGAATTGTTGTATTAGATGATAATAGACAGTTATTGATTATTGATCCTAGAACTAAAAAAGTACAAAAAAGAATAAAAGTCCCCTTTGAAATTCATGATTTAAAAGCGCTTTCTGATAATAAAATTTCAGTCCTTATTTCAAGTGATTATTCGGGTTCGGAATTAAAGATATTTGATATTGTTAGTGAACGGATAATCAATAGCCCTCTAGGATTTCAATCATCAGGTGAAATGAGTGGTGTTCACGTTTTTCCTAACGGAGATTTATTTTCAACTATTACAGCCCCTCCATTTGCCTTAACTTTTTCGTTTAAAGAAAAGAGAGTTCCTGTTGGAACTGTTCAAGTAGATCGAACAGGCTTTCAAGCACTTAGTTCAGGTGATGACCTTGCGGGGTTTACCCCTCTATCAAGAAATATTATCCGGTTTTTAAAAGAAGAAGAGGTGACTTTTTTAGAATCAAGAGCTCCTGAAGAAGATGTGGTTCCTGAAGATTGGGAGCAAACTGCGGTAGTCCATGATCTGGAAGTAGCTCGGCTTAATCTCATCTTTGATTTGTTTGCTTCCGATATTAAATCGGAACAAATGGAATCAACAGGCCTCTCACCTCATCAATTTATGACTATGGTTCTTTCAGCTAAAGATAGAGGGATAGAACATTATAGTAGTAAAATAACCTCAGCTATTGCAGGCCAGGGGAATGCTTGGATACGAGAAGTTATTGCGCAGAATCCTAGAGATGCCATTCGAAAAGCAAAAAATGCACGTGCGCTTGAGGGTAGTGATACAGAGATTCAAGTAGGTAATTACCTGAGTGGAGAAGATTGGATTACTCAGGTCAGAGACCCTGTGGGTATGAGTTTGTGGACATTAATGCGTTATTTTTTCCCTCTGGATCAATCGGATAAAGTTTCGTTGTGGAGTTCCGGACAGGCGGCCGGGTTTTTTGGCCAGGGCCTATATACCTTATTTGCGGATTATGATGAAGTTCACATTCGGACTTCTCCTCAGGATCCTTTAGATCCCGGGTTTGGTGTTATTCATGATATTTATATTCGGCGTGACGCAGAAAAAGGTCCTGTGATTACAAACTGGAATTTTTACACTGGAAAGTTTACGGGTACCGAAATTAAGCGAATTAGAAAACAAGCTAATAGTGATCCTATATTAGAATCTATATTTGTTCAGGAAACACTCAGTCAATCAGCGGCAGCGATTACAAGTCCTTCTGAAAGGGAGCGAAGAGCAGAAGAGAGTCTTCTGGGAGATGTGACAATTAGTTATCAAGCGAAGCCTATAGCTGAAGCAATGAAATTGGTTAGTGAGGTTCCGATTCAGGTTGGGGGAAAACCAGAAATATTGAGTTTATATCGTTCTCAACAGGGTTCGTACGAACGGGTAACCGTTGATGATCTTTATGTCAAAACACCGGAACAAAAAGAAAAACGGTTTATCCCTGAGAAAGTGTGGAAACGGCTTGCACGCTCCGGAGCCCCCCAAATTAAATTTCCTCAAAGCACCCCACTTAATATTCCGAGAAACGATTATTTCGGAGACTATTCAGTCCCCATTTTACTATTAATGATCAAAGCTACTTTGCGGGATTTTATTGAAAAGGGAATCGAAATTCCAGGATATCCAGAGGATTATTTGTTTCAAGATGGAACATTTACTGATTTGGGGACCTTAGAACGAAACCAAATAGCAGCGAAACTGAATAGTGGGGATTATGAAGAAATAGATTTGGATGTGTTAGAAGAGTTTGTTGGTAATGAAAAAAAGTTTTTTACTTTATTAGTCCAGATCGATTTTAGTTTATCCAATGGAAATGTAACTCGATTACAGGACATCAGGAGAAAGGTTATCCGTGAGAAGAAGGAAGCTTTAGAAGAACTATTTTTTGGGATAGAACCTTCTTATTCTTTTGCTTCAAGAATAAATGCTGCTGAGTCAAACGTGAGAATCAGAGCGGAAGCTGAAATAAAAGGTGGTTTAAGTAAAGTGGAAGTGGGTGAAAAATTAAGAGGTGTTTCACCACAAGTTAGACAGGCGTGGGAAGCATTGGATTTAAATATTCTAAAAGTGATTGGTGTAGAAGGAGCTGAAATAGATTATGAGTATATTGAGGATGTGCATTTAGCATCGATGAGTCAAGTCTGGAAAAGATTTCGATGGAATCTATATCATGCATTACCACAAATGAGGACTTTAGAAAGATTATTAGGAGAGGATGAGTTTTCTTTAGAAAAATGGCAGTCTTGGTTTTTAGCGCATGTAGATGTGGATGTTCATGAAAGCCAGCATGCCGATGAACCCCCAGGAGAACACACCCACGAGCAAGATGAAAATTTAGAGAGAGGTTTTGCCCAACGCATGGGCTTAGCCATAGACACCTTATTATTTGACTTAGCCCCCCCAGACAAATACGTCCGCACTTTCTACGAAACCCACAAAATCACAGCCAGTAGTTTGGGGAAAAGGAAGATAGGTCCTGAAAGACCAATCGTGGATAAAGAGGATGTGTCTACACTCGCGGTAGCTAGATTAATTATAGAAGATTTTAAGGAGAGACTGGATCGTAAAAATTTAAAGAAAAAATATCGAGCCATTTATTCATCCCTGAAATCAGATTATAAGGGAGCTAGAAATATTGATTTATATGATTATTTAGCATGGACTGCAAAGATGGAAGGGACACTTAATGATGAAGCTGTTTTTTTGGGAGTGCTCACCTTTGATGTTCATTCAGACAATACAGCAACATTAACCCGAATTGGTCCTGATGGAATAGGAAAGTCAGAGGAATATGATTTAACGGATGAGTTTGTCTGGTCCAAAGTAACTAATGTTATAGATGATCATTTAGAATTAATTGAAAATTATTTAGCAGTTAACGCAAAGTCTTTGGGAGGAATTACAAAGGATGAGAATGGTCGGGTAACCCATGTGGATGGCGTTTTAATTGGTAGAATTTTATCTGATCTTAGTTTTAAATATGTTTTTGTGCATGGAGATGATTATGGGAGAGCGTATTCGGAGGATTTTTGGAGAGGATTTTTAGCCTTTATTCACGAGCGAGGTTATGAAAATGCGCTTAAATATTTTGATTATGTTGAAACACTAAGAGATCCAGCGCTATTACATCAGGAATATTATGATTTTGACAAATCTTGGCAGCGGGCTGAAGATGATATAAGTATTCCGCGGCTGAGAGGAGGTTGGGAAGAGGGAGATCTAAGATTTGGCATGTTTTTTCAGAGACACACCCGATCAGAACAGTTTTATGTGCAATTTAAAAAAGTAATGGAAAAAAGAGTTTTAGAGCAATCGAACAAACCTGTTGTTATTGACATTATTGGACCTGGAGCCTTTGAGCAACCCATAAATGTATTAATTTTGGCCATGGCTGTTTATCAGAAATTAAAAATTCGATTGGAACGAATCCCACTTAAAATTAATATTTATGATAAAGATCCTAATGTGTTTAACTCGTTTAGGCGAGGAGAGTTTGTTTATCCTTGGGTGAGTCAAAGTAGACCTAGCGATGGAATTGAGAAAAGGTGGGAAGATGTTAGTAGATTATTAGGAATTGAGGAACATCAACGACAACTACAGAATTATAGTATTAGTGGAGGAAAAAATTTAGGTGCAGATGCTATTCCGGGTGATATTGGTATTATTAAACAAGTTTTAATGGGAATGTTTTCCCCTGTAGAAGGTAGTTTAGATCGCTTACAACTTGTTCGTCTGAGACAAGATGCTCCTGAGTTAGAACCTTGGTTTGATGTATTTGAATACACGACGCTTGAAGAACAGGCGCAAGATGATGATGCTGATTTTGCTTTTTTTACAGGTGTTCATACTAGCATCAATTCTTTATTAGTAGAAAAGTTTAGAAAACACATGTTAAGACGGGTAGATGATCGAAGCCATATTATTACCAATGAACCCGTATTAGCAGAAATAGTCGCTTCTAGTTTAGGGGGAACTTTGGCTTTAGAGAAAGATGAAAGTTTAAATACAGGGTTTAACTTAAACGAAGGTTTTTTAGATCAGGTGCGGGACTACAGTGAGATTTTCAGAGGAAAGATATTGCCGCTTTGGATTTACCAGCAAGATTTATTTTCTGTTTTTAATGCTATGTTGGCATTTTGGTTTCCGGAGAGTTTTGCGGCAGAAACAACGGGAGGGGAGAACAAAATCCTTTCAGCTTATGTTGAGGCTTCTAGAGAAGAGGATCCTGTTTTTCAATCTTATGATGTCCACTATCAGGGGTTTTCTGTTTCTGTAAAAACCAGTGATTATTTTAATATTGAAGCAGAGAAATTATTTTTGGCTAAAAATCCAAAAGCAATTTCTTATGTTCTGTATTACGGAACTCATGCTGAAGCATTAACAATTCAATCCAATATGAGAAAGACTTCCGATAAATTAAGAAACCGTCTGGGACAGCGCATTAATTTAATTCCTGTAGTGAAAGGGGGAGAAGCCGTTGTTTTAAACTCTATATTTAGAGGTAAAGATTTTAGTTCTCTTAAAGAAATGGCTGAAACTCATTTTGAAGATTTAGAGGAGAAGGTGGATCAAGCAACCATTCATAGTCGTACAACAATTATTGCGAGTGAGGAAGTGTTGTCATTAATTGGGAATATTCTAATTCAGAAATTAGAGGCACCAACCCTAGAAGAATTAGCAGAGTTGGGTGTTAACCCCGACGAATTCAGCCAATACGCCTTACCTCATGCCCATCTCCTATCTTTAATAGAAGGAAATATCAACAACCCACTAATCCACCCCCTAAGAAAAAATCTGGTTTATGACCCTATTTCAGACTCCTTCCAGTTTGTTGTCGAAGGCCTCCCCGGCCGCATCAACAATCTCCGAGCCGTTTTTGCCAATTACCAAAAACTCCTAGAATCCGCGTAGTTGGTAGGGAACAGGGACGGTTCTAGATTTTCTAGAACCGTCCCTAGTTGACGGGGCGTTAGAAAAGTGATAATTTTAACGGCAAATGGAGGGGACTGGGCTATGTCGAAGAACATTTTGAAAGAAATTGAAGACCAAAAATTAATTGGTTTAGTGAAGGTAACTCAATCTGAAGATGTAATGGAAGTAGTAGATGCTTTGCGTGAGGGTGGTGTGCAAATTATTCAGATTGCTGAGACGGTTCCTTCAGCGTATCGAACTATTGAAACATTAGCCAAAGAATCTGATTTAACGGTGGGTATTGGGAATGTTTTTTGTGGAGAAGACGCGCAACGAGCAATTAATGCGGGTGTTGATTTTATTTCTAGTCCATTCACGACAAACGAAATTATTACTGTTGCTAAAAACTCTGGAACCTTTGTGATCCAAGGAGTTTCTACATTAACAGAAGCTGTTGAAGCACATAATTTAGGTGCTGATTTAATTAAAATTTTTCCTATTGATACTTTGGGTGGTCCTCAATTTGTGCAACGGGTTCGAGCAACTCTTCCTTTTATCAAACCGGTTGTCCATGGCCGTGTTGGATTAGGGAATTCAGTAGAGTATCTTAAAAGCGGAGCTATGGCTCTTTGCTTAGGAAGTAGTCTTGTTGAGAAAAGTTGGGTTCGTTCTCATGATTGGTCAGCCATTACCCAACGAGCAAAAGAATTTGCAACTCTTGTGGATGCATCAAAAATAACTAGATAAAAGAGTGACAGCCACTCTTTTATCTTTAAGGTGACTGTCACTTTAGTGACTGTCACCGCTATCTGTGTTAATTGGTTAACAAAAAACAAAAAAGGGGACTGTCCCAAGGGACAGTCCCCTTTTTTGCTGTTATACTTTACTTGAGGTTAGTCATGAAGACACTTTCGTTTGATAAAGATGCATGCCAAGATTTTGATTGGGCCTTAAAGCGAGAATGGCTAGAGACCAATGGATTGGGTGGTTATAGCTCTTCAACGTTGATAGGAACCAATACGCGCCGATACCATGGTCTTTTAGTCATGGCCACTAAGCCCCCTCAGGCTCGATATGTGCTTTTATCGAATGTCGAAGAAACTCTGTTTATTGGAGCTCGAAAATTCCCCTTTTATACGAATATTCATGCTGATGGTGTTAAGCCTAAGGGTTACAACAACTTAGTTAAGTTTTTACTTTCTCCCATACCTACATTTATTTATCAAGTCGAAGATGTTTTAATCGAAAAAACTATTTTTATGGTCTATGGGGAGAACACAACAGTTGTCTCTTATAAATTACTGCAAGGAGATGCTGAGAAGGTTCGGCTAGAAGTATCCCCCAAATTAGCTTACCGAGATTTTCATAGTCTTGGATTTGAAGATCCTGAGCTAAACAAACAGTTGGTAACAGATAAGGGGTCTGTTCGTGTTTCGCCTTATGCGCATTTACCTTCGCTTAATTTTTATCACAATGCGGCTATTGTAAATAAAACTTCGGAGTGGTTAAGGCAGGTTCAATTAACAGAAGAAAAAGAAAGAGGTTATGAATGTGAAGAAGATTTGTATAAACCTTTTTCTCTTATCTTTACTTTTTTAAATCAGGATCAAGTTTATTTTCTTGCTTCAACACAGGAGAAAGAAAATGTTGATCTGAAAAAAATAGTTCAAAAAGAAGAAAAGAGAAGGAATAAGTTAGAAGAGAAAATTCCTGAAGAAATTAAAAAAGAAGCTGTTCATACTTTGTGGCGTAATGCACATAACTTTATTGTGAAATCTCAAGATGGTCACAAGCGAGTTATTGCAGGCTATCATTGGTTTGAGGACTGGGGTCGGGATACGTTTATTTCTTTGTCAGGGTTAACATTAGCCACTGGCCAATATAAAGAAGCAAAGGATTTGTTGTTGGGATATTCTCGTTTTGTCAGCCAGGGTATGATTCCCAACTACTTTCCTGATTTATCAGAAACTCCGGAATATAATTCTGTGGACGCTTCGTTGTGGTATATCAATGCTATTTATGAATATTATCGTACGACGGAAGATGATAAAACAATATCCAAAAAACTTTACGGAACAATCAAAAAAATAATTAAATATTATAAAGATGGAACTCGTTTTAATATTCATATGGAAGAAAATGGTTTATTGTTTTCGGGAGATGAGACAACAAACTTAACTTGGATGGATGCACGGTTAGGAGAAAAACCCATTACCCATAGATCAGGTATGCCTGTTGAGGTTAATGCGCTTTGGTATAACGCATTAAAAATCATGGAATTATTTACGGCTTTATTTGAAGGAGAAGAAGAAAGTTTGGAGTTTCAAAATTTAGCGTTAAAAACAAAAGAAAGTTTTAATAAGACTTTTTGGAATAAAAAGAAAACGTGTCTTTATGATGTTGTAAACGGAGACGAGTTAGATGATCGCATAAGACCTAATCAATTACTGGCCATTAGTTTGCCATTTCCGGTTCTTTCATCCAGCCGTTGGAAACCGGTTATGAAGAAAGTGGAAGATGAGTTATTAACTCCGGTTGGTTTGAGAAGTTTGTCTCCTAAAGAAGAGGGTTATCAAGGTACTTATGTGGGAGACCCCTTAGAACGGGATCAGATTTATCATCAAGGATGTGTTTGGCCATGGTTAATTGGCCCTTATATTTTTGCTTCTTTAAGGACTTTTGGGCGTACCAAGACCATTAGAAGAAGGTTGCTAAAAATACTAGATTTTCTATTAACCCACCTAGAAGAGGCTGGTTTAGGGGATATTTCGGAGATTTTTGATGGGGATGAGCCTTTTTCTCCTAGGGGAACTATTGCCCAAGCCAGCAGTACAGCAGAGATCCTAAGGTCTTATATGGAACTCGTTAAGGACGATCTGAAGTTAGAAAAGGTCAAGGAAATGGTCTTAAAATAAGATATCACTCATCAGACGCAAGCAATATCGCTGTCATTCCTGCGAAAGCAGGAATCTATGCCTTGAGATCCCTGCTTTCGCAGGGATGACAAAACAGGGCTGAAGACTGCTGTATGATGCCTGAAAGCTCTTTTTTTATCATTTTGACATAACCTCTTCCCATGCTACAATATACGTTTATTTTCCCATCATTGGGACATACTACACGTTTTAGGAGACTAACGTAATGAAGATGACCGGAGCACAAATTTTAGTTGAATGTTTAAAAAGAGAAGGTGTGGATGTTATTTTTGGATATCCTGGCGGGGCTATTTTGCCTGTTTTCGATGCTCTTTATGATGCGGATATCAATTTAGTTTTAGTTCGTCACGAGCAAGGTGCTGCTCATATGGCAGATGGTGTTGGACGTGCTACCGGAAAACCTGGTGTTGTTTTAGCTACTTCTGGACCTGGTGCGACTAATTTAGTTACCGGTTTAGGAACTGCTTATATGGATTCAGCTCCTATGGTTGCTATTACAGGACAAGTTAGAAGCTATTTAATTGGAAACGATGCTTTTCAAGAAGCAGACGTTGTTGGTATTACACGACCCGTAACAAAACATAATTATTTGATTAAAGATGTTAAAGATATTGCTCGCATAACTCGTGAAGCATTTCATATTGCACAGACAGGAAGACCTGGACCTGTATTAATTGATTTTCCTATTGATATCAGTCAACACGTTACCGAGTTTGTCTATCCTAAGAAGGTCTCTATCCGGGGTTATAATCCACCCAAAGCGGGTGCTCCTCAAAATATTGATGAAGCTGTGGCTTTGATTAACAAATCTAAGAAACCTGTACTTTATGTAGGACATGGCGCTATTGTTTCTAATGCTTCAAAGGAATTAAAAACATTTGCGAAAAAGGCTAATATCCCTGTAACAACAACCTTATTGGGGTTAGGAGCATTTCCTGAAACAGACCCTTTAAGCCTAAAGATGTTGGGTATGCATGGAACGTATTATGCAAACCATGCAGTACAAGAATGTGACTTGTTAATCGCTTTGGGCGCTCGATTTGATGACCGCGTTACGGGTAAGGTTTCGGAGTTTGCGACGAAGTCTAAGAAAATACATGTTGATATTGATCCTTCGGCTATTTCAAAGAACGTTCAAGCAGATTGCTTTGTTATTGGGGATGCTAAGGCTGTTTTAAAAGAAATGACTAAGAAGGTTAAGAAATTAAAAACAGGACCTTGGCTTAAAAAGCTTAGTGATTGGAAAAAGAATCACCCTCTTCGTTATACTCAAGGAGAGAAAGAGAAACTAAAAGCGCAATATGTTATTGATGAAATTACCAAACGTTGTAGTCGTGGCACTATTGTTACCACTGAAGTTGGGCAGCATCAAATGTGGACGGCTCAATTTTGGAATTTTGATAAACCTAGAACTAATATAACGAGTGGTGGTTTAGGGACTATGGGATTTGGTTTTCCTGCAGCCATTGGTGCTTGTTTTACCCAGCCAGGTAAAGATGTTTGGTGTGTTGCTGGGGACGGTAGTATTCAAATGAATATGCAAGAATTAGCAACAGCAGTAGATCACAATCTTCCTGTTAAAGTTGCTATTTTAGATAATCAGTATTTAGGTATGGTTCGTCAGTGGCAAGAAATTTTCTACGACAAACGTTATTCTTATTCTCACATACCTGGTCCTGATTTTGTTAAGTTTGCAGAGGCTTTTGGGGCTCTTGGGTTAAGAGCGACTAAGAAAAGTGAAGTACCTGGAGTTATTAAGAAAGCGCAGGCTCATAAGGGTCCTGTATTTATACACTTTGCAGTTAAAAAAGAGGATAACGTTTATCCTATGGTGCCTGCTGGAAAGTCTAATTCAGAAATGATTGAAGGAATGGCTTAAATTTGGCCTTTTGCTTTTGGCCTTTTGCTTTTGGTAAAAAATGCCAAGAGCTAAAAGCTAATAGCTAATAGCCTAGACAAAGGAGAATATATTATGCGTCATGTTATTTCTTGTTTGGTTGAAAATCACTTTGGTGTACTAGCTTCTGTTTCTGGTTTATTTTCTGCTCGTGGTTTTAACATCGATAGTTTGGCTGTCGGTGAAACAGAAGATCCCAGTGTTTCTCGGATGACTATTGTGGCTAAAGGCGACGATGGTGTTTTAGATCAAATTATAAAGCAGTTGAATCGCTTGGTGGACGTGATTAAAGTATTTGATTTGGCTGAAGAAAATAGAATTACACGTGAGTTAGTTTTAGCAAAGATTGATGCGCCGCCTTCTATTCGTTCAGAGGTCATTCAGGTTGTTAATACGTTTAGAGCCAAGATTGTTGCTGTAGGTCCTAAAATAGTTACGATTGAAATCACAGGTACCGAAAGTAAGATTGATGCGATGTTGGAATTACTTCATCCTTATGGAATCAAAGAAGTGGTTCGAACAGGGTTAGTTGCAGTAAGTAGATCTCCTGAAGGAAACAAAGCTTCTATTAAGGGTAAGAAAGTAGCTAAAAAGACAGTGAAGAAAAAAGCTGCTAAGAAAAAAGTTCGTAAGAAAAAGCTCGTTAGAAAATAATTTAATAGGGACGGTTCTAGGTAGCCTAGAACCGTCCCTGTGATGTACGAATGACATTTATTTGTTTTTTAAGGCACGGTGACAGTTTTATGTCACCGTTTTGTTTTTTTAATTAAATATCAAAAGGAGTAATGTTATGGCAAAGATGTACTATGATCAAGATGCTGATTTAGATTTATTAAAGGGAAAGAAAGTAGCAATTATTGGCTATGGAATTCAAGGAAGAGGCCAAGCGCTTAATTTAAAAGATAGTGGAGTAGAAGTTGTTATTGGGCAAAGACAACCAAGTCCTAGCTTTGATCAAGCAGTTAAAGATGGTTTTCAACCAGTAACTGCTGCTGAAGCGGCTAAACAAGCTGATTACATTCAAATTTTAACTCAGGATCATATTCAGTTAGATGTTTATGAAAATGAAATTAAAGAACATTTAACCGAAGGAAAAGGTCTTATTTTTTCTCACGGTTTTAATATTCATTTTGAATATATTAAGCCTCCAGAGAATGTGGATGTGTTTTTAGTAGCACCAAAAGGACCTGGTGCGTTAGTGCGTGCTCAGTATGAAGAAGGAAAAGGTGTTCCTTGTTTGATTGCGGTATTCCAAGATTTTACAGGAAAAGCAAAAGACCTTGCTTTGGCTCATGCTAAAGGTATTGGCGGAACCCGTGCTGGTGTGATTGAAACCACATTTAAAGAAGAAACAGAAACTGATCTTTTCGGAGAACAAGCTGTTCTTTGTGGTGGTACCAGTGAATTGATTCGAGCTGGATTCGAAACATTAGTGGATGCTGGATACCAACCAGAAATTGCTTATTTTGAATGTTTGCATGAATTAAAATTAATTACGGATGCAATTTTTGTTTCTGGAATTAAAGGAATGCATCGTCGTGTTTCGGATACAGCAGAATACGGAGATTATTCTCGCGGAAGAAGAATTGTTACCGATGCGACCAGAGCAGAAATGAAAAAGATTTTATCAGAAATCCAATCAGGTGATTTTGCAAGAGAATGGATGGATGAGAACAAGAATGGTCGTAAAAAATATAACGAATTTAGAGACCGTGATGATAGCCACTTGATTGAAAAAGTGGGTGACGAATTAAGAAAAATGATGCCTTGGATCGAAGCCGGTTCTGGTCAGGGTGCATTAAGCGTAGGTAAGAGGTAGACTTATAGAGAGCGGCTTTTAGCAAAAAACGTTTTTAGTTTTAAACCAAAAGCCAAAAGCTAAAAGCCAAAAGCTAAAAGTAATGGGTGAGGAACTTGTTATGAAACAAAAAGGTAGGAAAATACATATATTTGATACCACGTTAAGGGATGGAGAGCAATCTCCTGGAGCTTCGTTGACGCCTGCAGAAAAGTTAATTGTGGCGCAACACTTGGAGCGCTTGAATGTGGATGTGATCGAAGCTGGTTTTCCTGCAGCTTCACCCGGAGAAGTAGAAGCAATTCAAAAAATCTCTAAACAGGTAAAAGGCCCGGTTATTTGTGGTTTAGCACGTATGGTGAAGAAAGACGTAGAAGCAGTAAAAAAGGCATTGAAATACGCCAAGAAAAAACGTATTCATGTATTTTTAGCCACCAGCCAGATTCATCGTGAGCATAAATTACATAAAACTAAACAAGAATTGTTTGATCTTACCAAAAAATTTGTTTCGGAATGCCGAAAAGATTTTGATGAAATTGAGTTTTCTCCGGAAGATGCTTGCCGTACGGAAAGAAAGTTTTTATCCGACATGGTGAAGACGGCTATTAAAGCGGGTGCTACTTCAATCAACATCCCTGACACGGTAGGGTATACGTTTCCTCAAGAGTTTCAGGAATTAATCAAATATTTAATTAAGAATAATCCTCAATTAGGAAAAAAAGTAGTTTTATCCGTTCATTGTCATAATGATTTAGGATTGGCTGTGGCTAATTCTTTGTCGGCTATTATTGCTGGAGCTAACCAAGTAGAGTGTACCGTCAATGGAATTGGTGAACGCGCAGGAAATGCTTCTTTAGAAGAAATTGCCATGGCTATTGATACGCGTAAAGACGTGTTGAATTGTCATACCGATATTAAATTAGGTGAAATTACGAAGGCTTCTAAAGCTGTTTCTCATTTGACTGGAATGATGATTCAGCCAAATAAAGCAATTGTTGGAAGAAATGCTTTTAGTCATGAATCTGGTATTCATCAAGATGGGGTTTTAAAGATGAGACAGACTTATGAAATTATGGATCCAAAACGAATTGGATTAACTGGAAATGAATTAATTTTAGGAAAACATTCCGGACGTCATGCTTTTCGAGATCGTTTAAATTTGTTAGGTTATGATTTGAGTGATGAAGTATTAGAGAATGTTTTTGAACGTTTTAAGAAATTAGCAGATAAGAAAAAGTACGTCTTTGATGAAGATTTAGAACGTCTTATTGAAGTAGAAGTGACGGATGTCCCAACTTATTGGGAGTTAGTTCACTTGGATACTCATGTGATTACGGACAAGACACCCAAAGCTAAAATCAAGTTAAGGTATAAGAAAAAGATTAAAGCTGGAACCTCAACAGGAGATGGCCCAGTAGATGCTTGTTACCGAGCGTTGGAAAAAATTACTGGTATCAAAGTGAAGTTACTTGATTATGCTATTAACTCTGTGACCAGTGGAAAAGACGCTATGGGTGAGGTTCGTGTTAAGTTGAGAATTAAAAATAAAGAAGTTACTGGTCGTGGAACAAGCACTGACGTTATTGAAGCCAGCGTTCAAGCCTACCTTAGAGCGTTAAATAAGATTGCTGCTCATATGGAGAGAAAACCGTCAAAATCTCCTTATGTATAAAAAGGAAATGTTGTCATCCCTGCGGAAGCAGGGATCTAAAGACTTTCTAAATAATAGATTCCTGCTTCCGCAGGAATGACAGTCTTAGAGGAACATTTATGAAGGCTCTTCGTATTACCCCGGGAAAAATTAAACTCTACGGTGTTTTCGGGTATCCGTTAAAACATACGTTGTCTCCACCTATGCATCAGGCTGGATTTAATCAACTAAAACTATCTAGCTTTTATTTGCCTTTGGAATTGCCATTAAATAATTTCCGTAATTTAATGAAGAACAAAAAGGATATTATTCTGGATGGGTTTAATTTAACGGTTCCTTATAAGCAGACAGTAATGCCTTACTTAGACTCTGTAAGTAAAGAAGCTAAGCTTATTGGGGCAGTAAATACAGTTATAAAAAAGAATAATCGTTGGTGTGGTTATAATACGGATGCGTCAGGGTTTATTACTTCTTTAAAAGAAGGGTTAAAATGGGCACCTCGAGGAAAGCGTGTTGTTGTTATTGGTGCTGGTGGTGCTAGTCGCGCCTGTATTTATGGTTTGTGTGAAAAAGGTGTTAAAGAAATTGTTGTTTTAAATAGGACATTAAGCAAAGCAAAAGCTTTAGTCCGGGATTTTCAGAAATTGTTTAAGAAAGTACGGTTTTCTGTTTGCACTAAAGCTGATAAAGAATTATTGGCACAATGTGATTTAGTCGTAAACGCAACTTCGTTGGGATTAAAAGCTAAAGACAAGGCCGTATTATCAAAATCTGTAATTCCTAAAGCTAAACGAGGGCAGTTGGCTATTGATTTGATTTATAACCCTGAGGTAACTCCGTTTTTAAAAAGCATGAAGAGCAAGGGATGGAAGACGTTAGGTGGTTTGGGTATGCTGCTTCACCAGGGTGCTCAAGCATTTCAATTGTGGACAGGGAAAAAAGCCCCTGTAAAACAAATGAGAACAGCTTTAGAGCAAAGCTTGAAAGGTTTGTCATCCCGGACTTGATTCGGGATCCAGATCATTATTAAAAACAATTGTATTTGGATTAAGGAAGTGGATCCCGGATCAAGTCCGGGATGACAGAGGTTCAAAATATGATGGAAGCAATCTTTCAGATAGCCGAAGAAAGTAAATTATTGTTTTCTATGTTCGTGTTTATTTTTGGGGCTTGTATTGGTAGTTTTTTAAATGTGTGTATTTATCGTTTTCCTGAAGGAATTTCGGTTGTTAAACCAGCGTCTCATTGTCCGAATTGTAAGGCCAAGATCCGATGGTTTGAAAACATTCCATTAATTAGTTTTTTAGTACTAAAAGCTAAATGCGCGCATTGTGGAAAGCCCATTAGTGTTCGATATTTTTTAGTAGAGCTGTTTTGTGGGTTAGCCTTAGTTGGGTTTTTTCATCTGTTTGGATTAACTGCTGAATTATTATGGTTTTCTTGCCTCTTCTATAGTTTGTTTATTATTACGTGGATTGATGTAAAATATATGGAAATACCAGATCAAGTAACTTTGGTGGGTATAGTTGTTGGTTGTTTGATAAATTTTATTTTTCCTGGAATTATGCAGTTAGAATCACATTGGTTGAGTTTAGGAAAATCAGTTCTAGGAATGCTTTTAGGTGGTGGTATTATTTGGGTCACAGCGCTTATTGGAGACTTCTTAATGAAGAAGGAAACAATGGGTGGTGGTGATCTAAAATTAATGGCGATGGTAGGTGCTTTTTTAGGTATTCAAAATACTTTGCTCACGTTTTTCTTAGCACCATTTTTAGCTTTACCCTTCGCCTTGTTTCAGAAATATGTACGAAAAAATGAATTAGTTCCATTTGGACCCTTTTTAGCTTTAGCTGCCATTTTTAGTGTATTTGGTGGTGATTGGCTAATAAAAACATTGTTTTAAGTTCTACAATTCAGAACTTAGAACTTAGAACTACTATAAAGGAGTTTTTTATGCTTAATTACATTACCTCAGGGGAATCTCATAATCAGTACATGCTTTCGGTTTTAGAAGGAATGCCAAGTGGTGTCCCAATTGATATGAAATCTGTGAATCATGAAATGTGGCGCAGACAGCAAGGGTATGGTCGTGGTGGTCGTATGCAAATTGAAACAGATACGGTGAAGTTAACATCAGGAATACTAAAGAATACAACGACAGGAAGCCCTATTGGTATTTTATTAGAAAATTCTGATGTCAAAATAGACAAAATGCCTGAAATCGATCGACCTCGTCCAGGACATGCAGATTTAATGGGTTCTTTAAAATACCAAGGCGGAATCCGGGGTGTTTTAGAAAGAGCGAGTGCTAGGGAAACAACGCTTCGAGTTGCTGTGGGTGGTATTGTGCGTCAGTTCCTAAATCAATTTGGAGTTAAGATAACTTCACATGTATTTGAATTAGGAAAAGTTTCTGTGGATCGAGCTGGAATAACTTTTGATGATATTGTCAGCGGAACAAAAGATTCCGAACTTAATTGTATTTGTTCTGAAGCAGAAGCTGAAATGAAACAACTGATTGATAAAGCTAAAGAAGATGGGGATACTTATGGGGGACGTTTAGAAGTGCGTGTCGAGGGAGTTCCTCCTGGGTTAGGTTCTTTTGCTTCATATAACACGAAGTTAGACGCTAAGATTGCAGCGGCTATTATTAGTGTTCAGGCTGTTAAAGAAGTGGGCTTTGGTTTAGCTGAAGAATTAGGAAGAATTCCTGGTTCTCAAAGTCATGATGAAATTGCTTATGACAAAAAAGAGGGTTATACCCGAAAGACCAATAATTTAGGTGGTTTTGAAGGGGGTATGACAACCGGAGAAGAAATTGTTGTTGTGGCCACAAAGAAACCTATTTCTACGTTAAGAAAACCTTTAGATTCTGTAAATATGAAAACTAAAAAGACAGAAAAAGCAGCTTTTGAACGATCGGATGTTTGTGCTGTTGCTGCTTGTAGTGTTATTTGTGAAGCAGTCGTTGCTTACGAAATTGCTAACGCTATGATCGATAAATTTGGCGGCGACAATTTAGGTGAGATTAAAAGAAATTATGATGCTTACATGAAAGAAATAAAAAAATAATAAAACTCGTGAAACGTCTAATGAATGGGGAAATGCATTTTTGATACTTCTTTAGATGTGTCAAAAATGCGTGTCCCCATGGGTTATGAAAAAAATTTATGAAAAACATATATCTTATAGGAATGATGGGATCCGGTAAAACTCAAACAGCTCGCGAATTAGCAGGTTTGCTCAATTGGAAGTCTGTGGATTTAGATGCTTTAATAGTCGAAAAAGAAAAGATGAATATCGATTCTATCTTTCAGACAAAGGGAGAAGATTATTTCAGAGACTGTGAAACAGCGGTGTTAGAGAATATAACGCAATCGGAGCACCAAGTGGTTGCTACTGGTGGAGGCGTTGTCATAAATAAGAAGAATAGAGAATTAATGAAATCTTCTGGCTTAGTTTTATATTTAGAAGCTTCGATGGATACGCTTTGGAGCCGGGTCAAAAACAAAACACATAGACCTTTGCTAAATACGGATAACCCTAAAGAAAAGTTAGAAGAAGTTTTTCGTGATCGAAAAGTATTTTATGAAAGCGCTGAGCACCAAGTAAACACGGATGGAAAAAAAGCTAAACAGGTTGCTGGAGAGATACAACAAAAAATTAGTTCGAAGTTCTAATTTTTCGGCTTTTAGCTCTTGGTTTTTAGCTTTTAGCCTAAAACAAAAGATGTTATTGCTAAAAGCCAAAAGCTTATATTTTGGAGTTTTTTATGAAACGAATTAAAGTTAACTTAGGAAGTGATTCACATATTATTTGGGTGGGGAGTGGTTTGTCTTCTAAGATTACTCAAGGTTTAAAACAATTAAAGTTAGAAGGAAACTTATTAGTCGTTAGTCAACAGCCTGTGCTCAACAAGCATAGAGCTTATATTACTAAAGCCATTCGTAAAGCAAACTTGAAACCTGTTTTCCATATTTTGCCCAATGGTGAAGCTGCTAAGAGTGAAAAAGAGTTATTTCGTATTTATGATTCGATGCTTAAAGCAAAATTGGACCGATCTTCTTATGTATTAGCTTTAGGCGGTGGTACTGTTGGTGATGTGGCTGGATTTGCTGCCTCCACATTTAAACGAGGACTTGGATATATACAAGTGCCAACAACTCTATTAGCACAGGTGGATAGCGCTATTGGCGGTAAGACAGCTATTAACCTTAAGGCAGGAAAGAACTTAGTGGGTAGTTTTTATCAACCTAATGTTATTTTTTCAGATATTAAGTTATTAAAAACACTCCCTAAGCAGGTCATTTCAGACTCCTTAGCAGAAGTTATTAAATATGGAATGATTCATGGGGGCCGATTTTTTGGTTGGTTAGAGAAAAACATCGTAAAAGCAAAAAATGGAAATATGCAGATTTTAGAAAAAATAGTTGTAGAATCTTCAAAAATTAAGGTTTTTGTGGTAGAATCAGATGTTAATGAAGCCAAAGGATACCGAGATATATTGAATTATGGGCATACTTTTGGACATGCATTAGAAGCAGCTTTAGGTTATAAGAGAATTACTCATGGAAGAGCCGTAGCTCTTGGAATGATTGCGGCTTCAGAGCTTGCTTACCGTCTAGGTTTTATTAGCAGAAACATTGTTGATCGTCAGTTTCATTTGATTGAGTCAGCAGGACTTCCTACTTCCCTCAAAGGACTGAGGCTGGATCCCAAGCGTATTACTTCTTATTTGAAAGTAGATAAGAAAGTAAGAAAAGGGCAGATTAAATTTATTTTGCCTCAAGGAATTGGGAAATTAGTTTCCTTGAAAGGGATTTCACCTTCTCTTGTCGAAGAGATCTTAAAGTCGATAATTTAGCTTTTAGCTCTTGGCTTTTAGCTTTTAGTTTCTTTGAACATTTTTTTGTTCTGGCTAAAGGCCAAAAGCTAAAGGCCAAAAGCTGTTTATAAAGCGAGAAATGTTGTGGCTGGAAAAATAAAATTTTTTGTAGGTTTATTGATTGGTTTTGGGTTGGTTCATCTTTTTAAGTATGCTGCTAACGATTACCTTTGGGTATTATTCTACAAATAAACAAAACTAGTTCTGAGTTCTAAGTTAAAAGCAATAAAGTAAATGTTTTTGATAAAGAAAACTCAGAACTTAGAACTCATAAGCGTCCCAGAGAACAGGTTTTTTATGTCTATTCTGGAAGCGCTTATTATTTTATCTTCAATTGAAGGTCTTGGTGTCCGGACACTTCATAAGTTAATTTCTGCTTTTAAATTTCCTCAAGAAATACTTCAATGCAAAACAGTGGATCAATTACGCTGTAAAGTAAATATATCCATTGATTTAGCAGATCAAATATTATTAGCCTCAAGAAATATAAATCCTGTAAATGTGATTGAAGAATGCCAACAAGAAGGCGTTTCAATTATTTCGATTTTTGATTCTCTTTATCCTGAAAAATTATCTGAAATTTATGACCCTCCGTTATTACTTTTCATTAAAGGAAACTTATTACCACAAGACAATACTGCTTTTTCAATTGTAGGTTCTAGAAGAGCTTCTGTTTATGGAAAACAAATGGCTTTGCGTTTTGCTTCAGAACTTGCTAGTTCTAAAATTACAGTTGTTTCGGGGTTAGCTCGTGGAATTGATGCTGCTGCTCATGAAGGAGCTTTGAGAGGCGGGGGAAGAACCCTTGCTGTTTTGGGCACAGGTGTGGATATAGTCTATCCCAGAGAAAATAGAAAAATTTATGAAGCAGTTATTGAGAGTGGAGCGCTTATTAGTGAGTATCCAATAGGAACAGAAATTATGCCATTTCGTTTCCCTCAGAGAAATAGAATTATTGCTGGTTTAAGCTTGGGAATTTTAGTTGTTGAGGCAGGACATAAAAGCGGATCATTAATTACGGCTCGGATGGGAGCTGATGAGGGGCGAGAAATTTATGTTATTCCGGGTCAGATTGATAGTCCTTTTTCACACGGGACAAATCATTTGATTCAAGAGGGTGCTCGGTTAGTTACTAGCACTCATCAGATTATTGAAGATTTATTACCTATGATGAATGTAAGTGGAATTTCACCCTTAGCCCATGGATGTGACACTCCTCAGCTAATAAAAGAGTCTGTTTTGCAGGTGAGAAGCACATTAACTGCTGAGGAGAATTGTGTCCTGAATTGTATTTCTAAAGAGCCTGAAAACGTTGAAAACATTAGAAAAACTGCGGATTTTGATTTAAATAAAACCTTAGCTCTTCTGACCCGTTTAGAAATGGGAGGGCATATTTCTCGGGTTTGGGGTGGTGGATTCCGTAAGTGTGATGTATACTTAAGTTGTAAGTCAAAATAACATAAGTTCTTATGGTATTTTGAGTTGTAAAGTTTTATCGATATTCTGTCGATTACTTTAGTAATGAATTTCTCTGGTATTAATTAGCTTTGTGTTGTCATTGAAAGGAGTCAGGCATGACAGAAGAAGGAGTTGTCGGTGGAGGAAGTGTTCAAGGGCCAACATTAGCCCCTAAAAAAAGAAGGATTTTAGCAGATGTATTTGATTTGTTAATTGTTCCTTTTGTTTTAGGTATTGTAGCTGCGTTGGTTTTGATTGCTGCTCCCGAAACTATCAGAAATATTGTTCTAATTTTTGTTAATGTGGCGTGGATGATTTTTAGAGATACCGTTTACTCTCCCGGAAGAAAGATGTGTGACCTTAAGTTGGTCAGTCTTGCTGGAGGAAAAGTAACGGTGCCACAAGCATTTGTTAGAAACATATTATTAATTATTCCATTTGTATTGATTATTGGCTATGTAGTTGAGTTAGTCATGGTTTTAACCACGGGTGAACGTTTAGAAGACCGTTGGGCAAAAACCAAAGTTACAGTGGGATAATAAGTAAAAGCGTTTAGAAAAGGACAAAATACCCTTTAAAATAAAGGTGTGTTTTGTCCTTTTTTATTTTTTAATACTGTCATCCCGGACTTGATCCGGGATCCATTTCCTTAATCAAATACTATTGTTTTTAATAATGAGTTGGATTCCGGATCAAGTCCGGAATGACAAACTTCCTGCATTTTATGCGTAGGCCTATTTATTGTGTTATCCTTCTTTATAAGCCCTAGATGCCTCTTAGGGCATGAGGTGAAATGTGATGAAAAAGTCTTCTAAGAAGAAGAAAAAACAGGTTAAGCGTAAAGCCTCAAAGAAAACGGCCAGTCCTCGAAAGAGGGTAGCTTCTATCAAGTCTGATGAGGATTTAGAAGAAGTTTTGCACGAGAAAGAACTGATCTATCTAAAGAAGCATATCCATAAGCTTTGGGATCAGGTCACAGAGGCTAACGATCGTCTCCAAGACCTAGAGATACAGACAAATTTAATGACCCGCCTTATTACTACGATTTGTATGGATTACCTTAAATTAAAGCCCGAGAAGTTCAATAAATTAGTTAGAAGAGTCGAGAAGGAAGCTATAGAAGACTCTCAAATAATGCACTTAGAACACCTATTTAGCCTAGAACATAATGAGTCTAAACGCCGTAATAAGAAAAAGAAAAGCTAAGTTATTACCTTCCTGCCATTTTTAACCCTAAACGCTAGGTCAAATCCGGTAAATTTTCTTAACTTCTTTACTCTGAATGTGTTATGCTTCCGAAGCTGTCCTCATCGTAGTCTTTGACTACGACTGCGGAAACTTCAGAACCAGGCCTTTTCAGAATAAGAATTTAAAAAAATTTCCTCGAATTCTACCTAGAGTTCAGGGCTGCCCCCAAAAACACTCCAAAAAGCGTCCTATAACTAAGTACTTTACAGATGAATTAATTTCTTATAGAATCCTCTCTTGTTTTTTATAGGACCTTTAAATTTTCTGAAGGAATACGAATGACTATGCAGCTAAGAATTAATGGTGAACTTAAAGAATTAGAGCAGTCGATTTCGGTAGATGAGTTTTTGAGTCAAAAGGATATTAATAAGAATACGATTGTCTGTGAGCTGAATAAGCAGATTCTTCCAAAGGAAGAGTTCTCAACAGTTTTTTTAAAAGAAGATGATATATTAGAAATTGTTCAATTTGTTGGTGGTGGTTGAGAAGATTTAAGAGTTACATAGAAAGCTAAATATAGGGAAAGAGTTATGTATTGGGTGTCTGGTATGGGGAAGGAGTTAATTTCCAACAACAGCAAGAAGTTGGAGTTAAGTAAAAGCTTTTCCTTTAACTCCTGCCCGATACATTTCTAGATACATAACTCTGGCTTAGTAACTTCTAACTCTTTAAAAAATAAGGAGAAAATACATTGGCTAAAAATTTAGTAATTGTAGAAAGTCCTTCAAAGGCAAAAACAATAAATAAGATTTTAGGGAAGCAATATAAAGTAGAAGCTTCTATGGGACACGTCCGTGATTTACCCAAAAGTAAATTAGGTGTCGATGTGGAGAATAACTTTGAGCCACATTACATCACTATTATGAAGGCGAGAAAGACGGTAAAGGCGTTAAAAGCAGCAGCTAAAGGTATGGAAGGAATTTTCTTAGCCCCTGACCCTGACCGAGAAGGAGAAGCTATTTCTTGGCATCTTGCGTTTTTATTAAAAGAATCAGGAGCAACTATCAAACGTGTGGTATTTAACGAAATTACGCGTGAAGCTATTACGAATGCATTTCAAAATCCGAAAGAGATCGATGTTGATTTAGTGAATTCTCAACAAGCAAGACGAATTTTGGATCGAATTTTAGGATATGGTTTATCCCCTTTATTATGGAAGAAAGTGGGAAAAGGTTTAAGTGCAGGTCGTGTTCAATCCATAGCCCTTCGGCTTATTGTGGAACGTGAAAAAGAAATTAAAGATTTTACCCCTGTAGAATATTGGGTATTAAAAGCAATGCTTTCTTCTAAACGTGAAGAAGAGAAAGAAACTATTTTTGAAGCTAAGCTGGATAAGATTGATGGAAAGCCTGCTGAGTTAACAAATGAAAAAATCACAACTGATTCTAAGGTTGAGATTGAAAAGGAGAGTTTTGAAGTAGAACAAGTAAGTTCTAAAAAAAGAAAAAGAAAGCCTTCAGCTCCGTTAACAACCAGTAAATTACAGCAAGAAAGTTATAATCGTTATCGTTTTCCTGCTTCAAAAACTATGCGTGTTGCGCAGAAGCTGTATGAAGGAATTGACCTGGGGGACTTAGGAACTGTTGGTTTAATTACCTATATGAGAACAGACTCTGTTCATATTTCAAATCAAGCTTCTGCAGAAGCTAAAAAATATATTCTAGAAACTTTTGGTAATGAATATTATCCTGAAAAACCTAATTTTTTTAAATCAAAAGCCCAAGCTCAAGAAGCTCATGAAGCAATACGTCCTTCGTCGGTTTACCGAACTCCTGAGGAAGTAAGACAATATTTAGATGCGGACCAGTATAAAATTTATGGTTTGATCTGGAGACGGTTTATCTCATCTCAGATGACGGAAGCATTGGATAATATGCATACCATATTAATCAAAGCAGGTCCTCGATATCAGTTTAAATCAACAGGAACTGAAAATTTATTTCCTGGTTTCTCCATTGTTTATCTAGCTGACACAAAGTTGCAAAAAGATGAAAAGAAAAAAGTTAAAAAAGATGAAGATGATGGTAAGAAGGTTAAAGAAGAAAAACAACAATTGCCGCTGTTAGTTGAAAAAGAGATTCTTGATTTGCATGAATTGCTAGGGACTCAACATTTTACTAAGCCACCAGCACGTTATAACGATGCTTCGTTAGTCAAAGTGTTAGAGGAAAAAGGAATTGGAAGACCTAGTACGTATGCTCCTACAATTTTTACATTATTGTATCGTGGGTACTGTGAACGAAAAGGTGGAGCTTTTGTTCCTACAGAAATTGCAGAAATTGTAATTCCACTTCTTGTAGAGCATTTTCCAACGGTATTGGATTATGATTTCACAGCTTTTATGGAAGGCGAGTTGGATAAGATTGAAGAGGGTAAGGTGGATTGGGTTCAAGTATTAAAAGATTTCTACAAACCTTTTGATGAGCAGTTAGAACATGCAAAAGAAAATATGAAGAATATGAAACCGGAGCCAGTACCAACGGATCAGAAATGTGAAGATTGTGGTAAAGTAATGATGATTCGCTGGGGACGTTTTGGGCAGTTCTTGGCTTGTTCAGGGTTTCCTGATTGTAAGAAAACAGCTTCTTTGCCGACAGATGTTCCTTGTCCAGAAAAAGAATGTGAAGGACAGTTAACCAAAAGAAGGTCTGGTAAAGGTAGATCGTTTTATGGATGTACAAATTATCCTACTTGTACCCATACAACAAATAAATTACCTAAGAAAGAAGAGTCATCAGCCGAAGACGAGGAAGCATCCACAGAGTCTGAATCTGAAGAGTCCTAATAATGAAAGAATTCATTTCAAAGTTTCTTCTTTATCTAGAAGCTGAAAGAAATGCTTCTGGTCACACCATTACAAATTACTCTGTCGACTTACAGGGTTTTTTTGCTTATATTGGAAAGACCAAGGTCGAAAGTTTAGACTATTTAACTATTCGAAAATACTTGGCCCACTTGAGTGAAAAAGAATTTTCAAAAAGCAGTATCTCAAGAAAACTCGCTTGTCTCAGATCTTTCTTTAAATATTTAGTTCGAGAAAAAATTCTTAAAGAAAACCCAGCCTCCTCAATTGCTACACCTAGAAAAGAAAAAAAATTACCTAATTATTTAGATGAAGATGAAGTTATTAGTTTGCTTGAAGCCCCTTCAAAGAATACAAAAACCGAAAAAAGAGATAAGTCTATTCTCGAAGTTCTTTATAGTAGTGGTATTCGTGTTAGTGAACTAGTTGGTTTAAACATCGAAAGCATTGATTTTCTAGGAGAAGTTTTAAAGGTAAGAGGAAAAGGTAAGAAAGAAAGAATTGTTCCTGTGGGACACAAGGCTTTAGATGCTGTTAAGGATTACTTGATCCGTCGAGATTCTAACCATCAAGATAAAGGACCTTTGTTTTTAAACAAAGGAAAAACACGACTTACAGATCGAAGTGTTAGACGTATTGTGTTGAAATACGCTCGCCGGATAACGTTAAATAAAGAAATTTCCCCCCATGTCTTTAGACATTCTTTTGCTACCCACTTATTGGATCGTGGGGCTGATTTAAGGAGTGTTCAAGAATTATTAGGGCACCAAAATCTATCGACAACTCAAATTTATACGCATGTTTCAACCAAGAAGTTAAAAGAAACTTATGAGAAAGCTCATCCAAGAGCATGATGAGAATTAAAGGAATAAAGAATGATTTTTAGAGTTTTAATATTTAATTTTGTAATGACCTTATTTTCAATTGTGGCTTATCCTAAGTTTAAGTCTAGGGCAAAACAATCTAAGGAACCCGAACGGTTTTGGCAGGAGCGTTTTGGGCATTTAAATGAAGGTTTTCTGAGTGAGATCAATAAAGCTCATGAACAAAACAGGAAAGTTATTTGGGTTCATGCAGTAAGTGTAGGAGAGTTACTTTCTTTAAAGAAATTCATTTCTTTTTTAGAAGAGAAGTTTCCGAACTGCTTGATCCTTATTTCAACTGTAACACCGACGGGTCAGCAGGTTGCAGAACCTTTAAAAGATAAGGGGTGTTTGGTTTTTTATTTCCCTGTAGATTTTCATTCTGTGGTGAAACGGGTTTTGTTAAATATAAAGCCAGATATGATTTTACTAGCAGAGAAGGAAGTTTGGCCTAATTTGATTTTAGCAGCAAATAAACTAAGGATACCCGTAGGGATCGTAAATGGAAGAATGTCTCCAAATTCATTAAAGTCTTACCGAAAAGTGAAGTGGTTATTAAAAGCAGTATTTGGTTCTATTCAGTTTTGTTTAACTCAAACAAGAGAAGATGCTCTTCGCTTTCAGGAATGTGGTGTTTTAAAATCAAATATCGAAGTAACTGGAAATATGAAATACGATCAATTGGAATCTATTGAATGTACTGAAGAAGAAATAAAGGAATTAAAAACAAATTTAGGTTATAGCCAGGATCAACTTATTTTGATTTCGGCAAGCACGCATCCTGGGGAAGAAAAAGTTATTTTAGAGGCTTTTCAAAAAACAAAACAAGAAATTCCTGGATTGAATTTGATTCTTGTTCCTAGGCATCCAGAAAGAGCAGAAGAAGTAGCTGCTGCGGTTCGAGGAGTTGGATTAGACCCTGTCCTGGATTCTGTAAAAACAAATATTCAATTAACATCAGCTCAGGTATTAATTATCGATGCTGTTGGTAAGTTAAGGCAGTTGTACCCAATAGCAGACCTTGTAGTGATGGGAGGAAGTTTTGTTGAGCATGGTGGTCAGAACCCCATTGAACCAGCTGGGTGTTCTAAGGCTATTTGTACAGGGCCTCATATATATAATTTTCATGCGGTATATCAACAACTAGCTTCTCATGATGCTGTAGTGATGATTCCAGACGGTTCTCATTTAACTTCACGAATTTCTATTTTGTTAAAAGATGAAAGCCGAAGGAAACAATTAGGCTTGAATGCTAAGACAGCCATGGAATCTATGGGTGGTTCTAGTGAAAAGCAGGCAGAATGGATACGGAAGTATGTAGAAAAAGGTTTGTCATCCCCGAAATCTTTTGTCGGGGATCCATCACATTACTAAAAAAAAATAGTATTTGATTAGGGAAGTGGATTCCCGACAGAAACATTCGGGAATGACAAGTGTTTTGGTAAAGGAAACAATATGTTTAAACAAAAAGTAAAAAGAATTGCAGAAAAAGGAGCTGATAGCTTTACGGAAAAGTTAATGCTTCCTTTCTTGTCTTTAGCAAGTTTGGGATATTCTCTTGTCGTTTCTGTGAGAAATTTATTTTATTCCTTAGGTGTTGCTCGTTCAAAGAAGCTTCCTTTTCCAGTAATGAGTGTAGGGAATGTGACTTGGGGTGGTACAGGAAAAACGCCTTTTGTTAAATTTTTAGGAACCAAGATAAATAATATTGGTAAGGATCTATTAGTTTTAACTCGTGGTTATTCTCATGATGAAGTAGGCGAGTTAAAAAAAGCATTACACTTTGCGAAGGTGGGTGTTGGTAAAGATCGTTATAAAGCAGCTATGGATGTTGTGGAGCAGCCCTTACCTCATATAGCTATTTTAGATGATGGATTTCAACATCGGAAATTAGAAAAAGATATTGAGATTGTACTGATTAATGGCTGTTGTCCTTTTGGGTCAGGTCATCTAATACCTTTAGGCAGTTTAAGAGAGCCTCTAAACAAATTAAAGAAAGCCGATATGGTTGTTATTACGCATGCGGATCAAATGAAAGATGGTGTTGAAGAAAATATTCGTAAGACGTTAAAACAATCAGGTTTTACAGGAGATGTTTTAAAAGCAGAGCATGTGGCTGTTCATTTAACGCGATGTTCTTCTCAAGAAAGAATAGACCTTGAGTTTTTAAGGAGTAAAACAGCAGGTTGTCTTTCTGCTATTGGTTCTCCGGAATCTTTTTACCATAAAGTTGAAACTTTAGGGGCTAAGATAAAGAAAAAATATGAATTTTTAGATCATCATGATTTTTCATTAAATGAATTAAGAAAAATACAGAGAGATAGGGCTTCCGGGCTTTTTGAAGAAATTGTGATTACGGAAAAAGACTATTCCCGTTTGCCTGAGATGATCACATCAATATTGGATCCGTTAGTATTGGTTATTGAATTAAAATTAATTTCTGGAGAGGATGTTTTGGATGATCGACTCCATCGCTTATTACATCATTAAGGTTCTAGCCTTTTTTATTCAGTTACTGCCTATTCGGTTTTCTTTAGCAGGGGCTCGTTTATTAGGACATATCACTTATTTTTTAAGGATACGTCATGCTCAAACGTATGCGAATATTAAAATTGCTTTTGGTAACCAGTTAACACCAAAACAGATTAAGCGTATTATTCATGCGAACCATGTTAATTTTGCGCAAAACTGTATTGAGATTTTTTATTTTCCTAAGATGAATAAAGAATACTCCGATCGTCAGGTTGTTGAGGTTAGACGGGAAATTTATGATCGATGTATTCAAGATAGAACAAAGGGTGTTGTTTTTTTAACCGCCCATTTTGGTAATTGGGAATTATTAAGTCAGTGGGGTTGTTTTCAAGGTCATCCTATTTTTGTTGTGGTGCGGGACCAAAAGTTAAAACGATTGGATTCCTTTTTAACAGACTTGAGAGAATTTCATGGTTCAACAATGGCTCGAAAGGGAGTCGGTATAAAGGTAGTCTTAAAAGCTTTAAATAATAATGGGCTCTTGGGTATTCTAGGCGACCAATCGGGTGGAAAACAAGGAGTGCCTGTAACATTTTTCGGTAGAAGAACATCAGCTCCCCAGGGTGTGGTTGATTTGGCTTACCGAACAGGAGCTGTTTTGCAGCCCTCATTTTTAGTGCGTGAACAGGGCCCTAATCACTCGATTCATTTTGAAGAACCTATATCTATTGAGAAAACAGAGAATATGGAGAGTGATATTCAATTAACAACTCAGAAGTATATTGATATTTTAGAAAAGTATATTCGTGAATTTCCAGAACAATGGTTGTGGTTTTTTAAACGTTGGAAATATAGTTGGACTAAGAAAATTGTTGTTCTTTCCGATGGGAAAGTAGGGCATGAAAGCCAATCAATGGCTGTAAGTAATCTTATGGAACGATTGGATGATTTAGACGGCGATTACCATTTTTCATCAGAGGTCGTGCAAATTCAATTTAAGAATAATTGGAAAAAAATGTTATTCCCATACTTTTCTTTTTTGATGATGCCTTTTGCTCAGGGGCGTTTAGGGTGGTTAAAACATTGGATTGAAAAAGATTCTTTTGAACAGTTAATGAAAGTTAATCCAGATTTTATTGTTTCTACAGGTTCTTCGGTTTTACCTATAAATTTAATGTTAAAGAAAGAATTTCGCTGTAAAAATATTGTTATTATGAAACCTTCATTCCCATTTTCTTTATTTAGAAATGATTTAAATCTAGTTCCGGATCATGATCGAGTTAAAGAATCAAAATATGTAGTTTCCACAAGGGTTGCTCCTAACTTAGTAGATGCTGAAGGAGTTAAAGTTAAGGGTGAAGAGTTAAGAGCAGAGCTGAATTTAGATCACCATCAAGTTGTTTCTTTGTTTTTAGGAGGAAAAACCAAAAAATATGATTTTAATTTTATGCAGTTTAAAAAATTATTAGATCAACTAGAAGGTTTTGCTAAAAGAACTTCGTGTAAATTATTAATTACTACTTCGCGCAGAACCCAACCTAAATTTGAAGAAGAGCTTAAGAGACGTTTTAAAAATCATCCTCATGTTCCTTTGCTTATTATTGCTAATGAACATAATCCAAACGGAGCTATATTAAAAATGATGGGTGCTGCTAATGTAGTCCTGGTTTCAGAGGACAGTGTTTCTATGATCTCGGAAGGTGTTTCTAGTGGAAAAGATGTGATTATTTTAAAGCTCAATAAAAGGGGTTTGGCTTCAAAGCATTATCGATTTGAGAACAACTTAAAAAACCAAGGGGTTCTTCAAATAGCAACTCCTGATGGAATAAGACATGTCTTAGATACAGAAATGAATCATCGAAGAACACGTTTAATTTATGATGACAATAAAAAAATGTCAGAAAGGCTCCGGTCTTTAGTATGAGGGTACTACAAATTTTACCAGCATTAAATCATGGTGGCGTGGAACGTGGAACCGTGGACTTGGCTTTAGCTTTGAAGGCTAGTGGCCATGAACCTTATGTGGTTTCTAACGGAGGCGTTCTAGTGAAGGAGCTAGAGCAGTCTCAAATACGTCATATATCTCTGCCTGTACATAAAAAGTCTCTTACGTCACTTTTTTTAATTGGTAAGTTAGCGGATTTATTAATTAGCGAAAAAATTGATGTTGTTCATGCTCGAAGTAGAATTCCTGCTTGGATTGCTTACTTTGCTTGTAAGAAAACAGGTGTTGATTTTGTGACAACTTGTCATGGTTATTACTCAACCCATTTTCTTTCTAAAGTTATGGGCTTGGGTAAACGTGTTATTGTGATTTCTAAAGCGATTGGCCGTCACATGAGTGAAAACTTTAGAGTCCCACAGCAGCGCATGCATTTGGTTTATCGAGGTGTTGATTTAAGTAAGTTTAATTTTAATCCAGATAAATATATGAATATGGATTCTTCCCGATTTATTATTACAAGTATCGGTAGAATAACAACTTTAAAAGGGCATGTGGATTTTATTCGAGCATTTCATTTGGTGAGCAGAAAGTATCCTCAATCCCGTGCTTGGATAGTCGGGGGTGCTTCAGGAAAAAAAGGAAAAAAGTTATTAGCAAGTTTAAAAGAATTAGTAGATGAATTAGGATTAACAAATTCTGTGGAGTTTTTAGGTCCTAGAAATGATATCCCTGAGATATTAGCAAAATCATCTTTGTTGATTTTAACAACTAGAACTCCAGAGGGTTTTGGCCGAGTGATTATAGAGGCTGCTGCTTCAGGAACGGCTGTTGTGGCTACACGAGTAGGGGGTGTTAGTGAGATTGTTGATCACGAAGAAAATGGCTTATTAGTTCCTCCAGCAAATCCAGTCCGTCTTTCAGAAGCTATTGTGCAGTTAAAAGAAAACCCGGGCCAGTGTTTACGATTTGCAAAATCGCTTCGCGTTAAAGTGGAAAATAATTTTTCTCTAAATAAAATGTACGAAGAAACAATTCGTGTTTATGAAAACTTAAAACAGAATAAAAAAATCTTATTTTTTAAATTGGGGGCGTTAGGGGATTTAGTTTTAGCGGTGCCTAGTTTTCGAATGATTAAGAAAAGATTTCCTCATTCTAAAATTAGTTTACTTGTAGATGAGCGTTGGTCCAAAATCGTAGAGCGTGTTCCTTATTTAGATGAAATTATTCCGTTTAAACGAGATGAGTTGTGGAGTTCTGGTTTTAGACTTCCGGGAATGATTCGATTATTGAGACATAAGGGTTTTGATATCTCTATTGATTTTCAAAACACCGAAAAAACTCATCTGCTTTCTTTCTTAAGTAAAATCCCGGAACGTTATGGGTATAAGCGGGGGCTTTTAGGAAACTGTTTAAATAAAGGCATTGGAGGTTTTAAGAGAGTTATTCCTCCTTTAGAGCATCAGTTTGAGTTGTTAAAACCACTGGGAGTTAAAGAGTTAGATTCGAAGTTAGAATTATGGCCAGACCCTAGTGATAATTTGCGTGTGGATCGATTGCTAGAACAATCTTGGATTAATCAGAATGCTTTTGTTGTTGGTTTTGTGTTGGGTGCTAGTTCTAAATGGGTTACAAAGCGATGGGATATTGAACGATTTATTGCTTTGGGGGATGAATTGCAAAGAAAATATCAGGCTCGTATTGTTTTATTAGGGTCTTCAGCTGACGAGAACTTAGCAGAGGAATATTTAAAATATAGCAGTCGAGGTGTTATCAATTTAGTAGGCAAAACTTCTCTAGGCGAATTAGTGGCTTTGGTCAAGAATTTAAAGTTGTTGGTTACACCTGATTCAGCACCGCTTCATATTGCTTCGGCCACAGACACACCTGTTATTGCTTTATTTGGGCCAACATCACCCGAGAAACATATTCCCCCTTCATCACAAATTAAAGTGCATCGAAAGAGGATTGAATGTTCGCCTTGTTACTCCGGTAGTTGTTCCAACAAAGATAAGTATTTATGTATGAAACAAATCACCGTTGAAGAAGTAATGGACTCTATTGATCAGCTAAGAAAAAAAGATTTAGAACAGAAAACAGAGTGTTCGCAATCCGCAATTCGCAATCCGCACATCGAGAGTAGGGGGTCTTCTGTATGAAGGTATTGCTCTTAACAACTCATTTGAATATTGGTGGAATTGGTACTTACGTTGTGAATTTAGCTAAAAAGTTAAAGAAACATAATGTGGAGGTTATTGTTGCTTCTTCTGGAGGAGAATTGACTAAGAGACTAGAGAAGGATGGTATTCAATGGTTTCCTACACCAATAAAAACTAAGAATGAAGTGCATCCAAAAATATTTTATTCTGCTTTAAAGTTAGCCGAGCTAGTTAAAAAAGAAAATATTGATATTGTTCACGCACATACGCGAGTAGCTCAAGTGACAGCAGCGTTTATAAGAAGATTAACAGGGATTCCTTACGTTACTACCTGCCATGGTATTTACACTCGAAGACTTTCCCGTCGTTTATTCCCTTGTTGGGGAGCTCGTGTTACAGCAATTAGTGAACCTGTTCGAGAGAGTTTAGTAAATACATTTAAGGTAGCTAAAAAACAGGCATTGTTGTTACCTAATGGAATTGATGTGGATGACTATACGCGAGATTATTCTGAAGAAGATAAAAAAGGCCTCAAAGAGTTTTATGGTCTTAATGTGGATGGAGTTACAGTAGGAAGTATTGCCCGAATGGAAGAGGTTAAGGGGTATCAGTTTTTAATTCGTTCCATTCCTTATGTTATTCAGAATCATCCTAAGACAAAGTTCTTTTTAGTGGGTGACGGAAAATATAAGCCGGAATTGTTGCGTCTAGCTAAAGAATTAGATGTAACAAAGCATGTTGTCTTTCAGGATTCTATGGAAGACGTCAATATTCCTTTAGGGTTAATTGATGTATTTGTCCACCCGCCTGTTTATGAAGAAGGTTTTGGCCTTTGTATTTTAGAGGGTATGAGTGCTGGAAAACCTGTGGTAGTTACCAACGTAGGTGGAATTTATATGTTGGTTAAAGAAGGCGTGAACGGTTTCTTAGTCCCTCCTAGAGATGCTAAGAGTTTAGCTGAGAAGATAGGTGAACTTATTGAAAATGCAGATTTAAGAAAAGAGATGGGAGATAAGGGCAGAGAAATTGCTAAAAGAGATTTCTCGTTAGATAACCTGTGTCAGCAAATGATTCAAGTGTATACGGAAGTTATCGGATTAGTTAAAAAAACTGAAATGGCAGAAACGACTTTATAACATGAACCAAGAAAAAATATGTGTATTTACAAAAAATTGGATTGGGGATTTGATTATGCAAACTCCCTGTTTTCGAATCCTTAAAGAAAATTTTCCAAACGTTTTATTGGTTGCTGTAGTTCCTGAAAATTCAACGTGGATTACAAAGAATAATCCTTTTATTGATGAAGTGATTATTTTTAATGAAAAAAAACAAAAAGGAATCATTCAAAAGATAAAATTTGTTTTGACGCTGAAAAAACATAATTTTTCGAAGGTTTTTTTATTACATCGCTCTAAAACAAGAGCATTTCTTTGTTTGTTAGCTGGAATTCCTGAGCGATTTGGTTATAACACAAAAGGTAGGGCAGCTTTCTTAACTAAAGCTATTAAAGAAAGTAAACAACCTCAACATCAAACAGATTATTTTGTTGAGTTATTAAAGCAATCTGGTTTAGATATTCCTAAAGAATATTTTTGCGAATTTTATCCTACAGAAGAGGAAATTGTTTTAACTGAAGAATTGTGGAAAAACGAAGGTTTGAATTCGGGGGTTAAAGCGGTTGCTTTAAATCCAGGAGCTAATTGGGCTCCTAAGCGTTGGTCACCAGATTATTTTGCAGAGTTAGCAGACCGTTGTCATGAGGAATATGGTTTTCAGGTGATTATCACAGGTTCTGAAAGTGATCAGGTGCTTGCTGAACAGATTATTGATAAAGCCCAAGTGGCAAAGCCTGTTTCATTATGTGGTAAAACAAATTTTGGCGTATTAGGTGCTTGTTTTGAGCGTTGTTCTTTGGTTGTTTCTGCGGACTCAGGGCCAATGCATATTGCTTCAAGTGTTGGGACACCTGTATTTGCTTTGTTTGGACCTACAAAGTCTTGGAATACAGCTTCTAGGGGTAAAGGGAAGACGGTTGTTATGCAGGCAGAGCAGGATGATATGAATAATCTTAAACCTGAGGAAGTATTTAAACGAATAAAGGAAGAAACAGACAAACCAGCTTTTAGCTCTTAGCCTTTGGCTAAGGATTTTAATCCTAAAAGCCAAAAGCTAAAAGCCAAAAACTGAGAACTAAAACCATGATTAATAAATCAAAAATCAAACGCATATTAGTGATTAATTTAACGAATATTGGGGATTGTATTTTAACGCTTCCAGTTCTTTCGGTATTGCGTTCAGAAATGCCCGAAGCAAAATTAGATATGATTTGCGGAAAAGTTCCAGTAGCTCTTTTTCAGGGTTCGGATGATATTGATCAATTGTATGTTTATGATAAGCGTTGGTCTTACTGGCAAAAGTGGAAATGGATTTTGGAAATTAGAAGAACCCAATACGATCTAATTGTTGATTTAAGACATACGATGATTCCTGTTTTAGTTCCTTCGAAGTATAAGACGCGCATGCTTAGAACTAAAAATAAATCTGGAGGGTCTGTTCGAGAGAAGCATTTATCTGTAATCAAACACTTTGGTTTTGACATTGGTTTTACAAAACCATTTCCGTTATATGGAGATCTAGAGTTAAAAGAAGTTGATAAACGGTTTAGTGATTTAGGAAATGATTATGCTGTTGTTGTTCCTGGTGCAAATGCTTCTATGAAACGTTGGCCTGAGGAAAGTTTTAAGCAGGTTATTCACTATCTGATTAACGAAAAGAAGTTGAAAGTAGTGTTATTAGGTAGTGAGAATGAAAAAGAATTTATTGATCCTATGGTTGAGAGCTGTTCTTCAGGTGTTGATATAGTTAATGCTGTTGGTAAAACCTCATTAAGAGAAGCAGCAGCAATTCTTTCTAAGGCATGTGTAGTTGTTTCTAACGACTCCGCGATTATGCAAATGGCACAAGAAATGGATGTTAAAACAGTCAGTATTTTTGGTCCGACAAATCCTTGGAAGTATTCAAAACAGGGGGAGAATATTCGAATTGTTCGAAAGGATTTAGAGTGCTCTCCTTGTGAATTGCCTATTTGTAAGTTGGACCGAAGAAAGTGTCTGGATGATTTATCTGCCGAGGAAGTAGAGAAAGAAATAGAACAGCTTTTAGCTTTTAGCTTTTAGCTAAAACAATATCTTTTTTTAATTAACGATGCCAAAAGCCAAAAGCCAAAAGCTAAGAACTTAAAGTTTATTATGAAAAAACAAATCGATTTAAATAAAATTGAACGTATTCTAATTACACGAACGGATCGTATTGGGGATGTTGTTTTGAGTACTCCTGTTATAGAGGCGTTGAGAAAACGTTTTCCTAAAGCAATACTATCCATGATGGTGACTCCTCAGACAGCACCTTTGGTTTCTGGTAATCCTTATCTGGATGAGGTGATTATTTACGATAAAAAAGGAAGCGAACGTTCTTGGCAGGGAACATGGGCTTTTGCGAAGCAATTAAAACGGAAAGATTTTTCATTAGCTATTCATTTACACCCAACCAATCGTTCTCATTGGGTTTCTTATTTAGCAGGAATCCCTGTACGTATTGGTTATCGATATAAGAATTATCGTTTATTAACGCATGCTATTGATCATGCAAAGCAAGAGGGTATTCGGCATGAGGCAGAATATAATTTTGATCTTCTGAAATTAGTAGATGTTCCTGTGCCACAAATAATTAAATCATTTGTGCCTGTTCAAGACCAGGCTCAGTTGGAATGGGAGAAAATCAAATTAGAACATTCATTAAGTGCTAAAGAGTTTTTTGTCATGAACCCCGGGGCCAGTTGTCCCTCAAAGGTTTGGCCGCCCAGTCGTTTTGCTGAGTTAGCCAATGATTTAACACAGAAATATCAAATGCCTGTAGTTCTTGTAGGGAGTAAGGATGAGGAAGCTCTTTCGAACCAGATAAAAGAATGGGTGAATTCAGCACAAGTAATTGTATTAACAGGTAGTTTAAATTTGAGCCAGCTTATATGTGCTTTAAAAGAAGCGCGTCTATTGGTGTCCAATGACACGGGTCCTGTGCATATTGCTGCAGCTGTGGATACGCCAGTAATTTCATTGTTTGGTCGAACTCAGCCAGGGTTAAGTCCAGCTCGTTGGAAACCCTTAGGGGATAAGTCTTTTGTTATTCACAAAGATGTGGGATGTGATATTTGTTATGCTCATGAATGTCCTTATTCTTTTAAGTGTCTAGATGCTATTGAAGTTAGAGAGGTTATGGAAACTATTGAAAAAGCACAAACGTATACTTATTGTTAATCCTTTTGGAATAGGGGATTGTCTTTTTATAACTCCCTTATTGAGAGCTTTAAAAGAACAGGGCTCTGCCGAGAGAATTATTTTATTATTAGGTTCACGCACTAATGAAGTGTTTAAAGAGAACCCTTATGTGTCTAAAACAATTCCAATTGACCGAGGTTGGTTTCGGAAACAAAAATTCTTTTCAAAACTTGGATTTGTTTGGAATTTAGTTAAAGAACTTAGAAAAGAAAAGCTGGATACATTTTTTGATTTTTCTCTTTCTAGAGAATATGGATTTATTGCTTTGTTTTTTCTTTGGATTCCAATGCGAATTGGTTTTAATTACAAAAAGCGAGGTTTGTTTTTAAATCGTCGATTTGATTTATCTGAAGGTTATCAAAAAAAACATGTTATTGAGTATTACTGTGAGTTATTGAAAGCATTAAATATAAAACCAACTTCACAAGAAATGAATTTGTTTTTATCTGAGTTAGAGAAAAGCGAAGCTAAGAAAATTCTGAATGCTGAAGGAATCATTGATGAGCCTTACATTGTAGTGGCGCCTGGTGGCGGGGATTCTTGGGGGAAAGATGCTTACCTAAAGCAATGGCCATCGCAGTATTTTAAGCAATTAACTAATTTGTTGAAGGATCAATTACCAGTAACAAAAATAATTTTATTGGGAAGTCCTTCAGAGCAGGAATTAACGAAAGATTTTAGTATTGATAGTAAGTTTGAGGTAATAAACTGGGTAGGACAAAGAACGTTGAGAGAAAGTTTTTCTATTATTAGTGGGGCTTATATGGTTTTTGCTAATGATGGTGGAATTACGCATGTGACTCGTGCTTTAGGAACGCCTTTAATATCGCTTTATGGGCCTGTGAACCCAGTGGTTTATGGGCCTTATCCTAGTAGTGATCAAACATTGGTTGTTTATGGGAAAGATCTGTCATGCCAACCTTGTTATGGGAAATTTAGATATCAATCGGATTGTGAAACAGGAGCTTGTCTTAAAGAGTTAATGCCAGAAGATGCTGCTGAAAGAATTAAACAGTCTGGAATACTTGAAAATATAAAAACAAGAAAATGTGAAAATAATGTTTAAAAACAAAATTATAATTCTAATACTTTTGGTGTTTACTTCGGGTTGTGCTTTTACGCCTAAAGCAAATTATGAGGTTGTTGGAAAAAAGTCTGTTCAGATTCAGTATGATGACGCTGTGTTTAAAGAAAAGATAAAACAAAATCAAGAATTGATTTATAAACAGAACAAAATAAAAAGATTAGAACCAGGTCCTGATGATTTGTTAGAAGTGGGTGAGCAAATTACAATGAGCATTCGTTGGTGGGGCGTTGAAGCTGGAAAAACAATTATAACTGTTAAAGATCTTGTGGAATTTAATGGAAGAAAAGCTTACCACTTAGAAGCTTTGGCTCAAACAAGTTCAGTTGTGGATTTAGTATTTAAAGTACGGGATGTTCATGAATCTTTTATTGATGCAGAAGATTTGTACACGTTGCTTTATGTGCGTAATGCATCTGAAGGAAGACATCGTTATTATGAATTTTATAATTTTGATTATAAAAATAAGAAAACAAAGTTTAAAGAAATTATTCGTAATCAAGAAAAAGAGTATGGTCTTCCAGAAAAAATGACAGATATTATCTCTGTGGGGTACTGGTTTCGATATAAAGATTTGAAAGTTGGAGATTCTCATCGGGCTATTGTGCATTCGGATCAAAAGAATTATGAGATAACGTTTCATGTTCGAGAGAGAAATGAGTTTAAAGATGAAACAAAACCCTCTGTTTTTGTGATAGAGCCGGAAGTTCGAAAAGGGGACAAAATATACACAAAAGGCAAAGGAAAGGTGTTAATTTCGGATAATTTGGATCGTTTGCCGTTATTAGCCCAAATGAAGGTTGTTTTCGCTGGATCCCTCAATATATTGCTCGAATCCAAGAGAAACATATACAATTCTAAGGGTATTTCTAAGTAATTCTTACCCTATTGAGGATTAGCCTTCTGGGAGGGGAATTTTTACCCCCTTCAGTAGGTAATATACTGTATAATATATGGTTTAAATTTGCGTTATTTAAGGAGCCTACATTAATGGAACTATCCATGGAAGAAAAGCCAATAACTATAGATGAGACAGTAAAATCTCGTTTTTGTGAGATTATTGAAGGGTTCTCAAAAGCTAAAATACTGGTTATTGGAGACTTTATTCTAGATGAGTTTATTTGGGGAGATGTTAATCGAATTTCTCCAGAAGCACCTGTTCCAATCGTTAATGTTAAAGAGCAGTCCTTTATGCCTGGTGGTTCTCTAAACGTTGCTTCCAATATTCAGTGTTTAAAGGGGGAAGTGTTTCCTTGTGGTGTTTTAGGAAGAGATCTTTACGGACGTATGTTAGTTCGGGAAATTAGAAAAGAAGGAATTCATACCGGAGGTATTGTTTACGATAAGGAAAGACCTACTACGTTAAAAACCCGCATTATAGCTCACTCTCAACAAGTTGTTCGGTTTGATCGAGAAAGTATTATTCCTATCACAGAACAAGATGCAAAACAAATAGTCGATTTTGTTGCTAGTAAAATTCAAGATATTGATGTTGTGATTATTGAAGATTACGGTAAAGGCCTTATTACTAAAGAACTTCTTCAAGATGTGATTAAAATTGCTAAAGAACAAAATAAAAAAATTGTTGTTGATCCGAAAGAAAAACATTTCTCTTATTATGAAGGAGTTACAGTTATTACTCCTAATCATCATGAAGCTATTGGTTCTGTTAAAGATAATGAAACTCAAAAATTTAGTATCAAAGAAGTTGGAGAGCGTTTGCTGAAGCAATTAAGTTGTGAAGGCGTTTTGGTGACATTAGGAAAAGACGGAATGGCTTTGTTTGAGAAGAATGGGGATGTCACTAAAATTAATGCTGCTTCACAAGAAGTTTATGATGTTGCTGGTGCTGGAGACACAGTGGTTTCCGTGTTTGCTTTAGCTTTAGCAGCAGGAGCTGATATGAAAGAGGCTGCAATGTTATCCAACTTAGCTGCCGGTATTGTTGTTGCTAAAGTGGGTGTGGCTGTGTGTAAGCCAGAAGAGCTATTGAATACGGTTATGAACGGAAGTACAGTTTAATGAAATCTTTAAAGGTTTTAGGTGTTATTCCAGCGCGTTTAGAGTCAACTCGGTTGCCTAAGAAATTATTACGCACCATTGATGGACGCCCTTTGATTCAGTTTGTTTATGAAAGTGTGAAGAAAGCATCGTTGGTGGATGATGTTGTTGTTGCTTGTGATGACCAAAGTTTAATGGATGTTGTGCAGTCTTTTGGTGGCCAAGCTATTTTGACTTCAAAAGAACATCAAAGTGGTACAGAACGTATTTCTGAAGTAGCGAGTAAAATCGAAGCAGATATTTATATTAATATTCAAGGAGATGAGCCCTTGATGACTAGCGAAAATGTAAATTTGTTAGTGGAACATTTTCGGGATGATCAAAATTTTATAGTGGGTACCTTGGCTGTTAAGAAAACAGGTGAGGAATTTAAAAACCCTAATGCTGTAAAAGTTGTTTTTTCTAAAGATGGTAAAGCGCTTTATTTTTCTCGTTCACCCATTCCTCATTTTCGGGATGATGAAAACAAAACTGATTTTTGGAAGCACTTAGGGATTTACGCTTATCGTGCTGATTTTTGGAAAAAGTTTTCAACGTTGAGTGACTCGTTTTTAGAGCAGAGTGAAAAGTTAGAACAATTACGTTTCTTAGAGAATGGAATTGATTTAAAAGTAATTGAAGTTAATGATGATTCCATTGGAGTAGATACAGAAGAAGATTTTAAGAAGGTTGAAGAAATAATAAAAAAAACGGCTCTTAGCTCTTAGCTTTTGGCTTTTAGCCAAAGGGGAACGTTTTTTGTTTTGAGTTAGTAATGCCAAAAGCTAAAGGCCAAAAGCCAAAAGCTGTTTTTCTGAAAGGAAAAAATCGTGCCAAAACATATTTTTATTACAGGCGGAGTGGTAAGCTCACTGGGTAAAGGTATTGCTGCAGCTTCTATTGGAAAGTTACTAGAAGCTAAAGGCTTTAAAATAGCTATGCAAAAATTGGATCCGTATATTAACGTAGATCCTGGTACGATGAGTCCCTATCAGCACGGTGAAGTTTATGTAACTGAAGATGGTGCTGAAACAGATTTAGACTTAGGTCACTACGAACGATTCACAAACAGTTTTATTAGTAAGTTGAGTAATTCCACTACAGGTCAAATTTACAACTCTGTCATTAACAGAGAGCGTAAGGGCGACTACCTCGGAGCAACTGTCCAAGTTATTCCTCATATCACGGATGCTATTAAAGAACGAATTCATAATGCTTCTAAACAAAAGCGTGTGGATGTTGTTATTTCTGAAGTAGGCGGAACTGTGGGTGATATTGAATCGTTGCCATTTCTAGAAGCTATTCGTCAGTTAAGACATGATATAGGAAAAAAGAATGTGCTGTATATGCATTTGACTTTAGTTCCTTTTATTAAAGCTGCTGGGGAATTAAAAACAAAACCAACGCAACATAGTGTGGGAACTCTTCGAGAAATTGGTATTCAACCCGATATTTTATTATGTCGTGCTGAGAAGAAATTATCTTCGGAATTAAAATCAAAGATTGCTCTTTTTTGTAACGTAGAAAATGAAGCTGTTATTGAAGCACGTGATGTTACTAGTATTTATGAGGTACCTTTAGTTTTTCAGAAGCAGAAATTAGATCAAGTTATTTGTGATTATCTCCATTTAGAAAATAAAAGATGTGATCTCAGCAAATGGAAAAAAGAAGTTTTGGATGTTGCTGTGAATCCAAAATATAACGTTAAGGTTGCTATTGTAGGGAAATATATTGAGTTACAAGATGCTTACAAATCAATTTATGAGGCATTTCGTCACTCCGGTATAGCGAATAATGCGCGTGTGACTGTAAAGAGAGTAAATGCTGAAAACTTAACGGATAAGAAGATTGAGCAATCATTAAAAGATATTGATGGAATATTAATTCCTGGTGGTTTTGGAGATCGTGGAATTGAAGGGAAAATTAAAGCAGTTCGATATGCGCGAGAGAACAAGATTCCTTATTTTGGTATTTGTCTTGGAATGCAATGTGCTGTGATTGAATTTGCTCGGAATGTTATGGGGTTAAAAAATGCTCACTCCACAGAATTTGTTAAAAAGACCGTGAATCCTGTTATTAGTTTGTTAAGTGAACAAAAGAAAGTGAAGGATTACGGGGGTACAATGCGTTTGGGTGCTTCTGTGTGTAAAGTGAAAAAAGGAACATTAGCACATAAAGCGTATAAGACAGATAAGATTTCTGAAAGACACCGTCATCGTTATGAATTTAATAACAAGTTTAAAAAACAGTTCGAAAAATCAGGAATGGTTTTCTCTGGGGTTAATGGCGAAGGAAAGTTAATGGAAATTGTGGAACTAAAAGATCATCCGTGGTTTGTTGCAGGTCAGTTTCATCCTGAGTTTAAATCAAAACCTGATCAAGCTCATCCTTTGTTTCGGGAGTTTATTGCTGCAGCCTTAAAGTACAGAAAATCCATGGGAAAAAATTTATTTAAAAATGGTAATGGCGAAGCTGCTTTAGTTGAGCTAGAAGCTAAAAAAAAACTAAAGAATAATCAGTCCGAACAGAAGAAGCAAAATAAAAAAGAATTGGTTAAGGAGAAACAAAGTGCAAGTAAAGAACCGGTCCTCAGTTAAGAAAGTTACTATTCCTGGAACTTCTATCTCTTTTGGAGAAGAGTCTCAATTAACGGTTATCGCAGGTCCTTGTGTTATTGAGAGTGAAGATAGTGCTCTTAGACATGCTGAGAAGATTTCTGAAATTGCTCGTGAGCAGAATGTGGCTTATGTGTTTAAAGCTAGTTACGATAAAGCGAATCGTTCATCACATAAATCATATCGAGGCCCTGGATTAGAAGAGGGAATTAAAATTTTAAAGAAGGTAAAAGATACTTTTGATCTTCCTGTTTTGAGTGATGTCCACAGTTGCGAAGAATTAGAAGTTGCTGGAGATATTTTAGATATTATTCAGATTCCGGCATTTCTTTCGCGTCAAACAGATTTGCTTCAAGCAGCGGCTAAGACAGGGAAAGTGGTTAATGTTAAAAAGGGTCAGTTTTTAGCTCCTTGGGATATGAAAAACATTATTGAAAAAATTGAGGATGCTGGAAATGAAAATATTCTTCTCACAGAGAGAGGCGTGTCTTTTGGATATAACCAACTAGTCAGTGATTTTAGAGCGATTCCGATTATGAGAGATTTAGGTTATCCCGTTGTATTTGATGCGACTCATTCGGTTCAGCAACCCGGTGGTTTAGGAACTGTTTCTGGTGGAAAAAGTGAATTTATTCCTACGTTAGCGAAATGTGGTGTTGTTTCTGGAGCCGATGCTCTTTTCTTTGAAGTGCATGAAAATCCTAAAGAAGCTTTATCGGATGGACCTAATGCATTTCCGTTAGAACAATTTGCAGAAATGTTAGATGTTTGTAAACGTTTAAGAGAGGTTGTGACAGAGTAAAATTATGGCAGAGAATCAAGTGGAATCTAAACAACTAGAAATCGCACGTCGCGTATTAAGTATCGAATCTGACGCTATTGCAAGATTGCAAGATCGATTAGATGCTCAGTTTGAAACAGCCGTTAATTTGTTGCTGAACTGTACGGGTCGAGTGGTTATTACAGGTATGGGGAAACCTGGGTTTATTGCACGAAAAATTGCAGCTACCTTGGCATCTACTGGAACACCTAGTTTATTTCTTCATCCTGCTGAAGCCATTCATGGGGATTTGGGGATGGTGACCAAAGAAGATGTTGTTATCGCTATTTCTAATAGCGGAGAAACAGAAGAAATTACAAAGTTACTCGATAATATTAAAAAGATCGGAGCCGTGCTCATTGGGCTTACTGGAAAATTAGATTCTACATTAGCCAGGTTATCGGATGTGGTGTTGAATATTGAAATTGATCAAGAAGCCTGTCCTTTAGGTTTGGCTCCTACAGCATCAACAACGGCTGCTTTAGCTATGGGCGATGCGTTAGCTGTTGCGTTATATGAGACACGTGGTTTTAAGTGTGAGGATTTTGCGGAACTTCATCCTGGGGGTAGTTTAGGAAGAAAACTACTTCGAGTAAAAGAGATTATGAGAAAGGATTCAGAGAATCCTGTTGTGGGTGAAAATAAAACAGTTCAAGAAGCTTTGTTAGTGATTACCGAATGTCGTGCTGGAAGTTGTAGTATTACGAACGAAGCAGGTGAGTTGTTAGGAATATTCACCGATGGTGATTTAAGAAGACATCTAGAAAGTCAGGGGGCTGGTTTTCTAGAAAAAAAGATTATCGATGTAGCAACACTTAATCCGTTGAAAATTACGGATGAGAGTTTAGCGACAGAAGCACTACAAATCCTGAAAGAGAAAAAAATAGATGAGTTGCCAGTGGTAGATAATGACAACAAAGCTGTGGGGCTTTTAGATGTGCAGGATCTCTTAAAGGCAGGATTTGTATAAATTAAAAAGTTTAAATTAAAAAGTTAAAACCATAGTTTAAAATTTTAAATTATGGTTTTTTATTTAACATTTTTACTTTTTAATTTATTCTTTTTCGAAGGGAATTTAGAGAATTGAAAAAGAAGCTGTATCGATATCCTTTATATTTGTTGCTGCGTTTTTTTATGTTTGTTTTTGGTTTGTTTCCAAGACGCTTTGCTTTGTTCTTGGCTGCAACATTAGGTTCTTTAGCCTTTACAGTAATAAGAAGAGAAAGAGAAAAAGCTTTAACGCATTTAAGGCAGGTGTATGCTAAACAAAAGTCGGAAGAAGAAATCCGGAAATTAGCACGCCAGGTATTTATTCATTCGAGTAAAGCGGCTGTGGATTGGTTATTACATCCAAGAATTAGTAAAAGTAAATGGGCTGAAATGATTGGTTCTGAGGAAGCAATCAATAAAGCTAAAGAACTTCTTTCTTTAGGAAAAGGTCTAATTGTTGTTACAGGTCATATAGGTAACTGGGAGTTATTGGCTTCAACAATTATTTTATTTATTTCTAAGGGTGCGGCTGTTGGCCGTAGAATTTATTATGAACCTTATAATCGGTTAATTGCGAAACTCCGATTAAGTAAGGGTGTTCATACGGTTTACCGAGATGAATCTCCTCGGCGAATATTGAAGATTTTGAAGCAGAACGAAACCGTTGGTATATTAATGGATCAAGATGTAGATAGTATTGATGGTGTTTTTGTTCCGTTTTTGGGGAAGCTAGCATATACCCCAAATGCCCCAGCAAAGTTAAGTATGACTACTGGAGCGCCAATTCTACCTTGTTTTTTGATTCGAGACGGTTTGAAGTATCGATTTGAAGTTGATGAGCCTATTATTCCTAATCAAGAAGCCTCAATAAAAGAAGATGAGGTGAAGAGAATAACGCTGGCTTGTAATCAAGCAATTGAGAAAAAAATATTAAAATATCCAGAACAATGGGTGTGGATGCATCGAAGATGGAAAACTCGCCCTAGAGTAAATGAGTATGCAACTTAGATTCACGAAGTGAAGCTCAAGTTGTCCATACGAATTTATCCTGAAGGAGCGCGGCCAAGCGCAACTGAAGGATCTCTGGATATTAATAAGCATGTCGAGACAGTTTAGAATTTATATGAAAGGGAAATGCGATGGTTAAACGGTTTATCTTTTTTAGTCTTATGATAGGGCTTCTTTATGTGGGTTCTGTTGTTTTTAAAGTTTATGAAAATAGCAGTGAGCTAGGTCAAAAATCAGATGTTTCTAAAACAACGGAAGCTGCTGAGGAACAAGGGCATAAAGTTTATAGTTTTAGTTTTTCAAAATATGCTACAGACGGAGGTAAGGAATTAGAAATTGATGGAGATTCTGCTGATATATTTACTAGAAAAGTGGTGTTGAATAATATTATTGCTAAAGCCTATGCTGAAGATCAACCCGTAACTTTAACAGCTGATAACGGTGTTTTTGATAAGGGTTCTGGCAAGGTGTTTTTGGAAAAAAATGTTGTTGCAACGACAGAAGACGGAGCACGTCTTATTACAGAAACTTTAAGTATATCTCCACAAGAAAAATATATTGAAACAGAGTCTACAGCAGTAGTAAAGAAAGATAATGTTGATGTTAAGGGGGATGGTGCTTCTGGAGATTCTCAAATTAAGAATGTGAAGTTTAATAAAAATGTTACAGTCGTGATTTCTGGTGATGAAGATGAAGGTGGTAATCCAGGCCCTTCAACAACAATTACTTGTGATGGACCTCTGGATATTGATTATGATAAAAATATTGCCCGATTTTATGATAATGTGATTGCAACAGATAAACGGGGAACATTGATGGCGGATCGTATGGATGTTTATTACAATAAAGTCACACGTGGAGTTGCAAAGATTGTTGCTACTGGAAATGTTATTATTCAGGACGAAAGTGGTAATGAAACGTATAGTGATAGTGTGATTTATTTAGCTGAAGAAGGACGTGTTATTTTGGGTGGAAACACTGAAGCGTTATATTTTATGGGAAGTGACTCTGAAGGACTTAACGGCTTTGACAGTGTTTTAGGGGGTTCTTCCAAAGAATCTGAAACAATAGATTCTGATGTTATTGTCATTCCGTAAACGTGTCATCCCTGCGAAAGCAGGGATCTCTGTTAATAGATTCCTGCTTTCGCAGGAATGACAAAGCGAGAAAAGAGCGTATATGTATTTATTAGAGACCAAAGGATTAGTTAAGGCTTATAAAGGAAGAAAGGTTGTTAATCAGGTTTCGATTAATATTAAACCTGGCGAAATTGTTGGATTGCTTGGCCCTAACGGTGCCGGAAAGACAACATCCTTTTATATGATTACGGGTGTGATTAAGCCAGAAGAAGGAGAGATCTATTTTAGAGGAGATAATATAACCAATCTTCCTATGTATAAACGATCTCGTTTAGGTGTTGGGTATTTATCGCAAGAGCCTTCTATTTTCCGCAAATTGACTGTAGAAGAAAATATTATGGCTATTTTAGAAACATTGGATATCACGCGAAAAGAAAGAGAGACACGTTTAAAGAAATTACTTCAAGAGTTAGATATAACTCATTTAGCGAGGAACAAAGCCTATACACTTTCAGGTGGAGAACGTCGTCGACTTGAGATTACAAGAGCTTTGGTTACTAGCCCATCTCTAATTCTTTTAGATGAACCTTTTAGTGGTGTAGATCCAATTGCTGTATTTGAAGTTCAGAAAATTTTATTACGATTAAAAACCCAACGGTTAAGTATATTATTAACGGATCATAATGTTCGTGAAACATTGGCTATTACCGACCGTTCTTATATTATTGCTGATGGAGAAATTTTAACTTCTGGAAATTCAAAATTTTTAGCCACAGATAAAAAAGCAAGAGACATTTATCTTGGAGAAAAGTTTCAGTTGGCTTAGGGACGGTTCTGGACTTTCTAGAACCGTCCCTGTTTGCCCACATAAAATTAGGAGGCCTTAACATGCAAATTTCTGTAACAGGTAAACGACATTTAGAACTGCCCGAGGGAATTAAAGATTATATTGAAGATAGACTGCATAAGATTCAGCGTTTCTTCTCTAGTATTGATGAAGGACATGTTGTGCTAAAAACAGAGAAGTATTTAAATACAGCAGAGGTTTCTGTTAGCGGAAAAAACATTCATCTTTACGCCGAAGGAGCTAGTGATGAAAATTTATTTGTTGCAATGGATAGAGCTTCTGACCGAGTTGAGATTCAGCTTAAAAAACAACGAGATAAGATGTCAGAGCATAAAGCTCCTCGGACTTCAGAGCTTATTGAAAATGAAGAAAAATTAAATAATAAAAATTCTGAAGATGATGAGTTAATTCCTGAAATGTATGACATTAAGCCAATGAGTTTAGAAGAAGCTAGTATGCAGTTTAAGATAACGGAAGAAGAGTTTTTAGTTTTTCAAAATTCTAAAACAGAACAAGTGAATGTTATTTTTAAGAATAAAGATGGAAACATGGGTTTGATCGAACCAGATGGTGGTAAATAGAACTCGTTTCGCAAATCCTGCCTGACGTCGGAAAAAGATAAGTTGCAGCTTGCTGCATTGCTTCTCTTTTCCCTTTGGCCTATGGCTGGACTTGCGAAACCAGTTCTTAATTTTTTTTATTAACTTACAAGTAAGAAATGAATAGGAGAGTGGAAATAAATGAATATTTCAGATATCTTAGACGCTCAGTCGATTGTTACCGATATTCAAGCGACAGACAAGGAAGGAATTTTACAGGAACTTGTTGGTCATTTAGCAAAAGTGAAAGATCTTGGCGATAAAAAGGCTATTGTTAAGTCGCTTATTGAAAGAGAGAATTTGGGCTCTACAGGTATTGGCCAAGGGATAGCTATTCCTCATGGGAAAACTGATAAAATATCAGAAATCTCAGCTTGTTTAGGAATAAGCAGACAGGGCGTTAATTTTGATGCTCTTGATGGAGAGCTTGTTTATATATTCTTTCTACTTGTTGCTCCAAAAGACTCTGCTGGTCCTCATTTAAAAGCCTTAGCAAAAATTTCACGTCTTCTTAGAGATGATTATTTTTGTAAGCTTTTGAGAAATTCAGATTCTGAGAAAGATATTTTTGACTTAGTTGTCCAAGAAGAAGTTAGAAGGTCTTAATCTTTAGAGATTACTATGGCTAAAAATGTACTAGTAAAAAATCTTTACGATTCCGTTAAAGATCCACTGAAATTGAAGCTTAGCACCCCTGGGAATTTTTTTAATAAGCGAATCAACTCTACAGAAGTGCATCGCCCAGGTCTTGCTCTTGCGGGATTTTTTGATTACTTTTCATCTGATCGTGTTCAGATTTTGGGTAGGACAGAGGTCTCTTATATTAAGATGCAAAAGTCTAATAAGGATTTTGAAAAAAGATTAAAGAAATTTTTTAGTTATAAGATGCCTTGTATTATTGTGGCTAAAAACTTAAAAGTAGCACCTGTTTTCTTAGAATATGCGCGTCGTTATAAAGTTCCTATTTTTCGCTCACCATTAAAAACAACAACTTTAGTTAGTAAAATAACCCTTTATATAGAAGACGCTTTAGCGCCTAAAACGCATGTGCATGGTACACTTTTGGATGTTTATGGTGTAGGAACTTTGTTGTTGGGTAAGAGTGGTGCTGGAAAATCTGAGACCGCTTTAGAGCTGGTACAGCGTGGGCAGAGATTGGTTGCGGATGATAATGTTGAAGTTAAACTAACTCCTGGGGATGTTCTTATTGGTTTTTCTAGCCAGGTCATTCGACACCATATGGAAATAAGAGGCTTGGGTATTATTGATATGATGTCCCTTTTTGGTGTTGGAGCAGTTAGAAATCAAAAAAGAATATTGTTAGCAGTAACATTAGAACATTGGGATAAAAATGTAGAGTATGAACGCGTAGGTTTAGCGGATAAAACGATTGATATCCTAGGGGTTTCACTCCCTCATTTAGTTATACCTGTTATACCAGGAAGAAACATTCCTGTACTTGTTGAAGTTGCAGCACTAAATCAACGATTGAATCGAATGGGTATTAAAAGTGCTGAACGATTTAATGAAGATTTAATCAAGCAAATTGCCGAAGGTAATGCGTCAGATTAACAAAAACAGCTTTTAGCTCTTGGCTTTTAGCCATCCTTGGTTAAAAAACATCATTTGTTTTAAGCCAAAAGCCAAAAGCCAAAAGCTAAAAGCTAAAAGCTAAAAGCTAAAAGCAGAGGTTTTTATATGAATTTTTTTAAATGGTTTTATCCTGGAATGGGTGTTAAACGTTGGGTGTTTCTTTGTTCTTTAGGATTAAGCCTTTTAGTTCTAGTTGCTTTGGGTGCTGTGAGAAATATGTCACACACGAATTTAGTTTTATCTTCTTTTTTGACAGCTGTATTAATCATTGGTGTTTTTTTAGTTGTTGTTGCTGTTAAGAATATGTTGAGAACATTTGTAAGAGCATTAATGCCTAAAGAAAAAGAAGAAGAGCTGGTGGATATTGTTTATCAAAGTCGTAATGATCGAGCTTTAGAACGTGCTCCACGAGCAGTTGTTGTAGGTGGGGGAACAGGGTTAAGTGTTCTTCTTCAAGGATTAAAGCAGTTTACAACCAATATTACAGCGGTAGTGACCGTGACGGATACGGGTGGAAGTTCAGGACGTTTAAGAGATGAGATGGACATGCTTCCTCCAGGGGATATTCGAAACTGTCTTGTGGCATTGGCAGATCAAGAGCCTTTGATGGGACAGTTGTTTCAATACCGATTTGAAGAAGGTGATGGTCTTAAAGGGCATAGTTTTGGAAACTTATTTATCACGGCATTATCAAAAATTACTGGAGATTTTGACCAAGCAGTAAAAGAATCCAGCAAAGTATTAGCCATTAGAGGAAGGGTAATCCCTTCTGTATTAGATAAGGTTTCTTTAGTAGCGCGTTTTGAAGATGGAACAACTGCTGAGGGAGAAACAAATATAACTAAAGAAAGAAAGGCTATTCGAACTTTGGAGTTGAAGCCTGAAAATTGTCAGGGAGCAGAAGAAGCTTTAGCAGCTATTGATAATGCAGATATTATTATTTTAGGTCCTGGTAGTTTATATACGAGCATTTTACCTAATCTTTTGGTCTCTGATATTCAAGAAAAAATTTTAGAGTCAGATGCTTACAAAGTTTATATTGCTAATGTGATGACTCAACCAGGGGAGACAGAGAATTTCTCATTGTCAGATCATGTGAGGGTGCTTACGGAGCATACATCACCAAAGCTAATTGATTGTTGTTTTGCCAACAATGGAATAATCCCTGAGTTGTTATTAAAGCAATACCAAAAGCAAGATGCTGATGCTGTTGTACTAGATACAGAGAAAGTTTTTAAAATGGGACATGATGTTGTTTTAGGAGATTTTGTTCATGTGGATGGACAGATTCGTCATAACTCCACTAGTCTTTGTGAAGCAATATTTGAAAAATATGGAGCGATTAAGAATAATAATGAAAAGCAATTCGAAAAAATCTCATAAAGAAGATTGTGTTGAAAAAAAAGTTGTTATTAAGAATGAGCTAGGACTTCATGCTCGGCCAGCAGCTTTGTTTGTTCAAACGTCAAGCAAATTTGAATGTGAGATTTTTGTAAAAAAACAAAAAGAAGACCAAGAGGTTAACGGCAAGTCTATCATGGGATTAATGATGTTAGCTGCTGGTCCAGGAACACATTTAGTTTTAAAAGCAAGTGGCGCTGATGCAGAAGATGCCCTTAGCGAATTAGAAAAGTTAATTGACAGTAAATTCGGAGAGTAGATAAATATGAAAACCTTAAAAGGGATTGGAGTTTCCCCGGGTGTTGTTATTGGAAAGGTTCGTCTTTTAAAGACAGATAAAATTGATGTCCCTCGTACAGAGATTGACGAATCTTTGATTCCTAATGAAATTGCTCGATTTGAAGATGCTCTAACAAAAACTCGTGCGGAACTATTAGGGATTCGAAGAAAAATATCGGATGAGATCGGAAGAGAACATTCGGATATTTTTAATGCACATTTGTTAATTTTAGAAGACCGTACTTTGATAGAAGATGTTATTAATCAAATTAAAACAGAATTGGTTTCTACCGAGTATGCATTTAGTATTGTCCTTCAGCGTTATCTTCACGCGTTTACTCAAATTGATGATGAGTACTTAAAAGAACGTATTGCGGATATTCATGATATTGGAAAACGAATTATTCATCATTTAACTCTTCAAGAGAGAGAATCTTTAGTGGATCTTAAAGAGCAGGTTATTGTTGTCTCTCATGATTTATCTCCTTCAGATACAGCAACTATGGACCGGAAAAATGTGATTGGATTCACAACAGATATTGGTGGTCCAACATCTCATACTGCTATTATAGCGCGTTCTATGGAAATCCCAGCTGTGGTTGGTTTAGATCATATTAGTAGTGAAGTTCAGGATGGAGACAAGTTGATTATTGATGGGACTCATGGAATTATTATTGTGAATCCTGATCAAAGTACTATTGAAAAATATCTTTCTGAAGGAAAGAAGTTTGCTACTTATATTTTAGAGTTAGAAAAATTAAGAAATCTTCCTGCTCAAACTCTTGATGAGCATCGCGTAGAATTGTCTGCTAATATCGAATTTCAGGATGAGATTTCATCGGTTATTTCTCATGGTGCTGAAGGAATAGGTCTTTATCGAACAGAATATTTTTATATGAACCGTTCGGATTTGCCTACAGAAGACGAACAGTTTGAAGCTTATAAGCAAGTAGCAGAACAAATGGAAGATAAGCCTGTTATTGTTCGAACACTTGATTTAGGAGGGGATAAATTTATATCTTCTTTAGATGTAGCCAAAGAAATGAATCCCTTTTTAGGTTGGCGTGCTATACGGTTTTGTTTAACCCGTGTAGATATTTTTAAAGTTCAGTTAAGAGCTATCTTAAGAGCAAGTAGTTTTGGTAAGTTAAAGATAATGTATCCTTTAATTTCAACATTAGAGGAAATTATTAAAGCTAATGAGATTTTAGAAGAGTGTAGGAAAGAACTGAAAAAAGAAGGCGTTTCTTTTGATGAGGATATGGAAGTTGGTGCAATGATTGAAATTCCTTCTGCTGCAATCACGAGTGATATTTTAGCTAAAGAAGTAGACTTTTTTTCGATTGGTACTAATGATTTGATTCAGTACTCATTAGCTGTGGACAGGGTTAATGAAAAGATTGCTTATCTTTATCAACCGACACATCCTGCTATATTAAAATTAATTCGTCTAACAATTGAGAATGCCCACAAAAATAATATCTGGGTAGGTGCTTGTGGTGAAATGGGTGGTGATCCCATTTCATCTTTATTGCTTTTAGGTATGGGCGTGGATGAGATTAGCATGAGCCCCTTTGTTTTGCCTAAAATTAAGAAGGCTATCCGAGCTGTTAAGTTTGAGGATATTAAGAATCTTACAGATGAATTACTTAGTAACTTTGATACAGCAAAGGCTATTCAGGAAGCTGCCTCAGACAGGATTGAACAACTGATACCTGGTTTTAAAGAAGAGTATTTGGCCTAAAATCAGCGTTTCTAGAGGGTTTCTGAGCCCATCTAAGTCTTTATCAACAAAAGAGATAAAAGCTTATTATTTGGCCTATTAACCCTATATTTCGATCTATTTTCTTCTTGGTTCAATACCTAACCAATGATAAAATACCCGACTTACCTAGCTTGTTTTCCTAGAAATAGGTGCTATAGTTACACGAATACTTAAAGAGTATATAGAGTTTAAAAATTTTTAAGGAGAATCTAATTATGAGTAATGAGTCAGTACTTGAAAGTAAGGGGGGAGTTGCTTTGAATGAATCTTCCAATTCAGATGTGAAATTAAGAAATCTATTTACATCAGAGTCCGTTAGTGAAGGACATCCCGATAAAATGTGTGATCAAATTTCTGATGCCATTTTAGATGCTATTTTTGAACAAGATCCTAATGCTAGAGTTGCTTGTGAAACATTAATCACAACAGGTTTAGTAAATGTGTCTGGTGAAATTACAACTACGGCAACAATTGATATTCCTTCAATCGTGAGAAATACGGTTAAGGAAATTGGTTACACCGACGCTAAGATGGGTTTTGATTACAAAACATGTGCTGTTGTTCAAACAGTTCAAACTCAATCTCCTGATATTGCAATGGGTGTAGATACAGGTGGAGCAGGTGATCAAGGTATGATGTTTGGTTATGCAACTGACGAAACAGAAGAGTTAATGCCTCTTCCTATTCAACTTTCTCATCAACTTGTACGTGAATTAGCTAAATTAAGAAAAGATGGAACTCTTTCTTACCTTAGACCCGATTCTAAATCTCAAGTTACTTGTGAATATGAAAATGGTGTTCCTGTTCGTGTTGATACGGTTGTTCTTAGTACACAGCATGATGCCGAAGTAGACCAGAAGACCATTGAAAATGATATTAAAGAAAAATTAATTCCTGCTGTTATCCCTGAAAAATATCTTGATGAAAATACCCGTGTTTTGGTAAATCCAACAGGACGTTTTGAAATTGGTGGGCCTCATGGAGATACCGGACTCACGGGAAGAAAAATTATTGTAGATACTTATGGTGGTGTTGGTTCTCATGGTGGAGGAGCTTTTAGTGGAAAAGATCCTTCTAAAGTGGATCGTTCAGCTGCTTATTTTGCTCGCTACGTAGCAAAGAACATTGTTGCTAGTGGTTTAGCAAACAAATGTCAGATTCAAGTAGCTTATGCTATTGGTGTTCGGGAGCCTGTAAGTATTATGGTTAATACTTATGGAACCGGTAAAATTGAAGATTCTGTAATTGCACAAAAAATTGCTGAGATTTTTGATTTCACACCTAATGGCATTATCGAAAAACTTCAACTAAAGAGACCTGTTTTTAAGCAAACAGCCGCTTATGGACACTTTGGTCGCAGTGAAGAAGGTTTTACTTGGGAAGTATTAGATAAAGTTGAAGAACTTAAAAAGTTGTTCTAACGATTAAAAATATTCAGTTATATTTTTCAAAAGGTGACAGTCATTAAATAATGATTTGTCACCTTTTGTATGTTTGACAGTAAAAGAAAATGGCTAAAATATTTTAGCTGTTAATTCGAAAGGAGAAAGCAATTGAAACATCATGTTAAAGATATTAAATTAGCGGCAATGGGAAAAGATAGAATGGAGTGGGCGTTTAAAAGTATGCCTGTATTAAGTCAAATTAGAGATAGGTTTATTAAACAAAAGCCATTAAAAAATGTTCGTGTTGGTGCTTGTTTACATGTAACCACAGAAACAGCAAATTTGATGAGAGTATTAAAAGATGGGGGAGCTGATGTTACTCTTTGTGCTTCTAATCCATTAAGTACCCAAGATGACGTAGCAGCTAGCTTGGTAAAAAATTACGGAATTCCTACTTTTGCGATTAAGGGTGAAAATAATAAAACTTATTACTCTCATATCAACGAAGTACTCGACCGTAAACCTCAAATGACAATGGATGACGGTGCAGACATCGTTTCTATTTTACATTCTAAGAGAAAAGATTTATTGAAGTACATCATTGGTGGAACAGAAGAAACCACAACAGGTGTTATTCGTCTTAGAGCATTAGAAAATGATGGTCTATTAAATTACCCAATCATTGCTGTTAATGATGCAAAGACAAAACATTTCTTTGATAACCGTTATGGAACAGGACAATCTACGTTAGATGGTATTATCCGAGCTACCAATCTTTTGATTGCTGGTTTAACCGTTGTTGTTATTGGTTACGGATGGTGTGGGCGTGGAGTTGCTAAAAAAGCAAAAGGTCTTGGTGCTAACGTTGTTGTAACCGAGGTTGACCCACTTAAGGGTATCGAAGCTGTATTAGATGGTTATAGCGTTAAAACTATTTCTGAAGCAGCTAAAGTCGGTGATATTTTCATTACTTTAACGGGTAATTTAAATGTAATCCGAAAAGAACACTTTTCTAAAATGAAAAGTGGTGCGGTTGTTTGTAATTCTGGTCACTTTAATGCTGAAATCGATCTTCCTGCTTTAAAGAAATTATCAGTAAAGAAAAGACTGATCCGTGGAATTATTGATGAATACACATTAAAGAATAAGAAAACCGTTTGTGTTCTTGCTGATGGTCGTTTGATTAACTTATCTGCTGCTGAAGGGCATCCTGCTTCAGTAATGGATATGTCTTTTGCAAACCAAGCATTATCTGCGGAATACATGATTAAGAATGCTAAGAAGTTAGAGAAAAAAGTTTATGTTGTACCTAAAAACATTGACGAAAATATTTCTCGATTAAAACTAAAAGCTATGAAGGTTGGTATTGATACCTTAACAAAAGAACAGGTTCATTACCTTTCTTCTTGGAATATGGGAACTTAATAAAACGGCTTTTAGCTTTTAGCAAAAATATTCATGATAAAAAAAGGCCCTGTTCTTTAATTAGAACAGGGCCTTTTTTTATGCCAAAAGCCAAAAGCCGCTATTATCTATTAGCCGTTTCTAGAAAGAATACGGAAGCGGAACCAAACAGAGTAGGAACTATCCAGGCCGCAATAGGTGGCCAGAGTACGCCAGAATTCCCTAAAGCCAGTGCTATGGCTGTAAGAAAATGAAAGCCTAACACAACAAGGAAGCACTTTGAAAGATTGATCGCAAAAAGTTTTCTTTGAGCTGTTCCGGAAAGTAAGGGCACTGCTATCAGAATCATAACAAGACTATGCCATGGAATAGCTAGTTTGTTGTTAAGTTCTACCTCTTCAGCATTTAATTTAAATTGATGTTCTTTTAAACGTTCGATTTGGCCTTTAAGTTCTTTGTAACTAAGAAAAACACCTTCTCGGCTAGTTTCTATGAGTTCTTCTGGAGTTACCTTTAGTTCGGGAGCATTCAATTCAGCAACCATCTGAGGTTCTCCAATAATTCTTCCTTGATCATTCATTTCATAGGCAGTAACAAATTTTAAATCCCATGTACCATTATTCCAAGTAGCTTCTTTTGCGACTAATTTCTTTTCAGCTTTTTTATCGGAGTTTAAATAAACAATAACAATATTTGTAGCAATGTTTTTCTTTGTTTCTAAAGACTGAAGGTAATAGAGTTGGTTGTCAGGACTAAAATAAGTAACATCGTAGAGAGTTAGCCCCTGTTCTTTTCCTTTATTTTTTTCTATTTGTGAGATTTTAATGTCTTTTGCCACAAGGTAGGTTTTGGGAACCACTCGGTCATTAACAACAAATGTTAGGATACCAATGACTAACCCCACATACAAAAGAGGGACCATAATGCTTTCTATGTTCATCCCAGCAGCTTTCATGGCAAGCATTTCATTATGACGATTAAAATTAAATAGAATAAATATGGTTCCAAGCAGTGTGGCCCAAGTGATTGTTTGTGAAAAAGCGACAGGAACAATATTAAGATAATATTGAAAGATATAAATATTTTTGGTGTTATTTTTAAGCATTTCATCCAAATTATCAAATACATCTGCAATAATAAAAAACATAATAAGACTAATAGAGCAGAAGACAATAGGGATTACTAATTCTCGAATCATGTACCGGTCTAAAATTTTCATAGTATTTATTGTGTGCGAGCCAGGGTAAGTACTGAAACTTTTCTGGCACCATTTTCCTTTAATTTTTTAGCACAAGCTTGAACTGTAGAGCCTGTGGTGATGACATCATCAATAAGAAGAATCCATTTTCCATCAATAGAAGCTTTGGGTCTAATATCAAATGCTTCTAGCGTATTTTTAAGGCGTTCCTTTCGACTGAGCCAGCTTTGAGGTTTGTGACTCTTGTTCCGCACTAAAACATCATTCCTAATTGGGGCGTTTAATTCTGATGAGACTATCTTAGCAAGTAAAAGTGATTGATTGAACTTTCTTTCTTGAAGGCGTTTTTTGTCTAATGGAACAGGAATTAGGGTGTCAGGTATAGCGTTATCAGCCCATTGTTGTTTTATGTGTCGTTTTAACTTTTTTCTAAAGATATCCAAGATCCAAAATTTTCTATGAAATTTGACTTCATGAATTATTTTCTTAAACTTTTCTTCATATCGAAATAGAGTAAGCATTTCATCAAAGGCGTAATGTTTTCTCTTACAATAAGAACATTTGTGAGTCTGCTTTCCATAAGGGGCTAGTTCAATGCCGCAACCAGTACAAGCAGGTGGTTCAATGTTTTTTAATAAGGTAAAGCAAGATCGGCAGATAGACTCTTCGGTAAGAAGAAGAGCATTTTTGCAGATCTGGCAATCTTCGGGATAAGTCCAACGAAGAAATGACTTAAATAGCATGTGTGAGTAAAATAATGTCCGTTGCATAAGCCCACTAATATACACGAATACACAAAAACTTGAAAGGGAGAAAGGGAGAAGAGGAGAAAGGGAGAAAAGACCTGTCAATTCTCCAATTCTCAGTCTCTCCGGTTTGTTTCTTTTAATTTGACAAGTTATTGTCACTGGATATAATACGTCACATCAAAAGGAGTGATTATCTTGACAAAAGTTAAAGTTGGAGACAATGAGAGCTTAGATAGAGCATTACGTCGCTTAAAAAAGAAGATTGAAAGAGAAGGTATTCTTAAGATCTTAAAGCAGCGCAAGCACTATGAAAAGCCCAGTGAGATCAAACGACGTCAGAAGCGTAATTCTGCTAAAAAAAAGACGCTTCAGGCCAGCTAATTTAAGCCAAAAGGAGCCTGTCTCCTTTTGGCCTTTCTATTCCATCCCCAATATAGACCTCAAACTGAACCTATGCTATCATACCCCTCTTTTAGGCCATAAACTGTGTATTTAAGGAGTATTAAGTGAAATACCAAGCCCCTAAGGGAATGTCTGATATCGTGCCACAAGAAGTAGCTAAATGGCAGCATATAGAGGATGTTTCTAGACGTATATTTAAGCGATATAACTTTAAAGAGATTAGAACTCCCATTGTGGAATCTCTAGGTTTATTTCAACGGTCTATTGGGCAAGAAACAGATATTGTTCAAAAAGAGATGTTTCAGTTTCAAGACAGGGGTGGTCGAGATTTAGTGCTTCGACCCGAGTTTACGGCTTCTGTTGTTCGTGCTTATATACAAAACCAATTAAAAGAGGGAAAGCTTTATTACATGGGACCTAGTTTTCGTGCTGAGCGTCCTCAAGCAGGTAGATATCGTCAGTTTCATCAGATTGGAGCTGAGTTTTTAGGCGCTAAGGGAGCAGAGGACGATGTTGCTTTGCTTACCTTAATGATGGATTTAATTGAAGGTTTAGGGGTTCAAAAACATAAATTAGAAATTAATACTCTTGGTTGTAAACAATCGAGAGAAGCGTTTCAGAAAAAATTAAGGGATTATCTATCGAAATATGAATCTAAGCTATCCGAAGATAGTAAAAGACGTCTTCAATCCAATGTGATTCGAGTTTTAGATTCTAAAGATGAAAAGGATCAGAAGATTATTGCTGAGGCACCGACTGTTTTAGATTCTTTATCTGAAGACTCCTTAGAACATTTTAATCAAGTGCAAGAGCAATTAAAGCAGAGAAACATCCCATTTACAGTTAATCCAAGAATTGTTCGTGGTTTGGATTATTATAATGATGTTGTCTTTGAAATTGTTCATCCTGAGTTAGGTGCTCAAAGTGCTATTGGTGCGGGTGGTCGATACGATGGGCTTATTGGTGAGTTAGGGGGGCATAAAGGAACCGGCGCTTGTGGATTTGCCTTAGGATTTGAACGTATGTTAATGGCCTTAGATGGAGAAGGTTACTTTAGTCAAAATAAGAGTTCTCAGAAATCAAATTTGGTTTATGTTTGCGTTTTAGGTGAGAATAGTGAGATTGACGAAGAAGCTTTAAAGATTCAAACACTTCTTCGCCAAAATGATTTTTCGGTAGAAGAGATCTCATCAGATAGAAAAGCAATTAAGAAACATTTTCAAATAGCGGATCGCTTAGGAGCTGCTTTTGTTATTGTTATTGGAGAAGATGAAATTAAACAGAACCAACTTTCTGTCAAACAAATGGAAACAGGAAATCAAGAAATGGTAGACAGAGCGGAAATAGTTAATTATTTGAAAGGAAAGTGAAACTAGTTATGCCAAAAGAAAATTTTGAAACACAAATGCGAACACATCATTGCGGAGAACTAACAAAAGATAATTTGAATCAAGAGGTTTCTCTGTGTGGTTGGGTAGATACCCGAAGAGATCATGGCGGTTTAATCTTTATTGATTTGAGGGACCGTTGTGGAGTTACTCAATTAATCTTTAATCCTGAAACAAGCAAAGAAATTCATTCTCAAGCGGAAAAGTTAAGAACAGAGTATGTGATTCAGGTTAAGGGCCAAGTCGTTAGTCGTCCTGAAGGAACTATTAATCTAAAGTTAACTACAGGAGAAATTGACGTAGAAGTAAGTGAATTAAATTTATTAAATGAATCAGAAGTACCTCCTTTTGAAATATCAGAAGATGGTTATATTTCTGATGACGTTCGTTTGAAGTATCGATATTTAGATCTAAGACGCAAAACTATGGTGAAAAACTTAGGATTTCGATATAAGGCATCAAAGTTTATTCGAGATTATTTAGATAATTTGGGGTTTCTTGAAGTAGAAACACCTTACTTAACAAGAAGTACTCCTGAAGGGGCTAGAGATTACTTGGTTCCCAGCCGTTTACAGGAAGGTGAGTTTTACGCGTTACCTCAGTCGCCTCAGCTTTTCAAACAAATGCTTATGGTGTCTGGTGTGGATCGTTATTTTCAATTAGCCCGTTGTTTCCGAGATGAAGATTTAAGAGCAGATCGCCAACCTGAGCATACGCAGGTGGACATTGAGATGTCTTTTGTTGAGGAATCAGATATTACAGATATGATTGAAAAAATGATCTCAGGAATTTTTGAACAACTGCTGAATAAAAAGATTGAGCTTCCTTTAAGACAAATTCCCTATGATGAAGCCATGAACTGTTTTGGTTCGGATAAACCTGATTTACGTTTTGAACTTCAGCTTAACGATGTGGGGTCATTTTATAAAGATACTGAGTTTAAAGTTTTTAAAGATGTCTTAGGTCAAGATGACGGATGTATTAAAGCTATTGTTGTTCCTGGAGGAGCGTCCTTTTCTCGTAAAGACTTTGATGATATGACTAATTTTGTAAAAGATTTTGGTGCTAAAGGGTTAGTTTGGATCAAACATTCTGAAGAAGGTGTTTGGGAATCTCCAATTTTAAAATTTATTGGAGAAGACAGTTTAAATCAAATTAAACAAAAATTATCTATTTCTGTTGGTGATGCTGTTCTTATGGTTGCTTCAGATTGGTACACAACATGTGTTTCCTTAGGCGCTCTAAGAGGCTATTTAGCAAATAAATTAAAACTAATTCAAGAAGGAGATTATAAGCTCGCTTGGGTAGTAGACTTTCCTTTGTTTGATTATAGTGAAGAAGAAAAACGTTACGTTGCTTTACATCACCCTTTTACAGCACCTAAAGATGAAGATATTGAAAAGTTAGAATCAGCTCCTTTAGAGGCTCGAGCCAAGGCCTATGATCTTGTTTTAAATGGAACAGAGATTGGTGGGGGAAGCATTCGTATTCATGATTCTAAAGTTCAATCTACGGTATTTAATAGCTTAGGAATTGAAAAGCAAGAAGCACAAGAAAAATTCGGGTTTTTACTGGATGCCTTAAAATTTGGAGCTCCTCCCCACGGAGGTATTGCTTTAGGATTAGATCGTTTAGTAGCGCAGCTTTTGGGCACAGAATCTATTCGAGATGTTATTGCTTTTCCTAAAACTCAAAAGGGTACTTGTTTGTTAACAGATGCTCCTTCAGAAGTAGCTCAAAAACAATTGAAAGAATTACACCTAAAAACTGAGGTTAAACCAGTGAAGTCTGAGGGTGGAAAATAAGCAATGATTTAAGTTGTAGCACTGTGATTTTGGCTCTTGAGTCTAAGCCCTCTGTTATAATTTATACGATGAGGTATTATTATGAAAAGCTCGTCTGAGAAGGTTAGTAAAGTACTAAAACTAAATTCGGATGAAGAAGCAATAAAGCTGTTTGGTTCTTTGGATGAAAATCTGCGTTTTGCTGAAAATGAATATTCAGTAAGAATATCCGCTAGAAATCATCGTTTGACCATTAGTGGTACTAAGTCTGATGTAGAGCAAGCCTTGGCATTTTTTGAAGAGAAGTTATCCAATCTTAGAGTTTCTTCACAGCGTGTTTCTATTCAAAATTCAGAATCAAAATCTAAAGATAATAAAGGTTCTTTTGGGCATTTACAGTATTACCATAAGGGAAAGATAATCAAAGCCAAATCAAAATTGCAGGCAGATTATTTAGAAGCAATGGCTAAATATGACATTGTTATGGGGATTGGACCTGCCGGAACGGGAAAAACGTATCTTGCTGTAGCTCATGCCATTGATTGCCTTAAAAAAAGACAGGTTGCTCGAATTATTTTAACGCGTCCTGCTGTTGAAGCTGGTGAGAGTTTAGGCTTTTTACCCGGAGATTTAATTGCAAAGATTGATCCTTATCTAAGACCTCTATATGATGCTCTTTATGAAATGTTGGATTCTGAAGAGGTTCAAAAATATATAGAAAAGGGAATTATTGAGGTTGCCCCTTTAGCTTATATGAGAGGAAGAACTCTTAATGATGCTTTTGTTATATTGGATGAAGGACAAAATACGACTCATGAACAAATGAAAATGTTTTTAACTCGAATGGGACAATCAACAAGGGTTATTGTTACTGGAGACGTTACTCAAGTTGACTTACCAGGAGGAAAAAAGTCAGGTTTAATCGAGTGTCAAAAGATTTTAAAGGCAATTCGTGGGATAAAATTTATTCATTTAAAAGACCAAGATATTGTGAGACACCAGTTAGTTAGAGATATTGTAAAGGCGTATAATAAACATGATGTTTAAAAATAAATTTTCAGTTTCTTATCTTCCTAAGTTAGTTATTTTTTTATTTTCCTTCCTTATTATTGGTTTTCTGCTTTCTTTTCATCACACTCAAGATTCTTTAGATATTACTCTTAAAGAAGGTTTGCCTGCACCAAAAACAATGTATGCTCCCTTTGATTTTTCTTATATGGATGAGAAGGCAACAGAAGAAGCTAGAAGAGCGGCTGTTTCTATTGTCCCACCTGTGTATGAATTTGAAGAAAATATACTTACGGATGCTATTCAAAAAGTTTCTAATTTTATGGCTCAAGTAAAAGAAATAAAATCTAAGGAAGAAGGTGGGTATGGACCTTATACGTATGAAAGTTTTATCTCTTCATTGAGCATGGCAGAGATTAAGGCTTTAAAAGATGAGGAAGACTTGGCTCTTTGGGAATTAGAGATTAGAAATATTATTAATGAAGCATTTAGACAGGGGATTATTACAACACAAGACAAATTTATGTTGTTATCTCAACGTTGGAATCGAGTATTGCTGGTCAGGAATAATGAGGGTACTAATCTTCCTTTAAGTGATCTAAGAACGCTAGATGATGTTAAAGAAAATGTCTATTTAGAATTACGTGAAAAATTAGGGAAGCAAAGAGCTTTAAGAGATGCTTTGGTGAAATTAGTTAATATGGTCTTAAAGCCAAATTTGTTTTTTAATGAGAAGTTGACGCAAAATAATAAGGTTGATGCTCGAAAAAATGCTCCTGAGATCAGAGAAGATATTAAAAAAGGTGAGATGGTCATCCTAAAGGGCCAAAGAGTTACAGCAAAGGGTCTGGATGCTTTCGAAGTTATTCGTAAAAGAACAGTAAAACAAGAATTTATTAAGAAAATATTTTCTCAGGCCATTATTGTTTTCTTGTTATTTGTTTTTCTATTTGGATATATTTATTATTTTGAGCGAAAAAGTTTTCGTAATCGAGATCTTCTTCTTATTCATGGTCTTTTAGTTTTTACTCTCATTATATGTAAAGTGATTCTTTTCTTTGGTTGGAGTTATTACCTTCTGCCGTTGGCTTTACCCGCATTATTGCTAACGCTATTGCTGAAGCCTAGGATGGGTTACCCTGTTGGAATTATAATGTCTGTTTTGGGTGCTTTATTGTGTGATTGGTCTATAGAAGTTCTTCTTTTAGGGATTATTGGAACATTTATAGGTGTGTTTTCTGCTATAGGATTGAGAAAACGTATTGAATTTATCAAAGTGGGTTTGATTGTTGGTGTAGGTCAAATGCTTATTATTTTTTCTAGCCAACTGTTTGAAGGCGCTTTGGTGGCTAATGGTTTTCAGGTTTCATTATCAGGGATGGTTAATGGATTATTAATTACGACTCCGTTATTTACCTTAATGCTTCCGTTGATGGAGCACGCATTTAACCTAACTACAGATATCACACTTTTAGAGTTATCTGATTTGAACCACCCCTTATTAAAAAGAATGGTTATTGAAGCTCCTGGAACTTATCATCATAGTTTAATTGTCAGTCATATTTCAGAGGAAGCCTGTAAAATTATTGGAGCAAACTCTCTTTTAGCTCGTGTCGGCTGTTATTTTCATGATGTCGGAAAGATGGCTAAGTCAGAATATTTTGTTGAGAACCAACAGGACAAATCAAAGAGTAAACATGTTCATCTAACGCCACAAATGAGTTCTGTAATTATCCTAGACCATGTTAAAGGTGGAATAACCTTAGCTAAAAAATATAAATTAAAAGACTGTATTATTAATTTTATTCCGGAGCATCAAGGTATGGGTGTTGTTTACTTTTTTTATAAAAGAGCTTTGGAAAATAAAAAGCCTGGAGAAGTTGTTAATCAAGATGACTTTAGATATCCTGGTCCTAAGCCACAGAGTAAAGAGACTGCTGTTGCTATGATGGCTGATTCTATTGAAGCAGCTTCCCGTGCCATGAAAGAGTATAATGAGGAAAATATTAAAGAATTAGTGAATCGTATTATTACGGAAAAATTACAAGATGGTCAGTTTGATGAGTCTCATCTTACAATTAATGATCTTAACCTAATCAAACAAAGCTTTGTGAGGACTTTGCTGGCCGTTTATCACACCCGAATTCCTTACTCTAAAGAGAATGAACAACCTAAAGACAATTAGTCCTATCATCAACATTTCTCCAAAAAAGTGCTCTCTGACTAAATCCAAACTCCAAAAATTTGTCATTGAGGTATTACGCTTTTTGAAAAAACCGGATTATGGGGTCTCCGTTTCTATTGTGGGCTCTACAAAAATGAAATCCATTCATAAACAATATTTTAACGATCCTTCCGATACGGACTGTATTTCCTTTAGTCAATTTGAAGGCCTTAAGGTCGGAAATGAAAAATTGCTTGGGGATGTTTTTGTTTGTTGGAATCAGGTTCAAAAGCAAGCACCGCAATATGGGAATAATCCAAAAGAAGAACTTCTTTACTGTATTATTCATGGAATTTTACATCTTTTAGGTTATGATGATATTACAGCGCAAAAAAGAAAGATTATGTTTAAGAAGCAGGACCAAATCTTTCATCGTCTAGTCAAGAAAGATGGCTTTTAGCTTTTGGCTTTTAGCCTTTGGCAAAAGATGCTAAGGACCAAGAGCCAAGAGCTGAAAGCTAAAACAAAGGAACCCTATTGAATATTCATAAAACTGAAGCGATTGTACTTAAAAAAATGGATTTTAGAGATACTTCTTTAATTGTCACTTTATTCACAAAAGAATATGGGAAAATTAAAGCCATCGTTAAAGGTGTTAAGAAAGAAGGGATGTTTGAGCTTGCTTATTTTGAGGTTTTAAATCATTTAGATATTGTCTTTTATGAAAAGAAAAAAACAGAACTTCATTTACTTTCCGAGTCTTATCTAATTAATTCTATGACAGGCGTTCGAAATTCTTTTCAGCGTATTTCATTAGCTTATTATCTTGTGGAACTTATTGATGTCTTGTATGAGCCTCATCAAATTTCTCATTTTGTTTTTGATTCTTTGCAAAAAACATTAAAGCAGATGGAAGGTGATGGGTATATCTTTTGGGTTGCTTTATTAGAGCTTCAGTTATTGAATGAGTCAGGATTAATGCCTAGAATTGATTCTTGCGTTAAGTGCTCAGGTAGCGAACTTCAGGACTATTTTTGGAGTTCGAAACAAGGTGGGTTATTGTGTGAGTCTTGTGCAAAAAGTAGTGATGGAAATTATCAGGTGTCTAAAAGTGTTTTTGATCAATTGGCTAAAATAAAGAATCTTTTGACTGTGAGTGATTATGATGGGGACCCTTTAGAAGGGTGTAAAGATGTTTCTAGCTTTGTTACTATAGAGAAGTTAAATCGAGATTTTATTAATTATCGCTTGGATCGTCCTTTAAAGAGCTCTTCTTTCATTGACGGAATCCAAACATTTAAAGCGGCTCATCAATAGTTCTTACTCTTAATCCCAAGTAACCTATTAGGATTCTAAAAGACTAACAACTACCACAAAACTTACCATTAAAAATATCTGAAAAAATTCTGCTATAGCCATAATATCAATCCTCCCCCGTAATTATATTAATCGTCTATTGTAAGAGCTTGCTTGACGCATATTCTTCCCTAAGTAGACTAATGTAACTGTAACCTGTTTTTATAAAACAACTTAACTATTCTTCAGGGTAGAGTTTTAGTTTTAACCTGCTTGCTTTGTTGACAGCCGGCATTAGAGGTGTTAGTTTTAATTATAGTTAATACAGACATATTAAAACTTTAATAAAGGATTGTTAGAAATAAGTTCAATTTGTGTTACACTTAGACTGTAAACGGAATAGGTGAGATTATGATCCAGGACTCCAGTAGGCCATATTTTAATTTGGATACCCAGACCAAGGAATCTGCTTTAGCTTATTTACTAGAAGCTTTATTGCGGTCTAGGGAAGAATCAAAGTTAACAGCCAATAAAGAGAGTGCTGTTGATGAGGATGTGAACGTTTATTTAGCTCATCTACTTTTGGCATTTGCAACACATAGTTATCAGGAAATGGTTTCAAAGTATTTGTCGGGTTATGACTCAGATGTTAGAGAGTTAGCTGAGGAAGCAAATGATCGGCATATAAGATATTTTATTTTGAAATCGAATGCAGATAATTTATTAATTAATTTAGGGGTCTTTCAAAATTTGAAAAGAACAATTCGCTTTGGCGGAATGACGGTTAGTCGTTCAGAAAAGTATTTTGCTGAAAATGCGATTGCGTATTATCAAGAAGCAGCTGATTGCAATCAAAGAATTTATCGTAAGAGAACAGCCGTAAAAGAGGTTCTGCTAAAGTTAGCAGCAAACTTCGAAGAGTATAAAGAATTACTAAAAAGTACGAGGAAAGATTACTTTAATTTTTTAAATAGATTTCAGGATACAGAGTTTAATGCGTTTCTAGGCTCTATAGCTATCTATGAAAAGGAATTAGAGATCAAGGTGTTGGTTAATGAGTTTTTAGACCTGTATTTGAAATGGTTAAAAGAACCAAATGAAGTGTTGGAATTAAATATTCGGGAGCTTGCACAAAGAATAAAAAGAAGAGATCCACAGTTTTCATTTGAATTACAAAAAAGAGCGGGTTAGCTAGAGATATAAAATAGGAGGGTTCAGTCATGGATGCGAACTTAGTAGTAAAATTAGAAAATAAAAAGAATACAAAGAAAAGAATTCTACAGAAACAAGATGAGTTTTTGGATGTGTATTCACTTTACCTTCAAACTGGCCTTGATTGGATTAAACAAGAGGCTATCCTAAAGGCGTATGAACTTCATATGCTGGATAGTAAATTCCAGGTGGAAATATAAATTAGAATACGATTGAGCTCCTTTCTTATTTCTAAGTGTGCCAGGTCTTTGACCTGGTGCACCCGGTACGTGGCTTTTATCGTCCTGATAGAAGTCCTCGATTTGAATCTAACTTAGATATTCCTTAAAATGTGGGGTTTGGCCCCTTATCTCTAAATCCATAAAGTTAGGCTATTAACAGTATACGATTGAATCAGCTATAGTGTGCCAGGTCTGAAAGACAAGGCCACACCCGGTACGTGGTTTTTATCGTCCTCATAAGAGTTTTCGAATTTGAGTCTAACTTAAGATTTTCCCTATAAACATGGGTTGTTTCTAAGGTGTTCTCATGCTAAAATCCAACGTTTCAGTATAGATTTATACTATTTACCATAGCCCTAGTTGATTGGGCCTAGAATACAAGTGTTTATTAGCTAAGTCATTAATATAGTTGTAGATAGAAGAATTTATGTGGTGGTGTAGCTCCATGCTAAACGTGAACACAGAAAACGGTTCACAGCGAGTTGCACGGCAAGCAGCTGTTAGTTTTAGTGGGATAGCCCTTTTAGAGATATTCTAGGGCAAAGTAATTTATGGCGGTGTAGCTCAGCTGGTTAGAGCAACGGAATCATAATCCGTGGGTCCGGGGTTCAAGTCCCTGCGCCGCTACCAATAATTTGAAGCGGCTCAGGGACTTGAAGTGACGAGGCGAGCCCGTTGATGTAGTCATGTCGCCAAGTCCCTGCGCCGCTAGAATTTGGCATTTGATAACTAGATCTAATAACTAGTTTATTTACTAACGATTTGTTACTTAAGGAATTAAATTATGAAACAGGATTTGCTAAAGACGGTAAAAAAATACCAAATGCTTAAGAAGGGTGATAGCGTTTATGTGGGTGTTTCTGGAGGACCTGATTCTGTAGCGCTTTTTCATGTGTTTTATGGTTTGAAAAAAGAACTGGGTTTGAAAGAAGTAGGAATTATTCATGTGAATCATATGCTTAGAGATGAAGAAGCAGATAAAGATCAGCAGTTTGTTGAAAGTTTGGCTAAACAATTTAAGGTTCCTTTTATTATAGGCCGTGTTAACGTTAAAGAGGTTCAGAAAAAGTACCGCTATAGCGTTGAAGAAGCAGCTCGTGTTGGTCGTTTTCAATTTATGCGAAGAGAAGCAAGAAAGAGAGCTATTTCTCATATTGCTTTAGCTCACACGCAAGATGATCAAGCTGAAACAGTTTTAATGCGTATTATTAGAGGAACCGGATTAAGAGGTTTTCAGGCAATTCGTCCTGTGTTGAATTACGATGAGGTTACATTTATTCGTCCTCTTATTGAAGTAAAAAAAGATGTTTTGATGGATTATCTAAAACAAGAAGCTTTAACCTATCGAATTGATTCTTCAAATTTTTCTACACGGTTTACGCGCAATAGAATTCGATTGGATTTGATTCCTGAAATCGAAAAAAACTTTAATCCAAGGATTAAAGAGGTGTTGGCGCGTTTGCCCGAAGCTGTTGGAATGGATATAGGTTTTATTGATCAAGTGACTGATCAGCAATTTGATGAGGTGTTAAAAAAGACAGACGAAGAAGATGTTATAACGCTCAAAAAGAATGTGCTTGAGAAACTACCAGAAGCAATACAGTTTCGTATCTTTAATAAAGTGATTGGGATGTTAAGTCCTAACACAGAGTTAGACTTTTATCACTGGAATGAAATTAGAAAGGGTGTTCACGATAAAACTCATTTTCAAGTCTCATTACCGGATAATACATTAATTACTTTTGAGAGAAAAGAAATACAAGTATCTAAGAAGCTGAATGAAAATGTTAACAAATATCAGTATAAGTTAGAGTTAGGGAAACGGATTTTTCTAAAAGAATATAATCTTAATTTTTCTTGTGAATTATTTGAGAAGAAAATTTATAAGGTTAAAAAAGATGATCGTCGATATGAGATTTTTGATTATGATAAGTTGAAGTTTCCTCTTGTGATTCGTAATCGAAAACCTGGAGATGTGTTTCAGCCTTTAGGTATGGATGGAAAGAAAAAGCTGAAGGACTATTTTATTGATCGAAAAGTTTCAGTAAGAGAAAAGTCTTATCTTCCATTGTTCTTTTCTGGAAATAAATTAATCTGGATATATGGGCTAGGAATTGCTGGTTCAGCAGCAGTTACAAGTAAGACAAAAAGGTTTATAAAAATAAGCTCTTTTGAAGCACCAAGGCCAACCCGCCCGTATAAGAAAAGTTTTCCTTATAAACGTAATACAAGAAGACCTGCGAGAAAACCTTATAATAGATCAAATCAATCAGGTCAACAGGGGAAAAGCTCTAGTCCGTCAACTCAGACAAAAAGCACACCTCAATCAAAGCCTTCTAACCAGTCAAGCCAACCTAAAAAATAAAGGCTTACTGGATTTAGTTACAAGTAGAAAGAGAGTAATTTTATGGTAGCAGAAGGAAATTCAAATAAAAAAAGAACTCCAAGAAAAAAAGCGAATTCAAAAAACCAACCAGGGTTTAAATTAGACAAAGAAAAGTCTCGTCTGCTTGTAGTAGCAGCAATTGCTATGGGATTTTTTATTTTTCTTCAGTTTGTTATCTTTCCTGAAGTTGATTTAAAAAAGATGTCTTACAGTGAGTTTTTTGACTTAGTTTCAACAAACGCGACTACACAGCAAATTGATTCTTGTGAATTAGTGGATAATATTATTCGTGGAAAACTAAGTGATGGTAACTTTTTTCATGTTAATGTCCCTATGAATGATTTAGAACTTATTCCTTTGTTAAGAGAAAATGTTCCTAACTTTTCAATAAGTCCTCCTAGAACTTTTTGGAAAAATTTAGTTTACTCCTTATTGCCCGTAATCTTTTTGATTGGGTTTTTCTGGTTTTTTGTTTACCGAGGAGCTCAGCAGGGTGGTGGACGTATACTTTCTTTTGGTAAATCAAAAGCAAAATTAAATGAGGACAAGAAAAACGTTACATTTAATGATGTTGCGGGTTGTGAAGAAGCGAAAGAGGAGCTGGGAGAGATTATTGATTTTCTTAAAGACCCTAAGCGTTTTCAGGTATTAGGAGGACGCATTCCGAAGGGTGTTTTATTGATGGGCCCTCCAGGGACAGGAAAAACTCTTTTAGCAAAAGCAATTTCTGGAGAAGCAGGAGTTCCTTTTTATTCAATAAGTGGATCGGATTTTGTTGAAATGTTTGTTGGTGTTGGAGCGGCACGTGTCCGTGACTTATTCGAACAAGCTAAAAAAGCATCTAAACAAAGTGGTAAAGGTTGTATTATTTTTATTGATGAATTGGATGCTGTTGGAAGACAACGTTTCTCAGGTATTGGTGGTGGACATGATGAACGGGAACAAACCTTAAATGCTTTGTTGGTTGAGATGGATGGCTTTGACGGTTCTTTGGGTGTTATTTTAGTGGCTGCAACCAATAGGCCTGATGTGTTGGACCCTGCATTAATTCGCCCTGGACGGTTCGATAGGCAGATTGTTGTAGATAAGCCAGATATTGTTGGTCGAGAGGATATCTTGAAAATACACACAAGAAAGGTGAAATTGGATCCTAATGTAGATTTAACAAGGATAGCTAGACAAACTCCAGGTTTTTCAGGGGCTGATCTAGCTAACTTAGTTAACGAAGCTGCTTTGTTATCTGCGCGGTATAAGAAAAAAGTAGTTAGCATGCCAGAATTAGAATCATCTATCGAACGAGTTATGGCTGGGCCTGAGAGAAAGAGTAAGATTATTTCAAAGCATGAAAGAGATGTTGTTGCTGTTCATGAATCAGGACACACCTTGTTAACTCTTATTCTAGAAGGTGTTGACCCGCTACATAAAGTATCAATCATTCCTAGAGGATATGGAGCCTTGGGTTATACGATGCAGCTGCCATTAGAAGATCGTTATATGATGTCTAAAACAGAAATTGTACACAAAATGATTATTTTAATGGGTGGCCGCGTTGCTGAAGAAATTACGTTTAATGAAATTACAACAGGTGCTCAAAATGATTTAGAAGTAGCAACTTCTTACGCACACAAAATGGTTTGTGAATATGGCATGAGTAAAAGAATGGGAAATCTTACCTTTGGAAAACAAGACAAACAAGTTTTCTTAGGACGAGATATAACAAAAGAAAAAGATTACTCAGAAAGTACGGCGATATTAATTGACGAAGAAGTACGTAAAATGATTGATGAATGTTATCAGCGCGCCCAAGAGCTTTTGACAAAACATCAAGATAAGTTGAAAAAACTTTCGGATGTGCTTTTAGAAAAAGAAACTATGTCTGCAGAAGAAGTTAAGGAAGTAGTTGGTCTAGAAGGCCCTATTGAAAATGGAAATTAAAAATTAGTATAGAGTAATGTTATGATTTTTCGAACCTCTGAACACACATTTGATCTTTCTAAAAGACCATTGATTATGGGGATTATTAACATTACCCCAGATTCCTTTTCAGACGGGGGCGATTATTTTAATCCTCAAAATGCTTTACAACAAGCACTGCAATTTGAAAAGCAGGGTGCCGATCTCTTAGATTTAGGAGCTGTTTCAACTAGGCCTGATGCTTTACAAGTTTCTACAGAAGAAGAATTAGATCGTTTGCGGCCAGTTCTTGATTTATTTAAAAATAAAGTTTCTATTCCCATATCCATTGATACAACTTCACATTTTGTTGCTCGCTTTGCCTTAGAAAAAGGTGCTTCAATTATCAATGATGTGAGTGGTTTTAAAGATGATTCCAAGTTAGCTAGTGTTGTTAAAGAGTTTAATAGTGGTGTTATTCTGATGCATCGGCGTGGTAATGCTCAGAATATGCAAGATTTAACTGAATATGAAGATGTTGTTGCTGGCGTCAAAGAAGAGCTTAAAGAATCACTCGATTTAGCTCTGAATGCTGGAATTAGTAAAGAATATATTGCTATTGATCCTGGAATTGGATTTGCAAAAACAACAGAGCAAAATTTAGAATTATTAAATCGGTTGAATGAATTTATGGATTTGAATTATCCAGTTTTAATTGGAACATCTAGAAAATCTTTTATTGGGAAAATATTAAATAAAGAACCTAAAGATAGAGATTTTGGAACAGTTGCTACTTCTGTTCTAGCAGTTCAGAACGGAGCTCGAATTTTACGGGTACATAATGTTGAAGCTACCGTAGATGCAATGAGAGTTTGTGAGGCTATTGAAGAACCTTTGTCTAAAATAAAGAAATAAGGAGTTTTATTATGTCAGGTCACTCTAAGTGGGCATCGATTAAACATAAAAAAGCTATTGTTGATGCTAAACGTGGGCAAGCTTTTACTAAATTAATTCGAGAGTTAACTGTAGCCGCTAAAAATGGTGGTGGAAATCCTGAAATGAATCCTCGTTTGCGTTTGGCTATTTCAAATGCAAAAAATGCAAATATGCCTGCAGATAATATTGAACGTGCTATTAAAAAGGGAACGGGTGAGTTGGAAGGGATTGTTTATGAGGAAATAACTTATGAAGGTTATGGTCCTGGTGGAGTAGCTATTATGGCTCAATGTTTAACAGATAACAAAAATCGAACAGCTGCAGAGATTAGAAGTGTTTTTAATAAACGAGGCGGCAATATGGCAGGTAGTGGTACTGTGAGTTGGCAGTTTGAAGCTAAAGGATTGTTTCTTATTGATGGTAGTGCTGGAGATGAAGAACAATTAATGGATGTAGCCGTTGGAGCTGGAGCTGAAGATTTTAATAAAGATGAAGATACGGGAAAGTTTGAAGTTACCTGTAACCCTAAAGAATTTGATGCTGTTCGAAAAGCTTTAGAGGCTGCTAATATTGATACAGAGTCAGCAGATATAACCATGTTACCTAAGAATTTAGCTAAAGTAGATGAGAGTACGGCTAAATCTGTTATTAATCTTCTGGAAGCCTTAGAAGAGCAAGATGATGTTCAGAATGTATACTCAAACATCGATATACCAAAAGAACTACTATAAATACTCGTTGCGCGAATTGCGGAATGCGAATTGCGCAGAACTAAAACACAAGATATTACCTAAGTCTTGTGTTTTTATTATTTAAAGCTTTTGTTTTGCGCAATTCGCAATTCGCTGTACGCAATTCGATAAAAAAGGAGCTTTTTTTGAGAATTATTGGTATAGATCCTGGAACAATTAAAATGGGTGTGGGTGTCATAGAGGTTAACGGAAAGGAAATCAAGCTTCTTTCTGGTGAAACCGTTAAGACACATGCTAAAAAGCCATTACCAGAGCGATTAAAGAATTTATATGATTCTTTAAATGAAGTGTTTCAAATTTACCGTCCTGATGAATGTTCTCTCGAAAATGTTTTCTTTAGTAAAGATCCAAAGGCAGCTATAAAAATTGGTGAAGCCAGAGCGATTGCAATGCTTGTTGCTTCACAATTTTCGGTTCCTATTTCAGAATATAACCCCACAAAGGTGAAGTTGGCTGTTTGTGGTAATGGTAGAGCACAGAAACATCAAGTGCAATTTATGATTCGAAGTCTTTTAGGACTCAAAAAAAATCCAGAACCGGATACTGCTGATGCTTTAGCTATTGCTTTTTGTCATCATCATAATCAAGGTTTAAAAAACATAACAAAATTAGCAGTAGGCGTTTAACTTAACCTTTGCTACTTTGGGAGAAATAAAGTGTTCCACTATATTCAAGGTGCTTTATCTATCAAACAACCCACACAGATTGTTTTAGATGTTCAGGGTGTAGGGTATGAATTATCTATCCCTATTTCAACGTATCAAAAATTACCAGATTTAAATCAACAGGTGAAACTTTTGACGCATTTCCATATACGAGAAGATGCCCAGCAGTTGTTTGGTTTCTATACAGAAGCCGAGAGAACATTGTTTAGAGTATTAACTTCTGTTTCGGGGATAGGGCCTAAAGTGGGTCTGGCAATGCTTTCTTCAGTAGAAGTATCGGATATTAAGATGGCTATTGTGGGTGGAGATTTAACTGTTTTAACGGCAATTCCTGGAATTGGTAAAAAGACAGCTGAGAGAATTGTTGTCGAACTAAAAGAAAAAATTGTTGTTGATGAGATAGATAAAAAGAATAGAGCTGCTTTAGGCAGTGATGGTGATGAAGCCTTATCGCTCGGAGTTGCTGCATTAACTCAATTAGGATATAAAAAAGTAGATGCAGATAAAGTGATTCGTAAGGTAATTGAAAAAGAAGGAACAGACATTAGTGTGGAACTTTTACTTAAAGAATCATTGAAGAATATATAAAAACAGAATAAAACGTCTATAGTAAATGGTACACAGGACATAGAGATCAATATTTAAAAGCTTTATGTTTTTGGGTTTAAAAACCATGTACTGTGTCCTATAGACTGTGTGCGTATTTGCTTTTACAAGGAGTTTTTTATGAATGATCGGATTATCTCAAATGAGTTTAAGGAAGAAGATGTAGAGTTTGATGTGACGCTTAGGCCTCCTAGTCTTCCTGACTTTGTAGGGCAAGCTAAAGTAAAAGAGAATTTATCTATTTATATAGAAGCAGCACTTAAACGAAAAGAGCCTTTAGATCATATCTTATTTTTTGGTCCTCCTGGATTAGGAAAAACAACTTTGGCTCATATTATTGCTAAAGAAATGGGTGCTGATCTGAAGTCTTCTTCGGGGCCTGTTTTAGAACGTGCAGGAGATTTAGCGGGTTTATTGACTAATTTAGAAGAAGGGGATGTTCTGTTTATTGATGAAATTCATCGCTTAGGTTCTGTTGTTGAAGAGTATTTATATCCTGCTATGGAAGATTATTATTTAGATATTATGATTGATAAGGGTCCCAGTGCTCGTTCGGTAAAAATTAATTTACCTAAATTTACATTAATTGGAGCTACCACTCGTACAGGATTGTTAACATCGCCTTTACGCGCACGTTTTGGCATTGTTGAGCGCCTTAACTTTTATGAACCATCTGATTTAACAGGGATTATTAAACGTTCTGGAAAATTATTGGGGATTGAATTAGATGATGAAGGATGCGCTGAAATTGCACGTCGTTCTAGAGGAACCCCTCGAATAGCAAATAGAATGCTTAAACGAGTTCGTGATTTTGCTCAAGTAAGAGCTGACGGGGTAATCACTAAAAAGGTTGCTGATGACGCATTGACTATGTTGGATGTGGATAATGAAGGGTTAGATGTTATGGACCGTAAGATAATGGGTTATATCATCAATGAGTTTGAAGGAGGCCCTGTTGGCGTGGGAACCCTAGCCGTTGCTGTAGGGGAAGAAGCAGAAACACTAGAAGAAATTTACGAGCCTTATTTAATACAAAAAGGTTTTATCAAACGAACATCCCAGGGACGTGTAGCAACCAAACTTGCTTATAAACACCTTAGTTTAGATTCAGGAAATAAACCAAGCGGTTTATTGTAATAAAGTTTTTGATATAGTAGTCATTGCGAGGTAGGAACATAAGCGCCGTGGCAATCTCAGCAGGTTAGTTTTTTATTTCTTTGTCCGAGATTGCCACGGCTTAATTGTTAACTGCCTCGCAATGACAATGTTCAAAACTTAGAGTTAACAATTTGGAAGTTTTTTAATCATGTCTGAATTTCAACATTTCTCAAAAATACTTATTTGCTTAGGGTTATTAACTACTTTTATTGGGGTCTTGTTGTATTTTTCTGGAAAACTACCTTGGGTTGGAAAATTACCAGGAGATATTTTAATTAAAAAGGAAAATTTTTCACTTTTCTTTCCCATTGGCACATGTATATTAATTAGTTTGTTATTAACAGTAGTTCTGAATTTATTTTTTAGAAAGTAACTATGGATATTTTATCTCTTTGGCGACCTATCTTAGAAATTTTAATTCTATGGTCCTTCGTGTATCTTCTTTTTCGTTTATTTCAAGGAACAAGAGCTGTTCAGGTTCTGATGGGATTGACTGTTTTTGTTTTTATATTTTTGATTGCTAAGCTTTTGGGTCTACAGAGTATTAATTGGGTAATGGAGAAGTTATTAGCTATCGGAGTTATTGCTATATTAATTATTTTTCAGCCAGAACTGAGAAGGGCTCTTGCGCGTTTAGGGCAAAACACGATGTTGAGCTCTTTGTTAAAAGAAGGTGGTCCTCTGGATGAAATTGTGGACGCCTGCCAAATGTTATCTGAAAAGCGAATTGGTGCTTTAATAGCAATTCAAAGAGAAATTGGTCTTAAGAACTTTACAGAGAGTGGTGTTCCCGTGGATGCTAAGGTTTCTTCCGAGTTATTAATGACTATTTTTCACCCTAAGTCGCCTATGCACGACGGTGGAGTCGTAATTATTGGGGACCGAATAGCTTCTTGTGCCTCTTTGTTTCCTCTAACACAAAACGCCAGTATTAGTAAAATGTTGGGTACCCGACATCGTGCAGGTATTGGTTTGACTGAAGAAACAGATGCTGTGACATTAATTGTTTCTGAAGAAACAGGAAAAATAGCGCTTTCTGTTTATGGGAAATTAACAAAAGATTTAGATGTCGATGGAGTTAAGCGTATTCTTAAAAGTTTATTTAAATCAAATTCAGATCGATTTTCATTATTTAACCTTTGGAGAACTTTCCGAGATGGAAATGAGTTGGTTCACAAAAAATCTAGCACTTAAAATCATAGCTCTTGTTTTTGCTGTTATTATTTGGTCTTATGCTTCAGGGGAAGGAATGGCCAAATTAACGCTTCGAGTTCCTTTAGAAGTTCAGGTGCAGAATGAAAAAATGACGATTACTCAAGGAGCTAATAAAATGCTCCGAGTTGTTTTTCAAGCACCCAAGAATGATTTAGCCTTACTCTCAGAAGAAGATGTGAAGGCTATCCGTGTTATTAAAGGTAGAGTAAATACGGGAGAATATAGTTTTCAGATCTCTAAAGGGGATTTCCGCTTACCTTCAGAGAATATTAGTATTCAAGAAATCTATCCAAAAGTATTAAGAGTGACCTTAGATGATGTTGTTTCTAGAAAACTTAAAGTAAAGCCTGTTATTCAAGGTGAGCCTGCCATAGGTTTTTCTTTTACAGATTCGGATGTTCTGGTAGATCCCAATACAGTATTAGTTACAGGTCCCAAGTCAAAAATTGAAAAAATGGATTCTATTAAAACAACATTAATTGATATTGTGGGACGAATGCAATCGTTTAAGAAAAAGGTAAAGCTGGATTTGCCTTCTGGTTTTTCGGAGTCTGTAAACACCAATGGTGTTGAGGTTATTGTGCCTTTAGTTGCGCAATTTTCATCAAAGACTTATGAAAATATTCCTGTAAAAGTGCTTGGAATTCCTGAAAAAACATTTTCTGTTTTCTTAGATCCATCTATAGTAACGTTAACACTCAAAGGCCCTCTTCGTATTTTAGAGGAATTAAAAGATGAAGATTTGATGGCTTATGTAGAAATAACAGGAAGAAAAAAGGGTAAATATAATTTATCTTTACAACTTAACGTTCCTAAAGATTTATCCCTCAAAGATGAACAACCTAAGATACGCGTTATTCTAGAAGAAATAAAAAGATAGTTTGGAGACTTTATGATTCAGTTAGGTGTCAATATTGATCATGTGGCTACAGTTCGACAAGCTCGTTTAGTTGATGAACCGGATGTGTTTCAAGCTGCTTTAGAAGCTTTGCGTGGTGGGGCTTATGGAATCACCATTCACTTAAGAGAAGATCGTAGGCATATCCAAGATAAAGATGTTTTTGCTTTAAGTAAGCATAAATCTATTCCTCTAAATTTAGAAATGTCTATCGCTGAAAGTATTGTCCATATAGCTTTAAAAGTAAAACCTGAGAAGGTTTGTTTAGTTCCAGAGAAAAGAAAAGAGCTTACCACAGAAGGTGGTTTAGCCGTTTCTCGCCAATTGCCCAAGATTAAGACTATTGTCAGCAAGTTATCTAAAAAAGGAATTATTGTTAGCTTATTTATTGATCCTTCAGAGCGTGAAGTAAGAGCTGCTAAGAAGGTAGGTGCGCATTTTATAGAGCTTCATACAGGAGTATATGCTAATGCAACTACAGCTAAGAAAAGAAATTTAGAGTTAGAGCGTATTAAAAAAGCTTCTACTTTAGCCCATTCTCTAGGATTGGGAGTTAATGCAGGGCATGGTTTGAATTATGACAATGTCCAACAGTTGGTGAAAAAAGTACCATACATAGAAGAGTTGAATATTGGACACAGCATTGTAGCTCAATCCATATTTGTGGGTATGAGAAAAGCTGTTAGTGAAATGCTTACTTTAATTAAGGATATGGAAAATGGTAAAACAACAAACATTAAGCCAGCTCAAGCGACAGTTTAAAAAAGTTTTTCCTCCTAGAAAGAAGAACTCTCACAAGGGGGACTTTGGAAGGGTTCTGATTGTTGCAGGTTCTAAGGGAATGACGGGTGCAGCACTTCTTTCTTCTTTAGCAGCCTTACGCTCTGGTGTTGGGCTTTTATCTTTGGGAACTTCTAAGAGTTCTGCACAATTGATTACATCAAAAATTCCTGAAGTAATGACCAGACCCTTACCAGAAAATAGTAAAGGAATATTAAGTGCAAAGGCTGGTGGTGAAATTAAGAAGATGTTATCAAACCAAACTGCGTTTGCTTTAGGGCCAGGACTGTCTCAGGATAAAGGAGTTCAAGCGCTTATCCGAAATTTGGTAGTTTCTTCTAAAATCCCTACTATTTTAGATGCTGATGGGTTGAATGCATTTGTTGATAATTTACAGCAATTAAAGAAAGTAAAAGCCCCCTTAATTTTAACGCCACATCCAGGGGAATTTAAGTGTCTCTTTAAAGTTAAATTGAGCTCTAGTAAAACAGATCGAATTAAACAAGCTAAGAAAATTGCTAAACAATATGGAGCAATAGTTGTATTAAAGGGAGCAGATACGGTTGTTGCCTCGGGTAGGGGTGATATATATATTAATTCTACTGGGAACCCTGGATTAGCTAAGGGTGGTAGTGGCGATGTTCTTTGTGGAATAATGGCAGCTTTTTTAGGAAGAGGTTTAAAGCCTTTTGAAGCAGCCAAATGGTCTGTATTTGTTCATGGTGCTATTGCGGATAGGCTGGTTAAAGATTTAGGAGAGAACTCTTTAATGCCATCGGATATATTGAAGGAATTACCCAGGGTATTAAAACAATTAGTCGGTTGTTGAAGTCTTTTTGCTTTTCCTGTAAAATGCATCCCCTTTGCTGGGGAGCCAAGGATTGTTAGTGAAATACTATATTTAAGCTCTTCACAGTGAGAAAGATAAAAATTTGTATATTGGGATTTCTAATGATCCTGAAAAAAGATTAAAGCATCATAATTTAGGTATGAGTAAGTCCACAAGATATAGAAGATCTTTTAGATTAGTATTTTTTGAAGAATGTGGAACTGATAGAGTTCAAGCTAGGGAAAAGGAAAAGTACTATAAATCAGGGTGTGGACGAGAACTGATTGAAGAAAAGATTAAAAGTTTTAAGCTGGCCTAGTTATGGTGCTGGCATAGCTCAGTTGGTAGAGCAACTGATTTGTAATCAGTAGGTCGTGGGTTCGACTCCCTCTGCCAGCTCCATAACTAGTAATCAAGAAATAGAAGTTTTTAAAGAGGAAGCTCATTGGTACCTGCCTGACGGCAGGCAGGGAGCAACTGATTTGTAATCAGTAGGTCGTGGGTTCTGCGCCCGAGGCGCATCAGCCTAGGGCTGAGACTTTTACCTTACGAAGCCTTAACGTAGTAAGGCCCTCTGCCAGCTCCATTATTTACCCTCAGGGTAAATAATAAGCCCTACACCCTTGTGGTGTGGAGCCATGTTTTTTGATAGAGATTATTATTTTCCGGGGAGATACCAAAGCGGCCAACTGGGGCAGACTGTAAATCTGCTGACTTCGTCTTCGTAGGTTCGAATCCTGCTCTCCCCACCATTAATTTATACTGGGGAGAGCAGGATTCGAAGTGAGGAAGCTTGCCAATTGATGGAGCCACGACCTTATGGGAGTGACGACTTCCTACAAGCTGACGAGTGGCCGACTATGGCGAAATAGCTAATCAATTGCGAAGAGCAATTTAGTAGCTGCTTATATAGTCATAGCGCCGAATCCTGCTCTCCCCACCACGCACCATGCTAAACGTGAACATTGAAGAAACAGTTCACAGCGAGGTTCATGGCAGGCCATTTGATAAATTAGGTAACTATAGATATGCCAACACAACCAACTAAAGAATTAGAAACATTTGTTAATCCTAATCCTGAGAAGGATTATGAGATTAACTTTGAGTGTCCTGAGTTTACTTGTGTGTGTCCCAAGACAGGGCAGCCTGACTTTGCTACTATATATATAAGTTATATACCTGATGAGTTATGTGTTGAATTAAAGTCATTAAAGTTGTATCTTTGGTCCTATCGAAATGAAGGTGCTTTTCATGAGGCTGTGACGAATAGGATATTGGATGATTTAGTTAGTGTGACGAAGCCGAGGTATATGAAGGTGGATGGTGAGTTTTATGTTAGAGGTGGGATTTATACGACGGTGAGTTGTGAGTATGTTGGGGAGAAGGAATAGAGGTATATATAGTAGGGAGAGAAATAGAGGTTTTTGACAAAGAAAAGTATTAGGTAGTGAAGAGTGGCGGGTGGCCGAACAAAGGCGCACCATCCATGGTGCAAATTCGGCACTTGTTATCCATAACATCGTAGCTTGAATTGAGCTTTTGTGAAGATAAAATAGTTTTTGACAGAAAAAAGTACTTAGGTAATTAACAAGATGCGGGTGGTCGATAAATAGCGTGTCATCCATGACACAAAATCGACACTTGGTAGCCATACCATCGTAGCTCTTTCGCTTGGCGAAGATAAAGTGATTTAGGTAAGAAAAATTAGGTGGTAGTTAAAGAGAGTGCGGGTGGTCGATAAAAAGCGTGCCATCCATGGCACAAAATCGACACTTGTTATCCATAACGTCGTAGCTAAATTGAGCTACACGAAAAAACAAATGCGGGTGTAGCTCAATGGTAGAGCATTAGCCTTCCAAGCTAACTATGAGGGTTCGATTCCCTTCACCCGCTCCAATAAAAAAAGGACAATGCCTTAGGGTATTGTCCTTTTTTTATTGGATGCATGTAAAAAGGGAATCGAAGTGAGGAAGCGAGCCAATTTATGGAGGCACGACCTTATGGGAGTGACGACTTCCTTCGAGCTGACGAGTGGCCGACCGTGGTGAAATATGAGATCAATTGCGATAAGCAATTTAGCTCGTGCTTATGTAATCACGGCGCCGATTCCCTTCACCCGCTCCATACACCAGGCTAAACACTGCGCTACGCTTCGTAGCCGATGCATGGCAGGCCAGTTTACTATTCCAGATTAAAACTTTTGATGTTAACGGTGGGTGCCGTGGCACTTTTTTAGGACAATGCCTTGTAGGTATTGTCCTTTTTTATGTCTGTCATTCCGGACTTGATCCGGAATCCATCACATTATTCAAAACAATTGTATTTAGTTATGGAAGTGGATCCCGGATCAAGTCCGGGATGACAGAGGGGCAAAAAACTTTAAATTATTCTAAAAAAATCCTAAAATTGATCTATTATTTCTATTCAAATTCAGTGCAAGCTTATGTTATTTTTTGTGTAAAAAAGACTAAAAATGGAGTGCTTTTTAGTGCGTTTTTTTACAAAAGAGTTTTAGATTTTTTAGTCAGAAATTTCTTAATTTTTTGTTTATTTTTTGATTTTTTTGGGCAATTTATTTCTCTTTTTTGTTTCTTTTTTAAACCAAAAAATGTTTAACTTTTTTATAAAATTCCTCTTTTTATTCGTATTTTTTTGTCAATTTTTGTGTAAAAAAGTTCATTATCTTTAAAGTTTATTGCCTCTGATTCCACCTCAAATGGGCCTGTTTTTAGACCTTCCAGAAAAATTTTTTTACCTAATTTCAATGCTGATCCATATATCGTAATTCCTTGTGCTTAAAGGCTAGAGGAGGGGTGTTTAGACTCTAGGGGGCTATAGTATAAGTGTTACATACTTTTATTAACTTTATATATAAGTTATACTTAGTTTGTAACATCGTTGTAGCAGCTCTTCATAAAACCTTCAAAAAAGGAACTGGGATGAAGATAAAAAGTTGTAAAAATTATTTGCTGATAATTGGGGTGTTGGGATTGCTGTTTTTTCCTGTTACTTTGTTAGCACTTCCAACCGGAGAAGATGTTCAAAATGGTTCAGCAACTTTTGATCGCCCAGATGCAAGCACGTTAAATATTCACACTCAAAATCAAACCGTAATTCAGTGGAACGATTTTAACATTTCAGCAAATGAAACCGTTAATTTTTTCCAAGCTTTTGACACATCATCTGTGTTAAATCGTGTCATGGGTGGAGGCCCTAGTGTGATATCTGGAGCGTTAAATTCTAATGCTCAAATCGTGCTCGTAAATCCTGCTGGAGTTGTTATTAATCCAAGTGCGCATATCGATGTTGGAAGTCTTATTGCTTCATCCCTAAATATTTCTAACGAAGATTTTCTCGCTGGAAATTTTGACTTTTCTAATCCCGGTAATTTGCCCGCAGGTGTGATTATCAACAAAGGTCAAATTACTGTCGTCCAAGGAGGTCTTGTTGGACTTTTTGGAAGTCGTGCTGTTAACGAAGGAAAAATTGTTGCTGAAAAAGGTAACATTATTTTGGCTAGCGGCAATAAAGTAACACTTGCTTTTGGTAACCAAGGGTTTGCTAGTTTGATCAGTGTAGTAGTTGACGAGGGAATTACTTTGGATACAGCTCCAGAGAATACGACAAGCGCCGTAGAGAATACGGGCGAGTTACAAGCTGATGGTGGAAAAGTTATTCTCACAGCTAACCAGGTAGATCAGGTATTTAATAAACTAGTGAATCAAGAAGGTGTGATTAAGGCTAATTCTTTTGTTGAAGTAAATGGTGTCATCGAATTACGAGCTATTGGAGGAGATGTTCACAACACAGGTTTACTTGAAGTTAAAGGTTCTGCTACAAATCCAGATGGAGGAGAAGTCTTTATCCAAGCAGATAATATATATATAGAGGGAACTGTTGATATGGCCGCTGAAGCTCAGGGAGCGTCAGGGCTTATGGAGGGCTCAGCTGTTTCTAATATATATGTAGAATCTGATCTATGGGTAAGTGGCTCTGTAGAGTTCGTTGGAGGTGGTCAGTATATACAGTCGTCTGATGCACAAGTAACCCTTCCTTCAGGGAACCTCGATATTACAATGAATGATGATATTTACGTCGCTAGTGTAACTCTCCATAAGGGTAATGCCATATTTACTTCAAATACCGGAAGTATATTAGAAGCTGCTCAAGACGCTTCAATGATAGTAGGCGATATAGTTACTTTGAATTCAGGGGCTTTGGGCTCTACATCTGTAGGCTTAGCTTCAAGCCCAATCAAGACACAAGCAGGAACGCTTCACGCACAAGCAGGAACAGGTGGTATTTATATAGTAGAACAAGACGGGCTAGCCTTGGGATCTATTTCTAGTCTAGGTAATGTTCGTATTACTTCTTTAACAGGTTCTCTATATGATGATGGTAATTCCTTAACACAGGTTGCCGGCGAGGATGTGACATTAGTAGCCAATGCTGGCGGAGTAGGCTCTCAACAAGCACCTGTCTTTATAGATGCTGATGTATTGAATATTAATGTAGGTACCGCAGGTTTTTCAATTCGTGAAGCCAACAGCGTGGTGTTACAAAATTCAAGCATTGGAACAAATGGATCCGCGCGGTTGGCTTCCAATAACGATTTAATCCTAGCTGGATCTTTGATTACTTTTGGCACAGGAGAGATTGACCTCCAAGCCAATGCTGATTCTGAAGGAACCGGCTCTATTACCCAAATGCCCGGGGTGGATATTAATTCCTCAGGGGGTCCTATTCGCTTAGCCGTTGGGAATGGCGTTGTTGGAAATGGAAATCTGTTCCTCAGACATGTTGATGCTGCCGCAGGTGATATTGTGCTCACATTATCCCAAGGTTCGGTGATGGGGGCAGAAGTGGGCAGTGCGCAGTTACTTGCTGGAAGTATTGAAATCCGCGGGCCACCATCTTCTAATGGTTCTATTGGTTCTTTAGAAAATCCGCTTCAAATTGAAACACCCAGCTTATTAGGTACCGCAGGAAATGGTGGAATTCATCTAACTTCTTCAAGTGATATTACCCTTAACAATCTCTCTTCTTCTGGTTCTATAACTATTATTACTACTGGTAAAGTAGACAACGTTGGACTTCTCGAAACAACCACGAATAATTCTTCTATATATATTAATGCCGGCGGAATCATTACAAATATTGGAACCATCCGAACCCCTGTTTTTTCTGAACAAGCGTACAGTTTTGTTACAACAGGAAGTATGGAAGGCGGAATTGCGTATTATGACAATCTCGATGGAGCTGCAGATATCAGCGGAAATATCGGCTCGAATCAGTCGGATACAGGTATCCTCAATGTGAGTGCCAATATTACACTAACAGCGGATGGTCTTGTTTTCACCTCGGATAGTGATGATTCTGCTGGAGGGGACTTCACAATGGCTGTCGGGACATCCATTTCTGATGGAGCCAGCAGTTTTAGCTTAACCATACGATCTGGATCTAGCGCCTCTACAGGAACTGGAAATGTTCAATTAAGAACAATAGACATTGGAGGCACATTAACCGTTTCTGCTGCTGGGGGCAGCATCACCGAATCCGCTCCTGGAGCATCCTCATTAACAGCAGCTAGTTTAGTGATTTCTGCTGCTTCAGCAGGAATTGGAACAGCAGTAAATTCTATAAATTCTACAGTGGCCAATTTAGAAGTAGGGGGCTCTGGTAATGGGTTGTTTATCTCAAATACAGGTTCTTTAACTATAGGAGGAATCGGAGCAACCGTTGGAGTTACCGTTTCCACGGGTAATGTAGAAATTACAACGACTACAGGAACCTTATTAATTACCGAAGCTATTAGTGGTCCATCAGACATTGTTTTAACCGCAACCAATGATGGTGGAAACGATGACCACTTAACAGTACAAGGCAGTATCACCAGTACAGGAGGAGGAGAAATTTCCATATTAGCTGGGGATAATGTGCTTTTAACAACCGGTGCTGTAATTACAACTGCAGGAGGTCTTGTTAGACTTACATCAAATAATGGAGGTTCTGCGTCTGAAAATAGAACAATTACCGAGAATGGTGGAGGGATTACAGCAGGTTCTTTAGTTATTCGATCCGGTGGTAATGTTAATATGAGTAATTTTGGATTCACTAATGACGTTGGAACAGTGGCAGCTGTTGTAACGAGAAATCTTGCTTTTATTGGTTACAAGGATAGGAATGATATTATTATTGGTTCAGTTGATGGAGTTGATGGTATTACAGTTAATGAAGGACAAATAATTGTTGCTTCAAGCACAGATCTTACGAACGGAAATATTACTGTGTTGGATACACCCGCAGTGAATGATATTTATACGGGTGTAGGAACCGGTTTTAATACGATTACATTAAATACAGGTGGAAATAGAAATCTTATTATTCAGGGTGATATTCATGGAAGAAACCTTACCCTTGTTTCAAACCAGATAGATATAACAGGGACAGTTACAGGTACAAATTTTGTAAGAATCTATACAACAACAGGGAGCAGACCTGTTGATGTGGGTGGGGCAGATACAGGAAGTGTTTTAGGTGTTACAGATGCTGAACTGGACCTAATAACTAGTCCTGAAGTTACTATAGGGAGTTCTAACCAAGGAAGCATTACTATTACTGCAGATATTAATCCTTCAAACGTGACAGAGCTAATTCTAGATACAAACGGATCGATCACTCGCTCAGGAGCATTTACCATTACCGTTCAAGATCTTTTCTTGGATGCCAATACTGCTGTTGGTGCTTCTGGTACACCTATATTAACAGCTGTTTCTGGTAATTTTAGAGCTAGAACATCCACCGGTGGAGTTTATGTGTCCAACACAGGAGCTCTCACAATTGGAGCGGGTACAACTTCGTCTTCTTCCTCTGGGGATATTGAGATATCTGCTTCAAGTCCGATTACTGTTAACTCTCCTATTACAGCTGCCGGAAATATTACGCTTCATGCTATAGGGGGCGGAGGAGGCGATGATGATTTAACCATTAATAATAATATTACTAGCACAGGTACCAGTACTACAATTGAACTTTTTGCTGGAGATGATGTGATCCAAACAGCAGGAACAGTTAGCATTAGTGCTACTGGTTTAGTTCGTATCGAAGCAGATAGAGACGGTGTTGCCAGCGGAGGCGTTGCTAGTGATGGAGTAGGTGCTGTTTCACAAACTGGTGGAGATATTTCCACAACCAATTTAGTAGTTCGCTCTGCTGAAACAATTTCTCTAACCCAATCCACAAATAATATTACAAACTTAGCTGCAACTGTTTCCACCTCAGGATCATTCAGCTTAACAGAAACAGATGGTTTTACTGTTGGCACCGTGGATACATTAAGTGGAATTACGACTGCTGGCAATGGTTCTATCTCCTTAAACTCCAATGGAACAATTACGATAAATGATGTCGTTACGGCAAGTGGATCTGGTGTCGTTGTGTTGATGGCAGACTTAGATGTAGACACCGCTGGAGATTTAACAATAGCAGCTGCCATAACTTCTGGAGGCGATCTAACCCTTCAGGGCGCTAATAACATAGGCCTTTCTGGTTTGACCCTTACCTTTAGTGGTGGTTTAACAATCACATCAACTGGAGGACAAGTTACCCTCGATACAGTTCTTAATATTTCTGGAGGGTTAACAGCAAGTGCTTCAACCAGCATTAATACGACTCAAAACATTTCTACGACCGACCCTGTTTCATTCACTGCGACTACAATTGATGTGGGTGCAGACATTACAACAACAAATGACAATATCACATTTTCAGGGGATTTGAATGTTTCTAGTACTGCAACTCTGACAACCGGAACAGGAGTTTATACAATTTCTGGAGGATTAAGCATATCCAGTGGAACATTTTCTCAGGGAAGCTCAAATTTAAGTATCAGTTCTTACACTCAAAATGGAGGAACTTTTACTGGGGGTTCAGGAAACTTTGTGATTACCGGAAACACCTTTTTGTTAACCAGTGGAACGTTTGTGGCGCCAGCATTATTACAAGAAGCGGGTGATTTCACAGTTACGGGTGGAACGTTTGATGCCAATGGAGGAACGGTTGAATTAAATGGAACAAGTGACCAAACGGTTACTTTGGATGTTGCTGTTCAGTTTAATAATTTAACAATTAATAATACAGGTACCTCTGGAAGTGATGACATCATTATGGCTGGAACGACTCAAGCTTTAGATGTTAATGGGATCTTATTGCTCACCGATGGAGATTTAGATGTAGATACTAACGACACCAATGTTAATGTTGCGGGTAATTTAACAGTAGGGGCTTCGGGCTCTGTTGATATAGGTTCTGGACTTTGGACCTTTGATGGAGCTGGAACTCAAAATGTAACTAGCAACGGAACTAGTTTTTTCGATGTGACACACTCAGGGGCAGGAACATTAGCGTTTCAAGATTTAGTATCTATGACAGGAGATTTTAATAATACAGCTGGTAATGTCAGTACAGCTGAAAATATGACTGTTCTAGGGGATGTTGATTTAGATACAGGCAACTTCACAATGGTGAACGGCAAAACAATTACATTTAAGACACTCAATATTGATGGAACTGCTGATTTTGAGATGAGTCAAAATGGAATATTAAAATTAACCGGTGATGGAACGCCATTAACAGGAACAGGTACTTTAGATACAACTACTAATACACCGAATACTATTGAGTTCACAGGAACAGGAGTTACAGATATTACAGCAGCTGGTCCTGTTACTGCTTTCCATAATGTTTCTCTTTCACCTCCTGCATTTGCTCAAGACGGAACAATAACGTTTGATCCTGATGAGAATAATATACAAACAGCCGTAATAGACACGGTTAATGGATTTGCTTATTTTGGGACTAGTACTAATAACGGAGTTGTTATTAAAGTTCGCTTATCGGACTTTAGTCGAATTGGTGCTCTTACCTTGAATTCGGGTGAGAAGGGATTGTTTTCTTCTGTGATTGATACGACCAACGGGTTTGCTTATTTTGGTGCCAATACAAATCCAGGTATTGTCATCAAAGTTGACCTTTCCAATTTTACTCGTGTGGATGGTCTAACGTTGAATTCAGGGGAGACTTCTCTTCATACCGCGGTGATTGATACAGCAAACAGTTTTGCTTATTTCGGAGCAAGTACTTTTAATGGATCAAAAATTGTAAAAGTTAATCTGACTAACTTTACACGCGCAGATGTTGTGGTTTTACCCTCAGGTGAAGATTTTGTGGAGTCTTCTGTGATTGATACAGCAAACGGTTATGCCTATTTTGGCACTAACACCTCTCCAGGACGTGTTGTGAAAATTGATGTTGATCCTGGTAGAACGTTTCAACGTATCAGCACTATTACGTTAAACTCAGGAGAAAATAATCTGCAAAATGCAGTTTTTGATGCAGGAAATGATTTGGCTTATTTTGTTACCTTTACAGCCCCTGGAAGAGTTGTGAGAGTTGATACTGATCCGCTAAACACTTTTGCACGATTAGGGGTAGTTAGTTTAATTGCTGGAAATAACCAACCTCAATCTGCAGTTATTGATACTTCGGGAGGAACACCTTTTGCTTATTTAGGGGCGAGTGATAATTTTGGTAATGGTATTGTCGCCAAAATTAACTTATCTACCTTCATAGATCAAAATGAAACAACCATTACGTTGAATGCGGGTGAAACTAATTTGAAAGCAGCAGTCATTGATACTTCGGGTGTGACAAATTTTGCTTATTTTGGTACAGCAACATCTCCTGCAACCGTAGTCAAAGTAAATGTAGAAGACCCTACGTTTAGTCGCGATAGTGCATTAACGTTAAATACAGGAATAAGCTTTTTTGGATCGTCGGTTATTGATGAGGCTGCTGGATTCGCTTATTTTGGAACATCGGGGAGTACCGGAAAAATTGTCAAAGTAAACCTAGCTACTTTTGCTAATGTGGGTGTGATTACGTTACCTTCAGGAGAGGGATCTCTTTTATCTGCAGTGATTGATACAGCAGATAGCAAAGCTTATTTCATCACTCAAAATGGTTTCCCATCAACAATTGAAAAAATTGATCTGGCTACCTTTACTCATGAATCCGGACAATCATTGACATTGAATGCAGGAGATCAAGATATTCGTGGAGCTGTCACTGATGGAGATTTTATCTATCTAGGGGGCCATGGTGGTTTATCCGGTTTTGTGATCAAAGTAGATATTTCTAATCCAGCCGTAACTCCTGTTCGAATAGGGAGTATTACTTTATCAGCAGGAGAAACAAGTCCTTTCAACCCCGTGATTGATACCGTAAATAACTTTGCGTATTTTGGCACGCAGACAGTTACAGCTAAAGTAGTCAAAATTGATTTAAGCACATTTACGCGTGTCGGTAGTATTTCATTCCCTGCAGGGGAAAATCAGGTGTTTTCTGCTGTTGCGGACACCATTAATGGATATGCTTATTTTGGATTGAATGCAAGCCCTGGAAAAGTAGTGAAAGTAGATATTGATCCTGCCCGTACTTTCGAACGTATTGGTGTTTTAACTTTAGATGCTGGAGAGATTACGGTTGACTCAGCTATCATCGATGCTTCTGCTGGATTTGCCTACTTTGGAACAAGTGTTGAACCGGGAAGAGTAGCTAAAGTCCGCTTATCTGATTTTACACGAATCGATGGAATAACAGCAAACACAACTGGGGAAGATAGGTTTAGTACTGCGGTGATTGATACTTTAAATAACAATGCTTATTTTGGAACGAACATTAACAATGGAAGAATCATCCGAGTCAATTTAGGAAGTAAGAATATCCGCTTAGGAACAGCGCCTGGGCAGACTTTAAATATCAATGGGGATTTTATTGTAGGGGGTGGAGCGGGGGATGCTCCTGTTTCTGGTGAAGGTTTTAATCCTACAGTCAATATTGGTGGAAACTTAATTGTTAATTCAGGATCTAGTTTCACGGCACCCACTTCTTCCATTCTCACGGTAACTGGAGACTTAACAAATAATGGAACGTATACGATTTCTGCTTCAGGAAGCATGATTGTAACCGGTAATTTTACGAATAGTGGAACCTTTAGCGCTGGAACTTCATCCATTTTACTTAACGCTGCTGCTGGTACTCAGACACTGAATACAGGCGGAGATGATTTCTTTAGCCTTGCTCACACAGGAGCAGGGACACTTCAGTTGACTGGAAATGCTTTAAATCTTTTAGGCTCTTTTAATAATACAGCAGGTATTTTTGATGTTAACGGTTTAGCAGTAACATCCGCTTCTTCTATAACTAACTCAGCAACAATAACAACCACATCAGGTAGTTTGAGTTTAACAGGGACAACCATGCTTCCCAGAACGATAAGTGCTGCAGGTTCAAATGTAACGTTAATTGCTACTACGGGTAATATTAATCACGTAGGCAGTAATATAAGTGCAGCTGATCTTACTTTAACAAGTGTTACTGGAGTTGGTTCTACAGGCAATTTAGTGCAGACGACCGTAACAGGAAATTTATCAGCTTCTGCATCAACATCAGGAGGTGTTCATGTTTCTAATACGGGTTCATTAACTGTTGGAAGTGCTGGTGTTTCTGTTCCAACAGCAGGTAATGTTGTTCTAACCGCTTCTAGTCCGTTGACTGTGAATTCTCCTATTAGTTCAGTAGATGATATTAATCTTACAGCGACAGGGGATGGTGGAGGAGATGATCATTTAACGATAGCCGCAAATGTGACTAGTACGGGTGGAGGAACTATTGAACTTTTTGCTGGAGATGATGTTTTGATTAACTCTGGAACAGTTAGCACTATTGGTTTAATTCGTATCACAGCTAATAATGGGGGTGGAGCTGGTAATGGATTGATTAATCAAACCGGAGGCACAGTAAGCTCTGCAAATTTAGTAGCTCGTGCTGCTGGAGATATTACGCTTAATCAATCAGCAAATGACACGGACAATTTTGCTGCTAATACCACAGCTACAGGTACTGTTACATTTCAGGATGCAGATGCGTTGAGTATTACCATAGTTGATGGCCTATCAGGTATTTCAACTTCAGGGAATGGATCTATCTCAGTAACGGCTAATGGGAATTTGACTGTAGCACAAGCAGTGGTAGCTAATGGTTCTGGAACAATTAATCTAACAGCAGCTTCTGGAACTAGTAATATTAATATTTTAGGGAGCATTAGCAGTACCAGTGGTGCTGTTACTTTATCTGCTGTTGACGGTATAACATTTCAATCTGGAAGCGTATCAACTTCGGGGACGTTTACGGCCAATGCAGATAGTAATGCTGATGCTACGGGAACATATGATCAGAATGCTGCAGGTACTGGTATAAATGTAACAAACAATAATGTAACGATCACAGCGGCTGATTTCACATCTGTTTTAGGTTTTATTATTGCGGGTTCTGGAGATGTTACATTACAACCATCAACATTAGGGCGCACCATTGCCATTGCGGATGGGGCTGGTGGTGATTTTGATTTAACAACAGCCTTCCTAACGACTAGCGTAGTATCAACAGGGACTTTAATTATTGGTTCTGCTACGGGAACAGGAGCTGTTGATATTCAAGCTATTGATTTTTCTAATGAGGCTTATGACGTAACCATTCGGGGTGGATTGATTGAAGTTGGACCTAGCACATTAGAAGTAGTTACCTTAGGAACAAGTCAAATTCTTCAATTTATTTCCACAGCTAATATTACGGGTGTTGGTTATGTTTTATTAGGTCAACAAAGCAGTGTTCTATACGATGCAGATACAGGTGTTTCTTCTTCTGTTCAATTTCCATCTAATTTTTTCAATGAAGTTTTGGCAGCTAGAACAAGAACTTCTGGAAATGTGCTCATTTCAACACAAACCTCATCAGGAGATTTAGAGATTGGAACTGTTGGAAGTGTTAGTGGTGTTAGCGTTGTTGGTGGTGGAACGTTAACACTAGATCAAAACGGGGCCAATCAAGATATTTTTGTTAATCAACCCCTAACGACGGATGGCGGGAACATTATTATAAATTCACGAACAGATATTTCTTTCTTAGGGGCTAGCGCGGATGTGACCACAACAGGATCATTAACAATAAATGCGGATGACGAGTTTAATGGACAAGGAAATTTTATCCAAAACGATGCAGGCTCAATTATTTCTGCTTCCGGAGGAATCACGATTACAGGTAGAGATGCCACCATCTCAGGAACCATTGATGCCACGGCTGCTGACATCACAATTTTTGCTTCTACAACAGGTATAGGGTATGGATTAGGTGTGACAGCATTTAACTCCTTAAATTTATCTGAAGCAGAATTGCAAGGGTTTGCAACGACAGGAACTTTGACAGTTGGAACCAACGGATTTGCTGCCTCGTTTGATGTTGATGATATCAATTTGATTGGAGAAGATTACAGTTTAACCATTCGTGGAACTGCGGCTAACTTAGAACAAATTACTCTAAATACAGATAAAACATTTACGGTTGATATGGATAGTACCGGCTCCGGAGTTGTTGATGGAAATGGTCCTTTAGATAATATTGTGATTGCTGGAGCCAATGGTCTTTTAGTGATTGATAACACAACGAAGTTTGGTGACTCTACAGACCGTATTGAAACTGTGGTGCAACGTGTTATTGGAAGAACTCAAAATGCTGGAACAACAATTAGTATTGATAACACAGGGGACTTAACCATTATTTCTGATCCTGGCGGGATTGGATTTTCAGGACTTGCTGCCACCAGCGGAGGAGTTCATGTGACCACATCTGGAAGTTTAACGATAGACGGTGCTGTTAGCGGTGGAAATAATACGTTGGGTGTTAGTTTAGTCGCTACTGCTGGAAATTTAGTGATTGATGCATCAGTGTTTTTCGGTAACATTTCACTAGGAGATCTTATTTTAACAGCTGGAGGAGATATTACGGTTGGCAATAGTGCTCTTATCTCAGGTTCTGGAGGAGCCTTTTCAACTTCGATTAATGCGGGTGGTGTTTTTACGATGGGCGCTGGTACTCGCATCAACCAATTTAGCACTTCCTCTGAAGATCTTATTATTACTGCTGTTGGTAACGTGACTATCGCTGAAATCGATGAAGGCTCTACAGACTCCAATATTTCAATTACCAGTTCTAATGGTTCTATTACGGTTCTAGCGAGTGAAGGTGGAATAATTTCTTCTGACGGGGATTCGGATTTTACATTTAACGCAGATACCGGAATTACTATCAACGATGTTGTTGTCTCTACTGACGCAGCAAACCTAATTTTTGATGCCGATGTGGATAATAATGGAACAGGAGATTTTACTTCAGGGGGTTCCGGAAATATTTCAACTCAAACAGGAGATATCACTGTTATTTCTGATGCCATTACCTTTGCTGGAACGGTGGTAACAAGTTCAGGAGAAGTTACACTGTCTGCTGCTAGTATTGGTGGAACTATTGGATTAGGTGGAGGAACTGGTGATTTGAGTTTATCGGGTGCTACGCTAGGCCAAATTACAGCTTCTATTTTAAATATTGGAGATACAGCAACAGGAAATATTGTTGTGGATTCGTTTTCAATAGGAACTGTTAGCACCTTAATTCTTATTACAGGAGCTTCTGTAGTTGAAGAAGGTGCTGGGGATGCAGGCGTTGATATTACTGTAACCAATTTAGCTATGGATGTAGATGTTTCCGTAAATATAGATGTGAGCGTAACAAACTTAGCTGTTAATAATTCTAGTGCGGGCGTAGTTGATGTGGAAGATACTAGTGGTTTAAGTATTACAACTGTTGGTAGTTTTAATGGGGTAACAACAGTAAATGGAAATATTAATATAATTTCTTCAGCTGGAACTTTGACTGTGGCTCAAAATGTAACTGCAGGCACAGGTTCTGTAACCTTAGAGTCTTCTGGTGGAACAGATGTTATTACTGTTAATACAGGTGTAACAGTAAGTGGTAGTGCAGGAGTTAGTCTGACAACAGACACATTAAATATTAATGGAACTGCAAGCATTAATGGAGGAAGTGGAGGAGTTACTTACTCAGCAGACGATATGGTCATTAGTACTTCTAGTACTACTCTTGCAGCAGGTGGAGTTGCTGTTCTTGATGCCAATAGTACTTCTAGAGATATTACATTAGGTAGCTCTGGATCTACTTTAGCTTTATCCGATGCAGAAATTGATACGATTACGGCAGATATTTTAAGAATTACAGGCAATCAGTCTATTAATATCAATTTAGCTATTACTCCGGCTAATGTGTCTACACTTTCTTTATCTTCAGGTACTGCTGGAATCACACGGAGTGGTTCAGGAAGTATTGTTGTTACAAATTTAGCTGTGGCAGCCATTTCATCAGGGGGTATAGATTTAGATACTTCAAGTAATAATGTTACTACTTTTGCAGCTTCCCTTGCCGTAGGAACGTTAACTTATAGAGATACCGACAATTATTCTATTGGTATCGTCGATGGTGTTACAGGGATTAGTGGTGGTGGTAGTGGTGCAGAGGCAAATTTAGAATCACAAACAGGTGTGATTACTCAAGATGTAGGAGCTATTATTACGGTGGATGATTTGTCTATTTCATCTTTTGGAGCAACGTTAGGGGAAGATAATGATATAGATACGTTAGCGACTAGTATTTCTACAGGTAGTTTAACCTTTAAAGATACGAATAGTTTAACTTCTAATACTGTTAATTCGATTAATGGTATTTTAGCTCAAGGTGTTACGATTAATCTTGATTCTGGAACATTGACTGTTAGTCAGGACATTAATGGAGGAGCTGGTGCTATTAATATTAGTTTTCCTATCGGAGCTTCTACTTCAACAATTACAGTTGACTCTTTAATGGAAATTACTAATACAAATGGATCTGATGATATTACGATTGTTGCCGATGACTATAATTTAAATGGGCTTCCTAGTATTCGTAGTGATGGAAAAATAACAATACGTCCATCAAGCATCAATGGAAGTGTTGCTTTAGGAAATACTTTTGGTGGAGATGTTAGTTTTGATAACACAAAAGCATCCCGGTTAAATGCTCCTACAGTAGCTTTTGAATCTCAAGGAACTGGAAATATTACGATTAATAATGATTTTAGTTCTCCAGCAGCTACACTGGTTCTTGTTTCAGGAGGTAATATTAACCAAAGTTCGAGCACGATTCTTACGGCAACTAATTTAAGAGCAACAGCCTCTGTTAGTGTTAATTTAACCGAAGCAACGTTGGATGAAAATCAAATAGGAACCATTGCAGGTAATGTAACGGGTGTGGGAGGGCAATTTAGTTTTCATGACAATAATTCTATTGCGATTGGAACTGTGGATGGAGTCAGTGGAATTACAACAAACAACGGTAATATTAGTATTGAAAGTTTCTTAGGAACGATTACGGTTAATGAAGATATTAATGCAGGAACCGGAACAGTGTTTATCCGATCTCAAGCAGGATCTAATGGAACGATTAATACAGCTGCAACAAAAACAATTACAGGTGAAGGTGGCGTAACATATGTAGCTGATATTATGTCACTGGGGGCAAATACAGTAGCTACTACTCCAGGTGCTATTGTTGAAATTACTCCTACGACAGGGACTAGAGATATTTCTTTAGGTTTAGAACAAGCTGGAGAGTTAAGTCTTGATAATAGTGAATTAAATACTATTACAACACCAATCCTTAGAATAGGATCCATAGGGCATCCAATTGATATTACAGTCCGAGGAGCAATTAACCTTTCTAATGTTGATGAGCTATCTTTAATTAACAATGTGGCCCATTCTATTGCACAAACTGCGGGATCAACGGTTACAGTGGATGCTTTGCGTATTACTACAGATAATGCAGTAGCATTCACCGAAGCTAATGATGTAGATACTTTAGCAGCAGAAATTAATGATGCTAATAACTCTTTCAGTTTTACGGACTCCGATGGATTTACGGTTGGAACAGTAGATGGTGTTACCGGAATCACAGTGAGTGGAACAGCCAACCTTGATTTAACGGCTACTACAGGTACGATAACAACCACGGGAGCCATTGCTATTGGAAGTGGTGATATGACAATCACTGCAGACGGGCTTGCTCTTGGTGGTAATCTTTCTGGAACGGGTGCTTTAGTTTTACAACCTGCCAGTGCAGCAACTTCCATCGGTATTAATGATGCGGGTACATTTAATTTAAGCACAGCAGAAATGGCATTCCTGCAAGATGGTTTCTCATCCATCACTATTGGTCGAAGTGATGGAACGCACACGATTACTTACGGAGCTTTTGCTATTAGTGATCCTATTCTTTTAAGAGCTCCCGTAGCGGGAGGATCTCTTGTTGGTAACGGAGCGATTACGGCAACGGGCGATGCTAGTATTACGCTTACAGGACCAGCAACTATTAATTTAGATGCGGGTATTACAACGGATAATGAAGATATTATTATCAATTCGAATGTTGTTCTCCCAGCAGCAACTTTTGTTAACCTTAGCACCGGTGCTTCAGCAACAACAGGAAATATTACGATTAATGGAACTATAAATGGGGGTGCTTCAGCAGGGTTGACGTTACGAGCAGGAACGACAAGTGGTGTTGTTACCTTGAATGGTGTTGTTGGTGGAACAACACCTATGGGACAATTGAATATTGTTGCTTCTTCTGTAACTAATTTAAATGCTAGTGTAACAACAGCGGGGCCTCTTTTAGTTACTGCAGCAGCAGCTAATCTTTCTGCAGGAACGTATACGGCACAAAGTGGTGATATTGATTTTAGTGGTATGGTTACCTTACTTGGAAATGTAATTATGAATGCAGGAAATCCAAGCCCAGGAGATCTTGTTTTTGATCAAACAATTGATGGTGGGTTCGACCTTACTTTAAATTTAAATGATAATGGAGATGTTGAGTTTAAAGGAGATATAGGTCAAACAACACCTCTTAATAGTCTCACAATCAATAATGCTTCCCATGTTCGTATGTTTGGTGGAACGGTGCTTTCTCCTACCAATATTGATGTTGAAACAGTTGGAAATATAACAGTAGTGGCAGATACGATGGATGTTTTCGCAGCTGTTACCACAGCAGGAGGTAATGTCGATTATACAGCGCCTGGTATTGGCGGAATTCATTTAGAAGGAAATGTTTCGTTTACAACTGCGGGTGGTAATGTGATTATCCGGGATTCGATTTCTGGTTTAGAAGACATTACAATTACTGCAGGAACTGGAAATGTAACGTTTGTCGATAATTTTAGTATAAAAAGTCTATTTATTATTAGTGCTGGAATAGTAGATTTTCAAGGCTTCCCAATATTTTCTGGAAGCAAAACAATTACAGCAACTTCTATTACTCTTCCAACAACAATTCTTAGTTCCACAACAAATAGCACTTATACCTATAACGGGGCTATTACTTTGGTTGGACCTACGCAGTTCAGCGACACAGGTCCCGGTGCTCATTTTAATGTGGTGATTAACGGAACGATTGATGGAGCTTTTAATTTGACATTTACCAACGGCCCTACAGCGGATGTCACTATTACGGGAAATATTGGAGATACAACACCAATAGGTGCTTTGAACTTTAGCAGTCTTCATAATGATGTCACTATTAATGGTAATGTTACAACCACGGGTGATATTAGTTTAGGTGTTGTACAAGGAACGATAAGGATAACTGGAGATGTGGAAACAACAGGTCTGTTTGATACTCAACTTTATCGATCTCCAACAGCTACTCAAATATCCGGAACGTTCACTTCAAATTTAGGAGACATTACCATCGACGGTGCTGGTGCCATAGAGTTGTTAGGAGATACGGCCTTCGATTTAACGGCTGCTTCTGGAAATTTAACTATTGGCTCAACCATTAATGGATCTTTTAGTCTGACTTCTTCTAATGGTAGTACGGTCCAATTGAATGCAGCTGTTGGTGGGATTACCCCTTTAACGAGTGTTACTGTTAATACAACTTCATTTTTGAATCAAGGTGGTGTTATTACGACTGGAGCTCAATCGTATACAGCTACACTCTTTGGTGCAAGTTTTATTGGTGGAACAGTTCAAACTACCAATAGCAATATTACAATAAATGGAGGAGCTAATAATATTGGATTGAGCGGAGCACTGGTAATTACCACAGGCGCTGGTGGAGGAGATATTGATTTTCAGGATCTGATTACCGGTTCAGCTACGAGTCTTACGATTAATGCAGGAACAGGTACAGTAACCTTTGCTGGAAATACGACTTCGACGGGTTTACAGAATATTACCGGAAGTACCATTAATTTAAATGGAACACACCAAACAACAAGTGGTGCAATTACATTAACAGGAAATGTTGTCTTGGGTGCAACAAGTGCTTTAGACAGTAATACCTTTGGCGGGGGTGCTGATATAACCGTTACAGGTACGATTAATGGTGCACAAGCCTTAACTTTGGATGCAGGTACAGGAAATATTGATATTCAAAGTGAAGTGGGTGGAACAACTCCATTAGGAGCTCTTTCTGTTGGTTTTAGTGGTGGAAATAATGTGGAGTTTGACCAAGATGTGACTGCTGCTAGTTTAAATGTAAACTTTGGTGTGACTCAAGTTACTTTTAGTGGCAATGTAACCACAACAGGGACTCAATCATATAATGCCACTACAAATCGATTCTCAGCAGGAACATACTCAACAACAGGTCAAAATATCTTCTCTTTTAACAATATTGTTTTATTAGGAAACGTTATTTTTGATACCGGTGCTGGAGCAGGTGTTATTGATTTCTTTGGAGCTATGGATGGTGCTTTTAACTTAACGCTTGATGCTGGAACAGGATCAATAACTTTAGGAACGACTGGTGGAACAACACCATTAGGCGCGATTAATTTTGTGAGTGCGAGCACAATTACGTTAAATAACGATATTGATGCAGCAAGTTTGACAATTACTTCAGCAACGGCGGCTAATTTTAATGGTGTGGTAACAACTACCGGAGTTCAGAGCATTACAGCGACATCCATTAACCCAGGAGCTTCTCATTTAACAACCAATAGTAATATCACACTTACTGGGGCAGTCACTCTCGGAAGAGATTCTACATTCAATACCAATACAGGTATTGGTAATGTTCTTTTCACCTCAACCATTGATGGGTTTAAAGCCCTAACCATTACTGCGGGCACAGGCAATGTTCAGTTTGATGGCGCTATTGGTGGAACAACACCTCTAGAAGCGTTGGTTATTACATCCGCTAATAATGTGGACTTTAATGGTTCTGTTGATGTGGATCAGTCTCCTGCTGGATTAGGAAGAATAGCAACTCAACTATTAGGTGGGTCAGGTTTTGATAATGCCTATGATATTTATATTGATGCTTCTAACAATATTTATATAGCTGGATCAACAGATGGTGATTTACTTGGAGAAACAAACTCAGGGGGACAAGATGCTGCTGTTATCAAAATGAATAGCTCTGGTGTTGTCCAATGGACACGATTGTTAGGAGATGGAAGTTTTACCGAAGCCTACTCCATAGTAGTTAATGCAACGGGTGATGTTTATATTGGTGGTGTAACCGATGTAGATCTCCCCATGTCTAATGGTTTTCCTGGTGAGGATTATGAAGTAGCCATGATAGCTAAATACAACTCAGGAGGAACTCTTCAATGGACGCGGTTAATTAATGGACTCAATGGGACTGCTGAATATGGATTTGTAAATGCAATTGATTTAGACTCATCTGGTAATGTTTATATTGTTGGAACTACATTTGATGACTGTGATTTCTTTGGCTTTGGTATTGCAGCTAGTTATACCAGTGCAGGTGTAGAGCGGTTTGTGACTAATTATTCGGGAGCTTCTACAGAAGATGTTGCATTGAATGATATGGTTATTGATTCAAACGATCGAGTTTTTGCTGTAGGTTACAGTGATAATGATATCGGTGGCCAAACCAATAGTGGCGGTTATGATTTGTTGTTAGTCGAAATTAATAATAGCACGGGAGCTCTTGTTTGGGCCATCTTAGATGGAAACGGTTCTGATGTTGAAGGTAATGCAATTACACTTGATGCTTCAGAAAACATCTATGTAACAGGTTATACGGATGGTGATTTTAATGGTGAAACAGCCAGTGGAGGTTCTGAAGATACTTTAATCCAGAAATATCTTGTCCAAACAAGTCCAACTCCTGCTACCTTAGACTTTACTACTTTATTTGGAGATGGTTCAGATTCTTACATAGGAAAAGATATTAAAGTTAATGGAACAGAATTGTTAGTTCTAACAGAATTTTCAGGATTAGTAACCTATCTTGTTTTGACCAATCATGCTTTAACTGGAGGAGCCCCAACTGAAACAGCAACTGTAGGTGCCTCTGATCCAAGTAGTTCTTTTGGTCAAATTGGCATTCAGTCTACGGGTGAAATTTTTGTCATTGGAAGTTCTGGTGGAGATTTTGATGGAGAGACGACTAATGGTGATAGTGATATTATCTTTTCTGAATTTGGAGATGTTCCTGCTTCTGGTGGAGCAATTACTATTACGCATACAGGAACCTTAACAATCCCTGCTGGATCTACCTTGGGTGCTGAAGGTGGTTTTACAGAAAGTGGTGGCCCGGTTAGCCTGTCTGCCAATGTTAACACTGGAAATGAAAACTTTAGTTTTAGTGGAGCTGTGACCTTGGGTGACAATGTGGTTATTAACACAGGAACAGGAACAATTACCTTTCCATCGACTGTAACCATGGGAGCAAATAACCTAACCTTAACCAGTGATGCCGGAATTACATTTGGTGGAGGTGCTAATTCGGTGACAGGAACCGGTGCTCTTGTTCTTCAACCCGCTTCTACTGGAACTTCTATTGGTGTTGGTGGAGCAGCAGGTTCTTTACAGCTAACAACAGCAGGTGTTAATGCTCTTCAAGATGGTTTCTCATCCATTACGATTGGACGTAGTGATGGAAGTGGAGCAATTACAATGAACGCAGCTACATTTAATGATCCTATTACGATTCAATCCCCACAACCCGGCGGAAGTATAACCGTTAATGGTCAACTAACCAGTTCAGGTGCTGTAACTCTTGATGGTCCTGGGGCTACAACAATTTTAAATGCAGACATTGTTACTTCTGGAGTGGCAATATTGATTAGTGACAGTGTGGAAGTTGGAGAAGGACTAAGTATTACTTTAGACACAACTAATGCCGGGGGAACTCCAGCAGGTGCTGATATTACAATCACCGGGACAACCAATGGAACAGTTGGTGGGGTTGACGAAAACCTTTCTCTCAGAGCTGGAACTTCAGGGAATGTTGTTTTGGGGGGAGCTGTTGGTGGAACTACCCCATTAGGTAATTTAAATTTTGTCAGTGCTGTTTTAGCAACCCTCCAAGCCGGTGCGACTACGATTAATGGAACATTAACCATTGGTTCTAGCACCATTGTTAGTATAGAAGGTCAAAATTTAACAGCGAACACTTTGAATAATAGCGGTACTTTGAGACTTCAAGGTGGAGAAACAGTTAGTATTACGACTTATGATTCTAATACAGGAACCACCGAATTTGTTGGTACGAATACAGGGGCAACCCACGATATCTCGGCAATTTCAACAGCCTATTTTAATGTGACAATTAATGATTCTAATGTAACAGAAGATACCTTCCAAGCAGTTTTATCTGTAAGTATTAATGGTGCTTTGACTCTTAGTGATGGAACTGTAGATGCTGGAGCAAATGTTCTAACCCTAACCGGTGCCTACAATCAAACCGGTGGAACGTTTGATGGTGGAAGTGGTAATCATGATTTTAATGGTTTAGTTACTTTTAGTGGAGGAACATTCACTGCTAGTAGTGGAACGATGACTGTCTTTAATGTTGCTTTCAGTAATATTGGTGGCACTGCCACATTTAATCATGGATCTGGAACGGTTAATTTTGATGGTGTCAGTCAAACGTTAGATCCAGGGAGTGCTTTATTTAATATTATTATTTTTGGAGCTGCGGGTGGAACAACAATTCTTGCCGGTAATGTCGCTTCGGAAGGAAATGTTTTTAAACAAGGTCTCAGTGATTTAGTTGCAGATGGAACTCTTAGAACCATCACGGTGGGAAGTAACTTCACTCATAACACGTTAGGTGGTTTTGGAGATGCTAATCTTGTCTTATCTTTTGCAGGAGATACTTCCCATACCTTGACCAGTAATACGGGTCCTTTTAATGCTCAGATAGTATTAGATAATCCCAATGAAACAGTCAATTTAGGTGGAGATTTTACTTCTACTTCTACTGCAACATTGACCATCTCCGATAGTGTTTTTAATGTGGGTGCCAATAACTTCACAATTAATGGAGCTTATGATCAATCGAGTGGTGTTTTTAATGGAGGAACTATGGCCAATAACTTCGGAAGCACCTACGTTCTGTCTGGTGGAACCCACAACGCAACGAGCGGCACCACAACTCTTTCAAATGCAGTTACGGTCAGTGGCGCTGGCGATATTGTTCCTGGCACGGGATTGATTGATGTTGAAGGTGTTAGTGTCAATATTGATTTTAATAGTGAAATACTCAACGATGTAACTTTTTCTCCTGCAGGTGGAACAACGACTATTGTAGCTAACTTTCTTGTGGGTGGAAATTTTGTTAAAGAAGCTGCTAGTGATGTTGTTGCTGATGGAAGTGCTAGAACAATAACAATTGCTGGTAACTTTAGCCAATCAGGTTCTGGAGGTTTTGGAAATGCTAATCTAACATTAATTTTTAGTGGCGGAACAGGAACTCATTCTCTAACAAAATCAGCAGGTATTTTCTCCGCTCAAATAAGAGTAGAAACAGCCAGTCAAACATTAAACCTTGCTTCAAATTTTGTCGGATCAACAACAAGTTCAATCACTTTAGCCACCGCTGCAGGAGCTCTTAGTTCGTTTAACTCCGCAGGGTTCGACCTCACTGTTGGAACAGTAACAATTCAAGAAGCTACTTTAAGTATGGCAGCTGGCACTTTAACCGTAGACACAGCATATAATCAAACGGGTGGAACTTTTGATGGAGGAAGTGGTTCTCATGATTTCAATGTAGATGTTGTTTTCAGTGGTGGAACATTTATTACCAGTAGCAGCACAATGACGGTTTCAGATGTTACCTTTAGTAATATTGGTGCTGGTGCTACATTCACAGCCACAACAGGAACGGTTCAGTTTGATGGAGTTAGTGTCACAATGGATCCGGGTGGAGCCACGTTTAATAATGTTAATTTATCTGCCACGGGTGGAACCACTACTTTAGCAGCTAATATGATTGTCTCAGGAAATCTCACCAAAGAGAATGCAAGTGGTTTTGTTGCAGATGGAACTCCTCGAACCATCAGTGTTGGAGGTGATTTTAGTTTGCAGGATAATGGTGGTATAGGAAATGCCAACCTAACGCTTATTTTTAACAGTGCCGGAACACAAACTTTTTCAGACTCTGGTTTAGGCCCTTTTGCTCCTAATGTTCAGATTACCAATACTTCAATACTTCAACTGACAACGACATTAACCATGACTGTTGGAAGAACATTAACTATCGATGCTGGAAGCACATTGGACTTGGATGGAAATAATTGGACTAACGCTAGCGCAGCATTTGTAAGTTCAGGAATAGTTCAACTGATTGGAACAGAAACAATTTCTGGACTCACTCAAGATATCATCAATCCTGGAACGTTTATGTATTTGGGTGATGCAGATGCCTTAGCAGACACTTTTGATGTTATTGACTTGGGAGGTATTGATTATTTCAATCTTACTATTAATCCAACAGATTCTAATGATACATTTAGATTGATCAGTCCTGTAGTAGTAGAGGGTAGTTTGTCTGTTTCAACTGGAACTTTTGATCAAAATGGAAATACTACTGAAGTCAATGGTCCAAATACATTATCTATTCTTTTCGGAGCTACGTATGTTCATAGTGCATTATTAGTTGTGGATGGTAATTTAATCAATGCAGGAACATTTCTCGGGTCAGGGGCAGGAGCAGTTATTGATGTTAACGCCAACGCGCCTGCCGGAGGAGATGTCACGAATACGGCAACAGGTGTTTTTACATCTACAACTGGAATACTTGTTTTAGAAGGAGATTTTGATAATCAAGGAACCTTTACCCATAATAGTGGAACAGTTCAACTGGACGGAACAGGTCAAGAAATCTTAGGAACAACAACGTTTAATAATTTAACCAAAGCAATGGGTGCTTCAGACACACTTACTTTTGAAGCTGGAGAAAGACAAACGGTTCTCGGAACATTAACATTAACAACAACAGTTGGTCGTTTGGACTTACGTAGTTCTAGTCCAGGAACTCAATGGGAAGTAGATCCTCAAGGGACACGTACCATTGATATGATTGATGTTCAAGATTCAAATAATGTGAACGTGACCGCAGTAGCACCAACGAATAGTTCTAGTTCTGGAGGAAATACGAATTGGTTCTTCCCAGGTGCTGTTGAAGGAACAGTGTTCGGAGCGGATGGTTCAACGCCAATTGGAGCGGGTATTGATATTTCAGTTTCAATCGAAGGAGGTATCGTAGTTGGAACATTTACTACGTTAAGTAATAGTAGTTATTTTATAGGAGGTTTAACCCTAGTAGCAGATGATGTTGTTACGATCTTTATGGATAACGAAACTCAAAATGGTGTAACGGTAGCGATTTCAGCAGGAACAGGAATGGCAGGAGTCGCTGTTAGTCAAAATCATTTAACCATTCGACATGAAGGTGTTGGTGTTGTTACCAATGCTAATTTGGATACAGCAAATAATAGTGGAGATACCGATATTAATTCTATCTACACTATGGCCGGAACCGTATTGAATATGGCGGGTAGTACAACTTTAGCTGTGCCAACAGGGCACTCCTTTACTCCTGGAGATACTGTGGATGCGGTTAACCTTACGTCTGGTGGAACTATTACGATGGGAGGTGATTTATTAGCTGTATCAACAACGCTTAATCAAACGGGTGGAGTGATTGATTCCATTACATTTGACGGTGGTAATGCAACTCTGAGTCAGTCTGGAGGTGGAACTATTGGCGGTATGACCGTAACTACCGCTGGAACTAAAACTCTAGGGACCAACTTTACAGTTACTTCATCATTAACAAAGAATGGAACTGGAAATTTAGTAGCTGGAGTTGGCGGTTTTACTTTATTTTTATCTGGAAACTTAGCTCATAATTTGGGTGGAATTGGAAACGGAGCACATGTTCTTACTCTTGAATATACGGGAACTGCTGACCAAACAGTGACCTTTGGTGGAACTAATTTGGCGACTGTAGTGATTAACAAAGCAGCTGGAAAGGTGGAATTGTTAACTAATTACTCCGCGGTTGGGGGGTCTTTTACGTTAACCCAAGGAGAAATAGATTTAAGTACATTTGATTTAGATATTAATGTGCCAACAAATATTAATGGAGGAACAGTCAGTTCGGCTGGAGGTAGTTTACTTGTATCTAATACTTATTCACAAGGTGCTGTAACCGTAGCAGCAATTACGTTTGACGGTGGAAATGCCAATCTTTCTATGGCTCCTGGTGGAAGCATTGGAAGTATGACGGTTAATACAACAGGAACTAAGACACTATTAACCGACTTTTCAGTGACAACCAGTTTGACAAAGAATGGATCTGGAAATTTAGTTTCTGGAATTGGAGGGTTTGATTTATTTTTATCTGGAAATTTAGTTCATAATACCGGCGGCATAGGAAATGGAGCAAATATTCTTACATTAGAATTTACAGGCGTAACAGCGACTCAAACTGTTAGCTATAGCGGAAATAATTTTGCTACAGTTGTTATTAACAAAGCCGGCGGAAAAGTGGAATTATTATCAAACTACGCACTTCTTGGAGGCTCCTTTACGTTGACATTGGGAGAATTAGATTTAAGTACATTTGATTTAGATATTAATGTACCAACAAATATTAATGGAGGAACAATCAGTTCAGCTGGAGGTGATTTGCTTGCAGCTAGTACTTATTCACAAGGTGCTGTAACCGTATCAGCAGTTACGTTTGATGGAAATAATGCTAATTTGTCTATGGACCCTGGTGGAAGTATTACCAACATGACTGTGACTGGCACAGGAATTAAGACGTTGTTAACAGATTTTAATGTGGTGAACTTAACAAAGAATAGCAGTGGAAATATTCAGGGAGCACCTGGAGGCGTTACTTTATTCTTATCCGGTAACTTAGTTCATAATGCTGGAGGATTGGGCAATATTGGAAATTTAACTGTTGAATATACAGGAGCAGCAGCGACTCAAACCGTAACTCACAGTGGAAATAATTTTGCATCTATTGTGATTAATAAAACAGGTGGAAAAGTTGAGTTATTATCAAACTATGGAATTATTTCTGGTGGAACCTTTACTTTAACCCAAGGAGAATTAGATCTAAGCACGTTTGATATGGATGTGAATGTAACTACTAATATCAATGGTGGAACGGTTACTTCCGGAGGAGGAAGTTTTCTTGCGGGATTTACTTATAGCCAAACCAATGGAACAGTTGCTGTTCTTGAGGTGGATGGAGGAAATGCAAATCTTTCTATGACGGGCGGGTCTGTTACTAATTTAACATTCAATACGACATCAATTAAAACAATCACTTCAGCTACTTTTATTGTTACAGGAAATCTGACAAAGAACAACAGTGGAAACTTATCAGCATCTGTTGCAACACAACTTCAAGTTGGTGGCAATATTAGTATTTCTGCAGGTTTGTTAGGGGATGCAAATACTACTTTAGTTCTTAACGGTGGGGTTGCTCAAACTTATACGCGTACTGCAGGAACTCTAAATGGTAATGTTCAGGTTGCTAATAATTCAACGTTTCAATTGTTAAGTGCTTTGACAATGATTGCAACAAGAACACTTACCATTGATGCGGGTAGTACTTTAGATTTGAATGGTAATGCATGGACAATGACAACAGTTACCTTTAGTAATGAAGGAACAGTCAGTCTTGTAGGTTCTGAAACAATTACCAATCTAACTCAAGATCAAGACTCTGGAACGTTCCTTTATGTGGGAAGTGATACTGGAGTAACAAGAACATTGGATGGGACAGGAATTACAGGAGGAGATACATATTTTAATTTAACCATTGATGACCAAAATGGAACACTAGACACCTTTCAAATTACTGGAATTACTATGGTGGGAACAGTAACAGTAGAGAATGGACAGGTGACCACATCAGGAACTCCGTCTATAGGTAGCCTGCAGTCTAACGGAGGTAGTTTTTCGGTAAATGGATCTTTAAATGTGACCGGCACATCCAGTATAACGGTTAATGGAGGAACAGTTGATTTAGGAACGGCAACAGTGAATGAGTCTGGAAATATCACTGTGATCAGTGGAACCTTGGATATGAATACAGCCACTGTTAATCTAAGTGGTGATTTTACCCATACGGGTGGAACAGTAACAGCAGGAACAAGTGCATTGAATTTAGTAGGAACATTTCAAACGATAACTCCTCTTGCAGGCGGTGCGACCACGTTTTATGATTTAAATAATGACGATTCTGCTGCTGGAGATACACTCACATTTGCAGCAAATAATGGAACTGTAGTAATTACTAATATCTTACTATTACATGGTCGAAGTGCAGCTAATCCACTACTTCTTCTCAGTGATAATCCTGGAACACAATGGAGAATTGACCCCCAGGGAACCCGAAATATTTTGGCAGTAACTCCTTCAGACAGTAACAATGTGAATGCAAGTCCTATTCTAGCGCTAGACGCAGAAAGTGTGAATGGTGGAAATAATACCAATTGGATATTCAGTGGAGATCTTGCAGGAGTAGCGTTTCAAACAGATGGATCTACTCCTTTAACAGGAGTTACTATAGCCATACATGTGGGTGGGGTTGATTCAGGGCAAACAGCGGTTACGGATGGAACGACAGGAGCTTTTATAGTTTCAGGACTTACTTTTTCTGCTGGAAATGTAATAACTATATTTATTAGTGGGGCTTCTGAAGATGGTGTTACGGTTACTATAGCAGATGCAACAGGTTTAGGAGGAATCAATGTTATTGATGACCGTTTAATTACACGAAATGAGCAAGGTGGAGCTTTAACGAATACTAATTTAGATTTAGCTGATTTATCAGGTTTGGCGGATATTACCAATGTTTATACTCTTGCAGTAGGCAACCTTACGATTCCAACAGGGAAAATATTACTGGTTCCAGCAAGTCATGTATTTACTCCGGGTGGCAATGTTACGATTAATAGTGGAGGATTCTCTGATATTCAAGGAACTTTAAATGTTGGAAGCGATACCTTTGATAATAATGGAACTTGGTTATCTAGTGGTACGGTGAATGTCGGAACCGGAAATATTCTCGTCTCAGATGATTTCACGCAAACGGGAGGAAGTATTGAGAAGATTGAATTTGATGGAACCGGTGGTAATGGTGCTCTCTTAACACAATCTGGTGGTGCGACAATCACAGATGCTACTTTCTCTTTTGGTTTAGCTGGAGCTGGATTTCTTACCCGGCGGTTTGATAGCAACTTTACGATTACAAATGATTTAACACTTAATCTATTAGAAATTGGAGAACGACTATTAGGAAATGGAGCCCCTGTTTCTGTTGCTGTAGAAGGTAATTTCATAATGACTCAAGGAAGTTTTGGTGACGGTAATGTAACTTTAGAGATGAATGGAACAGGCCCTCAAAGCTTAACGCAAACGGGTGGATCTATTGCGGCTAATCTTAATGTTAATAAAGCGAGTGATACTTTAACTTTAGCCACCGCATTGGCTACTTCTGGGGATGTGACCATGACCTTAGGAACGTTGGCCTTGGGTGGAAACACCTTAGATGCGAACAAAGATTATACGCAAAACGGAGGAACAGTCACGGATAGTGGAGGAACGATTGCTGTTGAAGAAAATGTAGCTATTAACGGAGGAACGATTAACCACCTAACAATTGATGGATCTGGCAATGATGCCAATAACGTAACCATTGTACAAACTGGTGGAACCATCACGAACATGACATTCAGTCATGGACAAGCAGGAGGTGGAATTATTACGAAGTTAATAGCATCCGATATAACTGTTGAAGGAGATTTAGTCTTTAGTGCTTTGGAAGCTGCAGAAAGAGTTTTTTCTACAGGAGGAGCTCAAACGCTTAATTTAGAAGGTAACTTTACGATGACCCAAGGGGTGTTTGGGGATGGGAATTTAACATTAGAAATCAATGGAACAGGACCTCAAAGCTTAACGCAAACCGGTGGAGCTATTGCTGCTAATCTTGATGTTAATAAAGCGAGTGATACTTTAACTTTAGCCACCGCATTGGCTACTTCTGGGGATGTGACCATGACCTTAGGAACGTTGGCCTTGGGTGGAAACACCTTAGATGCGAACAAAGATTACACACAAGATGGAGGAACAGTCACGGATAGTGGAGGAACGATTGCTGTTGAAGAAAATGTAGCTATTAACGGAGGAACGATTAACCACCTAACAATTGATGGATCTGGCAATGATGCCAATAACGTAACCATTGTACAAACTGGTGGAACCATCACGAACATGACATTCAGTCATGGACAAGCAGGAGGTGGAATTATTACGAAGTTAATAGCATCCGATATAACTGTTGAAGGAGATTTAGTCTTTAGTGCTTTGGAAGCTGCAGAAAGAGTTTTTTCTACAGGAGGAGCTCAAACGCTTAATTTAGAAGGTAACTTTACGATGACCCAAGGGGTGTTTGGGGATGGGAATTTAACATTAGAAATCAATGGAACAGGACCTCAAAGCTTAACGCAAACAGGTGGAGCTATTGCGGCTAATCTTCATATTAATAAGGCGAGTGATACTTTAACTTTAGCCACCGCATTGGCCACTTCTGGGGACCTCACCATGACGGCCGGAACCTTAGATTTAGAAGGAAATACATTCACAGCGAATGGGAATTTTACATCGAATGGAGGAACAGTCACGGATAGTGGAGGAACCTTACAAATTGAAGACAATATAGATTTGAATGCAGGAAGTATTAGTAGCTTAACCTGGTATGGAACAAATGGAAATAATGCTTTATTTGAACAAACTGTAGGTGTTGCAACCTTAACAGATTTTACAGCTACGTTTGGACAAGGTGGAAACTTAGATAAGAAAATTAATAGTAATTTAAGAATAGAAGGAGATTTAACCTTAAATATGTTGGATAGTGGAGAAGATCTTATTTCTAATGGAGCTGCGGTGACAGTAGAAGTTCGAGGAAATGTCATTATGACTCAAGGTGAATTTGGAGATGGAAATGTAACCTTAGAATTAGATGGAATCGGAGCTCAAACTTTAACGCAAAATGGAGGTGTTTTTTCAGCAAATATAGATGTCAATAAAGCGAGTGGAACGGTGACCTTAGGATCCTCAACATTCACTACAGGTCAAAGTTTAACAATGACAGCCGGAACTTTGAGTTTGGAAGGAAATACATTTACTGCGAATAATGATTTTACTTTAACGTCAGGTACGATTACTGATAGTGGAGGAACCTTACAAGTTGAAGATAATATTAATATTAATGGAGGAAGTATTAATAGTTTGACCTGGTATGGATCAGCTGGAACATCTAGTTTGAAGGATATTTCACAAACCGGTGGAACTATTACAAACTTTACAGCTACGTTTGGACAAGTTGGAGCCGGGCTCTTACAAAGAGATATTGCGACTGATATTACGATTGAAGGAGACTTCACGGTAAATACAGTCGACGCATCTGAGCAATTAAATTCTAATGGCGTTGCTGTAACAGTGAATGTTGAAGGTGATTTTATTATGACTCAAGGTAATTTTGGGGACTCGCTTGTTACTGTAAAGTTAAATGGAGCCGGATCTCAAAACTTAACACAGAATGGTGGTAGTGTTAATTCTAATTTTGAAATAGATAAAGCAAGTGGCACTGCAACTTTGACAACATCTACATTTATAACAAGTCAAAGTTTAACCATGACAGCTGGAACCTTTGCTTTAGGAGTGAATACATTTACTGCAAATACTAATTTTACTTTAGATGGAGGAAGTATTACCGATGGTGGAGGAACTTTACAAGTAGAAGACAATATTGATTTAAATGGAGGAAGTATTAGTAGCTTAACCTGGTATGGGGCAAATGGAAATGGTGCTTTAATTGAACAAACTGTAGGTAGTGCTACATTGACTGATTTCTTTGTTACCTTTGGTCAGGGAGGTAATTTAACCCGAAGAGTAAATAGTAATTTAAGAATTGAAAATGATTTAACGTTGAACATGCTAGATGGGGGAGAAAACTTATTTGCGAATGGATCTGCTGTGATTGTTGAAGTTCGAGGTGCTGTCAATATGCTTCAAGGTGAGTTTGGAGATAGTAATTTAACTTTAGATTTGGATTCTGGAGGAACTCAAAATATCACTCAGTCGGGTGGAAGCTTCAATCCAAACATGAGTATTACCAATAATACCACAGTGGTTATGCAGACAAATTTAACTATAAATGGATCCAGAACACTCACCATTGCTTCAGGAAGCACTTTAGATTTAAATGGTAATGATTGGGATAATAACAATGCAGGCTTCAGTAATGAAGGAACGGTAAGTGATACGGGTGTAGGGGTTATTAGTGATTTAAATCAAGACCAAGATTCTGGAACATTCTTATTAACAGGAAGTGATACTGGGTCAACCAGAACACTCGATGGAACGGGTATTAATGGAGCTAATAAATATTTTAATTTAACCGTTGATGATCAAAATGGAACATTAGATACCTTTGAGTTAGATGGAATTACAATTGGAGGAACAACGACGATTACAAATGGCCAAGTGACTACAGCTGTTGGAGTTGGAACGGTAACCATGGGATCATTAGTAGCTAACGGAGGAAGTTTTACTGTCTTAAGTTCAGGTCTAACATTAACGAGTGCATCAAGCATTACTGTTAATGGAGGAACTGTGGACTTAGGAGGATCAAACGTTACAGAGCCTGGGAATATTAATGTGATCCTTGGAGTTTTAAATATGAATATAGCAATAGTGAATTTAGCAGGAAATTTTGTTCATACTGGAGGAACAGTAAATGCTGGAGGAAGCACATTAAATTTAACAGGAACAAATCAATCAATAACCCCATTAGCTGGTGGAACAACAACATTTAATAATCTAGATAATTTCGAAGGAGCTGGGGTAGATACTTTAACTATTGTAGCTAACACAGGAATATTAGAAATCAGTGGGGCGTTAACCTTGATGGGTAACGGTCCAGCACTTCGTCTGATTTTGGATAAATCTGGTCCTCAAGCCCAAGCCTTAATCAATCCAACAGGAACTGTGAATGTATCTAATTTGGATGTGAGAAATAATAATACGGCTACCTTGATTAATGCAGCAGGTGGTGGAAACATCAATGGTGGAAATAATACCAATTGGATATTCAGTGGAGATCTTGCAGGAGTAGCGTTTCAAACAAATGGGTCAACTCCTTTAACTGGAGTAACTATTGCTATACATGTGGAGGGGGTTGATTCAGGACAAACGGTTGTTACGGATGGAACGACAGGAGCTTTTATAGTTTCAGGACTTACTTTTTCTGCTGGAAATGTAATAACTATATTTATTAGTGGAGCTGCTGAAGATGGAGTAACTGTAACTGTAGCTGATGCCGATGGATTAGCAGGGATTGATGTAATTGATGACAGACTAATTACAAGAAATGAACAGGGAGGAGCATTAACAAATGCTAATTTGGACACTGCAGACACGGTAGGAGGAGCTGATATCACAAATGTCTATACGATTCCAGCAGGTGTTGTGACGATTCCAGCAGGAAAAACGCTTTTAGTTCCGGCCGGTCATATATATACCCCTGGAGGAAATACTACTATTGATAGTAGCGGGACAATGAATGTTCAGGGAACATTAAATGTGGGAGGAGATACTGTTGATGTTAATGGAGCTTGGATTTCTAATGGAACGATTACGGTCGGTCTAGGTAATTTGAATGTGAGTGGCCTCTTTACTCAGACAGGAGGTAGCATTTCTCAGATTCGATTTGATGGAGCAGGAAATAATCTAACCCAAAGTGCTGGAACGATTACGGATTTTATATTTGCGCATACAAGTGGAAATAAAAATATTCTTACAGACTTTACCATATTAGGAGATCTGACTATTTCTAATTCAGGAGGTATAGTAAATGGTAGTGCTAGTTTAAGAACTATGACCGTAAGAGGAAATTTTCTTCAAGATGGAGCTGGGTCTTTTGGTAATACAAATTTAAAACTAACATTTGATGGAGATACGACCCACACCATTAGTCAGACAGACGGAACCTTTGCGCCTCACTTAGACTTATTAGATGCTGGAGAAACTGTAAATTTATTGACTGATTTAACTGTTGTAACCCAAAGTTTTGCAATTACATCAGCTTCAACGTTTAATGTAGGTATCCATACATTGGATGTTATAAATTATACTCAAAGTGATGGAAGTATGGTTGTTGGGACGGGAAGTGTTTTGGTTTCAGGAATTTTTAATCAGAGCGGTGGAACAATTGATGAGATTGTATTTGACGGGGGAGGTTCTAATTTAACTCAAAGTGCAGGAACGATTACGGATCTTATTTTCTTGCATACGAGTGGAAATAAAAATTTGCTTTCAGATTTTATTGTCTTAGGTGATCTTACTCTTTCTAATACAGGAAGTGCGGTTATTCATGGTAATGGGGTTTTAAGAACTATAACTGTAAGAGGAAATGTTTCACAAGATGGTACGGGTTCTTTTGGTAATACAAATTTAAAACTAACATTTGATGGAGATACGACCCACACCATTAGTCAAACAGACGGAACTTTTGCCCCTCACTTAGATTTACTCGATGCTGGAGAAACTGTGAATCTGCTGACTGATTTAACTCTTGTTACGCAAGTTTTTTCTATTACTTCTGCTTCAACGTTTAATGTAGGAACACATACGTTGGATGTTTTACTTTATACCCAGACTGATGGAAGTATGGTTGTTAGCACAGGAGATGTTTTAGTTGAAAGTACATTCACCCAAAGTGGTGGAACCATTGATAAGATTACCTTTGATACAGGAGGAGCTAATCTAACCCAAAGTGCAGGAACAATAACAGATCTTATTTTTACTCATCCATCGGGAGATAAAAACCTTTTGACAGACTTTACTGTCTTAGGGGATCTTACGGTTTCTAATACGGGAGGGTCTTCAGATATTTTTGGTAATGGAAGTTTAAGAACTATTACCGTAGGAGGAAACTTTTTGCAAAATGGAACTCGTCCTATTGGTAATGGAAACCTTAAAATAACTTTTGATGGAGATACAACCCACACGATTAGTCAAACATCCGGTACTTTTCAAGCTCACTTAGATTTATTAGATGCTGGAGAGACGGTAAGTCTTCTCACCGATTTCACTGTTACAGCTCAAAGTTTTACTATTACCTCTGCTTCAATTTTTAATGTAAATGATAAAACATTTCAGGTGACAGGAATCGTAACACAGAATGCTGGAACGTTTAACGGAAATACAGGAACAGTAAATTTTGATGGAGCAGTAACTCTTTCTGGAGGAACATTTAATCCAACGACCGGAACCACAAGCTTTGCTTCCACCGTAAATACGACAGGTTCTACTTTTGTTGCAGCAGCTGGAACGGTGCTTATCGATGGAGCTGGAGCAACAATCAATTTTACAGGAGCGACACTCAATCATTTAACTTTTAATCAATCAGGTTCAGATAAAAGCATTAATTCTGATATAGATGTTGATGGTGATCTTACTTTTTCTACTACAGCAGGAGGGGCTGATGTATTAGGTATCACTGTTTTAAGGATTATTACCGTAGGAGGAAATTTCTTACAAGACGGAACAACTCTTTTTGGTGACAATGAGTTAAAAGTAAGTTTTGATGGAGATACAACTCATACGATTACTAAGACAGCCGGAACTTTTGGCGCTCATTTAGATTTATTAGACGCTGGAGAAACTGTGAACTTATTGACTGATCTTACTATTGTAAGTCAAAGTTTTGGAATTTCATCAGCTTCGACATTTAATGTAGGGACTAACACCTTGGATGTTCCAGTTTATAATCAAACAGATGGAACTATGGTAGCGACTGCAGGAAGTCTTTTAGTCTCTAGTACATTTATTCAAAGTGGTGGAACCATTGATAAAATTACATTTGATGGTGGGGGAGCTGATTTAACGCAAAGTGCAGGAACGATTACAGATCTTATTTTTGCCCATACGGGTTCTAATAAAAGTTTGCTTTCAGACTTTACTGTCTTAGGAGACCTTACAGCTTCTAATACAGGAAGCTCTGTTGTTCGAGGAAACTCGGTTTTGAGAACTATTACGGTAAGAGGAAACTTTCTAGAAGACGGATCAGGAACTTTTGGTAATAGTCTTCTTAAATTAACCTTTGATGGAGATACGACACATACCATTAGTCAAACAGCAGGAACGTTTACAGCACATTTAGATTTATTAGATGCTGGAGAAACTGTGAATTTGTTGACTGATTTGACTGTTGTGACGCAAAGCTTTGCAATTACATCAGCTTCGACCTTTGACGTAAGTACTCATACGTTAGATGTTCTTACTTATACTCAAACAGATGGAAGTATGTTAGTTAGTACAGGAGATGTTTTAGTTGCAAGTACATTTAATCAAAGTGGTGGAACCATTGATGAGATAACATTTGATCAAGGAGGAGCTAGTTTAACCCAAAGTGCCGGAACAATAACAGATCTTATATTTACGCATACATCTGGAGATAAAAATCTTTTGACAGATTTTACAGTATTAGGGGATCTTACGGTTTCTAATACGGGAGCAGGGTCAGATATTTTTGGTAATGGAAGTTTAAGAACGATCACGGTTGGCGGGGACTTTTTACAAAATGGAACTGGTCCTATTGGTAATGTAAACCTTAAAATAACTTTTGATGGAGATACGGCCCACACGATTAGTCAAACATCCGGAAGTTTTCGAGCTCATCTTGATTTGTTGGATGCTGGAGAGACGGTAAGTCTTCTCACCGATTTCACTGTTACAGCTCAAAGTTTTACTATTACCTCTGCTTCAATTTTTAATGTAAATGATAAAACATTTCAGGTGACAGGAATCGTAACACAGAATGCTGGAACGTTTAACGGAAATACAGGAACAGTAAATTTTGATGGAGCGGTAACTCTTTCTGGAGGAACATTTAATCCAACGACCGGAACCACAAGCTTTGCTTCCACCGTAAATACGACAGGTTCTACTTTTGTTGCAGCAGCCGGAACGGTGCTTATTGATGGGGCTGGAGCAACAATCAATTTTACAGGAGCGACACTCAATAATTTAACTTTTAATCACTCAAGTTCAACAAAAAGTATTGACTCAGATATAGCGCTTAATGGAAACCTTACTTATTCTTCTGGTAATAGTGTGTTAGGTATAGGTGTTTTAAGAACGATCACTGTTGGAGGAAATTTCTTACACGATGGAGGGGGGACTTTTGGTGATAATGAACTCAAAGTAAGTTTTGATGGAGATGCTACTCATACGATCACTAAGACAGACGGGACGTTTGCAGCTCACTTAGATTTACTCGATGCCGGTGAGACTGTAAATTTATTGACTAATCTTACTATTGTAACTCAAAGCTTTGGAATTTCATCAGCTTCAACATTTAATGTAGGTGCTAATACCTTAGATGTTCCCGTTTACAATCAAACAGATGGAATTATGGTAGCGACTGCAGGAAGTCTTTTAGTCTCCAGTACATTTGATCAAAGTGGCGGAACCATTGATAAAATTACATTTGATGGAGGGGGGGCTAGTCTAACGCAAAGTGCTGGAACAATTACGGATCTTATCTTTGCACATACAGCTAATGATAAAAATCTTTTGACAGATTTTACTGTGTTAGGAGATCTTACGGTTTCTAACACCGGAGGATCTTCAGATATTTTTGGTAGTGGAGCTTTAAGAACCATTACGTTAGGCGGGGATTATTTGCAAAATGGGACTCGTCCTTTTGGTAATATCAATCTTAAATTAACGTTTAATGGAGACACAACGCATACGATTACTCAGACATCAGGAACTTTTCAAGCACATCTTGATTTACTCGATGCTGGAGAGACAGTTAACCTTTTGACAGATTTGACTGTTACGACGCAAAGCTTTGCAATTACATCCGCTTCAACCTTTAACGTGGGCACCCATACCTTAGATGTTCTAACTTATACGCAAACAGATGGAAGCATGGTTGTTAGTACAGGAAATGTTTTAGTTGCAAGTACATTTAATCAAAGTGGAGGAACAATTGATAAGATAACCTTTGATGCAGGAGGAGCTAATTTAACCCAAAGCGCCGGAACGATTACGGATCTTATCTTTACCCATACGAGTGCTGATAAAAATCTTCTTTCAGATTTTACGGTATTAGGAGACCTTACGGCTTCTCATATAGGAGGATCTTCGGATATTTTTGGCAGTGGAGCTTTAAGAACAATTGCAGTAGGTGGAAATTTCTTACAAAATGGAACTCGTCCTTTTGGTAATACTTTTCTTACACTATCTTTTACGGGTGCAGGTAGTCAAACCTTCAATGTAAATACTCCGACTAATTTTAATGCTAATTTTGATGTGAATAAAACAGGTGGGGAAGTGACTCTCCTTTCTAATTTTACGATAGAGTCAGCTCGCACATTATCGCTTACTCAAGGTTCTTTAGCGTTGAATGGAATAGCATTAACAATGACAGGTGGAACTTTTAGCAATGATGGAATGGTGCATTTAATTGGAACAGAAACGTTTGTTGGTTTTACTCAAGACCAGGATAGCGGAATTTTTATTTATGAAGGAAGTGATACAGGGTCTACCAGAACATTGGATGGAACGGGAATTTCTGGAGTTAATAAATATTTCAATCTTGAATTTGATGATCAAAATGGAACCTTGGATACATTTGAATTAGATGGAATTACAATTGGGGGAACCACTACCGTAACTAATGGACAAGTTACCACAGCTGCTGGAACCGTGACCACTGGATCTTTAGCAGGCAATGGAGGAAGTTTCACTGTGGGTGGCGATTTAACTGTTACCAGCACATCGAGTATTACGGTTAATGGAGGAACAGTTGATTTAGGAACGGGAACGGTGAATGAGTCTGGAAATATTACCGTGATCAGTGGAACCTTGGATATGAATACAGCCACTGTAAATCTAAGTGGTGATTTTACCCATACGGGTGGAACTGTAACTGCTGGAGGAAGCACTTTAAATTTAGTGGGAACAGGGCAGACAATAACACCCCTTTCGGGTGGAACCACAACCTTTAATGATTTAAATAATACAGAAATCGTAGGAGCAGATACTTTAACCATAGCAGCAAATACAGGAACATTAGCGGTGAGTGGAACATTAACCTTAGCAGGATTTAGTACGGGAGCCAGGTTAATTATTGATAAGAGTGGAGCAGAGCCACAAGCCCTAATTAACCCAACAGGAGCTGTGAATGTTTCTAATTTAGATGTACGCAATAATAGTTCAGCAATACTAATTGATGCAAGAGGAACGGGAAGCATTAATGGAGGAAATACGACAAATTGGATATTCTCAAGCAATGTAGCAGGAACTGTTTTTCAAACTGATGGAAGTACTCCATTAACAGGTGTAACCATAAATATTCATGTTAATGGTGTTGATTCTGGACAGTCAGGCGTTTCTGATGCAACAACCGGAATTTATAGTGTGTCAGGAGTTACATTAGCAGCAACAGATGTTATCACGGTATTGATCAGCGGTGCCCCTCAAGATGGTGTTACAGTAACCATTGCTGATGGGGATGGAATATCAGGAATTGACGTTACGGATGATCGGTTGACGACAAGAAATGAACAAGGAGGCGCTTTAACAAATACGAATTTAGATTTAGCAGATATGGTGGGTGGGGCGGATATCACCAATATTTATTCCGTAGCGGGTGGTGATTTAACAGTTGTACCTGGAAAAATACTACTTGTTCCCGTTAGTCATACATTTACACCTGGTGGAAATGTTAATACGGGTAATGTAGTAATCCAGGGAACCATGAATATGGGAACTAATAACCTAGTTGTTAGTGGAACTTATACTCAGGATAGTGGAGCATTAAATGCGGGTAGTGGAACACACTCATTTGCCGGAATCTTCACACTCAATGGAGGAACCTTTGATGGTGGAAGTTCCAGTTTAGATTTTGATAATGATTTTACTGTTAATGGAGGAACCTTTATATCCACTAGTGCGTTGGCCACTTATGAAGATGATGTAACAATTAGTGGAGGAACTTTTACTCATAATTCTGGGACTGTAGAGTTTGATGGGGATTTAGGAGGTATTGATGCTAGTGGTGTTAGTTTTAATAATGTAACCTTTAGCCATGCCAGCAATAATAAATTAATAGAAGCTGATTTCACAGTGTTAGGTGCCTTAGTCATTAATGCTGGTGTGGGAGCTGTTATACGTCCATTGTCAACAAATCAAAATATTAATTTAGAAGGAAGTCTTACTTTAACTCAAGGAAGTTTGGGTCTTAGCGGTGGATTTAATATCACACTGACTTTTACTGGAACCAATGCACAAAGTGTTACACAAGCAGTAAGTAATAATTTCTTTCTTGCTGATATGGTAATTAATAAAGCATCAAATGCAGTTAGTTTATCTAGCGACTTAACTTTAATAACTGGATCTAGCTTAACGATTCAATCTGGAACATTGAATGCAGGTGGAAATAATATAACAGTAGCCAATGCTCGGCCCTTCTTACAGACAGGCGGAACTTTAAATGCTGGAAGTGGAACACATTCGTTTACTGGAACGGTAGATATTCAGGGTGGTGCATTCAATGCTAATACTTCTATAATTACTTTTGCCCTCGCTTTTACACAAAGTGGAGGAGATTTTGATGGAGGAAGTGCCAGCCTTGATTATGATGATAACTTTGTGTTAAGTAATGGAACGCACACAGCCACTAGTGCCACAGCTACTTACGAAGAAGACTTTACTGTTAGTGGAGGAACTTTTACTCACAACTCCGGAACTACCGAATTTGATGGTGATCTAGCCAGTATTGATGCTAGTGGTGTTAGCTTTAATCATGTGACCTTCAGTCATGCCAGTAACAATAAAAATATTGTTGAAAACTTCACTGTCTTAGGTAATTTAGTTGTTAATGCAGGAGTAGGTGCTGTTATTCGCCCATTTTCTACAGACAGAAATATTAGTTTACTAGGAAATTTTACATTAACTCAAGGAATTTATGGCTTCAGTGGTGGTTCTAATCTTTCTCTTACCTTCACAGGAACGAACGCTCAGATATTGACTCAGGGAGCAAGTAACAATTCCTTTATAGGAGATATGATTATTAATAAGTCCTCTAATACGGTTAGTTTATCTAGTGACTTAACTATTGGAAGTGTTGGATCGCTGACTATTACATCTGGAACTCTATCACTTTCTGGCAATGATTGGACAATGACTGGAGTTGCGTTTAGTAACTTAGGAACTGTTCAACTCATTGGATCAGAGACTATTACTGATTTAACTCAAGATACAGACTCAGGAACATTTGAATATGTAGGTGATGGAGATGCCTTAGCAGATATCTATAGCATCATTGATAATGGTGTTACTGATTACTTTAATATTACGATTAACTCAACTGATAGTAACGATCAATTTGATTTTGATCAACACACCATAGCAGGCACAACTACGATTACCGATGGAGTAGTAACCACATCAGCAAACACATTCACCACAGGATCATTAGCTGCTAATGGAGGAACCTTTACAGCAGGAGGAGATGTAACGTTAACTAGCGTCGCCAGTTTAACAGTGAATGGAGGAATAGTTAATTTAGGTAGTGGAACAATTACTGAAAATGGAAATATCACTATTATTAGTGGAACGTTGAATGCCGACTCCGCCACAGTAAATTTATTCGGTGATTTTACGCATACGAATGGAACATTTAATGCGGGAACAAGTACTTTTAATTTAGTGGGAACAGCTCAGACAATTACTCCACGATCTAGTGGAACCACGACGTTCAACAATCTTTCAAATATAGAAACAGTAGGAGCGGATACATTAACCTATACCGATAATAATGGAGTTGTTGTTATCACTGGAACCTGGACCATGCAAGGGTTTAGTACGGGTGCTCGTCTGTCTTTAAGGAGTGTCTCAGGATTTCAATTTAGGATTGATCCTCAAGGAATCCGAACGATATCTAATTTAGATGTTGAGGATTCTAGACATATGAATCCTGCTACTCCTATTGATGCTCGTGGTACGGGAAGTGTGAGTTCGGGGAATAATGAGAATTGGTTATTCTCTGGGTCGATATCGGGTGTCTTATATGAAGTGAATGGAACAACGCGTGTTACCGGCGGACCTAGAACTATTTCTGTTTCTATTAATGGTAACCCTACAGCAGCCAGCGATGGTACGAATACGACAGGTGGTTTTGAAATTACGGGAGTCACCATATCTACAGACGATATTATTCTTCTATTTGTTGACCAAAGTGTAGCCATTAATGCTGTGACATTGACATTATCGGATGGAGACGGGTTAACAGGAATGGATATTTTCTCGAGCACACTCACGTTACGTCATGAAACAGCAGGTCCTGTTAGTAATACCACATTAGATACAGCACACAATGGCGATTCAGATATTGATTCCGTTTATACGGATCCTGCAGGCTCGGGTACCTTGGCAGTTCCTAGTGGTATTACTTTATTTGTACGAACAGGAACAACTTATGCGATTGGCAATGATACTACGGATGTGGATGGTAGTTTTAATACGGCTGGAACAGTTACTATTGGTACTGGTGATTTAACCGTTGCTGAAAGTTTTACTCAAAGTGCCGGAACTCTCCCTAAAGTAACTTTAGATGGTGCTCTTTCTGGAACTATCCGACAGACGGGAGGAATTCTTTCTGAACTCAATTTCGCAAACTCGGGTGCCACGCTTCAATTTGCTACTGATGTGACCGTTTCAGGAAATGTGACCAAATCGGGCGCCGGATTTATCCAAGGAGTGACTGCTTTAAGAACATTAAATATCGAAGGTGACTTTACGCAGTCTGAGGGAACTTTTAATGCCAGCCTTTTTAATATTATTTTTAATGGAACGGGAGCTCAGGCTTTGAATAAGAGTGGTGGCACCATGAATGCACCGATTACGGTGGATAAAGCCAGCGGTATTGCCACATTGACTAGTGATTTCCAAACGGATGGAACATTTACGATGACTGATGGAACGTTGGCTTTGGGTAATTTTGATTTGGATGTTGACGCTGCCTTTACTTATTCCGATGGAACCATTACAGCAGGAAGTGGAACGGTGTTGTTAAGTTCTTCATATTTACAAGATGCGAATGCTGTCCTTCCATCCCTAACGATAGATGGTACAGCCCTTTCTTCTATTAGACAAAATGCTGGTTCAGTTACGAACTTGATATTTAGTCATCCAGGAGGGACGCGTAGCTTTTTGACAGATTTTACTGCTACGAATGTTTCCCTTACCACGAATGGATTCGTCAGAGGACAAAATGCAGAGCGTATCTTAAATGTGAGCGGAGATTTGACTCAAAGTGATGGAACTATGGAATCCTTACTGTTAACAGTTAATTTTAATGGAGGAGGAACTCAAAACTTAGATCAAAGTGGTGGAACCTTTGAAACGCCTATCACGGTGAATAAGGCTGGTGGAATACTACAGATTATTAATCAAGACTTCCAAACGGATGGAGATTTTACTTTAACCACTGGAACCTTAGCGCTTGGAAACTTCGATTTAGATGTGAATGGAGAGTTTAATTATGCGGGTGGCACAGTAACAGCAGGAACAGGAACAGTGCTTTTAAGTGATGCTTATACCCAAGATGCAGTTGGCGCTCTTCCATCGTTAACTTTAGATGGCTCTGGTTTACCCGTTCTTACTCAGAACTTCGGTTCTATTGTAAATCTTATTTTTACCCACACAGGAACGCGTCGGTTAGGATCTGATTTTATCGTTACCAATGTTTCCCTCACCACGAATGGAACTGTCAGTGGAAATGGAGGTGCTCGCGTCCTAAATATCTCGGGTAATTACACACAAACAAACGGAACCATGAGTTCTACGGACCTCAGTCTTGATTTTGATGGTGGAGGAACTCAATCCTTTTCTCATTCGGGTGGAAATTTCAATCCATCGGTTAGTATCTCCAACAGTAGCACCTTACAACTTTTAACTACACTAACAGTCGCTAATGGTGAAAGTTTAACCATTAATGCAGGTAGTACTTTGGATTTAAATGCTAATGATTGGATCATGACAGGTGTTACCTTTACGAACCTAGGAACAGTTCAATTACAAGGTGGAGAAACAATTACTAACTTATCACAGTACGTTCTTGCTGGAACATTTGAGTATGTGGGTAATGGCGATACGATGGCGGATGTTTATACGATCAAAGATTTTAATGTGGGTGCTGGTAATGTGGATTATGCAGACCTTACGATTAATCCAACAGACTCGAATGATGAATTTCAACTAGCAAGCGCATTAATTGTGGATGGAACTTATACACAAGAAGATGGAGTTTTTGATCAAAATGGAAATACGATGACCGTCAATGGCATACTGACCTTTATTTTAAATGGAGGAACGTATGAACATGATTTTGTCTTGAATGTAGTTAATATGCAAATTAATGGAGGTCTTTTTGATTCTCAATCTAACGATAATATTAATGTTTCAGGCAATTACACTCAAACAGGAGGTGTGTTTGAGCAATCTTTTGCTCCTTTGAATGTTACAGGAAACTTCACATTAACGTTGGGAACATTTAATGGTTCTGATAATACAGGAGCTGCTATTGATATTAACGGTAACTTTGATCAGGATGGTGGCGCTTTTAGATCGACGCTCGGAACAATGACAGTTGCGGGTAACTTTGACCGAGCAGGGGGTGGAACATTTGACCACAATGATGGAGTTGTCGAGTTAGATGGAGCAGGACAGGCAGTGAATGGATCGACTACATTTAATCATTTTACTAAAATTGTGGCTATAGCGGATACCTTAACCTTTGAAGCAGGTACGACACAAATTTTTAATGGCACAATGACTTTAAAAGGTGCGGCACTCCAACTGTTAAGTTTAAGAAGTGGAACTCCTGGTAGTCAATGGTTTATTACTCCTAATAGTACGCGTGACGTAGACTTTCTCGATGTTCAACAGAGCAATAATACATTATCAGGGAACCCAATTGTAGTAGCTAACAGTATTGATGCGGGTAGTAATGATAATTGGGTGTTTCTTGGTGTTGTTTCTGGAATGGTTTTTCAGTCTGATGGAAGTACACCGATAGCTAACGTGGATGTATCCGTTTCAATTAATGGAGGAATTGTTTCATCGACTGACCAAGCAGATGCTGGAGGAACCTATATCATTAGCGCTAGTTTTGTGGCAGGCGATTTGGTGACATTATTTATTAATGGAGAAACTGAAAAGGGAGTTACTGTTACTGTAGCCGATTTAGCGGGTTTAGTGGATATGCATATATATCAGGATCATCTGATTGTAAGAGATGAGCAAGGGGGAGCTCTTAGCGTTACTCAACTTAATACGGCCAACAATCTGGGTGGTGCAGGAGGAGATGCGTTACGAACTGCTAATCTTGATCCTATTTTTACTATTTCTAGTTTGGATATGGCTGCAGGAAAGACACTGTTAATTCCAGTAGGTCATATTTTTGCTCCAGGAGATGTAGTTAATGCAGTGAATTTGGATGTTCGTGGTACGTTAAACATGGGGGCTAATGATTTAAATGTAAGTGGAAGTTATGACCAAACAGCAGGATCTTTTGATGGTGGTAGCGGTACGGTTGATTACAATGGAAGTTTTACTTTTAATGGAGGTAATTATATAGCGACATCAGGAACTACAACAATTGCAGGAACAGTCAATCTATCGAATATTGGAGCAGGTGCTACCTTTAACCACAACTTAGGAACAGTTCAATTTGATGGATCGACTCAAAGTATTGATCCTGATGGAGCCGCATTTAATAACGTAATCTTTAGAGTGGGTGGAAATT